>Ga0208692_1000005_pt1 | contig 392691 bp, 371 predicted proteins | sample June2015DPH_20_1_3_FD_184721 | JGI IMG/M metagenome (GOLD analysis project Ga0208692, IMG submission 184721) | Peatland microbial communities from SPRUCE experiment site at the Marcell Experimental Forest, Minnesota, USA - June2015DPH_20_100... | ecosystem: Environmental > Terrestrial > Soil >... | reverse complement strand
ATCGCCGCGCACCAACTGTATATAGTCGAGAATCACCATGTCGACATTACGCTTAAGATGCAGCCTTTTAGCCTTGCTGCGGATTTCGCTGATACGCATATTGGGCGTGTCGTCGATATATATGGATGTATCAGCAAGCCGGGGGATAATATCACGGTGCAGCAGCTTCTCTTCCAGGTCGGAAAACCTTCCCTTGCGGAAATGTTGCGATTCGATATTGGACTCGCTGGAGAGCATCCTCTGTATAATTTCGCGGCGTGACATTTCCAGACTGAAGATTGCTACACAGGCCTTCTGATTGATAGCCGCATTGCGGGCTATATTCAAAGCCAAACTTGTCTTGCCGATGCTGGTCCTGGCTGCCAGTATAACCAGCTCGGAGCGCTGAAGCCCTCCCAGTGCATTGTCTATGGCATTGAACCCTGTCCTCAAGCTCTGCATATCTTTTTCGTGGGCGGTCTTGCCCGCCTCTTCAAAATAGGTGTTTAAAGCATCTTGAATGGGCACGAATTCGCCCCGGCCCTGCTTGTTCCTGAGCTTGAAAATAATGTCCTCGCACCTGGTCAATGTAAGGTCAACGTCCGGATCAGCTTTATAGCCGATGGATTCAATCTGACCGGCCGCGCTGATCAGGCGCCGCATAGTCGAGAGCCTGAATACGATCTGAGCATAGTGCTTGACGTGCAGCGAGGTCGGCACTATGGAAACGAGGTGGCTCAGATAAGAGGCCCCTCCGATCTCATCGAGCTTGCCATGGCGCACCAGTTCCTGCGCCACTGTTATCTGGTTGATAGCCTCATCGCGCAGGGAGAGGTTGTGGCAAGCGCTATAAACGAGCTGGTTTTGTTCGCTGAAAAAGTCCTCCGTGCCAATGATGGTATCGATCTCCGGGATCGCTTCGTTGTCTATGAGAAGCGATCCCAGGACTGCTTCTTCGGCATCCAGATCATAAGGAGGAAGGGTCTCTTTCATTTAACTCCGGTTATTCCTCTTCAATTATAACCGTTATTTTAGCAATGGCATCTTTGGAGAAAACAACTTCGACTTCGTGGCTTCCGACTTTATGTAATGTAGTTTTGAGTGCCACCTTCTTGCGGTCGATATCGACGTTAGCGATCTTGGACAACTTTTCAGCAATATCGGCGCTGGTAATGGAGCCGTGCAGCGTCCCTTTGGCGCTGGCTTTACCCTTGAAATGCAATTCCTGGCCGTTAATTTGTCCGGCCAGTGCGACATATTCATCATGCTGCCGCACTCGTTTTCTCTCGCGTTCCTCGGCTATCTTCTGGGCCGTTTTTACGGAACCCGACGTTGCCGGCATGGCAAGACCCCTCGGTAAAAGGAAATTCCTGGCATAGCCATCGGATACCTCTTTAATATCGCCTTTCTTCTCCTTGGCCGATACATCTTCTATAAATACGACTTTCATGATTTGATATCAAACTCCTTCACTTATCTTGTTGCTTTGTGTGTTTAGTTATTATTATACCTAAATCGTCCCTTAATTAGCTGCTCTCGATTAAATTAAGGTTGATAATGCGCAATCTATGGCCGTCTGCGACACTTGTGGAGGTTTACCCGTGTTAGAAATTGTTTGGTGTCAGGTGGACTGTTATGGTGATTTACCTTCCAAACCTAGCCTTCTTCCCTGCGGCCATCAGTTTAAATCGTTTTTAGGCTTATAGTCAAGGTCAGACACCGGCTTATATGCGTTAACGTTCATAGTCGTTTATAATAGGTATATTACCTTTAATTAACGCTGTAAAAATACGTTCATTTGCTTGACATTAAACGTGTCTCAACATATAATGAGCCGGATTTATATTCGTACCTACTATTATGCAAATTAATGTTGCACAGCTTCTTAAGGAGCCGGTAGGAGCAAGACGCAACTATAAAATTGATGAACTGGCCGGCGAAAATTGCGATACCTGTATAGCCGGTGTTGTTGATCTCACACGGATCAGCCGCGGCATCCTGGTTACCGGCAAGCTGACCGCTCAAATTAAGGGGCTCTGTTCCAGGTGTCTTTGCCCGGCGGGTACAACTATTAAATTTAATATGGAGGACGAGTTTTTCCCGCTCATCGATATCAATTCAGACTCACATCTAGAGGTGGCAGGAGACGAATTGACTATCGACCAGAACCATATCCTTGATCTGGATGAAGCTATCAGACAGTACATTATAATGGCAACGCCTACTAAACTGCTATGCAAGCCGGATTGTCCCGGCATCTGCCCGGTTTGCGGCCAGGAATTCGCGAAAGGCGATTGCAAGCATAGAAATAAACCTTACGACCATCGTTGGGATAAATTAGTACAGCTAGAAAAGGAGAGCAAAGTCTAATGGCACCACTTCCAAAGAAAAAATACCCCAAAGCGCGCCAGGGTAAGAGGCGCAGTCATCTGGCAATGAGCCCCGTAGCGACGATCGAATGCTCGCGCTGCCACAGCTTGAAATTATCTCACCAGGTATGTCCGACCTGCGGAACATACGACGGCAGGGAAGTCATCGAAATCAAAAGCGCCAAAAAGAAGAAGAAATAAACCCGTTTAACTAATATGCTGATCAGGCATTTCAAGGAGGGAAGTAAATGGTCGAGGAAGTAAAAGTTGCTTATGTGTTTCCAGGCCAGGAATCCAGACAGGTCGGCATGGGACTAGACCTTTACGTCCACTACAACGCAGCAAGGGAAGTTTTTGAAGAGGTAGACAAGGCACTGGGTTTTCCTCTGTCCCGCCTTTGCTTCGAGGGGCCCGAGGAAGATCTTGCTCAAACAATCAACGCACAATCGGCCGTGCTGGCCGTTGACGTAGCCTGTCTGAGGGCAGCGGAGAACATCAGCGATTTTATATTGCCCGCTGCAACAATGGTTGCAGGCCACGGTGCCGGTGAATATGCAGCCCTGGTGGCAGCCGGAGTTATGAAGCTGGGTGATGCAGTGCGCCTAATCCGTGAACGCGGCAGATTGATGAACGAAGCCGGCCGCCGCAGGCCTGGCGGCATGCTGACTATAATGGACGTCGATAAAGATACGGTGGAGGGCATCTGCCTCACCACCGGTGTCGAGATCGCCAATATTAATTCGCCGGATAACATCGTAGTCGCCGGAGAGGAACAGAAGCTGGCCAAAGCCAGGAGGCTGGCGCAGGTCAAAGGTGCAAGGCGGATGGTACCGGTTAAGGTAACCGGAGCCTTCCACTCGTCCCTGATGGAACCTGCCCTGGAAGGTATGATTAATGCGGTTTCCCAATTTAAATATGAAGCACCTACCATCCCGGTGGTAGGTAATGTTACGGCTCAACCCATTACCATAGTTGAAGCGATCAAAGAAGAGTTGATAAGCCAGATCGCCCACTGCGTTAAGTGGCAGCAAAGTATAGAAACCATGCTGGCCAGAGGCATCACGACATTCTTTGAAATTGGGCCGGGTGACGTATTAACCAAGTATGTTAAGAACATCAGCCCGGGCGCCCTTACCTTTAATATAAGCAATGCCCAGACTACCAGCGAAATAATCAAATGGCGAAAGGGTGGCAGATAGCTTGAGGGTCAATCCCTAAGCTACCTTCAATCCGTTCCGGTAATCATATGTCCAGGGGTCTAAGGCATCGTGCAAGGATCATCGCCCTGCAAGCACTATTCGAACTGGAATTCGCGGCCAATAGCCCCGACACTATACTGGAACGCACAGTCAAGGAGCAGGAATTTAAAGGGGAGGCGGCCGACTTTGCCGCCCTTCTTTTACACGGCGTAGTCGATAATAGGCAGTTGCTGGACAGCACCATAGCCCGCTATGCTCCCACTTTCCCCGTGGACCAACTGGCTCCCATGGACCGCAATATCCTTCGGTTGGCCCTTTTCGAAATCCTGGTAAATAAAAAGACGCCTCCCAAGGTAGCCATTAATGAGGCGGTGGAGCTCGCCAAGGAGTTCAGCGCTGATACTTCCCCTAAATTCGTGAACGGCGTGCTTGGTTCAGTTATTTCGGAATTGCCCAAATAGCGCAAATAAAGGATTGATAGATACGCATAGCACATCGTATAATTTAGCCGAGGGGTCGATTGTCTAAAATATTAGATACTATCAAGAAAATACTTGTCGACGAGCTGGGCGTGGATGAAACGGCTATCATTCCTTCGGCTTCCTTTATTGACGATCTGAATATGGACCCCAATGACCTGGCAGAGTTTTTTACCACAATCGAAGATAATTTCAGTCAGAAGAGCAGCAAGCTGGAAATACCCGAGGAAGACTCAGATAACATCGTCACAGTGCAAAACCTGGTAGATTACCTGTTGGAAGCCGGGATCGACGACTGATCCAGTATATCAATTCGTCATTGCGCGGATGCGCCACCGATTTCTTCAAGAAGCAATTTCAGGATTTCCCGCCAATTTTCTCCAGCTATATCAGTATCGATCTTAATTTGCCTGTTTCCGATTTTGAACGCCCTCTTTCTAACTACTTGCAAGAGCCAGCCCTCGGCCACAGCCAGGTCATTGAATGAAACGGTAACGATATCATCGTTCATGCTTACAGATTCTGCGCCGGCACGCGCTGCGGCTTGCTTTAGCTCAGCAGCATATAACAGGTTCACAACCTCTTCAGGCTGTTCGCCGAACCTGTCGACCATCTCATCCCCTATATCGTGAACAGCTTCCGGCGAAGTTGCTTGAGCTAGCCGCCGATAGATATTGAACCTGGTACGCGTTTCCCCGATGTATTCCTGAGGTATATAAGCCGGCAGCGATAGTTCGATCGACACCGCCTGCTCCTCGGTTTTCTTCACTGCCTCACGGCCCTCCCTCTTAGCCTTGATTTCTTCGACCGCCTCAGCTAGAAGCTGGCTGTAGTAATTAAATCCAACAGCAGCAATATTGCCGCTTTGCTCTACACCCAACAGGTTGCCCGCCCCTCTTATTTCCAGGTCTTTCATAGCTATGGCAAAGCCGGCCCCAAGCTCAGTGGCACGGGCAATAGTCTTCAAGCGCTCCCTGGCATGTTCGGTCATTGTTCTGCCCGAATCGAATAAAAAGTAGGCGCTGGCCGCGTTGGCGCCCCTGCCTACCCTTCCGCGCAACTGGTAAAGCTGAGTCAATCCCATCTTATCAGCGCTGTCCACGATCAGCGTATTAACATTAGGCATATCTAAACCGGATTCGATGATAGTCGTAGTAACCAGAACATCGCTTTTACCATCTACAAAATCGCTCATTACACGCTGGAGTTTCTCCTCGTCCATTTGCCCATGCGCTACCGAAACCCTGGCTTCAGGTACCAGCCCGGCTATATTGGCGGCAAGTTCATCTATGCTGTGCACCCTGTTGTGTACTAAAAATACCTGGCCTTCTCTTTCCAATTCACGTAGCACGACTTCCCGCACTAACCTCTCATTAAACTCGCCGGCATAAATATTAACGGGCATGCGGTTTTCGGGCGGCGTTTCAATGGTGCTCATATCACGGATGCCCGATAGTGCCATATGCATAGTACGGGGAATAGGAGTGGCACTGAGGGTCAGCACGTCCACCGATTGTCTCATCTTCTTGAAATGCTCCTTGTGTGCGACGCCGAAACGCTGTTCCTCATCGATAATTACCAGGCCCAGGTCCTTGAAAATAACGTCCTTTTGCAACAACCTGTGCGTGCCTATACATATATCTATTGCCCCCTCTTTGATCCCGTCAATAACTTCCATTTGTTCCCTGTGAGTACAAAAACGGCTGAGCGCGGCCACTTTGACGGGAAAAGCCTTCAATCTTTCGGTGAATGTATTTAAATGCTGCTGAGCCAGGATGGTAGTCGGCACAAGGATGGCAACTTGTTTGCCATCCATTACCGCCTTGAAAGCAGCCCGCACCGCGATCTCGGTCTTGCCGTAGCCGACATCGCCGCATACCAGACGGTCCATGGGTTTTAAAGACTCCATATCAGCTTTAACCGAGGTAAGAGCTTCGATCTGGTCAGCTGTTTCCACATAGGGGAAAGATGCTTCGAGTTCCTGCTGCCAGAGCGTGTCCGGCGAAAATTTCAACCCGCCTCCTGCCTCCCTGGCGGCATAAAGCTCGATCAGTTCGCCGGCTATATCGGCAACCGATTCCTTGACTTTCTGACGTGCCCGGTTCCACTCCTGCGACCCCAGATGGCTGAGAGATGGGGTCCGTTCTCCACCGCCTATGTAGAGACTTACACGTGACACCTGATCTACCGGAACGTAAAGAGTATCACCGCCGGCATATTCGAGCATCAGGTATTCCTTCTCGACACCCGCGCTGGTCCTCATCGTTACACCCGCAAACCGGCCAATCCCATGCTCTATGTGAACGACCAGGTCCCCTACACTAATATCATTCAGCAGCAGGTGCTGCGGCACGGGCCGTGATTTTACCGCCCTGCGCTGCTTGACAATCCCGAACAGCTCCCGGTCGGTCATCAAGAGAAGCTCGTCGTCGAGTTGCCAGCCTCCGGCCAGTGACCCCTGTATAAGCGTCAGAGAAGCTTCCAACGGCATCTGCGCCAGTGAGATTGCCGGAGCAACCTCAATATTCTGCTCGACAAGAAGCTCTTTCAGCCGGTCGGACTGCTGGCTTACTATGATAACCCGCTTGGTCTCGCGTCTTAATTCGGGTAAGCTCTCTGCGAAAGCAGAGAACCTGGCTACAAATTCGGGCGCCGGTCTAAACGGCAAAGCATAACTCTTATCCGTCAGTTCGGCACTGTCCCAGGGGCTGAGAAAGATGACCCGGCTAAGCGCTTCTATCCTGGCCTCTATCTCTTCCCAGGTAAAATAAGCGGCCGGCCCCTCAGCTTCGCTAATATCATGATCATCCGACGACTTCAATTCCCGGGCTTCTTCTTCAATTTTCCTTATCTCCTCTTCTATCAGTTGGGGATCATCGAGGATCAAAACGGCCCCCGCCGGCAGAAAGTCCAGAATGTTGGCATTGCCCGTTGAAGAAACATCCTGCGAAGGCAAAATAGTAATCGAATTAAGTTGTCCCTGCGAGCGTTGCGTCCTGGGATCGTATTCCCTGATGCTGTCAATTTCTTCGCCAAAGAGCTCGATGCGCACCGGCAGTTCACGGCCCGCAGGGTAGACATCCACTATCCCACCCCGCTTTAAATAACTGCCGGGTATCTCAACGACTTCTTCATACTTATAGCCCATTGACTGCAGCCGTTCCAGCAATTCGGCTTGAGATATATGTCCCCCCTTTTCCAACTCAAGCTGTCCTGATTTAATCTCATCCTGTCCGGCAGACCTGCCAGCCAGCGCCAGAGCACTGGTAGTTATAAATGGATTCTGATTACGACCAACTTCGCTATCAAGACCGGAAAGAAGAGACAATACTTTCATACGGTCCGAGGTTATTACAGGATCTGAGGAGGACCTTCCTCCCAGTAAATCGACTTCAGGGAAAAATATCGCTTCACTTTCCGGCGGCAGCCAGAGCTTCACCTGCTCGCAGATCCTGGCCGCCAAGTCGGGATGGGCAGAAACAAGCAACACAGGCGTACCAAGCGCACTATATAATGCTGCGGTAAAATAGCTGTATGCTTGCTCAGGCAGGCGCAGGGTGAGCTTGCTCTTCGAGTCTTTCTGCAGCCGGTCCGTGATCAGGTTAAGCCCAGGAAGCTTTTTAATTATATCGTCCAGATAATATAAGTTCATAGACAAACACATACGGGGCTGTCCCGGTTTGGGACAGCCCTCAATACGATTTTAGCATAGCCCTTACAGGGCAACAAAGTAAGGAAGCGCCTTTTTTATACCCGTTGGTTTGAGTTAAAACTTTGATTCGTATATTATTTGCTGGACTTCACCCGCGTCGTAATCAATAGAAGGTTCAATGGACTATTCCGATAAGGCTGGATCTGAAAAGGGAATACGGGACTGGTTAAAACTACTCATCAGCCTCGTAATTTGTATAGGCGCCGGACTGTTAGGATCCCTTTCCACACGCGGATCTATCCTGACCTGGTATTCGCTGCTTCAAAAGCCGTCCTTTACCCCTCCATCGTGGTTATTCGCACCCATCTGGTTTTTACTTTATATACTTATGGGAATTTCTGTATTCCTTATATGGCGTAGAGGTTTCCGACAATTCCAGGTCAGGGAAAGCATAATTATCTTTATTGTCCAATTATTTCTGAACGCCCTTTGGTCTTACGCTTTCTTCGGCTTAAAATCTACTTTGATTGGACTTCTGGTGATTGTGCCTTTGTGGACAGCCATCCTCCTGACCATACTCAATTTCTACAAGGTCTCCAAAACCGCCTCTTTGCTGTTGATACCCTATATATTGTGGGTAAGTTACGCTACTGTGCTCAACTTCGCCTTCTATCTGTTAAATCCCCTGACATAAGGATCGGCCGCCAATGAGAATCGGCGTATGTGGAATTGCATATGAATAACTGGGCCGGTTAGCTATAGATATTGTATCTATTCATGGGTAACGGTGCTTTGATGATCAAGTTAACGGAATACCTGCCCCAAATTGAGGACCTGATCGATAGGTCCCTCGAAGAGGACCTGGCGACAGGCGACATCACCACGGATTGCTTAATTCCGGCACATGCCAAGGGCAAAGCAAGCTTTATTTCCAAATCCGCCGGGACATTGGCGGGCATCGAGGTTGCCGGCATGGTATTTCTCAAAGTCGATCCCTTTCTGAAATACTCCCCTCTTGCCGCTGACGGAAACCATATAAAACCGAACGATGTCCTGGCTTCCATTTCAGGGAATATCGCTGACATATTGAAGGCCGAGAGGACAGCTTTGAACTTCCTTCAACACCTGAGCGGCGTGGCCACTTTGACTGCAAGGTATATGGAACTTGTTAAAGGATTGCCCGTTAAAATATTGGACACGCGAAAAACCGTTCCGGGCATGAGGGTCCTTGAAAAGTACGCTGTCTCGGTGGGGGGCGGTACCAACCATCGGCTGGGCCTGGGCGATTTAGTATTAATCAAGGACAACCACATTGCCATACTGCATAAAGGAGGCCTAGATATCCACGAGATCGTCAAGCAGGCGCGCGGCAAATCCGCACGGAATATCAAGATTGAAATAGAGACAACCAGTCCGGAAGACGCTCTGGCAGCCGCCAAGGCCGGCGCTGACATTGTAATGCTGGATAATATGGGCCTGAGTGAAATGCGCAGAGCCGTAGAACTGGTAAACCATAAAGCCATCCTGGAAGCCTCGGGAGGTGTAAACCTCGACACAGTGCGAGCAATCGCGGAAACGGGAGTGGACTGGATTTCGGTGGGAGCACTGACACATTCCGCCCGGACACTGGACATCAACCTTGAACTAGTTGAGTTTTAAAACAACTCCGTTCCAATTATGCCACTGCATTCAGCTGCATCCTGGTTGATAAAGCTACAAAGTATATGAGCGGTGACTATTCAACTATCTTCAGTGTTCGTGCATGTGCTCATGCAAATGGGGATGGCGGTGCACCAGCTCCTTATGCCTGTGCGAATGTTCGTGGATAAGGTTGTTACGAAGCAGAAAATCTGAATCCGAGAGGAACTCTTCCGGCATTCCGTCAGCTACGATATCATGGCTAGCTCCTATGACTATTATACGGGTAGCAACCTCTTCCACAACATCTAAATCCTGTGTGCTGAAGACTAATGCCTTGCCTTTGTCCGCCCACTGCAACAGGAAATCGATGAGATTACCCTGGCTCCAGGGGTCAAGGCCAGTGGTGGGCTCATCGAGCAGCAAAACTTGAGGACGCAGTGACAATACCGAGGCCAGTGACACCTTCTTTTTCTCGCCACCGGATAACAGGTAGGGAGGACGCTCTCTTAAACTGCTTATATTCAGCACTTCCAGTGTTTCATTGGCTCTTGATATGACTTCATCCTTAGAAATGCCCAATTGCAGAGGGCCGAAGGTTACTTCGTCCCAGACTGTCGGGGAGAAAAGTTGTACATCGGGATCCTGGAACACCAGCCCCACGCGGCGACGAAACTCGGCAGCCAGATTTCCCGTTTCCAATATCTTTTCTGATAGTCTCGTCCCAAATGCCATTAGCTCACCGGAAGTGGGAAACAGCAGCCCGTCCAGAATTTTAAGCAGTGTGCTCTTACCGGAACCGTTGGCCCCCACCAGAGCCACAAGCTCGCCCGCTCCAATGTTAAAGCATATATTCCTTAAAGCCGGGATATTCCCCAGATAATCATAGTACAGGTCCTTGGCTTTATATATAAGGGTATTATCTAGTGAAATCACAGGTAAATGCTCCAAACCATTAATGATATGGCAGCCAGGGCGAAAGCCATCCAAATAAAGTCCCGGCGTCGCAGTGTAAGCTCATTTAATGTGTGTATTTCTCCCTGGTAACCCCGTGACAGCATGGCCAGGTAGACTTCCTCGCTCAGATATTGGGATTTGACCATGGTCGTAACCAGGGCACGCCCCAGCCACCGCCTGTTTTCCGTTCCGGAGAAGCCGCCTATAGTGCGGCTCTGCCTCGCCAAAAACATAGAGTTGGCGGTGTGCAACAACAGATATATGTAGCGGTAGGTCATTCCCAGGATATCAACTACTAGCGACGGTAAACGAAGCCAGCGCAAAGCCTGAAGTAATTTTGTCCAAGGCGTTGTGAAAACTAAAAGTAAGCCAAGTGAAAGGGAATCTACAACCCTCATAATAAGTAGCCCAGCGGTATGTGCTCCCTGAGCAGTGATGACAGCCTTGCCAGCTATGGATAAGAGTGGAGTACCCGGTGTGATAAAAAGTGCCGGGATGGCAATCACCGCCGTAAATATCGGTATAAATATTAATAGCCGCTTTAAATAAAGTGCAATCGGGATTTTTGACAGCAGAACCAAAAGCAGGGCCAGGATAAAAATGGCTATCAAAAGAGTAAAATCTTGTGCCAGCCCGACAAGGATAATGAAGAGCATTAAAGTTACCACTTTTATCCTTGGATCAAGGCCCTGCATTAATCCAGGGGCGTGGCACAGATCTTCAGTTACAACAACGGATTCCAGGGCTTGAGTGAAGCCGGCGATATTTCTGGCCAAGAAACCACCACCGGTCATCCTGCAGACCCCCCCATGGAAGACCGATTTTTCTTTATCTCATTCTTGCGGCTGATCCAGCGCCCCAGTAACCAGAGAAGGAAACCTATTACCGCAATGCCGACCAGGGCTGAGATAATATATCCGACGACATCGCCCATACCCTGAACAGAATAGTCGGGCAAAGGAGCATGCCATAGATTAGATAAGGCGGTCATGCCCTGAGGTATATATCCTAGGGCTTTCTTTAGCTCAACTGCTCCCCATTCGCCCCAGGCAGTATCGGAAGCCAGCAACCCCAGTGGGGTTGCAAACGCAAGCACCACCAGGGCGCCAGCCCAGACGAACCACAGCTTGCCCTCGCTCTTTTGCGAAGCTTCCCTGCTGAGAAGAGCCGAGTGAGACTTCTGCAAATAGAAGAAGACCAGCCCGGTCACAATAGCTTCAACGGGGCCAGCTATAACCAGATGACCGATTGTCATGGCAGGTATAGCCACGTTCAGACCATACGGAGCATACAGGGGAGTGCCGTCGGCCGTGTGAAATAGGAGCGGCTGAATGCCGAGTTCAAGTCCTGTAACCAAGGAGGCGGCGATTATACCTAAATAGCTGCCGACGATGGCGCCCACCAGTCGGCGGGTTGAGTTAACATCGGAATTGCCGCTTATTACCCTATAGATAAAATAACCGACCACGGGTAGCACTACAGCCATGTTAAAGCAGTTGGCACCCAGACTTGTAAGGCCGCCATCCCCAAATAACACAGCCTGGATGGCAAGGACAACCGATATGCTTAATACCGCCGCCCATGGACCAAGCACAATTGCTACCAGCGTTCCACCTACAGCATGACCGGTGGTACCTCCAGGTAGTGGGACGTTGAACATCATTAATATGAAGATAAAAGCTGAGAACAGGGCCATAGCCGGCACGGTGCGGTGAGTCAGGACCTTGCGCACACGTTGAACGGCTACATACCAAAAAGGCGCAGACACAACATACATGGCCCCGCACGTGGCCGGACTGAGGTAACCATCAGGTATATGCATGGGAGTCTCCTGGTGATCCTAAATTAGCTTTTTTTCTGGCACTTCGAACATAGCCCGAAAATAGCCATATGATTGATATCAGCCTTAAAGCCGTGGTTTTTTATAAGGGATTTCTCAAGCGGTTCCAGGTCTGACTCCGGCAGGTCTGACATGCTGCCGCATTGGGTGCAGACCAGGTGGTGATGCCTGCTGTTTTCTCGGGCATGGTAACGTACAATGCCGTCACCCATGCTTATTTCGGCCGCCAATCCGAGCTCTTTAAGTAGATCAAGCGTGCGGTAGACTGTGGAAATATTGGCATAAGGGTATTTCTCACGAACACGTTGAAAAATCTCTTCCGCGCTTATATGGCGCTTGGCCCCGTGAAGCGCATCTACTACCATAATGCGCTGAGGTGTCAGCCGGTATCCTTTCTCCAACAAAGCTTTTGTGCAACTCATAATGCAACTATTGTGCCAGATAATGGATGTAATTGCAACAAGTTGCAATTGATACTGGTTGCTCAGACAGCCGGTTTTTCTTTGCTGTCCAGCATTAGGGTAACAGGACCGTCATTGAGGATTTTTACCAGCATATGGGCGCCGAAACTACCGGTTTCCACCTTAAGCCCCGACTCACCAATCTTATTAATAAAATAGTTATAGAGGCCTTCAGCCTTGTCCGGCAGTGCGGCCGACGTAAAGTTGGGCCGGCGTCCTTTCCTGGCATCGGCCATCAGGGTAAACTGGCTGATGACCAACAGCCCTGCCTTTACCTGAAGTGCAGACAGGTTAAATTTGCCCTCATCATCGCTGAAAACTCTCAGGTTCACGATTTTGTCGGCAAGGTAATCGGCATCCTTTTCGGCGTCGTCGGCAGCTACACCCAGGAGGACCACGAAGCCAGGCCCTATCTTGCCTAAAAGCTTGCCATCTACCGTGACGTCTGCCCTTGTAACCCTTTGTAATAGCGCTTTCACAATATTCCCTTGCTTATTACCGGCAATATTGTAGTAAATCGGGTAATTGTAAACAAACATTGATGGTGCTAATATTATCGGACTCAAAGCGCCGGCTTATAAACCCAATGAGGAGTGAGCTATTCATATTTCACCCGATTGACACCCCAGAAAGCTTGGGCTACAATCACATTTAAGCCGTTTGCGTTGGAGAACTCTTATGAAAGAAATGCAAATCGATAGCATACGGGTCAGCCTGATGAACTACCAGCACGTGGTAATCCTCAAGGAAAGGCAAACCGACCGTTATCTTCCCATCTGGATAGGTCCCGCTGAGGCGGATGCCATTTCAATGAAGCTTCAGAATGTAGACGTATCCAGGCCGATGACGCATGATCTGCTGAAAAATACTATTTTTGCTCTCGAGTCTTTATCCGGAACCACCATCAACAGGATCGTGGTCAATGACCTGCGTTCCGATACCTTCTATGCCCAAATTGTTTTCGAGTTCAACGAGGGCCCTCCGGTTATCGAAATCGAAGCCCAGGGCGGCGGCAACAAAGTGCGTGACTTCGAGAACGATTCCAGGCTTTCGCTTACATGGCAGGGCCGGGAGTTCAAATCCACAATTGTGCGCAAATGGGTGGACTCCAAGAAGCACTTCATGGAAGTTGACGGCGGTGAAGGGTGGATGTTCGAAGTCTTTTATGACGAGCATAACAAACGCTGGCTGCTGACTAAAATGAAGCTGGACTCACGCCCGAGCGATGCCATAGCTCTGGCGGTAAGGGTTACGGCGCCTATTTACGTTGAAGAATCGGTCCTGGATAAGGCTGGCATCATCCTCGATGCAGAAACCGGTAAAATCACACCTCAGACCAAGCCTGCCGAGGCTAACGCCGCACAACAGGAACAGGTTGGCGAGCAGGAATTGAAGAAGCTTTCCGCATTCTACGATTTCATCAACGGGCTCGATCTTGATGATTTCGGCAAGAAAAAGGGTTAACCGCTCTTGAATTCCTGAAATAAGTTGACCTCTGCACGACTTTACAATTGTAAGCACCGGCATTGCTTAAAATGCGTAATTGCTAAGGCGTATTGAAACACTTTAAAAAATCAATGGAAATTCCGTTGACGGATAAAAGTTGGACTTGTTATAATGCCTGTGCTTAGACAAGTTAAGGAACAGAAATCAGAAAAAAGACAGCTGCTAAGAGGACTCTGGTTTCTTTTTAATGTAGGTTGGTACGTCGCACTTAGCCTGGTTGTGCCAACGCTAATTGGTCTGTGGTTGGATGCTCCCGAGAGATTGAATAGCCGACCACTGTGCACGTTAATAGGGTTTATAACGGGTACCATGGTAGCGGGATACGGACTATACCGTATGCTGCGCCAGTTAATAAAAGAGCAAAAAGACATGGAAGCCACAAAGAACTCGATAAAGGAGCAGGGCAGTGAGTAAACTAGGTTGCTCCAGCCGTTTAATGGTTATCCTGGGCATTATAGTCCTGGCGCTCTTCCTGACATCGTTTGTCATGGGGCCGCTCGGCAGCAAGTTTTTCAATATCCAGGTCCCCAAAAACCTGCAGGTATCCAAACCCTTCGTGCAGCTTCCTTCCGAACCGATTTTCCACATAGGCGGGTTCAATATCACCAACACGGTCATAGCCTCGTGGGTCACCATCCTGGTGCTATTCCTCCTATTCTTCTCCGCCACTAGGAAAATGAAAATCATACCTGGAAGGATGCAGAGTTTTGCCGAAGTGGTGGTCGAAGGTATTTATAATACCATTGAGGGTGTAGCTGGAGAAAAACACGTACGTACGTTTTTTCCACTGATTACCACCATATTTTTATATGTGGTTACCAATGCTCTGCTGGCCCTTATCCCCCTGTGGGGCACCTGGGGCCCAATTGCACACAGCGCGGAGGGCACGGTAATCATCCCGTTCCTGAGGGCAGCCAATACCGATATTAACCTTACCCTTTCTATTGCCATTATATCTTTCTGCTTTATTGAATACCTTGGCTTCAGCAGGATTGGCCCGCTGAAGTACCTCGATTCGTTCTTCCAGTTCAGCGAGCTGGGTAAAGCCTTCGGAAAGCTTTTCAAGGGCGACGGCAAATCGTTCATCAGCGGCCTGGCTTTCGGTTTCATAAATATATATGTAGGGCTGCTGGAAATTTTAAGCCACTTTATCAGAATAGTAAGCTTTACCTTCCGTCTATTTGGCAACATGACTGCCGGTGAAATATTGCTTGGCGTAATGACCTTCCTGGTAGCTTTTATAGCTCCTGTCCCGTTTTACGGGCTTGAAACCCTGGTCGGTTTCTTGCAGGCTATGATCTTCGCCGGGTTAACACTGGTATTCGGAGTTATGGCAGTAACCTCGCACCATGAAGAGGGTGCTGAACAACATTAATAATTACGGACAAGTAAAAGGAGGAATTAGATGGACGCTCAAACTATGAAAATGTTAGGTGCCGGTCTGGCCGGCGGTCTAGGAATGTTAGGCCCGGGCATTGGTCTTGGTCTTATCGGCCTCGGCGCTATGGGTGCACTGGGCCGCAATCCCGAGGCCAGAGGCGTAATTCTGACCAACATGATCCTTATCGGCGCTCTTACGGAAGCAGTCGGCATTTACGCCCTGATCATCGCCATTCTGCTTGCCATGGTCGTCTAATAACTATGAAAGGCAGGGCACGTACTTGGTTGCGCGCCCTCCCGGTGACGGAAATTATAGCTGGCACCGCATGAGAAAATACAGGAAAATGGAAGTTTGAGGTAAATATGGAAAGTATCGGCATCAATTGGCAACTGCTGGTTGCTTTTCTGGTCAACTTCCTTGTTTTGTTCGGCCTTCTCACCGCAATCCTGTATAAGCCGGTCCTCAAGATGCTGGACGAAAGACAGGCTAAGATAAAGGAAAGCCTTGAACAGGCAGAGAAAATTAAGGAGCAGACGAGCCGCAGCGAAGAGCAGATCAAAGCAGCGGTTGAAGCTGCACGCAAGGAAGGGCAGGTGATAATTGCCCAGGCCTCCCAGATTGCTGAGAAGATAAAAGAAGAGGCTAAAGACGGAGCGCACAAGGAAGCAGACGTTATTATCAACAAAGCCAGAGCTGAGATCAAACTTGAGCGTGATAAGTCCATTGCAGAGTTGCGATCAGAGTTCTCCAACCTTACTGTCCTTGCAGCAGAGAAGGTTATTAAGGAATCACTAGACGCACCCAAACACCGCAAGCTGATCAACGAGGTCCTGGATCAGAGCAGTACTTTTAAACAGAATTAGACAGGATAGATAAATGATATCAACGATTTCTGCCAGGCGTTATGCTCAAGCGATCTTTCAGATCGCAGAGGCGAATAAGAACCTGGATGAATGGCAAAAGGAACTCCTTAAGCTTGCTAAACTCATGAAGGATCATGAGATCGTAGACCTGATCGACCATCCTAAAGTGTCATTCAATCTAAAATCAGAGCTGATCAAACAGAAGCTTAATACGACAAACGAGCTTGTCCTTAACCTATGCTACCTGCTGATATTAAAGGGCAAGTTAAAGAACGCGGATCAAATAGCAGAGGAATACGAAGCACTCCTCGATGAGAAACGCGGCATCAAACATGCTGTAGTAACCACTGCTGTCCCTGTAGACGACACTGAAAAGCAGAAGATAACAAGCCAGCTCGAAAAAATAACAGGAAAGAAAGTATCAGTAAAGCTTCAGGTCAACCCATCTATAGTCGGCGGAATGGTCGCCAGAATCGAAGACACCTTAATCGACGGCAGCGTCCGCAATAAGCTGGACCTGCTCAGGAGAGACCTGGTAGAAGCTAGTAAATAAACAACCTTTAAGGGGGTGAGCAGATTGAAATCCCAGGAAAAAGACATAGTATCGGTAATAAAAGAACAAATTGAGCACTTCGGTGCCACTGCCACCATGGTAGACGTCGGAACCGTGGTAGAGGTCGGCGACGGTGTCGCCCGCATCCAGGGCTTACTCAAAGCTAAGAATAATGAATTGCTTGCCTTCCCCAACGGCATAATGGGGCTGGCACTTAACCTGGAAGAAGATAATGTGGCCGCAGTTATTCTCGGTGAATACAGCCACATTAAAGAAGGCGATGAAGTGCATTGCACCGGCCGCGTAGTTGAAGTCCCGGTCGGTAAAGAGCTCATCGGCCGCGTAGTAAATACGCTGGGCCAGCCTCTGGACGGCCTGGGACCCATAAAGACATCAAAGAGCCGGCCTGTCGAACGTATCGCCCCCAACGTCGTTGACAGGCAGCCGGTAAACATCTCCGTTCACACCGGTATAAAATGCGTGGATGCTCTCATACCTATCGGCCGCGGACAGCGCGAACTTATCATCGGCGACCGCTCCATCGGTAAGTCGGCGGTTGCAATCGACACTATCATTGCGCAAAAAGGCAAAGACCTGATCTGTATTTACGTGGCCATCGGCCAGAAAACGGCCAAGGTCGCCAACATCGTGGAAACATTGAGGAAATACGGCGCCATGGAACACACCGTGGTCGTGGTTGCCACCTCTTCCGATCCCGCCTCGATGCAATACCTGTCAGCTTATGCAGGCTGTGCTATAGGTGAAGAATTCATGGAGCAGGGCAAGGACGCCTTGATAATATATGACGACCTTTCCAAGCACGCCTGGGCCTACCGCCAGGTTTCCCTCATCCTGCGCCGTCCCCCCGGACGTGAAGCCTATCCGGGCGACGTGTTCTACCTGCACTCCAGACTTCTGGAGCGCGCTGCCAAGCTCTCCGCAGAGCTCGGTGGTGGTTCTCTTACCGCCCTGCCTATCATTGAAATCCAGGCCGGCGACATGTCGGCTTACATCCCCACCAATGTTATCTCGATCACCGACGGCCAGATACTGCTGGAAACAGATATGTTCAATGCAGGTATCCGCCCTTCGTTGAACGTCGGCCTTTCGGTCTCCCGCGTGGGCGGCAATGCGCAAACCAAAGCCATGCGCCAGGTCGCCGGCAAACTCAGGCTGGATATGGCCCAATATGCCGAGTTGGCAACATTCGCACAGTTCGGGGCTTCGGACCTGGACAAAGCTACCCTAGCACAGCTCGAACGAGGCAAGCGCATGACTGAAATTCTCAAGCAGCCGCAATATGCGCCGCTTTCGCTGGAAAATGAGGTCATGATACTCTTTGCAGTTACCAACGGGTTCATCGATGACGTCCCGGTGGAAAAGGTATCGGCCTTTGAGAATGCATTCTATAAATTCATGGCCAACAGCCACCCTGCGGTCGGCCAAAAGATAGCGGCCGACAAACAGTTAAAACCGGAAACTGAAGCAGAACTCAAGAAGGCCATCGCAGAATTTAAACAGAGCTCTGCTTATTGAGGCGATTAGATGGTAAGTCCAAAAATACTTAGACGCCGGATACGCAGTGTCCAGAGCACGGCCAAAATTACCCGTGCCATGGAGATGATAGCCACTGCAAAAATGAAAAAGGCACAGGACATGGCCATTGCCGGCAGGCCTTACAGCAACAAGATCATGCAGGTCATTGCCGACCTGTCTGCTCAGGCTGCTGCCGGCGGCGCAGTACATCCACTGCTGATCGATCGCCCGGTGAAGAGAATAGGCATCGTCCTCATTACCAGCGACCGCGGCCTCTGCGGCGGCTTGAATACCAATCTCAATAGGCTGGCAGGCAACTTCATCCTGGAACAGAAGGTACCGGTAAGCGTCATTACAGTCGGAACCAAAGGCCGCGATTTTATGCGCCGGTCAATGCGGGATATACGCGCCGAATTCGTCAAATTGGGCGACCGGCCCAAGATGGACGATACGATGCCGATCTCGCATATAGTGATTGAAGACTATACCAGCGGACTATATGACCGCGTTTATATCGCCTACTCCAAGTTCGTCAATTTAATGAGCCAGAAACCTACACTCGAACTGGTGCTGCCGGTCGAACCGGCGGTATTGCCCAAAACTGTCAGCCCGGAATATATTTTCGAACCCAACGCCGGATTTGTACTTGGCGAACTTCTGCCAAGGTTCGTCGAAATGCAAGTATACCATGCCGTACTTGAAGCAATTGCCAGCGAGCAATCGGCACGCATGATGGCCATGCGCAATGCAACCGACAATGCTTATGATGTCATTGCTGACCTGACGCTGACGATGAACAAGGCACGGCAGGAAATGATCACTAAAGAACTGCTCGACATCGTCGCAGGCGTTGAAGGTCTCAAATAGGAGGTGCACATTGGCAAAAGGTAAAGTAATACAGGTAATCGGCACGGTAGTTGATGTCGAATTCCCCCAGGAAGAACTGCCTGCGATTTATAACGCGCTTGAAATCATGCAAGATGGAGAGAAAATCGTACTGGAGACGGTTGCGCATATCGGCAACAACTGGGTGCGCTGCCTGGCCATGTGCCCTACCGAGGGCCTTCAAAGAGGCGCCGTGGCAGTCGACACCGGTTCGGCTATATCGGTACCGGTCGGCAAGGCTACACTCGGAAGGCTGTTCAACGTATTCGGCGATGCCCTAGACAAACTGGGGGAAGTCAAGACAAAGGATAGACTGCCCATCCACCGTGACCCACCCTCGCTCGCAGAACAGGAAACCAGTATTCAGATGCTGGAGACCGGCATCAAAGTTATAGATTTAATCACCCCCTTCACCAGGGGCGGTAAGATCGGCGCCTATGGCGGTGCAGGCGTGGGCAAAACTGTTATCATCCAGGAGCTCATCCACAATATCGCTACAGCGCATGGCGGCTATTCGGTATTTGCAGGTGTAGGTGAAAGGTCAAGGGAAGGCAACGACCTCTGGCGCGAAATGAAAGAGTCCGGTGTAATCGAAAAGACCATTATGGTCTTCGGCCAGATGAATGAGCCGCCCGGTGTACGTGCCCGCGTGGCGCTTACCGGCGTCACCTTTGCAGAGTATTTCCGTGACACAGAGGGACTGGACGTCCTCCTGTTCGTAGATAATATTTACCGCCACATCCTGGCCAACATGGAAGTCTCAGCACTTCTCGGACGCATGCCCTCGGCAGTAGGTTATCAGCCGACCCTGGGCACGGACGTGGCAGAGATGGAAGACCGCATTACCTCCACCAAGAAAGGCTCGATCACCTCGTTCCAGGCCATTTACGTGCCTGCCGACGACTATACCGATCCCGGTATCGTCACTACCTTCGGCCATCTCGACGGCGTGGTCTCTCTCGAAAGGTCCATCGCCGCACTGGGCATCTACCCCGCAGTTGATCCGCTTTCCTCCACCTCCCGCATCCTCGACCCCAATATAGTGGGCGAAGACCACTACCGGGCTGCCCGAGGCGTACAACAGGTGCTGCAGCGCTATAAGGACCTTCAGGATGTGATCGCCATCCTTGGTATGGAAGAGTTGAGCGAAGAAGATAAGATTACCGTTAACCGGGCCCGCCGTATTCAAAGGTTCTTGTCTCAGCCCATGTTTGTGGCTGAGCCCTTCACCGGCATCCCGGGCAAATACGTATCGACCAAAGAAACAGTGCGAGGGTTCAACGAGATACTTGCCGGCAAATGGGACCACCTGCCTGAATCAGCATTCCTCATGGTTGGAACCATTGAAGAGGCCGCCGAGAAAGCTCAAAAAGGGGCGTAATTATGCCGACTACAAAGTTAGAGATTGTCACTGCTGAACGCCAGGTCTTTTCCGAGGACGTGAATACCATCATTGCCGAGGGCATAGATGGGCAGATGACTATTCTTCCCAAGCATGCCCCACTTATCACCATGCTGGCGCCGGGTGAACTCGTTATCCGCAAAGACGGCGAAGAAATGTATATGTCCATAAGCGGCGGCTTTCTTGAGGTAAGGCCGGATAAAGTAATCGTACTGGCCGATGCCTGCGAGCGCAGCGACGAAATAGATATCGAGCGAGCCAGGGAAGCCAAAAAGAGAGCCGAGGAAAGGCTGAAGAACCTGACCACCGAGGTCGATCAGAGCAGGGCAGAGGCAGCTTTGAGACGGTCTTTGGCCCGACTGCGTGTTGTTGAAAAACGGCGCAGGACTCCCGGATACAGGCCAAGCGGCACATCAGTATAAGCTAATTGCAAAAAATATAAGCCAATATCGACCGCACGTTCGATATTGGCTTTTTTACTGCTTAAGCTGATCTGGTTCTAGACGATTTCCAGTCTAACCCTGGTACCTTCTTTGGTGGCAACTACACGCAATAGGGTACGCATAGCTTCAGCAACCCTTCCCTGTTTGCCTATCACCCTGCCCTTATCCTCCGCATTGACTTCCAGTTTGATAACTACCCCACCCGAGTCAGTCTCTTCAGTTACTTTGACATCATTGGGTGCGCTGACGATGGACTTGGAAATGTATTCGACTAACTCCTTCATCATGACTTCACCTCAGTACTAGTTTTAGATTTTTTCTTCTGTTTCTGAGTAGTCTTCTGTACCGCCTGCCTGAACTTCCTGGATGGATGAGCCGATTTAAATTTGTCCATGACCCCGGCTTTACGTAGCAACCTATACGTTGTTTCAGTTGGCTGAGCACCTTTTTCCAGCCATGCCAGGGCTTTTTCATCGTCAACATTTATAGTTTCGGGATCGTTAAGGGGATTAAAATTCCCGATAACTTCTATAAAGGCGCCTCCCCGCGGTGACCTGCTGTCAGCTACTACGATTCTGTACATTGGCTTATGTCGGGCGCCTATTCTTCTTAACCTGATTTTTACCATGATCTCAGTCTAACTTAATTAGTCCTCCATTTTTATTCGCTATTATGCATGAAGCATATGTACCTGTCAACAATATCACCGATTGACCCACACTCGTTTTGACTGGAAACAAGAATAGTTTCCCAAATGAAAAGCGGTTTTATTCCACTGTAAAGGGAATGGATAGCTTTTCGACGCCGTTTACCGATATGACCACCTTATAATCGCCTTTGTCCCAACTGCCGGCATTGGGCGCATCGAGATAAAATGCCAGATAGTAGCTGCTGGAATCACTCTGCACAACAGTGTAAGTCTCATTTATCAGGGTATTCTCTTTACCCACAGCTTCGCCCTTAAGATAATACCAGCTTGCTTTAATCATATCTTGGGGAGCAACGCCGGATACCTTAAATGAACAGTAAATCGCTTTGGTGTCGGGAGCGAATGAGGTCCTGACAGGGCTGGTCGGCATGGAGTCGTTATCGACTGAGGTTGTCATAACACCAGCAGTTACAGACGAATTACTGGGCTTGGCGGCTGGAGTGGCGCTTCCCCCGCCTGAGCACGCCGAAACAAAACATAAAGCTGCAAGGATGGCGATCATAAAAGCTGATTTCGATTTCATATATTTACTCCGGGCCTTACGTTAATCTATGCAATTGTCCCGTATGCAATTTTAGAACCAACCATATTAATTTTCAATTTTCGTAGGTACATAAGTGCTGTAGGAAAGGCCAACCAACCCGGGACCGGTATGCACACCCATTACAGGAGTGAAATCCTGAATATATACCTGCCGGCAGGATGGCCGGCGACTGATTTCCTGTGATAGCACATTTGCTTCCTCCGCCGCATTGGTATGCTGGATCATTGCCCGAAAAGGTTGGCTTCCCGTCCTGTGTTTCAAGATCTCAACAATCTGTGCCATAGCCTTTTGCCTGCTGCGGGCACGCCCCAACAACATAACTCCGCGGCCTAAAGGCCGTAACTCGATTATGGGCTTGATTTTGAGCAGTGAATTAGCCCACGCCACCACCTGGGGGACTCTCCCACCCCTGGCAAGGTATTCAAGCGTTTCAAGAAACACTACTACATGAACATCCTGCATTGCATCCCTGGCAACTTGCAAAACGCCGTCCAGATTACCACTGTCCTGTGCCTGGAGCGCAGCATCCAGGACAACAAATCCCTGTGCTCCGGCGGCCGTCCCACTATCCAGCACTTCCACTGCAGTCGTATAGGCTTTTTCCTTAAATAGCCGGGCGGCGATTGTGGCTGATTCATATACATGCGTCAGTTTTGTGGAAGGGCATATTACCAGGACATCCTTCCCCTCCGCCGCCAATTCTTCATAGATTTCCAGGAAAGTTTCGGGCGGCGGTGCACTGGTCGTTGCAAGCTCATCTGAATCTGCGAACATCTGGTAGAAACTGGAAGCTGTGAGGTCTATGCCATCGCGATAAACCCGGCCCTTATAAATAACCTCAAGCGGCACCACCCTGATCTTATAATTCTCTATGACGTCCCTGGGCAAACAGGCGACAGTATCGGTAACGATGGCAACGGGCATCCCCCTATCCACCTTCTGCCTTATTTTTACTGCGATGTAAAAACATTTTGCTCTTCATGGCACGCTATTACCGCTGCCGGGCTCTCGTGCTGCGAAAAGCAGCATGGAGACATCACTTTACTTTAGATTTAGCGCCGAAAGGACATACTTGGACGCAAATGCCGCAGGCCTCAATGCCTAACTTTTGTTTACGTTCCTGCCAGATATATTGCAAACACTTATGGGCATCCATCCTGGCTGCCCTGGGCTCTTTGGAGTCGAAATTCCGCCCGGTGAAGGCCCCCGCAGGGCAACTTGAAACGCAAAGGTTACAGCCTCCGCACCCTTTGCCGGCGTAAGGCTGGCCGGCCGGGGTCACGAAATCGGTAAGCACCGTACCCCACCTCACCCTCGAACCACGGTCGGGAGTTATCAACAGGCAACTCTTGCCTATCCATCCAAGCCCGGCAAGATTGGCTGCCTTCTTGTGTGAAAATAGACCCGCCAGATTTGGAGCATCTACGGTGTGGCTGGCAGGAATAGCCAGAGCTTGATATCCCGCTTGCGTGAGCGCGCCGGCTACGGAAAGTGTAATATCGTTAATGCGCGGATTTATAACCTCGTAAACATGATACCTGTAATTGTTGAGCGCAAAGAGATCGTCGGTATTCTTTAGCGCATCAACTATATCATCGAGCAAAGGAAAACCTATGGATATTGCGGTTTTGTACCTGGAAATTAATTTTGATTCGTATGCGGAGGCAGTGTCATTCCCGGCCCGTTCAAGATCGGCCACTCCCAGGTAAGCGGCACCCATCGCCAGTGTTATCTTTTTGATCTTTTGTCTCAGTTCCAAGTGAACCAGCCTCTCATGTTCTTATGCAAATATTACCCGCAAAATGCAACCATGTAAATCAAAGGACGTTATTTGTATTATGCAGTATCCAGCCATTATAATCAGCTTTATGGAAATCGAGGGGATGCATGGTTGGGATCTCAAACCCCCAGAAGCCCGTTTATTGCAAGAGATGTTAGCCGGCAACGTAGTCCGCTCAAATATCGCCATCAGACCCCAAACAATCGCTGGCATCGACGTATCAGTATCACGTTTTTCCAGGACGGGGCGTGCGGCCGTTGTTGTCTTAAGCTATCCTTCCCTGGAACTGATCGATATTGCCACTGCTGAAGACGAAATCAACTTCCCTTATATACCCGGGCTGCTTTCATTCAGGGAAGCACCGCTGGTCATCAAAGCCTTCCAAAAGTTGAATTGCAGGCCGGACATGATCATGGTGGATGGACAAGGCATTGCCCACCCGCGCCGGTTGGGGATTGCCTCTCACCTGGGGCTTTTCATGGATATTATCAGCATTGGATGCGCTAAATCCCGTTTAATCGGCACACATGATAGCTTGCCACCGGAGAAGGGGGCCTCTAAACCCCTGATTGACCAGGATGAGATAATCGGCGCTGTAGTCAGGACGAAGCATGCCGTCAACCCTCTCTTTATCTCGATCGGCCATAAGATCGATCTGAACCAATCCGTATCATTTGTTCTCAGTTGCTGCCGCGGCTTCCGCCTTCCTGAACCTACCAGGCTGGCGCATATGGCAGCCTGCGGAACGCTAAAATCCAACAAACTTGTAAGTTAATATAACAGGAAAGAACTATGCTGGAAGAAAAGAACCGGATCGAAGAGCTTCACCGCAGGATATCTGCGATTATGGAGCATCTTTGACATCGCAGGCAAAGAAAAGGAACTGGCGGCCCTGGAGGCAAAGACATCTGACCCACAATTCTGGTCGGACCAGCAGAAAGCCCAGCTTATAATGAAGCAGATAGGCGCACTCAAAGATAGCGTCTCGACCTGGAACGAGATCAGTAAGAAGTCCTCTGAAATCTCCGAGGTCATTAATATCGCACTGGCGGAAAACGATGAGTCGCTCAAAGACGATATCCAGAAGGAAATCGACAGGCTCACTTCCCTCTTCGATGAAATGGAGACCCAGCTTATGCTGGATGGGCCCTACGATGCCAGGGACGCCATCTTGGCGGTGCATTCCGGGGCGGGGGGGACCGAGTCGCAGGACTGGGCGCAGATGCTGATACGCATGTTCCTGCGCTGGGCTGAACGGCGCAAATTCAAAGCCGATGTGCTGGATGTGTCGCCCGGCGACGAAGCCGGCATCAAGAACGCCACTATCGAGATTAAGGGCAACTTCGCTTTCGGCAACCTCAAATCCGAACATGGTGTGCACAGGCTGGTGAGGCTGTCACCGTTCGACGCCGACCATGCCAGGCATACATCATTCGCGTTGGTGGAAGTCATGCCGGTCGCCGAAGAAAAGACGGACCTGCAGATAAGTCCCGATGATATTAGGATCGATACATTCCGCTCCAGCGGCCCGGGAGGCCAGCATATGCAAAAGACCAGCAGCGCGGTTAGAATTACACATATACCGTCGGGGCTGGTGGTAAGCTGCCAGAGCGAGCGGTCGCAGCACCAGAATAAGGAAAGCGCCCTGAGGGTATTATATGCTCGCCTGCTTGAACTGGAGATCGAAACAAGGGCGCAGGAGCAGGCCAAGATCAAAGGCAAACGAATAGACGCCGGCTGGGGCAACCAGATACGCAGCTACGTTCTGCAGCCCTACAAAATGGTCAAGGATCACAGGACTGAACATGAGACCAGCAACACAACCGCGGTGCTGGATGGATATATAGATGATTTCATAAACGCCTACCTGCGCTCGAAAGTTGGAGAAGATAAATGATCAGGAAAGTCTCAATTATATTAATCGTCATACTGGCACTTTTTATACCGACGGCAGCCTCGGCTGACAGCGGCATCAAGCTAATAAGTTCAGATACCAAGGTGGATTTCCCAGCTTCACTGACATTTAACATCAAGGCCGAAAGCCAGGCGCCGATAACACGTATCAGGCTGCGCTATACAGTAGATCAGATGACATATACGCCCACCTTTGCAGAGGTATGGCCCGATTTTAAGCCGGATAAAAGCGTCTCCACGAGTTGGAGCTGGGACATGCGTACCGGCGACCTGCCGCCGGGCGCCAAAGTAGATTACTGGTGGGTCATCGAGGACAGCTCCGGAAACAAGTTGACCACCCCGCAACAGACTGTTTCCTTCGATGATACCAACCACAAGTGGATGCAGGTCAACGACGATAATATATCTGTCCATTGGTACGAGGGCGATACGGACTTTGCCAACAGCCTGCTCAAAGCAGCGGTTACCGCTAAAAATATACAGGAGCACGATACCGGCGCATCGATTGACCAGCCGGTAAACGTGTATATATATGGCAGCCAACCGGACCTTCTAAACTCCATGATATCGGCCCAGGAATGGACGGGAGGAAGGGCCCGCCCGGAGTTCAATACTATATTGCTGTTCGTCTCCCCCTCCGATCTGGATTGGGGTGAGAAAGCGGTAGCCCATGAGATGGGCCACCTGGTAACGCATCAGATTACGTCGAGTCCCTACGGTGATGATCTTCCTCCGTGGTTGGACGAGGGGCTGGCCATGCACGCAGAGGGTGCACAAAGCGATTCAGATATTTCCTTGCTGAAAGACGCAATCTCCGCCGGCAACATACCCAGCCTGCAATCGCTCTCAAGCCCTTTTTCGGCTGATCCTCAGGAGGCTTACGTCGACTATGCAGAAAGCCAGAGTGTTATTGATTTCCTGATAAATAAATTCGGCAATGACAAGATGAACCAACTGCTGGTCAACGTGAACAATGGCTATTCCATGGACGATGCGTTAACGAAAGTATATGGGCTAAATTTGGACGATCTTTATTCCGCCTGGCTCAAATATATGACACCCGCATCTAACGGCGATGAAGTCCATCACAACATCACACGGCTTGAATCGCCCTCCACACCTGTGGCCATCGGCATGTTTTTCCTAAGCCCGCAGCAAATCGAAGTCGCCGCAGGAGCAATTTAAGGCACATGGAGAAATCATTTACCATGCACGATCTGCCCATGTCGGAGAGGCCGCGTGAGCGTCTGCAGAAGCACGGGGCGGAAGCCCTTTCCACGGCGGAACTGCTGGCTCTGCTCATGGGCAGAGGAACCAGGGGACAGCCGGTAATGCTGACCGCTCAAAAATTGCTGTCCAAATTCGGCAACCTGCAAAATATCGGCTCGGCATCGATCGAAGAGCTATCTGAAATAGAGGGCATCGGCCCGGCCAAGGCCTGCCAGATCAAGGCTGCCTTGGAGCTGTCCAAAAGAATGGATGCCCCCGATTACAAGAAAGGCAGGCCCGTAAAATCACCCGAGGAAGCTGTAGATTCGATCAGGAGCATGCTCAAAGGCAAGAAAAAAGAGCACTTTTACCTCCTTTGCCTGGACACAAGAAACCGTGTTACTAACGTGGATCAGATCTCAATTGGAAACCTGGACAGCAGCATCGTCCACCCCCGCGAGGTATTTAAAACTGCCATTTCCTGTCTGGCGGCATCCGTTATTTTCGTGCATAACCATCCCTCCGGCGACCTGGAGCCGTCGTCAGAGGATATAAACCTTACCAAACGACTGACTGAGGCGGGTGAACTGGTGGGCATTCCCGTCCTTGACCATATCATAGTCTGCGATAAAGACTTCACAAGCTTGAAATCAAGGAATTTAATTTGAGGTCAATGTATGTTCAGAAAACAACTTTTTAACTTTCTCGGCATAATTACCATCGTAGTTTGCCTGCTGGCCGCGGCACCCGGCTGTAGTCTATTAACGAAAGCCACCGAAAATATACCTCTGGAGCAACTTTCGGGCCCGACCCTGAACCTGTGGGACCAGGGGCCCCTGACGCTCGACCCGGCCATCTCGAGTGAGATGGCATCCCAAATTTACATCTTGCATATTTTCAGCGGCCTGGTAAGGTTCGACTCCGATCTGAAGCCGGTCCCCGATATAGCCGATCACTGGAATATCAGCGATGACGGAAAAACCTATACCTTCTACCTGCGCAACGATGTGAAATTCCACGATGGAAGGCCATTGACGGCGCAGGATTTTAAGTTCTCTCTGGAGAGGGCCTGTAACCCTGCCACGGGCTCTCAGACAGCCTCCACTTATCTAAATGACATAGTGGGCGCCCCTGAAATGATCAGCGGGAAAGCGGACAATTTGAGCGGGGTGACAATAGTTGATGACTACACGCTGAAAATCACCATCGATGCCCCCAAGGCCTATTTCCTATCCAAACTTGCTTACCCGACCGCCTTTGCCGTGGATAAGAAAAACGTAGAATCCGGCCCCAACTGGTGGAAGAAGCCCGTCGGGACCGGCCCCTACAAGCTTACGAAATGGGACGAGGGATCGTTAATACTCCTACAGCCAAATGAATACTATTACGGCGAGAAAGGTAAGGTCAATGTGGCATTTAATCTGTTATCCGGAATGCCAATGTCGCTTTATGAGACCGGCAAGATAGACGTGGTTGATGTTTACAAGAACAATATCGACCGTGCCATGGATAAAGAGGGCCCGTTCTATGACCAGTTGCACATCTACCCCGAGTTCAGCCTGCAATACATAGGGTTCAATACCAGTAAACCGCCTTTTGATGACGTGTACGTCAGGCAGGCCTTTTGTTACGCAGTGAATAAGGACCGCATCATTAGCGTTCTGCAAAAGAACATGGTTGCCGCAGCCGGCGGCATCATACCGCCCGGCATGCCGGGCTATAACAAGGATGTTAAGGGACTGAACTATGACCCGGACAAGGCCAGAGAATTGCTGGCGAAATCAAAATATGGCTCGGCGGACAAACTGCCTCCCATCACCATGACCATGCCCGGGACCGGAGCCAATGTAGACGATTTCATCGGCGCAATTCTGCTGGACTGGAAACAAAACCTGGGCGTCACGGTCAACGTGAGGCTGCTGGACCCCCTGGTATTTAATTATCACCTGTTCGACGAAGGAGATGAGATATATACCCTGGGTTGGATAGCCGACTATCCCGATCCCGAGGACTTCCTTAACACACTGTTCTACACCGGCAGCCAATGGAACAACAGCCATTATTCCAACAAGGATTTGGACGCTTTATTGGACCGCGCTGCGGTGGATATGGACCAAAACGAGCGTACGACGCTTTATCAGCAGGCAGAGCAACTAGTGGTAGACCAGGCGCCGGTCCTTCCGTTGTGGTTCAGCAAAAATTATATCCTGGTTAATCCCCGGGTACACGGTTTTGATATCGATCCGCTGGGCGTACCCCACCTCAACCTGGTTACACTGGGACAACCTTAGCCGGTATCATTAAAAGGAGACAATACTATGGTGAAGAAAAATTTGCTGGAAGCGCCCTGCGGCATTCACTGCGGTTTGTGTCCTCTGCACCTTGCCATTACTGACGAGGCCTTAAGAAAACGCCTTGCCGAGAGGTTGAATATGCCGCCGGACAAAGTGGTTTGCCCGGGATGCCGGGCCGTCGACGGTTTCTGCCCTGTAATATCGGAGCAATGCGCCACATGGCTATGTGTAAAGAAAAAGGGAGTCGAGTTCTGCTGCGAGTGTGCCGATTTCCCCTGCGTTAAACTGGCGCCCTGCGCCGACAAAGCACCGCTGCGCCCCCACAATATCAAGGTCTACAGCCTGACGCTCAGAAAGACGAAAGGGGCTTACGAGTGGAGCAAAGCCATCGTGGAAATCTATAATCTTTACTATAAGGGCGAGATGGTTATAGGCCGCGGCCCTGTTTTAAAGCAGTAACAATCCTCTAACCCCAAAGGTCGTCCAGGCCGTCCGTTTTGTGTGCTTTTTCCCCGGATGAAGTCGGGCCCAGTTCTTTATAAGAGTCCGCCGAACCGTATTCCCTGACCTTAACCACTACCGGCATCGGCAGGGCATGGCCGAAGATTAATGCCTGTTGCTTCGATTCGAGCTTGGACAGTACCGCTTTGAGCTCGCTCTTACCCGATACGCCGGTCAGCACCGTATCCACGTCCTTTTCATTATCCAAAAGGCAGGTGATCTTGGTGCCGAGCTGGGACATCACCTCTTCATCGATGCCGCTGGGCCGCTGGTCGATTACCAGCATGGTAACGTTGTATTTGCGCATCTCACGGGCGATCTTGCCGAAGATGGTCTGCGAAGAGATTTCCGGGCTAAGAAAGCGGTGAGCCTCTTCGATGGTTATTACAAGCTGGTCCGGTTTTTTAGTATCGGCCGACGTGGCGATATCCACCATTTCACGATAGCGGTCATAAATACGCCTGGTCAGCAGGTTGGCCACCAGCACATAGGCCGCAATATCGTCGTAGCCGCCGAACTGCAGCACCACGCTCTTGCCGTGGCTGATATACTCCAGAATTGTGGTGACGGTATTCTCGGGCGCGTGTGGTACCAGGAATTTGAAGCGCTGCAGCATTCTGAGCCCACGTAGAAGGTTCTTCCAGGTGCTTTCGGCAATATCATGATTGCTTGCAAATTCCTTATCGCCCGAATCGAATAAATCCAGGGCCGACTGCAGCCATTTATCATCGCCGAAGTGCCTGGCCAGTTCATAGACAGCCTGCACCGCAAGGTCGGTGAGGTTGAGTACGCTGCGCAGCATCTGCATATCTTCAGGCTCGATCTCATCGTAGCCGATCTTGACGACGAAATCCGATTTAACCTTCCTGCGCTGGTCGTATTTCTCATCCAGGGAAAAAACCGCCACTTTGCCCGGAAAGAGCTGTTTCAAACCTTTGACTTTGTGGTCCTTCTCGCTGGTGCCCTCCCAGCCATATTCGTTGTGCATATCAAAGATCAGGCTGGTAGTGCGGCTTTTTTGCAACATGCCGATCAATAAGAGACGCGTAAGGAAGGTCTTGCCCGTTCCGCTCTTGCCGAAAACGCCGTTGGACCGCTTGACCAACTCCTCCATGTCCAGGCAGATACGGGTCTCCATATCCAGCGGGGTGCCGACATAGAACCTCTGTTTATCCTCCTTCCCGAAAACCATTTCGACGTCGGACTGCGAGGCCAGCTCTACCCCGGCGAAGTGAGGGGGCACCGTTTTAGCGGGCTGCGGGCCTTCTGTATCGCCGGCAATACCGCTGATAGTCAGCATGGGCAGAACGCTCAGTTTACCGTATGTGGTCGTCCCGCAGACTACTTTAGCTATGAAAGGATCGGATATATCGGGGGGCATCACCATGGCGCGTGGGTCCACCGCTTCCAGGCTGATATCCGTAATCATTCCGAAGAAGCGCTTCTTCTCGCCCTGTATTGCCACATAGCGCCCTACCGTCACGTCCTCAACCGATCTGGCCGGGTCCAGTTTAACATGCACGCCCTGCGTCAAAGAACCGTAAATAACAGTGCCCAACCTTACATTAGCTTTTTCGTTTTCAGTCATGGTTGAAGCCTCTTCAAAATGGAATCCAGCCTCCTGATGTCGTTGCTCAGGGTCCAGGCCAGCTCCTTGCCCGCCTTCACCAGGAACTCCTCGGGAGCAGGGTGCGTAAGGCTGGCATAGCGCAGGAAGGCGGCAATGACCTCGTCGGGCGCAACGGTCGACCGGCTTTCTATTATTAAATTGAGAAAATTCAAGGATTGGGTAAATTGCTTCACTTCCACAGGGCTGCAGGCATAGACGAAGGAATAGATCGATGCCGGCGATGGCGGAAGATACTGGTATATTGCCTTATCCGGGCTATGCCCGACGACCAGGACTTTGAAATCAGAGCACAACAGTTTAGCCAGTTGAGGATTGGCCTTGAAAACGTCGGCCTCCGAAGCGGCCGCCTTTCCGCGGGCCGCAATCCGCCTGCCCGGCTCGATGCTGTGCGTGGCCGAGGTATACACGATGCCGTATATCTGGCAGCCTTTGCCCTTGGTCCTGACCATGCTGCCCAGCGCCGGAACGCTGTCCAGGTCATAACATTCAGCCAGAAATTCCGAATTGCTGGTTTCTATTACCTCGGCGATCTTCTGTTCTACAGCCATTTTCTCTTCTTGCTCCTTTGCTTCAGGGAATGCTGGACTGCCAGACTGCCCTCCTGCATGACCCGATCCACCAGGTCCCAGAACTGCTGACGGTCGGCGCCGGTGACCACCGCCTGCTCGTGGGCTTCGCTCAACGAAACCGGGTAACCGAAACCTTTGTGGCACTGGCCTACTATCACCGCATGTACAAGATCGAGCAGCTCTTTATTATCGGCTACCCAGAGCGGGACCTCGACCCTGGCTACTTCCTCGTCCAGCTTTAGATAGAAAAAACATACCTGATGAACGCCATATCTTTCTATTATTGATGAACGGCTGCTGAATACCGCCGACCTCTCGCCGTCCGCCAGAATGCTGGAAAAGAGCGTCCGGTCGAGCAGCCCTCCCACGGCATCGCATTCCCGGCCTTCGAATTTCCCCTTGCAGAATTCGTTATCGCAGTCAACAGGGTCGCGAGGACACAGTTGCAACCGCAGCGAGTTTATTACATCGGTGCTGCGTGGGAAGCTGATATAGCTGGCAATAGCCGCCTTCCTTTTCCGATTCAGTTCGTAAAAACGACCGAACTGCTTGATCAAACCGTCATCCAGCAACTGCTCGATGACAAAATCATCGTAGTGCTTCCCAACCAGCCCCCACATGATTAACGAGCCGTCTACCAGCCCGACCACAGGTAAATTGGTCTCATTGCAACACACCCGGTCAGCCAGGCTGCGGCATTCCTCCACCTCGCGTTTTATGCCTAATAGCGGCCCCTCGATGAGGGCTTGTCTGCCGTCCCTGGAGCGGATGGCCTGCATTTCGTCGCCAAAATAAAGGGTGGGCAGGCTCGACAGCTCGGCATCGGGCTTGCTGCCGTACTGTAATTCAACCAGGCCTATATTGAGCAGAAAGAGCCGGGTGGATTGATGGCGGTCCACATCGATGTGCGACCCATCGCTGGCCGCAACCACGAAATCATCCGGGCATGGTGCCGCAGCCCTGTGCAGGCTCACATCCTCTTCCAGGCCGGCCACTAGCCAGGTGGCCCTGGCATCCTCGATCTTCTTCTTTAACCTGTCCTGTTGGGGCGGTATGGATTTTAAGGTAGTCAGCGCCAGCTCTAATTTTTGGGCGTAGTCAGACTGATGCGATTTTAAATCCCCCGCCATAGCCTCGATCTGACTGTAAACCTGCGTGATATCAAGCGTCATGGTTGTTGGAAGACTTAGTATAGCACGGCGTCCATAGGCTAACAATTACATCGCAAAGTGCCGGCCTTTGCCCTGCTGCGATTGCGGTGCTATCATTTAGGTGACTCCCCACTCCCAGAAAGAAGGCCCGATCAGCATGTCTACCGGCTTTGTAAATGATGAAATCTACCTTGAGCATGATACCAGGGACCATGTAGAAGGCAAAGACCGCCTGACTGCTATCAATACCATCCTAGAGAAGACCAAAATCAAAGACCAGCTTGTGCCGATCTCTGCACGCGCTGCCACGATGGATGAAATAGCCACCACCCATGACCGTGATTATATGCGGACACTTAAAGCCGAGGTAGACGGGGGAGGAGGCTGGCTTGACCCCGATACCTACGCATCCCCAAAGTCGTGGGATGCCGCCCTCTTCGCTGCCGGCGGCTTGATGAACGCAGTCGATGTGGTGATGAACAAGAAATGCGACAACGCCTTTGCGCTGGTGAGGCCCCCCGGCCACCATGCCACCCGGCAACATCAAATGGGGTTTTGCCTTTTCAACAACGTTGCCGTGGCGGCCAGGTTCGCACTGGCCAACTACGATATCAAACGGGTGCTGATCGTCGATTTCGACGTCCATCACGGCAACGGCACGCAGGACTCATTCTACACGGATTCACAGGTGCTTTATTTTTCCACTCACGAATATCCCTGGTACCCGTTTACCGGCCGTGCCGATGAGACCGGCGCCAGGGGAGGGGAGGGTTACAACGTCAACGTGCCAATGGAAGCCGATTCGGGAGACCATGAGTATTTGCGCGCCTTCAACGAGGTGCTGGTGCCTGTAGCCGAGCGCTACGGTCCCGACCTGGTGCTGGTATCGGCGGGCTACGACGCCCACTGGAAGGACGATATCTCCAACATCAACCTGACCACCACCGGCTTTGCACGGCTGGCCAAGATAATCAAGGGCATATCGGATAAATGCTGCCCCAACAGGCTGGTATTTACGCTGGAAGGCGGCTATAACCGCGCCGCCCTGGCCTACTCAGTGGCGGCCACCTTCGAGGTGCTTATGGGCCACAGTGAAGTGATAGACCCCTTCGGCGAGCCTCCCATGGCCTTTACATCGGGCGAGCTTGACAGCTTCATCAAGATGGTGCGCCGCATTCACCGGCTGCAGGGCTAAGCCAGTTTAATTAAAGGCATAAAAAAAGCGGGGCTTTCGCCCCGCTTTTTATTTTCAATAACGTTTAAGCTCAGGCTGCGGTGGGCGCCGCCTGCGGCTTGGATTTAGGCTCGGATTTGGCCAGGCCCCTGTCCCACAGGACCAGCAGCGGGCCTGCGATGCAGATGGAGTTGTAAGTGCCTGCAATCACGCCCAGCAGCAGGGCCAGCATGAACTCACGTATAGTAGTACCGCCGAACAGATAGATCGCCAGCACAACCAGGGCAACGGTGAGGCTGGTGTTGACACAGCGGGCTATGGTCTCAAGGATGCTGGCATTGACCGTAACTGCAAAGTCCTTGCTGATGCCTCTGCCGAAATTTTCACGGATGCGGTCGAAGACCACGATGGTATTGTGCATGCTGTAGCCAACCACCGTCAGCATGGCCGTGATAAACATGGAATCAACCTGCACCCCGGCCGCCCACCCCAGGATCGAGAAAATACCCAGTACGATCAACACGTCGTGCAGCAGCGAGATAACTGCGCATGTACCCCACCGGAAGGGATTGGGGACCCTGCGGAAGGCCCATGCAACGTAGAGCAGCATGAATAACGAGGTAACTATTATAGCTATACCGGCATTCCGTGCCACCTCACCTGCTACCAGCGGCGAAACCGTTTCAAAGTCGCGGATCGTAACATTATCTGTCATGTCTTTGTTAAGTCCGCTTATAAGCGAATTTTTTTCGTCCGTGCTAATTTCCCTGACACGGATGAGGTAATCGCCGGTACCCGTCTTCTGAATTGACGCTTCGGAGAACCCCAGGTTGGACATCTCCTGCCTCAATTTGCTCTGATCTACGGTGGTGTTGAATTGCAGCGTCATGGTAGTACCGCTGCTGAAGTCAATGCCCAGATTGAGCTGGCGAACAGCCAGGGATATGATCCCGGGGATGATAATTATCAGAGAGATCAGGAAAAACCAGTTTCGTTTTCCGACAATGTCTATCATATTTTGACTCCGTAAAACCAGGGATTTTTGACGATCCTGATGACCAGCATCAGGAATATCCTGCTGATGGTGATGGCCGAGAACATGCTCAGCGCCACACCGATGAACAGCGTCAGGGCAAAGCCTTTCACCAGGAAAGCACCCTGCGTATCTCCAAACCAGTAGAGCACGGCACAGGCTATGAACGAGTTGACGTTGCTATCTCTTATGGCGGGCCATGCACGGCTGAACCCGGCATCTATGGCCGCACCCAGCGTGCGCCCCCCCCGCAACTCCTCTTTCATGCGCTCGAAAATTAGTATATTGGCATCCACCGCCATACCCACCGATACCACGGCGGCCGCTACACCTGCCAGCGTAAGAGTAACCGGAACCAGTTTGAAAATCGTGAGCAGTAAAACGCTGTAAATAGCCAGCGCACACACGGCCACCAGGCCGGAGCCGCGATAGTATAGCAGCATGAAGAGAACTATCAGCGAGATGCCGATGGCGCCGGCGACGATGCTCTTGCGGATCGAATCCGCACCGAGTGTGGCATCCACGGTCTGCTCCTGGATAACCGTCAGCGGCACATCGAGTGAGCCTGAGTTCAGCTCGATCGACAGGTCCTGCGCCTCTTTGAGGGTCAACCCCTCTATAACGCCGCTGCCCTGTATTACGCCGTTGACAGTGGGGTCTGAAATCATCTGGTTATCCAGGAAAATGCCCAGAGGCTTATGCAGGTTTCGCTGTGTGATCTGCTCGAATAACTTGGCGCCCTCGTCGTTCCATTCGAAGGCAACCTGGGGCTCATTGGTATTGGGCGCGAGAACAACCTTGGCGTTGGGTTTAAGGTATTTGCCGGTCAACACCTCCTGCTGCCCGTTGCTGCCGGTGGCCGCGGCTACAGTCCATATAGTCTGGCCATTGGCATCCTTGGTAGGTTGCCCGCTGGAATCGCTGGTAGTTTCTTTGAATTCCAGCTGTGCGACCTGGCCGATCAGTGTCTTGGCCTCATCGATATTCTTCTCCCCGGGCAGCTGTACCAGGATGCGGTCTTCACCCTGCTGCTGAATGACAGGTTCCTTAACGCCGAAGGTATTGGCGCGCCGTTCGATCTTGCTAATAACGCTGGTCATGACCTGGGCGTTAGTTTGAGACGGGTCCTTCTTGGATAGGTCGGCCTGGTAGACAAGGTATGATCCACCGTTGAGGTCGAGGCCCAGTGTCAGCCCCTGCCGCCCGAACCTGTCGCTATCCAGCGGTATTACGGTCCACAGGCCGAATATAAATATGGCCAGGATAAATACCAGTAGCCAGATGTTAGTCGTTTTCAATTATCTATTCTCCCTCCTAAGTTTCGTTCACAAAGCGGCCCGGTGTGGCTTTCCTATTCAGGCAGCACAACAGGAGCCCCGATCAAGTTCTTTTTTTATGTATATCAGCGCTTCCTCCTTTGTTCGTATCTCTCCGGCCGCCTGGGCCTCCCTGACCATGATCAGCAGCTTGCCTATGGTTTTTCCCGGGCTCAATTTGAACTCCCGCATCAGGTCTATTCCGCTTATGAGCCTGACGGGCATTATCTCGCTCTCCTGCTGATTATGAACATCCATTATATACTTGACCTGCTCAATATGCATATGCCACTCGTCAACATCCACCCGCGGCCCGGCGACAGCCAGGTAATCCGCCAGCGCCAGGAAGATAACATCGATGCCGGCGCCCTCGGTATCCCTGAAGTAGCGGTAGACCGCTTTGTGCGAGGGCAGCCCCTCGTTGGACATCTGCGCCGGGTGCAGGTGGTGATAGACCAGCTTCTCGATGTAGCGTATCTCGCGGTTGCTGAACCTCAAACGTTCCAGTATCAAGCCGGCCATAGCCGCCCCCTCCCTGGTATGCCCCAGGAACCTGATCCGGCCGTCCTCGACGGTTTTGGTCTTGGGCTTGGCTATATCATGCAGCAGCAGTCCCAGTTTTATCAGCGTCCTGCGTTTGCTGCCGCCGGCTATTTCCTCGTTAAAATGCTCGTCGATCTCATCCGACCAGGGCAGCATGGCTAGCAGCTCCCGGCTGCCGTATACCCAGTCGCTCTGCCTTAATATAAACTCCAGTGCGGCAATGGCCTCGATGGAATGGTCGAAAACATCCCAGTAATGCTCTTTGGGCTGCCCCACGCCCTTGAGGCTTTCCAGCTCGGGGATTATTTTGCACAGCAATCCGAAATCATCCAGGGAACGCAGGGAGTTCCCGGCATAAGGCAGCGCCAGTATCTTGAGCAACTCCTCCCTGACCTTTTCACTGGCCACCTTGCGCACCAGCCTGCAGTTGCGGCGCATGGTATCTTCGGTGATAGGCTCGATCTCAAGGTTCAGCTCCCGGGCCAGCCTGACGGCGCGCATAAGCCGTGAGGGGTCACGGTGGAAGACCATATCGCTGACCTGCCTGAGCAGGCCCTTCTTCAAGTCCTCTTCTCCGCCGGCGGGGTCCAGCAGCTTGACATCGCCTGACACGAAGGCCTCCAGGTCGAGCGCCATGGCATTCACGGTGAAATCCCGCCTCAGCAGGTCACGGTCGATATTGCCGGCAAAGGATGTTATGTCGATCTGCCAGGACTGGTCATCGCCGGCCACCACGATGCGGCCGACCTTGTTCTCTTCGTCCAGCATAACGTAGCTGCCGTCGACCAGCTCGGCCGCTTCCTGTGCAACTGCCAGCGAATCTCCGCTGACGGCTATATCCAGGTCGGTGGTATCCCGACCGACCAGCCAGTCGCGCACAAAACCGCCTACCAGGTAGGCTTTACATTCAGGAGAGGCGCATACCGGGGAAAGCCTGGTAAGGATCCCCATCAAATCCTCATCGATTTCGAACACAAGCTAAGATTATAGACTTGCCGCTCGTGGTTGTAAAGTATTTTCACACCGTTACAAAGGGAGCTAAAGGCACAGGCTGCGAATGCATAAATAGAGCTTATGATATCCGCTACAGCGGTTTTACGCGGCAGCATCAATAGAGGCCAAACGGCTGCATGCCTATGATATAATCTAGCCGTTATGCAGTATAAACGCATCGTCATTAAGCTGGGCACCAACCTGCTGACAGGGGGCGGCTCCCGTCTGGATACTAAAAAGATGGATGACCTGGTGCGGCAGATTGCGGAGCTCCACCGCCAGGGCCACGAGATAATCCTGGTCTCATCCGGCGCGGTGGCGGCCGGCCGCGAAAAACTGGGGATCGCCAACAAGATTAAGGATATCCCCTTCAAACAGGTCATGGCTTCCGTAGGACAAAACCGGCTGATGCATATCTATGACGAGCTTTTTTCCGCCTTCGGCATCAATGTGGCCCAGGCTTTGCTGACACGGACCGATTTAAGCGACCGAGCGCAGTATTTGAACGCCCGCAATACCCTGCTGGCCCTGATAGACCTCAGGGTGATCTGCATCATCAATGAAAACGACGTTGTCTGCACCGACGAGCTGGGCGAGCTTAAATTCGGCGATAATGATAACCTGTCGGCCATGGTTTCCAACCTGGTCGACGCCGACCTGCTGATGCTTCTTTCGGATGTAAAGGGGCTGTATTCAGCCGACCCCCAGCATGACTCTAACGCCAGCCTTATACCTATGGTTGATAAAATAGATGAGAAGATTGAGGAGATGGCCGGCGGCGCCGGCAGTTCGCACGGCACGGGCGGCATGGTGACCAAGCTGGAGGCGGCCAAACTGGCTACCTCATCCGGGGTCCCTGTCATCATCACCGACGGTTCGCAGCCCGATATAATAGCCGGTGCAGCCTCGGGAAAAAGCGTGGGCACTTTCTTCAAGGCCCGCAGCAGCAAGATCGAGAGCAGGAAGCGCTGGCTGCTATCAGGTCTTGGCTGCACGGGCAGGTTGACCATCGATAAGGGAGCGGTAACCGCCCTGCGCAAACAGAACGGCAGCCTGCTACCCACCGGCATCGTGCAGGTGGAAGGCGTATTTAACCGCGGCGATGTCATCGATATATTTGATAGCGGAGGCAGCCAAGTTGGCAGCGGCATCACCAATTACAGCTCGGACGAGCTGGGACGCATCAAAGGCCTTCAGTCGAGCGAGATAACCAACATTTTGGGCTACGAGTACGGCGACGAGGCGGTTCACCGCAATAACCTGGTGCTGATTTAAATATAAGGACGGGAAATCAAGGGGGATATTGAATGCAGGCAGATATCAATGAACTGGTGGGAAAAGCCAAACAGGCCAAAGCTGCTTCTAAAAAGCTGGCCTTCACTCCCACCAAAATAAAAAATGATGCACTGGCAGCCATATCTCAAGCCCTGCTGGACCGGGAAGATATGATCTTACATGACAACCAGAAAGACTATAAAGAGGCCGAGGCTTCGGGCATGAGCGAAGCCATGCTCGACCGCCTGATGCTCAACTCCGGCCGGCTCAAGGGCATATCCGACGACGTGAAGACCGTTGCCGCTTTGCCCGATCCAGTGGGTGAGGTCATCGAAGAGCGCACCCTGCCCAACGGCCTTCTGCTGAGCAAGCGCCGCGTGCCCTTGGGCGTGATCGGCGCCATCTACGAGAGCAGGCCCAATGTTACCGTGGATATTTCTGTGCTGTGCCTCAAAGCAGGCAACACTGTCATACTGCGCGGCGGCAAGGAGGCCTACCGCTCCAACCTGGCGCTGGCCAGCACCGTCCAGGAAGCTGCTTACAAAGCGGGCATACCCGTTGGGTCCGTTCAGTTTATCGAGTCCACCGACCGCAGCCTGGTCGACTATATGCTCAAGCTGAAGGACAGCATCGACCTGATGATACCCCGCGGCGGCGCGGCGCTGATTAAATCCGTGAAGGATAACGCTGCCATGGCCGTGGTGGCGGGCGGCATAGGCGTCTGCCATGCCTACGTGGATAAAACCGCCGACATCGCTAAAGCGGTGGCCATCACATACAACGCCAAGGTGCAGCGCCCCACGGTCTGCAACGCGCTGGACTGCGTGCTGGTTCACAAGGACATCGCCACCGCTTTCCTGCCCCTGATGGCGAAGGAATGGGACAAGGCAGGCGTGGAGATGCACTGCGACCAGCGCTCACTGGAAATACTAAAATCCATTCACGGATTAAATGTTCATCCTGCTGTAGAAGATGACTGGGGCAAGGAGTTCCTGGCCCTGGTGGGAGCCATAAAGGTGGTCGGCTCTCTCGACGAGGCGCTGGAGCACATCGACCGCTACGGCTCCGGCCATTCCGAGGCCATCATCAGCGAGGACTCGGCTTCGATCGACCGCTTCTTGAATGAGGTGGACACTGCCTGCGTTTACGCCAACGCCAGCACCCGTTTCACCGACGGCGGCCAGTTCGGTATGGGCGCCGAAATAGGGATAAGTACACAGAAATTCCATGCCCGCGGGCCGATGGCCTTACGTGAGATCACAAGTTACAAATGGTGTATTCGGGGTAACGGACAGATCAGGCCGTAGACGACGAAACTCTATATGCTTATGTCATTGCGAGCGAAGCGAAGCAATCCTTTTAACGAAGGAAGATGGCTTGAACTAATGCCAAGGGATTGCCACGGCACTACGTGCCTCGCAATGACCTAATATATAGAATTTTGAATTTAGAACTTTTTTAGAGCTTAGAGTTTGGTCTTTAGAGTTTTAAGCCCTTGAGGGCTTCCTTCTGCTCTTCAAAAAGCTCTTTGATGCCTTTGTCAGCCAGCACGATCAGCCCGTCGACAGTTTCCTTTGAGAAGGGTTTGCCCTCAGCTGTGCCCTGCAACTCAACAAAGTCGCCTTTATCGGTCATGACCACGTTGAAGTCCACGCCGGCGCGGAAGTCTTCGTCATAGCACAGGTCCAGCAACTTCACCCTGTCGACCACGCCCACGCTTATCGCAGCAATGGCACATTTAAACGGCATGACCTTGTAGATGCCCTGCTTCCTCAGTTTGGCTATAGCCTGGAAAAGCGCCACGTAGGCGCCCGTTATGCTGGCCGTGCGCGTGCCGCCGTCTGCCTGTAATACATCGCAGTCGACTGTGAAAGTCCTCTCGCCGAGGACGTCCATATCCACCGCTGCACGAAGGCTCCTGCCAATCAATCTTTGGATCTCCTGAGCACGTCCCCCCTGCCGGTCCGGGTTGCGCGAGCTGCGGGTATGTGTAGCCCGTGGCAGCATGCCATACTCAGCAGTGACCCACCCTGTCCCCTTACCCTTGAGAAAAGGCGGTACCCGGTCCTCCACGCTCACGGCGCATACCACACGCGTATTGCCCATCTGGATCAGCGCGGAGCCCTCAGGATAGTCCTGGTATCCCAGCGTTATCTTCACCGGCCTTAGCTCGTCATTGCCTCGCCCGTCTATTCTAGCCATTTAAATACCTTCCTTATAGATTCAGGCGCAAGTATAACACCAAATAGAGATCAAATACTAAGCCATTTATCCCTCTCCCCTGCCCCTCTCCACAGGAGAGGGGGTTATATTTATAAGAGGGTCTAAAGCCCCTCTTCAACGCCCCCTACCCGGACGACGTTGCCCTGGGAAAAACATGTCCCCACATCGTTAACTACGAGAAAGTAATCTTTAAATCTCCTTCAGGATAATGAGTGTTTTCCTAAGACGTAGTGGATTCCCTCTTCAACGCCTTTTCCCTTTATTATTAAACCGGTTTCCTCAATTGTCATTGCGAGCGAAGCGAAGCAATCCTTTGAACGAAGGAAGAGGGCTGATTTAATGCCATGAGATTGCCACGTCGCCCTGCGGGCTCCTCGCAATGACGTGTCAAAAGGATGATTGCCGCGGCACTTCGTGCCTCGCAATGACGTAATACTGGAATTTGGAATTTTCTACTTTAGAAATATGCTATCCTTTTAAATTAATCATGCCTGACGTAAATATATGGGCGCTGGCCGGTACAGGACTGGTGGCAGGGACGCTGGGCTCTATGCTGGGCGTGGGCGGCGGCATCATGATGGTGCCCATACTGACACTGTGGATGGGCATACCCATGCAGTACGCCATCGGCAGCAGCCTGGTCTCGATCGTCATCAACGCCTGCACAGCCACCAGTGTATATATCGATAACCATGTGACCAACCTCAAGCTGGGACTGCTGATGTCCACTACCCTGATCCCCGGGGCGGTGGCCGGGGCCCTGCTGGCCTCCAAACTTTCCTCGCCGGTGCTCAGCTTCATATTCGGGGCGCTTATGATTTACGTTTGTTATACGCTCATCCCCAGGAAACCCAAACGGCAGAGTATGGAGGAATTCGAAGCCTCCAGGGACCCGCACGAGAAAGAGCATGCGCCGCATGCCTGGCTGGACGGCAGCTACTACGATCCATCCGTTAAGCAGGAGATCAGCTATCAGACGCACCGTCCGGCCACAGGCATGGCGACCGGGTTTTTCGGCGGGGTCATCTCCAGCCTTCTGGGAGTGGGCGGCGGCATTGTCAACGTGCCCGTCTTGAACCTGCTGATGAAGGTGCCCATCAAGGCTGCCATAGCCACCAGCAGCCTGCTGCTGGCCTTTACTACTATGACCGGCTCACTGATCTACGCTTATAACGGCTACGTTATGCCCTATATCATAGCGCCGCTCATTCCCGGCATTTTCCTGGGTGCCCGGCTGGGTACATTCATCGCCCGGCGTGTCCGGAGCGCCGCTTTGATTGTGATATTTATCGTCTTCCTGCTGGTAACCTCGGTCTTAATGATTCTGCGTGCCCTGAATATATTATGAGATGACTTACTATGCAAACGGTAAATAGTACGCAACCAAGGCTGCAATCGCTGAACAAGCGCGTCAGCCTGGCGCTGCGCATCGGCATCGGCATAGGACTGGTGCTGGTGCTGGCCGGGATTGTTATATCGATCGTCATTAATACTCCTCACATGTCCGGCCTGACCCCTATTTCCATGCTAATCCCCGAACTCCTCAAGCTCACTCCGGCCGCCTTCGTCACGGCCGGACTCATCATCATCCTGCTGTTGCCGGCGGTCATCCTGATCACATCGTTTGCGCATTTCATCGCGACCCGTGAAAAACAGCCGCTCATCGTATGTGTAGTACTGGTTTTGATGCTGGCAGCCAGCTACGTTTTGCTATTAAAATAAATTGACCCTGCCTACCGCCTGTGATATTATTCGGAATAGATGTCACCTCTGACAGAAATAAACACCGAAATAGAACGCTGTCCTAAATGTGAGTTATCCCGGCACCGCACCAAGTCGGTACCCGGTGAAGGCCCGGAGAATGCGGGGTTGCTATTCATAGGCGAAGCGCCGGGCTGGTATGAAGACCAGTCTGGCAGGCCCTTCGTCGGCCCCGCCGGCCAGTACCTCGACCAGCTTATAGGCATGATCGGGTACAAGCGCAACCAGGTCTATATCACAAATGTGGTCAAATGCCGTCCGCCGGAGAACCGCGACCCCATGCCCGGCGAGATCCAGGCCTGCGGCCCCTACCTCGAGCGCCAGCTTGAGATAATCAAGCCCAGGGTGGTTGTCACGCTCGGCCGCTACTCCATGTCAAAATACTTTCCGGGCGAAAGTATCAGCAAGGTCCACGGCAGGGCCAAACGTATCGGGGGCACGATCTATTTCGCCATGTACCATCCGGCAGCGGCGCTGCACCAGGGAAACCTGCGCAAGGTCATAGAGGCCGACATACTAAAGCTGCCGGCCGTTCTGGTCGAAGCAGGAAAAATGGAGGAAGAAAAAGACAGGCCCGCCCAGCTTAAGTTTTTCTAAAACACGATATGACCCGTCAAAAGCTTAGAATAATACCTCTCGGCGGCCTCGGTGAAATCGGCAAGAATATGCTGGCCATCGAGTACGGCGAAGATATCCTGGTTATCGATTCCGGCATGATGTTCCCCGAAGACGAGATGCTCGGGGTCGACCTGCTCATCCCGGACATCACCTACCTTCTGGAACATAAAGACAAGGTGCGCGGCATCGTCATTACGCACGGCCACGAGGACCATATAGGCGCCCTGCCCTACATACTGCCGCAGATCGACGTCCCCGTTTACGCCACCAAGCTGACGCAGGGGCTGATCTCCGTCAAGCTCAAGGAGCACCGCTCGCTGATCAAGGCCAAGCTCAAGTTGATAACGCCGGGCGTCAAGTTCCAGGTGGGCAACTTCAAAGTTGAGGCCTTCCCGGTCTGTCACAGCATCCCCGATGCTGTGGGGCTGATAATCTATACGCCGCTGGGGGCCGTGGTAGACAGCGGAGATTTCAAGATCGATTACACTCCGGTCGACGGCCGTCCCACCGACCTCTCCAAGCTGGCCAAGTTGGGCAACGAGGGAGTTCTGCTGCTCATGGCCGATTCCACCTATGCCGAGCTGCCCGGCTACACGCCGTCGGAAAAAATTGTGGGGAAGACCATCGAGCGCATTATCGGCGAGGCGCCGGGCCGGGTGATCCTGGCCACCTTCTCCTCATTGATCTCCCGCATACAGATGGTTATCGATGCTGCCGTTAAGCACCACCGCCATGTATTTATCGTGGGCCGCAGCATGAGGGACACCGTAAAGATGGCCATGGAAATAAATTACCTGCATGCCCCGGAAGGCCTCATCTGCAATGTGGAGGACCTTAAAAAATTCCAGCATAATCAGATCGTCCTGATCACTACCGGCAGCCAGGGAGAGCCGACCTCGGCGCTGGTGCGCATAGCCAACCACGACCACAGCGAGATACGCATAATTCACGGCGACACCGTGGTCATCTCGGCTACGCCCATACCGGGCAATGAATCGCTGATCAACCGTACCATCGATAACCTCTTCCGTCAGGGCGCCAATGTTATCTACGGCGAGCGCTCTAATGTGCACGTGCACGGCCACGGCAGCCAGGAGGAGCTGAAGATGCTCATCAACCTGGTCAAGCCCAAGTTCTTCGCGCCCATCCACGGCGAGTACCGCCACCTTGTTATGCATGCCGGGCTGGCCAAAAGCGTGGGCGTGCCCGAGAGCAATATCTTCATCATGGATAACGGCAGCATCCTGGAGATCGACGCTGAAAAAGCCAGGATTGCGGGCAAGATACCCTACGGCAATGTCTACGTGGACGGCCTGGTTCTGGGCCGCCATGCGCAGGTTATACTGCGCGACCGCAAGCTGCTCTCCCGCGACGGCATCGTAGTGGTGATCCTGGCGCTGGATAAGAAAGAGGGCAGGCTGGTAGGCAAGCCGGACATCGTCTCACGCGGCTTCGTCGATGCTGAGCACGACGGCAGCGTCATAGACCGCGGCAAGGAGCTGGTGGCCTCTGCGTTTGGCAAGGGACACCATGAGCACAGCGCCATACACACCCAGGTCAAGGAGATGCTGAGCCGCTTTTTCTACGAGCAGACCAAGCGCCGCCCCATGATAATTACAACCGCTATCGAGGTATAGTAGAATAAGCTATGCCCTCTAAGAACGGCAGGGGAAATCATAGAGGTCCGCAGAAGACAAAAAAAGGCTCCGGCAAGTCCTTTCTCAGGTCGCTATTTTCAGCTCCCGTCATACTGGCCATCCTCTTCGTCATCTTCCTCTGCCTCTGCATAGTATTCTGGCCTCAGATATCGTCCTGGTTTGACAGGCTGGGCCAGGATATTCACGCGGCACTTTACAGCGCCTGGCTGGCGCTCTTCCGTCTGATGGGTCTGGGTGTGGCCTTTGCCGCACTGGCCTTCCTCAGCCTCTTCATCATACTCGGCTGGCCATCGTCCTTCGTCCGCCACTGGAATTACTGGCTGGGCACCGCCAGCTTCGCGGCTGCATTGTGGGGCCTGCTGGCCTTCTTCCGTCCGCCCAACACTTTCATCGTATCTGATGTTACGCTGGGCGGCTATGTAGGGCAGGCCATTATTACCCGTTCGCCTGTGGCGGGAGGCTTCATTGTGGCCGGACTGATCGTCCTGGGCATCATCCTGGTCGCACCGGAATGGGCCTGGAGCGTGGTCAAGCGCGCTTCCAAGGGCATAGCCGGTTTGGCCGGTGAGCTCATATATGTTATCAAAGAGTTCCGTGAGAAGAGGCCGGCGATAGAACCCGTGGAGGCCGATCCGCCTTCCGAAGCGCCTGCTATAGTAGAGCAGGCCGAACTTGCATCTCCCGCCGACACCATGGACAGGTTGAGGTCGTCAATAATTGTGGGCGGCTGGTCGCTTCCCAATATAAGTATCCTGGACAAGGTCGCCGAGGCGGTCATCAGCGATGCCGAGATAGAAAAGCGCAAGGAAGTTCTGGAGGAGGCTTTGACCAGCTACGGCGTCGAAGCGAAGGTGGTGGAGGTCAACCGCGGCCCCACGGTTACGCAGTTCGGCGTGGAGCCGGGCTGGGACCGCAGGTATAAGGAGGTCAGGGAGAAGGACCGGGACGGCAACGTAACCGTCAGGCAGGAGGAAGTCGGCCGCACGCGGGTCAAGGTGGAGCGCATCAACTCGCTTTCCAACGACCTGGCGCTGGCCCTGGCTGCCCCCGGCATCAGGATCGAAGCCCCCGTTCCCGGCAAGTCGGTGGTCGGCATCGAGGTTCCCAATACCACCTTCGGGTCGGTGGGCCTGCGAGCTGTGATGGAGAGCACCGCTTTCCAGAAGATGCTGGCTAAATCGCCCCTGGCCATCGCCCTCGGCAAGGGAGCCGGAGGTGAGACGGTGGTGGCCGACCTGGCCAAAATGCCCCACCTGCTTATCGCAGGCGCCACGGGCAGCGGCAAGAGCGTCTGCCTCAACTCTGTCATCTGCTGCCTGATGATGAATAACACTCCCGATGCGGTTCGTTTTGTGATGGTGGATCCCAAGCGCGTCGAGCTGGTCAACTACAACAGCATCCCACATCTTATAGCCCCGGTGGTGGTAGATACCGACAAGGCCATCCTGGCCCTGCGCTGGCTCAACGCCGAGATGGACAGCCGTTACAAGCGTTTCTCGGCCACCAGGACACGCAATATCGAGGACTATAACAAGAACCGCACGCTTTCGGAGCGCATGGCTTATATTGTTGTCATCATAGACGAGCTGGCCGACCTCATGATGGCCGCCTTCGACGAGGTCGAGCACGGTTTGTGCCGTCTGGCCCAGCTTGCCCGCGCCACGGGCATACATTTGATCGTAGCAACACAGAGGCCGTCGGTGGACGTGGTCACCGGGTTGATTAAGGCCAATTTCCCCACGCGCATCACCTTCGCTTTGATCTCGCAGGTGGACTCGCGCACCATTATCGACTCCGCCGGCGCCGAGAAGCTTTTGGGAAGGGGCGATATGCTTTATATGCCGCAGGACGTCTCCAAGCCCAAGCGTTTGCAGGGCACGATAGTCGGCGATCCCGAGATCGAGAGGCTGGTCACCTTCTGGTCCGCTCAGCGCCGCCAGGAAGCGCAGCCGGTGAGGTTCGAGGATATGGCCCAGTCCGGTCCCGAGGGCCGGAAACCTATGGACGATGAATTGCTGGATGCCGCCCGCCAGCTTGCCCTCGAATCCAAAGAGATATCCGCCTCATTCCTCCAGCGCAAGCTTCAGATCGGCTTCCCCCGCGCCGCACGTCTCATGGACAAGCTAAAAGAGGAGGGGTATGGGAAAGAGAAGGGAGAAGGGTAGATGAGATGAATTCAATCATTGAGTTGTGATCTGGCGATTGAATAAACTTAATTTGACGTCATGCTTTGACTAGTTCTTTGAAAAGAATCCTCGATTTCTCTAAATACTGTAAAACTAGCATAGGTTTGCGCCTAGGCGACAGCAATAGCGTACCTGGAGTAATAGCGTTCAAATAAGCACCATAGTGCCGTAATACCATTTCTTGATATTGATTCCTAGTTAAAGTGTTATTATGGGCTACTCTATTTCTGATGCGTCTCATTTCCTCGATTAAATATCCGTGATTATCCAGTGTTCTGATAAAATGATCTGTAGGATTAATCAAATATCTAACATTCTCTTTGATATCTTGAATTTTCGACCAACGCAAATATGGCCTTGGTTTACGCCTTCCATAGTGAATCATTTTGAAAGTCGCAGCTTGCATATTCCGAGCTGATCCTAGCAATATTGGAGTTGATCCATCCTGATAATTAGCTCCACAAATAACTTTACAAGCTATTGAACTGATAGAATCCTGTAAAATATCAAACAGCCGAATAATAATAATCTCGGCTACTATTTTCCTATATGTAGGAGCTATTGATGAAATATTTGTCTGGAGCGTTAATAGTCTGGTTATTTCATTACAGCAAGCTAAATAATCTACATTTAGATTGACCATGCAATACCTTAGCTTATGTGAAGAGCTCTTTTTAGGTATTGATTACGTATAGTGCGCTGTTTAATCCTCTGCGTCGTAGATGTACAGGCCATATAAAAATCAGCGTCATCCTTTTCCCTTTCCGCAAATGGGATATCTGAAGTAAAATTTGCATCGACTGCATGCAATGCATTCTCTAGACGAACTTTTGCTATACGTCCGTTAATTGAGTCTAAAACTAAAAACAGTGAAAAGAAGATAGGATGTCTAGAAAAGATCGTATCTCGTATCACTCCTGCATCAAGGTCGGCTATCTTACTGAAAACCATTTCCATACGGTCTTTCAGTTCCTCCTGCATAGGAAAATCATCATCGTATTCCTTATAAAATTTGTCTATCACTGTTGCGCTATAATCGGACAATCCATTAATCATATTCAAAGCTAATTCGGCCACAAATTGTACTTCGCTCATACGTGCAATATCATTGGCCGTAAAAATGCCTAAATCGCGCCAAAGCTGCACATGGGTTGCGGCGCTGTTTAAACAAAATTGTTTCATTTCTCCGCTAAACCTAGCGTTTCGCTTTTCCTGTTCATTTAACGTCTTAGCAACCGAATTAAGACGCCCAAATATTTCAATCACGTCTGAATCATCAGCACCTATTAAATAGCCGACAGATAAACTTGTCATGAGAAATTTCTCACGCTCTTTCGGATGTAGATCGCGGTACAGTAGTCTTTTCTTATGATCCGGGTGCAACGCACCAAAAGATCCATCTATAAATTCAAGAATCGAACGTATTCTCTGTTGTCCGTCGACAACTTCTTTGATGCTCTTTTCTGAATCAATATCCAAATAGTGACGTATATATATAGATGGAATCGGCTTCTGTTCAAACAGAGAATTGATTAAGTAGGCTTTCTGTGCTCGTGTCCAGACCGAACGACGCTGGTACCACGGATTAATATTGAGTTCCTTCCCCTGATACGAATTTAGTACTTCTTTTACGACCAATTTTTCATAATCTACACGTTCCATACTAACCTCCAATCTAATTTATCTGTACAGGGATGCACAGTTTTTTAGAATCAGTATTATCAAACTCGTAAATAATAATCATCAATAATCTTACTCTCATCAGACTTGACGCTCAACAAGATATATTTTTCACGATCGTGCGAGAAGTTCTCAGACCAATCGATTAAATGCTTAGCTCAATCTCTTTACCGTCATCCACTACCAATACACCAACTCTAGCTGCCGGATATCCCATGAACCTCGCTAGGGGACAATCGCGTGAATTTATCCTTGGTCATTCGTGCCGTGCGAAAAAGATATGTAATCTGTTTTTAGTAATTAAGACAGGTCCTGATGAAGTATCTCTTTAACCCGGCCAACCTGGCCGCTTTCTAGACGGACCTTGATGCCATGGGGGTGAAATGAGGCGTTTGTCAAAATGTCTTTGACTATCCCCTCTGTTAATTTTCCGGACCGTTGATCCGTCTTCAATACTATTGAGACCCGCAGGCCCGATTTTATATTTTCACGCCTTGTAACGCTCATGCCCTAATTCTAACTCTTATTATTCTACTTCACTGCGCATCCCGTCTGATCGGCTTAAGAAGGTATCCCAATCCGTTAAGTTTTATTTCATACAGAGCGGCTAATAGCGCACCAATTTTTCCCGGTGGGAAACCTTTCTGGTGAAACCAGACCAGATAGGGTTCAGGCAGGTCACACAGGACATAGTCTTTGTATTTTCCAAAAGGCATTCTTACGGACACCAGGTCAACTAACATTTGGGGATCCATGGGACCGGCCTTATTTTGATCCATTATTACTTAATCCAAATACAATACATACTATAACCGAATTTAAGGTAAGCGAATAATAATACACCATGTCCGACACTGTCTGAAGGATGTACTGAATTTCCTGGGAATGTGATAAAATATTGGATGTTGGATGTATGACATCTTACATCCAATGCTAAAAGCTAATGAGCAAGAAATTATCAGATGACATTACAGTCCGTGAAAAGCGGCAGGTTACGCTTCCACGTTATATCTGCGAACAGCTCGGAATTGAAGAAGGAGACCGGCTGACTTTATACGTGGACGGTGACAAACTTATTGCAAAAGCTAACAAAACTGTTGCGCTGGATGCCCTAAATGAACTACACAGGATATTCAAGGATTCTGAAGTCACCGAGAAAGAGCTATTGAAGACCAGCCGCCAAATACGCAAACAACTGGTCAAGAAAGAGTATGGTCGCCAGCACTGACCTGCGCGTATTCCTCGACAGCGATGTCATCATATCAGGCTTTTTTTTCGCCTCCGGAACTCCCGCTCAAATACTTGAATTGCACTTCAATGGAAGGCTTCATATCATAGTATGCCGGCTCATTATTGAAGAAGTGGTCCGCACAATTACAAAAAAGAAGACGCAAGCCCTGCCTGCTCTCCAAATGTTTTTAACGAGCTCTCCGCCGGAAATTGTCAAAAATCCACCGCTTCAAGAGATTGAGCGTTGGACTAAGATTCTTCAATTCGAGGATGCTATTATTCTGGCGGCCGCCAGGAGCGCCGAACCTGACTACTTCGTTACCGGCGACCAGCACTTCCACGTACCATCCCTAGTAGATAAGTCCGGCCTGCGCATAGTAACGCCCGCTCAGTTGTTAAGATCAATTAAAAAGTGACCGCAGTTTGTGTTCATTCATTAAAGGTGTTCAAGCGAAATATGCTAATATCTAAAACATTTAAAGCTGATTCATGCGGAGCTGGAAATGACCGTAAAATCTTTTTATTTTGCGCCACTATTAATGTTCATCGTTTTCGCTCTTGTATTTAATTCCTGCCAGGCGCCCAAATATTATGATAACGTTCAACGCGTCTTTCCTGCGGTAGTACGCGTGAGCACGGAGGACGAAATAGGCTCGGGCGTCATCGTAACGGACACGGGCTACATATTGACCAGCAATCATGTGTTGCACGATAGCAAGTCCCCCATCGTGATGCTGAACAACGGCTCCCAGTATCAGGCTACAGTTGCAACGGTGGATAGCGCCAGGGACCTGGCGGTCATTAAATTGCCCGATAATCCGGCGGGCTATCCGTATGCTACCCTGGGCAGTTCGACCGAGTCGAACACACTGCAGATCGGCAGCCCGGTGCTGGTGATCGGCTACCCGGGCGAAAACGATATCAACCACCTGATGCTCAGCACCGGCAGTATCTGCGCTTTCCCCAGGATCGATTCGGTCGGCTTCCTGCAGAGTGAGGCAAAGGCCTACCCCGGCAGCAGCGGCGGCCCTATGACCAACAGCAACGGCGATGTAGTAGGCATCATCAACAGCCGGTACACCAACCTTAAGGACTCCTGCTCCACCTTTGCCACAGCTATAAACGAAGCGAAACCGCTGCTCGACAACCTTGCTACCGGCGGGCAGCCTGTAGCTGTGGCACCGGAGGAAAATATCACCTCCGCCTCAAGTTTGCCATGCGCCAGCGTGGGCTGCCTGGCTCCCGATTTCAGCCTTCCCACCGTCGACCAGAAAGAGCTCACGTTAAGTTCACTTAAGGGCAAAAAGGTCATAGTGGCATTTCTTTCGACAACCTGCAACGCCTGCCTTCAGACCATGCAGTGCCTGCTTCCCATTTACGCCACCTGGCCGAGAGACCAGCTTGAGATGGTATTCGTAGTCAGCGGGGAGCAGTTCGACGACGTTCAGCATTGGGTAAAACTGTATGGCATAAAATGCCCGGTGGTGCTCGATTCACTGGAACTTGTTCTGAATCAATATCAACCCGACCAGTCTCCTGCCCTCTATTTCTTGACGGCCGACGGGCATATAAAGATTACGAAATTTCCCCCCATCGACGGCTGTACAGCGCAATTCGATGCCCTGCTGAGGCTTTATTAGGTTATTAAATGACCGTAAAGCCTTTTTATCTTGCTCCATTACTGATATTAATTGCCCTGCCGACGGGGAGATAGATTCTTTGCTGAGGCTTTATTAGCCACCCCCTTTAACCTTTCCAAAGCCAGTTCGCAGTAGGCGCGATCTATATCGTACCCGACATATTCCCTTTTGGCTTGAAGCGCGGCCAGGCAGGTAGAGCCGCTGCCTGCGAAGGGATCGAGCACCACCTCGCCTTCGAAGGTATAGAGCTGGATCAAACGGCGGGGCAACTCCAGCGGAAAGGGGGCCGGGTGGCCTATTTTCCCGGCACGTTCGGACGGGAACTTCCAGATGCTCCTGGTGAATTCTAAAAACTCCTCCCTGGATATGGTGCTCATTCTTTTGCAGGGATTGGGACGCGTAAAGGACTGCTTGCAGAAAACGAGGATGTACTCATGCACGTCGCGCAGCACCGGGTTGCCGGCCTTCATATAGGTACCCCAGGCGGTGGACGAGCCGGCACTGCTGCCCTTGTCCCAGAGAATCTCGCCGCGCATCAGGAATCCGGACTCTTGCATGGCCCTGCTAATATGCGAGTTAAGGGGAATGTAGGGCTTGCGCCCCAGGTTGGCGATATTTATGCAGGCCCTTCCGCCGGGCACGAGCACCCTGTACGTTTCGGCGAATACCCGCTTCAGCAGTCCTAAGTATTGGTCAAGTGAAAGGTCATCGTCGTATTGCTTGCCCACATTGTAGGGGGGAGATGTGACCATGAGGTGTACCGAGCAGTCCGGCAGCTCTGACATATGCTCGCTGCTTTTGCAAAAGATCCTGTTGATATATTTGCCCGGGATTTTATTTTCAACGTAAACGGCCTTTTTATCTTCTTCGAGGCCGTCATATAGCTTGCCCTTGTAGAATTTAGAGGAGTCGTGGCTGATCCGCCCCTGAGTTCCGAAGGCGCTGGTGCTCGTGCGCTTATGTTTTTTCTGAGATGGATTAGTTTTCATTATGCGTATTATATTTGAAGTCTCGGTGGAACGCGAGTTTTTCGCTGACAATGATGATTTATCCCCTCATGTAAAGACCGAGCATAGGTAACACCTTAAACCGGCCCTCTCCCGATGGAAGAGGGAATTCTATATATAAGAGGGGCTAAAGCCCCTCTTCAACACCCCTTGCCCGGTCAGCCTTACTTTTAGAACACATCTCCCGCGTCGCTGGTTACGAATTGGGAAGGAGTTCCCTCCTCAAAGCCTGCCTATTCAAACGTCATTGCGAGCGATAGCGTGGCAATCCTTTATTAACTCACGTTCACCGATTGACCTCTCGGTCGGTGAAATGGCATAATTCAAAATCCAACTTAAAATAAAACCCCGGAGGTCTAACTATGGAAACATTTCCCTGGTGGAGCAAAGCACAAATCGAGCTGGCGGAAGATGCCAAGAAATTTACCGACGAGGTCTTAGTACCCATCGGCGAGCGGGATGCCCTTTTGAGAAAGTTCAGCCGTGAAGGCCTGGCTAAAATGGCCGGTAAGGGCTGGTTCGGGGCGCTCATCCCCAAAAAATATGGGGGTCGTGCCGAGGAGTGGGGTGTAACCGGTGCAGCCATTATCATGGAGGAGACTTCCAGGGCAGGAGAATCCGCGGGCGGGCTGGGCACGACCATGTTCGGCAGCGCCACCCAGATAGTGCACAACGGCAATGAGGAGCAGAAGCAGAAATGGCTGCCGGGCATAGCCAGGGGCGAGCTGATCGGCTGTATCACCATGACCGAGCCGTATGCCGGTTCGGACATAGCCGGCATCGAGACCACGGCAGTCCGCCAGGGCGATTTTTATATTATTAACGGCAAGAAACGCTTCCAGACCATAGCTGCCGCCGCCGACCTTTATATGTGCTATTTCCTCACCAGCGACAAGCCGGAGGACAGGGCCAAATATAACCATCTCGGCGCCTTTGTAGTTGAGAAAGGCACGCCCGGTTTCCATATTGAGCGTATGAATGACACCATGGGATATGACGGCTCATACAACTGCTATCTGAGCTTCGACGATGCCAAGGTGCCGACCTTTAACCGGCTGGGGCAGGAAGGCGAAGGCTGGAAGATCATGATGAGCGGACTCAACGTAGAGAGGATACTCAATGCCTCTCCTACACTGGGACCCCAGCGTGAATGTATCCGTTACGCACAGCAGCACCTTGAAAGGCGCATCCAGTTCGGCCAGCCGACAGGCTCCATTGCCACCAACCAGTTCAAGCTGGCTGACATGATCTGGAAGCTATATCTAAGCAGGCTGATCGTCTATTATGGCGCTTACTGCGCCGACCTCGGCAAGGACGTGCCGGTTGAAGCGGCCATCTCCAAGATGTTCTCCTCCGATTCGGCGATGGAGACTGCGCTGGAAGCAGTTCAGTGCATGGGTGGCAACGGCATTATGAAGATCTACCCCGTGGAAAGGCTTTTCCGCGATGCCAAGCATGCCCAGATAGCTGCCGGCACTTCGGAAATTTTGAAACTGCTTATCTATCGTCAGGGCACCAGGAATCTGAAAAATGACCTCAAGGTCCCACAGAGGGTTATCGATCCCGAGCTTGGCCTGCCACTGCCCGTCGGCAAACCCCTGCCGAAGAAAACGGCTAAAGGTGAAGAGGACCTTCTGAAAGTCCTGGCCGAGAACTACAGGACCAATCCCGGGCTGTATATGACGCTGGATGATATCAAAGAGTGGCTGGATATCTCGGACGCCGACCTTATCAAATACCTGGAAAGCTTGGAGAAACAGGGCCTGGCCGGGTGCTACCGCACACGTAAGGGCATATCACTGGCCAGGGTTACCTATAAAGGGCTGCAAAAAGCCAATCCTCCTGAGTATTACAAATACCGCCCATCCTGGCTGAAAGACGATCAGGACTTCTGGTGATTGGGTACTGCCCTCACCAGATGTTCGACTACACTAGTCAATCATTCATAAATCCTGTCCAATTATTGACCTCAATTGCTGAATTATTTTAAACGTAATGAGACCCTGCTCATTCTCTGCATAGCGGGCATGCTCATGAACATGGGGATGGGTCAGGTCAGCCCCATACTGGCGCTGTATGCCCGGCAGTTCGGCATAAACATGACGCTGGTCGGACTCATCATAACCGCTTTTGCCTTTGCCAGCGCCATCGTGGATATCCCGGCAGGCAGAATTGCCGAGCGGCTGGGCCGCCGCCCCACCCTTATCGCAGGCTGTCTGGTGCTGGCTGCCGGGTCGGTGGGATGTGCGCTGGCACCCGGCTACTGGCTTTTTGTGGTCTGCCGCCTTATTCAGGGTACCGGCTACGCCCTCTACACCACCACAGCTATGATCATGCTGACTGATATAAGTACCGTGCATAACCGCGGCAACAATATGGGATGGTATATGGGCAGCGCATGGATCGGCTTCGGCCTGGGACCGATCAGCGGCGGCTTTATCGGCCAGTACTTCGGCTTGCCGGCAGTATTCTATGTGTATGCCTTTTTCTGCGCGCTGGCAGCGGTTTGGGCCTTCCTGCGACTGCCCGAGACTCACCACTACCATGCCAGACAATCAATTGCAGAGCCGGGTGATCGTCCGCCTGCAACGGGAGCAAGGCTTAGCATCAAAGATCTGCTGGTCAACCCCAATTTTATGCTGATCTGCCTCATTGCTTTTTGCGTATTCTTTACCAACGACGGATCACGATATCAAATATTGCCGCTGCTTTCTCATGACCGCCTCGGCCTAACCCCGAGCGAAATAGGTTTGGCTGTGACCGTAATAGCCGCGGCCAATATAATTGTGCAGCTGATCATCGGAAGGCTATCCGACAAGGTGGGCAGAAAGCCCATGATCCTCCCCGGGTGCATTCTCCTGGCAGTCTCTCTGGTGATATGGATGCTGAGTGCCAATTACCAGTTCATACTCTTAGGTTGTATAGTATTCGGGATAGGCATAGGCATAACCGGGCCCACCCCGGCCGCATACGTAGCCGACATACTTTCGGGCCAAAACTCCAGCGGCGGTATGAGCATCTTCAGGACGGCCTGCGACCTGGGCTTCGTCGTCGGCCCTGTTTTCCAGGGATGGCTGGCAGATATGAACGGATTTGATTTCCCGCTGATCTTCAATGCCGTCCTGCTGTTCACAGCCGCGCTGGTTTTCCAGATCGTGGCCAGGGAGCACCCTTCCTTTGCAGCCCGGAACAACACGAAGCCAATAAACACTAAGTTCTAAACAAGTTCAAAACTCAAAGCTTAAACAATATTGGAATTTGGTTGAGAGATTGCTCCGCTGTCGCTCGCAATGACCTGTTTCCTGAATTGTCATTGCGAGGTTGGTTGATGGATTGCTTTTTAGAGCTTAGAATTTCCCCGAACTGGGCCCTTGGAGTCTCTCCAGAAACTCTTTTCTCCTGACCATGGCCCCCAGACAGCGTATAGCGTTCTCGGGCATGATATAGACCGGGATGCCGTCCTTAACGGCCATTTCCATACCCAAAACCTGGTCGCCGGGGTTGCCGGGCACGTAGAGCACGGGCTTCCTGAGCCGGTCGCGCATGTCCACGATCCTTGTCCTGAACTGGTCTATCTGTAAAAAGCCATAGGCTATCATCACGCAGGCGTCCACATCGGCTAAGACCATCTCGAGGCAGTCGGCATAAACACCGTAGGTATCGCCGACGGGCACCCATACCAGGTCCACCGGGTTCTTGCGGTTGGTGGAGGGCGGCACCTTGTCCTTCAAATAGGCTGACAGCCTGTCCTGCGTCTGCTGCGAGAGATGTGGTATGGTCAATCCCTCCCGGACACAGGCATCGGAGGAAGCCACGGCTCCGCCTCCCGCTTCGATCAACAACCCAACCCGCCTGCCGGACGGTAAAACATGACAATTGAAGGCTACGGCCAGGTCTATGACGTCCTCCATGCTCTTCGCAGCTATAATGCCGACCTGCCGGCACATGGCCTGGAAGACCTCGTAGTCCCCGGCCAGGGAACCGGTATGCGAAGCTGCGGACCTGGCTCCCATCTCAGAACTGCCTCCCTTCCAGATAATAATGGGCTTATGCGGGCATATCTCCCGGGCGATCTCCATAAAACGCCGCGCGTTTTTTAGCCCTTCAACATAGGCGGCGATCACCGTGGTGTTAGGATCTGTTCCCCAGTAGCCGATCAGGTCCTCCACGGTGAGGTCGCTCTGATTGCCGATACTGATGATGCCGCTAAATCGCAACCCTCGTGAGCTGCCCAGCCTAAGCATGGTCTCGCTGGCCCAGCCGCTCTGTCCCACAAATCCCACTGTGCCCGGCTCCATGGGCATCCTCGCATATGGGACCACCGTGTTAACACGTCCACGGGACGTAAAGATGCCCATGCAATTGGGACCGATGATCCTGACACCGCCTTCGTGTGCGATATCAACCATCTTCTTTTCGTAGTCACGTCCCGCCGCTCCCATCTCGCTGAAGCCGACGGCATGTACCACAACGAATTTAACTCGTTTGCGTGCACATTCCTCCATGGCGGGGATGATGGCGGAGGAGGGTATAGCCAGTATGGCCAGGTCGATCTCGCCGGGTATGCCGGACAGATTCGGGTAGCATTTCAGACCCATGATCTCTGATTCTTTAGGATTGACCGGGTAGATCATCCCGGCATAGTTGTCTTTCAGCATGCTGTTGATGAACATGCCGCCCGATTTCCACTCGTCCTTGGAGGCGCCCACGATGGCAACTGAACGGGGCTCAAATAAATACTTGAGGTCGGGTATGCCGTTGTCTATCATCGCAGGCCTCCGCTATCAATTTTGTCTCTTCGCTCAATTCGGACGCAGGATAAGCCGAAGTTCAGGTAATTATCTTATGGCCTTCAGCCCTGTGTCAAAAGGCAGAGGATTGTGCTATATTACTGCTATTGAACCGGCAGTCAACCGGTGCTCAGTTATTCACCCGCCTAATAATAATTGGAGGAGCGAACGATGTCATACGAGACCCTCATCTACGCGAAGGATTCAGGTATAGGCAGGATCACTATCAACCGTCCCGATGCAATGAACGCCATCACCCCCGGCATGCTTAAGGAGCTGAAAGCTGCGGTGCTGGAGGCCGGAAAGGATAGTGAAGTCAAAGTCATTGTGCTCACCGGCGCAGGCAAGGCCTTCTGCGCAGGGGTGGACCTTAAGGCGCTGGGGGACCGCAAACTGGCCAGGGGCAAGGTGGGCAATATCCTGGATATCCCAGCCAGGGAATTGATAGATGCTATACGTGCCGTGCCCAAGGTGGTCATCGCATTGGTCAACGGCTTTTGTTTCACAGGCGCCATGGAGATCATGCTGGGCTGCGACCTTGCCATAGCCGCCGAGGAGGCCAAAATAGGAGACACGCACGCCAAATGGGGACTGAGGCCTACCTGGGGCATGAGCGCACGTTTGCCCCGCAGGGTTGGCTTCCTTAAGGCGAGAGAGCTCTCCTATACCGCCGATGCCGTGAGCGGCAAAGAGGCCGAACGCATCGGTCTGGTAAATATGGCTGTGCCCCTGGACAAACTTGAGGAAGCGCTGCAAATGCTGGCCAAGAAGATCATGGCCAACAGCCCCCAGTCCATCATGGCCTACAAAAAACTATACAATGCCAATGAGAGCATGACGCTGGACAAGAGCCTCAAGCTGGAATTCGGCAGCGAGTTCGACATTACCGATACCGACCAGAGGCTGGCGGGGTTCCGCAAGTAAAATCCTGTTAGACATAAACGGGGCCTGCCACACAATCCGGAGCCGTTTAAATAAGTTTTAATTACAGGAGGTCACATATGCCTGAAAGGAAGTTCAAGTATTTGAGCAAGGAATGGACGGAGGAAGTGGGGAAGAGGCTGAAGAAAGATCTGACGCCCGAAAAAATGAAGCATATCACCTCCTCGATGTTGACCATTTACACCAACTGCCCGGACAAAAAGACCAGGGCGTTGTACTACAAACTCAAGGATGGAGTGGTGGAGAGCGTTTCGCTGGTGGAAGGCGCCCTGCCTAAGGCCGAGTTCTCCATCACCGCGGACTACGATATGTTTGCTAAAATCTCCCGCGCGGAGTTGAAGGCACGTTCGGCGCTGATGTCGGGTAAGATGACCCTGAAAGGCAACCTGGTAAAGGCCCTGACGCTCTCGCCAACGGTCGACAGGCTGAACGAGGTGATCGCTAAGGTCCCGACCGAGTATTAAGGCAAGGAGATATAGAAATGCCTGAGAAGAAACTTAAAAGGGACGACCCCTATTTCATAGATTTTCCCAAGAGGATTAAGGCCATTCAGAAGGAGATGGCCAAACATGGCATCGATGTTTATTTGGGCTCCCGCCTGAGGACACTTTCCTGGACGGTTGACGCCTTCATGCCCTGGCGCTCTTACATCGTGATACCGCCCGAAGGGCTGCCGACCGCCATCACCTTCGTGATTGACGCAGCCCGCGTGCAGGACGATTCATGGCTGGACCAGGACCACATCCTGGGCTATGGTCCAATGGGCGGGCAGGACCAGGTATCGCTGCTGTCAGGGCTAATCAAGCCGCATCTGAAAGCAGGCAAGGGCATCATCGCCATGGAGACCGGAATGGGCACCTATCTGCCGGAAGGGCACCTGACCCTATTCGAATTCGTGATGCTGAAGGCTGCGCTGCCCAAAGCCACCTTTAAGAACGCCCACGATATTATCGACAGGCTGTCACTCATCAAGGACGCCGGGACCATCAACCGCTTCCGGGAGGCCTCCCGCATAGTCGATATCGGCCACAAGGCGGTATACGAAGCTATATGTGACGGCGGCTATAAGAACATGACCGAAACCGAGATCGCCGGCCTGGCCGCCTATGCCATGCGCAAAGCGGGCAGCGAGTGGGAATGGTCGTTCACCGGCGGCAACGAGATAGCTTCGGGTTACCGCACCGGCCTGGCGGCCGGAGCCTGTACCCCCGCCAGCAGGAAGAAGCTGAAGACGGGCGAGCCGCTGATGGTGGACCTGCACGCTATGTTCAGGCTGGGGCTGGGGGACCATTCGCATAATTATTTCCTGGGCAAAGCCACCAAGCGTCAACTCTGGCATGCTAAAAATTTCATCGACTTGCTCCATAAATGTCTGAAGGCCTATAAGCCTGGAGTATCGCCGACCACACTGGCGGACGAGATGCTGGCCTTTACGGAGGAGAGAGGTTTCCAGGACTACATGGTGCCGGGTTTCGAACACGGGATCGGGCTGATGGGCGACGAATGGCGTATCGGCCTGAACGACGGTCCCTTTGAATACTGGACCAACCCGGACCACGTTTATAAAAAGGACGAGATGCTGATTTGCGCGGTACAGTATGCCTGCCCCGAAGAAAACGTGGGCTTCCGCTATGAGAACCCGATCCTCATCACGGCCAAAGGTTGCGAATTCCTGTCTAAATTCCCGCTGAGCATCGATGTAGTATAAGTTAAATAAGCTGAAGGGGGGATCAACCCTCCTTCAGCTCGAAATAAGTTCAAAGCTCAAAGCCTAAATTTGAATTTTGTATTTTGGGTTTGTTTAGGATTTAGTATTTAGGGTTTAGTGTTTCACCGAAGGGGTTGTTACCAGTATATCTTAACCCCTTCCACTATGCCCATTGACGGCCAGAAAGCGCCCAGTCCATCAGCATCAGCATAGACCTGTGCAGACAACTTATTGATCAAATGCCTTTGTGCATTGACAGTGGTAACCAAACTGCTGTTCCTGGTTCTGTTGTATTGATCCGTGTAGCTGTTGTATTGCACAATGGCGGCATTGCAGGTGTCAAGGTCATTTTTGAACTTATCAAACCTGACTTCATATTGCTCATAATAGCTATAGTCGGGTACGCCGGCTACTTCCATGCTTATGAATCCCAGCTCTTTGCCGACCGCCACATAAGCGATCTTATCATGACTATCAGCCTGCCCGAATATCCTGGCTGGCTTGCCGTCGGGCGACAGGTGCTGGCTGGAGTCGGCCAGCGATTCTTCGATGGTCATGCCGGTACAATCCACGTAAGCCATCCCCATATCGGTTGTTTCGAATGCATTGCAGGCATGCCCCATAGTGCTACCCTGCAGAGTGATGGCGACGAAAGCAGCCCTTATGCCGCCAGCTTCTGCATTATTGTAGATTGTCTCGGCAAAGGCACCGCATGGATTTACAACGGTATCATATGTATCTTCATCAGTTTTATCCTGCTGCATGAAATCTTTGAGCTGCTGCCACGTTGGGTTTTTCGCAGCCGGATTAGCCACCAGATGAACATTGCCTACATCTCCAGCATCTACGATCTTGGTTCTTAAATAGGGAGGTTGAACCCCGTTATAAACTTCTACCCCACCTTCGCTTGAGATGGGCACGCCCGCTCCAGAGCAGCTTACGGAAATTACAGTAATAGCCAGGACTGCGATCGCTGCTGTTGTCAGCTTATTCAATTGGCTCATGCTATAGGGAAGCCGGTTTTGGGTCCGGCACCAAACATCTATTTGAATTCGTTATGCCCCAATGTGATCAGTACTATCGAAATAATCCCGAAGATAAAAAAGCAGAAGAACGCCGCGATCGAGCCGGCCAGCGCCATCCCCCAGACCTTGCGTTTAATCGCGAAGACGCCGCCTATCACAGATACTATGGCAACTATTATAAGTATAATCGCCAAAGTAAAAAGCACTCCGGGCAGCCACTGCGGCACATTCTGTACAATGCCCGTTATGCTACCCGCTACCACCAGCCAGAAACACACAAACATCATACCTATGCCTGAGATAATATCTAAAATGCCCGACGTCAGGGTCATCCATGATTTTTCCATGTCTTTTCCCTCCTGCCTGGAATATTCTACTTATATTATTATAGACCACTGCTTATCTTATTACTTCTTTTTCCTGAAAGGGGAGAGAAGCTCTTCGTCTTTCCTCAGGTCCACTATGCGGTCACGCAGCAGGGCAGCCTTCTCGAATTGCAGGTTCTTGGCAGCCTTCTTCATCTGGGATTCCAGGTCTTTGATCAGCCGGGCGATCTCGTCGGGCGGGACGTGGCCGGTCTCGTATTTAGCCCTTTCTTCAGCTACGACCTTGACCCTCTCGGTAATGTCCTTAACGGCCTTTTTAATACCCTGGGGCGTAATGCCGTGCTCTTTATTATAAGCTTCCTGTATTTTACGACGGCGGTAGATTTCTTCGATGGCGTTCTTCATGGAATCCGTATGCTTATCGGCATAGAGGATGACATGCCCCCCGATATGCCGTGCGGCCCGGCCCATAGTCTGGATTAACGAGTCCCTGGACCTCAAATAGCCTTCCTTATCGGCATCCAGTATGGCCACCAGGCTGACCTCTGGCAGGTCCAAGCCTTCCCTCAGCAGGTTAATGCCCACCACCACGTCATATACGCCCAGCCGCAGGTCGCGCAGTATCTCCACACGCTCCAGCGTATCCACCTCGGAATGCAGGTAATGCGTCTTAACGTCCATCTCCCGCAGGTAGTCGGCCAACTCCTCCGCCATCTTTTTGGTCAGCGTCGTTATCAGGCAACGCTCGCCTTTAACCACCCTGAGCTTTATCTCATGGATCAAATCGTCGATCTGCCCTTTAGTCGGCTTAACCTCGATGGTCGGTTCAAGAAGTCCGGTGGGACGGACAAGCTGCTCAACGACCTGGCGGTTGTTCTTATACTCATAGGGGCCGGGCGTGGCCGACACGAAGATAGCATTGTTTATGAGGTTCTCGAACTCAGGGAAGTTGAGAGGACGGTTATCCAGTGCCGAAGGCAGGCGAAAGCCGTAGTCTATCAGAGTCTGTTTGCGGCTCATATCCCCGTGATACATACCGCGTATCTGCGGTATAGTCATGTGCGATTCATCGATAAAGAGCAGAAAATCTTTGGGGAAATAGTTGATCAGCGTCCAGGGCGGGCTGCCCGCAGCCCTGCGCTGAAGGTGGCGTGAATAGTTTTCGACGCCATTGCAATAGCCAACCTGGGTGAGCATCTCTAAATCGTAGTTGGTGCGTTGCTCAATGCGTGCCGCTTCGATTAACTTGCCCTGCCGGGTGAACTCAGCCACCCTTTCCAGCATCTCAGCTTTAATGTCAACTACGGCCAGTTCCAGCTTTTCAGGGGACGTAACGAAATGTTTGGCCGGGAAGATATCGATCGACTCCTTTTCCGCCAGCAGCTCGCCGGTCAGGCTGTCCACCTCTATAATCCTCTCGATTTCATCGCCAAAGAACTCTATGCGCAGAGCAATCTCCTCGTAGGAAGGCAATATCTCAAGAGTATCCCCGCGTATGCGGAATTTGCCGCGCGTAAAGTCGAAGTCGTTGCGCTCGTACTGCATATTCACAAACTTTCGCACCAGTTTATTCCGCTCGATCTTTTCGCCTTTATGTATATTGACAACGAAGCTCTGATATTCCTCGGGCTCTCCCAAGGAATAAATGCAGGAAACGGAGGCCACGATGAGCACATCCCGTCTGGTTAACAGCGCCCGCGTGGCGGCATGGCGAAGTTTATCGATCTCTTCATTTATATCCGTATCCTTCTCGATATATGTGTCGGTCCTGGGTATATAGGCTTCCGGCTGGTAATAGTCGTAATAGCTGACAAAGTATTCGACTGCATTTTCGGGAAAGTACTCTTTAAACTCGGTTGCAAGCTGCGCAGCCAGCGTCTTGTTATGGCACATCACCAGGGTCGGCCTTTGCAGTCTTTCAACCACGTTGGCCATAGTGAAGGTTTTACCGCTGCCCGTTACGCCCAGCAGAGTCTGTTTGTCGAAGCCCGCTTCAACGCCGCGCACCAGCCCATCCACGGCCTGGGGCTGATCGCCGGTCATTTTGAAGTCTGAAATGATTTTGAAGTCGGGCATGGCTCATTAATTATAAATACCAGCGACCCTTTTGGGGAAACTCTAAATACTAAATCCTAAACAAATTCCAAACTCCAAATGTTACTATGGTTGGGTTTTGAGTTTTGAACTTATTTAGAGCTTGGAGTTTAGTATTTAGAATTTGAAATTTGTTTGGAGCTTGGAATTTTATCTAGATGAGAGCCTTTGCAGGGCCAGCCGGACCTTCTCTTCGAGGCTCAAATCTGCAGCCTGAGAGATGCCGCTGAGGGCCTGCGTGGCTTCCCGTATCGAATAGCCCAGGCCTGTTAAAGCCGCCACGGCGTCGCCGTCGCCCTGAGAAAAATCGGGCAGTATCTCGCCTTCCCAACCCTTCTCCAATTTGCTTTTTAGATCGATGATAATGCGGGCGGCGGTCTTCTTGCCGATACCCGGGACCTGGCTGAGCAGTTCGGCATTGCTGCTGATGATAGCCGAGACGATGTGCTCCGCGCTGAGAGTGGTCAGTAGTGCAAGCGCCACTTTCGGCCCAATGCCGCTGACCGTTATGAGCTGTTCGAACAGCACCAGTTCCTGCTGGGAATAGAATCCATAGAGGGAGATATTATCTTCACGAACATAAAGGTGCGTATGCAGGAAAACCTCGGTCCCTGCATGCCCGAGCTTAATCAGGGTGGAACCGGGTACATTGAGGGCGAAACTGATGAGGCCCGATTTCACAATAACAGAATTGGTCCCTTTGCTGATCAAGGTGCCTTCAATGGCGGCTATCATTTAATTTAATATCCCCTGTTCAAAATCCGGTTGAGGTGCTGCTGGTTGAGGTGGCAGATAGCCACCGCCAGCGCATCAGCGGCATCGCTGGCTTCCGGCAGATCACTGACCCCCAACTGCAATTTGACCATGTGCCTTACCTGGTCTTTCCCGCTCCTGCCGTAGTTGGTGACCATTTGCTTGACCTGTGTGGGCATGTAACGTGATACCGGCAGCCCTGCCTGCGCAGCCGCCAGGATGGCGACAGCCTGGGCCCTGCCTATGGCCAGGGCAGAACGGGCATTGCCAGCTACAAAGGGCTCCTCCACAGCAACTTCAACGGGCGAGAATTCTTCGATTATCCGGACTAACTCCCTGTGCAGGGAGCAGAGCCTTTGCTCTACGGGCATCTTTTGCGGCGCCGAGATAACACCGCAGCCAAGCATGATCATGGAATTACCATCTGTCTCCTCGACGATCCCATAGCCCATGTTCAAAGTACCCGGGTCGATGCCTAATACGCGTACCATGTTAATCCGTAAGAGCTGTCATCTTTTAGAACTGGTATGGCAATAGGGGAAATTGAAGGCCTCTAGGCCTCTGCCTTTAGCTTCTCGATCAGGGCGTCTGTGTATTCCAGGTTGGAAAAGACACGCTGAACATCGTCCAATTCTTCCAACCTTTCCAGCAATTTGACCGTTTGTAATGCCTCTTTCTCCTGCAGGGATACCGTATTCTGGGGAATCATGGTAACTTCGGCCGAGATGGGCTTTCTGCGTTTCTCGACGGCCAGTTTAACATTCTCAAACTCTTTAGGCTCCGTGTAAATTTCCAGCAGTCCCTTCTCCTCTTTTACATCGGAGGCCCCCGCATCGATGGCATAGAGTGCCAATTCATCCGCGTCGATGCCGGTTGTGTCAACCGTTATAATGCCTTTATTTTCAAACATCCATGCCACGCTGCCGTTTTCACCCAGGCTGCCGTTGTTTTTCATAAAGGTGCTGCGTATCTCTGCAACCGTACGGTTGCGGTTATCGGTCATAGCTTCCAACATCACTGCCACGCCGGACGGTCCATACCCTTCCATCACCATCTCCGTAAACGTTGTGCCCTCGGCGGCTCCGCTGCCTTTCTTGATAGCGTTTTCAATATTGTCTTTGGGCATATTACTGTCACGCGCTTTCTGGACGGCAAGACGGAGGCGGAAATTGCCTTCGGGGTTGGGACCGCCCTGCCTGGTAGAGATAATAATTTCACGCGTGAGTTTGGTGAACATGGCCCCGCGGCGGGAATCCGCTACGCCCTTCTGTCTTTTAATAGTTGCCCATTTAGAATGTCCGGACATGGTATCCCCTCACCAAAAATATTTTAAATTCCGCGTACTAAGAATAAAACATTACTGAATCATTATGCAACAACTGGAAACAATTCATCCCGGCCAAACCGATTTTGATGCTATAATGGGCATCGCAACAGCTAATAATGACACTTTACATTTTTGAATTCATTAAACAACTCATTTCGACCCTAGGATACCCGGGGATCTTTATTACCATGACCCTGGAATCCATGCTGATGCCGATCCCGAGCGAGGCCGTTATGCCCTTTGTCGGGTTCCTGGCCTATGAAGGCAAGATGGAAATCTGGATCGCGGTGCTGGTAAGCAGCCTGGCTAACCTGGCGGGATCGCTAATTGCTTACGCTGTTGGCCGCTATCTCGGCAGGGGGTTCATTCTTAAATACGGTAAATACATATTACTGAATATACATCACCTTGAACTAACAGAGCAGTGGTTTCTTAAATACGGCAGCATTGCAGTCCTGTTTTCCAGGATGCTGCCTGTCGTGAGATCAATAATCGCCCTGCCGGCCGGCATCGGGAAAATGAATATCTGGCGGTTCTGTCTATTTACCTTCATAGGGTCTGTGCCCTGGAACCTGGGGCTTATTTACGCGGGCTATCTGCTCAAAGAGAACTGGGGCATGCTGGAAAGATACACCGTTTATATAGATATCATTGCCATAACTGCTATTGTCGCAGTATTGGTTTACCTGGGTACCAGGATCCTGGCCGGCGCCAGGCAACGATGACCATCAGGATTGACGTTGAAAAGCAATTTAGCCAGGCTTAAAAAGATCGTTGATAGCTATATGCAGCGTGTGCCCATGGTGCACGAGCATTGTGACCGCTGCCTGGCCGTAGCCAGATGGCACAGCAATGCCCTGCTTATGGTAATCGACGCCGCTTTCGATTCCATAGGCCTGAATTACTTTCAATCCGTGGTCCCCAAGGTAGAGCTTTTCAGACAAAGGTACGTTGAGACCGGAAAAATACGGACTATGGAAGACATGGTCAAAGCGGATGCCTCTGAATTGCGAGCAATATGGAAAAACGAACGTTCATGGAAAGTGGCCAGGGAAATTGCATCTCACCTGGCTTTACTGAAGCGTAAACACAGCCTCGACGACAGGTCCGCCCTTATACGCTGGGCCCTGGAGGCACCTCTAACCGCATGGGATAAAGACCCGGTGGGCAGCATCGGCGGAGTGGGTATAAACACCTACCAGTATTTGAGAATGATGGGCGGAGTCGATACCGTCATGCCTGACAAGATCGTAAAAAGAGTTACCTTCGATATTTTGCGGGAAGCAAAGATCAAGCTGCCGGAAAGCGACATTGAATTCGTTCAGTTAATAGAAAGGCTGGCTCCGGCAACCGGGTACCGGGCCATCGAGTTGTGCTGGATGACCTGGCTCGTACAATCCGAGGCAGGGCTAAGCCGGACTGAAAAGTACGCTTCACTTTTACCCAAAATATAGAATCATGGGGGAAACATACTATTTACCTATCTCGTTTACTGGGGCATCCACCTAAAGCCCAGATAAGATTTTTAGCATAAAACAAAGGGGCACTAAGAAGTGCCCCTTTGTTTTATTTAACCCTTTCGGGTTAGTTTGCTTACAAGTCGCAACTACCTATCAAATAGCAATGTGAGTAGCCTGAGAAGCAACCACAATCCACACAATCAGTATGGCTATGAGGAAGGCCCCTGTATACACATGGCCGGTCTTGCGGAAGAAGTAGGTGTATACCAGGGCAGCAATGGTCATGATAGGCAAGAATTGGAAAGCTATAATGCCAAACAGGATGTCACCAGCATTGGTAATAGCAAGTGTGCCGCCGGCTATCAGCGGGATATACTGGTACAGTATCAGTCCCACAAATCCCAGGACAAGCAGGGCTATGTTGATCCACGTCTCACCGCAGAGGCCAAACGGCTGACCGCTTTTCTTGAAAGGCCGTAGCTCTCCCTGCAGGACCGTAGCCAGTACCAGGAAGAAAATCAGGAATGGAATGAGATAGCATAGGAACATCCGGAACTGGAGCAAAGACATGGGTTTAACGGCAAAGACCCAGATACGGTAATCAACGTTGAAGAGCAGGCCGGATAATACCAGCGTCAGGTAAGCGACAAAGGCCACGGCCACGGCCAACAAGAGGGCTTTACCGATCTTGGCCCATTCCAGCTTGGTGCCCCAGGCAAGGCCATAGTTTCCTCCATTGGCCTTGCGATTCCATATAAAGTGCCAGAGTACAAACAATACTATTGAGATGGCTGCATTCATCAAAACCCAGACCATAATCTGGTCAGTGATGATTTGAGGAAAGATTGCATTGGTAAAATTTAATTTAAGACCAAAGTCTGTAAATGGGAAATATGTAACAGCCGGGATAGCTACCAGAAGGATGGCCCCGATCCACCAGCCGATGCCCTTGACTGTCTTGGGTTCCGGCGTCGCTTCGGCTATTCCTTTGAAGAATTTAGTCTGCAATAGCAGACTGCCAACCGGGAAGAGCAGCAAAATCATCCCGATGAGGGCTATCAAATTGCCGATCTCTTTCCAGTACCACACCTGGTCTGATGGCGGCAGGCCGTTGCCGCCTTTCAGTGTTTGCTCAAACCAGTAAATCGCATCTCCAATGGCCGCGGTGGAAAAAGTATCGCCAGGATGGGTATTTTGAGGCATCCACAGTTCACGGGCGGTGCCTTTCTCGATAGAACCGTAGAGCTGGCCCACCACTACATCCTTGTCCGTACCGAATTGCTCTTTCAACTGATCAGTGCTGACAATGTTTCTGGGAATATCCGCCATCCACATGGTACCGGAGAACTCCTCCCATAGTGCAAAAACCACCCCAAGATTTTTCGGGAAGGTGGCATCACCGGGGGGGGCCGGGGCGGTAGAAGACCCTTCCAAGACCATTGCCTTGTACAGATCCGGAGTGGCGTCAGCAGCAGTAGCAACGGCCGAACCACCCATTGAATGGCCTTCAAGACCGATATTATTCTTATCGACGATATCGAGACTGGCCAGATATTTAAGGCCATCCGGGCCGCCAAAACCATTGGCGAAAGCAGCCCCGCCGGAGTAACCGTGACCCGTCTGATCCATGGCAAGTACAACATAGCCACGTCTTGCAAACTCGATGGCAAAGCCATCCTGAGTTTCGCGGGAATTAATATAACCGTGTATAGCCAGGATGCCAGGAGCCGGTGTGGCAGCCGTGGCAGTCTTGGGTACATACAAGAGAGCACTCATAACAACGTTGTTTGTGTCATCTGTGCTAGACGTGCCCACAAAACGTATGTCCTTGACTTGCACTCTGCCCCAATCGGTTTGAATGCAGGATGCCAGTAAATCACCAACGAGTATTAATATCAGGGCAATTCCGAGTATTATCCAGGTCTTTTTTGATTGGTTGGCCATTTACATACTACCTCCCTATTTATATTTGATTTGCTTGAAACTCATCCAGATTTCTAGCTTAATCTATATGAATTACACATACCTCACAATAAGATAAGGTGAATACCCAATACCACAAGCTCTCTCACCCCCTTTCGAACAAGGATTGACGATAGATTGTAACCGACCCAGTATACCCGAATGTTCATCGCTAAAGCAATGGGTTAGGCTTGCCTTTTGTCGGTTGACCAATTTATTTTCCGGCGAAGTTCAAGATCGCATCATTGACGATCTCAGGCCTGTCGATCTGCGGTAGATGGCCGGCCTCCGCGGTAACCATCATCAATTATTACGTTTTCGAATTCTGTGATTATCAATACGCTCAATACATGCTAGAAATAAAAAACGGACTTTTGATTAAAAAGTCCGTTGAATTTTCCTGGTGGAGGCGAGGGAGGGTCGAACTCCCCGTCCAGAAAAAAGTTGCCAGCACTTCTACAGGCTTAGTCTGCACTTTAATGTTGCCCGATTAACCTCTACAGGCGGAGTTTAAACGGGCCAGCCGGTTAAGTCTTAGACAATCCCTACCGGCGTTGGGACTGTTGCATCCCGGCATTTCGTCGCCCAATCCCATCCCACCGGGACGAGGAAGGGTTGGACGAGCTGCCTATTTAGGCTGCTACTGGAACTGCTTCTTCTGCAGTTGTGTTTTGCCACCTGATTAGCGAGGTAGATGGCACCTCGGCCTGCCGTACTGTGGGCTCTTCCCTGTCGAAGCCACGCGCCCCCATGATTATTGAGTTTTTAATGTACTTTTTTGGACCGTGTTTTCATGGCCCTCTCTACTTCACGCTCGGTCTCACGCCGTGCGATGGTATCACGCTTGTCGTACATTTTTTTACCCCTGCCAAGTCCCAGTTCCAGTTTCGCGATACCACCTTTAATATATAGCCGCAAGGGTATTACGGTCAAACCTTTCTGGCCGGCTTTGTCATCCAGCATAGCTATTTGGCTGCGGTGCATCAACAGTTTGCGCTTCCTGTCCGGTTCATGGGTATCAAAACCTCCCGCCTGGTAAGCGGAGATATGCGAGTTATGCAGCCATAATTCGCCCTTTTCAACCTTGGCATAGGCGTCCTTAATATTCACCCGGCCCATCCTGATTGACTTAATCTCCGAGCCTTTCAGGGCTATGCCTGCTTCATAGCTTTCCACGATATGATAATCGTGATAAGCTTTCCTGTTTACAGTAATCGTTTTGATATTGTCCATATGTGTTAAAATTCTATCACCGCGTACAACATAAATATAGAGAGGAGGCAGGAAATGTCGGGACTGCGTGAGAAAATGTGGCTTATTATAACAGTATTCCTGGTTCTAAGCCTGGCCGCCGGCATCGTCTTCCTCTCGATTAGATTAGCGCACCTGCAACCCGTTGAGATCACTCTTTACGACCCCAAGCCACTCAACCTCTCTGAAAACATCTCCATAAGCGGCGCGGTTGTCCGCCCGGGCATTTACGAAGCCAAACCCGGCGATACACTGACCTCTATTGTCTCTGCCGCCGGCGTATCTGAAAATGCCGATACAAGCAATTTAAGAATCTATATCCCTACTAAAAATGAATTCTCCCAAACTCAGAAGGTTAATTTAAACCGTGCTGAAGCATGGCTGCTGCAGTCCCTGCCCGGCATAGGCGAGGGCCGGGCCAGGCTGATCGTCGAATATCGCGATAAGAATGGCCCCTTCCGCAATCTGGATGACCTGCTGAAAATTGAAGGCTTCGGCACATCGGTGGTGGATAAAATTCGTGATTACGCAACCGTAGTGGATTAAATTTTATCATGCCCCTCTTCTATATAAGCTTGGCATGGCTGATTGGAACCCTGTCTGGTTCCCAATTTGTCATTCCGTTGTGGCTGCCGGCGGTCCCCCTGGTACTGCTTATTCCTGCTCTCCTCTTGCGAAATCACAGGAGACTTCTGATAATCATATGCTTGTGTCTGATTGCCCTGACGGGCGGCATATTGAGATATCAGTCCACAATACAGCCGGTCGACAGCACACAGCTTCAATTTTTTAACGAAGCCGGCACAGTCAAAATTGAAGGAACTGTCTCAGGGCCGCCCGAAATTCAAAACACGTCTGTTGCTTTCAGGTTTTCCGCGCATAAATTGATCAGGAAAAACGATACCGTAATTATAAAGGGCGATGCCCTTGTCAGCTTGCCATTCTACCGGGACTTCCACTATGGGGATACCTTATTGATAACGGGCAAGCCGGAAACGCCCTCACAATTTGATAATTTCGACTACAAAAATTATCTGGCGCACCAGGACATATATTCTGTAATAAATTACCCGGTAGTAACCGTGCTTTCCAATAGCGGGGGTTTTCAACCGCTATCATGGATCTATAATTTACGCGACAGGCTGGCCGAAAGCCTCTCGCAGTGCCTGCCTGAGCCTCAATGCTCGCTGGCGCAGGCCATCCTGCTGGGACTGCGGGGCAACCTGCCTCAATCACTGACACAGTCGTTTTATGCCACGGGCACAACGCATCTTATTGCTATTTCGGGTCAAAACCTGACCATCATGCTCGGCATGATACTTTCTGCGTCAGTATGGCTGTTCGGAAGAAAAAACAGGATATATATATGGGCCTCTCTTGCTTTCATCTGGTTTTATACCGTGCTTACAGGCATGCCGGCCACCATGATACGGGCGGCCGTGATGGGAAGCGTATTCCTGGTTGCCGAGCTGCTGGGCAGGCAGCGTAACGGCCTGGCAGCGCTTTGCTTTGCCGCCGCACTTATGACAGCCGTACAGCCCGAGGTTATATGGGATACCAGTTTCCAACTCAGCTTCCTTTCCATGATGGGACTTATATTTATAGCGCCCTATTTAGTCAAATTTATAAGTCCTCAGGAAGAACTCAGACGCAACGTTTACGCCCAATCATTGAAAAACGTGGCCATTATCAGCTTCGGAACCACGATGGCCGCCATAATTGCCACCTGGCCGGTGACAGCCATGAATTTCCATTCTTTTTCCTTATTAGGCGCACCGGCAACCTTCTTTCTCATGCCTTCCTTTCCCGGGATCATGGTAGTATCGGCCTTTACTTCTCTGGCAGGCCTGGCCTGGCAGCCCATCGGCATTTTTCTCGGCTGGATAGACTGGCTGTTTTTAAGCTACTTTATACTGGTCGTCCGTATTTTTAGCGCTATACCGGTCTCATATATTCAGAATTTCAAGCTCGATACCTGGCAAGTATCACTATATTATGTAATCCTGGTGGGCGTGCTGCTCAGCCTGAAGCGCAGGCAACAGGCAACCACTATTCTCAGGTCGTTTTTGTCTCGACTTGCAGACGCAGTTGGCAGCATCGGAAAATTTAAATTCAGACCGTATCTTTACTGGGCACTATCTTTTTTCTTATTAGCTAATATACTGGTTTGGACTGCACTCACCACGCTTCCTGATGGCAAGCTTCATGTTATTGTATTCGATGTGGGCCAGGGAGAATCGATATTAATCAGGACACCAGAGGGGCAGAACGTGCTGGTCGATTCGGGTCCCGATCCTCTATCTGCATGCACGCAACTGGGCAATAATCTGCCGTTCTGGGACAGGCACGTCGATTGGCTGATCCAAACTCAGCTACAGTCCGACCATTGCAGCGGTGCTCTTGAGCTTTTCAACCGGTACGATGTTAACAGGCTGGCCATTACCGCCTATAAATATGATTCGTCCCTTTCGCGGCAACTTATAGATGCGGCCTCTCGAAAATTGATTAAAACCTGCATATTGTACGAAGGCCAAAAGCTGAAGCTAGGTGAGAATACCTGGCTGGACGTACTCAACCCTCCCCAAATTTTATACTCGGGCACATCGGATGATGCCAATAATAACTCCATGGTGCTCCGCCTAACATATAAAAATGTCAGTTTCCTCTTAACATCCGATATAGGTATGGAGGCAGAAAGGTATTTAATGGAGAACCGCTCTGACCTCCCCTGCAATGTACTTAAAGTCGCCCATCATGGCAGCAGGGGATCGACCTCCGATGAGTTCCTGGCCATAGCTCATCCCTCAGCGGCGGTTATATCAGCCGGCATCGCTAACAGGTTCGGTCATCCCAGCAGTGAGGTCCTCAGCAAGCTGACTTCGCAGGTGGGGAGTGACAGAATATTTGTTACGGCAAGGCAGGGCAACATCGAATTTATTACCGACGGCGATAAACTCTGGTACAAGACCGAGAAACCCGCGCAAAATCAATGAAACAAAAACAGTTGCGCAAATATCAAGTATAATAGCTGTAGAAATGTATTTCATTTTCAATAATCAGCCGGGTTGCCCGACATCAGGCAATCCTTTGGGGAGGTAATAATGCACGATCGGGTTGCTATATTTATAGATGGTAGCAATCTTTACCATTCTTTAAAAAACAATTTTAAACGCGTCGACCTCAATTTCGCGGAATTCACGAAAAAACTTTGCGGCTCACGGCGGCTTATCCGGACCTACTACTACAACGTCCTGCAGGACGCCAACCAGAGAGTGGAGGGGCAAAGAGAGCAACAGGACTTCCTGGAGACCCTGCGCAAAACCCCTTATCTGGAGTTGCGACTGGGCACAACCAAGCTATCCCAGGGCATTCCGGTAGAAAGGGGCATAGATGTAATGCTGGCCACAGACCTTCTATATTTTGCGGCCAACAACTCATATGATATCGCTATACTGGTCAGCGGTGATTCCGATTTCGGCTACACGCTGCAGGTTGTCAAGGACATGGGCAAACATATTGAAGTGGCCTATTTTGAAAACGCCGCTTCCAGGGATCTGCTGAATTCAGCCGATTACCTGCACGAGCTGGATAGAAAATTCTTTACGGGCTTATGGACGACGGGCCAGCACCAGTATCCCAAGAGAAGGCGACCGTCACGCTACAGGCCATCCACTAATACAGCAATTATCGCCGGCCCTACGATGCAAGTAGACCATACGCCTGTGCAGGAACACCTCACGATCCAGGAACAGGTTGCAACACAGGATCAAACCTGAAATCGGGATATTCCGCTTTAAGAGCTTCGTAGCTGATTTCTTCTCCTGTAATCCTGAAGACGCGTTTGGACTGCGCGTAATCTATGATCAGGAAGACAGGTTCCTTGGTAGCATGAAATGTGACAGTGCCCTTGAGGTCAAGCGATACTACGGATCTCCTGACCAGCGGGATCACCCGGAAGTTACCCAGTTCCAGGGGTTGCTCACTGCTTACGACTATATTTTCCATTGGATTTAAAATAATATCTTTCTCACCTGTTGCACCGATGGGGAGCAAAGGAAAGCCAGGCAAGGTATGATCACCTCTACAGGGCGGACACCGATGTTACTTTTAAGGTAACCTTCCATTACCAGGTCCTCTTCAAAGACAGGCACCATACGTATGTCAGCGCTAAACCGCTGATTTAGAAGCAGAGCCAGTGGGATTACCAGCCCGGCGAGCATACCGGTATAGTAATCGTCGCCCAGGCTGAGCTTAAAATCAGATTCGATGTGCCGTATTTTTACGTGTCCTGAGAGACCTTTTAAGAGAAGCTGGATTTGCTCCCAGATTCCCCTGGTTTGAACGGCTTCATAGATATTTGAAAAAACGGTGAAATCGTCCTTGTCTTTGGGTCGAATCGTTGGTTCAGAACTAGGATTACCATCCTGAACAAGCTGCCACGATATAAGGCCATACATTAATTTCAGCCTCACTGTGAGATCAGCACGGCCGTGAAACAGCGCGAAAAGTTCAATTTCCAGGGGGAGAGCCAGCAGAAAAATGATGACGGCCAGAATAATCAGGCCGATAACGATGAGAGTCAAAGGTCACTATTCCTTTTTCCGTTCTCCCCACTTATCGGCAATCTTCTCCACCACACCGGGAACTTTTTCGCTCAATTTCTCTATGGCTGCCGCCACGCTGCTCTTGATGGGTTCGATACGGACACCGTCTTTATCAATTATGATAATGGCGATGGGGCGCATACCGCCTGCCCCACCGGTGCCCCCCTTCATACCTTCGTTAGTTTGCTTGGCGTCGCTTTTCCCGCCGCCTGCTGCTCCGAATCCGAAACCGACGCTGAGCAATGGGATCAACGTTGTATCGCCTACTATGATCGGTTCACCGACCACAGTTTTGCTGCTGAGCACCTTTTCGATCTGGCTTAGTGTGGTTTTAACCATGTTTTCGACATCTTCCATCGAATTACCCCCTGTTAGGAAACGTAGATAAATATCATGTTCAATTATATCGTTTTCTGTGGGAATGCCCTAGTCCTGCACAGTTATATAAATAAACCGTGGCTCATTTCGTCGAATGATAGATCTCAAGGTTACCTATATCTATCCACGTCTCTTTAAAGGGGAAGGCCAATACCCGGTCCTTTTCGATCAGGTACGTTATAAAGTTACCCAGGTTATCCCTCTTGACTTCAAGGCAGAACTCCGAAACAAACGGGAAGACCCTGGAAGGAACAATCCAGCAGGCCGTTGATACCAAGCTCGTTTTGGGGTTGGCAGGTTTTTCCTCCAGTTCAACTACACGGGTCCCCACCAGTTTGACTACTCCATACCTGGTTGCTTTGGCAAGGTCACCAACGTCGTAGACCGCTATCTGCACATTAATACCGTTAAAAGCTGCTATGAACCTGGACATATCGAATTCGAAATAGTTGTCACTGCCAAAGAGCAGCAGGTCTTCATTAACGTTTTTTTTCTTTATCCAGTAATCCAGCGATCCAATTGCTCCCAGCTTCTCTTCGTCCGAATATACTTCTTCCACACAAATGATTACGTTCCTGTGCTGTTGCTTTTCCCACTGAAAAAAATCATCTTCGAATTTTTTATTTACATTAACCAGGATTTCAATGCCGGGGGGTATTTTATCCACAATATGGTTAATCATCGGTTTGCCCTTGTAGGGCAAAAGGGCCTTAGCATGGGTGAGAGTCAAGGGATACATCCTTGTACCAAACCCGCTGGCCAGAATCAAGCATTTCATTAGATCATATCTCCAATGGTTTCCCCTTGTTATCTGACACAACAGTTTACCCCTTCATAAGGCTCTATTCAATAGGCTTATTTGTATAGGGTATGAGATCAAAATACAATATATCCATGAAGCCCAAAAGCCGCCGGTCATTATCCATAGTCGGCCAGCAAGAAATAAAACTCCAAAACAGGATTATAAGCTACACCTTGAAACAAAGCGCCCGCATTCGTGGGATTCGGTTGGAAATACACAATGAATCGGGCCTGACCGTGGTCGTGCCCAGGAGGCATAGCCGCAAACAAGTCCAGGATATCCTGGTAAAGAAGGCCGACTGGATATTGCGGCATCTCCCGGTATCCAAACCAACACAGATGCCCCTTTTTAAAAAAGAAGTCGACCACGGCGAAAAAATACAGTTCATGGGCAAGTTACTCCAGCTCGCATTAGCATCAGAAGATAGCGAAGGTGATTCACCTGTTCTTAAAGGTAAAACACTATTGATTCCACGAGGTTCGGTAGGAAAAACCAGGGCCGAAATGCTTGAAAGGTGGTACCGGCGACAGGCCGCGCTTATTTTCAAGGAAAAGGCCGATAGGTTCCAGAAGATAATGGGGGTCCATTACAGCCGGATCACTATTCGCGGGCAGAGAAAGCGCTGGGCCAGCGCCTCGCCGTTGGGAAATCTATCGATCAACTGGAAACTGCTACTGGCCCCTGAAAAGATTATTGATTATGTGATCATACATGAATTGGCCCATTTCAAACATATGGACCATTCCAGGAAATTCTGGGATTATCTAGCTAAATATTGCCCCAAATGGCGGGAATATCGAAAATGGCTGCTTGACCACGAAGACGACCTCAAAGCCCGGGCTTCCTTCGGCCGCTAACCAATATAAGCCCATCATTTACGCAGATGAATGATTAATCAATCAATCTATTTGACACAGGGATAAAGCAGAGTTAACATATATTTTTGTTGTTCTCCATTGACCGCGAGAGAGAAATTATTTAATGCCGCAAAAGTCTTCCTTAAACAACAGGCCGATTGAAATACGATGGCACGGACGAGGAGGACAGGGTGCAATCACGGCAGCCAAAATTATTGCTGCCGCAGCCTATGCCAAGGGCTACCGGGGAGTAACCGCTGCGCCATCATTCGGTGCTGAAAGGCGCGGAGCCCCCGTTAGCGCCTCCACCAGGATAGCCAGTGAGCCGATTATGGTAGTATCGCAAGTTGAAAAACCCGATATTGTGGTAGTGCTCGACCATACGTTGCTATCGTATCCGGATGTCACGCAGGGGCTGGGCAAGGATGGTTGGATGATCGTTAATTCGCCCTTATTACCCAAAGAATTGGGCATCAAGTTTGAATGCAACGTTGCTACCGCTGACGCCACTAGGGTCTGCGAAAAATTGGGTTTGATAGTTGCGGGCCTGGTCATAGTCAATACTGCCATATTGGGCGCATTGATACGCGCTACGAAAATAGTCGACCTGCCAACATTGGAGAAAGTCATACGTGAAAGGTTCCCCGCTAGCACAGTCGAGATCAACCTTGCAGCCATTAACAAGACGTATGAAATCACCAGGTCGGCCAAATAGGGTCTAATAAATATGGGGACCAGAGATTGTAACCACATTTGCGATGAGTCATCACCGGGCATCGGCGAAGCCGGGAGGACGGGCGAATGGCGTACGCTGATGCCGGTCATCGACGATAAAAAATGCACCGCTTCGAAGCTGAACAAGCCCACTTGTTTCCTCTGCTGGCTTTACTGCCCCGAAGCTGTAATAACCAAGGGAATCCCCCCCTTGATAAACCTGGAGTACTGCAAAGGATGCGGTATCTGCTTACAGGTTTGTCCCGTGCAGGCTATTGTTATGATCCACGAAGAGAAAATAGCAGACTGATATTATGGCGATACAGAGAAAGGCCAACGTACATATTTTGGACGGAAACCAGGCAGCCGCAATAGCTGCCATGATGAGCCGGGTGCAGGTTATTGCCGCTTACCCTATCACCCCCCAGACACCACTTACCGAGCAGTTATCTCGATACGTGGAACAGGGTGAATTGCAGGCGGAATACGTAGCCGTAGAAAGCGAGCACAGCGCTATGGCCGTATGCACCTCCGCTTCACTGGTGGGAGCACGCACTTTCACGGCCACAAGCTCCCACGGACTGGCCTATATGCATGAGATGCTGCACTGGGCCGCCGGGGCACGCCTGCCCATAGTGCTGGCCTGCGTTAACCGCGCCATCGGGGCGCCGTGGAATGTTTTGAACGACCAGCAGGACTCTATCTCTCAGCGTGATACGGGCTGGATCCAGATATATTGCCGCAATAATCAGGAGATCATGGATACCATAATCCAGGCCTACCGGATAGCTGAGCAAGTTTTCGTCCCAGTTATGGTCTGCTATGACGGCTATATACTTTCGCACACGGAAATGCCCGTCGATGTTCCAATCCAAGAAGAAGTAGACAGGTACCTTCCATCTTACCAACCTCATACCGTGCTTGATCCGGCCAATCCCAAAAACTATAACCTGGTGACATTGGCCAATCCTCGGGTGGGAGTGGACGGTAAGCTATGCCATGGGTATATGGAGCTCAGATACCTGCTTCAGGAAGCTCTGCAAAATTCCAAGGAAGTTATTGTGAAATCGGGCAAGGAATTCAACCAGCTCTTTGGCCGCGACTATGCCAATGTGTTCTGGGAAGACCGCAACGAGGATGCGGAGATAACCATAGTAGCCATGGGTAGCCTGGCCATGGAAGCCATCGTGGCCGCCGATATGCTGCGGGAGCAGGGCATCAAAGTCGGTGTGCTTGGACTAAGGGTTTTCCGTCCCTTCCCCAAATCGGAAGTGGTGCAAGCCCTGCGCAAGTCCAAACTTATCGTGGTTTTCGATAAAAATATCAGCTATGGTTCCGAAGGCGCTACCTGCTCCGAGATCAAATCCGCGCTTTACGGGACATACATTAATGCCGCCATCAGGAACTTCATCGTCGGACTGGGTGGAAGGGATATAAAGGCCCGAGAGTTGGTCGAGGCTACTAAAAAGGCCATAGCATCGCTCAAAGAAACGGTTGTCAACCCCGACTACCCCGAATGGATTTGCGAGATTTAGGGAGATATAAAGTTGAAAGCCAATGCCGTCAATTTAATTGAACAGGAATGGATTTTACCGGGCAACCGCACCTGCCCCGGATGCGCCCTGTCACTGGCCTATCGCCACACGTTGAAAGCACTGGAGGGCCAGTGCATCGTCACTGTGCCGGCAAGCTGTGCCACGGTGCTGCATGGCATGTATCCCATCACGGCGGTCAACGTACCCTGTGTAAACACACCATTTGCTTCAACAGGCGCGTCGGCAACCGGGCTGGTCGCAGGCCTAAAGGCTCTGGGTAAAAAAGGTATAACCGTACTGGCCTTCGCCGGGGACGGCGGCACGCATGATATTGGCATTCAGTCTCTAAGCGGGGCGGCGGAGAGGCAAATGGACTTTATCTATATTTGCTATGACAATGAGGGCTATATGAACACGGGCAACCAGCGTTCGGGCTCCACCCCACTGGGCGCCGTATCGGGCACTACCCCTATTCTGGGCAAGCAGCAATACCAGAAGGATATTACCGCTATTATGGAGGCACACGGCATACCCTATGTTGCCACTTGCTCGGCATCTTATCCTCTTGATCTATACGAGAAAGTTAAAAAGGCCCGGACAATCGAGGGCACAAGGTTTTTGCATGTACATACACCGTGCCCCCCGGGCTGGCTCTTCCCCTTCAGCGACACCATTAAGTTCGGAGAGATGGCTGTGGAGACCGGCCTGGTAGTTCTTTATGAAATAGAAAACGGTATTTTCAGACTGACATCGCACAGTGAATCGATGGCCCTCAGGGGAGGGAACCTTCAACCGGTCCGTGAATATTTCATCTCGCAGGGCAGGTTCAAGACCATCACAGAAGAACAGATAGATGAGCTCCAGGACTGGGTTAATGCCCGTTGGAAGCATTGCCTGCACAGAGCTACCAACCTGTAATTTAACGCTGGGCTCAAAGCGGCTTTCCCCTGTGTGCTACTGCGATTGAGACTCAGCCAGTTCTTTTAGGACGCGTTCGAAAACGGCCATGTCTCTGGCTGAAAAACGTTTACGGAAATTTTCGTCCAGGTCATCTGCGAATTTAATAATCTTGGGGCCGACTTCTCTAGCCTGTCCGGTAAGGTAGACCAGGGCTGACCGCCGGTCCTCGGCATTAGGCCGGCGTTCTACATAACCGCTTTTCTCCATACGATCGAGTATGCCGGTAATGGTGGAACCGTCGAGCGAGACACGCTGTGCCAACTCTCCAATGGTAATTCCATCGCCCATCCAGAGTGCTTTAAAGATCATGTATTGGGGTGTAGTCAGGTTAAATGGCGCCAGACGGGACTCGTAATGCTCGTAAACCTTACGCATCACCCGTCCAATATTAAAACAGATATGTTCTCTGGCGTCGTACATAGCTTCGCTTATTAATTTTTACGCAGATATTTTGCACACAATGTAATGAGTTGAACACCTTTTGTCAAGGCAGCGGACACGCTTCCCTTTACCTCTTGACAAGCCTAATATATTCTTGTTAGACTGCGCACAAATATATTGTACACAAAATAATTGTTGAATAATAATCGAGGTGAGAAATGGCCAAAGCTATTTATGACAAACTAGCGGGTGCCTTGAATGCACGCAGTATGGCTGTACCGGCGGTACCTTGTGCCGAATATTACTCACTGGTTGAATTCCTCTTTTCAGAGGATGAGGCGGCTATTGTATGCGCCATGCCCATTGAATATGCCAGAGTGGAGGAGGTCGCCGCAAACCTGGGAACCAAAGACCTCAAAAAGCTTACAGCCCAACTCGAGACTATGGGAGACAAGGGCATAATACATATTAAAGAGGAAAACGGCGTGAAGCTCTACGAGGGCCTTCCCTTCGTACCGGGCTTGATCGAGTTCCAACTGATGACAGGCATCGTTGACGAACGACATAAGAAATTTGCCTTTTTGCTCAGGGACTACTCCAAGGCGGTGAAAAGGGAATTTATGTCGGCTACACCGCCTAAGTTGCAGAAATCGGCTGCGGGACGGCAGATTCCAGTTGATAAAGAGATCAGACAGGTAACGACTGTTATCCCCTATAAAGAGGCAAAAGAGTTGATTCAAAAAACGGAATATATTGCTGCAGGCACATGTGTCTGCCGTCACCAAGGCAACCTTATAGGAAAGCCCAGTTCCGAACCGCTTAACAACTGCATGGTCCTCGGAGAATCCGCCAAATTTGCCGTGCAGCGCGGTTTCACCAAGCGTTTGAACAGGGAGGAAGCGCTTGCCCGGCTTGACGAAGCCGAAAAGGCGGGACTGGTTCACAACTATGCCAATACTCCGCAGCAGTTTACCAACCTTCTATGCAACTGTTGCGGCTGCCATTGCTGGATCATCAAAGGGGCCAAAAACTCACCGGTCCCCAGCCTGATGGTAAATGCCAGGTATCTGGTGCATATCAATGAGGAAGACTGCACAGCTTGTGAAGCATGCATAGAGAGGTGTTGGATGCAGGCACTGAAGATGGTTGACGGTAAGATTACCAGGGATGAAAAACGCTGTATAGGCTGCGGTGTTTGCATGTTAGCCTGCCCGACCGAAGCGCTCTATCTCGAACCCCGGGAAGCGGGCAAGATACCGCTTAAAAATTGCTAGCCCGTAATTTAATTTTGCTTTTGTTCGTTCTCTTTCCTGGCAGCGCGGTCCCTTGCCCAGCGATGGATCTCATCTAATGCCGGCGGCGCCACGCTGAAGACATCAACGTCTTTGGGGAATTGCACCAGGTGCCCTTCCCTGATGAAAAGCAGGGCTACGTCACCATCCTTAAGCGTTTCGTCTATGGCCTTGCTGATATACTGGTATCTCCTGCGGGAAGCCTCACCGAAAAATTCGTAAATCTTGGTAGCAACCTTATCGCTGAGGAATCCAATCATAAGGCAGCGTTCCCAGTCCATCACCTCTTCCAGCAGCTTGGTATCTTCAATACATTTTAGTTTGTCGCCGTTTTTGCATCGGTTGCATATCAATTCATGGCTTTTAGGATTAAGTCCTTCCAACAATTTGAGTCCTTCCTCCCCATCCGAATTGACAGTCTCGTGATAAATTACGGTCACACTGCCCAGGCTGTTCTCGAGCTTATTAACCATTTCATTAACCTGCTGCCAATATTTTTCGAACAACTCCAGATAGTCTGCGGGTGATTCTTTACCGGCATAGATAAGCGGCACCTGAAGGATTTTCCTGTTATGCTTGTAGCTGCTGACTTCCGGTTTTTCTACTTTGCCTAATTCTTGTGACATCGCTTATAACCCCAAGCATTCTACACCAGCGATCAGACCGAGACAAATGTGAATGATCGGATATGTTGCAGTTAGGTATTATCGCCGATTAGGGAGTCACCTCAAAATAACCTTCCAGCCTGATATCCCGCGAAGATGCTCCGATCATCACTTTAAAAACCCCCGGCTCAACAGTCGGTTTCATAGATTTATCGTAAAAAGCAAGCTCTCTGCCTTGGATCTCAAATTCCACCTTCCTGGTCTGGCCTGCCTTTATATCTATTCGATGGAAACTCTTCAACTCCTTTATTGGCCTGGTTATACTGGCTACTACATCGTTTATATAAAGTTGCACTACCTCTGCGCCATCTTTCTTTCCGGTGTTAGTAATATCGGCCAGTATCTTTACCTTTCCATCTCGAGGTATTCTATGCGGTTTTATGCGAAGATTTCGATATAGATATTCCGTATAGCTGAGCCCAAAGCCGAATTCAAAAAGCGGACCGGTGCAGGAGTCGACGTATTCACCCCAGAATTGCGATTTGCCGCCGGTCGGTTTGAGCCCGTAGTATACCGGGAGTTGGCCAATGTCACGTGGAAAGGATATGGGAAGTTTTCCGCCCGGATTATAATCTCCAAAAAGAATATCGGCGACTGCGTTGCCACCCTCTTCGCCGGGCAGCCAGGCTTCAACAATTGCAGGCACTTTCTCAGCTATCCAGTCAAAAGCCACGGGCCTGCCATCAATGATTACAAGGATGACGGGTTTACCTGTATCGCAAACAGCACGTATTAACTGCTGTTGCACCTCGGGCAAACCGAGCGTCGTCCTATCCCTCATTTCGCCGCAGGTGCATTCCGGGGTCAAGCCCGATTTCCCCCCCATCACCATCACTACAGCTTCGGCGGAACCAGCGGCTTCAACAGCCCGGGCGAATCCTTCAGTCGAATCGCTTCCCAATTCACAGCCCCGGGCATAAATAACATCACAAGACGGTGAAACCTTCTTTTTTATTCCCTCCAGAACGCTAACTACGGGTACGGTCATTTTGTCCGGCTGCACTTCTTCCGGCGGCATTTCACAATTTATGCTAAAAGCAGTCATTCCCATTACCTGCGCATGCGCCGGATATGTATAATCACCCAGTTGGTTCCTGGGATTATCTGCGTTTGGACCTATTACAGCCAGCTTTTTTATTCCTTTATCCAGAGGCAAAATGTTCCCGCTGTTCTTGAGCAGCACAATGGATTCGCGTGCCGCTTCCAGGGCAAGATTACGGTGCTCAGGAATATCAAATACCTTGCACGTATCATTTCGTTCCGTATACGGCTCTTCGAACAGTCCGAGCATAAATTTTAGTTTGAGGACCCTTCTCACAGAACGATCGATCAGGCTGACGGGAAACCTGGCGGATTTCACTTCGTTCTTAAAGGCCTCGGTCATGCAATCCTGGTTAGGCAACTCCTGGTCTATGCCCGCCCTGAGCGCCAGCTTGGCGGCATCTTCCCTGGTTGCAGCAATCCGATGATTCCGAAACAGCATGACAACAGCATAATAGTCCGAAACAACGATACCCTCGAATCCCCACTCATCGCGTAGAATCCGTGTTAATAATTCCTCAGAAGAGGCGCAGGGGATGCCGTCGATCTCGTTATACGCATTCATAATCGATAGAGCACCTGCTTCCTTGATTACCCTTTCAAAGGGATATAAATATACCTCCCTTAACATCCTTTGTGGTATGTCCGCCGGTGCGTGGTTCAGGCCACCTTCGGATTTTCCGTAGCCGATAAAATGTTTCAGGGTGGAAACAATGCCCCGTTTTATATCAGGCCCCTGCAATGCCCTGACATAGGCAATCCCCATTTCGGCCGTCAGATAAGGGTCCTCCCCATAGGTTTCCTCTATGCGTCCCCATCTGGGATCCCGCGCAATATCAAGAACTGGTGAGAGGCCCTGTCGAATGCCGGCGGCGACCATCTGCTTTCTAATAACTGCAGCCATCTCCCCGATCAATACAGGGTCCCAGGTGCTCCCCATGCCTATTATCTGCGGGAAAATAGTCGCCTGTTTGGCGTTAAATCCGTTCAGGCACTCCTCATGCACAATAGCTGGAATGCCTAGTCTGGTGTTTTCCATCAGGAAATGCTGCACGTTATTCACATAGCTTATGATTTTTTCAGGTGATAGCGTGGTACCGACACCTGCCCTACAGATCTGTCCGATGCCGTTATTAATAAGTTCCCCGGCCAGGCGCTCAGAAAACTTGGAGTTATGGAGCAGTTGCATAGCCCATATGCCGCCCAATTGGGCGATTTTTTCGTCGACATTCATGCGGGAGAGCAGGTCGTCCGTTCTCTCCTCTATGCTATGGGCTGGGTCTCTGTATATCTCAACCATTTGACACTCACAATCTGTTAAATAGTGGGCGTACGCTGCCGCCAGGGATGAGCTTTTTCAAAGGCGGCAGATGCGCGCAACACCAGTGCTTCCTCGAACCTGCGTCCTACAATCTGCAATCCGACGGGTAACCCCTCCGAATTGAATCCACACGGAATAGAGGCAGCCGGCTGGCCGGTGAAATTGAACGGATAAGTGAAGCACACCCAGGCGCTGGGTGTGCCGTCTTTATCATCTATCTTTGCCGGTCCAAGCGGCCCTTTGTCCCCGGCTTCAAAAGCCGCTACTGACGTAGTTGGCGTTAGCAAAAGATCGTATTTTTCAAAGAACCTGGCCGTCTGTTCACAGAGCGTATAACGGTCGAACTGAATTCGTACCATATCACAATTAGTGAAGCCTACGGCAAATTCCATGAACGGCAGATACGGCGGGAAAGCAATACTTTTATATTTGTCGACGTCACGTTCATTGGCGGTGAGAGTTTCAGATAGCTCAGTAGTTATAAAGGCTGTTTCCATATTTATCCACCCTGGTTTAACTTCCTCGACCCGACATCCCAAATCTGCAAAGGCGAAGGCGGCTTTTCTGGTTATCTCCAGTACCTCCTTGTCAACGGGGAAACCACCTCCCAGATCCGAGCTGTAGGCTATACGCAGGCCTTTAACATCTCCACGCATATCCAGAAGAAATTTACCGGGATATCTGGGGAGAGTAGTCTGGTCATAAGACGAAGGGCCAGCCATAACATCAAGCATAAGAGCGGCATCTTCCACTGTGCGGGTTATGGGGCCTTCATGATTAAGAGTCTCCCACCCCGGAAAATGCGGATAATATGGCACCCGACCAAAGGTAGGCTTGAGCCCGAACAAGCCGCAGAAACTCGATGGTATTCTTATGGATCCACCGCCATCATTGCCCTGGGCAATGGGGCATAGTCCAGCGGCCACAGCAGCAGCCGACCCGCCGCTGGAGCCCCCGCAGGTCCGACCGGTGTTCCACGGGTTTACGGTCTTACCGAAAACCATATTGTCCGTTATTCCAACCAGGCCGAATTCAGGCAGGTTCGTTTTGCCGAGGATGGCTGCGCCGGCCTCTTTCAGCCTTTCCACCAGGACTGCGTCCCTGTCTGGAATGTAGCTCTCATATAATTTCGAACCATCAGTGGTCTTAATGCCTTTGGTGAAAGTGTTGTCCTTTATAGCTACAGGGACGCCATCCAGCACTTCCGCTTTCCCCTTCTGATATCTTTTTTCTGATTCCCGTGCCGACGCAAGCGCCAGCTCGGGCACCAATGTTACGAATGCATTCAACTTAGGGTTAATCTTCTCAATCCTGTCGAGTTGATACATTGTAACCTCTACTGGTGAAAGTTTCTTATTTCTAAAGGCATTGATGAGATCAATTGCGGACATCCAGCATATTTCCGACATCTCCAGTTACCCCCTCTGTTAAATATTGTAAGGATAAACCTGTCATAAAACAGTGTCAATCTCTTTTTGAATGCTAAAATACAACCTGATTGTTTGGGCAGACCACTTCGCCGCTGTGATATAATTTTAAAGTTGCCATGACTAAATTCAGCCTGATGCCGCGAGACGACAAGTTTTTTGACCTCTTCGAGGCGGGGGTTACCAATATGGTAAAGGCGGCGGAGAGCCTGAAGGAACTGATCTGCAATTGGGAAGATATCGAACACAAGGTTGAAGAATTAATCAAAATCGAACACCAGGGCGATACCATAACACACGAGATCATGTTCCAGTTAAACCGCTCTTTCATAACGCCATTTGATAGAGAGGATATCGGCCTGCTGGCACATTCACTCGACGATGTAACCGACCTTATCCAGGCCGCCGCTGACAGCATGCTGCTTTATAAAGTCAAAAGGCCTGGAAAGCGCGCCCAGGAACTGGCCGACACGCTGGTCCTAATTACTTCCGAAGTGGTACAGGTGATGCCGCTTTTGAGAAAACATAATGCCAATCTGGAAAAAATACTGACCAGTTGCGTCGAGATAAACCGCCTCGAAAACCTGGCAGACACGATATATCGGTCGGCACTGTCCGAATTGTTCGTTGATGCCACCGAGATCGCCGATGTCATCAAGTGGCGTGAAATATACGAGCATATGGAAGGCGCCATCGATATGTGTGAAGATGTGGCCAACGTGCTTGAAAGCGTAGCGCTCAAACACGCCTGATTTTCTTAAAATCACAGCGCCCGCGGGATAGATTTCTTAGCCGTGATATCCGGAGTCTTACCGTTTGGAAAGGAGGAAGATGCCATGAAGCTAAAGGACCTCGTTTTGAAAAACCGCAGCTACCGCCGTTATCACCAGGAAGTAGCCGTTGAACTTAATACCCTGAAAGAATTAATCGACCTGGCCAGGAATTCCGCTTCGGGACTTAATATGCAGCCTCTGAAATATATACTTTCCAATGAACCTGAGCGCAATGCACTAATATTTCCTCAGCTTGGCTGGGCGCGCCTGATAGCCAACTGGCCGGGGCCGGCTGAAGGGGAAAGGCCGTCAGCTTACATCGTTGTACTTGGCGACACCAGGATCAGCAGAAATTTCGGCACCGATTGCGGCATAGCTGCCCAGAGCATTTTACTGGGAGCAAGCGAGAAAGGGTTGGGCGGATGTATGATCGCTACGATCCGCAAAAAGGAACTGGCGCAGGCGCTGAACATAGACCCCCGCTACGAAATACTGCTGGTAATTTCCATCGGAAAGCCCAGGGAAAAAGTCGTGATCGAACCTCTGGGAAAGGATGGAGATACCAAATATTGGAGGGACGAACAGGGAGTCCATCATGTCCCAAAACGTGCCCTTAAGGATATCATTTTAAGCTAGCCGGCAATCAATCCTAGAAATCGCGGATATGCCGAATTAATTATTGTTTACCTGAGGTCGGTTTTCAGAGCTCAAGCTGGAGGTGCCTGCCATGGATTTAAAATCTGGCCTGGAAGAGATGAAAAGACGCCGCGACCGGGCTTTAAAGATGGGTGGGCCCGCGAAAATAGCCAGACAACATAAACTTGGAAGGCTTACAGCCAGGGAAAGGATAAACAAGCTGCTTGATCCCGGCACCTTCATGGAAATGGGTATGTTGAACCTCTCGGACATGCCAGGCATGGAAGAGCAGACGCCGGCAGACGGCAATGTTGTAGGTTTCGGGAAGATCGACGGACGGGACGTCCTGGTGAGCGCTGCTGATAAAACCGTATGCGCCGGTGCCGAGGGTAGGGTCGGCTCCTTTGCAAAAGAGCACCGTGCAGGCCAGCTTGCGGCCGAAAAAAGGATCCCCGTTATCACTCTGGGAGATGCCGGCGGAGCCCGCATACCCGATATTATGGGCTCTGATGGTCTCAGCTCAATGACATTCCCCATCGATGCTCTTAAATATCCAAGGAGGTCGCCCTATATTGCCACGATTATGGGGGATTGTTTCGGAGGCCCATCCTGGATGGCTGCCAAAGCCGATTTCGTGGTCATGGTAAAAGGGAGCTGCATGGCGGTCTCCGGACCAAGGGTGCTTGAAGTAGCCACTGGAGAAAAGGTAACCAATGAAGAGCTCGGAGGCTGGAAGCTGCATGCCGAGGTCACGGGACAGGTCGATGCGTTCACGGAGAATGAGGAGGACTGCCTGCAGATTGTGCGGGAATTCTTGGGCTATATGCCTTCCAACTGCGACGAGGAACCTCCCCGTCACTCTACTTCAGACCCCACTGACCGCAAGTTGGACGGAGTAGCCGATATTTTACCGGAAGCGCTCAATCGCGCCTACGACATGTTCAAAATCATCAAATTAATCGTTGACGATGGCAAATACATGGTGCTCAAACCTTATTACGATCCCGCTCTGATCACCTGCCTGGCAAGGATGAATGGAAGGGTGGTCGGAATAATCGCCAATCAGCCCATGCATAACGCCGGCGCCGGCGGGCCGGGATCCTGCGAAAAAGCCACCAGTTTTATAGTACTATGCGATTCCTATAATATTCCCCTGATATTTTTGCATGATACACCTGGCTTCTTTGTCGGGCTGGATGCGGAAAAGAAAAAAATGCCGGGCAGGATTATGGTATGGTTTGAAGCCCTGGCACTGTCGACCGTCCCCAAGATATCTATTGTTATACGCAAGAGCTACGGCATGGCCTATGGCAATATGGCTGGCACCAGCTGCGGCTCGGATATTCTGGTTGCCTGGCCGACTGCGGATATAAGTTTCATGTCCGCACAGGCCGGTGTAAACGTGCTCTTTAAACCATTGATCGATGCTGCCGCAAACCCCGCGCTCGAAAAGGAGAAGCTGATCGAACAATGGGAATATCAGAGCGCTCCCTGGAAAGCAGCGGAAAGGCATTTTATCGACGATGTTATTGAGCCGCGAGATACAAGAGAATATATCAACAAATTCCTGGACCTGCTGAAAGGCTCGGACGGCAAAGGCTTTATCAGTAAGAAATACCTGCAGTCATGGCCCACTGTAATATGAGCATGATTGAGCGTTAATAGCGCCGTTAAACTTGACCCCTAATTCGGCGCACCTAAACTAAAGGATATTTTATTGAAGGGGTATTGATTACAATTCTACGAGAGGGAAAAATGCGGGCTGCTGAATCTACGGCTAGCAATCTTATAAGAAAGATATCGAAGATCTCGGGAAATCGCCCGCTTTGCGGGTCATTGAGTTGCTATTGGGAAAAAAAGCCAAGGTGAGTTATCACGACTCGTACATAGCTGAAATTAAAGAGGGTAATACTAAAATTAAAAGTGCCAAGCTTGAGAACAAGACCCTGAGCCAATATGATTGCGTGGTCATAACTACGGACCATACCTGCTATAAATTGGACTCCATCGCTAAAAATTCGAAATTAGTGTTTGATACACGCGGCTGCACCGTGGGTATCAAAGCGGATAATATTATCAGGCTGGGAGTATAGGTTTAGGGTCTAAAGATATTTCGCAGACCGTCAGGGAGCCGTTACCTTATCCAGTTTGTCTACCACCCTAAGAAAAACCTTCACCACCGAGGGGTCAAACTGGGTGCCAGCATTTCTCTTAATCTCTTCGAGCGCTTCCTGCACCGATAAATGCTTTCTGTAGGGGCGAACCGTTACCATATCGTCATAGGCTTCCGTTACAGCGATAATCTGTGACTCAAGGGGAATCTGGTCGCCGCCAATTCTGTGTGGATAGCCTTTTCCATCCCACCTCTCGTGGTGTGCCAGCACAACCTGTGCGCAAGTAGCGAATTCGGGAAATTGCTCCAGAATTTCCGTGCCATATTCGGGATGTTTGGACATCTGCTCCCATTCCTGTGCATTGAGTGCTCCCGGCTTGGTAATTACACTGGTTGGAACACAGATCTTGCCTATATCATGCATCAGCGCCATAACGCGCATTTGTTTTACTGAAGCGCCGGGCAGCCCCACGGCCTGGGCCATTGCCACAGAATATTTGGCCACGGTGTGCGAATGCGACCTCGAGTAGTGCTCAGTCAAATCAAGGGAGGCGAGCAAGTTGTAGACGGTTGCCGGTCCTCCTTGCTTAAGATTAGTAATCCATTCATTAATGTTCTTTCCTGCCAGTTCCAGCTTGCTGGAAGCGAGCATGAACTGGTTATTTCCTTTTATAATGGACTGACTTAACGCGGTTTCTGCTCGCCGTATAAGTCCATCTTTGGATACCTCGTCATCCGGAAAACAGGCAATACCGACGTTAGCAAAGATATTTACGTCAACGCCGTTATTGCGGATTATAGGGTAGTTTGTGAGGCTTTGAATAAGCTTGTGCGCAGCAGCCTGAGCGCCATCTCCATCCGTCCCTGGCAGTACAATAGCAAATTTACTGTCTGTATATAAGTAATTTCTGTCGACTGTCCTCATCGTGACATTTAGCAGCTTATAGATGGCCCGCATGATAATGCCGCGAGCTTCGCCGTCCAATCCCAATATTTTATTTTCCAAGTTGCTGACAGAAAGTATCATCAATGTAAACTTCTGACCGTAGCGGGAACTGCGTAAAACTTCATCGTTCAAGGCCTGCAGAAAGGTGTCATTCTGCAAAGATTTATCTTCGGACCTTTTCTTGCCACCGCCGGCATCCGTGGCTACCGCCAAGGAGGATAAATTGCCCCCCTTGTCTTTGCCTCGTGAGAAGGCCTCAGTGACCACCCTGACTAAATGATCGTATGAAACGGCATCTTTGGGATATGAGGCCACACCGATAGTAGCAGTCAATTTTATCTTGGTCGACATGCTGTTAAGACTGAATGCCCTATCAACCGTTTGCCTGATTTTTTCAGCAACTTTTACCGCTCCTTCGGCATTGGTGTAAGACAGCATAACAGCGGTTTTGCCGGGTTCCAAATTGCAGTAAATATCGGTATTCCTTACGGCATCACGCAGTATTGTTGCGTACATACCGACGATTTCCTGTGTCGGGTCATTTCCGTACTTTTTGGAATAAACGTCCAGGTTGTCCAACTCGATATATAGAACAGATATCTCATATTTATAGCGTGTACTTCGGGCTACTTCCTCTTCCAGCCTTTCGTTGAAATATTCAGGGTCATTTTTTCTATCTGGTGGGGTTTTGGCGGCCTCCAGCTTGGCTATCTGCTCCTTAAGCTTAGTTATCTCGGCTTCTAATTGCTCTGTTGTCTTCTCATCGTCCTGAATATCTTTCATCGTGCCTGTCACCCCAGATGCTAATGAGACAATTGTTATCTGCGCATAATGTATACTGTACTTCAAGCCATGTCAAAACGGCTTTCGATTATGTGTAAAAATAAAAGCCGGGCGTCCCCAGCGCCCGGCTTTTATTGATTAATGAGGAAAATGACCTAGGTCTTGCTTATCTTAAATACCTTTTTACCGCAGGAAGGGCATACACCCGCCGTGGCGGGCCTCCCATTCCTCATCTTTACGATCTTGGCATCCTTAATCTCCGTCTCTTTGTGGCATTTCATACAAAAAGCTGTCATGGCTACGATTTAACCTCCAATTAATTTTTATTGTTTCCACCTTTGTGGTCGGCTTTCAGTAATAAAAACGTTATTTCAGTCCAAAAGTTTATGCCACTTAAACGCGAACCACTTGCTGCGGAGACCGATGATCAATAGTAGAATTTGAACGATTAAATAATCATAAAATGGGAATGGAAAATATTAAATACTTGGGTCACTTGCCAACAAATAACCGATTTTGTCGGTTATGCTGGATCTTTGCCGGTCATATACTTAACATTACTGCTCAAAGGTGGTGATCGGCCGATGCTTACAATAATACGCCAGGGTTTCTGATATCGATCGCACTGAAAACCCGTGGCACTATTTATAAGGGCTTATTTCCTCTTTTGCCCGAAATATAGTTCAATAAACAGGATGTTCAGAAATACCGCCAGAATAACAGGTAAAGTGATAAGCCACAAGTTCTGAAATATATCAATATTGAAATAGATACATACATAAAAAAGGACGAAGGACATAAGTATACCGAGCATACCGCACCCAATGGCAAAATAAATAAATACAGCCGTTGATTTCATTTTTTCGATCATTCCGGGCAACCTAAATATAATTTCTTACTCTGGTTAATGCAAATTAATGTAACCCGATGACTCTATCGGAAAGATTACTTTTTGATATAATTTCAGGACTCGACATGTCTTATTTCCTGGGTGTGGATATCGGCTCCGTGAGCGCCAAACTGGCACTCGTTGATGCTGCCGGAAGCGTGCTTCATTTAGATACCCAAAAGATAACCCGCAGCCCCCGGTCCGCAATTACCTCCCTAATTGACAGGCTCAATGAAAAGCTTGATCTCAATCTGGTCGCCGCAGCAGGAGTATCTGGTTCCGGCAAATCCGTAATACCGCACGAACTTGAATGGGTGGAACACAGTAGTCCCCTGGCTATTGCAGCAGGACTTCTGCACTTCCATCCCGACGCCGGCACCATCATTCAAATAGGGGGACAGAGCTCGCTGGTTATCGAGCTGGAAGATGGTTTAAAGAAGCCGTGGCGCGTTACTACCAACCCTCTTTGTGCAGCAGGCACCGGCAGATTCCTGGAACAGCAGGCCTACAGGCTGGGCATAGGTATGGACGACTTTTCAGGGCTGGCTATGCGATGCGAAAGCAGTCCACCCAGAATTGCGGCCAGGTGCAGCGTATTTGCCAAGACAGACCTCATCCATCTTCAGCAAAAGGGAGCGCCGGTGGACACGATGTTGTATGCCCTTTGCGAGAGTGTTGCACGAATGGTGGGTTCGCTTAAGAAGGGTGCATTTCGCGTCCCGGTCTACTTCGCAGGTGGTGTTGCAGCCAATGATGCGGTAGCCAGATCCCTGAACGATATGCTGACGTCGAGAAACGGATGCGCAGTAAATGTTATTATCCCGGAAAATCACCTTCATATTGAGGCGTTGGGATCGGCGCTCCTGTCCAGGGGTAAAACCTCGAAGTCGTTCTTATTGCCTGAGGGAGCTAAACGGCAAACTTACTTCGAGATGCCCGGCCTTACGGCCCTACCCTGTAAAGGAAACGGCTCCAAGTTAAAGATTAGAGGAGAGTGCAATGGCTATCTGGGTGTAGATATCGGCTCCACCAGTACCAAGGCAGTGATCCTCGATGAAACTGGACGGCAGGTCCTGGCAAAAAGTTACCTGATGACCGCAGGTAAGCCGGTGACAGCAGTCAAAGAAGTGTTCCAGAACTTGGTTGAAGATGGCGCCGGCAGGGTTAAAATATGCGGCGCAGGCATCACCGGGTCGGGCAGGTATTTAGTTGGAAGCCTGATAGGGGCGGATCTGGTTAAAAACGAGATCACAGCCCAGACCAGGGCGGCGGCTGAAATAGACCCTGACGCCGATATCATTGAGATTGGGGGGCAGGACTCCAAACTGGTTATCAAAAGGAATGGCGTAGTTATCGATTACCAGATGAACAAAGCCTGTGCAGCGGGAACGGGCAGCTTTATCGATGAGCTGTCCGAGATGCTGGGGGTCTCGGTAAAAGATGGAGAGTTTTCCAGGCTGGCTTTTGCTGCTAATAACACGGTCGACCTTGGCACGCGCTGCGCCGCTTTCATGGGGCAGGCTGTAGCCACAGCCCAGCAGGAAGGTTTGCCGCTGGAAGTTATTACGGCCAGCCTTGCCAATTCAATCGCCAAGAATTACCTCTCTAAAGTCGTTGGCAATAGAAAACTGGGCAATAAGGTAATCCTGACCGGAGCCGTATTTTATAACCAGGCCGTGGTCTCGGCTTTCCATCAACAGCTCAAGGGTAAATCTTTGACCGTGCCAGAGCATAACGAGGTCAGCGGGGCTATCGGAGCCGCACTGCTGGCCAAGGAAGCCGGATCGGCAGGCCAATCAAACTTCAAGGGTTTCCGGGAGGTTATCGAGGCGGAATGCCTTCTTTCGACATTCACCTGCAAATCCTGCGACAACAATTGCACGATTACCCGTATGCAAATGCATGGCACAAAACCGACTTTTTACGGCAGCAGGTGCGACCGCTACGACAGTGACCTCGGGCATGCGAAAATACATACCTTTTTCGACGAGCGCGAAAAACTGCTCTTCAAGGACCACCGGGACGGGACCGGCCAGGGCCCAACGGTTGGGGTACCCAGGGCACTGCTTGTATACGATTATGCCCCCCTGCTAATCGGCTTTCTCAACTCGCTGGATGCCAGAGTTAAACTTTCCGGCAGCACTAATAATGAAATCATTCACCAGGCGGCGGAGCTAAGCTATACCGACAGCTGTTTTCCTGTAAAACTGCTTCACGGACATGCCGCCGGACTGAAAGACGCCGACTATATACTTTTCCCCTGCTCTATCCGTTTGGGTGAGAAGGATGGCGACGAGAACCAGAAATACGCCTGCCCGCTGGTGCAAGCTTCGCCTTTTATCATACGCCAGGTGCTTGACCTCAAAGACCGATTGCTGATACCTATTGTAGATTTCACTCACGGACCCGAGGAAACCATAAATAATCTTGCCGAAGCGGCAGTCAAAATGGGATTCAGCAGAGGCAAGGGCAAAAAGGCTGCCCTGGCCGGTATCGAAGCGCAGCGAAGATTTGAAAAGGAACGTGATGACCTGGGCGCCCGGTTACTTGGTGAACTACGTGAAGGCGGTAAAAAGGGCGTGGTACTTTTCACCAGGTCATATATGTCGCAGGATTCCGGCGCCAACCTGGGCATCGCCGAAAAACTTGCTCAGTTGGGAGTTGTACCTATACCTCTGGACTTCCTGCCGCTTTCCTCCGTCGACCCGAAAAAATATTCGGACCGGCCATACTGGTTTTATGAGAGCAAACTTATAGCAGGCGCTGCAATTACCGCGTCCGACCCTCAGCTTTACGGGCTGATACTGACTAATTTCGGATGCGGACCAAATTCATTTGCTCTGAGACTTGTAGAGGACATCATGGGCAGCAAGCCACTGGGGCAACTGGAAATAGACGAACATGCCGCAGAGGCCGGCATAGTAACCAGGTTAGAAGCTTTTGTAGATACGATCAAAGGATTCTCGTATTCCGCAATGCCGGCGGGAAGCAGCAGTGAATACCATTACCGGGGAGCCTCCCCAGTGATCAATGCTCACAAGACCCTGCTAATACCGAGGATGGCGCCGCATGCCGAAGTTATAGCCGCAGCCATGGATGCCTGCGGCGTCAGGACCATAGTCCTGACCGAATCGGATGAACGCAGCCTGCTCTACGGCAATGAGCTGACTTCCGGAACAGAATGCCTGCCTTATCGCGTATGCCTGGGGGACTTCATCAGGTTTTACCGTGACAATGGCACGGACCTGAAGAACATCGAGGGTTTTATGGCCGGGTCATACGGACCCTGCCGCCTGGGTAAATATGGTATAGAACAGATGAGGGTGCTAAAAGGAATAGGTATCGACCTGCCCATACGCACCACCGTCTCAAACAATGCCTATCGTGATTTGAATATGGGCTCCGACTTTGAACGGCTTGCATGGAAAGGCCTGGTGGCCTTTGATTATATGGAGAAACTACTCTGGCGCACACGCCCCTACGAAAAAAGGGCGGGGTCGGCCAATGAACTTTTCAAGGAATATACCGGCACGATTGTACGCAAGGTCCATGACAAGGAGCCCTTTGACAAAGTCCTTTCCATGGCCGCTTCCCAATTCCGGTCATCGATCGATCCGGGCATGCCCAGGAAACCGGTCGTGGGGATCAATGGAGAGATATTTTTACGCTCTAACAGGTTCAGTAACAGCCATCTTGTAGATGTATGCGAATCCGCCGGCCTGGAAGTTGTAGTCTCGCCGCTGGCCGAATGGTTCAAATATACTTCGTTCCGTAATTTGGAGGATGCTTTACGCGACCGCAAGCTGAAAAAATCAGTAGTCAGCTTTATAAAAAAGTTCGTGCAAGAACACGATGAGCGTAATATAGCATCTAAATGCCGGGAATTGCTGGATACCGATGAGCCTTCTACTGAAAAACTGCTGTCATTGTCCGGCCGGTACCTCTCCCCCCGTTGCGGTAGCGAAGCTGTTCTCAGCATTGGCAGCGGTATTGAGTGGATGCAGAATCCAGAGTTTGCCGGCGTTATCTCTGTTATGCCTCACGGATGCATGCCGGGAGGGATCGTTGCAGCTATGTCTGATAAATTCAGTACGGCCTACAGAAAACCGTGGATAAGCCTCACTTATGACGGGTTCCCGGAGACCAACAACCTGGCTAAGATAACCAATTTCGCCGAGGTCCTGAGGTATTGCAGAGAAAGAGCCGGACATATCACCCCGCTAATAAATGTTACAACAATTTAACCTTGCCACTTATATGTTCCTTCGCAGTTAACCTGTAAAATCTCTATAATTAATCTTAGGCCGATTCATGAGGGATAAGGAGGCGCGAAATGTCTGGTAATTGGACAATTACACTGAGCAAATGGGTATCCGTTATTTGTATCGTACTTTTACTTGTCATTATAGGGGCGGCGGTATTGGGCGGTTGGTGGTTGGGCAACACCGGCGGGTATAAAACCGGCTATGACCAGGGAAAGGCGGAAGGCGATAAAGCCGGCTATGCCAGGGGATTGACCGACGGCCAAAAGGCCGGCTACGACCAGGGTTACCAGGCCGGCGATAAAGACGGGTATGATCGGGGTAACAAGGCCGGATATGACCAGGGCTATGCCAAAGGCAAAGATGACGGATATTCTCAGGGCGACACTGCCGGGTACAATAGGGGGTTAAGCCAGGGCTACTCCACCTACGTGCCCTTTATCTACCCCCGGTACTACAGATACTGGTATTGATTAAAAAAACTTAATAAATTCTTAATACTGCCGGAGTATTCTGATATTAATAGACCGCAGCACATCATATGAAAAGGGAAGCGGCCTTTTAGCATAAGATGAAAGAAATGCGGCAAAGATATCAATGCCCCAGGTGCCGGGCGCCGGTAGTGCCCGGGGAAAGGTTCTGTGCAGGTTGTGGCATCAGCTTTACCTGGATAGTAGAGCCATCACAAATGCCGGGCTCACTTCCTTCGAATCGAAACCAATTTACGGATCAACGGCCGGCGAGGTGGCAAAGTTCTCAATATGCAGAACAACCGCTGCTAAACGAAAAATATAGGGTCGATAACGGCGCCGGAGTGCAGCACAAAAATGTATCGGCAGGAGGTGCATCCAGCCCTATCAGTGCGGAAATCTCCAAATTACTGGAAGATGTCTTCGGGAAACATGTTAAATATCATAAAGTGCAATGACAGCACATCGACTGATTCATTTAACCAGATAAATATCCTTCCTGCATTATCCTCTAAAACCGGACATTCATTTGTTCATTAATTTTCTTTCGATCAGCTCGATGTGTTTTTCGATCTGCTCGAACCTTTTCACGAGTATCAGCACGTTTTTATTCCACTCCGTGTAAGGGAAATACTCGCGGTGACCGTGCATCTCCGACTTAGCCTCGAGCGCCTTGTTTATTTTCTCGTCCATCTCAGCCCGAAGCTTGTTTTCGAGATTGGCCATGTCGCTCATCCACTCCGTCCTAAGTTGAGCTAACAATTCATCAACGTTCATTGCAACCTCCCGGAAACGCTCATTAACAATATATTCTAAGTTTAAATTATATACGATCTTAAATTCAAAATAAATCGTTCCATGTTTACTTAAGCCGGGCATAAAAGTATAATCATAAAAAATAGGTATCAGGAGGCTTTTGATGGCCGACAAGGGTAGCTGCTATATCCATCCCGATAGGGAGGCTACCAAGGGGTGCTGGCGCTGCCAGCAGCTTATCTGCGATGAATGCAGCACGGTGCTGTTCGGCGAAACGTACTGCAGGAAGTGCTCCGTTGAGGTTTCCAAGATAACAGCCGACCAGGCCGGGTCAAATTTATTCAACCGTCAGATAAATTCCAGGTGGATCATCATTGTCATCATAATAATAACCCTCATTATTACGGCTGTTGAGATATTTGTTATGACCCGGGGATAAGAGATCCTGCACAGCCCCTGATTAAGCCAGATCAAGCGGAAGCCGTCATAGCCAAGTCTAAGGGTTTAAGTGACCGGAAAGCTTGTCCAGATTCCCTTTCAAGTTATTGCGCAGAGTACTATACGTCTGATACCAGTCTTGCCATTTCAATTGTGAGTCGGTATTCTCGTTCCAGGCAGCTGCTACCGTATCTGCAAATGTTCTATCATCAAATTCTGTCAATATGGGGGCCAGCCTGCTGCGCTGTTCCGTAAATTGCTGGTTGGCATAGGCAATGGTTATGTCCTTGGAGTTTTGCTGACTAATGGTTGCCATATCGTCCAATATCAATAGATTCAACTCTATGTAAGGCTGCATAGACGCCAGGGTCTTTCTGGAAGCCTGTAAAGGGTCCACAGCCTGGACCGGCGTACTCTGGCTTTTCAGAGCGGCTATTTCCGCATTGGCTGCCGCCAGTTGATCCTTTGTAGTTTTTAGTTACGCCTGCAATGAGCTGTATTGTTCTTGCGTTACCGCCGGAGTGCAGCCTGCAAATAAAGGAATTGACAGCAGCAGCAGCAATAGGAATGCGATTTTACTCAAAGATGCTATATGCACGTTTTATACCTGCCTGCAAAAATTTATTTCAAATGTTATATTACATCCCATAATGTTCCAAGCCGTCAAATATTAAGAAACCATTATAAAAAGGAGGCAAGTATGAAATTCAAGGACAAGGTGGCATTGGTAACCGGAGCCGGCTGCGGCATTGGCAAAGCCATTGCACTGGCCTTCGCCAGGGAAGGGGCAAAGGTTGTGGTCAACGATGTCGACGCTGGCGCAATTGAAACCACCGTAGCTGAGATTGCTAAGCTGGGAGGCCAGGGTCTGGGAATAGCAGCCGATGTTTCACAGGCTAAGGAAGTAAAAGATATGTTCGCCCGGACGATGAAGAAATTTGGCACCCTGGATATCCTGGTAAATAATGCAGGGATCGCAAGGTCAACTGATGAAGTTTTGAAAAGGGGCGATGCCTGCATTCAGGAATTAATGACCTCCGGCCGCATGACCACCTCGGTGGAAGCTACCAGAAATATGACAGACGAGGCCTGGGACCGGGTGCTGGCTGTTCACCTTAACGGCACGTTCTATTGCACTCGTGAAGCGCTCAATATCATGGAAGACCGGGGCTCGGGCAAAATCATCAATATGGCTTCCATAGCGGGGATAGTGGGGCTTCCCGGGAGCCCCGACTATTCAGCTGCCAAGGGGGCCATCATAGCCTTTACCAAGTCGGTTGCACGGGAAGTGATAAGCCGGGGAGTCTACGTGAACGCCATCGCACCGGGTTGGATAGATACGCCCTTGCTCACCAATATGCTGACGCCGACTTTCAGATTCGTGGCGGTAACGCAGACGCCCATCGGCAGAATGGGAACTCCTGAAGAGGTGGCTGCAGTGGCCATGTTCCTGGCTTCCGAGGATTCAAGCTTTATAGTCGGCCAGGTGATTTGCCCATCCGGAGGAGCTTACGGTTAACCTGTGATGCTATTCATCATATGAATTTTTAAATGCTATAATATTTACGCGTAAGAGGATACCAGTCATAAATTTCGGGAGGTGAATATGAAAGGCGCACTCAAGGTGATCGAGGTCCTGAATTCCCTGTTGGCGGATGAGTTGACGGCCATAAGCCAGTACATGGTGCACGCTGAGATGTGTGAAAACTGGGGCTATGGAAAGCTGGGCACAACCATCCAGAAGCGCGCCATCGAAGAGATGAAGCATGCTGAGAAGCTCATCGGGCGCATAATATTCCTGGAAGGTATTCCTATAGTCAGCAATCTCAAAAAGTTCAGCATCGGCGCGGATATACCCAAAATGTTCGCCAGCGACCATGGCCTGGAGGCCGGTGCGATCAAATCCTATAACGCCGGCATTTTAGTATGCGGCGAGGCCAGGGACTATGCCACGCGGGAAATCCTGGAAAAAATCCTCAATGATGAGGACAGGCATATCGACGGTATCGAAGAGGTCCAGGACCAAATCGCGCAGATGGGCATCCAGGTATTCCTATCTACTCAGCTCCCATAACTGTACCTGTATCGATCTGCATTAATTATCATCTGCGGCTAAAAAGTTGGCCCGGGTTATATATTTGCCCGGGCTAACCATGTTATTTGCATAAATATGGTAATTCTCCGTGACTAAGGCGGCATAATCGTATGAAAAATTCACCATACTTGATAGTGTTGGCGGGGATATTGGTCCTTTCATCCGTGGTACTTTTTGTGATCGACTACCTGATTTTTGGTGACCTGCGCAATAACCTGTTTTACCTGTTTCAGGACCTGGCGTTCCTGCCTCTGCAAGTACTGCTGGTGGGCGTCATTGTCGAACGCCTTATGACCCGCCGTGAAGTCGAAGAAAAAATAAACAAAATGAACATGGTAGTCGGCACGTTCTTTTCCGAGGTCGGGCACCAACTATCATCTATGCTTCTGGAAGCGGCTGACGATAAAACGAAAATATTGGAAAACCTTCATGTGGTCACTTCCTGGAAACAGCCCGAGTTTAAAAAAGCGCTTGGCTTTGCTAAAAAGGAAACACAGACGCAGTTCCCGGGTATGGACCTCGATGAGTTGAAAGCCTTCCTGCTGAGCAAACGAACCTTCTTACTGGCCCTCATAGAGAACCCCAACCTGCTTGAACATGAGCGATTCACAGACCTGTTGCTGTCCGTATTCCACCTTGCCGAGGAGCTTGAATCACGCCCCTCCCTGGCAAACTTGCCGCCTAAAGACATGGCGCATATCGGCGTAGATATCTCACGAGCATATCAATACTTACTGGTGGAATGGCTGGACTATATGCAGCACCTGAAAGCCAATTACCCCTTCCTGTATTTTCACTACCTCAGGATTCACCCCTTCCAGCCCCATCCCTCGGCTATCGTGGAATAGCGATATAGGCTCCGGCCCTTTTTCTAAAAATCGGAGAGATTCCCTTACTGGTATCTCAATGCTTCGATAGGATTGAGACGCGACGCCTGCCAGGCAGGATAGAACCCGAAGAACAGCCCAATCGCAATAGATACCGAGACGGCCAGCACAACGATGTCCACACTTACGAGCGTGGTCATTGCCCCAAACACTGATATTAAGTATGCCGCTCCCCATCCCAGTATGACCCCGATGAGGCCGCCGGCAAGTGAAAGAAACGCCGACTCTATCAGGAATTGGACCCATATATCCGTATCCTTGGCGCCCAGGGCCTTGCGGATGCCGATCTCCCTGGTCCTCTCCAGCACTGAAACCAGCATGATATTCATCACTCCTATCCCGCCGACGAGCAGCGAAATTGCAGCTATCGATCCGAGCAGCATGGTGGTGGTGGCCATGGTAGCGGATACAGTGCTGGCCACCTCCTGCATTGAGGTAATTGTAAAGTCGTTAGCCGCCGATGCAATCAGTTTGTGCCGCGTGCGCAGCAGATCTGTGAGCTGCTGCACGATGGAGTCGCTGTTTTTTATGTCTTTCACCGTTAGTGAAATGGAGGATATGACCTGCTGTCCGCTTGCGGTGCGCTGCTGCGCCACCGCCTGCTGCATGGTGCTGAGAGGGATAAACACCATATTATCGGGCGATCCGCTGACCGAACCCTTGCTGGCCAGTACTCCGATCACGCGTACGATGATAGTGCCTAGCCTCAAGTTCTGCCCCAGCGGGTCATTACTGCCATAAAGCGTCTGCGCAACGGTGGCCCCCAAAACGGCCACAGCGGTGCCCTGCTGATAATCGTAATCGGAGAAGAAGGTGCCGCTGGTAGTATTCAAATTGTATGTCGTCATGTAGGAAGTAGTTGTGCCTGTGACCTGCGCATTCATATTCTGGCTGCCGGCGATCAGTTGCAGGTTTTTGGAAAAGATCGGGGACACTGAAGTAACGAGGTCGGTCCTTGCCTGGATGGCCGTAGCATCTTCCATAGTCAACGTCGCCGCGCTGCCGGCTGCGCTTCTGACTCCCCCGGCCCCCATGGTCGACCCCGGGGTGATCATCATCAGGTTCGCCCCGAGTGTCTCTATCCTGGAAAGTATATCTTGCTCGGCGCCTTTGCCGATGGACATCAGGGCGATCACCGCGGAGACACCGATCACAATCCCGAGTATGGTCAACAGGCTGCGGAGCTTGTGAGAGGTGACGCCTCCCCAGGCGTTGGCGAAAGGCCTGAGCATTTTACTGTACTTTTTCATCTTTTTCTACCATACCGTCCATAATATGTATGATGCGCTGGCAGTGGCCGGCAATTTTGGGATCGTGTGTGATCATTACCAGGGTGATCCCCTGCTCTGCGTGAAGTGCGGTGAGCATATTGATTATCTCGTCGCCGGACTTGCTGTCCAAATTGCCTGTGGGCTCGTCGGCCAGTATCAAAGGCGGATTCTTAGCCAGGGCGCGGGCTATGGCCACACGCTGTTGCTCGCCTCCGGAAAGTTCGGTGGGGCGGTGGTCCGCGCGGTCGGCCAGTCCCACAGTTGTAAGCGACTCCATGGCAGCTTTATAGTCTTCGGCGCCCGCATATTCCAGGCCCAGTTTAACGTTGGCCAGGGCCGACAGTTTGGGCAACAGGTTGAATTGCTGGAAGACAAATCCTATCTTCTGTGCCCTGACCTGAGCAAGCTCCCGGCTGTTAAGCCGGCTCACTTCCTGGCCGTCCAATATGTAGCTGCCGGAAGTCGGCACGTCCAAGCAGCCCAGGAGATTCAGTATAGTTGATTTCCCGGATCCTGAAGGTCCCATAATGGCAACCAGCTCCCCTTTTTCTATGGTGAAACTTACGCCTCGTAATACCTGGAGCTCCCTGTCCCCGATCTGATATCTTTTTTGGATGTCGTGCAATTCGATCATCAGGGCAAACGGACTCCCGGGATCGAATTACCAGGAGACCCTCCCCTCTGTTGTTGAGAGCTGGTTGTTGTGGTCGTGGCGACAATGTTGGTCGCAGTGGATACCACGTCCCCCGCGTTGAGGCCGCTGACGACCTCCGTATTCTGGCCGTCGGTGATGCCCGTCTGTATCATTTTCTGGGTGGTCTGTCCTGCCGAAACGACTTGCACGTAATATCTTCCGCCCTGGCTGGTAATTGCTTTATTGGGTACCAGGAGGATATTGGTCTTCTGTGCGGTTACAATGCTGACGGTAACGGTCAGCCCTTCCCTCAAGCGGAAATCCGCGGGCACGGTTGTCGCTGCCTGAGCCTGCTGATTTTGTCCGCCGGCGCCTGCCGACTGTCCTGTAAAAGAACGACCTGTCGAGTTTGGACCGGCGGCCGTCTGATTACCGGATGGCTGGCCTGAAGACGCCTGCCTGCTAAATGTTCGATTATCGGAAGCCGTCTGATTGTCAGAAGGCAGATTGGCGGCCGCCTGCGAGTTTGACATCTGCCCTCCCGTGCTCGACGTCCTGGAGCGTGCAGATGCAGATCCCGCGGACGTACGATTCAATTGCGCCTGGAGTGTAGCCACGTCCACAGGGTCCATCAGTACAGTTACCTGATAGTTCACTACGTTTGATTGAATTGTGGGCGCTTCTGCTATGAGCGAGACTTTGCCCGGGAAAGTATACGAGGTCAGCGCAACCGCCTGGACGGTGGCCGGCGTGCCTATGCTCAAATTGTATATTTGCATCTCACTGATCAGTACATTGACCTGGAAATTCACGGGGTCAATGACACGCACGCCGACGAAGTTGGCGGCTACCTGGTCGCCCGGTACGACATTTACATTGGTCACCAGCCCGGCGAAAGGGGCGGTAATGGTGGCCTTGTCCAATTCCTTTTGCGCCTCAACCTGGTTGGCCTGGGCGTCCTGCAACTGCAATTGCTTGATGTCGATATTAAGGGGATCGGGCGCCGAGATAACCGTGCCGGAGGAATCGGTCTGGGGTTCCTCGGCGTTTTCCAGGTTCATCTGGGCCGTTTCCACATTTATTTTGGCCTGGGCCAGGTTGCTTTCCAGGGGGGCCGTATCGAGCTTTGCCAGGGCCTGTCCCTCTGTCACGTTGTCGCCGATTTTTACCAGCACGTCCTGGACCGTCCCTGCCGAGTAGAAAGCCAGATCTGCTTCGTTGGCTGTCACCAGGTTGCCGCTGGCCAGTATATCGACACTGAGATTGCCGCTCTGTACCGTGGCAGTCTGGCTGGCCGCCGCGGCGGTATTGGCTTTGGAAGTACAGCTTAGTGCAAGGGTAGCTGTGAGCAGGATCAATATGGCAAAGGGTACTACCTTGTATTTTCTCATGAAGGTTAGTCTATCAGCCGAATATATCAAACTCAATCAAGTTTACCACTGTAACAGTCTATGTGAAAATTATTAGGATTTTATTAAGTTAGATACGGGAAAATATCTGATTAATAATAAGTTAATATTTTTGGTGTATTATAGCGACGGGCTTTGGAGAAAATTTGTACTTTCCGGGGGTATTCCCATAAGAACAGGATACAACATTAAAATATACCGCTGCCTGGCTTTATTGCTAGCGGCGTTGTTTTTAGCCGGCTTAAGCGGGGCGGCCAGCGCCCAGGAGATTCCGTGGGGCCAGCCGCTCAGGTGGGAAGAGATAGACCAACCTAGCATAAACGGCGAAATCATCCTTGCCCCCTCCGAGGTCAACCGCATCGCCGCCAGCCGTGACGTCGTCTACGCGCTGGATACTATCAACTACCGCCTCCACCGGTCGGATAACGGAGGGCTGACTTTCACCGACATAACGGCTTCTCTTAATAGGACCGCGGGCATGGTGTTGCCGGGCTGGGAAATCGCCGTTGCCCCCGGCCTCTCACAGTATGTGGCCGTGGTCACCAACAACCGGACAAGCGTCTTCATATCCGATGACAGCGGGGCAACATGGTACCCCACCGGTCCCATAGACCTGAGCGGTGGCACAATTCAATGTATAGCGATCTCCAATGGCTATACATCCGGGTCGAATACCGTACTGCATGATATTGCCATTGGCACCGGCGACGGCACCGGCACTGGGTATGTCTTTACATTTCAGATGGGCGGCTCATTTTCCAACTGGAGTGATCAGGGACTTAGCAGAGGAGACGTATCCTCCGTTGCCTTTTCGCCAAGGTACCAGAACGACGCAACGATCCTGGCAGTGGCCGCCACAGCCACAGAAACGGATTTACATATCGGAACGAGGGACCTCTCCTCCCAGACTACCACGTGGGACAGCACAGCCGGATACCCTTTGGAAATTACCCTTGAAGGAGATGGCGGCGGAGTGAAAATTGCCTCATCTATATCCCTGCCCTCCGACTATGGAGGGACCGAGCAGAAGACGCGCCTAGCATTCGTAAGCTACAACAACAATTCAGTTCTTTACTCATCATATAATGATGTTTACCGGATTGACGACGATGCAGATCCACGGAAACAGCCGCTCAATGCCGCAGGCGGCGCCAATATCCATTTGAGCAGCATCGCATATTTTGGCACCCAAAAATCGGGAAAACTTCTGGCCGGGTTTGCTGATCCGAGTACTCTAAATGTAGCGCAGGTTAAATGGACCCTCACACCCCTGGGCACCGGGACTGTTAACTCAACCTACTGGTATAATGCCAACCAGCCTCCCTCGGGGCCAGCCGCTGTCCAGGTGGATGTAGAGGTGGCCTGGAGCTACAGCGGCACGGTGGGATTTTGCGGCACAGGTCAGAAGCAACCTCCCCCACCACTGCCGCCTCCTCCGCCGCCCCCTCCACCACCCGGACCTCTCTCTGATGAAAGCGCCTTCTCGCAGAGCCTGGATAACGGCAACAACTGGCAGCAGACCAGCCTTATGAACACCACTTTACAGATGACGGATATCGCGCCGGCTCCTGATTCCCTCAGCCTGTTCATGGCTACCTGCAGCCAATCCGGCCCGGAAAGCGTGTGGCGCGCCGCCGGAGAGCCGCTGGGCCGCTACTGGGGCAGGCTGCTGAACATGCCGACCAATACCAACAGGGTCATCCTCAGGCTGAGCCCCAATTATGCCACGGACTACACACTGTATGCGGTGGAGGTCGATAACATAACGTTGGAAAACTCGCCGGCATCAACCAATATTCTGGAGATATCGCTAAACCGCGGCAACACGTGGCAGAAGCGTACCATCCCCGGCCCGGTCATCGATATGGTAACGGCAAGCCAGTATACTCTCTATATGGCCACGAGCGGGGGCTGTGTCCGCAAAAGCACGGACGGCGGGGTGACCTGGGGGGGAAAAGTGGAGACAGGGCTGCATAATATCAACATGCTGACCGTCAGCGATAACGGGCATATCTTTGCCGGCAGCACGGACGGGTGGGTGGCCTATTCCAATGATGAAGGGGCCAGCTTTACTGAAATACAGGTGCCTGTAAGCTATATACTGAGCGACATACAGGTCGTGCCCGATGCGAACTATGCAGCCAACAACATTATCTACGCCGGCGGCCGCACCGACACCGTTTACCATACAACAGAAAACATCACTGGCGGCGTCTGGCGTTGGACCATCGGCCAATCCAGCGACTGGAAACAGATCGATATCTCGATTTCCGACAACATCACTGGAGAGCAGATCAGCGGGCTGAAGACAGGCCCCGAAGGAACCCTTTATGCACTTATGGCAGAAAATGTCAGCGGCAGGTTCGGAGGCATCACCAGGACGTTGGACCCTGTCTACCCGGTTCCCGAACTAATGGAGTGGGACGTGGTCAACCGTTCGCTAGCAGGCAGTCAAATCGCATTCGATCCCGCTCCGCTTGATTTCGCCGGCGATGTACCCTGGCTCAAACTGTCGGGGAACACCGATGAGAACGACCTGTGGGCCATAGATACGGCCAACGGTTTGACCGATAACACCACCGCCATCTACGAGTTCCGCGATACGTTGTGCAAGGTGGGCCCATGGATTACAGGTCCATCTGAAGTAGGCAGCGACCCTGTCAGCGGGCGCAACCAGCAGGTCGATCTTTCATGGGAGCAACTATCCCTGTCCGACAGGTACGAGCTGCAGCTGGCCAAGGACGCGGCCTTTACCCTCAGGATCGACCCGGCAATAAACAATTCGGAAAATGTATCGGCGGTAACCGGGTCTATTCTAATCAGGACCGATCCCGTAAACGTCACCAGCCCGGCGCTGTGGCTGCCCCCCGGCTCGCTCCCTGAAGCGGGAGCCACATACTACTGGCGGATACGGACCGATCATGCCGCAACCGGGGAGTATATAAGGAGCCCGTGGTCGGACACTGATAATTTCATTGTGAAGCCCGGATTCCCCGTGACCGCCCCATATTATGGTCCCCAGTTGCTGTCGCCTGCCGATGACTGTGACTGTGCGTTTAATTTGCCCATCGGCTTCACATGGACGCCTGACAAGGAGACAACAGCTTATAAATTTGAGCTGTCGGAGAGGTCCGACATGAGCCGGCCTCTGGTCTCCACAACGGTGGGCGTCCCGGCATATCTGTATTCCGGTCAGTTGAAGAATGACACGATCTATTTCTGGCGTGTCGCGGCCGTGGAGCCCGTACCCGGCGAATCCAGCGCCACCTTCAGTTTCCACACGGCGCCTGCCTCAGCGCCGGCCCATCTGGCTCCAAAGTCGCAATCCATACCCCTGTGGGCTATAATCGGCATGGTGCTCGGTCTGCTTGCGTGCGTGGCCCTGCTGGTGCTGATCCTCCGCAGGTGGGGCGTATTATCGCGGGAAGAAGAGGAGCATTAACCGGACGGGACCTGAGAGGCACGGTTACCGGCGACCGGCCCTGGAATGCCGCCGCAGGAAGTCGAGAATTATCTTACTGGATTTCTCCGTTGAGTCTGTGATGAACCCGTGCCCGGCATTTTCAATTATTGCCAGCTCCGCACCAGGTATCCTCGAAGCCAGGATTCTTGAATTTTCAAAGGGTATCAGCCGGTCATTGTCGCCGCAGATGACCAGCGTCGGCACCTTGATGTCCGGCAGGCGGTCATAGCTGTCAAAGGTCACGAGGGCATTTCCCTGGGAAACAAGCGCATGGGGCGGCGTAGGATATTCCAGACTGGTGGCGATAAAGCGTTTGATGGCGGCCGGATTTTTATCCACGAAATCCTTGTTCCACAGCCAGGGCACGGTGCTTTCGGCCTTTTTCTCCTCGGACAGATTGGCCCGTCCCGGGTCGAAAAGGAAGGCTATGGCCTCGGACGTAGTAGGTACAGCCCCCGGCCCTCCGCAGGTCGTGCAGCCCAGGATAAGGTTTTTCACGCGCTGCGGGTAGCTGAGGGTAAACTCCTGCGCAATTACCCCACCCATGGAAACCCCGAAAACATTGGTGGCGGTTATGCCTATTTTATCCAGCAGGCCCGCCACATCGTCCGCCATCATCTTTGCTGTGTAGGGAATATCCGGTTTATCGCTGCGGCCTGTACCGCGGTTGTCGAAAAGTATGACCTGGTATTCCCTGGCCAGGATGTCACGGATGGCAAACCAGTGCCCCGAAGATAAACCGTATCCCATGATCAGCGTAAGCGGCTCCCCCTTGCCCAAAATCTCGTAATAAAGATTGATATCGCCGGCTTTGACTACAGGCATTTCAACCCCCTGATATTTATTTGTCGATATAAGTATATCGATTTTATGACTGGCGGTTTCAATAGATAGACATGCCGCCGTCGACAGAGATAGTCTGTCCTGTAATATATGAGGCATCGTCAGATGCCAGGAATAAAACTGTGCCGGCTACCTCCTCGGCTTTCCCGTGACGTTTCATCGGCACCCTCAGTTCGATGTTTTTTATGCGCCGTTCATTCATTACAGGCGCTACCATCGGAGTATCTATGAAACCGGGGGATACGCAGTTTACCCTGATGTTATCCTTGGCCAGGCTGACGGCAAGCGATCTGGTTAAAGCGACAACCCCCGCCTTGGAAGCTGAGTATGCGAATATGGGGTGCCCGTAAAATGCGGCCATAGATGCATTATTTACTATCGCTCCTCCTCCAACCTTTCTCATCTCGGGCGCAGCATACTTGCACATGAATAAGACACTCTTAAGGTTGACGCCCATGACCAGATCCCACTCTGTCTCAGTTACCTTGAGACCGGCGCGGCTGTCCCCGATGCCGACATTATTGAATAGGATATTCAGCATGCCATATTCAGTAATCGTGGATTCTATGACTTTCCTGGCTTCCTCTTCCCTGGCAACATCAGCTTGTAAAGCTATACCCTTCCCGCCATTCTCCCTGATTATTCTGATAGTTTCCTGCGCTGCAGCCAGATTCTTGTCAACAGCTACCACCTTCGCTCCCTCTCCGGCAAACGCTATGGCCGTCGCCTTACCGTTTCCCATACCGGCTCTTATCGAACCTGCTCCGGAAATTAAAACCACCTTATCCTTAAACCTCATTTCTATACCCCCTATAATTTTTTAAACTAAGCGAAGGATGAGTTCAGGCTTTCTCACCACCCTCGATGTCAATTTGCAGGCCAACCAGTATTCTGCAGACCATCCCGTAATACCCGATAGTGGTCGTCAGCTCTACAATCGCATGATCACTGAAATATTGCTTGAGCACGGCAAAAGTCTCGTCTGTGACCTTTATGTTCTGCGCAACTTCGTCCGTATATTGCAGTACAGCACGCTCTTTATCATTGAACTCTTTTGATCCGGACCATTTTGCAAGATCGTCAATTTGCTTCTGCCAAACACCGCATTTCAACCCTATCGCTATATGCTGAGTAACCTCATACCTGGACTGCGCCAGAACGCCCACACGCAGGATTGCCAGCTCCCTGATAGCGGCGGGGACTTCCTCCCCCGTCAGGATCGAATAACCCAGCCGCATGAAGTTCCGCCCGATATGGGGACAATTTGCCATAACCTTAAACAGGTTTAGAATAGGCTGGCCCCGGTCCTCAATCCTCTGAAACATTTCTCTTATCGCGGGATCAGCCTGCCCTTTCTCTACATAACTTACTCTGGTCATATCATCTCCTTCATTTAGTTTAATGGGTATTAATCACCTTACCGTCTTGTCCTTATTAGTAAAACTTCGCCACCTTCTCCAGAGGCTCACGTGCGGAGCGGAATTTGGTTACCGGATGGTCCCAATCGGGGTAACCGACAGGTATGCCCACCACGAAGAGCTTGTTATCAGGAAGCCCCAGCACTCTGCGCAGGACATCCGGGTAGAGCACAGGTACGATGGCCGGTAAGCTTCCCAGGCCATGCTCCACGGCCAACAGCATTACAGTCTGAGTGACCAGGCCACAATCGAAGATATTCAGCGAATTAGGGATTTCGCCTGCGTTGTAGAAATTCTTATCGATAAGCACGTAAATGCAGCTGGGGGCGCCCCATAGCTTCATGCCCCACAGGTTCCAGTCGGCACGCTTCTGCTTATCCTCGCGGGTTATGCCCAGCTTTTCCTGCACGCCGTGCATCATGTCGCCGTAGCGCGAACGCCAGGGCTCGGGATAATTCATGGGGATAGGGATATCCAGTTTGGGCATCTGGGTGGCGGCGGCAAGCACCGCTGCTTTTACATCTTCAAGCTTAGCACCGCTGACCACTGCATATTCGCAGGGCTGGCTGTTGCCGGAGGAAGGCGTACGCAGAGCGGTCTCAAGTATCTTTTTCAGGATGTCCGGAGGGACTGGATCGGGCTTGAAGGCCCGGATGGACTGACGTTTAACAACCGCTTCGCTGACGTTCATTTATTTCACCTCTTTTTCAAATAGCTGTCCTTGATTATACTACTGTGGATTAATCAACCTCACCTCGCCCTCCCCTGAGGGACTCACAAAGTGAGATTGACAGCCAGGGGCTGTCGACGTACCATCGGTGGCGGCGGTGAGGACAAGATGCATCATCGCCGGTTAAAATGGGAAGACCCACTTCGAGCTCATCTAATATTTCACCGCGGGAGGATTTATGGAATACCAGACATTGCTCGTAGATAGGCAAGATGGGATAGCGGTCGTAACTCTCAACCGTCCTGATAAACTGAACACACTTAGTACCCGGCTATTCCTCGAACTGAGGGACCTGGTGGCTGAGTTCCGCTACGACCTTGAGACGCGGGTGATCATCTTCACCGGCGCAGGGCGCGCTTTCTCCGGAGGCTTCGATTTCAGGATCGAGTCGATTAAGGAACATGTCTCACAGAAAGAAATGCCTAACGAGAGGATATGGCAGCTCTTTTCACAGGACCTGATGACAGCGATTGAGAACCTGGAGCAGATAACCATAGCAGCCATCAACGGCCCCTGCATGGGCGGCGGGCTGTGCATTGCCATGAATTGCGATTTCAGGATAGCGGCTGACAACGCCAAAATGGGGGTGCCTGAGATAAACCTGGGGCTGTTCCTCAGTTGGGGCGCTACGCCGCGCCTGGTAGCCCTGCTCGGACCCTCTAAAGCCAAGGAACTTATTATGACCGGTGACCCTGTTAACGCTGAAGAGGCTTACAGGATAGGCATGGTAAATAAGGTGGTTCCCCTCGAACAGCTATTGCCAGCCGCGCAGGAACTGGCACAAAAGCTGCTTACCCGCGGCCCGCTGGGCCTGCGCATCGCCAAGAAACAGGTCAATGCCGCTTCCGTGGCTCGCATGGCAGACCTGTACCTTTTCGAATCTGAACTATGGGAGAGGAACCAGATATCCCCGGATATGGCCGAAGGCATCCAGGCCGCTATTGAGAAAAGGCCGCCACACTATATACCGGAGGCGGGCGTCCCCAAATTCGATATCCCCCAATAAGATAAGATATGTATTTAAATAGGAGGCAGACACGATGGCTGAGGAAAAACTTATATGGCAATATGTAAGGCGCTGGGCGGACAAATACCCACAGAAGGAGGCGCTGATCTTCAGGGACAAAAGGGTCACCTACAAGGACTTTTACGATAAAACACTCAAAGTAGCCAAACTGCTGCTTGAATTGGGCGTTAATAAAGGCGACAGGGTGTTCACTCTCTCGGCGGCCCGCGATGAGTTCTTTTATACTTACATGGCCACAGCCATGATTGGCGGCATCTGGTTCGGGCTGAACCCGCGCTATACCCGCGATGAATTCCTGTATATGGTGGGAGATGCCAGGCCGAAAGCCGGCTTCGTGGTGAGAAATTACGATGCACTCATGAGGGACTATAAAGATGATGTATCAGCCCTTAAAGAGGCCAACCCTGAACTTGGGCACCTGGTCATTATCGATAATCCCTGGGAAGGCACGCTGAACTGGGAGGCCGAGCTGGCAAAAGACCGCAGCAACCTGGATTCCGCCTTGAGCAAACGCATGAAAGAAGTCAAGGCGGATGATCCCGCCCTGATCATCTACACTTCAGGCACGACGGGCAAGCCCAAGGGGGCACTGCTGACCCATAAGAATATCATCGCCAGCGCTGCCGCTCAGAACAAGCGGTTCCTTGCTCCCACTAATAAACGTACTGAGGGCAAGTCACTCATCCATTTCCCCATCAACCACGTCGCCTGTGCCGTAGAACTTGCCATGGGTGGCCTGCACTGGGGTTCAACCATCGTGATGATGGACCGCTTCGATCCGGCAGCCACGCTGAAAACAATACGGGATGAGAAAATAACCTTCATGGGACAGGTCCCTGCTATGTTTATGCTGCAATTCATGCTTCCTGATTACGACAGCTATGACCAGTCCAGCTTGAAAACGATAGTTTGGGCAGGTTCCGCAGCCTCGGAAGAAATGGTTAAGAGGTTATCAAAAATAGGGGCTATGCTGATGACCGGCTATGGACAGACGGAGAATGCCGGGTTTATCACCTATTCAAAACCGGGCGATTCTATGGAGGACCTTATACAGACGGCAGGAAAATGCTATCCGCCCTTCAAAATCAAACTGGTTGATAATAACGGCACGGAAGTACCCGAGGGCCAGGTCGGAGAGATATGGATGAAAGGTGACCTGGTCATGCAAGGGTATTGGAACCGTCCGCAGGATACTGCTGAAATGCTAACTAAGGACGGCTGGCTGAAATCAGGCGACCTGGCTAGCATGGATAGTCGCGGCTATATCAAGATCGTAGGCCGCACTAAGGAGATGTTCAAGTCCGGCGGCTATAACGTCTATCCCCGCGAGGTCGAAGCCGTCATTGAGCAGCACCCGGGCGTGGCCTTTGTAACGGTTATACCCATTCCGGATGAGACTTGGCAGGAGGTTGGTAAGGCTTTCATCATGCCCGTACCTGGCAAGACGGTAGAGGTGGAAGAAGTGCGCGAGCTTTGCAAGAAGCATCTTGCCAACTATAAGATACCCAAGCAATTTGAGGTTCGCCCGCTGCTCCCGATGCTGGCCAGCGGCAAGGTCGACCGGCGCGCCCTGGTTGAGGAAGTCAAAGCTGCTCAGCAGAAAAAATGATCTGAATAATCCTTCATCTCAAATTTATATTCAAGGATAGGTAAAAAATGGAAGCTGTAAATTCAATGACTTCCGCATGGATGCCATGGTTGATACTTTTGGTACTGGCGTGGACCTTGCCCTGGAAGGGCGTAGCCCTGTGGAAATCAGCCCGCAATGGTCACACGGCGTGGTTTGTGGTCTTATTGATAGTCAACACGCTGGCGATACTTGAGATAATATATATTTTCGGCTTCAGCAAGAAGAAGCCGCAAGTTTCATAGCTTCTATTGCTTTACAATTGAGTGTGCCTTACGGTACCTGGCTTATTTAGAGTGATCGGTCCCGCATCGGCAGTGCCGGTTCCCTCCGATCGAGTTGATTATAGCCGGGTTAAGGGGCGTAGCAGCAGAAATGGTTAACACTACGGGAACTTTAACCGACGAATTGGCCGCCCCTGTAGCTGTAATGGTAATGTTATCGCCGTAGGTGCCAGGCTTGAGGCCGCTTATATCGACCGACAGAGTGGCGCTAACCGCACTCATGCCGCTCTCTTGGGAAAGGGTAAGCCAGGCCGCCGTTTTAGACACCGACCATTTCAGGGCGCCGGCGCCGTAATTGTAGGCTGTTAATACCTGGTCGGACGGGTTAGCCCCACCTTGTGAGCCATTGAAGCTGAAGTCGGCAGGTTTCAGGCTGATAACATTAGGCTCGGCAGGCGACGCTGCCGTAAGCATAATGGGCATGGTCTGCGGTGTATTGATTGCGCCAACCAATGACACTGAAGCGGGTTTGACCATTGCATCTACTGTTGCTTTGGATGCTAAGGTACCTGAAGGCGATACGTAGCCCGGGCCGATGCAAACCCCGAGTATTATTATAGCCGTCAGCGCCAGCCATCTTGTTTTCATAGGATATTCACCTGAGAAAATAATAGCAACACTACACTGGAATAGTAATATAATCGGGGCGGGATATATTAAATACTTATGACATTTGGAGTTCCCGCCATATTCGATTGACGAAATAGTCTATGTTACGAATTCAGCGGTTTGCCGCAAAAGGCGCAGAAGCTGGCGCCTTTGGGTGATTTCTTACCGCAAGCCGGGCAGATAGTCGCCGGTTTTGAAACGCTGTCAGCGAATGAGGCAATTCGCTGGAGTGTATCCTGGCTTCTTGCGGCAATGAGGGATACCGCCGAACGAAACCGGCCGGCAGCCTGCTCCCGAGTAAGGGCGCCGGCGGAATCACTTTTCTCGATCAGCGCTTTGGCAACCTCGCTTCCCCGCTTAAGGGCTACGGCATAGAGTGCTTTTAGCTCCTCGGGATTTAGCTTCTCGCCATTGGCGCACCACTGGTAAATAGCTTCGCCAATCACGTAGGTTCCCGAGTAAGAAATCACTATCTTGGGTACGATGCCGATGACGGGTATCAGTCCGGCCAGGTAACGCCCCAGTTGGCGCCAGAGGAAGGCGGAACCAATCACGGCAGTCATCTTGGGAATTGTATCGCGCCATTCGGCCTGCATGCCCATAGCCAGCGTGATTTCGTAGGCCATCAGTGCCTGATTCTTGGTCAATACGATGATATCTGCCACATTCAAGGGCAGGTCCAAAACCGGCACGATCTCCGCCAGGCCGGTCGTCAGGCTGTAGGTGGCATTGATAAGACATGTATCGTCAATTAGCTTTTGGGCGACAGGGGCACGCAGCAGAGGCACGTAACGGGCCAGGCGCACTTCACGTCCTTTGCAGGCGCGCAGGACCGCCGGCGCCAGCTCACGCATCAGGCTATCGCGGTCGGTGGCCGTGATGACAGCAGTCTCCGTGCCGGCCCAGGCCGCCTTATCCAGCTTCATAATTTCGTCGGCGGCCATGCCCGGCGCGTTATAACAGACAACCGTCGATACTTTCCTGGCCATGAGGCCATCGAAGACCACCCGCTCCTTTGGATAGTCGGGCTTCCCGGCGTCCAGCAACAGCAGCACCAGCGCATCATCCGGAATTTGCAAAGTCGGCTCCGGCAGATTCATAGAGATTGATGGAAATCCGGGAGGTTCCCCGGCCCCCGGACCGGAAACCAACTGCTCGATCAACGCGGTCTTGCCGGCCCCAGCTTCCCCAATGACCATGACATACAGGCGTTTTTCAGCCTGGAGGCGGACCGCATTCAGGTCCACCTCCTTCAGCATCTTGAATCCATTGACCAGGTCAGGCAGTTTGGGCATAGAACATCCTTAACATCTCAAACCACAACAAAATAGCGTTTGCTTGCTGTCTAATGGCAATCTATTAACTCTTATGCTAACATAATCGGCAGATCATAAGAAACGGAGAATATAAGTATAGGGGAGGTGGCTATGAGTATCATTTTAATAATTGCGGCTGTCATCTTTGTTTTGTGGCTGCTGGGTTTCATTTTTTTCAAAGCCCTGGGTTGGTTTATCCATATAGCGCTTATTATTGCAGTTATTCTCATAATTTGGTGGCTGCTGACCAGCGTATTGGGGCTTTTTTAATCATCCCAATTCCTTCTCTCAGTTTTGGCGTTTAAAGCTGCCGATATCATAACTATTTAACATATCTTGCCCCGATTATATTACTTCTACATGTTCACACTGCTACTATTTATTTAGTAATAATTGTAGGAGTGTATACATGGATAATAATATAGTCAAAGGAAAATGGAACCAGGTTAAGGGAAAGGTCACTGAAGAGTCCGGTAAATTAACCGGCAATAAATCACAGGAAATCAGAGGTAAGGCGGAGCAGGCAGGCGGAAAAATTCAGGAAAAGTATGGCAAGGCTAAAAGAAGTATCAAAAAAGCAATAGGAAACTAGTCAGTACCGCCCTGAATCCAAATGACCCGGCGCGGGAACATGGAATTTCCCATTTCAATTCGTAACTAAATAATATCATCGGGGGACTTTCCTAATTCGCCGATTCGTGGCATTATAATATTCAAAAAAGGAGGTGGCTGTATGTCCTGGTTGAACTTCGGGTTACCATTTGCGGGTCCGACATTAGGTTTCATACTACTTATCATTGGCGTCCTGATACTCATATTCCCGAGGATCATTAATTATCTGATCGGCATAGCCTTGATCATCAGCGGGATAATGTGGATCATCGGAGGGGTCTGGCTGTGGGGAATAATCGCCCTTATTTTCGGCATCGTCGTCATGATTTTCCCAAGGATACTGAATTACCTGGTGGGGATATACCTGATTATAATCGGCATCGGGCAGATCATTTCATCGGGATTTGTGCTGGGGTTGCCTCTTGTCGTCGGTGCTCTCACCCTCATCTTCGGTATCATTGTGATTATTAGTCCGAGTATTCTCAACCTTCTGGTGGCTATTATTTTTATAATCCAGGGTGTTCTCATACTTGCGCAGTACTATCACTGGTTTTAACTGAACATATTAATGCTCGTCAGAAACGCGGAAGGGAAACCGTGATCCGGTTTCCCTTCCGTCAATATTCAACAATGATTCCTAGTCCACAACTAAGAGGGCATCTGAGGTGGCCGTCATAGTGTAGATGACCGTCGATGTGGGAGATACAACCTGTGTCCCTGTGGCGGTCACAGTCCCAAGCCAGGATCATTTACCCGGATAGCTGCCCTCAGCCCGTATGCACAAATTAAAGGGGATGGGATTGCCGTACTCGGTATACAAGCGTATCCAACTATCGGGTTTGGCTCCATCGTCGGAAATCATTGACCGGGTGTTTACGTTTTGGCCGATGACCTTCTCATATGCCAGCGCAAGATAATTATAAGAAGGATTCTTATTGGTAGTGTATTCTTTGCTCTCGGTTAAAACTTCCACAGAAAAATCCCCTGTCACAGTTATATCGTCTACATCGATGCTTCTCCAGACGGCCTTTGGTATCTGATCGGATGAATCGCTTCGAAATGTGCTCCAGGGCAACGATTTTATCCATAATTGACGGCCGTTCTCATCCAGTATCCGTACGACAAATAGCTGGGTATTATAGCCGTCGGGAGAGTCCGTAATGTTGGCAACGCCGGCGATATCTAATTTCTGTATATTGAAGGGCGTCTGTGCGGGAGAAAAGGTGGTCATCAGTCCCCAACCGGGCGCTTTCAGGCGGTCGGACTCGTCCAACTGGTCGTTATACCATGCTGTTCCCAGCTTAAAGTATTTGTACGACAGGCTGGAATAATTCTTAACAATGCATACCATGCCTTCTCCAGAGGGTAAAATAATCAGCGGACTTTTCACAGGGATTCCGGTGGTACCGGACGAGGTGAACCCCCGCAGTACGTCTACCGAGTAGCCGGCCGAAGCCGCAGCATTGGCACCCGGCAATTTTGCATATGTGTGCCAGACTGCTATCTGGTTCGACAAATAGTTATCCGAGCTGCTATTCAAATTATCATATCTGAGCGTAACCATGGTGACGGAAGAGTTGTCGGCTGCGCTGGTTGCCGGCGCTTGGACATTTGTGCCCGCCGGCTGCGCCCCGCTTAGGTCCTCGGTCGATTGGACGTTAATAGTAACCGAGAGGCTCTGCGTGCTCTTCGGTACGGTCAGGACATACGTTGTAGTCGACCTCGGGATAACAATGGCTTTGCCGGAAGGCGCCACGTCGCCAACACCGCTTATATTGACCACGTTGGTACCGCTGACGTCCCACTGAAGGGTGACCGCCTGCCCGCTGGTAATCGCAGTCGGGGAGGCATTAAAAGAATTGATCACCGGCGGCTCGCTGCATGACAGGAGTCCACTTGATACCAAACTCAGGATCAGAATAAGGCTGAGGAGAAAAATTCTATTTAAAGGAGCGGCCGTTCTATCTTGCATACGGGATCACCTCCATTAGATTATAACTATATTTCTTGTTCTTATACATTCCACCCTGCGCCCAGGACAGATGCGCTTTCGTATACCCTTTGACTGCCGGTTTCGGTCACTGATACTCTTTATGTATGCCGTATGACAGGACTAATCCGCTAAAGCCGATCAAATGGTATAAGGACCTGGACACAAAAAAAGGGCGGTTTGAAGCAGGCGCATTCCTGGTAGAAGGGTCCCGGGCTATCCAACAAATAATCAGCAGCAGCCCGGATGATTTGTTAGAAATCGTGTCCACTAAACCACTTCCTTCTTCTTACGGCAAATATGCCCAGAGGCTGGTTACGGAAAGCCAGCTGCACTCTATCTGTTCTACCATGACACCTCAAGAAATTGTGGCCGTCATCCGCCTGCCCGCGGATACGTATTCCGATCACCTGCCTGACAAGACCGGCTCTAAAATCCTGTTACTTGAAGATATCCAGGACCCCGGGAACGTGGGCACTCTCATACGTTCCGCTGCAGCCTTTGGTTTTTCCGGAGTTATCCTGACTGAAAAATGCGCCGACCACCTCTCTCCCAAGTGCGTCCAATCGACCGCCGGAACGGTGCTCTCCCTGTGGGTCCGAAGAACTTCCCGATATATGGAGCTCGTAGAGGCCCTGAAACTCAGCGGATACGTCCTGGTAGCTACCGACATCGACGGCATAGAAGATACTTCGGTCTTACAACATAGGGAAAAGCTGCTGCTCGCCCTGGGGAATGAGGCATCCGGGCTTTCGGGAACAGCGCTAACGGCAGCCGATCACATCCTGAGGATTCCCATAGTACAGGGAAAAGCAGAATCGCTCAATGTAGCGGCCTGCGGCGCCATCTGCATGTACCTGAGCTGCCTGTAGGCATAGCCGGTCCGACTTGGCGCATACGATATGACTAGGGCCACAAATTTCTTTTCTTCATGAAGAAAGTGGCAGTTGAAGAAGCACAGAAACGTTATTGACGCATATTTTATCGCAGATTGGGATTGATGAAATGATGCGCCTGGCCTGTTATATCAGGACTGACTGATATCCAGTTGATCACTGGTAGTAAAGACTTTGTGCTGCATGCCCCCGTGCCTCTTGGAAAAATACATGGCGGCGTCTGATTTGCGCATCAAGGTATCCATATCTTCACCATCGTCGGGATATATGCAGATGCCTATGCTGGTCGATATATGCAGTTCAAAGCCGGTTATGCGCAGCGGCTCCTTGCAGGAATCGATGATTTTCTCTGCTATCAGGATGGCATCCTCAGGATAATGGATCTCCTGAAGCAAAAGCAGGAATTCATCTCCTCCCAGGCGCGCAACCGTGTCGCTGGAGCGGAGTATATTGGATAACCTGATTCCCGTAGCCTTGAGCAACTGATCGCCCACAGCATGCCCCATACTGTCGTTGACTTCCTTGAAATGGTCGAGGTCCAGCGACATAATCCCCAGCTTATAGTTATTGCGGTTGGCCTGCGCCAGCGCCACCTGAAAACGGTCGTTAAGCAGTATCCTGTTGGGCAACCCGGTCAAGAAATCGTGGGTTGCCATATCGGCCAGCTTCTGCTCCAGCAGTTTACGCTCTGTAACATCCCTGCTGACACAGCGGAAACCTACGATGGCTCCCTGTTTATCTTTCAAAACAGATACGGCTGCCTCGACGTAGCCGATGGTTCCATCCTTTCTTACCATGCGGTGTGCATAGCCCTTGTTAGCTTCCCCGGACCTGTACACATTATTGTAGGCGGTAAACACCGGATTGATGTCCTCCTCGTAGGTAACCTGCCGGAAATTCATCTTTATGAGCTCTTCTGCACTATAGCCGGTATGGCGGGCGGTCGCTTCATTGACGAACTGAAAATTGCCCGAAAGGTCCACTTCGTAATAGGCGTCCTCCATCTCCTTGAGTATGCTCCGGTACTTTTCCTCAGAAAGGCGGAGCTCCGCTTCAAGCATTTTACGCTCGGTCACATCACGGACGACCGACCTGAAGCCGATCACCTCGCCGCGCTCGTTTTTACGCACATCGACGGAGCTTTCACATAAAATTGACTGGCCGGCTTTTATTGTGATCTTATGAGCAAAGCCGGTATTCGGTATCCCGCTTTTAAAAACCTGGTTGTAGGCCTGGAAAACCCGGCCGACCTCATCCGGTGGTGTCAGCACACGGTAATTTGTCCCGATTAATTGTTCCTTTGGGACGCCCAGGATATTTCCCGCCGCCGTATTGGCAAAGGTGTAGTTGCCTTTCAGGTCTACCTCGTAATAGCCGTCCTGCATTTGCTCGAGCATGGTCCGGTATTTTTCCTCGGAGCGTTGTAGCTCCTCCTCCAGCCGGGTGCGTTCGGTGATATCACGTGAGAAACAGCTAAAACCGGTAGCCTTGCCCTTTTCGTTTTTCAGCAACCGCACCGATGTTTCGACATGTTTTACGGTGCCGTCCTTGGTAACCGTCCTGTACGAAAAGCCTTTATTAGGCTGCCCAGTCCTGAAAACCTCGTTGAATTTTTCATATATGAAATCGTGCAGGGCCGGATCGCCAAGCAGGCGGAAATTGACATTCATCAGCTCTTCGGAAGAACGTCCGCCGAATTTGCAAAAAGCATCATTGACGTAGGTGTAATTCCCCTTGAGGTCGACCTCATAGTACATGTCGGGCATCTGCTCCAGCACACTCCTGTACCTTTCCTCCGATTTAGCCAGAGCGTCCTCGAGCACCTTGCGCTGGTTTATGTCCATGAAGCTGCCCATAGCCGCCCGCTGGCCCATATATTCCATGGAGGTGATACGCTCCAGCACCCACACCACTTCACCGTTCTTTTTTATGAACCTGTATTCGTAGGTATTGGCTTTGCTTTTTTCCTTTAATATCTTGGTAACTTTTTTCCTGATCATGTCCCTGTCATCGGGGTGGACCAGATTAAGGGAGGGGATGCCTGCCAGCTCCTGCATGGTATAGCCGGAAAGCTGCTCAAAAAATGGGTTGACATAAACGAAATTTTTGTCCTGAACTATGTAGATGCCGGCGCCAGTGTTATTGAGAAGCGCCTCGATGAGTGATGCCAGCCCGGAGAGATCGGACTGATAATGTTTTAATTCTTCCCCCAGCGGGTCCGGTTGTATGGACATACCCTAATTACCTTGACTAGCCTCCAAGTCCAAAAACGGAAGAATACCCCAAAACTGTCATATATTGAACAATCTAATGATTAATTTTATCAAAGTCCAACAAATTCTACCATAGCCGTCAAGCTAAATAATTGACAGTGTACTGGTTCAGTACATCAGTGACAGATCTTTTAGCTTCGCTTTCTCGCTATAGTAATTGGGTCAGTGGAGCTGAAAGGAGTCGGACCCCTGAACTTTTGACTGCCAATTTCGATTGGCACAATCCTTTCCTTCGGCTTTTACCTATGACCCGGCGCATCGCAAGTCTAAAATAGAACCATATGTCTCGCCAGAGTGAGCCGGTTGGCAGCAGACCTCTTTACCGCAACTCCTATAAGATTAACTCTTGGCAAGGGGCATATTTAATCTGGCAACCAGCACGCTGGCCAAGGGAAGTAAGACATATGCGGACGCACACTGAGAGGAAATTGAAAAACGTCCTCGGTCCGGTCAGGGCCGACCTATCCCGCGTAGAAGAACTTAAGGATAAGCTATCGCAGTCGGAAGAAAGATACCGCACCATACTTGACCAGATGCAGGACTCTTATTATGAGGTGGATCTTGCCGGCAATTATACTTTCGTCAGTGAATCCGCAGGCCACAGCCTCGGTTATTCGCGCGAAGAGATGATGGGTAAGAATTATCGCTTTACGGCGCTCGAAGAGGATACCGAGAGTATCTTCGCTATCTTCAACGGGGTATACAGGACGGGAAAACCAAATAGAGGCTTCCCCCACAGGATCCGTCACAAGGACGGCAGCATAATATTTTCAGAAGTGTCGGTTGATCTTAAAAGGGATGAGCAGGGAGTTATTACCGGGTTCAAGTGCGTCAATCGTGACATCACCGGGCGCAGGCAGATGGAGGAGGAACTGAGGGAGAGCGAGGAGCTGTTCAGGACCTTACTGGAGAATGCCCCTGATGGCGTCTATATGAACGACCTTGAAGGCAATTTCCTCTACGGTAACCGCAAATGCGAGGAAATAATAGGCTACGAACGTGGAGAGCTAATCGGCAAAAACTTCCTGGAATTGAATATCCTCCCTGAAAACAGCCTTGCCAGGGCTGCACAGTTATTACAGGATAATATCAACGGCAAATCCACGGGTCCCGATGAGCTGGAACTCATCAAGAAGGACGGCCGCCGTATACCCATAGAAATCAACACCAATGTCGTGCCGCGTAAAGGCCAGACAGTCGTACTGGCTTTTGTCAGGGATATCACCGAACGTAAATATACTGAAGTGGCATTGCAAAATAGCGAGGAGAAATACCGTAATCTCTTTGACAATGCTAGCGAAGCCATTTTTGTAGCCCAGGCGGGTAAAATCGTTTTTCTCAATCCCCGGGCATCCTGCATTAGCGGCTATTCCAGTGAGGAACTGATGGCAAGTCCGTTTATCGAGTTCATCCACCCTGATGACCGGGAGTTGGTGACAGACCGCCATTTAAGACGGTTAAAGGGGGAGGAACTACCACCTCTGTATGAATTCCGCATTATCCAGAAAAACGGCGGTACCAGGTGGGCAGAATTGCATGCAGTCGTAATAAGCTGGGAGAGCAAGCAGGCAACGCTGAATTTTTTAGAGGATATTACCGAGCGCAAGCTGGCTGAAGAAAAACTTGGGAAAAGCTACAAATCTCTGAAGAAAACCTTGAATGACGCTATCGAGACCATGGTCAAAATCGTGGAAATGAGAGATCCGTATACTGCAGGCCATCAACGTAAAGTGGCCGACCTGGCAATTGCCATAGCCAAAGAAATGAAATTTGAAGATAGTGAAATCGAGCAACTCAAAATGGCGGCACTAATTCACGATATCGGGAAAATATATGTGCCGACGGACATACTCAACAAACCTGGTAAGCTTTCAGAAATTGAACTTCAGCTGATAAAAAGCCATTCCCAATACGGCTACGATATTGTCAGAGGCATGAATTGCCCTTGTTCTGTTGCGCAGGCCATTTTGCAGCACCATGAAAGGTTGGATGGTTCAGGATATCCCAATCGGCTGAAGGGTGAAGATACGCTATTAGAAGCCAAAATACTGGCAGTTGCAGATGTGGTTGAAGCTATAGCTTCACACCGGCCCTATAGGCCGGCTCAGGGTGTACATATAGCAATGGAGGAAATATCAAAGAATAAGGGCAAGTTATATGATCCCGATGTAGTGGATGCCTGCCTGAAGCTCTTCACTAGCGGTAAGTTTGAGTTTAAACCAATTTGATTCCAGCTGGCTGCCCAAGCCTTTTAAATTATTTATCTAATTTCCTCATTAATAACCCATGCTTTCTCACCTATACCCTATCCCTATGCCCAATGCATCGCATCCTTAAATCTGTCCCTGGATTCTTTTATAACACGAATCTCCGCCTCAACTGTCATAACATCCTACCAAGTTGACGATACCTATTCGTGATCATCAGCTTGGTATGTCCTAATATCCTATCGTATAGTTACTTTAGTACTATACGCATACGTACCTTATCTCTATTTACAGCTCGTTGAATTTGCGCTAATATGAAACTCACATAGGATTCTCCTTGAGCTTAGCGGAGGAAACAACAGAATAGGTGGAGAGATTGAGATGACAAATAAAATGGTTTGCTGCAATTACTGCAATGCAACAGGGAAGGTCGGTTCAGGTTACGGCAGTCATGCCACAACGATGTGCCCTGTGTGCCTTGGGCGCAGTCAGATTTCCATCGATTCAAATGCGAAGAAATGCTCCGGCTGCCATGGCACCGGTAGGCAATACACAGGCTATTACACATCCGGTCTCGTAAAGCACAACAGCTGTCATGGAATGGGTTGGATAGCACCAGATAAGACGCAGACATCATACCTTGTTCCATGCCACACTAAGACGATGGGAAGTGCAGGGCATAACGATGTGCCAAATATGTGCTTCCATCGCATCATAACCAATTAAATTACTTGCCAAATCCTCCGTTAATAACCGCTGCCTTCTTTTTACAGCAAGTATGCGCACCGCCTGGTTACGGAAAGCCAGCTACACTCCATCTGTTATACCAGGACACCTCAAGAAATTGTTGCCGTCATCCGCCTACCCATAGATACGTATTCAGACCGTCTGTCTGACAAACTCAGCGCTAAAATCCTATTGCTTGAAGATATCCAGGACCCCGGGAATGTGGGCACTCTCATACGTTCCGCGGCCCTCTCAAACGTAATGGAGCTTAACTGACCTGTCAACCGACGGCTTTTTCACCAACCGTATGAGGGGTAATGTCTGCGACATATCTGATACAGCACCATTTTATTTCATCAATATGAAACTAATGGGTCATTGATATTGCACCTCCAGGGCCTATTGCCACACTAAATACCCACGTATTATGTTAATAAATCAAAATAGAATTGCGCGGTGATTGAATGAAAGCATTGAAGAATTTTTTAAAAGCCCAGCAGGGTATGACCGGTCTGGAGACCGCCATCATACTGATCGCATTCGTGACTGTGGCGGCCGTATTCGGCTATGCAGTACTGAGTGCAGGCCTCTACTCGGCAGAGAGAGCCAAGGAAACCATCTATGCCGGCCTGAATGAAGCCAAGAGCAACATGGAGCTTTCGGGCTCGGTCATAGGCCTGGGCGATAACGTCACTTACAACCCCATCAACATGCTTGGCATCATCAAATTCACGGTTAAGAACGCCATAGCAGGCAACCCCGTCGACATGACCCCCAATGGCATGGACCCCAAGGGCATCGACCAGACAGGCAAGAATAAATGCGTCATCAGCCTGACGACCAAGCATGACTACATCAATAACGTGCTATGGACATATGTTCCTGTCGGCGCTGACAATGGCAACAACCTGCTGGAAACCGGCGAACAGTTTGAGATCACCGTTGATATCAACAATCTTACCCTTGCCGGCGGCGCCCTGACTATTCCTGATGGTCTTTTACAGGCCAATGATACATTCAGCCTGCAGGTTAAGCCGGCGATAGGCTCCACCATCACCATCCAGAGGCAGCTGCCTCCGGCTATCGAACCGGTGATGGACCTGCACTAAGGCGCCTTGAACCATTAATAAAGGGCGGATAAATTAAGACCATGCCTTGTAAGTTATTGGCCTAATTTCTCCCATTGATAACCATGCCCTTTTGACCCCTGCCCTATCCACGTGCCCGTTATACACATCATCAAAACCCAATGCCTGGGTTATATCGCCTTGCCATTTCAAGTATGGTATCCTTCAAGTATTCAAGGAAGCTTCTGAAAAACGAAGGGGCATGCGATGGTAAGAAAATCGGAGAGATTTCCCGGTGTGGAATGGGTTGGCGAGACGGGCGCCTTTATCAAGATAGATGAGAAGAAGTGCACGGGCTGCGGCAACTGTCTGAAGGTGTGCATGGGGCGCTGTTAACTGGGCCTCGTCCCGAAAGCATGCCCAAACCTCTTTCTCATTTCACGGTTGCCCCTTAGGTTAAGTGAACGTGCGATTGCGCTTGTAAAAAGCAGCACCTCAAACCTCTGAGCCCTTCTATGCGGGCGCCAACTCCTATGGCCTGTCTTTGGCGCTACGATGGAAGGCGGTCAGAATTAGCAGATCATCTTCTATGGAAGTATTCCCTCACATAACAGGGATAAAACTACTGAGCCCGTGGTCTGTTTTTTCCCAGTAGGAGGGTCTCCAAATCAGCTGCCAAAGCGCTTTATATGCGCCAACCGACTGCAGCAACCAGTAAATAGGGCTGAGCAGGGCGTGGGGAATAAGGCGGTAGTTTTTTCGCGGCAACACTGCAATTAGATTCAAACAAACGATAACCATGTTGCCGATAATAAGGTTTATTGCCGATAGATACAGCAAGATGGCAGGCATAGAGCTCGGGTCCAATATCTGTGCGCCGGTAAAAAGATAGTAAAGAAACAGACCCCACATAACCGGATTAAGTATGAATAAGGCCGGCGTGCCGCCAATCAGAAGGTTATATCCGACCCACTGTTTTAGCCCCATTCTCTTTACTGCCGTTAGAGGGTGCCGGTTGTGAACCAGGAACGTCTGCATATATCCCTTCACCCAGCGCGAACGCTGCCTAAGCCAGTTGCGCAGCTTGGAATTTGCTTCTTCATACGTGGTTGATTGAATTACGCCTACTTTGTATCCTTCCGCTGCTGCCCGGATGCCCAGGTCGGCATCTTCGGTAACATTGAACGGATCCCAGGCACCGATTTTCCTTAGTTTCTGCAGGTCAAAATGATTGCTGGTCCCTCCGAGTGGAATAGGCAAGCCGAGACTATCCAGTCCCGGCAGAAGACAATCAAACCAGTAAGAATATTCCAGTGTGAACATCTTTGTCAGGAAATTCTCGTCGCGGTTGAAATAGTTCAGCGATGCCTGGAAACAAATATAATCATCGGAATGCGTCCTGAATGCGGCGACTGCCTTTTTTAGCTGGTCAGCGTCAGGTACATCTTCGGCATCGTAAATAGTAAGGTACTCGCCCCTGGCGAATTGAACGCCGTAATTCAAAGCTTTTGGTTTGGTTTTTGGTTGGCTATCGGGAAGGGTTAAAATTCTCCAACTCGTTGGCGGGCGCTCTCTCCTGGCCGCCTCCAGAGTCTCTTTGTCATCTTCTTCCAGCAGGAGTATTACATCAAGCTTGTCCTCGGGGTAATCGAACCTCTTGACTGCTTTGATAAGTGTGGAGATGACCTTGGCCTCTTTATAAGCTGCGATCAGGATGGTGTATACCGGCAGGTTCCTGGGTTCCTTGACATCGGCGATATTCCCCGATCCGTGCTTTGGCCGTGCTTTCAGTCCCCACACGGTAATTATGTATTTATACACGAATGAAGCAAAGTAAAGTGCTTGAACAAGAAACAGGAAGCCGATGAGAATTGCATAGGCGTTTATGGCCAGGCCCACAACAATCCCCATCAAGATCAATATTAAAATGCCGATTTGTGGCCTGCTCAACACGTTGCGGGCCGATTCATCCGGGTTTCTATTGTAGAGGCCGTTGATGGACTTATCCACTATGAAATCCCGGTGAACGGCATCCGATACCCGCATGATATCCAGGTCCGTTATGACCATCTGCTGGATGGGTTGGTTAGCAAACCGGCTTCGCAGGAAGGCAAGCATCTCCGGGTCCTCGGGTTCAGAGGTAAGCACTTCAAGTTTGTCCCGGTCGATGCGAAAAGGGATGACCTGGTAGCGGGTAACCTCCTCAAGGGTAAGCAACTTCGCCAGGTTGTTGTCAATATTCGCAACCATGTACGGAACGTCATGATAATATGGCAGTTCAAAGTGTTCAGATAGCACACGGCACAAATCGAGCCTATTAATATATCCTAAAGTGGCGCAAATCCAGCCGAGCCTGCCGCCAAACTGTTCTTGATAGTGCAGTGCATCTGCAAGCTGGCTTTCCGATATATGCCCTCCATTGACGAGGATATCCCCGACTCTCCGATAGGTCCTCTCGTCTGGTTCGCCAAGCTGAAAATGTGTTCTTTGTTCGTAAGATATTGCCATGCCTTCTCCTGCCCGTTACAGCCGTCTTTGAATGGTTCTCACCGTGTACAATTGAACCACACAGCCGCGACGTCTACTCTGTTTTATAGTACAGTCACATACGGCTGCATACAATGAGGCGTTGGTACTAATACATTTGGTACCTTTGTATGGGTGACCTGTGATCTGACACTTTGATTTATCTGTAAAATTGGGTCGAGTTCGAGGGAACTCGAGTAATCATAAATAAGATGGAGATAGGCATGAATCAGCTATTAAGCGTTAGGACAACATAATAGTATCAAGTACAGTAATTTGCGATTTCCCGATAATGTATTATTTTGAAATCCACTTATATCTGGCGTATATACTGATTTACCATCGACTAGTTACTCCGATCCATCAATGGAGAAATCTCTTATATGCTCCGCCGCATCCAGGCCCTCTAGACTATTTTCCCAATTCCCTCATAAATTACCCTGCCTTTTTACCCCTGCACTATCCACCTGCCCAATCCATCGCATCCTTTATTCCGTCCTCAGATCCCCCATACATTACCGATGTATTTTCAAAAAGAGAACCAACTAATAACCTATCCACTGGACTAGCCACCACATGCCTCTTATACTCATCATCAAATCCTAATGCCTGATAATACCTGTTCGTCATCATCAATGTAGTATGCCCTAACAACCTATCGCATAGTTACTTTAGTACTATACGCATACGTACCTTATCTCTATTTACGACGCCTTGAATTTACGCTAATATAAAACTCACATAGGATCGCCTTGAGCTTTGCGGAGTAAACCACAGAATATGTGGAGAGATTAAGATGACAAATAAAATGGTTCGCTGCAATTACTGCAATGCAACAGGCAAGGTCGGTTCAGGTTATGGTGGTTACGGCAGAACGATGTGCCCAGTGTGCCTTGGGCGCAGTCAGATTTCCATCGATTCTAATGCTAAGAAATGCTCGGGCTGCAATGGCACGGGTAGTCAACGCACAGGCTACTGGACGCCCAGTATTGTAAAACACCCTAGCTGTCAGGGAACGGGTTGGATAGCACCACACAATAGGCAGACTGCATACCTTGTTGCATGCCACAATAAGACGCGATAATTGAGGAAATGCTCGGCATAACGATGTGCCAAATATGTGCTTCCACCACATCATAACCAATTAAATTACTTGCAAATTCTCCCGCTAATAACCGCACTTTCTTACCCCTGCCCAATCCCTATGCCCAATCCATCGCATCCCATCAACCGTCCTCAAATTCCCCATATATTAACGTTGTTTTTCACCAAAAAGAACCAATCCTTAAACCATCCCATCCCCTTATTTCATCAACCTATCCAGCGGACTGGCTACCATATGCCTCTCATACACATTTATTAACTCTTATGCTAATATAGTCGGCAGATCATAAGAAACAGAGAAGATAGACCTAAGGGAGGTGGCTATGAGTATCATATTAATAATTGCGGCTGTTATCTTTGTTTTGTGGCTGCTGGGTTTCATTTTTTTCCGCGCTCTGGGTTGGTTTATCCATATAGCACTTATTATTGCAGTTATTCTCATAATTTGGTGGCTGCTTACCAGCGTATTTAAGTTTTTTTAACAACATAATCAATATATTTGGGCAGTCTGTCCCCCGGCAGATATCTATTACACGAAGTTGAAGTTTATGACTATTATATTCTCAGCCATCTGAAATATAGCAAATCAATTCTAAAGGAGGAGTTTTGTCATGCCTCAAGTACATGGTTTGGTAATGGGTATACTATCCATAATAGCGGGTATCTTGGTCATCTGGATGCCCGGTTTGTTGCCGTGGATCGTTGGCATTTTCCTAATTGTGATCGGTATTTTGGCTATTTTGGCTGTTGCTAAGAAAAAGTAACAGCCGGGGTAAGCAGCACTAGTTTAAGTTTGTGGGAGCATTGCCTCTTATAAGGGGAGGACCAAGCCTTTTATATTATTCGCCCAGTTCTCCCGGTATTTTTTCAAGAATAATCATGTGCTGGCCGTGGCTTGTTACAAAACTCTGGCCACTGCTAGAATGGCTCGGAGAAAAGAATAAAAAATCATATATTAAGAGGTGCTGAAATGATTGCAATAGAAGGACTGAAAACAATCGCCGTACTTGAGCTGCTGACAGGCATCGGGTTCATACTGTTCTGGATAGGCTTTTTTACCATAGGCCTTGCGCCGAAAAATCCTCCGCAAGGCTATTTTGCCTATGAGCACTCCTTCCCGCTGCCGGATGGATTGCTGGCCATACTGTTGCTGGTGGCCGGCATACTGCTATTGGTAAATAATCCGTGGGGCAGCAATCTGTCGCTGATAGCGGCCGGCGCACTGGTATTTTTGGGGTTGTTAGACTTCAGCTTCAATATCCAGAACGGCATATATAAAATCTCTAAGGGTGACCTGATATTAAACGCTTTTCTCAACGTTTGGTGTGTCGTCTTTGGCGTTGCTATTGCTGTGCTGATAGGCTGAAAACCTGTGGCGTAAAGGCCTGATTATTGCCGCCTCGGTTTTACTTGCACTGGTGCGTCAAGAACAGAATAAGGAGGAAACCCGTCAGCCTATCCTAACACGTTCTGTCATCGATATCCTGGATGCTATTCTTTTCCAAGAACCATCGGAATTTATCGAGGATATTCTTATAGAAGGATATGGTTGCAGGTGATTTGTTCTCTACATTACAGGATAATAGAAACTCTTCAGTCAAACGGTTTAAAGGGATACTTAATGACGCTTCTGAATTTGGACGAATAGAAAGATGATTAGAATTGGATTTAGCTTTAGGATTGAGTTTGGTGGGCCTAAGCGTACAATAAACAGAACCTTTTCGTTGACGTTTGCGCTAAAGGATATTTAGTGTGTGGTTAGATTATGTTGCCCGGTAGGCCCTGCATTCGCCTAATTATACTTACGGCTCGCCAAAACTAGCCGCCAGGGTGTTTACTGGTCTGGCCGGTAATAGTAAAGTGAGGAATGAGTTCAATTGGCGGTAAACGTTATTGTCAGAGCCAGTAGTTCCCAGGACTATCAGTGCTCTGCATGACCTTTCCTGTAACCTGTGGTGGAGCTGGCATATCGAGGCGCGCGACCTGTTCAAGTATACCGACCGCTTCCTCTGGAAATCCACAGGCCACAATCCCGTCAAGTTCCTTCGAAGAATAGCGCCATACCAACTGGTGGCTGCCGCTCAGAACCCCGCCTTCCTTGAGAAATACCATGCCGTTATGACTGATTTCAGCAATTGCATGTCGTCCTCAGATTCATGGTTCAATACCGCGTATCCCCATCTAAAAGGAAATGTCATCGCCTATTTTTCACCCGAGTTCGCAATTCATAGCTCGCTTCCGTTCTATGCCGGCGGGCTGGGCGTCCTGGCCGGCGATTACTGCAAGGAGGCGAGTGACCTTGGTCTGCCCGTAGTGGGCGTAGGGTTCATGTATCCCAAGGGCTATTTCCTCCAGCATATTTCAGTCGATGGCTGGCAGGAAGAGATCTATGAACAGCTCGATTTTGATGACACGCCTGTCAGGCGTATATGCGCCGGTGACAGGCAACCGCTGAAGATCGCCGTGCAGCTTCCCAGCAGATCAGTGCAGGTTGCCGTATGGCAGGTCGACGTTGGCAATGTCAAGCTGTACCTGCTAGACTGCAACAACGAAGAGAACTGGGAAATAGACCGCCAACTCTCCTCACAGCTCTACCTGGCGGACCGGGAAACACGGCTGAAACAGGAAATAGTCTTGGGTATCGGCGGGGTACGTGCACTTCGGGCGCTCGGCATAAAGCCGACCGTCTGGCATTCCAACGAAGGCCATTCCGCCTTCATGTCGCTGGAGCGCGTCCGGGAACTGGTTGAACAGGGTGCAACCTTCCTGGAAGCTGCCATGCAGGTGCAATCTGCCACTGTCTTCACCACGCATACACCGGTCCCGGCCGGCAACGATGTCTTCTCTCTTGACCTCATAGAAAAGTATTTCAAGACCTACTGGCCGTCACTCGGCTTGGAAAGGGACGCTTTCATCAAATTGGGCCTGGATGAGACGAACGGAAGCTTCAGCATGACGGTACTCGGCATGCGGATGTCAGGACAGTGTAACGGCGTCAGCCTGCTGCACGGGGGAGTCTGCCGGCGCATGTGGCACTTATTGTGGCCGGATGTCAATGAGGACAGTGTGCCGATAAGCCATATAACGAACGGGGTCCATTTACCCACCTGGGTAGGCCACAGGATGAGCATGCTGTTTTCGAAGCACCTCGGGCAGGACTGGTTGACGCGGCAGGACGACCCGGATTTCTGGAAACGCATCGAGGACATCCCTGATGAGGAAATCTGGGGCGTACACAGGTGGCTGAAAAATAAACTCATCAGCCGTATGCAGAACAGAGCGCGAACCCGCTGGGCCGAAGACCATGTCGACCCCTCCCAGGTACTCGCAATGGGCGGCCTGTTTGATCCGGACGTACTGACCATTGGTTTTTGCCGGCGCTTTACCGGGTATAAACGGGCGACACTGGTTCTAAGCGATATCGAGCGGTTGAAACGCCTCCTGCATGACCCTTTGAAACCCATGCAAATCATATTCGCAGGCAAAGCACATCCGAACGACGAGCACGGCAAACATCTTATTCAGGAAATATACCGTCTGGCCAAACGGCCGGAGTTCGGCGGAAGGCTGGCTTTAGTGGAAAACTATGACATGCATATGTCACGCTACCTTGTTCAGGGGGTTGATGTATGGTTGAACACGCCGCGCCCGCTCCAAGAAGCGTGCGGGACCAGCGGGCAGAAAGCAGCGGCCAACGGGGTGCTTCATCTAAGCGTGTTGGACGGCTGGTGGTACGAAGGGTTCAACGGCGCCAACGGTTGGGCGATCCACAACGATGTTGACCCGCTTGGCGATTCGCCATCCCGGGACAGGGAAGACGCCGACGATCTGTACAGGTTGCTGCAGGAAAAGGTCATCCCCTTTTACTATGACCGCAACATAAACGGTGTGCCCTCGCAATGGGTGAAAATGATCAAGGAGACCATCCGCTCAAACCTGCCTCTCTTCAGCGCCAGGCGTATGGTCAAAGAATACACCAAGCAAATGTACTTATCCGTCATGTTAGCCGATCAGACTGACGCAACGCTGGCCCCGGTACCTGAGCAGGGAGGCCACCGACATTAACGGAGGTAGAAAATTATGGGATATATCTATTCGTTTCACGATGATTGCGAGGATAAAGTCGTCCTGGGTAATAAGGGTGCCAATCTTGTCACTATGACCAAACTCGACTTGCCGGTCCCACCCGGGTTTGTAATTTCCGTCCAGGGCTACAACGAGTATAAAAAGACGGGCCATTTATCCGAGAAGGAGATTACCCAGGCAGTCGCCGCCCTGGAGAAAGAAGTACACGCCAAGCTTGGTAAAGGGCTCCAGGTCTCCGTTCGCTCTTCGGCGCCGGCATCCATGCCCGGCATGATGGATACGGTGCTCAATATAAACGGGCTTTCTGAAGTGCGGGCGGCCATCAGGCGCATCTTCGAGTCCTGGGACAATATCCGCGCCATCGAATACCGCCGCCTCAACAATATATCTTCCGACATGGGTACGGCGGCGGTGGTTCAAGCGATGGTCTTCGGCAATAAGGATGTTAAATCAGGGACGGGCGTGGTCTTCAGCCGCAACCCCAGCACGGGAGATCGCGGCTTGTTCGGCGAGTATATCCAGCGTGCACAGGGTGAAGCCATTGTGTCCGGGTCCACAACTCCCGTTCCGGTGGCACAGCTCGAATCAATTATGCCGAAAATGTACAAAGAGCTGGAGCGGAAAGTCGCCCTGCTTGAGGCCCATTTCCGCGATATGCAGGATATCGAATTCACCATCGAGTCGGAGAAGCTGTACATTTTGCAGACAAGGTCGGGCAAAAGGAGCGGGCAGGCCGCGGTAAAGGTAGTGGTAGATATGGTGCATGAGGGCCTTATCACCGTGGAAGAAGCTATATTACGAGTCAAAGCCGATGACCTGCGTGCGCTCCTGCACAAGCATATAAAATCAGGCCTAACACATGAGCCGCTGACCAAGGGCCTGGCGGCGGCGCCCGGCGCCGTAAGCGGGCGCGTCGTATTTACCGTCGATGAGGCCATGCTTCTTTCCAAGAAAAGCATCCCCTCCATCCTCGTAAGGCCGGAGACCAGCCCGGATGATATCCAGGGCATCGCTGCCGCAGATGGTGTGCTGACTTCCAGGGGCGGGCTTACGTCACACGCGGCCATTGTCACCAGGGCAATGGGCAAGCCTTGCGTCTGCGGGGCTGAAGATATAGAGATTGATCCTAAAGGGAAGTTCTTTACGTCTAAAGGAAAGACCGTTCATCACGGCGATACCATCACCATTGACGGTACTGCGGGCACGGTCTATATCGGCACTATTCCCCTTGAGGAGGGGGCGATGATAGAGGAGTTTAAGGAACTCCTTACCTGGCTGGATGGAGCGAAGCGGCTGGGGGTCAGGGCCAACGCGGATATGCCGGAAATGGTGGCGCAGGCTATCAAGCTCGGCGCAGAAGGCATCGGACTCTGCCGCACGGAAAGACAGTTCAATGGTCCGGAACGCCTGTCCGCCATTAGGGAATATATCATGGCGGAGACCGCAGGGCGGAAAGCTAAAGCGCTGGAACATCTTAGCAAGCTCCAGAAGGAGGATTTCATCGTCCTGTTCAAGGAGTTGAAAGGGCTGCCTATTATTATCAGGCTTCTCGACCTGCCGCTTCACGAGTTTCTCCCCTCTGAAACGGAGACCACCGACGCCAGGACGAAGCAGCGCATAGCCGAGCTCAAGGAGATAAACCCCATGCTCGGGCACAGGGGAGTGCGCGTGGCAGTCACCAATCCTGATATATACAAAATGCAGGTCGAAGCCGTGGAAGCCGCCAGGAAAGAGGTCCCGGCCGATGTATCGATAATGATCCCGCAGGTAATTACACTGCAGGAGCTGATTATGATAAAGAAAAGCTGTACTGAAGGATCCACGCTGAAGCTTGGGACGATGATGGAGACGGTTCGTGCCTGCATGAGGGCTGGACGGTTGGCCGAAGTGGCGGACTTTCTCTCTTTCGGCACCAATGACCTTACGCAGGCAGTGTATTCGTTCAGCCGTGAAGACGCCGAAAAGAAGTTCCTTTCTACCTATCTTGAGGTCGGCATCCTCGAAGATAATCCTTTCGAAATCATCGATATCAAGGGCGTCGGCCGCCTTATGGAGACTGCCATTTTCTGGGCACGCCGTGCGAAGAAGGACATACCTATCGGCGTCTGTGGGGAGCATGCTGGCGAGCCGACCTCAATAAAATTCTTCCATGCCATTAATGTTGATTATGTGAGCTGCAGCCCGTTCAGGGTGCCCATAGCCAAGCTCGTCGCCGCCCAGGCCGCCATATCGCAAAAAGATAAAGCAGAAGCAGTGTTATAAGTAGTGAACCAGCTTATCCTTAACCCATACCTCCTGAAACAGGAACCGGGCCAGTCTGCTCTTTTGCTCATTTGTGGCCTTGTCCCATGCCTTTCCAACATTTGATAGAAACTCTGCAAGCGGCTTCAACGTGTCTACTGGAGTCTGAACAGGAGATATCTTCGCAGGGCTAGCCCTTTGCGAACCCTCTGCGCTTCTTTTCTATCATGAATTATTTTGAGCATGCCGTAGACGATAGCCAGAGCTGCCAGCTCATAGCTTTCTACCTGGAGGGCTCGCTCAAGCGGATTTTGTCAGGGTGGAGGAAGAAGATTACTAGTAGATAAACTGAATTGACCGCGCTGATATAATTATGAAATGCCGTACTAAATAAAATCCTGGGTACCCAGGATTTTAACGATAGGTGCTGCCCATCGTCCACTATCAACACAAGGTGACACCGAACTGTGGTTGGCTAATAAAAAGATCAAATATGATAAGTTGGAATTCGTTTCCAATAGCAAGAAACTTTCACTTGGGATTGGCCGTGGGAGACTAACTATGAAGATCGCCATCATCGCCCCGCCCTATCCCCTCGAAGAGGCCCCATCTCCACCACTGGGCGTCACATATGTCGCTGCTGCCTGTGAGCAGGCTGGTTGCGAGGTCAGGATATTCGATTATATCGTGCGCCGTTATACGAAGGAAAAGCTCGCAGCCGAACTCGATGAATTCGCACCGGATGTGGTAGGCGCCACCTCGGTAACAATGAACTTCAAAGGCGCTGCGGCTATCATTCAGGATGTCAAGCGCCACAACCCCGCTATCATCACCATGATGGGCGGGCCGCATGTCTCCTACGATTGGGCCAATACCCTGAAAAATTACCCCGAAATCGATTTAATCGTCGTGGGCGAAGGCGAAGAGACCCTGCGTGAACTACTGCCCGTCATCCAGGATCGGGCAGCATGGGATACGGTCAGGGGGATTGCCTTCCGCAAGGATGGACAGACACATTTCACCGGTGTGCGTGCCTTTATCGAGGACCTCGATACACTGCCGGTACCGGCGCGTCACCTGCTGCCCATATCCCGTTACCTGGCCCTGGGCTTTCCGGTCAGCATCATCACATCGCGAGGCTGCCCAAACCAGTGCATCTTCTGCCTGGGCCGGCGCATGGTGGGCCATAAAGTTCGCTACCGCACCCCGCGACTTATCGTGAATGAGATCGAGGACATCATCTCCTACGGGTTCACGCGCATCAACATTGCGGATGACCTCTTCACCTCCAACAAAGTTCGTGTGCAGGCCTTCTGCGATGAGCTCAAACGCCGCGGCATCAAGATTACCTGGAGCGCCTTCGCCCGTGTGAACACAGTGGATGCTGAGGTACTTGCCATTATGCGCGAGGCGGGCTGCGACACCGTGAGCTTCGGGATCGAGTCTGGCAACGCCGAGATGCTCAAGCGCGTGAAAAAGGGAATCACCATGGAACAGGCTGTCAAAGCAGTGCAAGCCTGCAAGGAAAGCGGTGTCAACGCACTTGCCTCGTTCATGATCGGCCTACCTGGCGAGAGCCCGGAGACCATAGCTGATACCTATACCTTTGCCGAAGGACTCGGCATCGACTATGGCTTTCACCTCCTGGCGCCGTTTCCCGGGACCACCGTAAGGGAGGAGCAGGAAAAATACGACATCGAGATCCTCACAGACGACTGGGACCTGTACGATGCCAACGTCCCTATCGTACGAACTTCCCGGATGAGTGAAACCTATGTCGCTGATTTTATGAAATCATATGACGCCCGGGACCGTGATCGTTGGGACAACAAAGTCAAAAGGTATGAAGAAGGAATATGCACTGATTACGAATACCTGCACGTGGCCGGCCACAACCGCATGCACCTGGTCTTCAAACTTCTGAGCACCGATCTCATCGAGCGTCATGGCGTTTTTAACAACGGCGATTCCAGCGTGCAGATCCTGGCCGAACGGATTACACAGCAGACCGGCGCACAGGCAAGACTCGTACGAGATACCCTGCAGCAGCTCAGCGATGCCGGTTATATCAAGCCCCTGGCCGATGCCACAACCACACGCTGGTACTGGACCCATAACAACCGTTCGGACGCGGAATATTGAGCTTCAGAGGATTGTTGGTCAAGGAAAAACTAAGGGGCATGCCATGGTAAGAAAGTCTGAGAGATTTCCCGGCGTGGAATGGGTCGGCGAGACCGGCGCCTTTATCAAGATAGACGGGAAGAAGTGCACCGGCTGCGGCAATTGTTTAAGAGTCTGCCTGGGGCGCTGCTTCGAGGTTAAGAACAAGCTGGCCAGCATAAAAAACCTCGATGAGTGCATGGAATGCGCCGCATGCTGGTATGTCTGTGCTGATGGGGCCATAGACTTCGCCTGGCCGCCGGGCGGAACGGGATACAGGAGCGACTGGGGTTAAGATGATTCAAGAATACGATGTGATTGTGGTCGGGGCCGGGTTTGCGGGTCCGGTGGCAGCTAAAAAGTGCGCCGAAGCCGGCCTGAAAACGCTCATGCTGGAAAGGTCGGAGAACCCTGGGGAGAAAGTCATTTCAGGCTTGACCATCCCCATTTACGGCTTCCTGTTCGGCCCTGCCTTTATCAGGGACGGCAACCCGCCCATCGAGAGGCCGGTGGACGGCATTAAAAACTATGTTATTTATGACATCAAAGCCGGGGATATCGACACCGTTGAATTGAGGATACCCAGGCCGCTTTCGCCTATATTTGCCTTTGGCTACAACGCCTACTGCAAGCCCTTCATCGCCTGGGAGGTGGACCAGGCCGTTGCAGCCGGAGCCGAGCTGAGGACCTCCACCACTGCCGTGGACGTCATCAAAGAGGACGGCCGCATCAGAGGCATCGTAACGGATAAGGGCGACCAGATAAGGGCCCGGCTTGTGATAAATTGCGAAGGTTCGCAGGGCATCCTGGCAGTCAGGGCCGGGGTAAGGGAGAAGTATCCTCCGGAAGCGATTTCTTTGGCGGATACCTACGACTATGAATGTCCCAGGGAGGTTATAGACAGGGTCTTCGGCTACACGCTGCGGTTCTGCTGGGGATTCGATGAGCAAATGATAGCTCCCCCTCTCGGCCACGGCAACGGGCTGATGAGCTGGCCTTACAGGAACAGCATCCACTGGATGCAGGACCAGTGTCTGATGCTGGACGGGGGCCAGGCGCCTAACTTGAGAAAGCTGTTTGACGAGTACCACGGGAATATCACCACGCAGCTCCCATGGTGGAGGGACGAGATCGCCCCCAGCGCCAAATTGAGGGCCAGGATGTGGGAAGGGTTCGAGATATTCGTCGGGCTGGATGACAGGTTGCGCAACATGCCCAACTATACGGACGGCATGATACTGGTGGGAGATGCAGCCGGGCTTGAGAGCACGGGGCTGTGCGACGGCGTGCCGGCCGCCTGGTTTTCAGCCGATATCGCCGCAGATACAGCCATAGAGGCCATCAAGGCCAACGACACTTCCGCCGGATTCCTCAAAAGATATGACCGGAGAATAAAAGCCCATCCCATAATCCAGTGGACGATTACCTGCCGCGGCAGGTGGGACCTGCGCAAAGCACAGGAAAGCCACGATCGCAAAGAATTGAGGGCCAGGATTGACCACCAGTTTGGCCCCGGCCTTTTAACCCACCTGGGCACTCCTCTGACCAAAGGTATCCTTGAGGCGTTGAGGAAGGACCCAACCGTGATAACCAAATGGGTAAGGATGTTTCTGAGGTACTACTACAACTGGGAGAATGAAGGCTCAAGCCGGGAAAACCTGCCTGGACAAGAGAAAAAGAGAGGAGCCCTTGGAACAACCTTGCTGCTTTCCGATGCTTTGGGAAAACTACTCAGCCCCTTGACCAGGGCCATAGCCTGGCTGCTGGAGCCATTGGCCGGAGCCATCAATCCCCTGACCAGAGCACTCCACCCTTTAATAGAGATTATATTAAGAGCTTCAATTAAAATGGAGCATGTATTCAGTCCTTTAACCAAACGGATGGCCGATTCAGTTAAACAGGCCGATCCCTCAATATTTGATGCCTCGAATTAAAAATCATTCAGTTAAAAGTTGCTTTCACCGTTTGACTATGAATCAAAACGCTCTATTTACACTATTACAGAGCAAAACGACATAATTGGCTTGACAAGTTCAGGATTGCGACACATCAATGACACGGCAAGGCACTGGTAGTTAATAAAGGCAGACTGGGAAAAGTGGTCAAAGTCAGATTCTATGGCCTATCGCGTGACAATGCTTAGCCTTACAATTTGTTGCAGATTTGCGATTTTAAGGGCTTTGATCACCGGATGCGCCCAATTACCTTCAGAGATATTTCTCTGATAAGTTTTGCCTTTTATAAGAAGGATATCTGAGAAAAAATAAGTGTGAATAGAGCAAGGGATTGTGAAGTCTTTGGTCTGGTTACACTTAATATCAGGTCACTAAGAGTTGATATGGGGAGTCCAGGATAATAGCTTAAGTAAGTTTGCCTCTCGTTGAATAGTTATGTATACGTATTACGGCAATAGTACTCTTATTGTATACTTACTTCTGACTACAATGAAGGAGATGCATAAATGGTCAAAATTATCTGCGACAGCAGCGGTGATATACCGGAGGATATGCGGAAACAGTACCACATAACGATTGTGCCGCAGAGTATATTATTTGGCACCGATACATACCAGGATGGTGTGAACATTACACCAGGGCAATTTTACAAAATGCTGGTGGAGAGCAAGGTGCACCCCACTACCTCACAACCTGCCCCCAGCTTGTACGCAGAAGCATACCAGAAATTGGCCAAGGAAACTGATGAAATAATGGTGCTGACCATATCAAGTGGAATCAGCGGCACTTATGAGAGCGCCATGCGGGCCAAACAATTGGTGGATAGCAGTCTCAAAATAGAAGTCATCGATACCAGGATGGCCTGCGCTGGGTTGCTGCTGCCCACGCTTAAGGCTGCGAGAGCGGCTGAGAAAGGCATGCAACTTGCAGAGATTACTGCGATGGTGAAAGACATCCTGCCTCACCTGCGCCTCTATATGATATTCGATACCCTTGAGTATTTGAGGAAGGGCGGCCGCATCGGGCGATCCAAGGCGCTGCTGGGTGGGATACTCAAGTTTAACCCTGTATTGATGCTAAAGGATGGTGTGGTCACCCCTGTTACCCAAGCGCGTGGCCGTGCCAAGGCCGTAGAGATACTGGTTGACCTGATGAAAAAGACCGGCAATCCCGAGGAAGTAGTAGTTGAGGACGCTACCACACCGGATGAGCTCGATAACCTGGCCAAGCGGATTAGCGCAGTCCTGCCTAAAGCTACAATACTGCGCAGCACGGTAAGCCCGGCAATCGGTGTTCACGTAGGGCCAAGCGTGATGGTCGCCGGCGCTATCAGTACCGTCTGATCTTCAATTTGTGTCAGATTTGCGATTTCTAAAGCCTTGATAACTGAATGCGCCCAATTACCTTCAGGGATATTTTCTTAATGAATTTTGCCTTTTGTAACAAAGGAATCTGAAAAAAAGTAAGTGTTAATAAAATAAGGGATTGTTAGTCCCTTGTTGGATCTACAGCTAATTGATAGGTATCCGGGTTGATATTTTAGAAAGAATAGGAAGGTGTGGAATGTTGAATGGGTCCGGCAGAATTTCTGAATTTGTAGGTGTGGATGATCATAAATATTTAATCGACGATCTCAATTCAAGTACTTCTATTGGGCAATCCTCCCAGTCATGAATCCAGCAAACTATCAAATCACAGTCTTCCCACGAATGAGCATGATCTCTGAAATTACTACTTCTAAATTCGAACTCTATAAGAATATGTTCCCACCTATTCTCCTTCTTATCCACACACCGTTTACCCTCACAATCTGGATATTCAGTTCGGATCGATTCTATAAGAAAACCAAGCTCCCTGCTTATCATGCCAAAGAGATATACAACGCCCTGCTCATTGATCGGTGCAAACCTTAAACCGCGGAAGTCAATGGGCTCTCCGAATTGCACTTTTTTCTTCTCTCTGGTTTTTTGCGGTTTGAAAGTATCAGGAATGACAGTATGCCTGTTATCAATGATTGCCAGAGTATGAGCCGGGCCTATTACGCCAGTACTCAAATTAGGGTAGCCAAGTTTATGGTAAGCCAAATCACGTCCTTTGGCATATGATCCCCACCTCTTTACATAGGGCCTAGTGCTATATTTGCCAAGAGCATTCATTTCTCTGTCTGATGGCTTTTTCCCCAACTCTTTTGTTAATCGAATTATCTCTTCCAATAATTCAATATCAGGAATTGTAGAATGTTCTGGTACATAGTTTTTCATTGTTTGCAGACCTGCTGCTTCAATAGCTCGATTCCAAGAACCGAAAACATTGCATATTCCAGATATACCTATCTTGCTATTTCTGGCGAAGTCCCTTTGAGTCAGATGCAGCACGCCGAGCTTAGTCGATATTCTTCGAATCTCTGATATATATTCCTCTCGTTTATCCACAGGCAAATACTAACAATCCACCTATTTGATGTCAACACATCTCTCATATAGCCTAATTGATGGTAACCTTTACCAGATCCAATAAATGAGTATTCCATTACGAAGTAAGCAGATGTATAATACTCCCAAACGTAAGCTAACGCGTGGTTAAATATGGTAGAAGATTCATTTTCCGTTCGACATGGTTATAAGAATAAATATTCGACCACAATATATGACGATGCCCCAGAATCAATTAGAATTGGCCTCAGACAAATCCTTGCCCAAATGGGATTTGACACACCTCGCAAGCAGCGACGAATTATTTGCCAGATTCTAAGAAGGAGATCAGACGAGAATAACTGGTCAGACGGTCCTGTGAGCACTGAAGTAGATGACTTGATACATGGACTGGAATGGTACGAGTTCTATGACTTGTGTGAAAAGCTTGCCAGGCTAGCTGAAATCAAAGAAGTGGGATATGTTTCTGGCACTTATGAATCAGTTTTTGCAAACAAATTGAATAGACTATTCCAAGAAGAAAGCATTGGCTATCATATGATAGATAGCTATATAGAGAAAATAGGCAGTGAGGAATTCAAAGAGGCCACAGAAACTGGCTTGAAGTTGCTTCAAGACCCTAGGTTTAGAATACCATCTGAGCAATACGAAAAGGCGTTGAGTTTTCGCAATGGATTCCCACCTGATTATCCCAACGCAGTCAAAGAAGCAGTGAATGCTGTTGAAGGAACGCTACAGGTTGCCGCAAACAGACCTGGGGTAGCAGCTCCAACAATACTAACGGACTTGAACCCTCGTCTGCCAAGTCATATTGAAAGGATAGTCAAGGAAATATATGGATTCGGTTCTGCCTCTCAAGGTGCACGCCATGCAGGCGTAGGTGGCTATCCTTCATCTGCTGAAGAGGCTGAGTTCATTATCCATATATCCGCTGCCGCAATCAAATACATCATTATTAACGTACGATAACGACAATTACGGTTAACCGTTTATGCCTCTGTCGTTTCATAACTCCTTAAGCTATTTGTCCAATTCCCCTAGTTAATGACAATACTTATAATCCATCCACCGGTCTGAACCTTTTGCGTGCCTCTATTGCTATTCTGTGCAAAGCCCGGTAGCTTTAGGCTTACAGGACTTATATCAGGCCTTCCTCTTCATGTTCTTCCTTAGCTTTGCATAACACTTGTCACTCTGTTCTCGCCACATGAAATTAGGTTCCTTACTAGCATAATTTGTGGTTATAACATTAATGAGCTCGCTGTATATTGATTTGAGGTCAGTTATACTCTTCGCATCAACCGTATACGACTTACCTGCGAATGTGAATCCATCTCCGACAAAATTGCCAAAATCAGCTATATGCCCTATGTCCTTGTTGTACTTTTTGCCTCGAGCTCTTTCATGAATATGTTCCAGGTGATCCCTGATTTCAACGGGGAATTCACGATCAAATCTTGCTAACACGTTTTTGATATCGGGATCGCCAAGCACCTCCCCCATAGTCTCTAGTAGCTTATGAATCTGCCCGATGCAAATGAAATAGAAATGATAATCGCAATGGAGTCTAGTTGAACTGAAATCCTTCTTTATGCGCCCAATTGGCCCATTGCTGTTAACTAGTGCCCTTACACGGTAGTCTATTGTCTTGCGGGTTCTGTTAAGTCTGTGCGTCTGAATTATTGCACCGTTAACATAGGTCTCCAATTCAACAAGCAATGTAGACGCTTCTGCATTTATCTTTGGATCATTGTGAAAGCAGAAGATATACTTTCCGGCCAGGTCATACATTCATTCAACCACTATGTACATTACATCGATAGCCACTAATCCTAATTCTAACATATCAATCCATCCACCGGGCTAAACTTCTTATGTGCCTCTATCGCATCATAGCCCTTTGATCTATTTTCTCAATTCCCTCGTTAAATAACTGCACTTTTTTATCCGCTCTTTATCTCTGCGCTCAATTGATCGCATTTCCTATCCCTTCTTAAGATATCCCTTTTATTATCGACGAATTTCAACAAAAAGAACCGAATAATAACCTATTCCCTGCGTTGACATTGAGTAGTGAATCGTCTAATGTAGAATTAATAACTTATGGAGGTTCATCTGATGCACGCATACTGTATGAAATGTCGTAAAAAGAGAGAAGTGAAAGATCCCAAGGCTGTAAAGATGAAGAATGGCAGTCCAGCAACCAAGGGTGTATGCCACGTATGCGGAACTAAAGTGTACAGGATCGGCAAGGGCTAGGTTCTGATTCTATCCACTTGCGTGTGTAGCTTGTGCGACTCCACTGCATCCAGGCAATAGGAGGTCATATGAAGTGGTATCTAAGGGCACTAAGAAAGTACGCTACTTTTAGCGGAAGAGCACGGCGTAAAGAATACTGGATGTTTTTCCTGTTCTTTATTATTTTCGCTATTGTGGCAATGGTTTTGGACAATATCCTCGGAATTGCTATCAAAAATGTAGGATATGGGCCTATCTATATTTTATATGTTTTAGCATTTCTATTACCAGGTTTAGCCGTCTCAGTCAGGCGTCTGCATGATGTGGGATGGAGTGGCTGGTATCTATTATTATCATTTATACCGATTGTTGGAGCAATAATATTGATAGTTAAATACTGCACGGAAGGAGCGCCTGGCACGAATCAATACGGAGCAAATCCAAAAGAGAATACTTCAATTATCTCAACCCATCCACCGGACTAAACCTCTTATTTGCTTCTACCGCATCTGTGTTATCATGATTCGCAACAGGGATAGGAGGTAAATACTATGGCAGGTATTTCTAGTTGGTATGATAAAGGGATAGAGAAGATAAGACAGTTATCAAAAGGTCATCTATTATTATTCATAACGGTCAAGTTTCTTGCTGGCGTGGCAGTAGGTTTGCTGCTAGCAATATGGTTGCCAATATGGACATGGTTGATATTTCTTGTTGTAGCTCTGGTAATATCGATTCCCCTTTATGCTAAGATATGGGGCAAGTAACGTATGGAATGACTTTCTCAAAATTTCACATATTCATAAGGCATTTCTGACCACCTATAAACCGATACGCCCAATCCATCGCTTTGAATAAAACGCGTTTCAATTTCTCATATATTACCGATAAATCTCAATAAAAAGCACCGAATAATAAACTACTGTGTCTCGTTATTTCATCAACCTGTTCACCGATGGCACTACCGATATCATAACTATTTAACATATTTTGCCTGCATTATATTACTTCTAGATGTTCATGCAGCTAGTATTTATTCTATAGTAATTATAGGAGATTAAATATGCCAAAGTTCAAATGTAAGGATACGGGTATGAAGTGCAATTTTGAGGTGAAGGATGACAATCAAGAGGAACTGCTAACAATAATGAACATTCACGCAGAAAAAACGCACAATGTTAAAGAGCCTACGATGTGGGAAAAATTTAAGACAGCTATTAAGAAATAGTAGTTGCATCATGTTTAAGGAAGGCATCATAATTAATTAATATCAACTCCGGTTAAAGCAATAATTGAAGCAGGAGTAATAAACATGGGATGTGTACTGAGAATAATAGGCACTATTATTGTTATAGTTATTCTGATTTGGGCTGTCACACATATTTCTGAAATCTTGCAATTTGTTAAACAGCTTCTCGGTATCTCATAGTCTTTGCCTAAAGAAGATTTGTTCAATGCATATGCCTAGGAAATGTGGATTTTCAAATATTATCCATTGGGCTAAACCTCTTATGTGCTTCCACCGCATCATTGCATTTATTTCATCAACCTATCGACCGGACTAGCCACCACATGCCTCTTATACACATCATCAAATCCCAGTGCCTGAGTATATCTCCTGGTCATTTCCAGTGTAGTATGCCCCAAGGCTATCTGTAGCTCAAACGGATTAGCTCCGTTCCTCAGGAAGCTTATCGCAAAGCTATGCCTCAACTTATGTGGCGATAACTGCATATCCACAATCCCTCTTCCATCGCCCAGGTGAATAAGGCAGATAAACCGATGTAGTAGCTCTTAACAGTTACCGGCAATACTGGCCTATTAGCTCGTGCATTATGCTTTTGTGTTCAATCAAACGGTTTAAAGGGGTACTTAATGACGTTTGAGAATTCGGACGGATAGAAAGGTGATTAGAATTTGAATTAGCTTCAGAGGATTGTTTGGTGGAGCTGAGGGGAGTCGAACCCCTGACCTTTTGACTGCCAGTCAAACGCTCTCCCAATTGAGCTACAGCCCCATGACGACAACGTACCAATTTAGCAAAAAGTAGGCAAAAACTCAAATCGGAGGACCCTTTATTTGGGGTTCCAGGAATGCACCAGCGGACGATACCAGCGGTCCTTGCGGTATTCGCCCGCTATAAGCACAACGTCCATGATCCACCATATCCCCAAACCACCCAAGCTGCATAGTTTCATCCAGCCCGACTTGTACCTACCAATATAAAATCGATCTGCGCCGCACCAGCCGAAGAATAAGGACAGCAGCAACGCAATATACCAGCTTCGCAAACGGGGCGGCGGCTTTTTCAAAACGGCCAGTGACCCCCCAGTAAAGTTATCAGGGCCTTCACGCCGTAAAAGCCCGCCCCGGCCACAAGGGTATTCTTGACCGCCTTGCCCGCCAGGCAAAGAAGAAAAAAGCGCCACCAGCCGAAATGCATCATGCCGGCCAACGCAGTGAAGGGATAAAAAAGCGGGTTGAAGATGGCCGACATGGCGAATACCGAGATAGCCCCCCTGGTCTTCATCCAGATCTGGAACTTCTTCATGACGTTGCTATCCAGGGCATGCATGGGCCTTGCACCGGTCAGCCCGGTCACATATACCATCATACTGCCCATCGCTTCGCCCAATCCCGCGATCAGCCCGATCAATACCGGGTTGAGCACGGCCCCCAGTGTGAAAACTACCAGCACGCTGGGCACGGGAACAAAGAGGGTTATTCCGGCCAGGAAGCTGATGACCAGCACTCCCACATAGCCGTATTTGGCAAAGTTGGTGAAGTCCTCCCAGTACAAGGCTACAAATATGCACAGCGCTGCGGTAATGAGCAGCGATATGCCCGCCATCACATAGTCCTTCCATGGACGGCGCCGCCTCAGTGCCATTTCGTGCATTATGGGGGAGCTATTCACTTATCCGACTGCTGTCTTGCTGCTTCTTTTTCTCTTTTTGGGCCCGGCAGCAGCGTCTTCTTCACCCTGCCTGCCGGCCATGACGGCGGCGCCGACCACGTTAAAGGTCAGCGCATCTTTTTCAACGGCAACCTTGACCTGGTCGCCGTCCTTGATTTCGCCTGCTATGATCTTGCTGGAAAGCGGGTTCTCAATGTAGCGCTGTATGGCCCTCCTGAGCGGACGCGCCCCATACTCGGGGTCGTATTCCTTGCGGAACACCCACTCCCTTGCCTCGTCGGTCAACTCCAGCCCGATCCTGCGATCGGCCAGCAGCTTATCGACCTCTTTGACCAGCATGTCTATGATCTGCTTGAGGTTCTGCTCGTTGAGCGGATGGAAGATGATGATGTCATCGATCCTGTTGAGCAACTCCGGCTTGAAGGTCTTCTTGAGGTCGGCCTCTATCACTTTCTTGAGCTTCTCCCATTCATCCTTATCGGCCTTGTCCTGCGGCACGTTGAAGCCTATCAGCCGCTGGGCCTGGCGCCGGAACTCGTGCATGCCCAGGTTGCTGGTCATGATGATCACCGTCTCCTTGAAGCTGACCGCCCGGCCGTGGCCGTCCGTGAGCCTGCCGTCCTCCAGCATCTGGAGCAGTATATTGAACACGTCGGGATGCGCCTTCTCAATCTCATCGAAGAGTATCACGCGGAAGGGACGCCGCCTGACGGCCTCGGTAAGCTGGCCCGCCTCATCGTAACCTACGTAGCCCGGCGGCGCGCCGATCAGCCTGGCGACCGAATGCTCCTGCATGTACTCCGACATATCGATGCGAATTAATGCGTCTTCATCGTCGAAAAGGAACTGCGCCAGGACCTTGGCCAGCTCGCTCTTGCCCACTCCGGTGGGACCCAGGAAGATGAAGCTGCCGATGGGACGCTTGGGATCCCTCAGCCCGGCCCTGCTCCTCCTGATGGCCTCGGATACTGCGTTTATGGCCTCCTGCTGGTCGACTATCCTGTCGTGAAGCCTGTCCTCCATATGCATAAGCTTCTCGGACTCGCTCTCCTTCATGGTCGAAACCGGTATGCCGGTCTGCTTGGCGATCAGCTCGGCGATGTCGTCGGCCCCGACCTCGTTGTCGAGCTTCTTCTCCTGGAGCCATTTCTCCCTGGCCTTGCCGCACTCTTCTTCAATGCGCAGCCGGTCGGCTTTGATCTCGGCCGCTTTCTGGTAGTCGCTGCGTTGCGAGGCTGCGGCCTCTTCATCGCGCATCTGCTGTATCTTCTGCTCCATCTGCTTTACTTCAGGCGGAGCACTCTCCATATCAATGCGCAGCTTGCTGGCCGCCTCGTCGATGAGGTCGATGGCCTTATCCGGCAGGAACCTGTCGGAAATGTAGCGTTTGCTCAACTGGGCTGCCGCCTCCAGCGCCTCATCGGAGATCTTGACGCTGTGGTGCGCCTCATAGCGCGGCCGTAAGCCGCGCAGCATCTGCACCGTGGCATTGACGCTGGGCTCGCCCACGAAAATGGGCTGGAGCCTGCGCTCAAGCGCCTTGTCGGGCTCGATGTGCTTGCGGTATTCATCCAGGGTGGTGGCGCCCACGCATTGCAACTCGCCCCGTGCCAGCGCCGGTTTCAACATGTTGCTGGCATCGATGGCGCCTTCAGCCGCACCCGCGCCCACCACGGTATGCATCTCATCAATAAAAAGGATCACGTCGCCCTTGGCCTGGCGGACCTCGTCCATGACGGCCTTGAGCCTCTCCTCGAATTCGCCGCGGAACTTGCTGCCGGCCACCAGCGCGCCCATATCAAGAGCGATGACCTTGCGCCCCTTGAGGGAACTGGGCACGTCGCCGGCCACTATCTTGAGGGCCAGGCCCTCGGCCACGGCCGTCTTGCCCACACCGGCCTCGCCGATGAGCACGGGGTTGTTCTTGGTGCGCCTGATAAGCACCTGCATGACGCGCTTGATCTCGTCCTCGCGTTCTATCACCGGGTCGATCTTGTTTTCCCTGGCAAGCTGCGTCAAGTCGCGGCCGTACTTTTCCAGTGAACGGTACTTGGTCTCGGCCCGGGGATCGTCCACCCGGTGGGAGCCGCGTATATTGAGCAGCGCCTGGTAGATCTTCTCCTGGTCGACGTCGAACTCCTTGAGGATGGCCACGGCGTCGCCGCCGGCCTCGCTGGCGATGGCAATAAGAAGGTGTTCGACACCCACGTATTCATCATTCAAGCGGTCGGCTTCGCCGACTGCTGCCTGTAGCACCTGCGCCACCCTGGGCGTCGGGTAAATCTGGACGCCGCCGATGGAGCCCCGGGGCTGCTCGGCAATCTTGGGATACTGGCCGAGCACGTCCGCCACACGCTTTTTCATGGCTGTCAGGTTGACGTTCAACCTCTTGAGGATATCGGCTGCCAGGCCGTTCTGCTGCTCCATCAAGGCCAGGAATATATGTTCCACATCCCACATGGAGTTGCGGAACCGGCTGACCAGTTGCTGTGACGCGCCCATAACTTCCTGGGCCTGTTCGGTAAATCTTTCCTGTCTCATATCTTATTTATTCGCGGCTGTCTCTTCGTTTATCAGTTTGTCCCGATAACCTACGACGTACTTGCAGTCCGGACCCTGGCACAGGGCTATTTTAGCCTTTATTTGTTTAGGAAATCTTTGCCTGGGTTCTTCGGCTGCCGCCTTCTTGTACTTGCCCCACCAGGTGCACTTGCACGACCAGTCGCTGTAGACCATGATGGTCACGTATTCGCTGATCATACCGCACTCAATGGTGGTGGCAGTAACCTGCCAGCCGCCGGGCGGTATGTCTGTCCGGGCCTCAGCCACTATTAACCTCCTGGTTTAACTTTTTTACTGCCTGTATCTGCTTTCTTAAGCCTTTTCAGCTCGGATTCAAGGCTGTCGATCCTGTGCTGCTTCTCCGCCAGCATCTCTCCCAGCTTCAGAATGACCTCGACGCCGGCCATATTGATGCCCATGTCGTCCATCAGCACCTTGATATGGCGCAGCTTGCCGATGTCGGCCTCGGAATAGTAGCGGATATTGCCTTCCGAGCGGTAGGGCTGAACCAGCCCCAGCCTCTCGTAATACCTGAGCGTATGGATCTCGCAGCCGAGCAACCTGGCTGCTATGCTTATAACGTATCTTGGTTCGTATACTTCCTGAGGCATTTTATCTTATCACCCCATAGATTCAACTTCAATATCAACTGGGCCTCATTTTTTGGAACTGCTCAAATAAGGCCCGCTCTTTAGCATTCAAATTAGTGGGCAGCACCACAGCCACCCTGGCCAGCATATCGCCCCGGCTGGTATCGTTCAGGCGCGGCATGCCCTGCCGGGCCAGCCTGAAGATCTTGCCGTTCTGCGTCTCAGGCGGCAGCTTCAAGGCAAGCTTGTTGCCCTTCAAGGTGGGCACCTGTACCTCGCCTCCCAGCACGGCGGCCGTGAGCGAAACAGGCACCTCCACCAGCAGGTCGTCGCCCTCGCGCTTGAACATGGGATGTGGTGCGACCTTGACGACCAGGTAAAGGTCACCGTTGGCGCCTCCCGTGCCCGGGTTGCCCTCCCCGGCTACCCTGACCCTGGAGCCGTCCCTGACCCCGGCAGGTATCCTGACCTCCAGCCGCCTGGGCTTGATGATGCGGCCAGCGCCTCTGCACTGAGGACAGGCAGCGTTCTTAACACGGCCGGTGCCCTGGCAGGCCGGACATGGCTGCTCCGAGTGGAGCTCCATGACGCGCACGGTGCCGTTAAAAGCTTCTTCCAGTGACAATTCGATGGGATGCTCGATGTCCTGCCCGCGCCGCGCCGGCCTTCTGCCGCCGGTCCTGGTGCCTGCGCCGGCTGTCGCCCCGAAGCCGCGGAAGAGGTTCTCGAAGACCTCGTTGAGGTCGCCCATGTCGCCGGGCTCATAGGTGGTGAAGGGTGAGCCTCCGCCCTGTGGCCGGCCATATCCGCCAGCCTGCTGCCGGGCCTGCTGCTGAGCACGCGCATAGGCTTCGGCATTATCGGCATCCGACCCGAACTGGTCGTACTTCTTCCTCTTGTCGGCGTCGGACAGCACCTCGTAAGCCTCGTTGATCAGCTTGAACCTGGCCTCGGCAGCCTTGTCGCCGGGATTGACGTCCGGATGCCACTTGCGGGCCAGTTTGCGGTAAGCTGCTTTTATATCTTTGTCGGGGGCATTCTTGGGTACGCCGAGTGTGCCGTAATAATCTTTTCCTGCCATTTCTCCACCTTGGGCTGAATTATAGGTGCCTTGCTATCTTAGCGTCAAGATACCTTATAAATTTATAACATACACATTATATTATTAGTTATGATACTTGACAAATTTTGTGAGGTTAGATAAACCAGCATCCCCTCTTTTGGGGAAAATTGAAGCTGCAAAACCGGTGGCTAAAAGGTTAACTCTGGCAGCCGGCGCCGCTCACCGACCTCAATATGTCCAGGAACTGGTTAAGGATCCAGGCCGTGGCGCCCCAGATAACCCGGCCGCCAACCTCGAAGGTATAAACCCTGACGGGCACGCCCATGAAGACCATATCCTCTTCTTTCTTATCTGCTTTCATGAGGTCTTCCAGCGGCAGGTCAAAGACCTCCTCCACCTCGAAGTCGTCCTTTTTGAATTGATAAGGGTAGGGGATGAGTCCCACGAAGGGCGTGATGCGGTAGTGGGAGCTGGCGGTGGCGGCGTCATCCAGCTCGCCCAGTACTTCGATGTCCTTCTCTTTGAGGCCTATCTCCTCACGGCTTTCACGCAACGCTGTTTCGAGGGGAGACTTATCGTCTTCGTGCCGGCCTCCGCCGGGGAAGGATATCTGCCCCTGGTGGTGCGACAGGTGCGAAGTGCGTTTGGTGAATAATATATGGCACTTGCCGTCTTTCTCGAAAATGGGGAGCAACACGGCCGAATCGGTCAGGCTGCTGTCGGAGATGACCAGCTTGCTGCGTTCAGCCAGTGCCTGCCTGATCTTTTCTTTCATAGTCGTTTGTAATCATACAACTTAAAGGAAAAACGTGACAAATGGGGAGGCGTGTGCGTAATACGGGAAAAAAACCGCCGATCCGCCGGAGCCGTAGCTAAAATTTGATTACGCCATCGTCATTTGTATATACTGTGGAATTGAGGTTTTTTACATATGGCGACACAAAAAGACTATTACGACCTGCTGGGCATCCCGCGCAATGCCACAGATGAGCAGATAAAAAAGGCCTTCCGCAAGCAGGCCATGGACTTCCATCCCGACCGCAACAGCAGCCCGGAAGCCTCGGAACGGTTCAAAGAGGTCAATGAAGCCTACGAGGTGCTGTCCGATTCTCAGAAAAGGGCCTATTATGACCGCTACGGGCGGACGCCCGGCAATGGCGGTGAGAGCATGGGCTTCGATACCTTCGAGTTCGGCGGCCTGGGCGACATCTTCGAAGCGTTTTTCGGCGGGGCCACCTCCACGGCCCAGCGGCGCTCGCCGCACAAGGGCTCGGATATAGTCGCCAGGGTGAGCCTGACGTTCGAAGAAGCCTATTCCGGCGTCCAGCGTGAAATCGAAACCAGCCGCGTGGAGCTGTGCAGCGTCTGTAAAGGAGTGGGCAGCAAGCCGGGGACCAACCCGGAGAAATGCCCGGAATGCAACGGCGCCGGACAGGTGCGCCGCACCCAGCAGAGCATCTTCGGCCGCTTCGTGCAGACCTCCACCTGCCCCCGCTGCGGCGGCCAGGGCTCGGTCATAAACAATCCCTGCACACATTGCAAGGGCCAGGGCAGGGAGCGCGTGAAGCGCAAGCTTTCAGCCAATATCCCGGCAGGCGTGGACGAAGAGAGCCAGATGAAGTTGCAGCATGAGGGCGAGGCGGGCTTTTACGGCGGCTCGGCCGGCGACCTTTATATCAGGTTCGAAATCAAGCCGCACAAGTTCTTTGTGCGCAGGCATTCGGACATCATAATGGCGCTGCCTTTGAATTTTGCGCAGGCTGCGCTGGGCTGCAGCGTGGAAATACCCACCATGGAAGGGAAATTCACCTTGAAGCTAGCGGCAGGCATACAGCACGGAAAGGTCGTACATATAAAAGACAAGGGCTTCCCGCGCATCCACTCCAAGAGCCGCGGAGACCAGATAGTAATCGTCAAGGTGCTTACGCCGGACAAAATGGACGTGCGGCAGCGTCAGCTATTTGAAGAACTTTCTCAGAGCCTGCCCAAAATGGAAGAGTGGTCGCGCCCCAACGATGACTTGCTGCAGTATTTGAGCTAAGGCCTTCCCCTCTATAATTTCCCCGTTGCTCAGGGACGTACCCTGGCGCTTTTATCGCCAATCTTGGACTCGGTGCCGGCCTGAAGCCGCATGATATTGGTGCGGTGCTGGTAGACGATGAGGCCCACCGCCAGTAAGCCGTAGATCATATATACGGGCGCAGCCATGGCCAGCACGACCAGCGCCATTAAAACCAGCAATGTCCCCAGGGCGCCCAGTATCGATCCCAGGGATACATACCTGGTTATCAGGATGACTATTCCGCCCACCAGAAGTCCGGCCAGGCAAACAAACCAGTTGATAACCAGCATCCCTCCAACGAAAGTTGCCACACCTTTGCCGCCCTTGAACTTGATGTAGACCGACCAGTTATGACCTACCATAACCAGTATAGCGGCCAGTACCTGGGCAAACTGCACATGGATATCATATCCGGCCACGAATATTTTGTCGTCGGCTATGATAAAACCGGCGGCCAGCACAGGCAGCGCCGCTTTGGCCAGGTCGAGCACCAGCGTTATCAGTCCCGGCTTGGCGCCCAGCACGCGGAAGACGTTGGTGGCGCCTATATTGCCGCTGCCGTACTTCCTGATGTCCACACCGTACATCCTGCGGCACACGATAAGGCCGAAGGGTATGGCCCCTATCAGGTAGGCCATAAGCGCTATGGCCACATATTTTATGATCAAAATCATGAGATCTTTCCTCCGGATTTAGTAGACCGCCTGGCGCCCTTTTTGAATTGTAACTTGAGCGACGTCCCCGAAAAGCCGAATGTCTGGCGCAGCCTGTTCTCAAGATAACGCTGGTAAGAAAAATGCACCAGCCTGGGGTCGTTGACCATGAAGGTGAACGAAGGCGGGTTGATGCCGCCCTGATAAGCCCTGAAAACCTCCAGACGTTTGGTGCCCCTGGGCGGAGGCGCATGCGAGGCCACCGCATCTTTGATCAACTTATCAATGACATCATTGGGCAACTGCTTCTTCCTCTCACTCCACGCTTCCAGCCCTATGGGGATGACGTTCTTAACGCCCAGCCCGGTCAGGGCGGAGGTAAAAAGCAGCGGCGCGTGCGCGATGAATTTCATGCGTTTGTCGACCAGGGCGACGAAGGCGTCCTGCTGGTCCCTGTCGGCCAGGTCCCACTTGTTGACTATCAGCACGATGCCTTTGCATGCTTCCTTAATATAGCCCGCTATATGCGTGTCCTGGGCGGTGATGAACTCGGTTGCATCCATGATCAGCAGGGCCACATCACAGCGGTTGATGGCGCGCAGCGTGCGCACCAGCCCGTAATATTCCAGTCCCGTGCCGGCTTTGCTCCTCTTGCGTATGCCGGCCGTGTCTATGAGGAGGACTTCCTGGTCCTTATATTTAACGATGGTGTCGGTGGCGTCACGCGTGGTTCCCGCCGTGGCATCGACTATCACCCTCTCCTTACCCACCAGGGCATTCAACAGCATGGACTTGCCGACATTTGGCCTGCCCACGATGGCCAGCTTGGGCCTCTTGCTTTCTTCGGGGGCGGCCTCCTCGGAGGGAGGTAGAGCCTCGACCAGCGCTTCCAGCAACTCATTTATGCCTTTGCCGTGATGGCCGCTGACCGGCAAGGGGTCGCCCATGCCGAGCTGATAGAACTCGGCGCTGGCCTCCCGCAACTTTTCGGTCTCGGCTTTATTGGCGGCCAGTATGACTGGTTTGCCCAACTTACGCAGGATATCGGCGATTTCACGGTCGGCCGCGATCAGGCCGTCCCTCACGTCTAAAACGAAAATAATAGCGTCCGATTCCGCAATAGCGGCTTCGATCTGCTGCCTGATTTTCCTGCCCATATCGCTGGGAGCTTCGGGTTCCATTCCGCCTGTATCGATGAGCGTCACCTCGCGGCCCAGCATCTCGACATCGGCGAATATGCGGTCGCGCGTAGTCCCCGGCAAGTCTTCGACAATGGCGATCGGAGAGCCTGCTATACGGTTAAACAAGGTCGACTTGCCCACGTTGGGCCGGCCGACTATAGTGACGATCGGGTTCATTCTACTCCCATAATTCTAGCAGATAAAAGCATTAATAATAATAAGTAATTCTACGGAGATTTGGCGGCCGGAGGTGTTATTTTATTTGTAAAGCTCGGCCAGCAGGGTGCGCTGGAAATGAAGCCGGTTTTCAGCCTGGTCGAAAATAACCGAGCGGTAGCGGTCCACGATGCCCACCGCCACTTCCTCACCGTGGTGCGCCGGCAGCGGATGCATGACCAGGGCATCCTTTTTGGCAAGTGAAAGCAGCTTGTCGTTAACCTGGTATTCGGCAAAAGCAATGCAGCGCTGTTCGTATTCTTCCTCCTGGCCCATGCTGGTCCAGACATCGGTATAGATCACGTCGGCGTCCTTGGCCGCCATAGCGGGCTCTTCCAGCAGCATGATCTGGCTGCCGCTCTTCTCGGCGTACTTATTGGCGATCATGAGGACGTTGTCCTTCAAGCTGTATTCCTGCGGCGAGGCTATGAGGAAATTGATGCCCACCATCGAGCAGGCCAGCAGCAGCGAGTTGGCCACATTGTTGCCGTCGCCGACGAAGGCCAGGCTCAAACCCTTAAACTTGCCTTTGTGCTCGTATATGGTGGTCAGGTCCGCCAGCGCCTGGCAGGGATGCTCATAATCGGAGAGGGCGTTAATTACCGGGATGCTGCTGAATTCGGCCAGCGTCTCCAGCGTGCGGTGCTGGAAGGTTCGGGCAACGATGCCCTGCACGTAGCGGCTGAGCACGTGCGCCACATCGGGCACAGACTCACGTTTGCCAAGGCCAACCTCATCAGGCGACATGTACATGGCGTAGCCGCCCAACTGGTGGACGGCCAACTCGAAGCTCATCCTGGTGCGCAGCGAGGGCTTTTCGAACAAAAGCACGATCGATTTGCCCGCCAACACCTGCGGCCAGGCTTCTTTCTTGGATTTTATGGCCTGCTTTACAAGCTGCTCGATTTCGCCGGGCGCAAAATCCGCAACCGACAGAATATCACGTTTCGCCAATCTAATATTTACTCCTATTCAAAGTACCAGTATACCATATCATCCAGCTATTTATGGAGTTGTTTGAACCCGGCCCGGGGACAAAACAGGGCCGCCGTTTTAAAACGGCGGCCCTACAATAATTGCTTTTTCTTCTATTAAGGCAGCCCGGCTTTGAGTGTATTCTGATAAGCCGTCTCCAGGTCGCTCACCTTCATCACGATGTTGCCGCTGCTGACCTGGTAAGAAACCGATGCCTTGGGATAGTTGACACAGCCGCCTGCGATGCCTATGCCTGTTTGGGCATTGAAGGTGGTGGCGCATGTATCGCATACCAAGGTATTGCCGTCCAGGGAATAGGTCTTGCCCCTGCAGGGCGGGCAGATGCTGGCGCGTACGTATAATTGATCGCCCAGGTTATAAGCCATGAAGCTTTGCTTTCCGCCCGGTACATCCACCAGGAAATGGACGTTCCAGTCTTTCTGTACCGCGCTTAGCGGTATGGTGACTGTATCATTGGCCAATATGGGCACAACCTCGGTAGCCTTGATAGGTCCGGAAGGCTTTGGGGACACTGAGGCAGCGGATGCGGCGGCGGCAGGTGCAGCGGGTGAAGTCTGCGATACCGGGGTCAGGTTTACCGGGTCCTGTGCAGGCTGCGGGGCCACCGGCGAGGATGACCCGGCACAGGCTGTCGCGATCAGTGTCAGCGACAATAGTACTATCCCTATAGTTATCTTTCCATGCATAGTCTATATTCTCCTTCTTATAAAAATATTAATTGTGTAATTTTCAACTTTATCCAGTCTGAATTAAAAGTATTTACTGTCCGCAGCAGCTCCTCCCCTGGGTGGCAACGGTGCTCTGGCCTCCGCCTCCGCAACAGCTTGCTCCTGCCACCGGACCGATGGATGATGGGCCTGCGTTGGCAGTTGCCGCTGTCTGGCAGCAGCTGGGTTTGGCGGCAGTCGTACCCGGCCCTGCCGGTGTGATATTGAGCGCCGTCTGCGGTGCGATCACATCGAATTGTCCGGCCATTTGCTCGAGGCTAACCGTATAGGACTGGACAGCGTTTTTGGTGGTATTGAATGTGACTTCCCGGCTGCCTCCTGCCGGAATATCTATAGCCCCCACAGCTTCAACTACGCCATTGACTTTAAGCTGGACGTTATAGGTGCCATCCGCGTCGCCAGAATTGACGATTTTAGCATCGATCAAAACTTTCTCTCCCGGTCCGACCTGGGAAGGGTTAACGCCCAACCCGACAACCTTGAACTGCGCCTGGGGGGCTGGTGTGGGATCGGCAGCTATGGGGTTGGCCCCGGCTGCGGAGCATGCCACCAGCCCCAGCGAAGCTGTAACCAGTACCAGTGCTACGATAGCAGCCACGAGGATCCCTTTGGGCATCTGACTCATAATTTTTAACATTTTTCTACCTCACTGATTGCTGAACGGCCTTGCTGATTATCCGGCCGTCCTGCAGCGTTATGATTTGTTTGGCCTGCCTGGCGATATCGGCGCTGTGCGTAACCATGAGTATGCTGCGCCCTTCCTGGTTCAATTCCTTGAAAAGTTCGAGGATTTCATTGCCCGTTTTCTGGTCCATATTGCCGGTCGGCTCATCAGCCAGAATAAGGCTGGGGCCGCTGACCAGCGCCCGGGCGATGGCCACCCTTTGCTGTTCGCCACCGCTTAGCTGACTGGGCTTGTGCTCGGCCCTTTTGCCCAGGCCCACCCTCGACAGTATGGTCTCTACCTTTTGCTCATCGCCCCCGTCGCCGCAGAATATTAAAGGCAGGAGAACATTCTCCATAGCGGTTAGGGATGGGAGCAGGTGATACTGTTGAAACACGTAGGCGATCTTGCCGCGCCTGATATCGACCAGATCATTTTCTCCCAGGTTGTCGATACGGTGTCCATCCAGGATCACCTCACCGCTGGTAAGCCGGTCGAGCCCGCCGATGATATTGAGAAATGTTGACTTTCCGCTGCCCGAAGGCCCCATGATGGCGATAAAATCGCCGTCTTCAACTTTAAGCGAGACCCGGTCCAAGGCCACCACGCGGGCGCTCCCCTCGCCATATATCTTGGTCACATTATTGATTTCCAGCATTTTTCCTCCTGAATTCTCTCAGCTTTTCCCGGGGTTATACCGACCTGAAGGAATCAGCAACCCTGATCTGGCTGGCGCGGATGGCCGGGTAAATAGTGGCCGCCACGGCAACAACAATGGATACTCCCAGCGCCAGGGGCAAGTATTGTGGCACAAAGCTGATGGCGGTGCCTTCAAAGACCAGAGGCCCTATTGCAAACGCCAGGGCAGTCCCCAGAAAATAGCCGCCTATGCCCCCCAGCACCCCGATGATTAAAGCCTCGTAGATGAAGACCTTTATTATCTGGTTGCGGGATGCGCCCACCGCCCTCATGATCCCTATGTCTTTAATCCTCTCATGCACAGAGGACATCATAGTGTTGACCACACCGAATAGTCCGACGGCCAGCGTTATACCGCCCAGGGCCAGCATGAGATTGCTCATCTTATCTACCAGGCCCATCTCGGACTTGGCGATCTGTTTTACGGCGATAGCCGTTACACCAGGGATATTCTTGTTTATGCTGTCCGCAATAGTTTCCACCGGGCAGGAGTTGCACAGGGCGCGTATATCCAGCGAGGAAATCATGCCGTCTTTGTCGAAGGCCTTCTGCACGGAGGCCAGCGGAGCGAAAATTTGATAATCATCGCTTGAACCGGTTTCATCTAAGATGCCTGCGATCTTCAGCTCGTTATTATTAAACAGGATAGTATCACCGACATTCAGCTTTAAAAGCTCGGCGGCCAGCGATCCGACCAATACACTATCCGGACCGTTGATGTAGTCACCCTTACCGACATTCCACCAGCTTTTGACTAATTTTTCCGGTTCGGGGTCCACCCCAACCACTACTACGGATACGCCGTTAACTTTGGTATTTTCATAAAGGTAAGGCGCTAGGGTAGCTATGTTGCCCTGATCATCGATCTTCATTACTTCCCTGATATTGCTGTCGGCGATCTGCCTGATGGCGGGCAACTCGCTCTGGGGGATGTAGTTATCCCCGACTGTAAGCGTTCCCATGCTGAGATTGCCCAGCTTCATATCCAGGTTGTTTACGGCCGGGATCACCGTCAGGTTGGGGCCGTATTGCTCCAACTGTTTATAGATCTTGGCCTGCCCGGCAAAGGCCATAGTCAGGACACCTACGACCGTCATAGTACCTATGACCACGCCCAGGGCCGCATACAGTACGCGCCGTTTACGGCGCATAACGTCCTTGGCAACAATCTGATATAGCTTCATTCAGTCCTCCTCCTATATTGGACACAAGATTACCTGACAATTGTGAGAATTTGATGGAATTTATTTGAAGAATTGATGAATTTTTCCGTTTCAGTCTCACGGATTTTTTACTGCTGGAAGCGTCTGGATGATATCTGTGGAAGTATAATATATAATGAACTCTAAAAGCAGCGGTGTACGGCCGGGTACGGGAGATGTCTAAAGAAAAGCCCCTTTTAATACTCTTTGATGGCAACGCCTTGGTTCATCGCGCCTTCCATGCGCTGCCTCCGCTGACCATTACCAGGACAGGTGAGATGGTCAATGCCGTGCAGGGATTCGCCAACACGCTCTTGAAGCTCCTGCGAGATAATAAGCCGGACTACTGGGCGATCGCCTTCGACCGCCGCGCTCCAACCTTCCGGCATCTAATGTTCGAAGACTACAAAGCCCAACGTCCCAAAACCCCGCAGGAACTCTCAACCCAGATAGATAGGGTGCACGAGCTTTCCGAAGCATTCAACCTGCCGGTATTCGAGTTGGACGGCTTTGAGGCCGACGATATCATCGGGACCCTCAGCCGGCAGGCTGCCGCCAAGGGCGTCGATACGCTAATTGTAACGGGCGATAACGACATGCTGCAGGTAGTATCGCCGGGAATAAAAGTCATGTCTCCCAGGCGCGGCTTTGCCGATACAGTTATCTATGACGAGGCGGCGGTGCAGCAAAAATACGGGCTGTCGCCAGTACAGCTTATCAGCTACAAGGCGCTGGTAGGCGATGCTTCGGATAACATACCGGGCATCCGGGGTGTCGGCGACAAGACCGCCGTCAAGCTGCTGCAGCAGTTCGGCGACCTGGAAGGTGTCTACAGCCACATAGAAGAAGTCACGCCGGAAAGGTTGCGTTTGCTCCTCTCTGAAAACAGGGAGCATGCCATGCGGAACCGTGAGCTGGCAGCCATCGTCACCGACGTGCCGGTGCCCTTCAATGTAGAAACCTGCACCGTCAGTTCTTACGACCGCAACAAGGTGGTCGAGCTATTTCGTGAACTGGGATTTTCCTCTTTGCTGGCGCGGCTCCCCAACGAGATCGGTGCGGAGCCAGCAGCCGTACCCAAATCGCCTGATATAAAAGAAAACTATCGCGTGGTCAGCACATCAGCTGAACTGGACGACCTAGCGCTGCGCCTATCTTACGCAGGCACTTTTGCACTTTCGGTCGTTCCGGGGGGCGATAACGCTATGCTCAGCAGCCTGGTGGGAATTGCCATTTCGCCCGCCAAAGGCGAAGCCTACTATATTCCGCTGGGCCATGAGACTCTCAGCCAGGTTGTCCAATTGCCGCAATCCAAAGTGCTGGCTGTTCTCAAACCGTTTATCGAGCAGGAAAAGTATGCCAAAATTGCCTATGACGGCAAATTCGACATTATCCTGCTGGCGCAGAACGGGCTTAAACTCAATAATGTGGCCTATGATAACCTGATTGCAGCATACCTGATCGGCGAAAAATCGCTCAAGCTCCAATCCATCGCCTTCAACAAACTGGGAATCGAAATACCATCGTTTTCCGACCTGACCGGCAGCGGGGCTAGACAGACGCCACTGGCACGTTTCCCGGTCGACCGCGTTGGCGAGCTGGCTTCCACCGATGCCGATATAACCTTCAGGCTCAAGGAATCCCTGGAGAAGGAACTGCGCTCAGAAGAACTCTGGAGCCTGTTCAACGACGTGGAGATGCCGCTGGTTCCGCTGCTGGCCGAGATGGAAATGAACGGAGTCTTGCTTGATAGGGCACTGCTGAATGAGATGTCATCAAGCATCGGCGCCGACATGCTGCGGCTGGAAGGTGAGATATATAGCGCCGTCGGCCACGATTTCAATATCAACTCATCGCAGCAGCTTTCCACCGTGCTTTTTGCAGAGCTCGGGCTCCAGTCGGGACGCAAGACCCAGAGCGGGTACTCAACGGATGCGGCGACCCTCGAAGCGCTGGCCGATGCGCACCCGGTCATCAAATACATATTAGAATACAGGCAGCTTTCCAAACTGAAATCAACCTATACCGACGCACTTCCCATGCTGGTCAACCCGCGAACCGGAAGGATACATACCAGCTTCAATCAAACGGGAACAACCACCGGACGCCTCTCTTCCAGCGAGCCCAACCTGCAGAACATCCCCATACGTGGCGAGCTGGGCGCTAAAATAAGGCAGGCCATCATTGCACAGCCCGGCTGGGACCTGCTCTCCGCCGATTATTCGCAAATAGACCTGAGAGCACTGGCCCATATTTCGCAGGATGCAGAACTTATTGCCACTTTCCAGCGTGACGAGGATGTTCATACGCATACGGCCTCGGAGGTTTTCGGCGTGCCCGATTCGGAGGTCACTCCCAAGATGCGCCGGGCGGCCAAGACCATCAACTTCGGCGTGATTTACGGGATGAGCGGCTACGGGCTGCACCAAGCCACCGACCTGTCGATTGAGGAAGCTGAACTGTTTATCAGCACGTATTTCAGCCGCTATCCCGGTGTGAGGAACTATATAGAGGAGACCAAAAAGCAGGCCGCCAAACTGGGTTATGTACAGACGGTGCTGGGCAGGCGCCGCTACATCCCGGAGATCAATTCCACCAACCGGCTGGCGCGGGAAGCTGCTGAAAGGATGGCCATTAACATGCCCGTGCAGGGAACATCGGCCGATATAATTAAGATAGCCATGGTAGAGCTGCATCGCGAGATGGTCAAACATAACCTGAAAACCAGGATGACGCTGCAGGTGCATGATGAACTGGTCTTCGAGGTTCCTCCCGAGGAACTCGACGCCGTCAAGCAACTGGTGCAGCAAATCATGCCCAACGCCATGAAGCTGATCGTCCCCTTAAAAATAGATATTAAAGTCGGCAAGAACTGGGGTGAAATGAGCTGATGCCCGAGCTTCCCGAAGTCGAAACGATTAAAAACAGCTTGGAACCCCACGTGGTGGGACGCACCTTCACCGGCGTCAAAATTGACGATACGAGACCCCTGCAGAATTTAAAGGCCGGCCAGTTCCGAAGGCGCCTCATCGGCAAGACCATATTGAGTTTGAAGCGGCGGGGCAAATATATGATATTCGGCCTGCCGGGCGGGGAATACCTTATTATCCACCTGCGCATGACCGGGGCGCTGCTCTGGAATCCGGAAGGCGAGGAGCGCTTCGCACGCATAGAGTTTTCCTTTGATGACGGGGGGCGCCTGCTATATACGGACGTGAGGCGGTTCGGAACTATGTACCTGGTCAGGGATCCTTCCACTATAACAGGCAAGTTAGGCATCGAGCCGCTGAGCGGCCGGTTCACCCCGGATTATCTGGCCGGCATCTTGAATTCACGTCCTACCCCTGTTAAATCTTTGCTGCTCAACCAGGAGAGGATTGCGGGGATCGGTAATATGTATGCGGATGAGGCGCTTTTCCACGCCGGGCTACACCCCTTGAGGCCGGCCAATTCTCTGGATAAGGATGATATAAAGCGCCTTCATAGGGGTATACAGTCCGTGCTTAAGAAGGGGATCAGGAACAGGGGGGCCAGTATCCGCAACTACCGCTGTCCTGACGGCCAGGCCGGCACGGCCCATGAAGAGTTTGCGGTCGCCCACCGTGAAGGCCAATCCTGCCCGCGCTGCGGAGGAAAGATCGCCAGGATAGTAGTGGGCCAGAGGGGTACATATTATTGCCCCAATTGCCAGCCCTTAAAAAATAATTCCAAGAGGACGACGAGATGAAAGCACATTGGTTGATGATTGGCGGAGCGGCACTTTTTGTGATCAGCTGGGCAGCCCACGATATTTTTAAACTTTTCACCAGTGGTTGGGAGGCCACTGCCCTCAGCCTGTTGATTTTCCTCAGTCCGGTGATCGTGCTGTTGGGCATCGTAATATTCTTACTCTCACGTATACGACAAAGAAAGCCACCTCAAGGTTGAAAAATGCGGTTTACCAATTGCATTCTTATATGCTTTGTGGTAAAAAAAGCCAGTACCCTATAAAAGGAGGTAGTCATAATGCCGGTGTGGATGAATATGACCGACCAGTTGGGACCGGAAAAGCTCTTGCACGTTTACGATCCTATGACAGGGATGAAGGGCGTGGTGGTTGTCGACACTTCATCGACTATGGGCGCTGCCGGCGGCCTACGGCTGCTGCCTTATTTCACTACCGATGATATTTTCCGGTTCGCCAGGGCAACCTCGTATAAATTTGCCTTTCTTGACCTTCCTATCGGCGGCGCCAAAGCGGGCATCTGGGCTGAGCCTGAAATACACGGGCCTCAGCGCAAGGAGCTGTTCGCTTCCTTCGGAAATGCGATCAAAGCACTGCTTTGTTCCGGCGTTACTCTGGCGGCGGATATGGGCACGGATCGCGATGATATCGCTGTCCTTTATGAGACGGCCTGCACGACGAAAAGGTCCACCGGCCTCTCCACGCAGGTGGTTGACGGCGAGCCTCTGGAAGACCATGCCGGCGGATACGGCGTAGTTGTAGCTGCAGTTGCCGCCTGCCAGGCAGCGGGTTTGAATATTAAAGATGCCAGGGTAGCCATTGAAGGTTTCGGCAAGATGGGAGGCACGGTAGCCCGCTATATAAGCGAGTCCGGCGCTAAAGTCGTAGCTATTTCAACCATTAACGGGGCAGCCTACAACAAAGATGGTTTGGATGTTATGACCATGCTCCAGGCCCGCAAAGTGGCCGGCGATAAAGCTATTACGGAGTGCAGGCAAGCAAAACACATTAAGCCTAAGGACCTTTACGGGTTGAAGGTGGATATCCTCATCCCAGGCGCCAGACCCTATGTCATAACCAAGAAAAATGCTAAAAGCATAAAAGCCAGGGCCGTAGCCTGTGCGGCCGATTTACCAATAACCGACGAAGCTGAGGAAATACTGTTTAAGAGAGGCATTATATCTGTACCAGATTTCATATCTAATGCAGGTGGCATGGTCTTCGATGTGGTGGATGCCGTCGGCGGATCTTCTGATGATGTTTTCAGGGTGCTCAGAGATTACTATGGCCCCCAGATATCGCAGCTTCTTACGGAATCCAAACAGCAAAAAATCAACCCTAGGACTTTAGCAGTCAGAAAGGCTGCGGAAAAGATACTGGCAGCCAGGAAGCAACCTCCAACCCCCGACCTGGAACAAACGGCAGTCGAATTGAGAAAGCGCCTGGGCATTAAGTAAAGTCATTTTTATAAGAAACAACCATTTTTAAAGGGGGTGTTCTATGGCAGATTCCGCGGCCAGAGCCCTGGCACTATTGCGCGATGGCAGCCATTTTCAATGGTACATAATTCCACTGCTGTTGCTGGTCATGTATGTATACGCCAACGAGGTCGAACGCAGGAACTGGAGCCTGGTACTGGCCGGGCTGGCTTTCTGGCTCATGGATTGGTTCAATGAGATTTGGAACGGACTGGTCTTTCATTTTACCAACTATGCTCCTGTATGGGCGACGCCCGGCAACGGCAGCTCACTGGTAATCCTGATCGGACTCAATATCGAGATAAGTTTCATGTTCGCTATTATGGGCATTATAATGGCAAAACAACTCCCCGCCGATAAAAATTTGAAGATTCTGGGCGTACCCAACCGCATGCTCTATGCTATTGTTGGTTCAGCTTTAGCTGTCTTCGTGGAATGCCTTCTCAACTGGGTTGGTGCGCTTACCTGGGAATACCCCTGGTGGAATCTGCGCGCTCCCTGGCTCATCTGGCTGATCGGCTACATGCCGTTCTTCCTGATGGCATTCTGGGTTTACGATATGAAATCTATGAAAAATAAACTGATCACGGTCGGCACGATACTTGCCGTGGATGCCCTGGCCCTCATCCTTTTTATGGGCATCCTGAAATGGATTTGACCGGTCGTAATTCTCGCCCTAATTTAAAGGCCGCTAATACTTAATTAGCGGCCTTTCATTTTATTTGCGGTAGCCCGGTTTGGCTCAGCCGAAAGTATGACCCCATGTCGGATTATAGGCTTACCGCCACCTCCTCATCAGTCCTATCAAAGTAAGACCCCACTCCGATTACACATCAATCAGACTAATGTAGACTTTGTATGTCTATTTAAGGAGTATTTGTATTAATGATGAAACCTGAGACCTCAGCCATGGAACAAACCAGCAGCGAAATTTTAGAAAAGGCTATCGCCTTTGGAAATAACGGGATAAATCTGATAGGTAGGATGTTTATACCGGCAAACGCCAGTAAGCACAATCGCGTCCCGGGAGCCGTCCTTTGCCACGGCTACGGCTCCGACCAGGCCATATTTGAGGACAGCGCCAGGGAACTGGCGGCGGAAGGTATCGCCACCTTGACCTTCGATTTCCGCGGACATGGTTCCAGCGAGGGCGAGCTAGACGGCAGCATAGTAGATGATGTTATGGACGCCTGGGATTACCTGCACGATCAACCCGAGGTTGACCACAAACGTATGGGGTTGATCGGGCACAGCATGGGAGCCTTTTCCGCCATCCTGGCGGCCGGCAAGCTAAGGAAAGCTAAAGTGCTGGTCGCCCTTGCCTGCCCGGGCGAGATTAATAATCCGATTGCTGTGAACCCCAGGCACATCTTCCACCCGGCATTGAAGTGGGGCATCACGATGATTTTCAAGATCGTACAACGTACACACAAGCTTGAAGTGCGTGTAAACTGGAAGAAGTTCATAGCGTTCTGGCCCAAAATGAAACCCTCCAGGGCGCTGGCAGATCTGGACAATTGCTCCAAACTATTCGTATTCTGTCTGGGAGATCCTGCGGCACCCTATAATAAATTCCTTTATTCATATGGCATGGCCAGCGAACCCAAGAGGGTTATGGTTTATACCGGCAATCACGACACACCTCTGGAAGAAGGTATGCTGCGCTCACAATGGCAGAAGTGGACCGTCGGCGCCCTTCACGGCAGGCACCCTTATTAAATCAGGAAAAAATATAAGCTGAAAGTATTAATAACCGGCGGCGCCGGCCATTTGGGGATAACGATATCCCGATATTTCTTAAAGCACTACCGGGACCTGATAGGTGCCATCCTCAAAGTCATGGGTTTACCGGTACCACCGGAATATAAATTGCCAGTAAACCATATTACCTGGACTGGTATGATACCGTTAAATCTGAGGCTATGTTGACATACCACATAAAGACATTCGCGCATTATATGCAGGACTATACCAGGTAACTGAGCCGGCGTTTCACACCGGTCTTTATCCCCTTTATGCGTTACTTTGTCGAACCCGTATTCGGCTGGATGGTAGTACGCTTCATGTAGCCGAAATCATAGTATAAACCTCCTTATTAGAAAATAGAGGGCTGGCGCCAGCCCTCTATTTTTTTCTCTTTCGACACATCATTGTATAATGCTACTTACAGATAGTCTTCATATCTGGTTTCATATTGCCGGGAGGTTGATCTGTAAGATGGAGAGTATAATTTGCAAAGAGCTGAAATTGCGCTACCAGCCGATCGCCGTAATCCTTACTAACGATAAGCAGGGCAACACTCCGAAATTCAGAGAAAACGGCTGGTCTTGTATGATAAGAATGTTCGTGGAGGCGGCACGCGGTGACGTAGTCGCACTCGACCGCAAAGCTGTCCACTGCCCGGGAGGCAAGACAGGAGTTGGCTTCGGCAATTCTTACGCCAAGCATCTCGATGTGGTTTCCCATTTTCTATCTACCGGCAAACCGGGTAAATTCGAAGGGGAAGCCTACAAAAAAACACCCGAACTGGCTAAAAGCATGCTGACCAGCTTGCCCGCCCTGGATATACCCTTCAAATATGTGATCCTAAAGCCCCTGGGAAAAGTGGAACCCTGTTCAGAAACACCGCGTTTAATAATTTTCCTGGTTAACCCGGATCAGCTTTCGGCATTGACCATGCTGGCCAACTACAACCGCTCTAACAATCACAGTGTCATAATCAGCATGGGTTCAGCGTGCAGCTCTATTTGCCTCTATCCTTTCAACGAGGCCCAGAACGGTTCTCCCAGGGCAATTATAGGTTTGACCGATATAACGGCGCGGCACTACCTCGATCCCGATATCCTCTCTTTCACGGTGCCCTACGGCATGTTTTTGCAAATGGAAACGGACGTGCCCGGCAGCTTCCTGAGTAAGAAACCCTGGCTGAAATTGAAGGAGCGTATAGCGGGCTAGGTCCATCACAGTAAGGAGTCAGGTTAGAATGGGTATATTCGAAAGGATGGCCTACGCAATCTTCCGTATCGCTACAGGTAATAGCAATAAACGCTGGTTTTATACCCCCATCGCAGGCCTGCTATTCCTGTGTTTTCTGGCACTCTTCTATATCGCAGCAATCTTCACGGATAAATGGCTTAATCTGCCTTCGATCAGCCACCTGCCCTGGACCCTGATACCGGTTTTAATTTTGCTCGTGCCGGGAGTTATCCTGGTGCTGTGGACTTGGATTCAGTTTATACGTGCACGCGGCACTCCAGTCCCCCTCAATCCACCACGGGAATTAATCACGTCGGGGCTGTACGCTTACAGCCGCAATCCCATGCTTCTGGGTATATTCCTGATATTTTTGGGCTCCGGTATATGGATGGGCTCACTATCCCTGACCGTCTTCTATACTCCCCTGGTCATATTGGTTTTTTATTTCCAGATTACCAAAATCGAAGAAAAGGAGATGGAACTTAAATTCGGTCAATCATACCTGGAATATAAGAAGAAGGTTCCGCTGTTTTTCCCCTTTTTAAATTGGCGCGGGAAATACAATTAGCGCTACAGTTGGGTTAGGAATTTATTCTTATGGCGAATGAATTGAAGAACCTTAAAACAATCTCACTGCGTATTTCCGGGATGATGTGTGCTGCCTGTGTGGCGCACAACGAAGAAGCCCTATCTTCATTGCCGGGGGTAACCAAAGCCGTGGTCAACCTGGCTACCGGAAAGGCCAGGGTCGAATACGACCCGGATAAGGTGACCCTGGAAGATATGAAAAAGGCAGTCTCAGATGCAGGTTATGAGGTGGTCCTGGATAATATACAGTTAAAAATCGGAGGCATGAGCTGCCAGGCCTGCGCATCCAATATCGAGACTGCGGTCGGCTCGCTGCCCGGCGTTGGAAGGGTTGTAGTAAATTTTGCTACAGGAAGCGCTGGCATTGACTATGTCCCGGATATCACCCCGCTTGCAGAAATACGTGATACTATCCACGAGCTTGGCTACGATGTAATCGAAAAGATCGAAGGCCTGGATGAGCTGGATAGGGAAAGAAATGCACGGCAAAAAGAAATAAGGCGCCAGCTCATCAATCTGATTATCTCCGGCACTCTGGGTACCGTTGTCATGATCGGCATGCTGCAGCCTTACTGGATTTTCCCGACTTTTGTACCGGAGTGGCTAAACAACAAAATTATCCTGTTTTTCCTGACCACTCCGATCGTGTTGGGCCCGGCCAGGCAGTTCTTCATTAATAGTTGGAACGGCCTCAGACACGGGGTAACAGATATGAACCTCCTTTACGCTACAGGTATCGGAGCTGCCTACGGCATCGCTATCATCAATACATTCTGGCCCGATGCCGGGTTTGGCGGTAAAAACGCAACTTTCTATGAGGCGGCGGCCTTGCTCACGGCATTTATCATCCTTGGCCGTTACCTGGAAGCTGTGACGCGCGGCAGGACATCCGAAGCCATACGACGGCTCATGAAATTGCAGCCCAAACGGGCGCGCGTGATTCGTGATAACCAGGAGATGGACATTCCGGCAGAGGAGGTTCAACTGAATGAGGTTATCATTGTACGCCCGGGCGAAGCTCTTCCGGTAGACGGGTTAGTTATTGAGGGCTACTCATCAATTGACCAGTCTATGATTACAGGCGAAAGCATGCCGGTTGAAAAGGGAAAGGGAGATGAAGTTACAGGCGGCACGATCAATAAAACAGGCGCATTTAAATTCCGGGCTACCAGGATAGGAAAAGATACGGCTTTGTTTCAGATTATCAAGCTGGTGGAAGACGCTCAAACGACCAAAGCTCCGATTCAGAAAATCGCCGACAAGGTGGCCGGCAGGTTCATCCTGGGAGTACACATGCTCTCTATGGTAACATTTTTATTCTGGTTCTTCATAGGGTTTTCGCTCTGGTTCACGCCGGACAGCCGCATGATGTTGACGCCCTACTCGCTCTCACTGGTCGGCGCATTTGGTTTTTCGCTGCTGGTTTCCGTGACGGTGCTAGTTATATCCTGCCCCTGCGCTCTAGGCCTGGCAACACCCAGCGCAATCATGGCCGGCACAGGGAAGGGAGCCGAATACGGCATACTCTTTAAAGGCGCGGATGCTATGGAGACTACAGCACGTCTCCACGCCATTATCTTCGATAAAACCGGTACTCTTACAAAAGGGGAGCCGTCAGTCACTGATGTGGTTGCTTTGGACGGCAACGATCAAGAGGTCCTTCATATGGCGGCTGTGGCTGAAAAGAATTCTGAGCATCCGCTTGGTTCCGCCCTCGTATCCGGAGCTCGGGGAAAAGGCATCAAAGTGGAGGATGCCGATGACTTCGATGCAATTCCGGGCCAGGGGGTGTCTGCCTCAATCATAGGGCACAAGCTGCTGTTGGGAAACCGCCGTCTCATGCAGGAACAGAATATAGCGCTTGAAAAACTCCTGCCGGAAGCGGAACGCCTGGAGTATGAGGGCAAGACGGTGATGTTTCTTGCTATTAATGGTGCAGCTTCAGGTATGGTTGCAGTTGCCGACACGCTCAAGGATACTTCCGTTCAGGCAATTAGGGAACTAAAGCGAATGGGAATCGAAGTGATAATGATAACCGGAGATAACCAGCGTACAGCCGAGGCCATAGCCCGGCAGGTCGGTATCGACCGCGTTTTATCTGAAGTGCTGCCGGAGTATAAAGCTGAGGAGGTGAGAAAGCTGCAATCAGAGGGCAAAATCGTGGCCATGGTAGGCGATGGAATAAACGACGCCCCTGCACTTGCTCAGGCTGATGCCGGCATCGCAATAGGGTCGGGCACGGACATAGCCAAGGAAACAGGCAATGTGATACTGGTCAAGGATGACCTGCTGGATGTTGTAGCAGGTATACAAGTTGCCAAAGCAACCTTACGGAAGATAAAGGAAAATTTGGTTTGGGCCTTCGGTTACAATACTCTGGCCATCCCCTTCGGCATGGGTGTTCTATATCCCTTTGTAGCTCAACTTGTCAGCCCCGAGCTGGCGGCGCTTCTGATGGCAACCAGTTCATTATCCGTCACTTTAAATACCCTGCGCATGCAGGGTTATATTCCGCCCGTAAAACGCGTACGGCAGCCTAACGCGGTTTCCGGGCTGGAGAGCTTACCGGCACAGTGAACGATACCAAAAGTAAAACACTATGAAAAATTCAGATTTAATAAGCGCCTTTATCTATACGGGGATATCGCTTCTGGCAGCCGGGTTCTTCATAGTTGCCACGCTTTCCGCACAATACTCCAATGTTGACAGGTTTGGAGGCGCAGCCTGGGTTTTTATACTTTCCATGATCATCCTCATGCCCCTGATAATCCCGGCAGTTAAAAAGAGGTAACCCCTGGCTAGGTGGACCAAGGTATTATGGGGAAACAGGCAGCGTAAAATAGAAGGTGCTTCCCTTGCCCACCTGGCTCTCCACCCATACCCTGCCTCCATGCAGCTCAACATACTTCTTAACCAAGGCCAACCCTATGCCAGCCCCTCCATAGCCACGCTGGCGTGACCTGTCGGCTTTATAAAAATGATCGAATATATACGGCAGGTCAGCAGGGTCGATTCCAGTGCCCGCATCGCTTATCGAAATAGTGATATAGCCCTCATTTTCGGATTGGGCTTTCACACTGATAGTGCCCCCTACCGGGGAATACCTCAGGGCATTTTCCAGTAGATTATGTAGTACCTGCCGTATGCGATCCTGGTCTATACTGACCTGCGGCAGATTTTCAGCAACGTCTGCCACCAGTTGTATCCGTTTTTCCTGGCACCTCACATTGAAAACAGTGATCTCGGCATTAATCAGCTCTCCAAGATTGGACTGTTCAAGCCGCAGTTTAAGTTGACCGGCCTCGGCTAGTGAAAGCTCGCGCAGATCACTGACAAGCCGGTTCAAAAGGATGGTCTCATCGTAAACCGAGGCAATCTGATCCGGGGAAGGTTTAATAACGCCGTCCAGCCACGCTTCAAGGTTGCCCTGCACTATACTCAGCGGATTCCTCAGCTCATGAGCGATATCAGCCAGTAACTGCTTGCGGCTCTTCTCTTTCATCTCAAGCTGTTCAGCCATTGAGTTAAAGGCTAGTGATACCTCCCCGACTTCATCATCGCTGTTATGCTTCACACGCTGTGATAAATCGCCGGCAGCTATCCTGTGCGCAGATGTTGCGAGCTGCCGCATGGGCCTTGTAATAAGATTACTGACGATAAACCCCAAGACCACCGCAATAACCACAGCGACAAGAGCTGCAATGCCCAGGGACCTCTGCGAATTTTGCAGGAATGCCTGCTCCGGATCGCCCAACCCAATCACACCGGTTGTGGGATCAGGGCACATGCATGTCTCGCCATGTTGCATGCAATAGCTGGCAAAATTGGCTGTGACAGACTGATTAACCCACACCGCCAGGATGCCGATGCTGATCAACGCAAGTCCGGCGAATAAAAGGCTGAGCTTGATCGACAGGTTTTTCATACGACTATTCCAGCTTATAGCCTACACCTCTGACCGTAATAACAGGTGCATCGGTTTCACCTGTAATTTTCGAAAATTTCTGCCGTATATTCTTGATGTGCGCATCTATGGTTCTATCATATCCTTCATAAGTCTCTCCGAAGGCCGAGTCCATGAGCTGGAGCCTTGTGAAAACACGTCCCGGGCTTTTGGCCATGACGCTTAGCAGCTTGAACTCGGCAGCAGTCAGAGCAACCAGTTCATTTTTATACTTGACTTCGTGTCTGTCGAAGTCCACATGCAAGTCTCCCACCGCCAATTTTGTTATCGCCCTCGGCCCCTCCGCATATCTCCTAAGAACGGCAGCCACCCTGGCGGCGAGCTCTCTCGGGCTGAATGGTTTGGTCACATAGTCATCGGCACCCAGATGAAGTCCCACTATTTTATCTACTTCGTCATCACGTGCGGTTACCATGATAACGGGCACATCCGAAAACGTCCTTATATTCCGGAAGGTTTCCAGGCCGTCCATTTCCGGCAGGTTCAAGTCTAACACTATTAAATCCGGCCGCTTGCTGCGTGCAAGGTCCACTGCGCTTTTACCATCGCCCGCTATGACGGTTTCATATCCATCTTTCTCAAGGTAGGCTTTTATAAGGTCGCTTACCTTGGGTTCATCATCTACTATCAGCACGGTTTTTGCCGTCATATTAATGATTATCCTTTACCTCCGATTTTAGCATACACAAAATAAAGGGACGAAGTGGTCGATACTTCGTCCCTTCAGCAGGAGGATGGATATACATTTACAGGTTTTGTCTGTTTTAATCCTGGTATCCGCCACAGCACCCACCCCTTCCGTATCCACCACTAGTGTTATTTCCCTGGGTGCCGCTAACACAGCAGGGTGGCAAACCAGTGTTGCTATTGCCTGGAACCAAGGTGCCGCCTTCACCGGCAGAGGCTGTACTTTGAGTATAACCCGGGCAATTGGGATACAGCGCAGACCCTGCGTACTGTGTGGACGCTCTCAATGGCACCGAAGAAGCGGACAGGATCGTCCTGTCCTGACTATATCGGGTCGCTAAAAGCGTAATAGTCACAGCGCACACAATAAGTAAAATAACCACCAGCACGGGCATACCTATTTTGTACCAGTTATTCAATCACTTAGCCTCCTCTTTAATCTGATGCAACCAATTTTAAAAACCTGGTGTGAATTTATTATGAAGATAACGGCACATTTTTATGAACCTGCCGCAATCATTGAATTATATTGACATCTTCGTCATATTCCGGTAATCTCTGTCCTGGTAGATGAAGACTTGGCAGGATCGGTTTTACATGGCAGGCGGTGGCGTTTTTAACAGATCAATGTACTCATTGCCATCGCGTATATTACCCTGGCTCCTGTGTCATGATTGGTTATGTCACCCCGGCAAAACATTAAATCCGTGAGCTAAAACCGGGATTCGGCGTTCATAACCTGTCATAAATTTTATTGATGGAGGTGCAATCGTACAGTATATTGAAATTCCATGGTTCACGGGCAAAGCGCCCATCTTCTTAGCAACTAAAAAATAGGGAGGAAATTCTAAGTGAGCGCACAACAACATTCTTGGGCAGATCCCACACCTGCGTGCTTATATTCACAAGCTGTTGGCTTTTTAGCCTTGGGTACCCTCTTCGCAGGAATAGTACCCGCATTAAGCGCCGTATTATTAATACCCTGGTTTTTCGGTATAGCCCTGGTCTGTATCATAGGCGGACTGATCTTACTGCGTAACAATGACGTCTATGGCGGCACATTGAACTTCATAGTGGGCGCCGTGTTTCTCACCTCAGGTAACTGGGCATCGCTATTGATCAAATTCATCGGATTGCCGCTCGCTCAACCGACCGTCGGCACCCTAGCTCAATTACCTATACCGACACAGATGGAGGGTTATGCCTTCGGTATCTTGATCATATTCCTGGTCGTCGGTGGAATCCTGGGCCTAAGGCTGGCATGGTGGGTCGGGGTAATGCTCTTTGTGGTAGCCCTGGCCGTTCTTTTTGGCCCCTGCATCTGGAATCTGATGGGAGCTCCCGGAGTACCGACTGATCCAGCCGCCGGCATAAGTAATCCTTTCTGTTTGGTTTCCGGAATCTTGTTTATCATATTTGCTCTAATGAACTTGTATCTGGCCACTTCGCTCTGGGTATTACATACAACCGGTAAACTGGTATTACCGATTGGAAAACCCTGGCTGAAATAAAATAGTTACTTAAATACAAATTAATAGGCCAGCCCGGCAGCAAATAAGCTATCGGGCTGGCCTATTTTCTTTCTGACTGAAATTATTTAGGTTTAAAGCCCCTTTCTGCGACGCCACTGGTAATAGCGGTAAACCCTGGTCAAAGCGGTGGCGGCGCGCTCGGCCGATGGGAATACGGCGAAACCCGCCTCTTGTAGCCTGATAAATGATTTCTCGGGTATGCCGTCGTCACCCGGCATAGTGTTAACATTCAAAGCCAGCACTACAGGCTTGGGAGACAACTTGGCCCACTCTATAAGTGCCTTAGTTGTTACTTTATACTCAAACTCGCGCGGCATGAAGGGAGTTTGCTCCGGCGTCGATAGCAGCAGAATGACATCAGCGCCATCCCAGCCTGCAACTGCGCTGAAGGCTTCGCGGGCCTTATCCATGCCCCAATAAGGGTTTATATCGAGGGGGTTCTTGAAAATATTGCCCGCATCAGTTTTATATACTTGCATCAAAGCCTGTCGCAGTTCGGCCGGTAAGATCGGCATTTTCAGCCCAACCCGGCAGCAGTCGTCGGAAGCCTGGACACAAGACCCGCCGCCATGTCCCACCAACAAAGTATTCAATCCTCTTATTTCCGGGCAATGCTGCAGTACCGATACTACATCGAACATCTCCTTGATGTTATAAACGCGGATAGCGCCCGTCTGTTGTAACAGGGCCTCCCAGGTTAAATCGGAGCCTGCGATGGCACTCGTGTGAGATACTGCCGCTTGCGATCCTCCCTCGGTTGCCGCACATTTAAACAGAACCACGGGTTTACGTTTGGTTGCCTCTTTCAGCAGCTCGAATAGCCGCGGACCGTGGTTGGTGCCCTCAATATAGGCTGTTATGATATCTGTCTCCGGATCGTTAGTGAAATACTCTATCAGGTCACACTCATTTATATCGGCGGCATTGCCGTAGCTGACAACCTTGCTGAAAAAAATGTTGCGCCGGTTGGCTTCTTTGATACCCAGTATACTCTGCCCTCCGCTCTGAGATAGATAACCGACTCGGCCTGCAACAGCGGAGAAACCCACAGCGAAAGTCAGGCGGGCCGAGGGACAATAAGTGCCCATGCAATTAGGCCCGATTAGTCTAATCCCGTAGTTTTTCGCTATATGCAATATCTCTTCCTGAAGCTCGGCGCCCATCTTATCCTCAATTTCACCGAAGCCGGATACAAAAAGGTGTATGACTTTGACCCCTTTCTGTCCACAGTCTTCGACAAGTTGAGGGATGAGGCGGTTGGGGATAACAGCTATTACATAATCAAGTTCAGAGGGGATGTCCTTTACATTCTGGTATATCTTAAGACCGCTTACCTCTCCTTCCTTGATGCCCACAGCATATAATTTGCCCGTAAACCCAAATTCAAGCAATACTTCTATGAAGCGGTTACCTATATTAACCTTAAGTGACTCATCCGATGTGGCACCCACCACAGCCAGGGATTTAGGAAAGAAGAGAGGTTCAAATTCCTGAAGGATATTGGTTTTATCAGTCATTTAAAGGCCTTCGGGTTTGTCAGGACTTTATTTTTTGCAAGGCTGCCTTCAACCGCTCCATACAACGCGCCCTCCCTAACACCGCCATGGTCTGGAAGAGCGGCGGAGAAGCAGTTCGACCTGTTATGGCTACGCGAAGAACGCTGAAAAAAGGGCCGACTTTCATGCTTAGTTCATCGGACAGGGGACGTATGGCCTTTTCCATGATATCCGAGTCCCATCCTTCCAATTTTTCAAGCATGCTAATAGATTTTTCAAGCACTACAACCGCCTGTACCTTGTCGAGCTTGCCCTGCAAAATAATTGTGTCATATTCAAGCTTGTTAACAAAAAGGAAATCTACAAGTTGCGGGACCTCATTCAAAGTCTTGGCTCTCTCCTGAACAAGAGGCGCGATCTGTTTTAAGTATCCGGCATCGATGGGACGTTTTACCTCAGGTGGCAGCCTGCGCTCCACAAAAGGCAGGCACCTTTCCGTAAAATCATCTATGCTCAGGTTTCGTATGTATACTCCATTCATCCATTCCAGTTTATCCTTATTAAATACAGCGGCGGTCTTGCTCACACGTTCAACAGAGAAGTTGGCTATGATCTCTTCACGGCTCATGATCTCGGTCTTATCATCAAGTGACCATCCCAAAAGGGCCAGGAAGTTGATCATCGTTTCTGGCAAATAGCCCTCATTTTGATATTCGTTGATGGCTGTAGCACCATGACGTTTGCTCAGTTTGGATTTATCAGGGCCAAGTATCATGGGCAAGTGGGCAAACTGCGGGGGCTTCCAGCCCAAGGCGGCATATAGAAGTATATGCCGGGGCGTACTGGAAAGCCACTCCTCTGCCCGCATTACGTGCGAGATATTCATATAATGATCATCCACAATATTGGCCAGGTGGTAAGTTGGATACCCGTCCGATTTCAAAAGAACAAAATCATCCATAAGGCTATTTTCGAAGATTACTTCTCCCCGGATCAGATCGGTTATAGAGGTTTGCCCCTCAGTAGGTGACTTGAACCTGACCACCGGGACTATGCCTCGAGCCTTCTCAGTTTCAATTTGTTCGTTAGAAAGGCAGCGGCAGCGCCTATCGTAGCCGGGAGGCAGCTTGCGTGCAGCCTGATCCTTACGCATAGCATCCAATCTCTCGCTGGAGCAAAAACAATAGTAAGCCTTGTCCTCGGTAACCAGTTGTTCCGCATATTTTTTGTACATATCCAATCTGTGCGATTGGAAAAAAGGGCCTTCGTCCCAATCCATGCCCAGCCATCCCAGGCTTTCCATTATGATCTCAGTAGCACCCTCAACCTTGCGTTCCTGGTCCGTATCTTCAATGCGAAGAATAAAGACTCCCTTATTGTGGCGGGCAAAAAGCCAGTTAAACAAAGCTGTCCTGATATTACCGACATGGGGATAGCCGGTTGGACTGGGGGCGAAGCGGACCCTGACCTCGCTTCCCATATCAGCCGACCCCTCCACTGGCCAGGGACTGGCTGTAAACGACCTGTTTTACTGGCAGTTTAACCACGTACGTATCCGCGATCCTGTCATGCAAACCCTGTTTATGGCTGTCGAAGGCAATTAAAATAAATCCAATGCCAAGCGTAGCTATACATAGCACGCTTCCCAGGAAGCGGAGGATAGCGGAGCGGATATCCAGAGGAGAACTATCGGTACGTATGATTTTGATACCTACACTCATTTTGCCCAAAGTTTGGCCCGAAGTTGCGCTGGTAGCAACACAATAAATAGTGCCGCCGACCAGGAAGGTCAGCATTGCGGTTGCCATTACCCAGATCAGGCTCCCTGATACAGGTGCACCGTCGGAGATATCGATTAAACCGTTGAGTACACTGTGTATATCGGGGAATATCCAGAAAAGCGATTGAGAAATAACGCAATACAAAATATATAATCCGGCGACCAATACTGAAAAATCGATTAAAGCGGCGGCCAACCTTAACCAGAATCCGGCGTATTCCAGGGCGTACTCTTTAGGTTTTTCTTTCAACACCTGACTCCCTAACAGAAGGCGGGCTTATCTCAAGGTTGCATTGAAAGCCGTTAACGGATGGGTGTTTCCAAAGACGTTGCCCCAAAGGTTGGGGTATGTATAAACGTTCTTATTTTTCCTTGCCTTTGCCTTTGGTAAGCGTTTTATACATCTCCTCGTATTCGCGTAAGCTCTGCCTGAGCCTTTCCACCAGCATTTCCGCCTGCTTGAGTTTGCCTTTGGTCTCTTCTATCTGCGTAGTAATATTAAACAGTAACTCGTTGCGCCTGTTGGCGGAATCGGCCTCGAAGGTGCCGAACTCCTCTACTCCGCCACCAGGGCCAGGCGCATTGGAAATCTGGCTATAAATATCATTTTGACCGCTCAGATGGTCTTTTTTAATCTGACCGAATTTATCTTGTGGTCTCATATCATAAACCTCTCCTTTGACTAAAATTTATCATATCGGCCTTATAAATAGCAACAGATTCCTTATTCATGTCCAACCAAGCGTTTTTAGGGCTTGTTTTAGATCATCGGGCAACTCACAGGTGAAAGCACGCAAAAGGTTACCGGAGGGAAGCGTGAATTCAAGATAACAGGCATGTAAAAATTGCCTCTTTATCAAACTGGACTTCACTCCGTACACAGCGTCTCCCACAACCGGGTATCCTATCGCTTTGAAGTGCACCCTTATCTGATGGGTCCTGCCGGTTTGGATATTGGCTTCTACCAATGTATAACCATCGATATATTTGAGCACACGATAATCTGTCCTGGCATTTCGGCCTTTCGATACTACAGCCATGCGCTTGCGGTCGGATGGATCGCGCCCAATTGGCGCATCTATAGCGCCTTTGGATGGCTCCAGTTTGCCCTTTACTAAAACCATGTAGCATTTTTTCACCGAGCGCGACTTGAACTGGTTTATTAAGTTCTGACGTGCCATCTCGTTCCGCACTATAACCATCAATCCCGATGTATCCTTATCCAGACGGTGCACGATACCCGGCCTCATGGAACCCCCGAACCCTTCAAGATCGGGAAACCGCTTTATCAAGGCGTTTACTAGTGTGTGGCTGGCATGGCCCGGGGCCGGATGCACTGTTAGTCCAGCCGGTTTATTAATCACTATCACATCTCTATCTTCATAAACAATCTCGAAAGGGATGTCCTCCGGGAGCACTACCACAGGTTCGGGTGGAGGAATAGTGATTTCGATGAGGTCTTTGAGCTTTAACTGCAGGGCTGCCCTTGCCGCCCGTCCGTTGACGGTTACACTGCCGTTTTCAATGAGCTTTTGAATATAGGTGCGGGTTAATTCAGGATAGTTTTTCGAGAGGAATTTATCCAGGCGACCCACCGGACCGGGTGCTTCAAGTGATCTTTGATTTATCACCTTTCTTTATTGCATCCTTTTTCCCCAGGCTAATAAGCGTAATCACGGCCACGGAAAGGGCGCCAATTGTTATAGCAGAATCAGCAACATTGAAGGCCGGCCAGAACACGTCACCCCAAAGCCTTACGTAAATGAAATCGGTAACATGACCGAACCTAAGACGGTCTATCAGGTTTCCCAGTGCACCAGCAAAGATCAGACTCAAACCGATGCCGCTTAAAAACCCAAGCTCGGTCATATAGCGGAAGAAAAGCAGAACGATGACCAGGCCCACAATGGCTACCAGGCTCAGCAAGAAAGCCTGGTTGGTGAAGAGCCCAAAAGCCGAGCCTGTATTTTCAATATTGACGATAACTACGTTGCACTGCTCCGTCAATGAGCCACCAAGCGGTATGTTGGAGCGTATCCACTCCTTGCTGATTACGTCAAAAGTAACGACAGAACCTGCAATTGCCAGTAAGACCAATCCTTTCCACCAGGTCAAACGGTTAGAAGTTTCCGGCATTTTTCATCTGACACGATTTACATTTGATACATACATTCGATTGCAGCCATTTATTCTAACCCATGGGCTATTACAAGACAAGCTGGTCAAGCATGGAACGGACCCGCCTAATCGTATCTACAGCCTGGCTCCTCCAGTGGTTATTGGCGAAAATAAAGGTGTTTCGGGCTGTTTTACTCATGGTGGCAATCTTAGGCAACCACTCCCAGAGCTCCTCCTCTTTATACGTGTAGTCATACCTTTCCCAGGCTTCATCATGCTGCCACCATTTGGCGGCATTCCGCCCATGGAAGCGGATATAGCTTATGTCACTGGTGACTTCGGCTACCGGAGGCAGTAACTGGGGTAATTGTGGTTCGTCTACACAGCAGAATCCTATCTTCCTTTCTCTCATCCAGCTTAACATTTCCTGATTTAACCAGGCCGAATTGCGGAACTCGACTACCAACGGAAGCTCACCAATCCACTCGTAAAAACACTGCAGATATTTCAGATTGGCGGCACTTCGATTGAAGCTATAAGGAAACTGCGCCAGTATGCAGCCCAGCTTATTGGCGTGAATCAACGGCTGCAATATTTGGATGAACGCCTTAAAAACTTCGCGGCCTGCCTGCCGTTTGTGAGTCATCTCCTGGTTGGCCTTAACGGAAAAGAGAAATCCCCCGCCGGTTTTTCTGACAAGGGACTCCATCATCGAAACATCCGGAAGAGCGTAATAAGTTGAATTTAGCTCCAGCGCGTTAAACTCCTGCGCGTAATAGCTGAGCCAGTTCTTGCGCGGAAGCACCCTTGGGTAATATATGCCCACCCAATCATCATAGCTAAAGCCGCTGGTGCCGCAGTACAGCATTTTCAGTTTATTCCGGATGGGAATTTTCCGTAATAAGGTGGCCCTTAAATGCAGTTAATAATTACCCATAAGTCCGGGTTTGGTTTCCGACCAGATTAATTCAGAATCAGGCCTTACTTATTTATCAGGCTGAGTATACCACAGACGATCAGGAAAATGCCTATAATGAACTTGGCATACTCAAACCAGAAAATTACCAGTATGCCGGCTACGATAGCAATGACAGCCATGGCAGTGTTGCTCAGCGTGATGGTCTTTTTTGCCATAATAAATCAGGTCCTCCCAGTGTGGAAATTTGTGCCAAAATGATATGTTTTTAGCTGCCATCTGTCAACGTACAGCAAACTCGGTACTGATTAAAGTTTTTCTGCCGTAGCAATTTCAGGCCCAGAAATAAAAGGCGGCGGGTTTCAGAACCCGCCGCCTTTGAACAAGCTTAAGTTTTATACTTCTCTGAATTCACCTTCGACAGTGCCTTCATCCTTGGGCGGTGGAGGAGTATCGCCACCCTCTGACCCTGATCCTCCGGCTCCGCCGCCGGGCGGAGGTGAAGTATGCTGATAAACTGCAGCGCCTATTTTCTGCATCGAATCATTCAAGGCCTGCAGAGTATTCTTAGTGTAGTTTATATCCGTTCCCTGCAAGGCTGATCTGACTGCAGCAATTTTGCCCTCGACTTCGGTCTTGAGGTCCGCAGGTATTTTGTCGCCGTATTCACGGATAGTTTTCTCTGCAGAGTAAACAGTGGCTTCAGCCACATTTTTGGTCTCTACTTCTTCTTTCTTGCGTGTATCATCGGCCGCGTGTGTCTCTGCTTCGCGGCGCATCTTTTCCACCTCGTCCTTGTTCAGGCCACTGGAAGCTGTGATGGTGATTTTTTGCTCTTTGCCCGTGCCCTTGTCCTGTGCACGTACATTGAGAATGCCGTTGGCATCGAGATCGAAGGTAACTTCAACCTGGGGTACGCCGCGCGGAGCCGGCAATATTCCATCGAGGATGAACCTCCCAAGCGTTTTGTTATCCCCCGACATGGGACGTTCGCCCTGCAATACATGTATTTCAACGCTCGGCTGGTTGTCGGCCGCCGTGCTGAACACCTGGCTCTTAGAGGTCGGTATGGTCGTGTTCCTGGGAATGAGCGGTGTCATAACGCCGCCCAGTGTTTCAATGCCCAGCGTGAGTGGCGTCACGTCGAGCAGCAGTATGTCTTTGACATCACCCTTGAGCACACCGCCCTGTATAGCAGCGCCCAGGGCTACAGCCTCGTCAGGATTAACGCCTTTGATGGGTTCTTTGCCGAAGAACTGACGGACTATCTCCTGCACCTTGGGCATCCTGGTCTGACCGCCTACCAGAATGACATCCGTGACCTGGGCCGCGGTAAGCCCAGCATCAGCCAGCGCTTTCTTGCACGGCTCTATGCTGCGTTCCAGCAAATCGGCCGATAGCTGTTCGAGCTTGGCACGTGTCAATGTGATATTGAGATGCTTGGGGCCAGAGGAGTCGGCAGTGATGAAGGGGAGGTTGATCTCCGTTTGCCCGGTAGTTGAAAGCTCCCTCTTGGCTTTCTCGGCGGCATCCTTAAGCCTCTGCAATGCCATCTTGTCCTGTCTGAGGTCGATGCCCTGTTCCTTCTTAAATTCATCGGTCAGCCAGTCCATAACTTTCAGGTCGATATCATCGCCGCCAAGATGCGTGTCTCCGTTTGTTGACTTCACCTGGAATGTACCCTCACCGAGTTCCAGTATCGAGACGTCGAATGTACCACCGCCAAGGTCGTAGACGGCGATCATCTCTTCTTTCTTTTTGTCCATGCCGTAAGCAAGGGCCGAGGCCGTCGGCTCATTCACGATGCGAATCACGTTCAAGCCTGCAATAGTCCCCGCATCCTTGGTCGATTGTCTCTGGCTGTCATTGAAGTAAGCCGGTACGGTAATAACCGCATCCGTCACCTTCTCACCCAGATAAGCTTCCGCATCGAGTTTAAGTTTCTGGAGTATCATGGCAGAAATCTCTGGCGGGCTATATTCTTTGCCGCCCATGACAACCTTGGCATCACCATTGGACGCCTCGACGATCTTATAAGGGAGGCGCTTGATATCGTTCTGGACCTCAGTATCTTTGTACTTACGTCCCATCAAGCGCTTGATGCTGAAAATGGTGTTTTCGGGATTGGTGATAGCCTGCCTTTTGGCAAGCAGCCCAACCAATCGTTCTCCTTTTTTATCTACTGCAACCACAGATGGCGTCAGGCGCTCGCCTTCCCGGTTAGTGATGATGACCGGTTCACCGCCCTCCATGGTAGCAACCAGACTGAATGTCGTTCCTAGATCTATACCTACTGTTCTACCCATTTTATCCTCCTTTATCCTGTGTTCATTATTGTTGGGTTAAATATTATCTATAACTAAAATATTCCTATTTGCCCGACTTGGCTCCAGGCGCCTACCCCTTGCCGACCGTTACCTGGGAAGCCCGCAGCACTTTATTTTTCATAGTATAGCCTTTTCTATGCTCGGAAATTATCATCCCTTCCTCTCCATCTTCATAACCGACGGCCTCATGAAGGTTGGGATCGAAGGGCTTACCTATACATTCTATTTCGCTACATCCGTGTGCGCGCAAGATATCCTGCATGTTGCGCTGAATAATTTTAAAACCTTCCCCCCAGCTCGATTCCTTTACCGCTACCGCCGGGTCCATCATGGATATAGCTCTCTCCATATCATCGACAACCGGGAGAAGGGACTTGATCAACTCGGCATTGGTCCAGGTTAATGCTTCCTGCTTCTCCTGCTCGATTCTTTTCTTATAGTTACGGAAATCTGCTTCTGATCTTTGAAGGCTGGCAAGATAACTACTGGCTTTATCTTTCTCCTCGGCAACGTTTTTTTCCAGTTCCTCTACGTTCTCCTGTTCATGAGTAACGGGTTCCTCTGCCAAAATACCCTCCTTAACAATTATAAGCTATAGCACTATTGGTCGCGGCAAACCCTGGCAACAAGTTCGCTGAGCAGGCCCGAAATATAGTTGACAGCAGAAATAGCCCTGCGATAGTCCATCCTCTTCGGACCGATGATGCCTACGGTGCCCATAGCCTGCTCCGGTACGCCGTAATTGCTTAAAACAAGGCTCAGATCGTGCAACCCGGTTTCGCGGTTCTCATCACCTATGATAACTTTAACGCCTTCCTCAGTAACCTGCCAGTCGATAACATGCCTTAGCCAGCCCTTAGCTTCCATCAGCTCAAGCACTCCCAGCATCCTTTCACGCTGAACGAATTCGGGCTGCCCGAGCATTAACCTCACGCCTTCTAAATAGGAATCATCGTATCCAATAGCGTCTTCACTGGCCATTACATCGATAACAGCCTTGAATATTTTCTTCTCAATCGCTGTCAGTTCCAGCTTTTTATCTTTCATCTGGATTCTGGTTTGCCCCGCATATTCACGGTTAAACTTGCCTGCGGACCGGTTCAACTGTTCCTGGTCGACATGCTCCCCCAGATTAAAAGTTTGACGGCGCAGTACGGCATTGCTCAATATCAAAACCAGCAGCGCCGTGTACTCCTGCATTTCAACCAGCTCAAGATGCTTGAACCTGCTTTCTGCGGATTTGGGAAATGTAACAATGGCTGCGTTCCCTACCAGCTTCGCCATGGAGCTGGCCGCGGTCTTGAGCAGCCTGTCATACTCATCGATAGCCGTATCCAGCAGTTGCCTTATGCGCTTCTGGTCTTCTCCCGGCAGGTCCAGTCTCTGAGACAGCGTCTCTACGTAAAACCTGTATCCTTTATCCAGCGGCACCCCGCCCGAGGAAGTATAAGGTCTGGTGATAAATCCCTCCTCCTCAAGAGAAGCCATGTCGTTGCGTATGGTCGCCGGGCTGACACCGAGGCTGTGATGGCGCAAAATTGACTCTGATGCTACAGGCGTCGCCGTAGCAATATACTCACTAACTATTATTTTTAAGACCGCATCACGTCTTCTAAAGGCAGCCTTACTCATTTTTTAGCACTCTCCCATTTAGACTGCTAATTCATTATATAATGTAGCACCTCGCGTAAAACAAGTCAAAGCATTAGAAATATAGGGGGCGGCATGTGAGCCGCACCTTGAAAACTATCTTGCTAACGCAGTTATTTGGGCGATGCCGTGACCTCCAGAACCACATCAGACCACTGTATAAATTGGGCTACATTATTCCCATTGGTGACGCGTTTCATGAAACCGGCTTCAACCTGAAAACGCGGCAGCTGATTATATATGGCATTAACCATCTCGGGCGTGACGTCAACAGTGCTTAAAGTCTTATTCAGGTATGTTTCCGCCCTCTCGAGCTGGCCGCCGCCCTCAACATTGAACTTGGGAAGGGTGCTTCCATAGCTGAAACTCCGCAACTGGAAGCCACCGACTCCCGTGACCGGATCGAAGGGATCGCTGCCAACTACCGTTGTACCGACGAATTGAAGGGTGGCCTGCTTGATATCCATACCTGCCAAAGGCAAGATGTTATAGCTGAAAAATGCCCGGTAACCTATATTTTGTTCACTATCTCCCGCCTTGTAAACGGTATTATCCCGGTCGCCATCTGATGATACTGTGCCGCTTTCCTGTTTAACCAGGCTAAACGTCTGGGCACTGCTTAAACCTGCCACCGGTACGACAAGCTCCTGCTTTGTCTCTGCACCCTTGCCATCGCTGACGGTCACAAAGATGCTGTAGTCGGCTGCTTTAGTCGAAGGAGATATCCAGGTCACTACATTACCGGACCCGCTCAGGGTGCCGTCTTGAGCCTCCCATTTATACTGCAGTGGATCGCCGTCCGGATCATTGGCAATACACGTCAGGGTTGCAGCGGAAGAAAACTGAAGCGAAGGTGGGTCTGCTTTCAAGCTTGAAATTACCGGGGGATGGTTGGTACTTACCATAATAGGTATGGTAGCCTCTGCCGTACCACCCTTCCCATCATCTACAGTGAGCTTGATCTGGTAATTCCCGATAGAATTGGGAGCCGTCCATGTATTGTTGGCCCGGCCCGATTCAACAAAGCTGCCGCCCGTGGCTGTCCACTGGAAATTTATATTATCGTTATTGGGATCGGAAACCACGCTCTGGAGATTCACCGAGCCGCCCGGATACGTCTGATTGGATGCAGCAGTAAAGCTGGATATCACCGGCGGCTGATTCCCGGCCGGGACGGGCGGCGGCGCCACGGTAGCCTTCACACACGATACTGCTCCAATTATGCCAAGGGTCGCTATTAATATCATTAAGGTTACAATTTGACTGCCTCGAAACATAGTAAACCTCCAATTACTCTCATTCTGTATACGGAGCAAAGGTTACGTAAAGGACCGCATCCGGCCATTCTATATAGTCCATTGCATTGTTGCCGCTATTGTTCTTTTTAAATACCGCCTCCAACTGGAACCTGCTTGCCCCGGCAGCGATCTGTTTGTTGATCTCCTGTGTTACATCAATCTCACTCGGTGCGGAACTGAACAAGCCTTTAGCTGAATAAAGGTTATCGCCTATGGTATTGAAATCCGGTAGACCGGCGCCGTAGCTGACCTGCCAGATTTTGAGACCGTCCAATACGCCAAAGGGATCGCCGGTGATTTTGCCCGGGCCAAATTTGACCTTGGCCAGTCTCACTTTGGTCTTATTAAGTGAGAATATATCGTAGCTAAAAAAAGCATTGTAACCAACATTATTGTTATCATCGCCGGCGCGATATCGGGTGGTATCCTTATCTCCGGACGATGATACAGTGCCGCTCTCTTGCTTTATAAGATTGATGGTCACACTGCTACCCGGCTCCGTCACACTCACGGTAACAACCTGCTTTGATTCACCGCCCTTGCCATCGCTGACCACGCAGGTTATGCCAAAATCGCCAGTGTTATTGGGAGCCATCCAGGATACTTTATTGCCCGTACCTGATATGGAACCGGCGCTGGCGTTCCAACTATACCTCACGATATCTCCATCGGGGTCGTTAGCAGTGCAATTGATTACCGAGCTGCCTCCAGGAGTCACATTCATGGGGCTAAAAGAGAGGTCGGTAATAGCCGGAGCCCTGTTGCTGGAAACGGTAATAGACGTTTGGCCCTGCGCCGTGCCGCCTTTGCCGTCCTCAACGGTCAACGTAATTTCATATATGCCTGATTGCGGCGGGGCCTGCCAGATATTGTTGGCCCCCGAGCCGCCAAACCCCCCTCCCGTGGCCGACCACTTGTACGTAAGGGATGCGCTGCCGGGATTAACGATCTTACTTTCTATAACAACCGTTCCCCCCGGTGTCGTCTGGGCCTGGACAGGATTTAGACTTTGAACTATCAGGGATTGGTTGCCCTTGCTCTCACCCGCTCCCGAGCAAGAAACGAAAATTAAAATGGATATTATTACGATTACAAAAATGAAAGGAATATATCTGCCCAATTTCATTAGGTTTTTGTCCTCCTCACCTTAATAATAATTCCCCGATGGAAGAAATTATACCTTAACGGAGATCATACCTTAAATTTAATGGCTGGTAGCTATTATTTCATAGCCGCGAGCTTTCCAGGCATCTGGATTAGTGAGTTGCACTGTAAAATACCAGACTTCGCCCGCACCTAAAGATCCCCTGGTAGTGGATGCAACTCCGATTATGTCCTTCCGTTCATCAATGAAGGTAACCTTGATCTCACATCCGCTAATTATACGGTTACTTATATTTTTCGCTGTCCCTGTAACCGCTGCCAGACTCTGCGCTGCATTTGTTTGCCCTGTAAACTGACGGGTAGTGAGTTGCTGGTCGATTATTTGCAGACTGCCCTGGGAACCGCAAGCGGTCCATGAGATAAATACAAGAAAAAGGACTAGGAAGAAAAATTGGCGGTTAAATTTTATTGGCATTGGCCTTCAGGAAAAAGTATATATTATGCCGGCGTGTCCTACAATGATTTTGCTACTGGAATTTTTCTGATTAAAGACCGGTAGACCAAGCTGTCACAGCGAGTCGAGGCGGGCTTAAAGCTTGTTAATATTAGGTTCATTCATGTATGCTTTATTTAAAAATCCTCACGAGGTAAGCCATGTCAGATTTTCAGAACAAGATTGAAACCCTTTTAAATAAGACTGTCGCCAATAATATCTGGAGGCAGCGGGAATGTATTAACCTGATTCCATCAGAGTCGAGTCCAAGCCTGCTGGTCAAGCTTTGTGAGGTGTCGGATCCTGTAGGCAGATATGCCGAGCACAGGACCATGAAAGGCAAAGAAGTTTATTTCTATCAGGCAACAGATTTCATAAGGGATGTAGAAGATGAGCTGAGAAAAGAGCTCCAGCAATATTTTGGCTGCACAAACGTCGAGCTCAGGCCGATTAGCGGCAACATGGCCAACGAGGTGGTTTTCAAGGGCATTGTAAGGTTTCTCAACAGGGAGAAACCGAAGAACCAGCCGCTGCGTAAAATGCGCGCCGTGATTAATAATGACCTTAATAAAGGCGGTCACCTGAGCGCTCAGCCCATGGGGGCATTATTTAATTTTGTTGATGATAATCTTACGACGGGCAAGGAGAATGTTTTCAACTTCCCCGTACTTAAAGACAATCTTTATAAAACAGATACAAGCAAGCTGGCCGAACTCATCCATTCAGTTAAGCCTGAGTTGATTATCTTCGGCAAGAGCATGTTTCTCTACCAGGAGCCGGTAAAATTCGTCAATGAAATCACCAGCAAGATGGACCCTAAACCTCTTCTGATGTTCGATATGGCCCACGTGCTGGGCCTATATGGGAGTTTCCAGGCGCCTTTTGCTGAAGGAGCAGACGTAGTTACCGGCAGTACACATAAAACTTTCTTCGGCCCTCAAAGGGGCGTAGTTGCCGGCAACATGAGCGAGGGCACGGGGCTGGAAAAGCTCTGGGTGGAAATCAAAGGGCGGGCCTTCCCCGGTTCAACCAGTAATCATCACCTCGGCACTCTGCTGGGATTGCTGCTGGCTACCTATGAGATGAATGAATTCAAGAAGGACTATCAGTCACAGGTAATAAAGAACGCACGGGCCTTCGCCGCCGCCCTGCATGCCCAGGGCATTACAGTGGAGGGAAGCGCAGCGGACGGTTTCACTCAGACTCACCAGGTTGTTATACGCGTCAGGCAATACGGGCTGGGCGAGGATATTGCACGCAGGCTGGAAGAAAATAATATCATTACCAACTACCAGGCTCTACCGGACGATGAAAGTTTCATAGCTTCCAGCGGGATCAGAATGGGCACCCAGGAAATGACGCGCTTCGGCATGAAAGAAGCCGACTTCCAGCAATTGGCGGCATTTTTGGCGGACTGCGTCAAATCAAATAAAAATGTTAAAAACGAGGTGAAGAAACTCAGGGAAAAATTCCTCGTCATGCAATATTGTCTGCCTCTTGATAAATCTATTTCGCTGGCCGCACATGTTTTATCTTCGATATTGCCCGGAGATCCATACTTAAATAAGTTTGCCGATAACCTGAAGTCTTATTCCAACAAATAATTCCCGGTCAATCAGGTATCTGCGAGCATAATGGAAAGCGGCCGGCCCATTTTGTTATTGGTCGGCTGGGAACTATACTAGATAACAGCCAAAAACATGAAAGAACCTAGTGCTATTATAACTCAAAATCTCACCAAAAAATACGGAAAAATAGTCGCCCTCGACAACCTCAATTTAACCATCCAGTACAGTGAAATATTCGGTCTGTTGGGCCCTAACGGCGCGGGAAAGACCACGGCCATATCGATGCTCTGTACCATCAATGCCCCGACGGCAGGCACTGCCCTGGTCAACGGGTTCGACATTATTAAACAACCCGATAAGGTGAGAAGAAGCATCGGCATCGTTTTTCAGGATCCCAGTATCCAATTTGATAAATACGTTAAAAGGCGATGTCTTGACAGTTATATCCAACCGGCCTCAAGAGTTCATAGATAAGATAAATAAACTCAAATTAGCCAAAGGGTTGAATCGGTGGATGGTTCCATCAGGCTGACGATTGCCGAAGCCGAAAAAATGGTGGCGGTAATAGTTGAACTGGCTGCCTCCCTTAATATAGAGATCAAGTCTATTTCCATACACAAGCCCACACTTAATGATGTCTTTCTTTATTACACTAGTAGAGAGATACGTGAGGAGGAAGCCGAAAATCAGCTCAAGACACACATGCGCGCTATGGGCAGGTTGAGGTGAGGTCAATTGCGTAAAATAGGTGCACTCTGGTACCGCGAGGTGCTCAGGTTCTGGAGAGAGAAATCACGGATCGTCTCCTCTCTTATAATGCCTCTTCTCTGGCTGCTGATCTTCGGCAGCGGCATGCGCAACATCCAGATTCCAGGCATTGACAACTATCAGATGTATATCTTTCCCGGCGTATTAGGTATGTCGATTCTTTTTACCTCGATCTGGTCGGGAATATCGGTAATATGGGATAGAGAATTCGGTTTTCTCAAGGAGATCCTGGTAGCTCCCATCCCCCGCGCCTCTATAGTGATAGGCAAAGCATTAGGAGAAGGAACCAGCGCCTTTCTGCAGGGATTCATCCTGCTGCCGCTGTCATTTCTGGTAGGAATCAGGCTGGCTCCACTTTCTTTCCTGCTCTTAATACCGGTTATGATTCTCCTGTCAATTGGCCTGGTTTGCGTGGGGCTATTGATCGCGTCACTTATGAGCAGTATGGAGGGCTTTAACTTCATTATGAGTCTGGTGATCATGCCTATGTTTTTCACCAGTGGGGTATTGTTCCCGCTGACATCGGCGCCTGCGTGGCTGCGCACCGTCAGCTATTTTAACCCCATGACCTATGGTGTCGACCTTCTACGGTGGTCCACCCTGGACGGCTCTGTAACTGCCGTCCCTGTCTACGCCGAGGTACTTCTGCTGCTCGGTTTCACGGCAGCAATGATATTTATTTGCTCGTATACCTTTAGCGTTAAGAAGTAAGGGGCTTATTTCACTGTCACATTGAGCTTGAATGTCCAGGCCGCCTTTTGTCCGCCAGGCCAGGGCTGGCTATATTCCTCATAGATTGTACTGCTGCCGGGTTGGAGGGCCTTAAAAGTCCAGACTTCATCGCCAGCCACCCCTACTTTCCCGCCTGTGTCCGAGGGTGGCACCCAATTATAGCCCGACTGAGATACTATGGTGGGATCGCTTATTTGAGCATTTTCTGTCCATGTAAAGCCGGTGGTCCGGTTGGAAGTGAGCTGCACGGTTATAGTTTTACCATTAGAAACGCTGACATCCTGTACGATGTTATTCTGTTTGGAAAACTGGTCATAGGTAACAATTATAGATGTGTCGCCTTGTGCTGAGGGTGCACACGAAAGAACCAGGGCCGGCACGATTAGAACCAGGCAGAACACAATAAAGCCGTTTTTAATCATCCTAATTTACCTCCGCTTGTTCCCGTGATAATTTACCAGCATTTTAAACTCTCAGCTATTTAATTTCAACGACCGATTTATATTTTAGCGTTCACTGTTGACATTGCTAAATCCGATGATTACAATTTGCCATCATTTGAATAACACGCTTAAAAAGTGAAGAAAAGCTGGCAACCCAAGCCGGGCACCAAGTTCGGCCGTCCCCAAAGATTTAAGATAAGACCGCTCCGGCGGATCCTGCGTACAACTCATCTATTCAGTATAGCCTACGGTGATGTAGGCTCTTCTATTTATTATGCACTGGGAGTCGTTGCCCTGGCTGCAAGCGGTGCAACACCCCTGGCACTGGGGCTGGCAGGCATTATTTTCGTTTTCACCGCACTCTCTTATGCAGAGGGGACCGCCATGTTTCGCCAATCGGGAGGATCAGCCAGCTTTTCCCGACATGGGTTCAACGATTTCGCAGGGTTTATTGCCGGCTGGGGCCTCATGTTCGGCTATATTGTGACTATATCTATCTCATCCTACGCCATCCCTTCCTACCTCGGTTTCTTCTGGGCGCCACTTAAGACTTCACCAGTTATTATGACCAGTTGCGCCATGTCTGTCCTGATTTTTTTAATGACCATCAATATTGTCGGTGTCAGGGAATCCTCTATTTTGAACATAGCACTGGCCATACTGGACCTGGCGACACAGGCTTTATTGATTTTGCTGGCGCTACTGTTCTTTTTCAATCCGCAACTGATCATTGAGAGGATTACCAATTACTGGCCTGCGCCTCAATACTTGCTTTTCGGTATAGCTGTGGCGGCAATTGCCTTTACGGGTTTGGAGACCATATCGCAGATGGCGGAGGAGACCAAGAGGCCCGAGGTACGAGCGCCGAGGGCTTTGATTATTATAACTATAGTCATTTTGGTGGTGTACGCTGGAATCTCACTGGCCGCCTTTTCTACCATGACGCCTGCCGACCTGGCTATGAACTGGTCAACCGATCCTATAGCTGGTATCGCCAACCAGATATCCCACGGGGTTGTTCCAGCCGATTTAACTGCCAAACTGTTTAATATCGAAGCTTACAGGGTTGTTTTTACATGGGTTATAGGGCGGGTTCAAGCATTTTTGCCAGTGCTGGTCGCCATACTTGTTTCCACAATTCTGCTGATCGCCACCAACGCAGGATTGCTGGGCATATCAAGACTGGCCTTCTCGCTAAGCCGATTTAAGTTAATACCCGAAATAATGGGCAGAGTGCACCCCAGGTTTAAAACACCGTACTTTTCCATAGTACTTTTTACCAGTGTGGCAATTATGCTGCAGTCCCCTGGTTTCTTTGTCCAAAATATGTATGCCAACCTGGGAGGGCTCTACGCTTTCGGTTCGATGATAGCCTTTGCCCTGGCACACGCTTCGATCCTGGCGTTACGCATCAAACAACCGGATGCTGAAAGGCCGTTCAAATTGGGCTGGAATATAAGGATCAAAGGATATTTGCTACCTGTTACTGCCATGCTGGGGCTAATTGGAACGATAATAATCTGGATTACGATAGTGATTATGCAGCCTTACAGCCGCTGGGTTGGTTTTGCATGGATAGCGGTGGGAGTTGTTATATATTGGTATTCACACAGATTTAAAAAATCTGAGCCGGATGATATTGCAGGAGACATTGAAATGGTTTCCGGTTAATAATAAACTGGAATAACGATTATTAGCACACTATAATAGTGAATAGCAAAGAGATTTGAAATAACCTTTATGGAAATAGATAAAATTCTGGTAGCAGCACGCGGCAATGGGGTTGACCAGATAGCCGTAGAGTTGGCCTGTAAGATCGGGAAAAAAAGCAAAGCCAAAATATATATCGTTTACGTTATCGAAGTTAACCGCAGCCTACCTGTGGATGCTATAATTAAACCCGATATGGAGCTGGCCGAGAAGGTTCTGCTTGAAGCCGAAGAGTATGCACAGGACAACGATTTTGAGGTTGATACTGAGATTATCCAGGCACGTGAGGTTGGTCCGGCCATCATCGAAGTTGCAAGGCAAAACAGTGTAGATATGATAATCATGGGAATCACCTATAAAAAACGGTTTGGCTCCTTCACCATGGGCAATGCTGTGCCGCACGTTCTGGAAGAGGCGCCTTGCAGGGTATTGATATGCCGGGAACCGAAGCAATAAAGCAAAATAAAAGCAACATAGTGATTATGGGCTGCGGCCGCGTCGGCGGCAAACTGGCAGCCATGTTCGACGCTGCCGGACACAAAGTAACCGTGGTAGACCTCGATGCCTATAGCTTCCGGCGGCTTCCTCCTACCTTTAGCGGAACAGCGTTGATTGGCGACGGCACTGACGAGGAGATGCTGCGCAAAGCAGGTATTGAAAATGCCAATGCCTTTATAGCTTTAACCCAGGGAGATAATCGCAATGTTATGGCGGCGCAGATAGCCAAGCATATTTTCGAAGTGCCCCGTGTGATCTGCCGCATATACGACCCCTTGAGAAAAGATATTTATGAGCAGCTTGGACTGGAGTCCATCAGCCCCACGGAAGTTTTTGCCGATTTACTGTTCCAGAGGTTATCACAGAAGATATAGCCATGCTTAAACCTCTTTATATCGTTATAGTGGGAGGGGGTAATATAGGTTATTACCTCAGTAAAGCCCTGCTCAGCCAGGGCCACGAAGTACTCATTATTGAAAGGGATATACGTACCTGCGAACGTTTGGAGGATGAACTCGGCAGTTGCTCTATGAGGGGGGATGGATGCGAGACGGCCGTCCTAACGGAAGCCGGACTTAACCGGGCCAATGTACTGATAGCTACTACCAGCCACGACGAGGATAACCTGGTGTCCTGCCAAGTTGCCAAACATCGATTCAAGGTACCAAGGACTATAGCGCTGGTCAATAACCCCAGCAACGAGAAAATCTTCAAGAAGCTTGGCATTGATGCGACTATTTCCGTTACCAATACCATCCTGGAACACGTGGAGCAGGAGATACCTGCGCACTCATTGATCCACCTGCTTACCATGAGCGGTCAAATGGAAGAGGTAGTGGAGATGACCATTACCCGGGAATCTCCGGCCATAGGGAAATCCATTGCTCACCTGAGGTTGCCGGCCGACACCACCATTGCCTTGCTCATGCGTGAAGGAGAACGGCCAAGGATACCTGGTGTCGATGCTGTTCTGAAGGAAAACGACCGGGTTATTGTGCTCACTAGCCTTGATAGCGAGAGAAACCTGGAGAAAGCCCTTCTGGGCTAACTGTTTCTGAATTTAGCGGCTCAAGATCGACCTTTACTCAAGTCCTTTAAGCCCCGCCTTCAGCTTGGCGTACATGGTTTTCAGACCTTCCGACAGCACGCGGGTATCCCCAAGGACCGTCATAAAATTATGATCTCCATTCCACCTGGGTACAACATGCGTATGTATATGGCCCTCAATACCGGCGCCCGCCACTCTGCCCAGGTTCATACCGATGTTAAAGCCTGCCGGCTTAATCCTAGCGTTTAATAGTCTTATACAAAGTTTTACGAGTTCAACCTGTTCTTTGCCTTCTGCAACGCTCAGATCCAATACACTTCCTATGTGACGATAGGGCGCCACCATCAAATGGCCCGGTGTATATGGGTAAGCATTTAAGATTATGAAGTTTGCCTTGCCGCGGTACAGGATATAATTGGATTTATCCCTTCTTTCCGCCGGCTTGTCACACAGTATGCAACCCTTTTCTTTATCGGTCTTTAATATATAAGCTGCACGCCAGGGAGCCCAAATCTTTTTCATTCCCTATACCCCGAAACCTTAATTTTCCTATTGTAGCACGATTATTGACTTTACTGCTCAAGCTTGATATCTTTGTCTTAATCAGATATGACCGAATCGGATATAACCTATTTTTCCAGGGGCAATGTCTCCGGGAGCTTTAGAAAAGAGGTTTCTGAGGTACTAAACGACCTCTACAAACGGTTTGGACAGCGTTCTCCCTACAAAGTCGAAGTCTATACCTTCGATACCGAGGACAATCTCAACAGCTTCCTACGTGAAGAGAAATTTAAACGCGGGCTCTCTTTTAATACCGTCGACGATGCCGAAGCCTGCACCTACGATGTGCTTCGCGGCTACCCCCGCCTTTTGATATGCAGCGGCCGCCTGGCAAGATATAGTAAGCGGGGCAGGGCAGGCGCAATCAGGCACGAAGCTGCTCACACCGTTCTCCACGGTTCACTGGAATACAATATCTTCCAGATACCCGAGGATTGCCGTCACACTGCAATGGTAAAAGGTATCGATAACGAGAAACTGGAAGAGGTTTATCTTCAACTTTCCATGGGCGTTAAGGATTATGAGGCGACCAAGCTGCTCATTGAACACGATTTTATTAATTGCCAGTTTGCCTACGCATTGGAATGGATTCAACCTGTGGAAGATGATAGGACCGCCTGGAACATTTCAAAAACCAACAGGCAGACCCGTTTTGTCTACGAGAGCTCTCTGATGCGGCCCATCCTATTTACCAATCCTTTGCTCTCCCTGCCCAAGTCCAAAAATATCCCCAACGAAGAACATGTACAACTGAGTGCGCGGATCGAGAACATGATATCCATGCTGGGAGAGACCGAGGAAAACAAGGTATTGCAGGTCGCCGGGTCGATAATAGATGCGCTTGTCGACGATACCCACAAAAATATCGACTCTGCCTTCCATCTGTTGATCAACCTTGTTTAGAGACCGTTTCAAGAAACAGGTTGACATGAAATATCACAACTCCATCAAATTAACCGACAATCTTTATTGTTATATCTGGCAGGGAATGGGTAATAACTGCAATACCATTGTTTTGAAAGGCATTTTAAAAGACGACAAGCCGCATGCCATCATCGATCCGGGACACATTGTCAATGAAGCAAGTGAGGACTGTTTTGGCAGCCTGGAAGCGGCTATGGCATCCGACGGCATCAAAATTGATGACACCGGTCTGATAATCAATACGCATAGCCATCCTGACCATTGCGAGGCTAACGAACTGATAGCCGGCAGAGGCGGTGCATCAATCACCATGTCGGAGGAAGAGAACGAGTTTAGACTCACTACCGGTTTGCAAATGTACGAGCTATTTGATTTAAAACCTCCTCGCTTCACTCCCCTGTTCTATCTAAAGGAGGGGAGCATGGACATCGGCAAGGATGGATTTAAGGTCAATATCATGCTTACACCTGGCCATTCGCCGGGGTCTGTGTGCCTTTATCTTGAGAAGGAAAAGGTGTTGATAACAGGTGACGTGATTTTTTATATGAGCGTAGGCAGGACCGATTTTCCCGGGGGGAACACCGCACTTCTGGAAAAAAGCATACAGCGACTGTCGCTGCTTGATGTGGAGTACCTTATTCCGGGACACAATACGGAGCCCAATGGGGTTATCCGCGGCAAGCAGCAAATACAACGCAACTTCGAAGCGATAAAAATGTTTTTTTAAAGCCGGGCTCGGATGGAAATAGACGATAAAATTAAATTTGCGATTGAAAACACCCAGGTGCTCAGGTCACCCAAACAGCAGTTGGCCACGTTCGGCATCACCAACATATATTACTATATGATTACTGAACTTATGCAGGAAGTGAACGTGGTGAGGGAGGGCAGGGTAGTATCGGCAAGGCCCAGAATTGTCACACCTTCATACTTAATCAATTTGGAAGGTTTCAGCGGGTCGGCAAGACGGTATATCGAGATCATGTCTGAGTATAACCCACGTGAACCGGGGATCCTTTACACGTATAAAAATGAAAATACCGAAATGAATGTTGTATCCCAACCGCTGCCTGAAGTCCTCGACAAAATCAATCAGCGTATTGACAGTAGCAATGACCCGCTCAGCGCGGTTATCAAAGGCGTTGAAGAAATGTGGGATGTTTCGTTGATAAAATTCACCTTCGAGCTGACCAGGGACTCGGCACGTCACAATTTTTTAGAGTTTTACGGAAGGGGGCGGTTGGCCACCGATGAACAGGGAATACCCAAAGATGCCAGGGAAACTATAGAAGAGCTCTTCGAAATGTGCAGGAAGGAGCCCTCTTACGCTCCCGAGCTTGTAAGCGAACTCCAACGCTGGAACCTATGGCCGGAGTACCAGGACCGCTTTCTGCAGCTTTTCAAAAATCACTGAATTCTTAGATATAAATCCGGTTCAGTTTATTGAAAAAATTCATTCTGTTGACAATGCTGAGAAAGAGTTATATATTACACCTGCGTACGTTCCGCAATGATAAAGGAGGGTGATAAAAGGCTCAAATCCCTGAAGGGGCTTAATACCTCAAATGGCTGGCAATAAAATGGAGGAGATGCATATGTCGGAAAAAAGGATGCTCATACTTGATGCGGAAACAGTGCAGAAGATCGAAGAGAACCGCGGCGACATGAGCAACTCCGAATTTATCAACTTTATTATCGACAGTCATTTTGAACACACGAATAACTCACAAAACAATGACTTTGTGACCAGTGAAGAGCTGCACCAGTTCGAAGAGGGCATCAGGGACCTGTTGCGCAGCTTTCTAGAGTTTTTCCTTAGCTATGGCCTTGAGCTCGGCAAACAACCGGTCAACGGTGAGCTTGATAAGTTGAGCCTCAAGCTGCAGGGACTTAGCAAAACTATTAAAACCAGGAAATATTAGCCTCTATTTTCATATCCCCCGCCCCACTACCCGACGTTCTTTCCTATTTGTTACTTTTTAGTTCCCCTATACTTACAGCCGCCGCTAATTGGAATTGCATATGAAACTTTAGTACTAGTACCCACCTAAATACCCACCTATACCTATTGACATCTATATCTAGCACCCTGATAATGAATTTTGCGAATATTTAATTTATAGATAAGGGAAAATCGTATTAGTAATAATCCAGGATTAATGAAACGCCGCTTTCCAGATATTCCGCTGATACTGCGCCGGGGCCTCACATTACTTGCACTGGCAGCTATTGGCGTCGGGATTTATATTGCGCTGTCATTCATCGGTCACTCGCTTTTAAACGTTGAAGTAACCCCGCTCAGCCTGGCCCCGAGCATCGGCATCGCCCTGCTAATTGCATATGTGATTTATCAGACGCGTAATTTCGCAACCAAGCAAATTGACCGCCTTTTCTACCGCGATAGCTATCAATATCGTCATGAGCTAAATGAATTCGCCAGAAAGCGTATTCGGGGATTAATCAGCCTCAATGAGCTGGGTACCGAATTGCTGACATTGCTTTGTGGCGCCATCAAATGCAGGCAGTCGTATCTATTGCTTCCGAGAGAGGATACAGGGGATTTTTATATCCGTTTTGCGGTACCCCTGAAAGAGGATAGGCCATCGCTTATTATTAAGACAGACAGCCCCATTATGCGGTGGCTGAGGACAAGTAATTGTTATCTATCCAAAGAGTTGCTCGAAGCTGCTAACGAATTCAAAGCGCTTCGTCAAGAGGAAAAAGAAAGCATAACCCAACTCGGCATTCAATTGTTCTTTCCCATAATTAGCCGCCGCAGAATTATCGGAATCCTCGCTCTTGGTGAAAAGATGGTCAATGCAAAATATACCGGGGAGGATATAAGCCTTTCTGAAAGGGTCGTTAACGACATAGCGACCAGCCTCGAAAAGGAATACCTGGCAGACCAACTTAAAAAACGTGAACAGGAACTGTCTATCATTAACAGGCTGGCGGGAGTTATATCCTCCAGCCTAAATATACAGGAAGTATACGATGCCTTTGTAAGGGAGCTTAAGCAGGTCGTCGAGGCGGACTTTACGGCCATCGCACTGGTAGAGGAGAACGAAATATACTTTTCTGCTATATCCACCGACGTCGGCTCCGCATGGCAGACCGGCCAAAAAATACCCATCAGCGACACCGCCATCGAATGGGTCTTTATCAACAAAAGACCTTATTATGAAAAGGATCTCTGCAAAAATAGGCAGTTCCGGAACGGGGAAGAATTCATCAATCGGGGTATCCAATCCCTTTCCTATCTGCCGCTCATTAATAAAGGGGAGGTCATCGGTGTGCTCATGCTGGGAAGCAAGAAACCGGAGGCTTACAGTTCGGAGCAAATAACTCTCCTTGAACGACTCTCTGCACAGATCGCGGCACCCATCGAAAACAGCAGGTTGTACGCCAAAGCCGAAGCTATAGCTCGCGTAGATGCAATCACCGGTCTTTTTAACCGCCGGCATTTCGATGAACGTTTAAGAGAAGAAATAATTCGACACACCAATTACGGCGATACATTTTCCCTCATCCTTATGGATATGGACAACTTCAAAAAATACAACGATACTTTCGGCCATATGGCGGGAGACCGTATCCTCGTCCTGGCCGCCAGGCTGATCGAAGGCTCTATACGGTCGACCGACATTGCTTTCAGGTACGGCGGAGATGAGTTCGTCATTATCCTTCCCAACGCCTCAACACTGGATGCTTTCAGCGTAGCAGAGCGAATTCGCGAAAAAATTCTCTGTGAAATGTCTATCAAACAACTGGACCTATCAGTAAGCATCGGCGTTGCCTCCTGGCCCGGCGATGGGTCAACCCTGGATGAGCTGTGCTACGCCGCTGATATGGCCCTTTACTATGCCAAGCATACCGGTCAAAACAGGACCTCTATCGCCTCTAAAACGCTTTTCTCGCTTAACGAGCCGGCCACGAACGTAAATAGCGAAGCTGACGTTCTGGCCACTATCTACGCCCTGGCAGCTACTCTGGAAGCGAGAGACAAATATACATATGGGCATTCCCGCAGGGTCAGCCGCTATGCCGTAGCAACGGCCGAAGCATTGAATTTGCCGCCCGAACAGGTTGCCGTTATCAGCGCCGCCTCTCTCTTGCATGATATCGGCAAAGTTGGCATTCCGGATAATGTTTTGAACAAAAGCGGGAAATTGCTGGACGAAGAATGGGAGTTGCTCAAGCAGCATCCCAAGTTGTCAGCTACTATAGTCGGTCATATACCCAGTCTCAGCGCGTGCCTGGCTGCCGTGCGTCACCACCATGAGAGGTGGGACGGCACAGGCTACCCCAGCGGCCTAAAGGGCGAAGCAATACCCATTGAGGCCCGCATATTGTGTGTAACCGATGCCTTTGAAGCTATGATCTCAGACCGGCCTTACCGCGGCCCGCTGACCTTTAAAAAGGCTATCGCTGAGTTGGAAACCTGCTCCGGCACCCAATTCGATCCCAATATAGTGCAGGTTTTCATACCCCTGGCCCTGGCAACGGCTCCGGATGATATTGAGTTGGAAGCGCTCAAGATTGCCGCTGAGCGAATTAATTAGCCCGTGCCAGAATACATATATTCCTGGAAAAATACTTTACCGGCCATTTGTACGTAGCTTCAGGATATTCTTTCAAAACCTTAAAACCTGCGGCACTGACCTTTTGCTTTATCTCCGGATAAGTGTAAAGGTAATAATAGCGCAGTATCTCACCGTCTCTTGTCTTCCACGACATCAAGGTCTCCCGGCCCCTATTCCAGAAGGCTTTCTGCCAACGGTTCCAAACCGTAATAAATACCTCGCCACCAGGCTTCATAACACGTCTCAGCTCCCTGAAGGACGCTTCCCTTTCCTTTTTTTCTTTAATGTGATGGTAGGCAGCCACAGATATGGCCCACTCAAATACTCCATCTCTAAAAGGAAGTTTGACCGCATCTCCGACTACCAGGCTGGCGTCGAATTTAAACTTGGCGGAGTATTTAATCGCCTGAGCTATCATCTGCTCGGATGAGTCCAAGCCCCAGAATTCAAATCTATCCTTAAAGGGCAGGAAATCAGGGCCGTGTGCGCATCCTATATTCAACAGCCGGCCGCTTCCCCACCGCCCGGCTACCTCATCAAGCTCCTGCTTAAAGCGGGTCCAATGCCTCAGCCGGTACCAGCTTTCCGCAATCTCGTCGTACGTGTTCAATCAGTTGTTTCCCTTTGTGACCGTGTATGCAATTTGCTAAACTGTCAAAGTAGATCAAATATAGCACAACGATAGCCATGAATCACGCCGTCAGAAAAATCTCGCGCACCATATCCGGGGTTACACCCGTGGCCGCAATGGCCAAAGCTACGCAATGCCCCGGCTCTTGCGTATTTTGCCCCACCTATGAACAGGCTCCCAAAAGCTATACTCCGGAATCCCCGGCGGTGCTTCGCGCCCTGGCCTGCGATTATGACGCTAAGAAACAAGTGGATCTGCGTCTGAAAACACTGTCGCATATGGGGCACCCCGCCAACAAGGTCGAGCTCATTGTAATGGGAGGCACCTTCCCGGCCTGCCCGCCCGATTACCAGTATAGCTTCATTAAATCCTGTTACGATGCCTTGAACGGCCGTGATTCCCGAGACCTGGAGGAAGCCAAAATCATCAACGAAACAGCCGAACACAGGTGTACCGGCCTGTGCATTGAAACCCGGCCGGACTGGTGCGGGGAGAAAGAAGTAAAGAGCATGTTGGAGTTCGGCGCTACCCGCGTCGAACTGGGCGTTCAAACCCTGGATGACGACATATACAGGCTGGTGCGCAGAGGGCACACCGTAGCCGATGTAATCACTGCCACTCGTCTGCTAAAAAAATACGGCTTAAAGGTCTATTACCACTGGATGCCCGGACTGCCCGGCTCCACATTGGAGCACGACCTGGACATGACACGCGAACTTTTTGAAAATGAGTGCTTCAAACCGGACGGCCTCAAACTTTACCCTACGCTGGTGGTAGCCGGCACAGAGCTGGAGAAGTGGTACAAGGAAGGCAGTTATATACCTTACACCATGGATGAAACCGTGGAGCTGCTGACGGGTATAAAAAGCCTGGTGCCCAAATACGTGCGGATACCCCGCGTTATGCGCGATATACCTACTAAATTTATTATCGCGGGATGCAAAGACCTGGCGCTGAGATCGTCCGTAAGAGAGGCGATGAACATAAAAAATTTGCAGTGCGCCTGCACGCGTTGCCGCGAGTATGGCCACAGGCTTCGCGACGGCTGGAAAATAGGTAGGCCGGCCCTGCATAAATATGAATACACAGCATCCAACGGCAGGGAGATATTCCTATCGTATGAAGACGAAGGAGGCACTCTCTTCGGCCTGCTGAGATTGCGGATCGGCACGGCCGGCGAAGATATATACCCTGCGATCGTACGTGAGATACATGTTTTTGGCTCGGAGGTGCCTATTGGTGGGCAAAAAGAGTTCGCCGCACAGCACAAGGGACTGGGAGCAGAGTTGCTCAAACAGGCCGAGAAGATTACAAAGCAGGATTTTTCTGTCGAAAAGATTGCCGTTATCAGCGGTGTGGGAGCCAGAGACTACTTCCGGACGGAATGTGGCTATATTCTGGAAGGCCATTATATGGTCAAAGCTCTCTAGAGCTGTCAAGTTAATATAGGTGGCAGGCCACAAAGTGACCGGGGGCAACTTCCCTGTATTCCGGATCAACTTCAGGACAAATAGCTATCCTTCGATGGCACCTGGGGTGAAAATGGCAGCCGCTGGGAGGCTTGAGCGGGGATGGTACATCTCCCTTCAGCAAAATCCTATCCTTGTTTGCGGGACGAAGGCTGGCGATTGCCGACAGCAGGGCCTCGCTGTAAGGGTGAAGTGGCTTTTTAAAAAATTCGTGCTTATCGGCCATCTCAACGATCCTGCCTAAATACATTACGGCCACACGGTCCGAAATATATTTTACAATTGAGAGATCGTGGCTCACGAACAAATAAGCCAGCCCATCCCTGTCCTTGATATCCATCATTAGATTCAATATCTGGGCCTGAACCGACACGTCCAGGGCGCTAACCGGCTCATCGGCAATGATCAGTTCAGGGTCCATAGCCAGCGCCCTGGCTATGCCTATGCGCTGCTTCTGCCCTCCGCTGAACTCATGGGGATACCTCTCGTAAAACCCGGCTTCCAACCCGACTTTCTCCATCAATGCGGCCACCCGTTCAGAGCGCTCACCTGCGTTCTTTATGCCCTGCACAACCAGCGCCTCCTCGATGGAACCTCCCACGGTCATCCTGGGATCCAGTGACGAATCCGGGTCCTGAAATACAATCTGAAGTTTACCCCGCAATTTCCGCAGGTCCTTCTTGTTTAGCTTTACAACGTCCATCCCATTAAAAAGGATTTCACCGCTGGTCGGCTCTTCCAGACGTAAAATCGTCTTGCCCAGCGTGGTTTTCCCGCATCCCGATTCCCCTACCAACCCCAGCACCTCTTTCTCAGCGATGGTCAGCGATACGCCGTCCACAGCCTTTACGTCGCCTACCGGCCGGGGTATAAGACCGGAGGTCACCCGGTAATACTTCTTCAGGTCCTTTATTTCTAAAATCTGCTGACTGTGCATTATCTTTTTCCCATTATATCGGCGTCATAAAGGTGGCATGCGGCAGTCTGTACACCGGATATGTTCAACATCTCAGGTTCTACAGTATGGCAAATATCCATAACGCTGGGACACCTTGGGTGGAACGGGCAGCCGGACGGTATATCCATGGGGTTGGGCGTATTGCCAGGTATGGAGGGCAGCCTTTTCACCTCGGTAGAAATATCCGGCAGGCAACTTATCAAGCCTATGGTATAAGGATGCGCCGGCTTCCTCAAAATGTGTTCAACAGGCGCTATTTCCACCACTTTACCGGCATAGACGACTGCGGCCCGGTCGCCTATCTCACGTACCAGTGACAGGTCGTGCGTGATGAAAATGATGGACATATTGCGCCTGGCTTTAAGCTCCTGCAGTATGTATATGATTTGTGCGCGTATGGTGACATCCACGGCGGTCGTGGGTTCATCGGCAATCAATATCCTGGGATCGCATGACAGGCCCATGGCTATCATAGCCCTCTGCTTCATACCACCCGACATCTGGTGCGGATACATCTTGAGCGCCCCCACCGCTTCCGGTATCTTCATCTCTTCGAGCAGCGCCACTGCCTTCTCCCTCGCAGTACCATTATGGTGCATTCTGTGGGTATTAATCTGCTCCTCTATCTGGTCACCTATGGTAAAGACAGGGTTCAGTGCCGACTGGGCATTCTGAAAAACCATGGCAATGTCCTTTCCCCTAATATTGCGCAACTGCGGAATAGGGCAGGTTGTCAGGTCCAGGCCTTCATATAAAACTTTCCCTTCCACGATTTTGCCCGGCGGGCTGTCAAAGAGACGTAGGATGGAGAGGGCGGTTACGGATTTGCCGCATCCCGATTCACCCACCAGACAGAGACATTCGCCCTCATCGAGAGTGAAGCTCACGCCGTTTACAGCTTTTACTATGCCCCGGCGCGTGTAGAACCAGGTCTTTAAGTCCTTTACCTCAAGTAACGTTTTAGCTGACAAAGTATAAATTTCCTTGCATTTAAATCTTAAACAGTCGCTTTGGGATCGAAGGCGTCCCGCAAACCATCGCCGAAGAAGTTGAATGATAGGACTGTGAGAAAGAGCATTATGCCCGGCTCCACAGCCACCCACCAGGCCGTGTCCAGTGTGTGCTGGCCGGTATTCAGTATGGTTCCCCAGCTTGTGCTCATGGGGTCTCCCATGCCTATGAAGCTCAAGGCTGCCTCCGCCATGATCACACCCGGTATAGACAAAGTGGCCATGACTATGATCAAGCTCGCTACATTCGGAATGAGATGATTGAATATTATCCTGTTATCGCTGGCGCCCAGCGCCTTGGAAGCAGTAATGAAATCCCTGGTCCTCAGAGACAAGGCTTCGCTGCGTATGAGCCTTGCTGCTCCGGTCCAACCTGTCAGGCCGATGACAATGACAATGATGGTAAGGCTGGGCCCGAATATAAAGACGATCAGCACCAGCAAAAGAAAGAAGGGGAAAGTCATCATGACGTCGGTAAATCTCATCAGCAGGTTATCTGCCCAGCCACCCAGATAAGCTGACAGCACACCCAGAAAAGTACCCAGGGATATGGCGATCCCCGTCGCCAGAAGGCCGACCAATAGTGATATCCTCGAGCCGGAGATCAGCATAGCCAGCATATCCCGCCCCTTGCTGTCCGTGCCGAGGGGATGGTCGGACCTGCCCGGGTGTACTGTGGTTGTAAAAGTACTTGTTTTTATATCATATATCGATTCCTGGGTGGAAAATCCCAGAGGGGGCAGATTTTTGACATCGAAGTCGACATGCTGCGGGTCGGCGGCAAAGAACGGCCCGAAAGTTCCCAGGAGCGCCAGGAATACTATAAAACCCAGTCCGGCAAGAGACAGCTTATTTTTCTTAAGCCTGTCCCAGTAATACCTGACCAGCCGCCGGTTGACATGAACCGGCAATTTGATCCCGCCCCGGCTGACTATCTTCTCTTCACTCATACCTTATCCTCGGATCGAGATAAGTATAAAAGAGGTCGGTTGCCAGGTTGATGAACAGCACCAGAAAAGTCCCTATCAGTGTTACCGCAACCACTACTGCGTAGTCGTCGGCAAAGATGGCGTTGAAGGAAACCTGGCCGAGGCCGGGTATGCCGAATACGATTTCGGTAAGATAGGCGCCGCCGAAAACCACGCTGCCCAGATCGAACATAATTATGGTTACCAGTGGCAAAATGGCATTGCGCAGTACATGTTTGCCGATCACTGTACTTTCCGGCAAGCCCTTGGCGCGTGCGGTTGTTACGAATTCTTTGTGGAGGTTATCCAGCATGGCAGAGCGGGTATAGCGCACGTAGCCTGCCAGCTCTCCTATTCCCAGCGCCATTACCGGCAATATCAATTGTTTGAGGTTCTCCAGCGACCAAATCGGGTAGTTAGTATCGTAATAGGTCTTAAAAAACCCCAGATAAACGGCAAACACCAGGATCAGCATCAGGCCCAGCCAGAAACCGGGGATGGATATACCGATAAAAGAAAAAATGGAGGCAGCGTAATCGAACTTCGTATTCTGCTTCACAGCGGCCAGCATGCCCAATCCCACGCCCAGGATAATGGCGAAAATAGTAGCCAGCAAGATTAATTGGAAGGAGTAAATCCAGTGGGAACCTATCAGTTCCAGAACAGGCATGGAAGCGCTGAACGACCACCCCCAGTTCCCCTGCAGCAAGTTACCCATGTACGAAAAATATTGCTCGGTTATGGGTTTGTTAAGGCCGTACCTGGCTTCGATGGCCTGCTTTACCGAGTCGACGTCCTGTCCCCTGGCGGCGATGTTGAGGATATACCGGTCAACCGGGGACGAGGGGCCTACGCGCAGCAGGACAAACGTGATAGTGAGGATGCCCCAGGCAATTATGATGCTGTAGATCAGCCGTTTGATAATGTAGTTGCGCATAATCCAGTGCCCGGCGCAGCGCCAGTGAGTTTGGGGCGGTCAGCCTGAAAGCCAGTTATTCGAAGCGCCACAGATAAGAATTATATCCTATGTTAACGCCCGGCTCTATGCCTGTCACGTTTTTCTGAAAGCCAAGGTTGTTCTGCGTGTAGACCAGGAAATCGACCGGTTGCTCGTCGGAGATGATACCGGCTAGCTCAGAGTACATTTTGGCCCGCTCCACCTTATCCAACCCTTCCTTGGACCTTATCCTCTTAAACAGGTCGTCCACCTGACTATTGAAGAAACCGAAGGAATTGAGGCCGCCGTCGCTGGCGTAGAATACACTGGTGCCGGATGGCGCCAGAGGGTCTGTGCTATGCCCCATCAGCGTCATGTCCCACGCCTCATCGCTGACCGCCTGGGGACCGTTATTATACCTGGGCTCCTGGTCGCTGCCGGGCACCTTATTCATCATGTAGCTGCGAAGCAGGGTAGGCCACTGGACCCATTTGACCTCTACGTTGATACCGATTGCCCCCAGATCCTGTTTTATTAATAAAGATAGCGACTCCACTACGTCGCTGCCGGGTGTTGTTACGAGCAGCAGCTTTACGGGCTTTCCATCTTTGCCCAGCAGCACATCGTGGTCTCCGTCCTTGCCATACGTATAACCGGCTTCTTTGAGCATTTCAATAGCTTTATCCTGGCTATTGAGCGGGGCCACCCCCAGTTTAAGCGAGGACTCATCGTTGAACCAAGGTGAGCTGGGGGGAATAAAGCTGAAGGCAGGCTCGGCAAAGCCCAGGTATATTTGCTTGACAATGGGATCTTTGTCTATAGCCATTGATATGGCCTGACGGACCTGTTTATTACGCAGTCCTTCCCAGCCGTTGGCACGTTCGTTATAAGAAATGAGGTTATAGCCCCTGGTTGGTATGGTGAAAACATTGATGCGGGGCATATTCTTAAACTTGGAAACGTTTTGCGGCTCTAATCCGCAAAAATTTATGTCGCCGGCCTCGAGGGCGGCCTGCATGACCGCCGAGGTCCCGAACTGTTTTATCGTGTATTCCTGGAAGTAGGGAGCGCCATTGTCCTTTCCCAAATAGTAGTCAGGGTTTCTCTCAAGCACGAACTTATCGTTTTTCAGCCAGTCTTTAAATTTGTAGGGGCCGAGGTTGCCTGTGTATGAAAGGTCATTGAACTCTTTAGCCTGCGTGAATGCGTCGATGTTGCCTTCATATTTGGTAGCTATGTATTTGGGGTAGGGAGTGAGGTTATACAGGGTATAAATAAACTCAGGCTGAACGGTCTGCCGGGTGATAGTAAATGTCGTGTTGTCCACCACCTGCGGGGTGACGAAGACCTTCGTGCTCCCGACCACTTCCTGCCAGTCGTCCTTGTAGTTATAGTTCAGCCAGTCCGAGAACATCAGGTTTTTGAGGGTATATACGTAGTCATCGGCCGTTACCTGCGAGCCGTCGCTCCATTTCAGGTCGTCCCGTATGGCCATGGTATAGACCAGTCCATCCGGTGAAACTTCTATATCTTTAGCCAGGCAGCGCAGGACGACATTGAATTTGTTGTCGTAAGTGGCCAGAGAGTCCAAAGTATAACCGACGTAACCAAAGGACGACGCATCCGCGGCCAGAATATAGTTGAGGGTCTCGGCCTCTCCCCCGGTCACATCGCCCTCGATGAAGCTACCTTTGGCCGCCGGAGCGGCGCAGCCGCCCAGGGATAATATCAGTAAAACCGCTGCAGCCATGATGGCCAGGCCTTTATTTAGTCTGCTTCGCAATCTTTTACCTCTCATTACGGACGGTTTTATTGAAAATACCAGGACTGGTAGTTATACAGGAAATTGGGGCCCGGTTCCACTCCTTTCACGTTGCTCTGGAAGGCGTAATTATCGCTGTAGAACACCAGGAAATCCACCGGTTGATCGTCCGAAATGATCTTGGAAAGCTCGGTGTAAATCTGTTTGTGACTCTCGGGGCTCAATCCCTCTGCCGAACTGGCCTTTTTATACAGGGCATCGACGTTGTCGTTAAAGTATCCGAAAAGGTTAAAACTGCCGGCCGATGAGAAGAAGTCCCTGCTTGTCCCCAGCGCCAGCGGGTTGGCGTGCGAAGAAAGAATGGCGAGGTCCCATGGTTGGGTTCCCACCGCTTTCGGCCCGTTATTGAAAGAGGCCTGCTGGTCTGAACCGGGGACTTTATTCATAAGTCCGGCGAAGAGCATATCGCGCGGGGAGAATTTGGGGGTGATATCCAGCCCGATGCCCAGTAAATTCTGCCTGATAAGAATGGCCAGGTTCTGCTCGAAATCACTCTGCATATCCACCGGGAAAATCAGCTTGATGGGATTGCCATCCTTGTCTACGAACACCATCTTGCCGCTGACCTCTTTTTGTTCATAGCCGGCGCTCTTGATCAGGTCGATGGCTTTTTGCTGGTCTGCCGCCGGGCTCATTCCATATTTGTTAAGCACACTCTCGTCATACCACGGCGAGTAGGGCGGTATAAAGCTGAAAGCCGGGACGGCAAATCCCTGATACATTTGCTGTATGACCGCGGGTTTGTCTATGACCATGGAGATGGCCTGCCTGACCCTGACATCCTTCAAGCCGGCCCAGCCGTTATCCCGCTGGTTATAAGCTAGATAAACGTAAAAACCGGTTGGGATGGTATAAACAGTGGTATTGCCCTGCGACCTGTAGGTATTGGCATCCTGCGGCTCTATATAGGCGGAGGAGACCTTTCCCGACGTCAGCTCATCGTTGATCTCTTGCTGCAGACCATAGGTCTTAATGACGTACTTTTCGAAGTAAGGGGCGCCCGTTTCTTTGCCCAGGTAATAATCCGGGTTACGCCTCAACACGAAGCCGTCCGCGGCATCCCAGGCCGTAGGGATATAGGCTCCCATATTGCCGGCATAATTCATATTGACGAATTCAGGGGCAGCTGTAAAAGCATCTTTGTTATTCTCGTAGTGCACTGCTATGGCTTTGGGATAGGGCATCAAATCATAGATGGTATAAAGGAAATCCGGGTCTGCCGAACGGCGTGTGATTTTGAATGATGTGTCGCTTAGAGTCTCCGGGCTGAGGGGATAAGTCTGGTTATCCACCGTTTCCTGCCATTTGGACTTATCGGCACACTGCAGCCAGTCGGCCAGCATAATATTCTTGAGCGTGTAAACGTAATCGTCGGCCCTGACATTGCTTCCGTCCGACCACTTCAAATCGTTCCTGATAGTCACTGTATAGACCAGCCCGTCCGTTGAGACTTCTATGTCTTTGGCCAGGCAGCGCAATTGAAGTTTAAACTGATTATCGAAGACAGCCAGCGGATCAACCATGAAGCTGGCATAGCGTTTCGACGCTCCACCGTCAGTGGCAATAATCCAGTTCAACGTCTGGGCATCACCGCCCAACACGGCCTCGGTAAATGTGCCTTTGGCAGTACGAGATTGCAGACTGCCAGTACAGGCCGGCAGAAGCATGGAAAAAATCGCGATGATGGCAACCAGGTAAATTATCTTTTTCATGGTTCTCCTCGAAGTGATTTATATATATAACGCCGATTACCCAATTTGGTTGTACAAATATTTATTCTTTGCGTCTGACGGAAGTGATGGCATTGGCGGGATTCTTCATGAAATCGGGAAAGTGCTCCAACCCGAAACCCTCTCAGACTACTCTTTATATTTGTCTATAAAAACGCTATATACTATCACAAACTTATTTTCAAATGAAGCGCTCTTTGATGCCGGCGATGAGTTCATCCACCTTTTCCTCGGTATCGGCGCCCACACGCGTCAGCGCTTCATCGACCCTTTGGTATTTCCCGGCGTTATAGATGTCATTCAAGGTCTCATAGAGGCCGGCCCTCCTGCCCAACCTGAAATTCAGCCTGTCCCTGACCGGCATATTCAGATACCTGTTGATAGCATCCAGGCATTTCTGTTTGGCCAGTGGGAAGCGGCCTTCCAGCTCGGGCAGCAGGTTCAAAACGTGGTCGCTTTTCAGCTCTCCTGTGAAATCCAGCTTTTCGATGAATTCGCCGATCTCCCTTACGACTTCATCCTCGCGCTGCAGGGCAAACTCGCCTTTTTCCAGCCTGGACCAAAGGAGCATATTCTCGCTGACCTGGAGGGTGCGCAGGCGAATGAAATCCGGATTGATCTCGCTCAGCACGCGCGCCGATTCTGAAGCGTGTTCGTGCGACCACTGCCTCCCGCCCAGACCGGGCATATAGTATTCGGAGAGCTCGATGCCAGCCTCCTTAATGTTCTTGCCCCCTTTGATATGGTCTTCAGCCGTGGTGCCTTTATCGACAAATTCAAGCACGGTATCCGAGCCGCTCTCCATGCCGATGTGGATGCGTGAGAGCCCTGCTTCCCTGATTTCCTTGAGTTCGGCCACGCCTTTCTTGGCAGCCGTCTTGGAACGGCAATAAGAAGTGACCCTTTCCAGTGAAGGGAAGGACTTCTTGAGGGCTTTCAGCACGTTCACCAGGTCGGGCGTCCTCATGATGACGCTGTTGGCATCCTGCAGGAAGGCTGAAGTACCGCCCGCCCACAGCCACAGTGCAACCTGCCTGACGCAATCCCTGGCTGTGATCTGGTTATAAATATAAGCGGCGACCTCTTTCAGCCGTCCCTCCTCACCGTTTTTTAAGCCCAGTTCCGTTATAGCATCCGCAAGCGATTTGGCGGTCTCTATGTCTTTGATCACGTCCTCGGCCGGGCGCAGCTCGAATTTTTCTCCCTTATATGTGTGGCAGAACTCGCAGCGGTTCCAGGGACAGTTGCGCGTGGCCCTGATCAATAGTGAATAAGCTTCGCTGGGCGGCCTGATGGGACCGGTCTCGAAATAGTAGCTGTTGATTTTATCGAAATTCATGTTCCCATTATTTTAACCCCTATTTTAAGACGGGGAAAATCCGTTCAATAAACATAGCCGAACTTGAAAATGCTACAATTTCAAAGCATGACTGCACTCAAAGATGCCGTAAAGGTGGTCTCCTTCGACGTGGAAGGCACCATGGTGACTACGGATTTCAGCTATGCCATCTGGTTCGAGATGATCCCGCAGCGCTATGCACAGAGGTACGGCCTGGCTATCGAAGAGGCCATCCGGAAAATCCGCAAGGAATATGACAGCGTGGGCGACCAGCGGCTGGAATGGTACGACGTTCAATACTGGTTCACCCGGTTCGACCTCGGCCGGGCCGATATTGCCATGGAGGAGCTGCAAAACAGGGTGAACTACTACCCGGACACAAAAGATGTTCTGGAAAAACTGGGCAAAAGATATAAATTGAGCGTGGCATCGGGCTCACCCAGGCCCTTTTTAAAGCACCTTCTGCGCGATGTCGAACACAAATTCAGCTCGATTTTCTCCTCAACATCGGATTTTAAGAAGGTCAAGACGGCTGATTTTTACCGGGAAATCTGCAGCCGTTTGGGGGTGGAGGCCGACCAGGTCGTTCACATCGGGGACAATAAGCAATTCGATTTCCTGGAGCCTGCCACCGTGGGTATTCGGGCTTTTCACCTGGACCGCGAAGGCAAGAGCGGCAACGCGGCCGCACTGCGCAACCTTGCACAACTGGCCGACCTGCTGGACGGCCGTTAGCCTTTTACACCAGGCCGGTCTCGATGGTCAGCACCGTGCCCTTACCCGGCTCCGATTGAACATAACCTTTCCCCACTTAGAAAAAAAAGAAGGCACTGAAGAAGGAAACTGTCCCCCTTATAACAAAAAGGAGGTCGCTGTAGAGGAAAACAACTATCCCCTCTTAGAAAAAAGGAAGGCGTTGAAGAGGGAACTTGTTCCCTCTTATAAAAAAAGAAATCCCCTCTCCTGGGAGAGGGGCAGGGGTGAGGGAAAAATGATGAACCTTAATTGTTATTTCCCCTCAATTGGGCTATTATTAAGTTAGAACGATTTACATAAAGCTGGCCGGTCATCTGCAAATGACCGGTTTTTTAGTCAGTAAAGGACGCACAATGGAAATGAATCAATTCGCAGACATCAGCAAGGACCTGTCCACGCAGATCAAGGAGGTCGAGAACCTGGTAAGGGACGATCAGTTCAAAGAAGCGCGCAAGCTGCTTCCGGCCGCGCAAGAAAACTGCAATAACCTGGAATCCCTGATGGCGCCGGATAACAGGATACAGAGGAACATAGTTAACAACCGCCGGCAGGAAATAGTCTGGATCCAGGATGCCATTCAAGTAGGTACAGCCAAAGCCAAGGCCAAACCCGTCCGTAAGCGCGTATCCAAATCTAAATAGCGCTTAGCGCACTCCCAATCCTATCCTCTACTCTACTACTATCCTCTTTTTTGCAGAGTACTGCGCCCTGTGAGTCCTGGCCGAGGGACAACTGCACGATTTGCAGTTTTTTATGGTGATTTCACTGCGGGCATGGTTTACCAGGTGAAACGTGTACTCACAGCTATCGCCGTGAATATTTAGCCCATTGCAAAAGCCTTTAGTCTTATCGAAATCCATTTTTCTCCATCCTGTAATACTTGACCGGGGACATACATAAGCCCGAAATGGGCCTGCATATGTCCCCGGTTCAATTTGTGTGCGGTTTTACTTACCTGCTGGTATAGCTGCGCGGACCGTAGCTTGATTCGCCGTTTTGCTGTTTCTTAGCTTTTCTGCAACCCGGACAGCGCTTCGGTTCGTTGGTATAACCTTTGGTGGCGAAGAACTCTTGTTCTCCCGAAGTAAAGGTAAAGTTAGTACCACAATCGGTGCACTTTAGCGATTTGTCTTGAAAACTCATCGGATGCCCTCCTTAATAAATTTAGCCGTATTCGGGCCATCCAATGCTTAATAGAAGTGGCGAAGTGTAAGAAGCTTGTAATAACCTAAACTTGAACTATATTGGAAGTATACACTGAATCGAAACTTATGTAAAGAAATAGCGAATGCTTGTCAGATGGGCCAAAAAAACTGCTACAAATCTTCTTCCGGGAATTTATGTAGCATAGCCAGCACTGCGGCAGTTATTCCGCGTTCATAAAATGCATGTATACGGAAACCCCGTACGCTGCAGGATTGCCAAGTATTACTGCACCGTCACAGTCACAGACGCGGTTGTGGAGCCGTTACCATTAGTGGCAGTCAGGGTGTAAATCGTGGTTTGAGTTGGGTATACAGCCGGCTGTTCAAAAGCCCGGGGCACGCCAACTTCCGGATCGATTGATATCGTTGTCGCTCCCGTAACATTGTAGGTCAAGGTCGAAGACCCTCCTGCAGAAATGGTGCTCGGGTTTGCTGTAAAACTGCTTATAACCGGCAGGTCACCTGTCGTCGTGCCCACCGTAATAGTTGCTGTAGCTGTTGTAGCTCCGTTGGCGTTGGTAGCGGTAAGCGTATAGGTCGTGGTTGTTGTCGGGGATTCGGCCTGTGTGCCCGTGGCCTGAACAGTGCCGATGCCCATATCAATAGAAATGCCTGTTGCTCCCGTAACAATCCACTGTAAAGTCGAAGACTGCCCCAAAGCAATATTGCTCGGGCTTGAGGTAAAGGTGACGGCCGGCTTGGCAGTAGCAGTGGAAGGCAGTGTAATCGTAGCAGGGGCCGTAACAGAGCCGTTGCTGTTGGTGGCGGTAAGCGTGTAAGTGGTGGTTATCTCAGGGTGCACTATCCTGGTGCCTGAGGCGGAAACGGGGCCGACGCCGGGGCTGATGGAAATGTTCTTTGCCCCTGAGATATCCCATTGCAACGTCGATGTCTGCCCTGCAACGATCTGGGCCGGATCCGCAGTAAAGCTGTTTATGGTCGGCGGACCTGCCGGCCCAACTGTAAGCGCCACCGATTTGGAAACGGAACCGGCACCATTAGAGGCGCTCAGTGTATAGGTAGTAGTTGCAGCCGGCGTAACTGCTTTGGTCCCGGCGACATCAACCTTGCCTATGCCCTGGTCTATGCTGACGGTGGTGGCTCCAGTAACATTCCACTGTAAATTGGCAGACTGACCGGCGGTAACCGTGTCGGGCGCCGCCATGAAAGCTACTATGACCGGTGGATTGGGCGCCGTAACCGTGACCGCGGCTGTTTGGGTCATAACCCCGGCGGCATTGACGGCATTTATCGTATAGGTGGTGGACTGCGTCGGCTGCACGTCCATGGTCCCTGCAATATCCACCTGGCCGATGCCCGGGTCGATACTAACGGTTGTAGCGCCCGTCACATTCCACAGCAGGGTGGTTGTCCCCCCGGGGTTGATCGAGGAAGGGCTAACGCTAAAGGCTATTATCTGGGGAGGCGTGGTCGGCGTTGACTGGCCCGAAGAACAGCCTGCAACAAGGACCAACAGTAATGAGAGAGAAAGATAAATAAACTTTTTCATAGTGCTTAACCCCCCGAAATATTACCCGTTAACATCGACATTGCCTGATTATTTTAGCTCACAAACGCCATAAACTTCTTATGCACCTATATATCTTAATACATGCTCCAAATAATAATCTAGCGCCGGAAAAAAGCATTGACAGGGCCTGCAAGCCTCTGGTATAAGTATACATTTCCGCTCAGCAAAATACCCTATAAGGAGCTGCACTATGAGAACGGTTAACGTCTTTAAAAGAACCCTGTGGCTGGCCTGTTCGGCGCTGTTTATATCCATCCTGCTGGTCTCTTCCCTCCTGACAGCCTGCGCCCAGCCTGCCGTCTTTAACACTGAGACCGTCAGGCCGGAGGACGTCGGCCTTTCATCAGACGCGCTGAATCAGATCGGTACCACCCTGAATGCCGACATAGCCGACGGCAAAATCAACGGCGTCGTGCTCCTGGTAGCCCGCAACGGCAAAACAGCCTATCTTAAGAGCTTCGGAACACGGGACGCCGATAACAAAGTGCCGATGACCAGCGATTCTATATTCCGCATCTTCTCCATGACCAAGTCGCTCACCGCCGTATCGATCGCCATGCTGATGGAAGACGGCAAGTTGGCGCTTACAGACCCGGTATCGAAATACATACCGGCCTTTAAAAATATGAAGGTGGCACAGATCACCCAGGACAAGGACGGCAATGATGTCGTCACACTGGTCCAAGCGAACAGGGAGATCACGATCAAGGACCTGGCCACACACACATCCGGGTTGGGCTACTGGTTCTTACTGCCCACCGCCCTTCAGAATATATACCTTCAAGCCGGCATGGCCGACCTAGAAGGATTAACCAATGCCCAGGTTTGCGATAAAATAGCTAACCTGCCCCTGGCGGAAAATCCCGGGACCCTCTACAGGTACGGGATGAACTACGATGTCCTAGGCAGGGTGATAGAGGTTATTTCCGGCATGACGCTGGACCAGTTCTTTGCCGAGCGAATCTATAAACCGCTGAAAATGAAAGATTCCGGGTTCCAGGTTGCAGCCAGGGACGAGGACCGCCTGGTTTACCTGGACCCCGCATGGCCTCTTAGTATAGACCCTACCAGCCCCTACAGGAAGTTCTGGAGCGGAGGAGGCGGCTCGGTATCGACGGCTCCGGACTATGCACGCTTCGCCCAGATGCTGCTCAACGGCGGCCAGCTCGACGGTGTGCGCCTGCTAAAGCCGGAAACCGTGGCCCTCATTACATCGGACCAGTTGGGACCGCTGGGCGACCGCAAAGACAGCATGTACGTACCCGGCAAGGGTTACGGCGAAGGCTTCGATTTCTATGTCCGCGTCGATGACCCTGCTTCCAATGCCCCGGGCAGCGTCGGAGCATTCACCAAGGATGGCATCGCCGGGACTTGTTACTGGGTCGACCCCAAAGAAAACCTGGTGGCTGTTTTTATGATCAGTTCGACCTCGCTCGGGCAGTACTACCGGTTCTCGATGGGGCCTGCGATTTACCAGGCCATTACCAAATAGCCCGATAAACCGCATCTGTGGAAATGCACTGGGACAACGAATATAAACAACAAAAACATGTCTGGGGCAAGGGGCCCAGCGAGCTGGCAGTTTTTACGGCCGGCTATTTAAAACAGCATCCACCGACAGCGAAGACCCCAAGCATTATTGATTTGGGTTGCGGGTACGGCCGCGACGTGTTCTACCTGGCGCAGAATATACGCTGCAGCGTTCTCGGCATAGATGTATCGCCGGAAGCCCTGAATTTGGCCGAAGGGAGCCGCCCCGAAAAGTCGCAAAACGAGATTAAGTTTGAACAGCAGGACTTCCTGGCGCTTCCCGCCGGCAATAAATATGACGTCGTATTTACCTCGAATATCTACCACCTGCTCGGGCCCGAAGAGAGGGTCAGGTTCAGGGATATCATAAAATCGATACTGAACCCTCAAGGTATGCTTTTCATGAGCGTAATGTCGGTGCGCGACCCGCAGCATTACGGCAAGGGCACCCCTGTGGCAGGCGAAAGTAACTCTTTCGTAGATAAGGTCTATCTCCATCTTTGTTCGGAGGAGGAGCTGCGAGAAGATTTCGGATTCCTGTCCATCAAGGAACTGCAGGAAAACCCTCACAACGAGCCTCGCGCCAACGGCGAGACCCATCACCACCTGATATGGCTGCTGGCCGGGCAAAAATCGGCCGTCAATTAGTATAATTAAACCCTATTATTTACCCCGGTGCCCGGCCGGTGATCACCCCCACACCTTCGAACAACCCGACCGTGATAAATTATTTCATGGTCACTCCCTCAGTCATACCCACGGGCGCATATTCCTCACTGAGCTGGAGCGTATCAAATGCCACCAGCGTTAGCATTGCGGGTGTAGGCTACGTAGCCTCATCCGGCCGCATGCCCGTACAGCCATCACAGACCATGACATTTACTTTGACGGTCACAGGCACCGGTGGAAATACCGTCGCCACAACCACCCTTACCGTCACCGACCACCCACAACCTTCACGGTGACCATGTCGCCCGACGGCACTTATTGGTCGGGCACCTGGCAATATTCCCCTTCCAGCATACATACGAGCGGCAGGTTCGAAGCCCATAGACAGTAAACCCAGCCTAAACGTATTTTGACCTGCCCCCTTCGCCCTGCTATAATACGGCAATAGGTTTCCGTAATATCATGTCGTACGATACTCAAGACGTAGAAAGAAAGACTTATTCCATACTGAGGGTCCTGGCCAATTCACCCGAGCCCCTGGGTTCGATAGTCATTGCCCGCAAGCTGCAGGAATTGGGCGTGGACCTGGGCGAGAGGGCCATCAGGTACCACTTCAAGCTGCTGGACGAGCATGGGCTGACCCGACTGGCAGGCAGACGCGACGGCAGGGAGATTACGGAACTGGGGCTTAAAGAGCTCAAGCAGGGGCTGGTCAAGGATAAAGTAGGCCTGGCTATCTCCAGGATCGAGCTGCTGGCCTTCCGCACCACCTTCGATATAGATAAACGGTCGGGACTCGTCCCGGTCAATATTTCATTCGTTAAGAAGCAGGACTTCGCCAAAGCCCTGCGCATTATGGAGCCGGTCATCTCGTCAGGGCTGTGCGTCAGCAACCTGGTCAAAGCGGCGCGCAGCGGCGAGACCATCGGCGATATATCAGTCCCCGACGGCAAGATGGGATTGGCGACCGTATGCAGCATCGTGGTCAACAGCACGCTACACCGGGCGGGAGTGCCCATGAACTCAAAGTTCGCCGGCCTGTTGCAGATCGAGAACCGTAAACCGAAGCGCTTCGTGGAGATCATCCACTACGCAGGATGCTCCCTCGACCCGTCCGAGGTCTTTATCCGCGCCAGGATGACATCTGTCTCCCAGGCGGTCAAAACGGGCAGCGGCAATATCCTGGCCAACTACCGCGAGATACCGGCCATCTGCCGGCCTATGGCGCAAACGGTCATATCCAGGCTGGCCGGGGCCAGGCTCAACGGCACACTGCTGGTCGGCCATGTAAGCGAGCCGGTGTGCGAGATCCCGATGGAACTGAACAGGGTCGGCATGGTCCTCGTCGGCGGGCTCAACCCCATAGCCGCACTGGAAGAGTCCGGCATCGAAGTCGAGGCGCACGCCATGAGCACTGTGGTCGATTATCATGATCTCATTGAATTTGAGGAGCTCCTGAATAATAGCAGACTGGTCTCAGCCGCCCCGCATGGGCCGACAACCGCTAAGTCTTAAAGGCAAGTATTATGAAAAATCACGGTTTGAAAATAGATCTTTTCTGTTGCTCGACGAGCTTCGACCCCGACGAGCTGGCACGCGGCTACAGCCGCCGTGAGGACCAGCTCAAGGTCATCCCCCTGCCCTGCTCCGGCAAGGTGGATATCCTCTACCTGACCAAGGCCTTCGAAACGGGGGCCGACGGCGTGGCCGTGGTGACCTGCAAGGAGGGCGAATGCCAGTACCTGGAAGGCAACTTGCGGGCCAGGAAAAGGGTGGAGGCCGTCGACTCGCTGCTGGAGGAGACCGGCCTGGGCAAAGGCCGCATGGTCATCATCCAGATGGGCGACGGCGGCGTAAAACAGGTCCTTAAGGAAGTGGAAGATTTCCGCTCCGGGATTAAGGCTGCGCCCGGCAGAGAATTAGACATCAATAAGTCGGAACTGGATAAAAAGTGATAAATGGCCGGCGACGGCGAGATAAGGAAAAATGAGATGAAACCTGACAGCAAACTGGCAAGTAAGATAGAGGGCAAGGATTTCATTGTCACGGCTGAATACGTGCCGCCCGCAGGGACCAGCGCGGCTGCCGTGGAAGCCGGCGCCGTTTACCTGCGCGACGGTCTGACCGCCGTCAACGCAGCCGACAACGTCAACGGCATCGCCATGTCCAGCCTGGCAGCCTCGCTGGCACTGATGAAGGCCGGCGTAGAACCGGTCTACCAGCTTGTCACGCGCGACAGGAACCGCATCGCCCTGGAGTCCGACCTGCTGGGGGCGGCCTCGCTGGGCATCAAGAACGTGCTCTGCCTGACCGGCTACCACCAGTCGCTGATGGGCTGTCCAGAATCCGCCAACGTCTTCGATATCGACTCCATCCAGCTCATCGCCGCTGTAAAGAAGATGAACGAGGGCTCACTGATCGACGGCAGGAAGATCGATGGGGGCTTCAGCATGCTGATCGGGGCCGTGGCCAACCCCTCCCTTAAGCCGCTGGACCTGAATATGATACGTCTGAGGAAGAAGATAGCGGCCGGGGCAAGCTTCATCCAGACCCAGGCAGTCTTCGATGTGGAGGCCTTCAAGCTCTGGCTGGAAGCGGCCCGCAAGGAAGGGCTTACAGAAAGGGCCGCCATTCTGGCGGGGGTATGGCCCCTGACCGGCGCCGACGAAGCAAAATTACTGGCTAAGAACTATACCGACATCGATATCCCCGCCGGGGTGATCGCACGCCTGGAGAAGGCCGGCGACGCCGAGGCGCAGAAAAAGGAGGGCCTGGCCATTTGCGCCGAAACAGTTAAGAAGCTCAAAGGCCTGCCCGGGCTGAGGGGCATTCACATCATCTCCCCCGCCAACGAAGCCGCCGTGCCGCAGGTCATGGCAGCCTTAAAGTAAATAAGGAAATTTGAATTATGCCTGACAAATATCATATTAAAACGCAACCGGTTCCGGCCCGCCGCCCGCGCATCGGCAAATGCGGTGTGGTGGACTGGCGCGAAGATTGCGCCAACTGCCATAACTGCGTAAAGAAGGCCTGTGTCTTCGACCGCTACAGGCAGGAAGCGGACTATATCCGCGGCCTGACAGAGATGGACGCCTTCTTCTTCCAGTGTATGGGCTGTTTCTCCTGCGTGCAGCAGTGCACCAAGGGGCTGCTGGCCCTGTCGGAAAATCCCGTCTATGAAAGGCTGGGCAACAGGTACTGGACCCCCGCCATCATCGAGACCACCTGGGCGCAGGCCGAGACCGCCAAGATCCCCGTCTCCGGCGCAGGCTACCGCGGCAAGTTCTCCGGCCCCGGCTTCGACTCCATGTGGACCGATATGTCGGAGATCGTCCGCCCCACCCGTGACGGCATCCATGGACGTGAATATATCAGCACCGGTGTGGATATCGGCAGGAAGCTCCCCGTGCTACATTTCAGCAAAGACGGGCAGATCAAAATGCCGCCGCTGGTGGATATCCCCATGCCCATGATGATCGACGTGCTGCCCAAAGAATACAGCCTGCCGCAGCTCCTGCCCGTTTTCAAGGCCGTGGCGGCCGCCACCGGCATCATCATGATCGCCGATTCGAAGGACATCGGCCTGCTGGGCAACGAGCTGGAGCAGTACCTCCCCAATATCGCCTTTTATTTCGCAAGCGGGGCCCCGCTGCTGCATAAAGATATATTACGGAAGACCAGGCTGGCCGAGATCAGCGATGATGATAAGACCGACCAGCGCATCAAGGAGCTCAAGAATATCAATCCGGACATGGTGGTCGCCGTACGGGTGACGCTGGATGCAGCGGGCGTGAAGCGCGCCATCGAGCTGGCCCACCGGCCGCATATGGAGGCCATCCACGTAGTGGCGGACATGAACGGCGACGAGATCGGCGCTAAAAACCCCAGGTTCGTCAAGGATATGGTGCGCCAGATACACAATCCCCTGGTGGCCGACGGCATACGCAACGAGGTCACATTGATAGCAGGCGGAGGCATTGCCCTGCCCGAGCATATGGCCAAGCAACTCCTGTGCGGCGCCGACCTGGTGACCATCAACCTGCCCCTGCTGATCGCGCTGGAATGCCATCTCTGCCGTGTGTGCGACGTATCACGTTGTCCCGCCAGACTGGATGAGATGGACGAGAAATACGCGGTGGGGCGCATGATCAACCTGATCGCAGCCTGGCACGACCAGCTTATCGAGGTCATGGGCGCTATGGGCATTCGTGATGCGCGAAGGCTGCGCGGCGAAGCAGGCCGCGCCCTATTCTTTGAAGAGCTCGAGGAGGCAACCTTTGGCAAAATCTTTGGTTCCCGAAAAAATAGATAACGAAAACCTGCCGCCCAATACGGTAAAAACGCTCGTTCCTCAGGTGAAGGTGGAGCGCGTGATCAAGCCCGCGCCGCCCCGCTACCGCAACGAGTTGGCCAAGTATATTATCCGCCGCAGCGCCGACTGTATCATGTGCGGCAAATGCGTCGAGGTCTGCCCGCAGGGCGTGCACATCATGAAGGAGGGCTACAAGTATTTCGCCGCCCCGCACCAGCATACCTGCATCGGCCCGGCCTGCCAGAAGACCGACCATTACTGCGTGGACCTCTGTCCGCAGAAGGCCCTGCGCATGGTCGAGAACCCTATGATGAAGCTGCTGGGCGATTACCGCTGGCCGGCCGACCTGATCCTGGCCACCTGGAAGATGGCCGAGACCGGCGAACTGCCCTCACCCGATTACGGATATGATTATGAATGTGGCGCCTCCGAAGGCGGCTTCGATCGCCTGAGGTTCAAGTTCCCGGAGAAACCGCCTGTAGAGTTGCGCGAAGATGAGATCGATACCAGCCTGGAGTTGAACCGGCGCAACGACGGCCGGCCGCAGATCAAGCTGGACGTGCCCTGGTACGGCGGCGGCATGTCGTTCGGCTCGGTGAGCAACGTCACCCAGCTTTCCAAGGCCCGCGCTGCAACGGCCTTCAACACCTTTACCTGCACAGGTGAGGGCGGCTATATGGAGCGCATGCAGCCCTACGACGACCACACCATCACGCAGGTCGCCACCGGCCTTTTCGGCGTGCGCGAGGAGACCATTCAGCGCGTGCGCATCGTTGAATTTAAATATGCCCAGGGCGCCAAGCCGGGCCTGGGCGGCCACCTGCTGGCCGACAAGGTAACACCGGCTGTGGCCCGCATGAGAGAGACCGTGCTGGGCATCTCGCTCTTCTCTCCCTTCCCCTTCCACAGCGTCTACTCCATCGAAGACCATAAGAAACATATGGACTGGATCAAGCATATAAATAGAAGGACCCTGGTATCGGCCAAGGTATCGACACCCATCGACGTGGACATGGTTGCCGTGGGCAGCTACTCCGCCGGGGCGCACATAGTGCACCTGGACGGCGGCTACGGCGGCACGGGCGCGGCGCCTGATATCGCCAAGAAAAATATCGCCATGCCTATCGAGTACGCCATCATCAAGGTCCACGACTTCCTGGTCAGGGAAGGCGTGCGCGATAAGATCACTCTGATCGCCAGCGGGGGCATACGCAACGCCCACGATATAGCCAAGGCCATAGCCCTGGGGGCCGACGGCGTGGTGGTCGGGACTGGCGAGCTGGTGGCGCTGGGCTGCGTGCGCTGCAGCCGCTGCGAGAGCGGCCGGGGTTGCCCGCGCGGTATAGCTACCACCGACGAGGAGCTGGCCGAACAGATCAGCGTGGAATGGGGCTCACAGAGGATCATCAACCTCTACAACGCCTGGCGCATCGAACTGGTCAATATTTTAAGAAGACTGGGGCTGCGCAGTGTGGCCGAGCTGCGCGGACGCACAGATTTGCTGATGCACCTGGATTACACCAACGAAGCGGAGCCAAAGAAATGAACGGCGACAGGATAGAACAGCTTCTGCTTTCCCGCAAAAACCTCTCCCAATCGCTCCAGCCGGCCACGCCGGACAGGAAGCTGGAAGAGGAGGGCGGCTGCGGCGTTGTGGGCTTCTGCTGCACTGAGCCCGTTGCAGCCAGGCACATCTATGAACCTTCCAAGCAGATGCACAACCGTGGCAACGGCAAGGGCGGCGGCATCGCTGCGGCGGGCCTTAAACCGGAACAACTCGGCGTGAGCCGGGATGTGCTGGAGAGCTATTACATGCTGCACGTGGCCTTCCTGGACCCGTCCGTACGCCCGGCTTTGGAGCAGAAATATATCACCCCACATTTCGAGATCAGCTCGTCTCACAAACTTGAGTCATTGGACGACTGGACTAAAGTGGAGGGCCTGGAGGCCAAGCCGCCCGAGGTCTGGCGCCATTTCGTACGCGTGAAAAAAGCGGTGCTCGATTCATTCGTAGCGGCCAACAAGTTCACCGGCCTGAGCCTGGACGAGGCTGAAGCCGAGTTCATCAACCAGAACAGCATCAAGCTCAACCAGGAATACTATGCTTCGCTGGGAGAGCAGAAGGCCTTCGTCATGTCCGAGGGCAAGAATATCATGATACTCAAGGTGGTGGGCTACGCCGAGGCCATCGTAAAATATTATAAGATCGAAGAGCTCTGCGCCCACGTGTGGATCGCCCATCAGCGCTTCCCTACCAAGGGACGTGTCTGGCATCCGGGCGGCGCCCATCCCTTCGGCGGCATCAATGCAGCGCTGGTGCATAACGGCGACTTCGCCAACTATTTCTCAGTATGCGAATACCTGGCCGAGAGGCACATCTACCCGCAGTTCCTGACCGATACCGAGGTCTCCATCCTGATGTTCGACCTGCTGGAACGGGTCTACCACTATCCGCTGGAATATATCATCGAGGCGCTGGCCCCCACTTCGGAGCTGGACTTCGACCGCCTTCCGGCGGACAAACAGCGGATCTACCGGGCGGTGCAGGCGACGCACATCCACGCCTCGCCCGATGGCCCCTGGTTCTTCATCATCGCCCGCAGCATACCCGAGAAGAAGAAATTCCAGTTAATGGGCATCACGGATACCGCCATGCTGCGTCCGCAGGTGTTCGCCTTCTGCGACGGCGAAGTGCAGGTCGGCCTGATCGCCTCGGAAAAACAGGCCATCGACGCCACGCTGCTCAGCCTGCACAAAGACGACCCGCGCATCTGCCCCATCGCCGACCGCTACTGGAACGCCAGGGGCGGCAGCCATACCGACGGCGGCGCCTTCATCTTCGACCTGGAGAGGAATGCCCAGGGCAAGCTGCGCATGACCTGCACCGATAAGTTCGGCACGGCCGTACCCATGCCCTCCGGCACCGAGGCCTGCGATTTTACGGTTACCTCAAGCAAGTCCAACGGCAATATCGGCGGCAGCATCCAGAAGTGTTTTGCGACCGGGAGCGCAGCCTCCGTTTTCGATTACGTTTCAGGCAATATGAAAAAATGGTCCTACGATGATATACGCACGGCCTGCGGGGCCATCGTGGAGATGGCAGCCGACTCCCGGAATACGGCAGCAGCCATAGAGGCGCTCACGCTGCTCAACGACCGCAGGTACGCCTGCGGCGCCAAGAAACGCAACCATATTTTGTACATAATACGCGAGGCCCTCAGGCGGCTGTTCGGAGGCCTGCCCAAACTGGATTCGGCCGATAGCGAGAACCCCTATCGCCTGATAGACTACGCTACCCGCGACCTGCTGCGTCCCCCCCACGGAGCCGAGGCTACACTGGTCATCAACGTCAACGGCTTCGAGGCGGAGGGCGACCATTGCGACGCCTCGCTGCTGATGGATGCCTATCTCAAGGGCTGGAAGCATTTCATCAGCTATAACTGCATCGGGCAGCGCTTCATAGGCTGCGGCCTGGGGCCTGAGACCGAAGGAGTGACCATCGATGTGTATGACAGCTCCGGCGATTACCTGGGCTCCGGCATAGACGGCCTGACCATCACAGTGCACGGCAATGTCCAGGACCAGGTGGGACAGATCATCAAGACCGGCAAACTCGTGATACACGGGGATTTCGGACAGACCTTCATGTACGGCGCCAAGGGCGGCAGCGTGTATATCATGGGCAACGGGGCGGGACGCCCGCTCATCAACTCGGTGGGAAGGCCCAAGGTGGTCATCAACGGCACCTGCCTGGACTTCCTGGGAGAGTCATTCATGGCTGGCGACGTGCTCAACGGCGGGGGCTTCGTCATCCTTAACGGCGTCAAGTTCGATGACGAGGGAAAAATGGTTCCTTTGCAGGAACCCTATCCGGGCAGCAACCTGTTCTCGCTGGCCTCGGGCGGCGCCATCTATATCCGCGACCCGGAGCAGCGGCTGGTCTGGCAGCAACTGAACGGCTGCGGATTCTTCCGGTTGACAGACACCGAGTGGGAACTGATACTGCCCTACCTTGAGGAAAACGAGCGTTTATTCGGCATCAGGGTAGAGGAGCTGCTGACGGTCAACGGCCGGCGTATGGAGCCTTCGGCCGTCTACCGCAAGGTCGCACCGGTCATGGTAGCCGCACTGGGCAAGAAAATGGCTGAGCCCGTCAGCGAGGTCGAGGCGCTTAGTATATCGGACGGCGAATCAGCATAAAGAAGAGAAGAGCTATGACGATAAAGATTAAGAAACAGTCGGAAAAAGGCCTCAGACAGACGGCGGAAGAGATGTCCGGCGTCGACCTGAGCTTATGTTACCAGTGCAAGAAATGCGCCAGCGGGTGTCCTGTCACCAAATACACCCAGTCGCCGCCCTCGGAGATTATCCGGCGCCTGCACCTGGGCGCCGGGGATGAGCTGCTGGAGAGCGACCTGGTCTGGATGTGCCTGTCCTGCGAGACCTGCTATGGGCGCTGCCCCATGGATATCAACATACCGGCGGTCATCGACGCCCTGCGCAGCCTGGCGCTGGAAAAAGGGGCCAAATCGCCGAAGGGCGATATGCCGCTCTTCAACCGCAAGTTCCTCGAAACGGTTAAAGCCTACGGGCGTTCCTACGACCTCTCTATGATCATGGGCTATAAGCTGGGCTCCGGCTCGCTGATGCAGGACGTGGAGAAATTCCCCTCCATGCTGGCCAAAGGCAAGATGGCGGTGCTCCCGCCTTTGGGCGCCGAGAAAAAGGTCGTCAAGAGGATCTTCGACCGCTCCAAACAGGCTAAAGGAAAGAAAAAATGAGATACGCATATTATCCGGGCTGCTCGGCCCATTCCACAGCGCGTGACATGCACGAATCGGCGGACGCCGTTGCACGCCTGCTGGGCATCGACCTGGTAGAGATGAAAGGCTGGTCCTGCTGCGGAGCTACCTCGGCTCACCAGACCGACCGCGTCATGGCCGCATCTTTGCCGGCTGCCAACCTGCTGCTGGCCAAAGAGATGGGGCTGGATACCGTCGTCACCTGCGCCGCCTGCTACAGCCGCATGAAGGCCGCCAACCATGAGATTACTTCGTCAGCGGACATGCGCGCCGCGGTGGCCGATGCTGTCGGACAGCCTTATGACGGCTCGGTCAGGGTACGCCATTTCGTGGAGATTTTATTAGAGGACGTCGGCATCGATAAGCTGCGCAAGCGTTTCAAAAAGTCCCTCAACGGGCTCAAGGTCGCCAGCTACTACGGATGCCTGCTGGTGCGTCCCAGCAACGTTACGCACTTCGACGATCCTGAGAACCCCACCTCGCTGGACCGGTTGGTGACAGCTATGGGCGGGGAAGGCATCGACTGGCCGCACAAGGTCGAGTGCTGCGGCGGCGGGCTCAACCTGACCCGCACCGATGTAGCGGTCAAGCTCTCAGCCTCCATCGTGGAGATGGCGGCCGCCTCAGGAGCGGACTGCATCGCAGTAGCCTGCCCCATGTGCCAGGCCAGCCTGGACCTCAGGCAGAAAGATATAGACGCTGCAACAGGCAAAAAACACCATATGCCCGTGCTGTATATCACCCAGCTTTTAGGCCTGTGCCTGGATATACCTGAAAAAGAGCTAGGACTAAACCGGCTGATGGTATCGCCGGCGGGAGTATTGAAGGCGCTGCAGCCAGCTTCCTCACATAAAGTTTAAGAAGGTCACCGATATGGATAAAGCTACAGATAAAAAGACCGGAGCGGTGCTGGTACAGGGCGGTGGCATAGCCGGCATTCAGGCTGCCCTCGACCTGGCCAACTCAGGCTTCAAAGTTTATTTGATAGAGCGTTCACCGGCCATCGGCGGCATGATGTCCCATCTGGACAAGACCTTCCCCACAGGGGACTGCGCCACCTGCATCGTCTCGCCCAAGCTGGTGGAATGCGCCCGCAATATTAATGTGGAGATATTGACGCTTTCCGAGCTGGTGGATTTAGAAGGCCAGCCGGGCAACTTCAAGGCCACCGTCAAACGCTACCCGCGCTACGTGGACGAGGTGAAATGCACCGCTTGCGAACAGTGCACCGACGCCTGCCCGGTCAACGTGCCCAACCACTTCGACCGCAACATGGGCACCCGCAAGGCCATCGCCAAGTACTATGCACAGGCCACACCCAATATCTTCGGCATACTCAAGAATGGACACGCACCCTGCAAGGTAACCTGCCCGGCCAATATAAACGTACAGGGATACATCCAGCTTATCAAGAAGAAGGAATACGTCAAGGCCGTGAATTTGATCAGAGAGAGGAATCCCCTCTCGGCCATCTGCGGACGTGCCTGCAACCATCCCTGCGAGGCCGTTTGCACGCGCAACTCCGTTGATTCTCCGGTGGCCATCAGGCTGCTCAAGCGGTTCGCCTCCGATAAAGAGATGGAGCTGGTGGAGGCAGGCCTTATCTCGTTGCCTGAGGAAAAGACCCCTCCCGCAGGCGCCAGGAAGGTCGGTATAATCGGTGCTGGACCTGCCGGCCTCACGGCCGCGGCGGCCCTGGCGGACCGAGGCTTTGCGGTAACAATTTATGAAGCAACCCCGGCGGCGGGCGGTATGCTGCGCTGGGGCATTCCCGAATACAGGCTACCTAAGAACATATTGGATTACGAGGTTGAGCTGATCAGGCGCAAGGGCGTCACATTTAAATATAACTGCAATGTCGGCAGGGATATAACCCTGGAGCAAATACACCATGACAATGAGGCGGTATTCGCCGGAGTAGGCGTGCAGACCAGCCGCAAGCTGGGCGTGGAAGGCGAAGACAAGGCCGGCGTCAATTACGGTGTGGAATTCCTCAGGCAGGCCGGGGATAAAGATACTCTTCCCGAAGTGAAGGACCGGGTAATCGTGATCGGCGGCGGCAACGTGGCTGTGGACGTGGCCCGAACTGCCCTGCGCCTGGGCGCAAAGCACGTTGATATGGTCTCGCTGGAGCAGAGGCAGGAGATGCCCGCCCTACCCGAAGAGATAGAGGCTACCCTCGAAGAGGGAATTACCGTTCACAACGGCTGGGGACCCCAGCGTATACTGGGCAACGAAAAAGTAGAAGGCATCGAATTTAAACTCTGCACCAGCGTTTTCGATAAAGAAGGCCGCTTCAGCCCCACTTACGATACTTGCACCCTTACCAGCCTCAAGGCCGACCAGGTGATCATCGCCATCGGCCAGTCACTGGACAAAGGTTTCCTGGGTAACAAGAACGTTGCACTGGAGCGCGGCGTCCTGAAGGCCGACCCCGTCACCCTCGAGACATCAGTCAAAGGGCTTTTCGCCGGGGGCGACAGCGTGTCAGGCCCTGCCTCCATCATACAAGCGGTGGCCGCCGGAAAACGCGCCGCTGAATCCATCGAACGCTACCTGAAGGGAGAGGATATGCGGACCGCCCATTTCAGCGACAGCTTAAGACAGATTCCGGAAGAATTGCTCCCCACCACAAAGGATAAAGAGAAGAAGGCGAAGGCGGTGCCCGGCGAAATAGCCGTTGAGGAGAGGAAGGATAATTTCAAGGAGGTCGAAGGCGGCTTTAGCGAAGAGCAGGCGCTGGCCGAATGCGATCGCTGCCTTAACTGCGCCATGTGCTCGGAATGCCAGGAATGCGTGGCTGCCTGCGAGCAGAATGCCATAGACCATTTTATGCTGGAGAAAACAGTCAAGCTGGATGTGGGCTCGGTTATCCTGGCCCCCGGCTTCGAAGAGTTTGCAGCCGAGAGGAAGGGCGAGTTCGGATTTGGCCGCTACCCCAACGTGCTGACCAGTGTCCAGTTCGAGCGGATGCTCTCCGCCTCAGGCCCATTTGAGGGACACGTCATCAGGCGGTCGGACGGCGAAGAAGCCAAACGCATCGCCTGGATACAGTGCGTAGGCTCACGCGACTCCAAGTGCGGCAACGACTACTGTTCATCCGTCTGCTGCATGGTCTCGACCAAGCAGGCGCTGATAACTTCGGACCATTCACCCGACCTGCAGGCCTCGGTTTTCTATATGGACATACGCGCCCACGGCAAGGACTTCGACCAGTATTACGAGCGCGCCAGGAACCAGGGAAATATCAATTATATAAAAAGCATGCCCTCCAGGGTGCTGCAGGTTCCGGAATCGAAAGACCTGCGCCTGCAATATTATGACGAATCGGGGAAGTTGGCGGAAGCTGATTTCGACCTGGTTGTGCTATCGGTGGGCATGGAGCCCGGATCGGCGGCCCGGGACTGTGCAAAACGCATCGGTATCGACCTGAATGAATACGGTTTCTGCGCCACCGACCGCTTCAGCCCGCTTTCAACCTCCAAACCGGGCGTGTTCGTGGCCGGGTCCTTCCAGGAACCCAAAGACATCCCCGAGACGGTCACGCAGGCCAGCGCAGCCGCGTCCATGTCAATGGAGCTGCTGGCGTCGGCCCGCAACTCTCTGGTTACCAAGCGCGTTTATCCCGACGAGCATGATGTGACTGACGAGGAGCCACGGATCGGCGTCTTCATCTGCCACTGCGGCAAGAACATCGCCTCCGTAGTCGATGTAGAACATGTGGCTGAAATTGCTGCGCAGCAGCCCAACGTAATCTTCGCCACGCACACCATGTACACCTGCGCCGACTCCAATTTGAATAATATACGGGACATGATCCATGAGCACAGGCTCAACAGGATCGTGGTCGCTTCCTGCACACCTAGGACCCATGAGCCTATCTTCCGCGATACGCTGCGTGAGGCGGGGCTCAACCCATATCTCTTCGAGCTGGCCAACATCAGGGACCAATGCTCGTGGGTGCATTCGGCAGAGCCCGAGAAAGCCACTGAAAAAGCCATCGAATTGATGAAGATGTCCGTGGCACGCTCCCGTCTGCTTTCCCCTCTCGTCGGCAGCTCTTTTGCCGTCAACCAGACTGGCATGGTGATCGGGGGCGGCGTGAGCGGCATGACCGCTGCCCTGGCGCTGGCCAACCAGGGTTTCAAGGTCCACCTGGTCGAGAGATCGGAGAGGCTGGGCGGCAACGCCCTGGACCTGAACTATACGCTGGAGCACGATGACGTCCAGGGCTTCGTCTCGGAACTGGCCCGGCAGGTTGAAAGACATGGGAATATTACTCTGCACATGGGGACCGAGGTCTCCGGAGTGGCCGGCTTCATTGGCTCGTTTGAAGTTACCCTTTCTATGGAAGGCCTAAATAAGGATGTAAAATGCGGGGCCATCATAGTGGCTACCGGCGCCGGGCCGGCAGCAACCCGGGAATTCCTCTACGGAAAGTCCGATAGGGTCCTTACACAGGTGGAGCTGGAGAAAAAGCTGGCTAAACAGGCTTTGCCGCTCAAGGGACGCAATATAGTCATGATACAATGCGTGGGCTCACGCAACGACGAGAGGCCGTACTGCAGTCGCATCTGCTGCTCGATGGCGGTCAAGAACGCTCTCAAGATCAAGCAGCAGGATCCCACGGCCAATATTTACGTTCTATATAGGGATATCCGTACCTACGGTTTCAGGGAGAAATATTACAAGCAGGCGCGTGAGGCGGGAGTGGTTTTCATCCGCTACGATCGCAACACGCCTCCGGTGGTATCTGACGGCGGAATACTGACGGTCACGGTCAACAGCCCCGACTTTCCGGAAGCCGTGGAGATCGAGACCGACTACCTAGTGCTGAGCACCGCCGTAGATGCGCCCAAGGACAGCCGCAAGCTGGCCGACTTGCTCAAAGTGCAGCTCAACGCCGACGGCTTTTACGTGGAAGCACACATGAAGCTGCGCCCGGTGGATTTCGCTACGGAGGGCATCTTCCTGTGCGGCCTGGCCCATTCTCCCAAGATGATGGACGAGAATATATCGCAGGCTCGTGCCGCAGCAGCCAGGGCTGCTACGGTACTGTCCAAGACCCAGCTCGAGGTCGGCGCCCAGGTCTCGCAGGTCGACCAGCAGAAATGCATCTCCTGCATGACCTGCACCAAGGTCTGCCCCTACGGTGCTCCAACCGTAAACGCCGATGGGAAGGCCGAGATTATCGCAGCCAAGTGCATGGGCTGCGGCATCTGTGCAGCAGAATGCCCGGCCTGCGCCATACAGTTGAACCATTTCGAATCGAGGCAGTTCAAGACCATGCTGGACGAGCTTTTCAACGTCCGGGAGGAGGAAACTACTAAGCCGGTCGGAGCGCCGCAGTAAAGAAGTGTAAATATGAACTCGAATAATAAAGAAATCACTGTTGTCGCCTTTTGCTGTCTGTACTGTGCCTATGCGGCCGCCGACCTGGCCGGCTCCATGCGCATTCAGTACCCGGCCAATGTCAGGATCGTTCGCACACCCTGCACGGGCAGGCTGGAAGTCGAGTTTTTCCTCAAGGCCTTCGAGAGTGGCGCCGACGGAGTGCTGGTGGCCGGCTGCGAAGAGGGCAGTTGCCATTTCAAGGAAGGCAACCTGGTGGCCAAGCGGCGCGTGAACTATGCCCGCAAGTATTTGCAGGAGAGCGGACTTGAGCCGGAGCGCCTGCGCATGGTGAACGTCAGCTCCGCTATGGCGCGGCAGCTCACAGACCACATTAAGGATATGGTTGAGACGGTTCGCAAGCTGGGTCCCAGTCCGCTCAACAAAGCCAAAAGACGACAGCAACAGGAGATAAAGTCATGATAGTCGCAGAGAGAAAGACGATCCCTGAAATAGTCGACATACTCAAGGGGCATAAAAACATACTGGTGCTGGGATGCGGCACCTGCGTTACCGTCTGCCTGGCAGGCGGCGAGCGTGAGGTCAGCATTATGGCCTCGGCGCTGCGCATCGCTTCCCGCGCCCAGAACCTGGGTTTCAAGGTCAGTGAGCTGACTATAGAGCGCCAATGCGACAACATCTTTATCGAGCAGGCCGCTGAAGCCATTGAGAAGGCCGACGCCGTACTCTCCCTGGGCTGTGGGGCTGGCGTGCAGGCCATAGCCGAGCGTTTCGCCAAGAAGCCGGTCTACGCCGGGCTCAATACCAAGTTTTTGGGCATCCTGGAGGAGAGGGGCACCTGGACGGAGAAATGCGCCCAGTGCGGTGAGTGCGTGCTGGCTGAATACGGCGGCATCTGCCCTGTGACACGCTGCGCCAAGCATCTGCTTAACGGCCCCTGCGGAGGTTCCAGAGAGGATCGCTGTGAGGTGAATCCCGACCGTGCCTGCGCCTGGCAATTGATCTATAAGAGGCTCAAGGATATCGGACAGCTCGACAGGCTGGAGAAGATATCCGCGCCCAAGAAGTGGGGCACCAGCCTGAGCGGAGGTCCGCGCGTTATCGTCCGCGAAGACCACCGGATTTAATTTCGGCCGGTTAAAAAACGCTATTTGGTAGCAACGTAAACTGCGGCAGCGCCTAAGAACAGCCGTTTGAACGTAGCCTGTTTGAATCCCGCCTTGATGAGGAATTCCTGCGCTTCTTCCGCCGAGAAGAAGTGTTCGGCCGATTCCACCAGGTACTTATAGGCGGCTTTGTTTCCCGATATCAGCAGGCCCGAGGGGAAAACCCACAGCCGCAGGTAGATGTGGTCCAACTTGCGGATCAAAGCTGATTTCGGCTGGCTGCTCTCCACGATAACGTATTTCCCGCCCCGCTTGAGCACGCGCAGCACCTCGTCCAAATATTCCTGAACGAGCGGGTTTTTATAGGTTAGGTTGCGGAAGGCAAATGAGATGCCCACGCAGTCGAACCAGCCGTCCGGGAACGGAAGTTGCGCTATTTCGGAGTTGATGAAATTGATATTCTTGCCCTTGGCCGATTTTTCCGCTTTTTCTACAGCCTTGTCCAGCATGGGCTGGCTGTAATCGACGCCGGTGATCTCCGGATTATAGTCCGCCAGCCGGGCCACGGCAATCGTGAGGTCGCCTGTGCCACAGCAGATATCCAGGATGCGCTGCGGACGCGAAGCGAGGCATGCCAGGGCGGCCTGTTTCCTCCAGCCCCTGTCCATGCCCAGGGTAATGACATGATTGATCAGGTCGTAGCGCTCGGGGATGGCAGTGAATATGCGGTGCAGCGGTTTGGGTTTCTGGACCGGCTGATTCTCTGCCATATGAATTTCCTAGACCTTGAAAACACCGGACAGGATATAGCCGACGCCCATCAGAAGCTGGGTTAGCAGAACGACCATCACGTTGTTGGCCATGGCCCGAATCAACTTACCCATATCTTCCGATTTGAACGAGCCCTGAATGGCCTTTATGGCCAGCGGCAATGTAAATATTGCAATCAGACAGAAAACAGGCATAGCCTTGAATATCACTGCGCCGATGATCCACACGTAGACCAGCAGTGTGAAAACCGTATAAAAAACAGCCGCATTACGCCTGCCCATGGTTATGGGCAGTGTTTTCCTATGTCCTATCTTATCGGCCTCGACATCCGGGAACTCATTGAGCAGCAGCAGATTATGCACCAGGAACCCGGAGGGAACGGATGCGATCAAGGCTGGCCAGGTGTACATGCCCGTCTGCGCAAAGTAAATCCCCAGTACCGGGAGAATACCCAGGCCCAACCCGGGCGACCATTCGGGCCAGTATCCCTTGAGGATCAGCGGGCTGTAAAAAATAATGCATAAGGCTGCGACTATGATCAGGGGCAGTAGCAGCCAGCCTTTAATCCAGACAAAATAAGCGCCGATAAAGACGTCGATGATCAGGCAGGTAACACCGATCCAGAGCGCCTCCCTGGGTTTGACCAGTCCGGCCTTGAGCAAGCCGCTCCCCCCGCTGAAGGGTGTCACGTTGGTAGCTTTATCCACTCCGCTTTTATAGTCGAAATAATCATTGAGGGTGTTGCAGGCGGCGTGCGCCAGGACCAGCCCGATGCCAGCCAGGATGGCGTTGCCGAGGCTGAAAAAGCCATCGTACCAGGCCATGCAGGTGCCCAGTATAGCCAGGACAACCGCCAGAGTTAAAAATTGCGGCCTGGTCTCCAGGAAATATAGCTTTAACTTCATTTTTTTCTCCGATATAGGAACGTACGATTATAACATAAAAAAGTAGCGCCGAAGCCGATTCCTGCTTGACCGCCATGTGATTGAATGTTAGGCTTAAGTCGTAGCCAAAAGAGTGCCGTGATGATTGACGAAAAAGCCATAGAGAATATCAGGCAGTCCGGTTGCACAGGCGCTACCGGTGAGAGGAAAAGGAAGGTGCTCGTAGACGACATTGGCTTCCCTATCAACAAAAAAGCAGAGTACGCCATTATTGCAGGATGCTTTCAACCGGAAGGCATGCCGCACGTCTTTCGTGCCTTCAAGAATGTGCTGGACCATTTGAAGGTCGACTATACGCTGCTTGATAAAGAATACTGCTGCGGCTGGCTGGCATTCGGCCAGATGGCGGTGATAACCAAAAATGAAGAGGACATAGCCAGGTTCAAAGAGCTTTCCCCTGAGTTTCTGGCACAGAACTTCAAGCAGGCCAAAGAGCTGGGCGTCCGGTCCATTGTGCTCTTCTGCAGCGCCTGCGAGCCCAATTACACCAATTACAAGGATTTAACCGACCTGGAGATCATTACATTCCCCCAGCTTATTGACCGCTATTTCCAGGGAGGCCGGTTGAAAAGGAAAATCGATTATTATGCGGGCTGCTATCGTTTCCGCCGCCGCATCACCGATATCCCCGTGGACACAGTTGCCGCAATGAATATCCTGAATAAGATCGAAGGACTGGAAGTAAATCCTCTGGACGGCAAACTGTGCTGCAATATACCTCCGCATATGGAACAACTGACGAGTTCGATCAAAAGCGATACGGTAGTCAATATCTGCACGGGCTGCTACTACGCGCTTAAAGCCAAACTGGGCGGGAATCCAAATATCGAGGTTAAAATGCTACCGGAAATAGTCTGGGAAGCAATAGAGGGGTAATAGCACCGGGTTTCATATAAGGCAATTCCATATCTAAAACGCCAGCTTCTCAATCTTTACATCGGGCAGCAGTCTCTCGACATCTTCCTTATGGCATAGCTCGGTGCCCGGAGCGAGGGTGGCAGCCGTGCCGCAGGCAGCGGCAAGGCGTGAGGCTTCCTCCAGACTGCCTCCCTGGCTGAGCTTGAGCACCAGGCCGGCCACTGCCGAGTCACCGGCGCCCACCGTGCTCAAGACCTGCACATCAGGCGGCACCACTTTATATACGGCGTCTTGGTCGGCGATGATCATGCCGTCCCGGCCTCTTGAAATGCAGACTATTTTGATACCACTGCCAACCAGGGTTTTTACGGCGTGAATTATATCGTCTTCGGTCTTAAGCTCAGTGCCGAGCAGTCCTTCCGCTTCCCTGACATTGGGCTTGATGATATCGGGCAGGGCCTTAACTCCCTCTTTAAGCCACTGGTCGGCCGAGTCAAGCACCGTGACTATCCCCTGGCTTTTCATCTTATCGATCAACACATGGTAGATATCATCCGGGACCCCCGGCGGCACGCTGCCGGCAAAAACTATGTAACGGGGACGGCGCTTGAGATGGGTTATCTTGTCGATCAGCCTCTTTAGCTCACCCGGAGATATCTCAGGTCCGGGAGCGGATATTCTGGTCTGTTGGTGAGTTTTGAGGTCGGTAATTATGAAATTGCTCCTGATCTCCAGTTTGATCGGAGTAAAATCACAGGGTACATCCTTTTGCTTCAAAATGGTCTTTAGAACGCCTCCGTCCAGGCCCCCCAGGAACCCATAAGCCAAGGTATCACCGCCCATCTGACAGACGACCCGTGACACATTTATACCCTTGCCGCCGGGCATATACGAGAAGCTTACCCAGCGGTTGGTATCATCCAGCACTAGGTTTTCTACAGCTACGTGCCTGTCCAGCGAAGGGTTCATGGTCACAGTAGCTATCATTTAGATCTTCTCCACTTTAAGCATATTGGTCGTGCCCGCCTTGCCGATGGGAATACCCGCCGTCACCACAACCAGGTCCCCTTTCTGCACGCAACCCAACTTTTTAGCCGCCCGCGCAGCCTGCGTAAACATATTCAATATGGACCTTGGCTCTGGCACCTTAAGGGCAATCACTCCCCAGGTTAGGGATAACTGCCTTTGGGTAGACTCGTCAGGCGTAATGGCCAGTATCTGCGTACGCGGCCTGTATTTCGAGACCCGCCTGGCCGTGCTGCCAGACGCCGTATAGGCAATAACAGCTTTGGCGCTGAGCTGGCGCGCTATATGGCAGGCTGCGTAGCTGATGGCATCATCAGTAAGCGGCAACAGGTCTTTGCCCTTGCTTGCAAAGTTATCATCGTAAGGAAGTGCGCCCTCCGCCTCTACAGCTATGAGGGACATCATTTTGACCGCCTCCACGACGTAATGTCCAATCGCCGTTTCCTCCGAAAGCATGGTCGCATCCGCGCCGTCGAAGATGGCGTTGGCCACATCCGTAGCCTCCGCACGCGTGGGCATGGGCGAATCAACCATTGACTCCAGCATCTGCGTGGCCACGATAACCGGTTTGCCGGCATGGTTACTTTTGCAGATCAGGTCTTTCTGGACGACAGGGACCTTCTGTATAGGTATCTGAACGCCCAGATCACCGCGCGCCACCATGATGCCGTCGGCCGCCGCCAGTATCTCATCGAAGTTATTCAACCCCTCCACCCTCTCGATCTTGGCGATGATCTTGGCCAGGGAACCCTTATCCCGCAGGAACCGCCTTACCTCAATGACATCGTCGGCCTTGCTGACAAAAGAAAGCCCTACGAAATCGATTTCGTGCTTTATAGCGAAATAGAGGTGCTGCCAGTCTTCCTCGGTCACGGCATCCACGTCCCAGGTCACGCCGGGAACGGTTACGCCCTTATTGTCGAAAAGCCGGCCTCCCGTAATAACTTTGCACTTTACATCTCGATGGCTGATGGACACCACTTCCAGCTTGATGAGGCCGTCATCCAGGAAAATATCTTGCCCAAGCTTCACATGCTTCGGGAGCTCGGGGAGGTCCACGGAGACCTGAGTCTCATCGCCCAGTACGTCCTTAGTTGTCAATATAAATTCGGCGCCGTCTACGAGCTTTACCCCGCCCTTCTTGACTTTGCCCGTGCGGTCCTTGGGTCCGGGCAGGTCGAGCAGGAAGGCCAGCGGCAATTTGAGCCTCTGCGCTTCCTGCCGCAGCGTTTCGATGTAATGCACATGCTCTTCCGGGGTACCGTGCGAGGCGTTAATTCGCGCCACGTTCATTCCCGCCTCAAGCAACTGCCTTACAACCGGGGCAGAGTTGCTGGCCGGGCCGATGGTACAGACAATTTTCGTTTTACGAGCCGGCACGAATTCCGGGGTCGGTGTTTTACGTTTTGGCATTTTGGAATCCTTAATATTTTCGATACCAGTCCTGATCGACGTCGATCAGGTGGGACGGCTTCAAGCCCAGCTTCTCATACCAGGGACGTGCATATTTCTCCGTTATATGGGCCAGCTCCTCCAGCCTTTTGCCCGCTACGGTCTTGAAATATTCTATCCTCTTCTGCCTGTCGGCGATTTGCATGGCCTCCTGCCAGATAGCCCTGCCACCCAGGAAGCCGGACGCGCCCGCTTTGCAGGCGATGGTCACTTCGTCTTTGAAAGTCTCATAATCCACGCCGGCGCTGAGTATGACCCAGGGAGTCCGCGAGGCAGCATCAAGCTGTTTGCAGTACTGACCCAACTCGGATACATCCTTGTCATATTTCATGTCGGCCGGGAACTCGGCCTTCAGCACGTCGATAGGCAGGGCGGTGATCTGCCTGGCAGTCTCGATAACCATCTCCGGCAACTTGCCGGCAAACTCCTTGGAGTCCATTTTTTCGCCCTCCACCCGATAGGTCTTGGGCTCGACCAGGAAGGGGATGTCATATTTAATGCACTCATCGGCGACCCTGGCGATGGTCTTGAGCTGTTTATCGGCCAGCTTCTTGATATCGGGACGGTAATAGACCAGCATCTTTACGGCCGAGGCCCCCATGCGCTTGATCTTTTCCACGCCCCAGTCTTTGAGCAGTTCGGTAAGGCGCCCCATGGGATCTTTCTCATAGCCCGTGGCTTCAACACTGACCAGCAGACCGACCCTGCCACCCAGCACATTGCCTGCTATACACTGCGCCGCGCCGTATTCAGGATCGATCAGTATGCCGCTGGCATGGCGGCCGAAGGCCATGCACATATCCAGCTTCATGTTAACCAGCTCCGCGTAATCCGGCACCCCATGCTGCGCATTCTCGATCATGGAGATCAACCCGGCCCTGTGGTCCATAGCGCACATGACAAAGATGCCCGGTTTTCTGGATATCTGTTGCAGTCCCCGTATCTTACCTATGGTCAAACCCTTCATTATCCCTCCCCTGTATACTCATAGCTCATACAAATATAGCTGTTTACGGGTGCTGTGACAAGTCACCCCTAAGTAAACAGCACCTTGCATCATGACATTTGGTATAATTCCTCCAAAACTAAAGGGAGGCCCCCTTGCCAGACAAAGCGGACATGTTCCCGCACGATAATTCGCTCGAGAAGCTGTCGGCCCCGCAAAGGGAGAAGAAGCTGAATGAGAAGCTGAGGCAGCTTATTAAATACGCTTTTGCAAACGCCCCCGGCTTCAAAGCACGTATGGAGGCGGCTGGCATCGGGCCAGCCGATATTAAATCCATAGCCGACCTGCCAATGATACCTGTTCTGCGCAAAGACGATTTGATCCAGTTGCAGAAGGAAAACCCGCCCTTCGGCGGCTATCTGGCAGTACCCCTGAGCGAGGTCGAGCGTATCTACCAGTCCCCCGGCCCACTGTTCGATCCGCAGAGGAAGATCCGTACCAACCTGGATACAGCAGGAACCGGCAAGGGACAGATAGTCATGAACACCTGGTCATACCACATCACTCCCGCCGGCATGATTATGGACCGTGTGCTGAGGGGTATGGGTTTCACCGTCTTCCCGGCCGGAACGGGCAACACCGAGCTTCAAGTGCAGATTATGCATGATTTAAAAGTGAACGGATTCGTGGGCACTCCCTCATTCCTGGCGGCCATCATCAAGAAGGCCGAGGAGCTGGGCTATGATTTTAAAAGGGACTTCAACCTGAAATTTGCCATGGTCTTCGGCGAGATGGGCGGCGATACGCTGCGCAAAATGTTCACGGAGAAATATGGCATTGCCTGCCCAGGAGGAGACACTTACGTGACTGCCGACATCGGGGTTATCGCCATCTCCTGCAGTCAAAACGCCGGCATGCACGTCAGCACGGACCTCATAGTAGAGATTATTGATCCTGCCACGGGCCAGGCCGTTCCCGCCGGAGAGGTGGGTGAGATAGTCGTAACTCCTTTCGACGAGGTCTATCCACTCATCCGCTTCGGGACGGGTGACCTTTCATCACTGGTGATAGAACTCTGCCTGTGTGGCCGAACGACACCCCGCCTGCCCAAGATCATGGGCAGGACAGGCGACGCCGTCAGGGTACGGGCAATGTTCGTCCACCCGCGTCAGACCGACGAGGTAATGGCAAAATATCCGGAGATAGCTGCCTATCAGTTGATCGTGTCACGCAGGGAAAACCGCGACGAGATGCTGCTGCAGGTGGAACTGGCCATTGAACCGAAGGATACGAACACCTGGCTGGAATCGCTTAAAAAGGATTTTCAGGGCATCTGCAAGGTCAGGTTCGATAATATCGAATACGTGAAAGCGGGCATGATACCCAAAGATGCCAGAAAGATAATCGATAAACGTGTTTATTAAGGACCAGAATGAATTACTCATATAGATTTGTGGCTGTAGCCGCGCTATTTGTGACTTGCCTGCTGGCAGCCAACATACTGATCGTCAAGCAGATATACGTTCTGGGACTGACCCTGCCGGCGGCCATCATAATTTTCCCGCTTAGCTATGTTTTCGGTGACGTTCTGACCGAAGTCTACGGCTATGCTCAGGCCAGGCGGGTCATATGGCTGGGCTTTTTCTGCAACCTGGTGCTGGTTATCGCTATATGGCTGGTCGGCATCCTGCCGGCGGCGCCCATCTTCGATGCCCAGGCTGCCTACGATCGTATACTGGGCAGCGCCCCGCGCTTCCTGGTGGCTTCTTTCCTGGCTTACCTGGCAGGCGAATTCCTCAACTCGTATGTACTGGCCAAAATGAAGATACTGACCAGGGGCAAATGGCTGTGGACCAGGACTATCGGCTCGACCGTAGCCGGGCAGGGTGTGGATACCGTCATAGTCCTTTCCATCGGCTTTTACAGCACCCTTCCAAATGAGATCATACTGACAATGATGTTCTGGCACTGGATATTCAAGTCAGCCTACGAGGTGCTGGCCACGCCTTTCACCTATTGGCTGGTGGGACACCTCAAGAGGACCGAGAAAATGGACAAATACGACTACGGCACCAACTTCAATCCCTTGCGGGCGGACTGATCAGGGCATAGAATTTAGGGGAGCGTGGAACCGAAGTTTATCACCGATGTGAACGTCGGCAAGCTTGGCAAATGGCTGCGGCTGATGGGATATGACACCTTGTTCTTTGACGAACATGACGACGGACTGATGGTCAAGGCTGCCATAGCGCAGGGACGCATCGTCCTCACTAAGGATTCTGAGTTTATGAAACGCCGGGCTATCTCCACGGGCAAGGTTAAAGCCGTCCTGATCAGCAGCGACCGTCCGGAACAGCAATTGTCGACCATAATCAGCACGCTCAAGCTCACGGATGAATACAGGCCTTTCACCCGCTGTCTGGAATGCAATGCGGAGCTGGTCAGCCGGGATAGAAGGGATGTTAAGGGATCGGTGCCGGCGAGGGTCTACGAGAAACACGATCAATATATGCAATGTCCTTCCTGCGGGCGCATTTACTGGAGGGGGACGCACTGGCAAGCCATGTCCGGAAAGCTAAGCCGGTTGGCCTTATCTCAGCAAGAAAAGAAAGGAGAAGACCTATGAAGATAGTTACCTCTCAGCAGATGATGGAGATCGATCAAAGGGCAGCTGAAGCGGGCATTGCTACAGAATTCCTGATGGAGAATGCGGGCAGGGAGGTAGCCAGGGAAACCCGCAAGTTTGTAGACTACATTGCGGCAAAAAACATACTGGTATTCGCAGGACCCCGCAATAACGGGGGCGACGCACTTGTGGCGGCGCGCTACCTGGACGAGTGGGGCGCCAAGGTCAGCGTATATCTCTTAAGCGACCGCACCAGGCAGGACAAAAACCTGGCGCTGGCCAAACAACAGGAGATACCGCTTCATTTCGCCTCTAAAGACCAGAGGTGCACGAAGCTGAAAAACCTGCTTTCTTCTGCCGAGATCGTTATCGACGGCATACTGGGCACGGGCAGGTCCAGGCCAATCGAAGGTGTTTTCAAGGACGCCCTTGGCAGGATAAACCAGGAAAAATTGAAGCGACCCGATATGACCATTGTGGCGGTCGATATCCCAACAGGACTTAACGCTGATACGGGAGAAGTTGACCATAGTTGCCCGCACGCCGACCTCACCGTGACACTGGGACTTCCCAAACCCGGCCTCTACAATTTCCCGGGTGCGGAGAGGGCGGGCAGGGTGGTTATAGCCGATATCGGCATTCCCCTTGAACTGAGCCATGATATCCAGACCGAGCTGTTAACCGATAAGTGGGCTAGATCGGCCCTGCCGGCGCGCCCGGCGGGAGCCAATAAGGGTACCTTTGGCAGGTTGCTGGCGGTTGTTGGCTCGGAAAACTATATCGGAGCAGCCTACCTGGCCTGCATGGGAGCCGCTAGGGTAGGCGTGGGAGTTGTAACCCTGTCTACTGCAAAGAGCCTTCAGCCCATCCTCGCTTCCAAGCTGACTGAGGTCACGTATGCCCCATTGCCCGAGTCTGACAAGGGGCTGCTGCCGGACAAGGCATCAGCCGCCATTTTGGGTATGTTCCCGTTTTACAGAGTTGTGCTGATGGGATGTGGACTCGGGCAACATCCGCATACCAAGGATTTTGTAAAGAACGTATTGTCCGGCCTCCCCGAAAAACCGCCGGTTATGGTGCTGGACGCCGACGCCTTGAACATACTGTCCGAGATACCCAGGTGGTGGAAAAAATTGCCTTCCGCAACTGTTGTGACACCCCACGCGGGAGAGATGGCCAGGCTGCTGGGGATCTCTATCGAGGAGGTACAGCGCAACCGTCTGGAGATATGCAGGAAGGCCGCTTTACAGTGGCAGAAAACCGTAGTACTAAAAGGCGCCTTTACCGTCATTGCCGAACCAGGAGGCAAGGTCAGGATAAGCAGCGCGGCAAATGCGGGGCTAGCTTCGGCAGGTACAGGCGACGTTCTGGCCGGAGCCATAGCGGGGCTTGCCGCTCAAGGCATACCGCTCTTCGATGCAGCGGCGCTGGGAGTTTACCTGCACGCCGCTGCAGGTGAGATGGTAAAGCACGAGATGGGTGATGCAGGCATGCTCGCTACCGACCTTCTGCCCGTTTTGCCGAAGGCTATAAAGGGACTGAAAGGACGCTAGACGTCACTGTGTCATTGCGAGGAACGCAGTGACGAAGCAATCCCTTGGCATCATGCCCGGTGCCTTCGATCAAAGGATTGCTTCGCTATCGCTCGCAATGACATTCTGTGTCTGTCAAACCATCGAGCTTCTGGTTTTGAGCTTGTTTGGCATTTAGAGACCGGAATTTGAATTTTTATATATTGAAGCTTGGAATTTTCCCGTGTATTTATGTAATAATGAAATACCATGCTGTTAGCCATTGATATCGGAAACACCAATGTGACCTTCGGGGCCTTCGAAGGTGAGCATATCAAGTCGACCTGGCGTGTATCGACTGCCATCCATCGCATGCCCGATGAGTACGCCAACCTGATGCTTTCGCTTATGGAAAGGCAGGGTGTCAAGGCAGCGCAAATTGATGACGTGGTGATCTGCAGCGTGGTTCCTCCCCTGCTGCTGATATTCGAAGAGGTATGCAAAAAGTACCTGAGGAAAACCCCGCTGGTAGTGGAAGCCGGCGTCAAGACCGGCGTCCGCATCGATATGGATAACCCACGCGAGGTGGGACCCGACCGCATAGTCAATGCGGTAGCTGCTCACCATCTGTACGGCGGCCCGGTGATTGTAATCGATATGGGCACGGCCACTACCATGGATGTCGTTGCCAAGGGCGGCAAATACATCGGCGGCGCCATAGCGCCCGGCATTGCCATCGCTACCGAGGCATTATTCACACGAACCGCAGTGCTGCCCAGGATTGAGCTGTCGTTGCCTAAGAAAGCCATCGGAAGAAATACCGTGGCGGCTATGCAGTCAGGCATAGTCTTCGGCTACATAGGTCTGATCGAAGGACTGATAAATCGCATACAGGCAGAACTGGATGAAAAGGCAAAAGTGGTGGCCACAGGAGGATTTGCCACACTGATGGCGCGGGCAACCGACCTTATAGACGAAGTCAATCCCGATTTAACCTTGATCGGCCTGCGGCTGATATATAATATGAACAGGGATTAACAATATGGCTACGAAGGGAAAAACGATCGTGCTGGGCATAACCGGCAGCATATCGGCTTACAAGGCGGCTGACTTGGCCGCACGCTTTACCAAGGATGGTTTCCGGGTCGATGCCGTATTCACGGAATCGGCCATGAAATTTGCCTCACCCATGACACTGCGCAACCTGACGGGGCGTCCGGTGGTGACTACCATGTGGGAATTGTCTACAGAGTTCAGCGTGGAGCATGTGGCGCTATCCGAGGCGGCCGATGTAGTCCTGGTTGCTCCGGCCAGCGCCAATATCATCGCAAGGCTGGCCAATGGGATAGCCGACGATATGCTCACATGTACCGTGCTGGCAACCAAAGCGCCTGTCATAATCGCGCCCGCCATGAACGATAACATGTGGGCCAATCAGGTTACCCAGGACAACGTAGCCAAACTGAAAAAGCGCGGCTTTATCTTCGTGGGACCTGCCTACGGCAGGCTGGCTTCCGGCAAGATGGGGTTGGGCCGTTTGACCGAGCTGGATGAGATATACGGCGTGACCCTTCAGGTGCTGGGTAAGAAAGGCGATTTGGCCGGCAAGAATATTGTTGTTACCGCAGGTGGGACGCAGGAACCGGTCGACCCAGTGCGCTGCCTGACTAACCGTTCATCAGGCAAGATGGGCTACGCCATAGCCGAGGCCGCCCGCAACAGAGGGGCAGCCGTGACGCTGGTCAGCGGGCCGACATCGGTGACTAAACCGGCAGGAGTTAAAGTCGTCGACGTAAAGACGGCTGAGGAAATGTTGAAAGCTGTCCTTGATGCCACTAAGAAGGCTGATGCCCTCATCATGGCAGCTGCAGTGGCGGATTTCCGTCCGGCCAGGGCGTCCGGAAGCAAAATCAAAAGGCGGGAACTCGGTGATCTTACACTCAAACTCGAGAAAACGCCGGATATTCTGGAACAGGCCAGGGGGAATTTCATTCGTGTAGGCTTTGCGGCCGAGAGCGATAACGTTATCGCCAACGCCGTGGATAAGGTTAAACGCAAGGGGTTGGACCTGATCGTAGCCAACAACATAACGGAGAAGGGAAGCGGCTTCGGTACCGATACCAACCGCGTCACTATTATCGACAGCAAGGGCAAAGCCGAAGAACTGCCTATCATGTCTAAATACGAGGTAGCCGACAAGTTACTCGACAGGATATCCTCGTTGCTCAAGAAGAAATAGGATCGACTGGATCATGTTTTTAATAACGGCGACTATGCGACATACCCTATTCTGAAAAAATAGGCCAATAAACATTCGGTGGTCCATAAATACCCTGGTTTTGGATCTATTCCCGCTGCACCTCTTAGTAGTACTAATAGGGACATTCATAATATTCAAATTAAAGAATTGAAGAAACTAAAGAAAAATGGAAGATAACGTCAACCTAATCTATGAAAAAGTCCTTGGCCGCTTACTGGCATTGACCGATGGCGTCTTCGCCTTCGCCATCACTCTACTGATAGTGAACGTTGCGCTGCCATCAGGCACTCTCCAGGCCAATTTGCCGGCTGCCTTGGGAGATCTTTGGCCAAAGTACAAGGCTTTTGTTATCAGCTTTATTGTTATTGGCCTCTATTGGACCGTTCACGTGCGCCAATTCCGTGTAATCACAAAATACAATACCAACTTAATGTGGCTGAACTTGCTGTTCTTGTTCTTCATTGTAATTATCCCATTCTCAACCAGCGTGCTAAGCGACTACCACGGCGAGCTTCCAGCCATAATTTATGCCGCTAATATGGCCTGTGCCGGTTTCGCAGCAACGGGCACCTGGCTTTATGCAACACAAAACCACAGGCTGGTAGTTGAAAATCTTAGCAGAGTATTCATTAAGCGCGGTATAATAGTGAGACTCGTTACGCCCATCATATTTTCACTGTCGATAGGTGTAGCCTTTTTCGATCCAACTGTCACCCAATTTTTATGGGTGGGCATATTTGTAATTCATTTTATACTATCCAGAATATACAGGGTGTCTGAAAAAGGTGAGAATGTTTGATTACCGGGGTAATACATGAGTGAAATACCGAAAGCCTACGAACCAGGACCTATTGAAAAGGAGCGCTACAAGTTCTGGATGGACGGCGGCTATTTCAAGCCCAAAATCGATCCTAAGAAAAAGCCGTTCACCATCATCATGCCTCCCCCCAACGTTACCGGTGAGCTGCACGTCGGGCATGCTCTGACGGCCGCATTGGAGGATATCATGACCCGCTGGCACCGCATGCTGGGCGATCCTTCCCTGTGGCTGCCGGGAGTGGATCATGCCGGCATCGCTACGCAGGTGGTCGTTGAGAAGGAACTGGCCAAAGAGGGGCTGGATCGCCATCAAATAGGCAGGGAGAAGTTCGAAGAGCGCGTCTGGCAGTGGGCCAATAAGTCCCGCTCCGCCATAACTATCCAGCATGAAAGGCTGGGCGCCTCCTGCGACTGGTCCCGTGAGCGCTTCACACTGGATGAAGGCCCGGTCAAAGCGGTCAAGACCGCCTTCGTACGCCTTTACGATAAGGGCCTTATCTATCGCGGCGAACGCATTATCAACTGGTGCCCCAGGTGCCGCACTGCACTCTCCGATCTCGAGGTGCAGAGCAAGGACCTGACCAGCAACATGTGGCATATGAAATATCCCTATGAGGACGGCAGCGGCTATATTACCGTAGCCACTACCCGCCCAGAGACCTACCTGGGTGACGCCGCGGTGGCGGTCAATCCGGAGGATGGGAGATATACCAAGTTGATCGGCAAAAAGGTGGTATTGCCTTTCATCAACCGGGCCATTCCCATAATTACGGATGAAGCTATCGACAGGGAATTCGGCACCGGCATGGTCAAGGTTACGCCGGCCCACGACCCGGTCGACTTCGAGATATCCGAAAGGCACAATTTGCCCGTGATACACATACTTAACCCGGACGCCACCATGAATGACAATGCCGGACCGTACGCCAGCCTCGACCGGTTCGAAGCTCGTAAAAAGGTGGTGGAGGACTTCGAAAAAGCCGGTTTGATGGAGAAGATCGAACCCTATTCCCATGCTATCCCTCACTGCTTCAGGTGCTCAACCGTGATCGAGCCTGAGGTCAGCAAGCAATGGTTCGTTAAAATCGCTCCTCTGGCCACCCCCGCCATCGAGGCAGTCAAAGACGGCAGAATTAAAATAATCCCAGAGCGGTTCAACAAGATTTACCTGAACTGGATGGAGAACATACGGGATTGGTGCATCAGCCGTCAGCTCTGGTGGGGACACCGCATACCGGTCTGGTATTGTCAGGCCTGCGGGGAAATGATCGTATCTATAGACGCTCCCACCAAATGCACCAAATGCGGAAGCAGCGAGCTGGTACAGGACCCCGATGTGCTGGATACTTGGTTCAGCTCCGGCCTGTGGCCTCACTCGACCCTGGGCTGGCCCGACCAGACGCAGGACTTTAAATATTTCTACCCGACCTCGGTCATGGAGACCGGCTATGATATCCTCTTCTTCTGGGTGGCCCGTATGATCATGATGGGCATCGAAGATACAGGTGATGTGCCGTTCCGCGTGGTCTACCTGCACGGCCTGATACGCGATGAAAAGGGCGAAAAGATGAGCAAGATGAAGGGCAACGTACTCAACCCGCTGACTGCCATTGACCAGTATGGATGCGATGCATTGCGTTTCGCTCTCACAACAGGAACGGCGCCTGGCAACGACCTCAATATGGGAGAGCACAGGCTGGAAGCCGGCAGAAACTTCGCCAACAAGATCTGGAATGCCGGGCGTTTTGTATTGACCTCGTTGGAGAAAGAGCCCATCACCAGGCAGTCGCTGGAAAAAGTGGCTAAAAATAAATTGAAGGAGACCGAAGACCGCTGGATAATCTCCAGGCTCAATGGCCTGATTAAAGAAGTTGATAAACTGATGCTGAACTTCCAGTTCGGGGAAGCGGAGAGCGATATCCACGATTTTCTGTGGGGCGAGTTCTGCGACTGGTATATCGAGATCTGCAAACAGAGGCTGGGCAAGGAGAATTCTCCCATGCCGGTGCTGGCTTACGTGCTGGAAACATCCCTGAGGCTGCTCCATCCCTTCATGCCTTTCATCACTGAGGAGCTCTGGCAGGATCTCAAGGAAAGGCTGCCGCAGGGTATCCTGGCATCCCCGGCATTGATAATTGCCCCCTACCCCAAAGCCAATGAGAAACTCATTGACCCGGACTCCGAGCGTACAATGGCAGCCGTCATGGATATTGTGCGTTCCCTTCGTAATACCCGCGCTGAACATAGGGTTGATATCGGCAAGTCGATTGAGGCAACGGTTTACACGGACAACCTGCTATCAGAGATAAAGGCCAGGACTGATATCATCGGGAGGCTGGCCAAGACCACTCTGAGCGTCCTGCCCAGGGAAAAGCGGCCTCTTACAGATGAAAAAGCCGTGGTGTCTGTATTAAAGGAAGCTGAGGTCGTAGTTCCGCTTAAGGGCATGATAGACATCGATGCTGAAAAAGCCCGGTTGACCAAAGAGATGGAGGTGTTGGCGCGCGAGATAGCGCGGCTAACGCAGCGGCTGGGGGATACCCAGTTCACATCCAAGGCTCCCGCGCCCGTCATCCAGAAGGAGAAAAGCAGGCTGCAAGAGTACGAGAATAAGGTTGCCAGAATGAAGACCGAACTTCAACAGCTAGGCTAGGCCGTCAGATAGGACATTTTACGGTACATCAGCGCCAGCGCCTTCTTCGTATCACTGGCGATTTTAGGTTTCTCGCTGGTCTTAACACGGTACTTGAATAGCCAGTAGGTGAATTCCTTCAGTTCGGTCAGTGTCAGGGATTTACGCTGAGGGTATTTATTCTCCTTCTGAAATTCCTGAAGCAGCTCGGCCGGACTCATCCTGTAGACGCGGCGGTAGGCCTGCTCGGACTCATCTTCAGGCTTTAAGGCCACGATGCTCCGTTTGCGGACCTCGTATATATTGGCAAGTATCAATGCCTGCTCAGTCAGCACACCGTAGAGATAGTTTAGGTAGGCGCGGTATTTGGCAGGGCCCAGCGCCTCCTTGAATTCGACTTCGGTCATTTTAACGGGCGGCTTATCGAAAAACAGAAGGCTAAGAAGCTCTTCCTTAGGTATCTTGTCCTCGATCTCAATGCACAGCCGCTCGGCCAGGCGCAGCCAGTCGAAGGCCTCACCACCCAGCAGGTACTTGTAATTCGAGCCATCGTAAATCTCTTCCGGGCTGCGCCAGAGACGGATGGCTTCCAGAAGGGCCACGTACCAGTTGCGGCCGTCGTTCACAGCATTTTTGAGGTGCTGGATGGCACGGGCATCCCCGGCAAGCGCCGCTGCCCTCTCTTCGCTTTGGTCGGCAATATTCGGGTTATTGTTCATATTTCTTAAGAAAAGACTTGACTATATTCAGAGATGAAAATTGCTGCTGCGTCATCTCCGCTATTATGCTTTCAGCACCGAAAATCTCCTGCCTTATCTGCTCTGTATCCATTCCTCTGCTGTGAAGCTCCGCTACCCTGATGTCTACCTTCTCCAGGTAATCGATGGCCTTGTCCAGCTTTTCGGCCGGTTCGGTCACTACATGGGCGGGAGCCGGAAATATAATGCGCGGGTTCAGCGCCCGGACTTTTTTCAAGTCCTCTAGGATCTGCGGCATATCGAACATGGGACGGGAGGCCATGGGCCGCGTAGTTACGTACAGGTCTCCTGTGAACAGCCAGCCTTGTGATCGCTCGAAAAGGCAGATGTGGTCCAGGTCGTGGCCCGGCGTGGGGATCACTTCGAAGCGGTATTTCCCCGTCTCAACGAAATCACCTATAGGCTTTACAAGGCTCGGGATTGGATAGCCCCATACCTCCTCCTGATAAGGGTATAGGCTGGCCGGCCTTTTGATTTTATCAATGGCCAGAGGATGTGCGAATATCTCCACGCCATATGCATCCTGGAGGAATTTATTGGCCGATATGTGGTCCTCGTGATAGTGCGTGTTCACCACCGTCTTGACGCCCCTGTCTTTCAGAAAATCCGTGAGCTCCTGTGCGGTATAGGCGGGGCCGCTGTCCATTAGCAGGCCATCGACCAGGTAGGCGCACACCCACATGGCAGGCGGGAAATCCGGGTAGCGGCTCATCCTGATCTGAAGGACTTCTCCATAAGCCTTTGATTCAATCATGTTACCCTCTTCAAGAATTTAAGCAGATCATTCAGGGGCATTGTATTCAAAATATCTTTTGATTGGCACCAGGCACGCCTGGCTACCCCCACGCCGAAGCGCATCATATTAAGGTGCCAGGCCGCATGGGAATCGGTGCAGATAGCCAGCATCACCCCCAGCTCACGTGCGCGGTAGGCATGCAGGTCCTTGAGGTCCAGCCTGTCCGGCATAGCATTGATCTCCAGCGCCTTGCCGTTGGCAGCGGCAGCTAGAAAAACGGCTTCTAGATCGACGTCTACCGGCTCGCGCTCACCTATTTTACGCGTTGTAGGGTGGGCGATAATATCTACGTGGGGATTTCTGATAGCTCCGATGATACGTTCGGTCATAGTGGCCCTATCTTGCAGGAAGGAGGAATGAACGGAGGCTACCACTATATCAAGTTCCGCCAGCACCTCATCGGGAAGGTCGAGGCTGCCGTCGGCCCTTATATCAACTTCCACACCGGTTAACAGGTAAATCCCCATATTTGTTTTGTTTAGGCGTTTGATCTCGGCGATCTGTCCGGCAAGGCGTTCTATTTTCTTGTCGGACGTTATGTTGCGTCCGCTGGAATGGTCGGTTATGGCCAAATATTCGTATCCCAGCGCTTTAGCCGCCCCAACCATGTCCTCTAGCGTATCGTTTCCATCGCTGCTGACCGTGTGAACATGGAGGTCGCCCTTGATATCCCCGACTTCTATCAAACGGGGAATGGCATTTTTCTCTGCCAGCGCTATCTCTCCCATGTCCTCCCTGATTTCGGGAGGGATATATTGCAGACCGAGAAAGTTATAAAACGACTCTTCGTCTGCGAATTTTTCTACCTTCCCGGTCTTGACATCGGTAATGCCGTATTCGCTCAGGCTGAGCCCTTGCTTCTGTGACCTGGTACGAAGGGCCACATTATGCTCCTTGCTCCCGGTGAAGTGCTGCAGCAGGGAGCCGAAGTCCTCGTGCTCCACCATCCTCAGGTCAGCCTGCAAGCCTTTGGGCAATATCACGCTGGCCTTGGTCGGACCCTGTGAAAGCACCTCTCTTACCTGCGGCAGTTTTACGAAGGCCTGGATGACTGATTCCGTATCGTCCGCCGTGCCCATCATATCGATATCTCCGACCGTTTCCTTGAAGCGCCTCAGGCTGCCCGCCGGCATCAGGTTTTTTACTCCGGCGATATGGCGCAGAGAGTCCAGTATCTCCTCGACAACCGGCAGGGCTTCGCCCAGTGGAATGCGCCTATCCTTGCGCCTGAAGACCTGGATGGAATGAAGTATATTGGCGGCAGTTTTTTCACCCATACGTTCCAGCGACGCTACCCGGCCGTCCTTTATGGCCTGTTCCAACTGATCGACCGAGCCCACATTCAACTCAGTGGCCAGCCGATAGGCAGTCTTGGGCCCGATGCCCGGAATATCCAGAAGGTTGATGATGCCCTGGGGAAACTCAGCTTTGAGGTCTTCGTAAAATTTGAGCTTACCGGTGGTTATCAGTTCCACGGATTTTTTAGCGATGGCGTCTCCGATGCCGGCTATATCCTGAAGGTCCTTGCCCTCCTCGTGCATCAGTTCCATCTCTTCGGGAAGATGGTGAATCACCTGCGCGGCGCGGGCATAGGCACGGATCTTAAACTTGTTATCTCCTTTGAGATCGAGCAGGTCGGCGATATTCTCGAATACCGTCGCTATATCCGAGTTTTTCATCAACCTATATTATATCAAGGCTGATGATGAAGCCGTTTCAAGGCAAGAATCGATAGTCGTTGCCCCCGTTTTCCTTGACCCGGTACATTGCCCTGTCGGAGCTGTTCAGCAAGGCTTCAGGATCATTGCCGTCTTCAGGTAATAAGGCAAGGCCTATGTTGGTAGTAATATTGAATTCATTTTCCTAAGTGAACCATCGGATGCGAGGCCCGAAGAAAATAGAATTAAATTGTTCATTGGCAGTGTGAGTAATGCAGGCATTCATGTTACGACTTTCCCTATTATTGCCCTAAAATGCTTTGACTATGTGTGTGGGAGGTAGTACAGTTATATGTAAAGACATATACGAAATCTAACTCTTAACTTGAAGTATTATTTAGCCTGGGGGGGAGGCAAATGACCAAATGAGGGCATTGGAGGCTATGGCAATGATAGCGATGCTTGTCCTTGTACTTGTTGTGACGTGATTGTGATTGAAGGGGCTTATGACTGTGAAAATTAAGGGCACCAAAGGTAATCTGTCTTCACGTGTACTCATATTGATTTTCGTGATACTGGCCGCCGGCATCCTCGTCGCGGGCAGGTCATATGAAGAATGAAAATGAGAAAAGCTGACAAAACCAAGACACCATCGAGAAAGCACAGTCCCATAAGTGATGAACTCGGTCAGCAGGTAGCTAAAGCATCACCGAGCGCAGGGAGACAGAAAATGGTCCGGAAAAAAAACAGTAAAGAACTGGAAGTAATTAAACAATCCGAAGATGAAGCCCGCGAATACGCCGAGAGCATCATCAACACCGTGCGTGAACCCCTAATTTCTTTGGATCAGGATTTAAGGGTGGTCTCAGTCAGCCGTTCCTTCTATGACGTCTTTAAGGTAAAGCCTGAAGAGACCGTGGGACAGCTTATTTATGACCTGGGCAATAAACAGTGGGATATCCCCAAGCTGCGGGAACTGCTGGAAACTATCCTTCCCCAAAAAACAACCTTTGATAACTATGAGGTTGAACACAATTTTACCACCATTGGCCGGCGCATAATGCTTCTGAATGCCCGGCAAATTGAACGAGGGATGGGCAAGGAGCGGATCATCCTCCTGGCTATCGAGGATATTACCGAGCGTAAGGAGATAGAAGCCGGCCTGGAAAAGACACGGAAAGAACTGGAAGTTATTAAAAAATCCGCAGATGAAGCCAGTGAATTCGCTGAGAGTGTCATCAACACCGTGCGTGAACCCTTAATTTCTTTGGATCAGGATTTAAGGGTGGTCTCAGTCAGCCGTTCCTTCTATGACGTCTTTAAGGTAAGGCCTGAAGAGACCGTGGGACAGCTTATTTATGACCTGGGCAATAAACAGTGGGATATCCCCAAGCTGCGGGAACTGCTGGAAACTATCCTTCCCCAAAAAACAACCTTTGATAACTATGAGGTTGAACACAATTTTGCCACCATTGGCCGGTGCATAATGCTTCTGAATGCCCGGCAAATTCAAAGGGTATCGGGTAAAGAACGGATTATCCTCCTGGCTATCGAGGATATTACCGAGCGTAAGGAGATAGAAGCCGGCCTGAAAAAAGCCCATGAAGAACTGGAATCCTTTGCCTACTCGGTCTCCCACGACCTGCGCGCGCCGCTGCGCGGCATTGACGGGTGGAGCCTGGCGCTGCTGGAAGACTACAAAGATAAACTCGACGAGCAGGGATGCCAGTACATCGACCTTGTGCGTTCAGAAGCGCAGATAATGGGCCGCTTGATTGATGACCTGCTGACGTTTTCACGGCAAAGCCGCAGCGAGATGAACCAGCAGCCGCTGGATATGACGGCTATGGCTCAGGCTATAGTTTCACGCCTTCAGCAGCAAAACCCCTCTCTCCAGTCAGACTTTATCATTCAGCCGGGACTGACGGCACTGGGAGATGCCAGTCTGATAGAGATCGCTCTGAAAAACCTGCTCGATAATGCAGCGAAGTTCAGCAGCAAAAACGCTCATGGCCGCATCGAGTTCGGCCAGGTTGACCAGGAAGGCAGAAAAGTCTTTTTCGTGCGTGATAACGGAGTGGGTTTTGACATGGCGTATGCAAACAAACTGTTCGGGGTGTTCCAGCGCCTTCACAAATCATCCGAGTTCCCCGGCACGGGCATCGGCCTGGCAAGCGTGCAGCGTATCATCAACCGGCACGGTGGTCTCATCTGGGCCGAGGCCAAGGTAAACGAGGGTGCGACCTTTTACTTCACATTAAAGGAGGCAACATGAAAAACAAAGTTATTCTTCTGGTCGAAGATAATCCCGGCGACATCAAACTGACCAAACGGGCACTGGAGCAGAATCAAATTACCAATGAACTAATTGTCGCCGAGGACGGCGAGGAGGCGCTGGACTACCTTTTTGGCACCGGCCAATATGCAGGCAGGGACGTCCGGATTATCCCGGCCATGGTGCTGCTGGACCTGAAACTGCCCAGGGTAGACGGGCTGGAGGTTTTGCAGAAGATACGCGCCAATGAGCTCACCAGCCTCCTCCCGGTGGTGATCCTCACCTCGTCTGACCAGGAAAAAGATATAATCGCCAGCTATAAGCTTGGAGCTAACAGCTACATATGCAAAGTGGATTTCAACCAGTTTGCCGAGTCCGTGCGCAATCTGGGCTTGTACTGGCTGCTGCTCAATGAGCCGCCGCGGAAGTGAGGTGCTAATGGACATACCGCTTACTTCACATTAAAGGAGGCAACATGAAAAACAAAGTTATTCTTCTGGTCGAAGATAATCCCAGCGACATCAAGCTGACCAAACGGGCACTGGAGCAGAGTCAAATTACCAATGAACTAATTGTCGCCGAGGACGGCGGGGATGCGCTGGACTACCTTTTCGGCACCGGCCAATATGCAGGCAGGGACATCCGGATTATCCCGGCCGTGGTGCTGCTGGACCTGAAACTACCCAGGATAGACGGGCTGGATGTTCTAAAGAAAATACGCGCCAATGATCTCACCAGCCTCCTCCCGGTGGTGATCCTCACCTCGTCTGACCAGGAAGAAGATATAATCACCAGCTATAAGCTTGGAGCTAACAGCTACATACGCAAACCGGTGGATTTCAACCAGTTTGCCGAGGCCGTGCGCACTCTGGGCTTGTACTGGCTGCTGCTCAATGAGCCACCGCGGAAGTGAGGTGTTCATGGACATACCGCTCAGGTTATTGATAATAGAGGATTCAGATAGGGACGTGGCACTGGAGATGCGGGCGCTGGAAGCGGCGGGCTATCGGGTCACCTACACGGTAGTAGTCACCGCGGCTGAGATGAAAGCGGCCCTGGCCGAGCAGACCTTTGATATAGTCATCTCGGATCATGCCATGCCTCAATTTGATGCGCCCGGAGCCCTGGCCGTGCTTAAGGAAAGCGGCCTGGATATCCCCTTTATCATCGTCTCAGGCTCCATCGGCGAAGAAGCGGCGGTCGCATTAATGAAGGCCGGAGCGCATGATTACGTGCTGAAGCACAGGCTGTCGTTCCTGGCACCTGGCGTAGAACATGCACTGCAGGATGCAGAGGACCGGCACGGGCGCAAACGGGCAGAGGAGGCGCTGCGAGAGAGCGAGGAGAAATACCGTAACCTCTTTGATAACGCCGGCGAAGCCATCTTTGTAGCCCAGGAGGGTAAAATCGTTTTTCTCAATCCCCGGATGTCCTGTTTGATCGGCTATCCCGCTGAGGAGATCATGGGAAGGCAGTTTATTAAGTTCATCCACCCTGATGAACGGGAAATGGTGATCGACCGGCACTTCAAACGGTTAAAAGGGGAGGCATTACCTCAACGGTATGAATTCCGCGTTATCCAGAAAAACGGCACTACCATGTGGGTGGAACTGAATACGGTCGTAATAAGATGGGAGGGCAAACCGTCAACCCTGAATTTCTTGGAGGATATCACCGAGCGCAAGTTATCCGAAGAAAAACTTTTAAAAAGCTACGAATCCCTGAAGAAAACCTTGAATGACGCGATCGATACCATGGTTAAAATCGTGGAAACGAGAGACCCGTATACTGCAGGCCATCAGCAGAGAGTGGCCGAACTGGCAACCGCCATAGCCAGAGAAATGAAGTTGGAAGATACCCGGATTGATCAGCTCAGGATGGCGGCAGTAATCCATGATATCGGGAAAATGTATGTTCCTTCTGATATACTCAGTAAACCTGGAGAACTTTTGGATGTTGAATTTAGCTTGATAAAAGCCCATCCCCAATATGGCTACGATATTGTCAAAGGCATGGATTTCCCTTGTTCTGTCGCACAGGCTGTCTTGCAACACCATGAGAGGTTGGATGGTTCGGGTTACCCCCAAAGTCTCAAGGGTGAGGATATTATCTTGGAAGCCAAAATACTGGCAGTTGCAGACGTGATTGAAGCCATGTCTTCACACCGCCCATATCGTCCCGCCCTGGGCATTGATAAGGCACTTGAGGAAATATCAAAGAACAAGGGTAATCTTTATGATCCCGACGTGGTGGATGCCTGCCTTGAGCTCTACAAAAGCGGCAGGTTTGAGTTTAAACCCGTTTGATACCCACATACTGCCCGGAGTGGTTAAATAACATCAACAAAACGGACATCTAGTGGGTGCTGAAGCAACACTGGCCCTGATGTAAATCTTTTCGAGCACTTCACATTTGGTAGCATAGCCAACACAGCTTACTGTGATACCATTCCCATTTTTCTTTGCGGGTAAATTAGCCACAGCCTCCGAATACTTGTGGCCGTTTAAGCGGCACAAACGGACCGACAGGATTGGTACGGTTTAACTTACAAGTAAAATCTAAACGCTACACCTGGTAGACTTTAGCTTGGGGTGAAAAATCTTTTTAACTTCAGTGATATATCGTCAATTAATTCAATTTTCATCATTCAGGGCGTTTCGCACATCGCTAAAAACTTTGCGGAGGTGGAAGATTCTATTTTCCGTGGCAGTGCTTGTATTTCTTGCCCGAGCCGCAAGGACAGGGATCGTTGCGGCCGACCTTCCCTCCGACCGGAACCTGCTGAGGGCGTTGGGGAGCTTCCCTCTTCTCGAGGTTGGCTTTATAGATGAAATGGACGATATCGTTCTTAATGCCCGCCATAAGGCTCTCGAAATAGTCCCCGCCCTCTTTCTTATAGATGACCAGCGGGTCTATCTGCCGGACCGACTGCAGGCCGACGCTTTGCCTGAGATGGTCCATGGCAGTCAGATGTTGCTTCCAGTTATCATCTATGACACGCAGCATCACCAGCCGCTCCATCAGCCGCATATCATTGGCGCCAACCTGCTGCTCCCTAATATCGTATATCTGGTGGGAATAGTCGATTAGCTTCTCTGTAAGCTGCTTCGGTTTAAAGCTTTCAAGGCCCTGTTGCTTAATGTTATCCGGCAGCGGGAAGATTTCCGAAAGGTCCTGCAGCAGGCCTTCTAAATCGGGCTCTTCATACCCTCGGTTATAGCGCTGATTAACCAGTCGTTCTATCTGGTCATCGATCATATCCAGGATATTGGCCTTCAAATCCGCCCCCTGCAGTATCTTGTCGCGTTCCCCGTATATGATTTCCCTGTGTTTGTTGACCACGTCGTCATAGTCGACCAAATGTTTACGTATATCGAAGTGAAAGGCCTCCACTTTGACCTGTGAATTTTCAATGGCTTTGCTGATCCAGGGGTGCTCAATGGATGTATTTTCGTCCATGCCGGCCCATTCCATGACCCCTTTAACGCGATCGCCGCCGAAGCGACTGACTATGTCATCCTCCAGTGATACGAAGAACTGCGAGCTGCCGGGGTCCCCCTGCCTGCCGGCACGCCCGCGAAGCTGGTTGTCGATACGCCGCGCTTCGTGCCGCTCCGTGCCAATGACGTTAAGGCCGCCCAGGTTGAGCACTTTATCATGTTCTATCTTCCACTCGGCATATTTTTTGTCGTAGTCTTTTTCGTCCTCTAACTCCTCACGGTCGGGCGGCTTGCCGCCCAGTATAATGTCTACGCCGCGGCCGGCCATATTGGTGGCGACGGTCACCGCTCCCACACCACCCGCGTTCTTAATTATCTCGGCTTCCCTCTCATGGTGCTTGGCATTCAGCACCTGGTGCTGCACTCCCTTGCGCATCATCAAGTCGCTTAACAGCTCGGATTTCTCTATGGAGATCGTGCCCACCAGAACCGGCTTGCCCTCTTTATTCAGCTCTTCAATTTGGTTGGCGATAGCCTTGAATTTGGCGTCCTCGTCCTTGTAGATCAGGTCGTTGTGATCAAGGCGTATCATGGGCCGGTTGGGCAGTATAACCACCACTTCGAGTTTATATATCTTGAACAATTCCTCAGCCTCGGTGGCCGCCGTTCCGGTCATGCCGGCCAGCTTACAATAAAGCCTGAACAAGTTCTGGAAGGTTATGGTGGCGAGCGTAACGCTCTCCTTCTGTATCTTGACCCTCTCTTTGGCTTCGATAGCCTGGTGCAGGCCTTCGGAATAGCGCCGGCCGAACATCAGCCTGCCCGTGAACTCGTCCACGATAATGACCTCGCCGTTCTTCACCATATATTCCTTATCACGCTTGAAAAGCACCTGCGCCTTGAGGGCATTATCCATATATTCCGTCAGATGCAAATTGGACGCGTCATAAAGGTCGGGCGCCTTCAGCATGCCCTTCTTCTTGAGCATTTCCTCCATGCGGGCACTGCCGGATTCGGTAAGATAGATCTGCCTTTCCCTCTCTTCGATCTTGTAGTCTTCGGGGGTGAGCCTGGCAACAAGCTCCGCAAAAGTGTAATACTTGAGTGTGGGGTCTTCGCCCTCGCCGCTGATGATCAGCGGCGTGCGCGCTTCGTCGATCAGTATATTATCCACTTCGTCGACGATGGCATAGTTCAGCGGACGCTGCGCTTTCTGCGAGAGGTCTATGGCCATGTTATCGCGCAGATAATCGAAACCGAACTCGTTGTTGGTGCCGTAAGTGATATCGGCGCGGTAGGCTTCATAGCGGTTTACAGGCTTAAAATGCGGCCAGCGCCTGTCCTTCTCATCCACGTACTCAGGATCGTAGATCAAGGCCGGCAGATGTTCCGCGGCGCTCTGCACGGGGTAGATGCTTGCCACGCTGACTCCCAGCGCATGATAGACCGGCGCCATCCAGTAGGCGTCTCGGCGGGCCAGGTAATCATTGACCGTCACCAGGTGACAGCCCTTTCCCTCCAATGAGTTGAGATACAGGGGCAAGGTTGCGACCAGCGTTTTGCCTTCGCCGGTCTTCATTTCCGCTATCTTTCCCTGGTGTAGTACGATACCGCCCATCAACTGCACATCGAAATGGCGCAGCCCTATGGTCCGCCTCGATGCTTCACGAACTGCGGCGAAGGCCTCCGGCAGAAGGCTGTCCAGCGTTTCCCCGTTCTCCAGCCTATCCTTGAATTCCCCGGTCTTGGCTTTCAACTCATCGTCGGATAGCTGTTGGAAGTGGGGCTCGAGGGAGTTGATCTCCTCTACGGTGGGCTTAAGACGATTGATCTCTTTTTCGTTGGAATCGAAAAACTTTTCAAGCCAGTTGGGCATATTCAGTCCTAGTCCGAGAACATAGCGCCTATCGACATCCCGGTGTGGATGCGGTGTATGGCTTCGCCCAGCATGGGCGCTATGGGCAATACTGTAATTTTGTCAATTTTCTTTGACCCGTTAACCGGTATTGTATCGGCTACGACAACTTCTTTGACGGGTGACTTTGATATGCGCTCGATAGCAGGGCCGGAAAATACCGGGTGCGTGCAGCAGGAATAGACCTCTTTGGCGCCCCCCTTGAGCAACGCATCGACGGCATTTATCAGTGAGCCAGCGGTATCTATTTCATCGTCCACGGTTATGGCGCGTTTCCCCGCCACGTCGCCGATAATGTTCAGCGTCTCGGTGGCATCGTGGTTGCCAAGGCGGCGCTTCTCTATGATGGCCAGAGGGGCGTTTAGCTTCTCCGCCAGGTCACGTGCACGTTTGCTGATGCCGATATCCGTAGCAACAACCACAACGTCCTTCAAATTTTTACTCTTCCAGTAATCGCTAAGTATAAAAAGCGCTGTCAGTTCGTCCACCGGTATATTAAAAAAACCCTGTATCTGCGGAGCATGCAAATCTACCGTCAGGATGCGCTCTGCTCCCGCCGTGGTAAGCAAGTCGGCAACCAGGCGCGCCGTAATCGGTACACGCGGCTGGTCTTTCTTGTCGGTCCGAGCATAACCATAATATGGTACGACAGCAGTTATCCGTTCCGCCGAGGCCCGCCGGAAGGCATCAAGTATAATCAAAAGCTCGACCAGGTTGCGCTGGACGGGTGAGCAGATGGGCTGGATAATAAATACGTCGCGCTCGCGCACATTTTCCAGTATACGCACGAAAATGTTCTCATTGGTGAACTCAAATACTTCCATTTTGCCCAGAGGGATATCCAGGTAATCGCAGACAGCTTGTGCCAATGATGGGTGAGCATTGCCGCAAAAGACTTTGATCTCATCTTGGCCAGCAAATTTTTTCATACAGTTACCTCCGGACTAAATGCCAGATTATTATAGCATCAACGGCCGGAACGCCCATAACTCGATCGGCCTTTGTTGCTTCGCCTGCGATATAGGACAACCAATTTACCCGGTAAATAGGGTATAATTTTATACGGACAACAGGAAGAAGGGCGCATAAATGACAAACAGGGCCGTAGAGCTTCTCAGTAACTACATAAAACTCGATACTACCAATCCACCCGGCAACGAATACCTGGGTGCTGAATTCTTCTCTCGCATCCTTGAAAGCCAGGGCATCCTCTTCAAAACTTACCAGTCGAAACCCGGCAGGGCTTCAATACGCGCCGTCATCAAGGGCTCGGGACAGCAAAAACCGCTTATCATGCTGCACCATATGGACGTAGTGCCTGCTAAGGGGGACGAGTGGAGCTTCGATCCCTTCGGCGGCGAGGTCATCCACGGATATATTTGCGGGAGGGGCGCCCTGGACACCAAGTCGCTGGGGATCATGCAGTTGCTGGCCCTGCTGGAAATAAAAAAACGGGGCATCAAGCTTCGTCGAGACCTGATATTCCTGGCTACAGCGGATGAGGAATCAGGCGGCGATTGCGGTGTGGAATTTTTGCTTCGGGAATATCCGGACGATTTCCAAGCTGAGCTCATTTTGAATGAGGGAGGTTATTTAATAAAAGACGATAAGAGCAACAGTCTGGTAGCTATGATCTCGCCGGGCGAAAAGGGCCCCTGCTGGCTTAAACTCAGCAGGAAGGGAATGCCGGGCCACGGGTCCACCCCTCACAGCCAGAACTGTCTGGAAAAAATGACCAAGGCTGTGAACCGGCTGCTTAACTATGAAGTGCCCCTTGAAGTAACACCAATTGCGGCCGAATATTTTAAAAAACTGGCGCAGTCATGGGACGTCCTGAAGCCCTACGCCGACGACGGCCGGGAGGGTACGCTGCTTAAGATACTGGCCGACAATGGGCTGCTAGCGGTGCCGCAGATAAGCGCTATGCTGCGCAATACTATCAGCCTTAATATGTTGAAATCTGGAGATCGGGTGAACGTTATACCATCCTATGCCGAGGCGTTGATCGATACACGTTTATTGCCCGGCCAGGACTTAAAGCAATGGCTGCAACTCATAAAAAATCAATTGGCAGATGATGAAATACAAATAGAGACCGTGCTGGGCAATGAGGGGAATGCCTCGGATATGTATACCGAAAGCTACAACATGATTGAAAAGGCTCTGCTCTACTATTACCCGGGTGCCGTTGTGGCCCCTTATCTGATGACAGGAACTACTGATTCGCGCTTCTTCCGAGAGAAAAATATGCCGGCCTACGGCTTGTGCCCGGTCGAGGTGCCGCCGGACGACCTGAAGTCTATCCATGGCATCGACGAAAGGCTTTCCGTAGACAGCTTGATCAAAGGGATCGAGGTCTATACAGAGATTATCCGGAGACTGTGCGTTTAACCGATGAGAAAACCGGATATTGATCTCATCCTGAGCCGTTTGATAGTCGCCTACGGCGACCGCGAATGGAAACGCCAGCTTGAGCCGGTCGGTGAATTAGTGCAGACTATCCTGTCGCAGAACACCTCCGATACCAACTCCCGCCGTGCCTATAAATCGTTGATAGATAGGTTTGGAGACTGGCATAAGGTGGCTGACACGGGTACAGATCAAATAGCCGATGCCATACGCAGCGGAGGCCTGGCCGATGTAAAAGCCGGGTATATCAAAAATGCCCTCACAGCCCTGGAAAAACAGCCTGGCGGCTTTAACCTTCAGTTTTTAAAAAAAATGGATATCGACCCGTCGCGGCGCTGGCTGCTTAATTTACCGGGAGTTGGTATGAAAACTGCAAGTTGTGTCCTGCTTTTTTCACTCGGCATGCCGGCTTTTCCCGTAGATACACACGTATTCAGGGTGGCTAAACGGTTGGGGCTGATCGGGAGTAAATTGTCCGTTGAGGCCGCTCACACCGCGATGGAGAAACTTGTCACTGCGAAAAATATATACCGTTATCACGTTCTGCTTATTGAACACGGTAGAAGGACCTGTAAATCCCAGCATCCGCTATGCCGGAAATGCGCCCTGGCTGATATCTGCCCCAGCTATAAATTGTTCGTCCGTTAACTTGAAGGTCCGGCTTTCACCAACTCCGTTTTGCCGTTTATGTCATATATGGCCGGCAGCCTTACAGTCAACTCAGCTCCTTTTCCCGGTTGGCTGCTTACCTTGATATCCCCACCATGGGAAATAACGATCCGGCGGGATATTGCCAGTCCCAGCCCCGTACCCGGACGACCGCCCGGTTCCTCCTTGTGAGAAAACCTTTCGAAGATACGCTTCCGCATATCTTCAGGTATGCCCGATCCTGTATCTCTTACGGAAATTTCAACCGTCTCGGAATTGTTATTTCGCCCGCATATAGTTACTGTACCACCCACCGGAGTGTGCTTGATGGCATTGTCCAGCAAATTGTTAAATACCTGCCGCTTAACTTTTCATAACCCAACCAGTATAATTATTTGCTGTAATATCTGCAGTGGAAAACGGTAAAAAATAGGTAAAAAATTCAACTGCAGGAAGATCCCATGAGAAAAGCCAGCATGCATTATGTCCTCGATATCATTGAGGGCTTGATTTTACTACTGCTCGTGGTATCCGGCTTTACACTATGGTTTGCGCTTCCCGAGGGCAGCGAGGCGGGAAAAACAGTCATTTATGACCGCCATACATGGATACAGATACATCAGTGGTCAGCAATCGGTTTGCTTATTTTTTTCAGCACACATGTCTTAACACACTGGTCATGGCTCTCTTATATGACCCGGTCGTATATCAGGAAATTTATAAAGGGTTGACCGTGTTTCCGGCTCAGTGTATCTCATCCGAAGACGGACGTGAAAGATCAGGATAACATTAACCTATCCGTCATGCATCCCCCTTATAAATTTTATGCGGCTCTGATTCCGGATCGTCCACAGTCTCACTATATCTATGACTATATCTAAAGGTAAATGTCGATTTACAATAATCAATCTTGACACCCAGCACTTTGAAAACCTATTATTGTTCATTGCGCCATGAATTTGTACCTGAATTCCCGCCATCTCTTGATATCTGCTGCAATATCCGCATCGCTAATTTTTACTTCCTGCTCTAACTTTTCATTTTTCGGCCCTCACTTATATGACCCTGTGATAGTTACGGACTCACTATCCGACTACTACCGTCCGGGGGATAGCAGCAATATCATCTATATCGACAGCCCACGGGTCGACTGCATGGTAAGACTTTCCGGCGCCCATACCGCTACAACCGTTCAGGCTAACTGGGTTTACGAAAAAAGCGAATCGCAGGAGGCTATATATAAGGTCATCTATGCTGATAATAAAACGCAAGGCCAGGATGGTTACCTCGGATTTACGCTTAATGCCCCTTCACAGGGATTCAACATTGGCCAATATCGGCTCGATCTTTCGATAGCAGGCGGGCAACAAATATCAATCCCCTTCTTTGTAAAAAGGGACCCGTCAGGCCCGACGCCAAATATCAACCATTTCTCCTCTGAGCCAGAGCAAATAGTTTCTGGGGAGACATCTAAATTGAGCTGGAGCGTGTCAGATGCCAGCAAAGTAAGTATAGAGCCGTCGCCCGGAGCCGTCGCGCCGGAAGGCAGCATGGATATAACCCCGACAGCAGACACAACCTATACTCTTTGGGCGATCAACAGAGGAGGAAGCACTTCCAATCAGATTTCGATCACAGTGCAACAGCCGGTTAAAGATAGGGCAGACCTGGTTGTAACCGATTTCTGGAGCAGCGGCAATGTCCTCTCCTACCGGATTAAGAATATAGGCAATCTAACCTCATGCGCTACGGAAACATACCTTTACAGAGACGACACATTGGAAGCCAAAAGCTATGTCGAGCCGCTTTCACCTGGCAATGAGGAGGCTAAGGCTTTCCTGACCTATCACTTCTCACCGCGTTTCCCATCTCTGCTGAGTTCGTCATCCAATTCAGCAAGCAGCGGGGCAACCAACATCCGGGTATGCGCCAATGGCGACGGTTCCTGTCCCGAGGCCGATTACACCAACAACTGCCTTGAGCATAACTTCGGGCCGCTTATGAATGTTAACCTGCTGCAATATTCGGCCAACGCACAATGGCAGAGCAGTGCAGGTTTGCTGAGCTGGCCCATGTTTGCCAGCGTGGAGCATGGGTGGGCACAGATATCTACAGCCCAGATAAAAAGCGGTCTCAGCTACCCGAATGCGCTTTTGATGACGCCTCCCGCTTCCAGCGGCAGTTGGATACAGGGTGCATTCGGTGTGCCTATAGGCAGCCCGGCAGAACTGCGCCCGTTCACAGTCCCCCACGGCTGTAAATTCAGCGCCAACGTGGGACTCACTGCGGATGCACCTGAAGATTCAAACGTAAAATTTACATTCGGCACGTCTCAGGGCGGCACAGTAAAGTACTTTCCCCCAGTCACAGTAAATTCGGGCCAGCTTGCTACGTACACAGTTGACCTGTCCGGGCTGGCAGGCCAGAAAGTTCTATTTATCTTACGAGTGGAATCCGGCAGTCCTCTGCCGCAGGGAAGTGCAGTCTGGATAGAACCCGTACTCAGCCAGCAAAGATAATTTATGAAATCATGGTCGGCGCCGTTAGCCTGCTGGCGGCAGCGACGATTATTTGTCCATCGCTTGCGATCTCTCCCGTGTCTGCTGATACGCCTTCGACCTGCGTTTTGAAATGGGGTACCGTCGACACACCGGGCAGCTATCCACAGCGCAACGATGTCATAAGTCCTTGCGAGATCAGCAATCTGGCAGTTTTCGCCGACGGTAAAACAATATATGCCATCGATGTACCTGATGCCAGTTCCGGACCGCTGGTAAAAGCAGGGATCCTGAGGAGCTTTGATGGAGGCGTATCATGGAGCGTACGGCCTACCCTGTGGCTGGCGCAGGCGTCGCCAAGTCCGGTATTTCCCGTAGCAGATATTGCTGTCTCCCCGGATGATCCGGATTTCATAGCCGCCGTCTGCATGGACAGCGGCGGTACGCACCGAAGGGAGGTCTATATCTCCTCGGACGGTGGGGTAAACTGGTTTTATAGCGGCCACATACCCTGGCTCTATGGCCCTGGCGAGCAAATTGGCAGCGTCGTTATTTCGGCGCTATATGCAAGCCGGGGAAATAATGTTCATGACATTATCGTGGGAAGCCGCAACCCGGCAGACGGGCTATCGCAGGGTGAAATCTATGTGCTGAAGTACCCTGCGATAGAAGGGTGGAAAGCGCAAGGATATAACGGCGGAGATATCATCTCACTGTTACTTTCGCCATCTTATACAGCCGATTCCACACTGGTGATCATGTCCAGCACCACTCAGCGCACTTATATAAATCTCGGTTATCGCGATTTCGCAGTCAATAGCTCTATCTGGAACCAGTACAGCGGATGGCCGGTAGAACTGTGTACTCCAGATCAATCCGGGGGCGCAGGCAGCGGCGAGACCAGGATAGTAACCGGCAGTTTATCCCTTCCCTCCGATTTCGACGGCAACGTTCCTGCCAAACGTATTATATTCGCGGCCTACGATTCCGATGGGGCCTCCGTAGGGACCTCTCAACCCCTGGATGATGTTTACCGCCTTAATGACACTGTCGTAACCAGGCTCAGGGTGCCCGGTAACGCGGGTAAGCCGAGATTAAGCTCCATTTCTTACAGCGGAAGTACGCTATCCGGTAAACTTCTTGCCGGCAGCGTAATCGCAGACCCGCAAACTGCCATGGCCGATATCTTTTTCACTTCCGACCCGCTGGGTCTTTGCTCAACCTGGACTAAACCCTTGAAAGCCCCCACGGGCGGATATGGCTCTGGGCAGGCCAATGTGCGGGTTGACTGGATACAAAACTCTTCAGCCATCTGCGGCACAGGATCGGGGGACCGCGATACACCGCTCAAATGGTCGAACCCCAGTGGTGCTTCGTGGAACGCTGCACCGCTGGACGAATCAGCATTGTCCAGGAGCGAAGACGATGGCATCTCATGGAACCAGCTTGGGCTGATAGACACACTGCCAAACCGCTTCTCGGCTCTGGCAGTAGCGGGCGACGGTAAAACGGCCTATATTTCTTCGGTGAATGACAGGGGACTGGATAGCACATGGCGCAGCCGTACCGACCCAATAGGAGATTCCTGGGAGAGAGTGCTCTGTATTGACTGTCCCCTGCCGCTGCTCAAGCTGGCGCCCGACGATCAGAAGGGATCAGTGGTTTTTCAAGGAGCACAGCTAACGACCAGTCTGTTGCAGTCTCGTGACGGTGGGCAGACATGGCAAGGCTGCCTTCCCGACATCTTTTTGCAGGACATGGCGGCAGCCGGTGGCGATGTATTATTTGTGCTTCAGGCGGATGGATTGGTACGACAGGGGAAATACGGTGCAAAAGGCTGGCGCTGGGGCTTTTCCACCGACACGGGGCTCAAGCCTGCTCACACCATAGAAGCACAGCAAAATCGGGTCCTGGTCGGCGCAGGTGCCGGCCAGCAATGCCCGGCAGCCTATTCCCTGGATGGCGGCGGTAATTGGATACAGATTACCCAGCCTGCCTACAGCTATGGGAACAAGCATGTCGCCTTCGACGACCAATTCAATACCAATAATTTTACGTGATTGTATACTTGACAAACCTAAGCCTTGATTATTTTTTCAAAGCCGTCTGATGTTAATTCACTTAAACGAATAATCTTAATCTTTTGGCTAATACCCTCTTGAACATTCGCTTTAGAGAATACAATGCTATAAGCCTTCCCAAAATCCTTATCTTTGACTACTACATAAGCCCTGATTGTTAGATTGGGTATTGCAACAAAGAGATTCCGATATCTGTTATTTATGGCCTTATCTGCTGTTTCTACAGTCGTTGCCACTTCAATGGCATGGGTAATCAATGAACCTTTCAATAGTAATAGATCAATCTCACAAATTGTATTGAACACACTAGGCGGTAACCCAAATTCCTCAGATGTAGTCATCTGCCGACTTATCTTTTTAAATGCTGGGTTTTTATCTTGTTCTGTATTGCCTATATGACCATCAAATCCCATCTTGGAAGCATAAGAATGAAGCAGGGTGATAATGTCGTCATGGCCGAGATTAGTTGCTAAGACATAATCACCAAATAGGCTTTTCTGCTCAACTACAATCGGTAATTCGATTTTAGATACACTAGGTATCTTCTTTTTGAGTGCAAAACCTTGGTGGTGCGGTGAATTTGGCAATGGTACTTTGTCACACAGTTTATCTAGAACCTTGCCTATTGCAGTTGTTCCAGGCCGGTGACTATTAACTAGTTGAGTATATATCACAGTTAGGATTTCATCTAAACTAGCATACTTCTTTGTTTTGAGATAACTGTAAATTATCTGCTCAGTCAGATGTTCCGCAGGGACATAATCAAGAGGCTTTAGTGTCTTAGTTGCGGGGTCAATCATATCAGAAGTAAACCATTTCTTGCTTTGTTTATCATAGACAAAGAATTTTGCGAAAAATGAATTGAAATCCACTCCTACTAATTTGTGAAATAAATTCTGCTCCCCAAGATATGGTATCAAACCAGTCATGAGTGTACTTTCGTCGGCTCCTCCATGAAAATGGATTAATTCCTCTGTTTTAGCCTTTAGTCCTTGTTCTTCATTAGTTGACAATACACCAGATACAATTTGGTATGGAACCACATCTTGTCTTTTAAAACTGAGGATAAAATCACCTAGCATAGCACCAGCCGCTTGTTGGTGCAGTGTGGTGGTATGTTCTGCAATAGGTGGTTGATAAACTATGCCGCGATTGACACTTTCATCTGCCGAGGGCAGGCGAAATCCTGCCCTTAGAGCTGCACGATGTAAACTCATCCATACTTTAGGGTCTCTATTGTGGAAAGTTAGAACCATCCATGCATCCACTTTCAGAACTCTATGACATTCTTTAAAGATACCAAAAAGAAGGTCTTCGTACTCCTGTTCACCTTTGTTCTGCGTTCTATTAATTAGTGCCTCTTTTGTTTTGTCAGCAATGCCATATTGCAATCCAACAATATCTTTTAGCCAAACGGTACAAAAGTCAGATAATTCACCATAGTTAACATTGCCACCAAATGGGGGGTCAGTAATGACCACATCAACAGTTTTATTAATCAAAGGGAGTGTGGTTGATGATTGATTTAGCAGAAGACAGGTTTTACTATCGTCCAGTTCTTCAACATGTTTTGCTTCCTGATAAAAAGAGCCTATTTGTTGTGCCGAATATTGTTTTCCTCCCCTAACAGCGGTGATTCTTCTCTTTAACAAGTAATACCAAACATTCATTTCGGCGGGGATATCCGGTAACCAAAAATGATGACCTGCATTGACAATTCTGCCATCACTCTTGAAATAAGCGAATTTGCTAATTCGCCATAGCGATGAACTAAGGACTAAAGCCCATATCCGTTTTTGCTCTATATCATCAATCTTATCTACATAATCAAACAACAATGATAAAGCCAAAAGGTTGCGTGGCGTAAATAGTTGCCACCAATATTCGTAGTGTCTTTTCAAGAGACGTTCTGTTTCATCACCAGATGGAATAGCATCTTTTGGATAGAAAAGCTTTGAAAGAAGTTGTGTACTAAGTTTCATAATCTTGTTATATTGATCCAAGTCAAATTTACTGGGGGTTTTATGCGTTTTAAATCCCCTTGACTTACATTTTGAGCAGTTTACTTTGACAGTACATAGTCGATTTTCCAAGACTTTGCAAGTTGAGGTACTTAATACAGCCTTACATTTGGGATTAGCACATTCGTAAAGATGCTCACTTAGTGGCTCATTATCGATTTCATCTTCAGTCCTGTGTAATAAGATTGTGGGCATCTTCCGCTTCCGCTTTGAGGCTAATTTCTTAGCTTCTTTAAGCACTTGTTTATTGCCACAATTTGGGCAGAGTACCACATCACTCCACTCATACCATTCGGCAATTGCTTCCGAATTACCACATATATGGCAGTCAGTTTTATAGAATGAGTTTACCTTATTGCCTACTTTCTCTTTGATATCTTCAAAGACCTTATCAAATGCAATCAAATCTACATCAGCAACTTCTTCACGGCTGACAAACCAGGCCAATGGGTTTACATCTACACCTATTACTTTACGTTTCAAACGCAATGATTCAATAATGGTCACACCACCGCCCATAAAAGGATCAAGAATTATATTGCCAGGATTCGAGTAGTGGTTAATTAAATAACTGAATACATTATGAGGTCGCCTAGCAAAATAACGGTGAATCAAATATGCTGGCGTATGGTCTTCTGCTACTCCCGCTGGTACAAGTATTGGTGCAACAGGAAGCTTCTTTATCCCCTCAATTATTTGCTGTTGGTTGATTTGGTCAATTGTAGATGAACCTGTATCTAATAGAGGGTTCTGTTTCGGCTTATCAGTAGTATGCTTATCCTTTATTTTAAATCTTGTCTTCATGGCTCGATCCGACAATATCAACCTTGCTATCCTTTCTACTTTTTGGTAATGGTTTCACCTTCAATAAATCAGATACAGCCTCATCAAATTTAAGGGGCTTTAATGATATAGGCTTTTCAGCATTGGATTGTCTCTTCTTCCCTTTATTATCCTCATTCACAGCAAATTCCCCCTTATCAATGATTCAGCTTAGCAATTGCTAAATCTACTTCAGATGGTGGGACAGTTCCTTTTATATAGTTACTGGCAATGGTAATGAAATCCTTGTCAGTTGTAACTAATATATTGCATCCTATTTCTATAGCAGCAGCTAAATGCAAGGCATCGGCTGAACTAAGATTTGTTCCACCACAAATCTCTTCTGCTCTATCCCACATAGCTGCATCTTTTGGATATTTGAACTCGATAAATGAATATTGATTTGTCATATTATGCAATTCCGCCCAAATACTATCTAATTCAGGCTTTTTTAATCCAGCTTCTCTCTGGCCGTCTAGTGTGTAATTTCCTACTTATATCAGACCATAGAATACCATCTATTCTAAGGTTCTTAACAAATAATTCTTCTTGAATATTGTCAAACAACTCTATCATTGTCCATCTTGAAGTAGAACATAGCCAATTGCCTTGTTCGACCTCACGTTTAGCTTTGGTCAGCAACATCTTAGAAGCATCCCTTCTGTTATAAATTGCATCTAAGAAAATGCATGTGTCCAAATATAGGTGTGGCTTCACCATGGTGCTCTATGCAGTTATCTCCGACGCCGTTTTACAGGTGGAGGTTTAGGCGATCTTGCTACACGTGGCCTTGATGTGCCCATTGAGGGCTTCTTAGGCTTCGCTTTGGGTTGCGCTTTTCTTTTCGGCATTTCTGCTATGTTCTCCATTTGCTCAACTGTTGTATCCATTTGACCAACCTCCTTTGGTTGCACTAAACTAATCCAAAGGGGGTTAACGGCTACTGGTACTAGCAGTTAACTTCGCTACGGCTATTAAATCGATACTATCATAAGTGCTTGACCATTACAATCTCGGTCAGGCACTTCTCTTTTTAGTTGTTATGCACTTTATAGGTTAGTCGTTTGCCTTCAACGTTCTCAATAGCCAGTACCATTCTGAGATCATCTTCGATTTTACGGCTGTTATATCTGAAATTGAACTCGTCAAGATAGCGATCAAGGTGCTGACTGCTAACATGATGGTAAACTCCGACTATTCCCCTCTTTAGAAGGCTAAAATAGCCCTCTGCGCTGTTGACGTGGACATTACCCCTAACGTATTCCTTGTCCTTGTGATTGACTGTTTGGTGGCTAGCAAACTCCTCATTCAAGCCTCTATAAGCTGTAAATTCATCAGTCATTATGATTGATTGTTTATCTACGTTCTGCCGTATTATCTCTCTGAGGTTCTTAGTAGTAACCCTGAGGGTTTTAAAGGATCGGATAGCACCACCACGTTGTATCAAGGCAACCACAGGTGTCTTATTTGCGGCACCACGTCCTCTCTTGCCCCTAGCCTTACCGCCGATATAGGTTTCATCAGCTTCTATAATGCCGTGTAGCTTTTCAGCCAACGGTTGTTGCTTCATGGCATAGCGTATCCTGTGAGCCATGAACCAGGCTGATTTATAGGTTATTTTTAGCATTCTGTGTAATTGATGGGCACTCATGCCCTTCTTGCTTGCACAAAGGAATTGAATAGCAGATAACCACTGATAAATAGGAATGTGGCTACCTTCAAAGATAGTGTTAACCGTAACTGTAAATTGCTTACGGCAAACCTTACATTTCCAGACACCCTTGCGGACTGGACTTTTAGAATCAGCCTTAGCTTGTAGTTTATAAGCTTCGGTTGACTGACAATGTGGGCATACAGCACCGTTAGGCCAGCATAATCGCTCTAGGTATTCACGAGCCGTATCTTCATCAGTAAATATTCTCTTATTTAGCTTCTTAGTTTTCATAACTATACTCCTTTACTTATGATATAAGTGTAGCATAGCTAAATGGGTTTGTCAAGTATATAATGACGTAATTTTATTTACCTTGCCGATGATGCCGGTGGCCTCTACCGATGGGCTATCGATATTAACCACAGATGGGACGATATGGCCCCTCCCGATAACAGCTATTACGGCCTTTGCGTTGCAGGACGCGGCACTCTATATGCTGCGTATAACCCTGGCAGATCAGGTGTTGACAGGACGCTTTACTCCCGCACCGACATCCCCGGTAACAATGTATCCTGGGACTCCCTGACGACCGGCTTACCGGCGGGCGTCCTTTTCCAGATGGAGCCTGATGCGCTGGTATGTGCCAATGAGACCATATGGGCTGTCGATTCCCACGACTATGACCCTTATAACGGAGTTGGGCGACTCTGGGCTTTTAAGGATACCTTAGCCAACCATTCTCCCTGGTTGATAGCGCCCAAACCGGGCAGCTTTGCATATTGTGACCCTGTTACAGGCCGCAATGGGCAGGTCGACCTCAAATGGGAACAATTATCTCTGGCGGACGCCTATGAAGTCGAGATCGGCAAGGATAGCTGGTTCGACATGGTGGTAGATGCGGCCGCACCCTCCACCAGTCCCTTCTACGTGCCTGAAGATTTGCTTTATCCGTCATACTATATACCTGATGGAGCGCTGCCGGAGGCAGGCAGCAGCTACTACTGGCATATACGAGTGCGGCGCGCCGTCACCGGGCAGGTCATACGCAGCCGCTGGTCCTACGGCGTGAGCTTCAATATACGTCCAGGCTACCCGGTAACATCACCAGACTATCCCGGCCTTCAGGCACTGAAGCCCGCAAGCGGGTCAACTGATGCAGCGGCTTACCCTACCAGCTTTTCATGGACTCCGCTGCAGAATACTACTACCTACCGCTTTGTTTTGAGTACAGACCCCGAGCTGTCCAAACCGATTATCGACGAGAAGGTTAGAGGGACAGCATACAACCTGAACTGGGGACTGAGCTACAGAACAGCTTACTTCTGGCAGGTAACACCGTTAGAACCGGTGCCCGGCGACCCAAGCCCGGCCTTCTCATTTACCACAGCCGATGGCCCGGCACTTCCTTCCAGGTTCATTCCATTGGACGACAACTCCACCAACGCGCTGCTCATCACCCTGATCCTGGTCATCCTTTTCGGGCTCTTTATACAGGTCACAATTTATCAAAGAAGGCTGCATTGAAAGGCAGACTGGTAAACCTCCAGTCGATACATACTCTTTCCATAAACCGTTTTGCCTGATAAACTGTTGAAAAATATTCGCAATAAAGGGAGGTAGAGGACATGGCCGGTAAAGATTTCTTCGATGTCCCCAAAATGATCGCCAATACCTCGGAGGGCGAACTTGAGTTGCCCATCTTCTATTTCGACGTCTCTGTACGACAGCTAAATTTCTGGGTGGACTATGAGAAAGCTCTGCCCAAGCTGGAGGGTACAGGGCTGGAGCCTATCAGGTTCTCCAACGGTAAAACCATCGTGAGCATGGTCTTCTACAATTACCGCCGCACGAGTGTTTCATCCTACGAGGAGTTGGGACTGGCCATCACGGCACAGCCGCAATCTCCAAAAAATAAAACGCGCCGGTTGATAACCATCTTCGGCATTCCCATGATCAGCGGAGGCATCAGCGCCTACGTACTTGAGCTTCCCGTAACTACCGACATTGCACGCGCCGGCGGCCGCGAGATATGGGGCTATCCCAAATTCGTCACAAATCTGCCATTTAAATTCAGTGAAAGCGGTTTTGAATTCGGTGCCCTGGACCCGGCCAGCGGAGAATCCATCGTTTCAGTCAAAGCTGATCTTTCAAAGGGAAAGGGCATGAACACTCGCGGATTCGATCTGGTCACTTACTCCAATTTGAACGATTGGATTCTGAAAACCATCGTAAATGTAGACGTCAAATATAAAACATACTTAAAGAAGCCCGCCGAAATAAAGGTCGGCCCAGCTAAACACAGGATGACCGATAATCTCAGGGGCCTTGGGCTGGATAAAACGCAGCCATTCGTCATTCAGACCACAGACTCTTTCTGTTCGCGTTTAAACAAGGGAGAGCCTGTAGCCCAGTGGAGGACTCCACCGCTTCCATACACTATAAATAAATAATTTCTAGCAAAGGAGCTTGATATGGCATATCTTGATTTAGACGTGACCCTTACCGAGCAACAACGCCAGCTTAAGGCTGAAGTGCATAAGTTCTCCGTGGAAGTCCTGCGGCCTGCGGCTTTAGCGCTGGATAAGATGCCGCCGGAGAAGGTTGTTGAGAAAGGCTCCCTCTACTGGCAAGCGATGGCCAAAATGTATGAGAACGGATATCATACAGCCACCCTGCTGGGCCATCCCGGTAGCCTGGCTCAGGACCCGGTGGCCCTCCATATCCTGTGGGAGGAGCTGGCCTACGGCAGCGTAGGTTTTGCCGTCGCCCTTGGCGTCAGCTTTTTCTGCGCTACTGTAGCCCAAACGGTGGGCAACCCCAAATTGATAGATAAGTTTTACACCCCCTTTGTTAACTGCAAAGATGCCAGCATAATGAGCTGCTGGGGAGCTACCGAGCCCGATCACGGGTCTGATAACCTGATGATAGGGACGGATATATATCACAATAAAAATATTACGCAGCAGTGTAAGGCGGTAAAAAAGGGTTCTGACTGGGTTATCAACGGCCAGAAAGCTGCCTGGGTATCGAACGGGCCGGTTGCCACCAACATTATGCTCTCCGTAAACCTGGTTCCCGAGATGGGTCTGGCGGGTGGCGGAAGTTGTATGCTTGACCTCAATCAGCCGGGCGTAAGCCGCGGCAGGCCGCTGGACAAGCTGGGACAGAGGGAACTTCCACAGGGAGAGATCTTCTTCGATAACGTTGTATGCCCGGGAGACCAGATGATCATGGACCAGACGGCCTACGAAATCGTTGGCGAGATGACGCTGGCGCATGCCAACATGGGCATGGGTGCCTTCTTCACGGGTCTGGCCCAGGCCTGTTACGACCTTGCCCTGCAGTATACTAAAGAGAGGGTCCAGGGTGGCCGGAGGTTGTGCGAGCACGCCTGGATTCAGGCTAGGCTCTTCGATATGTTTTCCACGGTTGAGACCTGCCGTGCTTTTTCCAGAAGCGTAATGGTATATAACATCAAGACTTTCCCGCCATCGCCTCAACACTCAATTGCCTCTAAAGTTTATTGCACCAACAGTGCATTAAAAGTGGCTACCGAAGCCGTGCAGCTTTTCGGCGGACTGGGCTTGAGCAAGGAGCTACCCATAGAGAAATTATTCCGCGATGCCCGTGCCGGACTGATAGAGGACGGGACAAACGACGCCCTCTCTATTGTGGGCGGCAACATGCTTGTGAGGTAGCCGTTCTTTATCCTAAATAGAGGAACTGCAAATGGCGGCCAATAGTAAGGGATGGGAGCGAAACTATGGTATAATTTCACCCCGTAATCGGATGGTGAGTGTGGCCCAGAGGCCTAAGGCGCCAGGTTGTGGCCCTGGATATCGAGGGTTCGAATCCCTCCACTCACCCCACCTTTTCCTCTCCCAGACCAGTTTTATTTACCTGCGCCTGTAGCTCAGCGGACCAGAGCATCGGTCTTCGGAACCGGGGGTCGTGGGTTCGAATCCCTCCAGGCGCGTTTTCCCAAACCGAACGTCTTGCTGACTGACTTACGCAGTTCGATAACTTGCCGCAGAAACTGCTTTAGCAACTGCATAATAAGATAAACTTATTTACAAACTTTTCGTTTTACTGGACAAGATAAGTCTAAACAGGTAGCGTCCTGCTAAATGAAATAGTAGGAGGCCTTAGCATGTACACGGAACACGTTGTGCATAGGCGTGAACTGCAAGTCATATTAGCTTGCGATCAGAGTGACGGCTATCTTAAGAAATGGGCTAAAGACCAGCTTGAAAAAATTGAGCATCAGGCAAAGTTAATTGCTGACCCGAAAAAACCCCTGTCCAGGTAGCCTGACTTGCTTCAGCCCCGAACAAATCCGTACTTGTAATAGAGTCGCATAATAGCGCTACCCTACCGAACATATTAGACCGCTTAGATACGGCTGACCTCACGATGATATCTTTTATTTATACCTGTGGTGCATAATTTTTATCCTTGAGGGTCTTCAGTACCCTGAGAATTTATGTGATACTGAATAAAAGGGTAGGAGGCCTTAATATGGATATAGAATGCGCCGTGTATGTGCGCGAACTGCAAGTCATATTAGCTTGTGATCAGAGTGACGGCTATCTTAAGAAATGGGCTAAATGCCAGCTTGAAAAAATTGAGCATCACGCAAAATTAGTCGCTGATGCGAAAAGAACCCCTGCCCTGGTAGCCTAACCTATTTCAGCAAGGCGAATCCGGTCTTCTAAACCGTTTCAATCGCCGCCTATGCACGCGTTAACGCTCTCGAAATAACCATGCGCTGGACTTCAGAAGTGCCCTCATATATCGTAGTTAGCTTGGCGTCCCTGAAATAGCGCTGCATGGGAGAGTCCATCATGTATCCGTACCCGCCCATGATCTGAACGCCTTCCGTAGCCGCTTTCATGGCTAATTCCGTAGCTGTAAGCTTGGCCATAGCTGCGCACAGTGAGAAAGGCTGCTTACGGTCAGCCAGCCATGCGGCCTTATAGGTCAAAAGCCTGGCAGCTTCAAGCTGCGTATAAATATCGGCCAGTTTCCAGCTAATGCCCTGGTTGCTGCAGATGGGACTGCCGAATTGTTTACGTCCCCGAGAATAAGATGAGGCCAAATCGAGTGCAGCCTGCGCCAGGCCAACCCCCTGGGCGGCAATGCCGATCCTGCCGTAATCCAGGATGGAAAGGCAGATGGCCATGCCCTGCCCTTCCTCCCCCAGCCGGTTCTCCAGCGGCACCCGGCAATTTTCGAAAACAAGGTCGCAGTTTGTCCCAGCCCTCATGCCAAGCTTGTCGTATTTCTTGCCTTTGATGTATCCCGTCATGCCGTTCTCAACTATAAAGGCTGTCATTCCGCGCTTGCCCAGTTCGGGTATATTGGCGAAGACCACCGCTGTATCTGATACATCCCCATTGGTAATGAACACCTTGATCCCGTTTAGTACATAGTGGTCGCCCTGCCTGACGGCCGTTGATTTTATCGAGGCAATGTCACTTCCCGCATCAGCCTCAGTGATGCCGAAAGCGCCCACCTTCTCAGCTTTAACCAGGTCAGGCAGAAATTTTTTCCTTTGCTGCGCGTTGCCGTACATGAAGATAGGCTCGGTGCATAGGGCCAGGTGTGCATTTAATATGTCCGATGTCGATGCGCAGGCCCTGGACAGCTCCTCGGCCGCTATGGCGAATGCCAAATGATCAGCCCCACTGCCTCCGAATTCCTCTGGAATGGCCAGCCCGGTCAGCCCTAACTTGCCCATCGCCCTGAAATTGTCCAGGGGAAATTGCTGGGTGCGGTCGAATTTATCCGCCACCGGCGCCACTTTTTCGGCTGCGAATTGCCGCACCCTGTCACGCAATAATTTATGCTTTTCAGAAAGATCGAAATCCACTGTTGGCCTCCAAAAGTTAGTTTTCCGGCTCCGATATCGCCGGCAAATCCCAGAGGCTAATGGTACGTTATCAATCCGTGATTTTCAATGATGAACCGGATAATGCCTTGTCGACTAAATCCCTTGACACCGTTGGGCTTCCAATCTAAACTCAAAGCTACCTCATATAAGGAGATTGGGCATGCCCTCTTCAAGGAGATCCCGGACAAGTTTAATCAGGTTGTATTGGCATTTCTATCAAGGATATGATAGGCTCCACTAGCGAAATACTATATTTAAAGCCGAATCAAAAAGGATACCCAATAGGAGGGTTGACATGGGTTTTGTTCAAAGCTGGGAAGACCTGGCAAAACTGGTTGAAGCGCGCCAAACATCCGAGTTCTATGACGCCGAAATGTTGACGGTGCTGTGGGAGACCAAACCGGAAATCGTTAAACGCCTGTTGCCTGCGCCGCTGGCGCCGGCCCCCAAACCCATCGCCACTGCCTTCGTAGCCTATTATCCCAAAACCAGCTTCGGACCTCCCTACTATGAGGGTGCCCTGTTCCTGAGGGCTGTTTACGATGGCGTTGAAGGCAATTACTGCCTGGCCATGCCGGTAACCAGTGACCTGGCCATGGCCGGCGGCCGGGAGGTGTTCGGATATCCCAAGAAAATGGCCAATATCCAGCTAAAAAGAAACGGCAGTACTATGGAGGGGAGCCTGGAACGGCACGGCCTGTGCTTTTTCAAGCTGCGCGTTAAGCTAACAGGCACGCCCAATACCAGTGAATTTGTAGATATTATTCTTAACTCGTCTTCCGAAGAAGGGACCGTTTCCTATAACGTCAAGCATTTCTTTGCTTCGGACGGCAGCGGCTTCGACTATAACCCACGCCTTATCAGAGAAAAGGTAATCCTGCGTCCCAAGCTGGCGGAGCTCGGTGAAGCAGAGGTGGAGTTAGGGCATTCCGACTACGACCCATGGTCGGAGGTTGAGATCGTCAGGATTCTCGGCGCAGCGTACGCAGTGGGCGATAATACCATGTTGAAGGGCGATGTTGTAGCAGAACTGGATCCCATCGCCTTCGCTCCCTATGCATTCCTAAAATGGGATGCCCCGTACTTCTTGACGCGCTCCACTTAATTCAAGCAAACACGCGCCCATTTTGTGTACGTTATACGTATTTGACATTTTATGTCAATATAACTAACATGAAAGAGTAGGAAATATGAAAACAAATCATTTACAAATAGCCGTGTACTGGAAGGCTGTAACTTAATTTCTAGATAAAATTAGCTATATTTGAAACCGACCATTTGCAAATGGTCGGTTTTTTATTTTTAAAAAGGGAATATGGCAGGATGATTGGCAACCTGAAAGCTTATTACACTGCTGATATCATGCCCGTTCGAGAAAGAGTGAAATATGCAAAAAATAAAGAAGGAAATAGCAAAAGACTCCGTCGACTATTTGAAAGAAATCCTCGACGCCATGAGCGATGGCGTGTACATCGTCAACCGTCATTGCGATATTGAATATGTCAACCCGGCAATCATGCGGGAGTTCGGAGCACCCGGCAACCAGAAATGCTATAAATATTTCCACGGCCGTAAGCAAGTATGCCCCTGGTGTGTAAACAAGGAGGTGTTCGAGGGCAAATCGGTAAGCTGGCGGTGGTCCAACCCCAGGACGGGCAAGACTTATGACCTCTTCGATACTCCTTTAAGGAACCGGGATGGCAGCATTTCCAAGCTGGAATTCTTCCACGAGGTTACCGATTTGGTGAAAACGCAGGAAGAACTCAAGATCAGCGAGACAAAATATAAGGTGCTCTTCGAATCGCTCCCCATCGGCGTTACAGCCTCTGACTCCAGTGGGCAAATCAGGGAAAGCAACAGGGAGTCCGAGCGTTTGCTGGCCCTGTCACAGGACGAGCAGGCCTGCAGGAAAATAGACGGCAGAGAGTGGCACATATTACGGCCGGACGGTTCAATTATGCCGTCTGAGGAATATCCCAGCACCAGGGCTCTGAAGGAGAAACGCATCATCCGCAATGTTGAGATTGGCGTTGTCAAGCCGGATGGAATTATCTCCTGGATCAACATAACTGCCGCGCCGGTACCACTGGAAGGCTATGGGGTGGTTATAACCTATAGTGATATCGGCCCACGTAAAAAGGCTGAAATGGAGCTTACCGAAGCCGACGCCATACTTAACAGCATGATCGAGCAAAGCCCCACTCCCACGTGGGTCTCCGATGATAAAGGCAGTCTTATTCGAATAAACGAGGCCTGCTGCAGACTATTAAATACTACCGAAAAGGATGTGGTCGGGAAATACAACATTTTCAAGGATAACCTGGTTGACAGCCAGGGTTTTATGCCCCTGGTGGAAAACGTGTTTAATAAGGGGGTGGTCGCCAGGTTCGAGCTCAAATACGATACATCACAGCTAAAAAATCTTGCCCTTGAGAGGCAGGCCTCCCTATTCCTGGATGTGACGATTTTCCCCATAATTGATCGTGATGGAAAAGTCACGAACGCTGTAATCCAGCATATAGATATCACCGGCCGCAAAGCGGCTGAAGAAGCCCTGTATAAGAGCGAAGATAGATACCGCACCCTGGTGGATAATGCCGCTGAAGGCATCTTTGTAATCCAGAACGGGAAGGTTGTGTTTGCCAATCCTAAAGCCTTTGCCATGGTGAATTACCGCCTCGACGAGAGGGAGCCTCAATACTTTGTAGACTTCGTGCACCCTGAAGATAGGGCTATGGTCATCGATCGGTATTTAAGACGGCTGTCGGGCGAGGAGTTCGAGGAAACCTATACTATCCGTTTAATTGACCGTCAGGGCAACATCAGATGGGTGGGCATCAGCTCAGCCGGTATAAACTGGGAGGGTAGTCCCGCCACGCTGACTTTTGCTACCGATATCACTGAGCACAGACTGGATGAGGAAAAAATCCAGGAAAGCGAAGAGCGTTACCGTTCACTATTCGAGAATATGCTAAACGGCGTGGTCTACTGCCAGATGATTTTCGAGGATGACCGGCCGCAGGACTTTGTCTTCATCTCGGTAAACGATACCTTCGGGAAGCTGAACGGCCTCAAAAACATTATTGGGAAAAGGGTGAGCGAGGTCATCCCCGGCATACGGGAATCAAACCCCGAGTTGTTCGAAATATTCGGAAGAGTATCCCTGTCCGGCAAGTCCGAAAGATTCGAGACCTTTTTAAGTGCCATGGGCATGTGGTGTTCCGTCTCGGCTTACAGTACGGAAAAGGGATACTTCGTAGCCCTCTTCGACAACCTCACCGAGAGCAAGCAATCACAAGAAAAACTGGAGAAAAGTTACATGGCGCTGAAAAAGACGCTAAACGACGCGATAGATACCCTATCCAAGATAGTGGAGATGAGGGACCCCTATACATCCGGCCATCAAAACAAAGTGGCTGCACTTTGCTCCGCCATAGCGTCGGAAATGAAACTGAGCGACGATCAAATTGAGCGCTTGAGGATGGCTGCCACCATCCACGATATAGGCAAGATCTATGTGCCGTCGGATATCCTCAGCAAACCTGGCAAGCTGGACAGGCTGGAGTTTGAAATAATCAAGACCCATCCGCAGGGCGGCTACGACATCATAAAGGGCATGGATTTCCCCTGTGAGGTTGCGCAGACCGTGTTGCAGCACCATGAAAGGCTGGACGGCTCCGGCTACCCATCCGGGCTGGCTGGCCAGGACATTTCCATCGAGGCCAGGATCCTGGCAGTGGCGGACGTAGTTGAAGCGATGGCTTCGCATCGTCCCTACCGTCCGGCGCTAGGGCCCGACAAGGCTTTGGCTGAGATATCGGCCGGCAGGGACAAACTTTACGACCCCGATGTGGTAGATGTCTGCCTGAAGCTTTTCAAGGAAGGCAGGTTTAAATTAGAATAAGTTAGGGAAATTCCTATCAATGAAGTGGTTGAAGCTGCCACGGCTTGACGGCTATCTGCCGGAGGGCATGGAAAGGGAGTACCGGCGGTACTACCTGAAAGATGATGTGCGGACAGCCTCTATTTCCATGGTCTTTCTCACTATACTGCTGGTGGCCTTCGCCTATAACGATTATGCTCTCTTCGGGCTCACACCCACCTTCTACTATCTGATAGCGCTACGAAGCATATATCTGGTTTATTTCATCGGGCTTATTGTTTATCTGAGGAAGAACCGGAACCCCGTCAATTTCGACTGGAACCTATTTGTCTGGCTCATTTTGAGCGCTGTGATGGTGGCCGCTATCAACCTGACCCGGCCCTCCAGCTACATCGGGAACATCCCGATAGATGTCGTTTTAATCACAATAATTTACCTGGGCATGCCCATGAGGTTGATGTTCAGGACTACAGGCGGGCTGCTGTTCATGCTGGCCGAGTCGCTCAACCTTTTCCTCTTGCACCCTGCGGCATTGGGGCCAGCGATCTATGCCTCGGTGGTGGCGCTGCTCATGGCCAATATAATCGGCATCTATGTGTCCGGCCGCCTCTATTCTTTCAGGCGCAGCGAGTTCAAAGCGCGGGAGGAAGAATCTCACGCCCTGGACCTCTTAAACGAGACCGGCAAAATGGCCAGCGTGGGCGGGTGGGAATTCGATGTTAAAACGCGCTTGCAGACCTGGACCGACGAAGTATACCGCATTCACGAGCTGGAACCGGGGCACCGTATTACCGTGGATGACACGATTAAATTTTATGCTGCCGAAGCAGTGCCGGTCATAACTGAGGCCATACAGCACGCCGTGATCTTCGGCGAGCCGTTCGACTTGGAGCTGCCCTTTATTACAGCCACGGGCAACCGCCGCTGGGTACGCACCGTGGGCAAGGCTTACAGTGAAAACGGCCTGATAACCAAAGTGGGAGGAACTTTCCAGGATATCACCGCCGCCAAGGAGGCGGAAGATATCGTCAAAAGGAGGTCCGAGCAGTGGCAGACCACCTTTGACGCCATTTCCGACCTGATCTCCATCCAGGATAAGGATTTCAAGCTCATCAGGGTCAACAAAGCCTACGCCGATGCTTTCCAGGTGCGGCCGGAGGAGCTTATCGGCAAGCATTGTTATGAGATTGTTCACAATTCTTCCGGCCCTATCCTGAATTGCCCTCATGAGCAGGTGATTGCATGCAAATCGGGTGTAACCCAAGAGGTGTTCGAGCCGCTTCTGGGGATATATATGGAGGTATCCTGCTCACCGATATTCAGCGAGAAAGGCGAACTCGAAGGCACGGTGCATATCGTTAAAGACATCACCGAGCGCAAGCAGGCGGAAGAGAAGCTAGAACATAGCAGTCATTTAAACAGACTGATTTTAGATTCTGCAGGTGAAGGTATTATAGGGCTAGATAAACAGGGCAACCACACATTTGTTAATCTAGCTGCCGCCAAAATGCTAGGTTATGAAGTCGATGAGCTCATCGATAAGCATAGTCATTCAACCTGGCATTATAAAAAACCCGATGGCAGTCCATACGCTAACGAGGAATGTCCAATCTATGAAGCGTTAAAGGATGGGGCAATACATCGCATAGATAACGAAGTTTTTTGGAAAAAGGATGGCACGAATTTTCTGGTCGAATACAGCAGCACGCCCATTCAAGAAGAAGGCAAGGTAGCAGGCACGGTTGTTGTATTCAATGACATCACCGAACGCAAGCGGGCGGAGGAGAAGCTGAAAGAAAGCGAAGCAAAATATAGAGCGGTTATTGAAGCCGCAGTTGACCAAATATTTATGATCGATAGTGAAATGAAAATTTTGTCCATGAACAGCTTCGCAGCCGGCTTTTTCCATAAAAAGCCGGAAGATATGGTCGGCAAGTCACTTACTGAAATATTCCCAAAACAAATTGCTGCTAGTACATCAGCTAATATACAGAAAGTATTCGAAACTGGAATAGATATAAAAATTGAGGAGATTCTGGCTTTTGGTGACAAAAATATGTGGAATAGCACCAGCCTTAGCCCCATGAAAGATCTCAACGGTAAAGTTGTAGCAGTCATCGGTATCGTCCGCGACATCACCGAGCATAGAAAGATCGAGGAGGAGCGGCAAAAGGCTGCCGAGAGAATCCAGGACCTCTATAACAATGCGCCGGCGGGATACCACTCGCTGGATAAAGACGGCGCCTATGTGAGAGTCAATGACACCGAGCTTGCCTGGCTGGGATATAAGCGGGACGAGCTTATCGGGAAGAAAAAGTTCACTGATATCCTCACAGATGAGAGCCGTAAAGTGTTCCTTAGAAATTTCCCTGTTTTCAAGGAGCGCGGCTGGGTCAAGGACCTGGAATTTGAACTGGTACGTAAAGACGGCACCATTTTCCCCACCTTGGTAAACGCCACAGCCCTCAAGGATGAAGCGGGGAATTTCCTTATGAGCAGGACCACCCTGTTCGATATCACTGAAGTCAAAAGGCTACAGAAAATGGTAACGGAATCTGAGAAGAAATTCCGCACCATATTGGAGGAGATAAACGATTCCTATTTTGAGTTGGACCTGGCGGGCAATTTTACTTTCGTAAATAATGCCTTGTGCAGGGTCCTGCGTGTTACAAAGGAAGAGGTAGTCGGAGCGAACTTCCGTTCTATTACCATACTGGATGAAATAAATGATATTTTGGCGCAGTTCGTCCGAGTTCGTGAAACCGGCGAACCGCATAAGGGCCTGACCTTCAGGCTGACTCGAAAGGATGGTGTGACTGAATTTGCCGAGATTTCGATATCGCCGCAAAAGGATGACCATGGGAAGATTATCGGCTTCCGCTGCGTGGGCCGCGATGTAACCGAACGCATGGAGTTGCAAAGTAAGCTGGCTATTATAGCCATGCACGATGCGCTGACCGGCCTGCCTAACAGGCTACTATTGTATGACCGCTTCAATGTTGCCTGCGCGCAGGCCCAGCGCAACAAGAGAAAGCTGGCTATCATGGAACTCGACCTGGATCATTTCAAGACTATCAATGATAGCTTGGGCCACGCCGCCGTCGACGAACTCCTTAAAGCCACGGCCGATCGATTAACCGCTCTCGTGCGTAAAAGTGACACCGTGGCCCGGCTGGGCGGCGACGAGTTCGTCGTGTTGATCCCGGAGTTTACCAATATCAAAGATGTCCTTAAAACAGCACAGAAAATACTCTCGGCTTTCCAGGATCCGTCCATAGCGAATGGGCAGGAACTACAGGTGACTACCAGCATCGGCATAGCCGTCTTTCCCCGGGACGGTTCCAACATCGAAGATCTGCTCAAAGCGGCGGATGCCGCCATGTACTATACCAAGGAGCACGGCCGCAACAGCTACAAGCTGAGCGGCGACAAGGCCAGGGCCTGAACCGACCCCCGGGTCCAAACCTCAAGACCTGAATATTTGTTAAACTTACTCCAATGATACAACCTTACACCCGGATCACACGTGAAACAGCCCTCAACCTAAAGCTCATAATGACCGACGTCGACGGCACGCTCAATAATGGCGGCGATCAGCTCAGCCCTGCTGTCGCTAATGCCATGCATAATTTAAAAGAGCATCGTATTACGGTAGGACTGGTCTCGGGCCGCACCGACCCCATGCTGGTAGCTATGGCCGCCGACCTGGACATCGGCGGACCGCTGATCGCGGAAAACGGCGCTGTCGCCAGGATGAATTATAAAAGCGGTTTAGTGGACTTAGGCTATTCACGTCAGCCTGCAGTTGAAGCGCTGGATAAACTCAAATCCAGGTATCCGGGCCGCATCACTGAGAGGGAAGACAACGCTGAGAGGATGATCGACATAGTTTGCCGGGCCGAAGGGATAGCTATCGAAGATCTCAAAAAGTGCGTCGGGGAAGTTCAGGTGCTGGATTCCACTTATATCCTGCACCTCATGCAGAAAGGTATAGACAAGGGAAAAACACTTAAAAGGCTGTTGCGGTTGATGGATGTGCCAAAGATGAGGCCGGAAGAGGTACTGGTGGTAGGTGATTCCATGACGGACCTTTCCCTCTTCAAACTGTTCACATATAGTGTTCTTATTCCTAACACCGACCTCCCTGAAATGGATGAAAAGAAGCTCCGCAAGTCTGCCAGGTATATCAGCGATCATGGGGCGGGCGACGGCTTTGCCGAGGTCGTTCTGCACATAATTAATGCGCGAACATAAGTGGTCTACCAGATAAAAGGGATGAGCCGGTATTTAACCTTCTTCCTGTAATCGGCATAGCCTTCCAGCTCGTTGACCAGCATCTTCTCTTCACCGGCTATCCTGAATGCCAGCAGGACAAGCATCAATATACCGATAAACAGACCATATAAGGAGCCGAGCAGCAGCGGCACCCCCAGGAACATCAATATCCCTGCCAGGTACAAAGGATGCCGCACCAGGCCGTAAGTCCCACTGGAAATTACCTGCTGTCTGCGCTCCGCCTGTATCCTCACCAGTGGCGAGGCGAAGGTGTTCTCCATCAATGCCCTGTAGAAAAGTATGAAGGAGAGCACCATCCCCGCCACCCCCACAGCCTTCACCCAGAAGGGGAAACCTGCGGTCCAGGCGAACCTTCTGGCATCCAGCGGCATGATCACGGCCCAGGCTATGAAGCCCAGCACCAGCCCGTAAACAATATACCAGTCCCAGCCTTTCTGCCCGGCTTCTCCCGGCTGTTTGTACCTTTCCGCCAGCAGCGCCGGGTCCTTTACGTAAAGGCTGATGATGGTTGTAAAGCACAGCACCAGGAACCAGACATCAAATATCCAGCCCTCCAGCCACAGCCAATCCCCCGACAGCCATAGCAGCAGCACCGGCCAGATCAATATCCACACAGCCGTATAGACCATTTTGCCCGCCGTTATCTTTTTTCTGTCACTTGCCATTACTTTTCCGCCTTCTGATTTCTGCCCTAATTCTATTACCAGTAACCGCCGCCAACAACAGAGATTTGGAATTTGGAATTTTGACCTACACCGGCATATCATTATAAGCACCCATGAAGTACCGGCCCTTCGGCAAAAAACTATCCTGGCAAGCCTCAGCCCTCGGCTTCGGCGCTATGCGCCTTCCCCAAACTTCGCCCGACCCGGCCGATATCGACGAGGCCGAAGCGATCAGGATGATCCACTACGCCATCGATAGCGGCGTTAATTACATTGACACCGCTTACCCTTACCATGCCGGCCAAAGCGAAGTAGTGGTCGGCAAAGCGCTGCAGGACGGCTACCGGCAGAAGGTGAAGCTTGCCACCAAGATGCCCTCCTGGGCTATAAGGTCGGCGGCCGATTTCGACCGCTATTTCGATGAGCAGCTAAAGCGTCTGCAGACCGATACAATTGATTTCTATCTATTGCACGGCCTGAATAAAGATTACTGGCCCAACCTGTGCAACCTCAAAGTGTTTCAATGGGCCGAGAAAGCCATGGCCGGAGGCCGAATTGGCCGGCTGGGATTCTCCTTCCACGATGAATCAGAGCTCTTCAAAAAGATAGTGGACGGTTACGACAACTGGACCTTTTGCCAGATCCAGTATAACTATATGGATACTGAGTTCCAGGCAGGCGAGAAGGGCCTCAAGTATGCCTCGGGCAAGGGCCTGGCGGTGGTCGTCATGGAGCCCTTGAGAGGCGGCGGCCTGGCCAAACAGCCGCCTTCATCCATAGCCAAAATATGGGAGGGAGCAAAACATCAGCGCCAGCCGGCCGAATGGGCCTTGCTCTGGGTCTGGAAACACCCGGAGGTATCCCTGGCGCTCAGCGGCATGAGCAGCATGGAGCAGGTAAAGGAGAACCTTGCCACGGCAGGCCTCAGTGGTCCCAGCTCGCTGACACAGGATGAGATGGCGTTGGTCGAACGTGTCAAAACGGCTTTCCAGGGACTCAGCCCCATTCCCTGCACCGGTTGCGGATATTGCCTGCCATGCAGCAGCGGGGTGGATATTCCGCGTGTCTTCCAGTTTTACAATAACGGCATTATGTACGATGACCTCCGGGCGGCACGCTTTTACTATAACAGCCCGATATCCATGAAACCGGACCAGCGGGCTGACCGGTGTATCGAATGCGGCGAATGTGAGGAAGTCTGCCCCCAGAAAATCCCCATCACCGAATGGCTTAAGAAAGTCCACGCAGAACTGGGACCAAAGCAATAATTTAGATTGAGTTATACGGGCTATGAGTAATGTGAGTAAAGCTGACCAGAGTGTCAATTCGTTGTCTTTGAGATTCAACCGAAAAGTAGCATAATTTCCCCAAGGAGGAAGTGGTCATGAAGAAAGCGGAGAAAGAGCGGTTCATCGATCTATGGAAAAAGTATTTCAACAATGCCGAGTTGCCCCTGACTTTTTATTACACCGATGAGGAAGGACGTGCCGACCTGGTCAAGCCCGGCTCTGTAAACAGGTGCATCATTGCTGCGCTGCTGAAAGCCAGGAAGGGAGCTCCCATGGCCTTCGGCGTGGAGTCGATAGGCTGTTTCGGCGGGAAAAGATATGTGGGCTTCACCGCACAGATAACGCCCAACTTCGAGTATTTCCTGTCCTGCGGCATACCCGGCAAACTGGAAGGGGAGCGCTATAAGAAGTCACCCGAACTGGTCAAGGAGATCATGGCACAACAGCCGCCCTTTAAGGCGCCGGGCCGTTATATCGTCTTTAAACGCTGGGATATGCTGGAAGAGTCAGACAACCCGCTGGTGGCCATTTTCTTTGCCAAACCCGATGTATTGGCTGGCCTCTTTACCCTAGCCAGCTTCGATGAGGCCGAGGCCAACGGCGTAATCTCACCCTTTGGTTCCGGATGCTCCTCAATCGTTCACCATCCTTTGATGCAGGCTGAATCGCACCGCCCCAAGCCTGTTATCGGGATGTTCGACATATCAGCCAGGCCCTTCGTAGATAAATACGAACTGTCATTTTCGGTGCCGATGAAGAAATTGGAGACTATGGTCAACAATATGGGTGAGAGTTTTTTGATCACGGGATCGTGGGGGAAGATAAAAAAGAGAATACCCTGAATAAATTCAAAGCTCGAAATATAAAGTTTAAGGTAATTTATAGCATGATGGGAATGACGAAAAAAGAGAGGATTAAAGCAGCCCTGGCAGGAAAAGAGGTTGACCGCGTCCCGCTGGGTTTCTGGAGGCATTGGCCGGAGGAAGACCAGCAGCCGGAAACGCTGGCGGCGGCGGCGCTGGCCTTTCAGAAGCTCTACGATCTTGATTTTATAAAGGTGCCGGTGGCCTCAACCTTTTGCGTGGACGACTACGGCGTCAAACATGCCTGGCGGGGCAGCTCCATGGGCGATCGCGATTATCTGGAATTCGCCGTTAAGAAGATCGAGAATTGGGACCGTATCGAGCCGCTGGACGTTAAAAAAGGTACCTATGGCCGTATGTTGCAGGCGCTCCGCATCATCATGGATAAAAAAGACAAAGACACACCGGTCATCTTCACTATCTTCAACCCCATCAATTCCGCCTGTTACCTGGCCGGCGATGAGACCTGCCTGGTACATCTAAGGCGGGAGCCGGAGCGCGTCGAGCGCGGCATCAGGGCGCTGACCGAGACCTGTGCACGATTTGTGCACGCCGTGATGGATGAGGGTTGCGACGGCATATTCCTGTCCGCCCGCGCAGCAAGCTACGACGTTATGAGCGTGGATGAGTACCTGCGTTTCGGTCGTCCAGGTGACCAGAAAGTGCTTGAGGCTGCCTCCGCAGGCTGGTTCAACGTGATGCACCTCCACGGCAAAAACCCTATGTTCAAAGAGCTGGCGGATTATCCGGTCCAGGCCATGAACTGGCATGACCGCACGGCCTGGCCGAGCCTGGCGGAAGCAAGCAAAATATTTAAGGGCACCCTGATGGGCGGCATTGAACAATTTAAAACTCTATTAACAGAAAGCACAGAGGATATTAAGAAGCAGTGCCACGACGCTATAAAGCAGATGAACGGCCGCCGGCTCATACTCACTCCCGGCTGCACCTACCCCATTACCGTCCCCCATATTAACCTCATGGCTCTCAGGAACTCGGTAGAACGATAAATTCTAAATTCAAAATCCAAGAATAAATTGAATTTGGCCCTTATACCATGACATCACGTAATTGCTATTGACAGGATTACGTAAATGGCATACACTACCAGTGAATATCTTACCAAAGGGGAGGGCATTGTGGAAGCGAAAACCATATTAGTAGCGGATTACGCCAATGTTGCCGAGGGGGGCAAGCCTAATGTGATGGGGATTTTCAGAGACATTTACTCTCCCGCATTCCCTGCTAGGCAGCCCGAGATGTTTTTGGTAGTGGTATTGCAGGCTAGTGCCGCAGAAAAAGGACAAAAAAGGAATGTCACAATCAAATTGATGAATGCCGATGCTAGCCAGATGCTTATCGATTATTCCCAGATATTTGAAGTACCAGATGCCCCTCCCGGTCGCAAGCCAGAAATCAACATTATTTTAAGGATGAGAGACTTGGTTTTTGAAAAACCAGGCCCTTACTCGTTTTCTGTTCTTGTCGATAACGATGAAAAGGCAACCTACCCGATTGAATTAGTTGATGTCAAACCCAGTGGAGGCTAGGAGTAGAGGGCATGGGCGAAGCCGATAAAATTTTGAGTAGGTTGCGCTTGTCACCAAATAATTGCACTCGTCACGACTTGGAAGTAATATATCTAGCGAATGGATTTGAAATCAGAGAAGGAAACCATGGCATTGCCAAACATACAAAATATAAACGTCTACGTGGGACACTGCCAAATCACAGATCATTTGCCATAGGATATGTGACCACTGCAATAAAGCTTATAGATGAAGCTATCCGTTTAGGGCAACAGGAGAAGGAAAATGAACAAAAAACAACTAGATGATAGAGCGAAAACAGTAATGGGATGGCCTTATACTGTAAAAATTTCAAAGGATCAAACCGTTGACGGCAAAGAAGTATTTCTTGCATCTCATCCAGAATTGATCGGCTGTATGGCTCAAGGTGAAACTGTCGAAGAGGCAGTGAAAAGTTTGAAGGAAGTTACTTATGAATACATACTGAGTCTTCTAGAGGACCACGTGCCTATTCCAGTGCCGACAAGTAGGTTAACTGTATCGACTGCATATCGTTCTGTTGTACAGACAATAACAGCCAATAAACCGTTTATTGATATCTTGTCAGATGTAGTGCAGCCTTCAACAAGGCAGGATATTAGCACTGTTGACTGCGTATCCTGTCCAGTATCGTTATAAACATAGGAATCTCGTCTTTCCTGTGGTTATATCTGAAAGCATACTCATTGACATAGTTTTGTAGGTATTCCTTGCCTACGGCTTTATATACACCACTAATACCGCCCTTGAGCAAACTCCAAAAGCCCTCTATCGTATTGGTATGGACATCACCGGATACATAAATTTTCGCAGCATGACGCACTCTTTTATGACCATATCCCTCTTGAGGTAAGCCACGATAAGCATAATACTCATCAGTATAGATCATGCTCTTTGGTAATATGTGCTCCTTTACAATGGGGTATAAAGTTGTTCTTTTCAGGTCACCCGTAACGATTGCCTTAACATTACCCTTTCGCTGTACCATCCCGAAAACCGATGTTTTGCCAGCGGCTCCGCGTCCACGTTTGCCAGGTTTTCGGCTACCAAAGTACGTTTCATCCATTTCGACCTCACCGCTTAATAGCCCAGACCCGTTGCCTAGCATTGACCGGATTTGATGAAACATACGCCATGCAGTTTTGTAAGTGACACCTAACTCACGTTGTAATTGTTTCGCTGAAATGCCACACCTTGTACTACTCATGAGATATATAGCATAGAACCATAGCTTAAGTGGAGTAGGCGAATGGTCAAAGATTGTATTTGCAGTTGGTGATAACTGATGCCCACAAAGATCACAGCCGTATACCTTCCGGCCTTTAATTCGATAGAACTTGGTCGGTTTCTTACAGTCAGGACAGAAGATTTTGCCGGGATAGAGCTTTTTCCGTAGCCATTCGAGGCAAGTATCATCGTCAGGGAAAAGTCTGTTAAAATCTTGTATAGTGTATTTCTCCATTTTGACATCACCTCATTTGATATAACTCATTGTAACATATAAATCACGTGATGTCAAGGGATAAGCACGTTGAATTTTAGGGTTTGGGGTTTAGTGCTTGCCTGGGCACTTTCAATTTGTTTGCAAACTTTGCCACTATTTTGCCTGCATCCTTCCTGAGCGGGAAACCATGTCCGAAGCAGGCCGTCTCAAAGTCCAGCTCCGCCAGCTTGCGAATGGATGATATCTCCTGTTGTACATCGGCAGTGAAAACCATTGAGGGCAGCTTGACGCCCAGCCGCCTGGCCAGTATGTCGCCGGTAAAGACCAGCCGCTCTTGCTTAAGATAAATACAGATGCTGCCCGGCGTGTGTCCGGGTGTGTGAATTATCTTAATTCCACCCGCCACCGGCAGCTCGTTGCCGTCTTCCACCTCGATATCAACAGGGCAAGGAGGTGTGGCCAGCATGTCGCTAAAAATACCTGATCTTCGCTTGAGCCAGCCCGGCCGCGAAGGTCCGGCTTGGGGCATTCTGCCGTCGATGTAGGGTGCATCCAACTTATGAGCGATAACCTTAGCCCCGGTCAGCCCTTTGAGGGCGGCAAGGCCGCCGACGTGGTCGGGATGATGGTGAGTAACAATAATATGGTGGATCCTGGTCGGGGTAAAACCCAACCTGTAAATCCGTTTCAATATTTGCCTGTATTTGTTGCGGTACCCGGCATCAACCAGGGTAAACCCTCCACCCAATGCCAGCAGGTACACATTGGCTCCCAGATCGGCCTGGTCCCAGATGCCGCTGATCTTATAAACGCCCTGCATCACTTCCATCATAGAAATTGCTACAAACTCATATTTGGAGGCATCCGCCCGTTATGTTATCGTTTATTATAGTCGTTTTAAGGAGTAAATTGTGAAAATTGACGACCTGCGCAAACTTAGAGATGACTATTTCGAAGAAGAAGAATATCTCAAGTCGATGGACCAATGCGTCGAGCTGGCTTCCCACCATTCTGACGAGCTGACCTTCGACGATATTTTCAAGAAAGGCCTGTGCCATTTTAAGCTGGAAGAGGACGCCGAGGCCACCGGCTGTTTCAATAAGGCACTGGAAAAAGAGCCCGACAACGTGATGGCTCTCACCAACAAGGGCATCTGCCTGTATAACCTCGACAGGATTCAGGAAGCCTTTGAGGTCTTCAACCGGGCCGTTAAAATCAACCCCAATGTATTCCCGCCCTACTATTACATCGGCATGTATTATATGCGCATTTTTCAGGATACCGGCGACCTTAAAGCCATGGAAAAGCTGGTGAACGCTTACCGTCCGGTGCTGGCCCAGTCGCCCGATTTCGGCCCCTTATTGATGCACGATCCCAACAAGGATGCCGACTATACGCTGGACCTGTTCCTGATGCTGCATGATGATGTGAAGGAGATGTCTATCGACGAGCTGACCACCCTATAGCGGCAGCGGGTTCTGATATTCTTTGCCTGTCATTTCGTTTAGTTTTTTGATGATCTCCACCATTCCGCCGGTGTCCTGTCCGCAGTATTCCTCCAGGGCCCGTCTGATCTTCAGCCGCTCCTCTTCATCATCGTCGCCATAAGTGGCCGCCATGAAAGCCACCCCCGCCAGCTTGCCGTCGTTGATGGCAAGCGTGTCGTAGCTCATGCCGGTTAACGCTGGCAGGACTTTCTTGAGCGAGGCGCTGCCCCGCTGTTCCGGATGATAGTAATAGAAGCTGCTGAATGGCTTGAGCAGGTCCATGATCCTGCCGTGCAAGCCATCGGCCCACTCCCTGTAATCTGGGAAGGCCTGGCCCAGCTCGGACAGCACCTGCTTCTCGAAAGGAGCATAGTAAGCTACTATGCTTCCTTTATCACCCAACGCTTTTTTAAGCGCTTCAAACAATGGCGGGCGCGGGTCGTCCCTGCCCTGTGCAAGATAGCCGAAGTGCTTCACTTCCCCTCCTCTGCCGTCGGCCACATGCACGGAAAATTGAAATGGTATCTGCTGGTAAGGATGCGTGCCGTCAAAGAGCGGAATGGCGGTGCTGAAGGTCTCGAAATCGAGATAGTACGCAGGATACTCCAACGCGTCTAAAAAATTGCGTATACCCTCCCTGTCCACATGGGGCTCGCCGCTGGCCACGCACCTCACCTGTATCTGCTGCTTGCCGTTCAGGCCGCAGCCCTCAGGTATATCCAGGATATTAACGACACCGCTGGCAAACAGCTCATAGCGTTTTTTGCCGCCCCAGTAAAGGTCGAAGATGCTGTGCTCCGGCAGGAAAGCCCAGCATACCTCCTGAAGCGGACATTCGTAAGGAGCGCTGCAATGGGGCCCGATATCCGCCTTCGGGCATTGCGTCCTACCCATAACATCCAGTATCTCGTTTACTTTATCTTTTAGCGTGTCGCTGAACTCGTTGACCCTGCCGGTAATGTCCTCAATGATGAAAAGCTGGTGCGGCTCTATCTCACCGTGCCTGACATAGCGGGTATTGATGTAGGCTACCTTGCAGTGGTTGATTTTCAGGCCGGCGGTCTCGCAGCATAGCCTCTGAAAGGCTACATCCCAGATATTAACGTCCTTAACGCTGGTCGCGCTCTTGACCTCAATGATGTCCCAGGTGCCGTCGCCGGTGGGATTAAGTATGTCCAGGCGGCAATAGAGGTTGCCGGCAGAGATCCCGGCCTCGAAGAGCGGTTTGTCCCCACCCAAATTCTCCCTGGTGACCCGTGTATTGGCCCCAAAGTCGTCTACGGGTATATTGATGCCGTCGGGAAAAAGCTTTCTGGCCAGATCGCCGACCTCATGACCCTGGTCGAAGATAAACTGCATGGCGGCATCGACCCGCGGGATGCTTTTCTGGTCGTGCAACTGGGTCCAGAGATACTTGGGGCACTGCAGGCCGTACAGGAAGCTGGTCTTGGATAAAATTGGGGACATTCTCTTCACGTCTCCTTCAGCCACGCTCCGCCCGGGCGGGATATCCAGGGATAATTTTTCCGTACTTTAGACCAATATGTAGAATCTGTCAACACGTTTCAACTACCGGATTAGATTAAAAAATCCTAAACACCAAACCCTAAATCCTAAAAGGGGCTTCAGCCTTCGATTATAGGATTGTCACGGCACGATGTGCCTCGCAATGACAATAATAAACCCAAAACACTAAATTCAAATACTTTGAGCTTCCTATTTTGAACTTGTTTAGAATTTAGAATTTTAAAAATTGTTTGGAGCTTGGAATTTATTCAGTTGCTCGTCAGTTTCCGGGTTACAAAGGGAGTAACTGCAACCAGGACAACCAGTATTGCCGCATACGTAAGTAATTGAACCGCCCCCGTATACGGATCTCCGGTGGCCAGGCGGGATACCAGGGCAAAGGGCGAGGGGCTGATGAAATAAGTCAGAGCAAACAGCACCAGTATCATCAGCGAATAGATGAACTGCGATCTCTCCCGGTCGCGGAAGACCAGCGCCACCATCAGCGCCAGGATGGCAACTATACCCGTAATCATGACCGACAGCAACAGTATCCAACCGGCATTCTGTATGGTGAAGCCGTTGAAGCCCAGTAGCACGATCCACAATATGCACTGAAAGGCCCCTACTGCAAGCGAGGCTATGATCTTGGCGCCGGTAATGTAGTTTATAGAAACAGGCGCTGAAAGCAGCGTATCCAGCGTCTTGTTCTCCACCTCCTCCGAGATTGAATCGATAACCATGCTGCCCGCAATGAAAGCCGGGAAGAACATCAAAATAGGTATAATGAGCGTATACAGGAACTCGTAGGTAGTGAAGGGTTTGCCCTGGACGTCATTGTACCTGAGCGTCACGCCTTCCTGGTCGCGAAGGAAGTTTTCATAGCGCGTCATGGGGTCCTTGAGCAGCATCAGCGCCAGCGTGGCCTGGGCGTCCATGTCCGGCAGTACCAGCTTCATATTCACCACGCCTTTATCCGAATCGGACAGGATTACTATGGCATCCAGCCGGCCCGCTTTGAAGGCCGCTTCGGCACGGGTAGCATTATCGTAAATCCGCACACGGTAATTGCGGTCCACCAGGTACTTAATGAACATGCTGTTATGGTTTCCGATCACACCCACGTCCAGGCTCGCCTGCGAGCTCTGCCCTATGGAACCGGGATCATAGTAGACCATGATACCCAGCAGTATGACCGACGAGAAAGAAGCGATGAAAAGCTGGATGAGGATGGCAAACACGATGGTCTTTTCCTTGCGCAGCGCCTTCATCTCACGCCAGATCATGGCCAGGAAGCCCCTCATTTAAACACCCCAACCAACGACAGATTATAAAGGCCGTGCATGAGGGAACCGGCCAGCACCGCCAGGGGGTAGCCCCTGAGGCCCGTTTTCCAGGTTATGAGGCACACGGCCGAGGTGCAACCCATGTGTACCAGGAGCGGGATCCAGAGCATATTGCCGGCGAACACAGCCGTGGTGAATAGCGACTCCGATATCACCTTAAGGGACATGAAGAGCAAAAGCTTTTCACCGATAAAGAAGAAAGCGGCCGAGACCAGCGCCAGGGTCAGCACCTGGAACCAGCGTTTTACCAACTTATGCTCGATGGTGACCGCCACGGTTAGTGACTTGGCGATTTCCTCGATAACCACGCAGATGAAGAGGCTGAAGCCCAGGGCCAGGGCTTTGGGCAGGTTGAAGGATATGGTGATTACGCCCATCTCCACCATGAAGACCACCGGGATCAAGAGCAGGGCGAAGATTGCCGCCGATATCACCAGGTGGCTCTTGTCCATGGCGTAGTAGATTGCATCGCGTATTTTGACATGCAGTGGCCGGAAGCTAAGCAAGTACTCTTCGTTGAAGACACGCGTGCCCACCGTCACAGCCAGCACGAAGATGAGCAGCATGGGTACCGTGGAGAGCATGTACTGGTAAGGCGTAATATCGACTCCGCGGTACATCTGCACGGCCAGCGTGAGCGGCGACACATAGCTCAAATCGTTGATCCCCACGAACATGGCCGGGAAGACCAGGTAGCCGGTTATGCCTGTTACAGCCACCAGCGAGAAAAAGGTCTGGTCTTTGAAGGTCCGGTATTGCAGGGCCACGCCTAAATAAATAGCGAAGATGAAAAGTATGACCGGGAAAAAAATGGCCAGGGCCAGCAGCAAGTTGCCGTGCAGCGCCAGCGTTATGAGTATCACGACAAGCAGGGAATAGCCTATGTAGGGCAGCATCTTGCCTATAATGATCTGGAAGGGGGTAACGGGGGCGGAGAGCAGGACATTGAGTTTGCGGCCCATCTTCTCTTCGAGAAAGCCGCTGGTGAAAAAGATGCTGATGAAAAAGATGGGCAGTATATAGGCGAAGGCCAGCATCACCTGGGCCAGGGGGATGGGCGGGCTCATCAGCGAGGGCACTATCACCTCTCCCTGGTCGGCGAACTGGGCCTTAAACTCCGGAATAAGCCTGGTGCTCTGCAGTCCCTGCAGCTGTTGTCTGACCATATCATCAGTCTCGTTGGGGACGGCTTCCCCGGGAGGCAAAGGCTGAGAGCCCGCGCTTTCGTTTATATCGCCTGCAGGGGGAGGTGAAGCGGCTGCATTCTCTTTGGCGGCCTTGCTTAAGATATCGGCCAGCGTCATAGGCGAAGCTGAACTGATATCTTTGGCGGGCGCCTGGAGGTAGTTGATCTCCACCCTCAAAGGGAAGGCCTGGTTTAGCGGGTAATCATCGGCCAGCCGGGCAAGCTCATGCTTTTCCAGGTAGGTCTTCAGTGCGCCCGCGGCATACTGCGAGCGGTCATCGTTGCGGTAATAAAGCGACGCGCCGGTGAGATAAACATCTATCTGCTTGTCTTTTAGTGCCCGGGCGCTATCGGCAGTGGGAACCTGGATAATGTGGAAACGCTGGTCATCCAAAAGCGGCGCATTGGGGGAAACCCCTATGATGTAGAAGTCTTTGGCCAGCACCATACCCTGCTGGAAAACCATGAATGAGACACCGGCTGCACAGGCCGCCAGTATGAGCACAGCGGTGATCATCTTGCCGCCGAAGCGGGCCCGCAGGCGCATTATCTCCCGACCTGCTATAATCAGAACATTGCGCATTGCCTGATATTTTATACTCGATCGGTTAGATAATGCGAGAAACGATCGTCAAGCTGGATAAAATCTCCAAATACTACGGCAGCTTCGCCGCTGTAGATGAGCTCGATCTGGCCGTAAACCGCGGCGAGATCGTGGGTATCATCGGGCACAACGGCGCGGGCAAGACTACCACCCTTAAAATGATGGTGGGGTTGATCAACCCCACGGCGGGTTCCTTAACTGTCATGGGGCAGGACATCCAGAAAAACGGGCTTAAAATAAAGAAGTACCTGGGCTACCTGCCGGAGGAAAACCCTCTGTATGAAAACATGACTGCCCAGGAATACCTGGGATTCTTCGCTGATATCTACGGAATGCCCCGCAAAAAGGCGGCCGAGCGCGGCGAGGCGCTGCTTGATTCGCTCAGGCTGGAGGCGGGTAAAAAGGTTATAGGCGAGATGTCCAAGGGCATGAAACGCAAAGTATCCATTGCCCGCACCCTGATACACGATCCTGACCTATTGATACTGGACGAGCCTAACTCAGGCCTGGACCCCCTGACATCCTTCTTCATCATCGACTACCTGAAAAAGTTGCCGCAAGAGGGCAAGACCATCATTCTCAGCGCCCACAACCTCTTCCACGTCGAATATATTTGCGACCGTGTGGCCATCTTAAAGCGCGGCAAGCTGATAGTGTTCGATACCATGGATAATCTACGTAAGAGCATGGGGCGGCGTGAGTTCGAGATTGTTTTCAAGTCGGAATTCAACCTCGATTATCCCCGCAAGGACGACAACTACAGCGTCAAGACCTCCAACATCGAGCAGCTGGCTGAATTGCTGCGCAAGATATCGGATAACGACTGGGCGCTGGTTGACCTGGCTATCAGGCAATCGGCGCTGGAAGATATCTACCTGGATATCATGAGCGACGAAAAAGTCTAAAGTTAAAGTCTAAATTTAGCGATGTGCGAAACTTCTGGGGATATACTGTGCCTATACAAACACCAATGTAAAAAGAGGGCATAAATTGTCGGGGAAGTTTGATCTTCAAAAGACATTTATGGTGGGTGCAATCCAGCCGGATCTTACTTATACAAGGAGAAAAATACATGGCTTCTAATCTAAATGATATAAATATTATTTCTATCTCGGGACTGACCAAGCGGTTTAAGGATTTCGTGGCGGTTGACAATATCTCTTTTGATGTTAAGAAAGGCGAAATCTTTGCATTTTTAGGCCCCAACGGAGCGGGCAAGTCTACTACCATAAAAATGCTTACCACCTTGCTTGAGCCAACAAATGGGCGCGTGACAATCAACGGCCATGATCCTAAAAATAATAAAAACGCCGTAAGAAAGTCCTTCGGTATAGTCTTTCAGGACCCCAGCCTGGATATCGACATGACCGCGCTGGAAAACCTGCAGTATCATGCTGTGTTATTCAAGATACCTGTGGATATCAGGAAGAAGAGGATAGAGGAGCTGCTGCGCTTTGTAGAGCTCTGGGATCGTAAAAATGATATGGTCAAAACCTTTTCAGGTGGTATGAAACGTAGATTGGAAATGGCCAGGGGATTGCTACATCATCCTAAGATCATATTCCTGGATGAGCCCACTCTCGGGCTGGATCCTCAAACAAGAAACCATATATGGAACTACTTATTGGAGATTAACCGGAAGGAGGGTATGACTATTTTCTTTTCAACGCACTATATGGAAGAAGCAGAGAAAGTAGCCCAGCGGATAGCCATCATTGACCGGGGAAGAATCGTAGCTATAGGCAGCGCTGCCGAACTGGAAGAAAAAACGAAAACACATACATTGGAGGAGGCCTACATTGCGCTTACAGGGAGTGTTATCAGGGAAGAGCAGGTAAATGGCAGTGACAGGATGAGATTAATGGGCAGGATGATGGGGCGAAACTAATGAGCACAATGTTTAGTCTCCGTTTAAGATCAACACACCATATTTGGAGGTACCATTCATGAGTACAATATATATTCTCTGGCTCAGGCAAGTAAAAAAGTATTTTCGCGCTAAATCGCGCATTATCGGTTCGCTAGGTCAGCCATTATTGTTTTTATTGGTTTTTGGATTCGGCTTCGGATCTATTTTTCAGCAGGCGGGGCAGGGAAACTACATCCAGTTCCTGACATCCGGAATAATCATGATGAGTGTTCTCTTCACCGCTATTTTTTCCGGCATCGACCTCATTTGGGACAAGCAGTTCGGATTCCTCAAGGAGACGATGGTGGCCCCGGTTCCCAGGTGGCAAATCATGCTCGGCAAGACGGTGGGAGGGGCGACGGTTGCATCCATCCAGGGAGTGATTGTTTTTGTACTCGCCCTCTTTGTAGGTTTTAAAATATCCGACCCGCTTATGCTGCCCATTGCCTTGTTGTTCATAATTCTCATTGCACTACTCTTTACATCTCTGGGTGTTGCCATAGCATCAATAATTGAAGATATGCAGGGATTCCAGTTGATAATGAACTTCATGGTTATGCCGATTTTTTTCCTCTCGGGTGCGCTATTTCCGTTGCAGGGTTTGCCGACTGCGCTGGAGGTGATCACGAGATTTGATCCACTTACCTATGGCGTCGATGGTATACGCTCGGCGCTGGGCGGTAGTGGCAGCTTCGGAATAGGCATGGACATGATGGTTATCGTTATCGTCGCTGTGATATTCCTGGGTGTAGGTACGTATCTCTTTGAAAAGATACAAGCTTAAACCTGCCGAAAGATTGGTGCGGATAACTCCAAACCCTAAATACTAAACAAACCCAAAATTTTAAATTCAATATATTTTGGGTTTTGAGCTTAATCTATTTTCTTGAACAGCTTGCCCTTGGTGGCGCAGACCGGGCATAAGTCGGGCACATCCTTCCCCACCGTGTAACCGCAAACCGGGCAAACATAATACGAATAGTTTTCCTGGCCTTTGCCCAAAGTATCCATCAAACCCTGATACAGTGCGGCGTGTACCTTCTCAACCTCGTTGGCGCGCCAGAAGCTGATCTCGGCATCCTTGTTACCTTCAGCTTTGGCAGTATCAAGCATGCCGGGATACATGCTGGTAAACTCGTAGGTCTCGCCGCCGATGGCTTCTTTCAGGTTATCTCTGGTTGTCCTGATGCCTTTGAGTGCCTTGAGATGCAGGAATTAAGATAGCTAATGACTTTTATCACTACCACAAATCACAGCGCCTGGGCAAAGCTAAGGTATAGCTGCGCCGCCTGTACTACCTGGTTGAAGTTGACCGACTCCTCCGGCGTGTGAGCCGTTTCCAGCCGGCCGGGCCCAAATATTATGGGGTCGACGCCTGCTCCCCACAGCACATTCCCGTCCGAGTGGCTGCGGAAGTCCTGCGTCTCCCAGGCGATTTTCATGGCTTTGCATACCTCGCGCAGCCTGCGCACCAGCGGCCTCTCCTGGGAAATGCGGTATCCTGACTGCGTATTTTCAAATCTTATATAAGCGTCCAGCGCCTTTATCTCCCTGCCTGCATTCTCCACCAGCTCCTCCAACTCCGCCTTGAGCACATCCATACGGGAATCGGGAGGCAAATGGAGGTCGAGCCAGGCTTCACAGGTATCCGGGACCACGAAGCCTCCAGGAAATCCCGAAAGCTGCCGAATATTGTAAACCAGCCCGCTGGATACTGAGGTTGCATATCCCGTTACATCCAGCAGCAGTTTAAGCATGCTCTCGATAGCGTTCTGTCCCAACTCGGGCATAGACGAATGGGCTTTCTTGCCGCGTGTGCGCAGGAGCACCTCCAGGTAGCCATAGTGGCCGAGGCAGGGGATCATATTGGTCGGCTCGGCGACTACCGCCCAGGGAAAACGGTATTCACGCACCAGCGTTTTAGCGCCGTCGCTCTCCTCCTCTTCCCCCACCACCAACGCCAGCCCTACCGAGGGGAAGCGGGGCATTTTCTGGGCAAGGACGGTAAAGGCTTCGATCATAGCCGCACAGCCGGCTTTCATATCCGAGCTGCCCAGGCCGAAGACCTTTTCCTCCTCCTCATAAAAACCAAAATCGTCCAGGTCATGGGCCGTCACGGTGTCGAGATGGCCCACGAAGCAAAGGTCAACCTCATCGGTCTTGGGGGGCAGCACCACGATGTTATAGCGGTTCTCATCGACGGTCTGCCTTTTAACTTTCAGCCCGGCAGCCTTGAGGTAGTCCTCGGTGAACTGGAGGATCTCCTCCTCCTTGCCGGACGGGCTGTAGATATCCACCATATCCTTGAGCAGCTTTTTGAGCCGCTCAGGCTGGACTTCAGCCGTTGCGCCTGTGGTCGTTCCCATTTTTCTTGCCTCTCGAACCACGCTTCTTTTCCTTCTGTTGCTCTACGTTGGCCGGGTTATACGTCATATACATATGCTGCTGGGTATTGCCGAACCCCTTGGAGCCGAAGAATTCAATCGCAGGATGGTTATCGGCTTCGGTATCCACCAGAAACAGGCGCACACCATCCTCGACCATTTTATCAGTAAGCTTATTGAAAAGCCTGCTGGCAACGCCCATCCTCTGAAATGCGGGCGACACGACCAGCCACACGATATAGCCGTATTTCCAGGCCGATCTCTTTTTTTCCACAATGTTGCCCAGCGCAAAGCCTATGATCTGCCCCTCCAGCTCAGCCACGAAACAGTAGTCGGTATCGGCATTGAACATGGAAACCACTTCGAACTCATCCCATGTTCGGTAGAGTGTCGGGGTTTTATCTGCTGTAAAGACCTTCTCGCCCAGGTGGAAAACCGCCGGTATGTCATCCACCCCCATGTCCCTGATATCGATATCCGGCTTTCTCCTGCCGTTCTCTTCGGGTGCATGCAGCTCATATGAATCCGTCTGCATATTTTTTTCAGTTGTATAACGTCCTGCGGAATCGCTTGCTCTCATGAGACCTCCATTAATAGGGTAACACGATAAGAAGAAAAAATGATAGTGAAAGAGGCCTGTGCAAATTAGAACTGGTAGCCCAGCGACCTGGCTTTATCGTAGCATTTTTCAGCTTCGTCGTTGCGCTTCATATCCTCAAGCGTTAGCCCTTTGCTGTACCACAGGGCCGGATTATTCGGCTGGATGGCCAACCCCTTATCGAATGCTATCAAGGCTTCGTCATATCTTCTCAACTCGTAAAGAGCTTTGGCCCTGTAGCCCCAGGCCTGCGCATTAGCCTGATCAATAGAAAGCGCTTTGTCACAGGAAGTTATGGCATCATCATATTTTTTAGCGCTTACCTGGGCATTGGCCAGCATGGTCCAGATATCCTCGTTGCCTGGGTCCATAGAAGCAGCTTTCTGCAAGCTGTCTACGGACTCATTGAACTTATTCTGCATGTACAGGATAAGCCCCTTGGTATTCCAATAATTCGAAACATTACTGTTTATATTTATAGCTTTATTGATGCTGTCCAGCGCCTGGTCATACTCTTCCTGATCATAATAGGAAAGCGCTTTATTGCCCCAGGCATCGGAGAAGTTGGGGTCAAGTTTGATAGCCTGGTCATAGGAATCCTGGGCCTCGGTGTATTTTTGCATAGCATCCAGCGCCTGGCCGTTATTGAACCAGATCGCCGGGTTGCCGGGGTCGATCTTGATAGCCTTACCGAAATTAATAAGCGCCAAGTTGTATGATCCCGCGTTATAATATTTCATGCCGGTCTCATTGAACTGGACGGCCTGCGGATCGCCCTTGTAACCCTGCGGCGCCGGCTGGCAGCCGGCTACGGAAATTACCAGCAGGCACGCAACCAGCAGGATCGCCCAAAGGGATACAAATCTGCTGTTAAAAGTAAATATTTTCATTTGGGATTCCTTAGCTGTTATTTACATGGAGGCCGTATAAACGGCGACTGCGAACCGCATTTCGACAAATTTTAGCACCGCTTCACAATCAAGTACAATTTCGAGGCCTCCGCCTGGTTCGGGTAATGGTACTAAAAGGTTATTGACACTCAAAAGCCACCTTGAGGTATCATGGATTCCGAATGTAGGACCCCATTGAAATAAAACCTGGTTCAAGGCACAATAATACCATAGCTTGACCGGACGAGAACCTGCGAACAGTGGTTTAAAAAGGCACATTATTAACTGCGGAGGACAATATGTTGTACAGGTTGGCTGCTTCGTTTGGCGCATTAATCCTTCTTACGCTTACAGCAGCGCCCGCCCTTGCCCAGGATGAACCTATGCCCGGGCCGATTGGAGAACAAAGCATCGCCGTTTCCACGTCCGGCGCCACCAGTGTTACCGAGTCCGCTGCAGTACTCAACGGGTACCTGGGATCGATAGGGCCTTACAACACCGTAGACGTCTTTTTCGAGACATCAAACGGCCAGTCCACCTCGCGGCAAACCATGACCGGGCCGGGCAGCTTTAGTATCGGGATCTCCGGGCTATCCTCGGGCACCTCCTATTCCTTCCACGCAGTCGCCGTCTCAAATCTGCTGGGCGGCCAGCGGGCCGAAGGCGCCTGGATGGACTTCACCACACAACATACTATCCCGACAGCGCCGATTGTAATCTCAACCAGCTCGGCTTCGGATGTTACTTCCAGCACGGCCACCCTGAGGGGCTACCTGTCGGGCATGGGCCCCTATAATACCGTCACCGTATTTTTCAAATGGGGTAATTTCGCTTCCATGCAAAATACTACCGGGTCACAGGTAATGTACGGACCCGGCTCCTTCAGTATACCCGTATCCGGGCTGGCCCCCAATACAACATACTATTTCCAGGCGGTCGGCCAACCCGATGTTATCGGCGTGGCTCCTGCATACGGCGATACAAGCACTTTTTACACCTCAGGCGGCGGCACGCTTTCCGTAAGCACGGGAGCGCAGACCGGTGTAACCAGCACATCGGCTAACATCAACGGGTATCTCAATTCACTTGGCGACTTCGGGGACACTTACGTATGGTTCGAATGGGGCACAACCACCGGTTACGGTCAGACTACCGGAGTGCAGACTCAGTATAGTCCCGGCACTTTCAGCAGCACGCTGCAGGGGCTCAATCCCGGCACCGTCTATCACTTCCAGGCACTGGCGGCGCCCTCGGCAGCGGGCGGCGTTACGGTGAATGGTTTCGATGCCGTATTTACCACCAGCTTCTCCTCCGGCACCAAGGTCAGCACGTCGTCTGCCGGCAACATCGGGCCCAGTTCGGCGACCCTGAACGGGGTCCTGACCTCGACAGGTTCCAGCCCCAATGTCTACGCGTGGTTCGAATATGGAACCGACACCACTTTCGGCAACTCGACACCCCAGCAGAACATGAGCGCACCGGGCAACTTCAGCTTCAATGTCGGCGGGCTGCAGCCTGGCTTTACCTATTATTACCGCGCAGTAGCTATCGGCAACGGGAACCAGAGTTTCGGCCAGTACAGCGTCTTCCGCACCGGCGGGTCGGTCCCGGTGAACATCTCGACCAACCCGGCCAGCAGCGTCGGCACCAATATGGGCACCTTAAACGGTTTTGTCAGCTCCATCGGCAATTTGCCGTCGGTACAGGTCTGGTTCAACTACGGGACGACTCCCGGCTACGGTAAAATCTCGTCCTATCATACTATTACTATGCCCCAGGGTTTTTCCTACCAACTCACCGGCCTGAATGCAGGCATCGACTACTATTATCAGGCCGTGGCGCAGACGCAGGACGGCACCAAGGTGTATGGATCACAACAGGTTTTCTCCACTGTATCCAATTCCAGTATCTCAGTTACAACCACATCTGCATCAGGCATCACTGCTTCGACCGTCGTGCTGAACGGCGCACTTGGCAACCTGGGAAATACGCCGTATGCCCAGGTCTGGTTCGAATACGGGACAACCGCCGATTTCGGCAACTCCACCGATTTACAGCAGATGACCGGCCCGGGCAATTTCAGCTCGGCTGTCACCGGCCTGGCGCCCGGCAGGATCTACTATTACCACGCCGTGGCCCTCAATCCCACGGCCGGCTCCCGCTCGGTTTACGGTGCGGCCACCTCCTTCACTACCCCCGGCAGCGGACCCGGCCCCGGCCCAACCACAGAGATACCCATCTTTATCTGGGTGATCCTGGGCGTTTTCCTCATCCTAATATTCGTATTGATCCTGCTGCTGGCCGCCCGCTGATTAATTTAGCCGCCCGCATTTTTAGCCCCGGCAAGATTTGCCGGGGCTTTCCATTCGCTCACGATGCAGTATGAATGCTATAATTATTAATCTAAATTTTTCTGTTTTTATATAAAAGGGAATATGGGCAAGGTATATTTTATCGATGTGACCAACCGTGACGGCGTTCAGACCGCCAGGCTGAGCCTTTCCAAGCTCCAGAAGACCATGATCAATATGTACTTGAACGAGTTTGGCGTATATCAGTCCGAGTTCGGGTTCCCCACCACCGCCCATGAGACCAATTACCTGCGTGCCAACCTCGAGCTGGCAGCCAAAGGCGTACTCAAGCCCATCAGGCTCAGCGGCTGGATCAGGGCAACCACGGAGGATGTTGAAAGGACATTCGAGATGGTGCCGGAGATCGAGTACCTCAACCTCTCCCTCTCTACCTCCGAGCAGATGATCCAGGGTAAATTCAGGGGCAGGAAATCCCGCGTTGACCTTGTGGAACAGATGGTGGAATCTGTCAAAAAAGCCAAAAGCCTGGGAATCAAGGCCATCGGCGTGAATGCTGAAGATGCGTCCAGGACCGATGTGAGTTTCCTCATAGATTTCGCCCGTGAGGCCAGGGATGCCGGGGCGGACAGGTTCCGCTATTGCGACACCCTGGGATACGACGACCCTTTCAGCATATATGAGACCATCGGTAAAATAGTCAGCGAGACTTCGATGCCGATAGAAATACACTGTCACGGCGACCTGGGCATGGCGGTGGCCAATTCGATCGCCGGCGCCAAGGCGGCGGTGGATGGCGGCAGCGATGCTTATATCAATACCACGGTGAACGGCATCGGCGAGAGGGCAGGCAATGCCGACCTGGTTTCATGCGTACTGGCCCTGCTTAAATCCAAGGGGTTCGCCGCAAAATATGAGCTGGGAAGGCCCCTGGAGCTCAGCAAGGCCTATAAACTGGCCAAATACACCAGCTTCGCCTTCGGCGTACCCATACCTATCAACCAGCCGGGGGTGGGAGATAACGCCTTCTCACATGCTTCGGGAATCCATGCCGACGGCGTGCTCAAGGACCCTGAAAATTACGAGCTGTACGCCTACGAAGAGCTCGGCAGGGGCGAGCCCGAGCTGGTGGAAACAGGCCGCATGATCTGCTCCGGCGAGTATTCCGGCATATCCGGATTCAGCCACATCATGGGCAAGATGGAAGTATCCTTCACCAATGCCAGCCAGGCCAGGAAGATACTCGAGCTGGTCAGGTATGCCAACGTAGAGGCACAGACTCCCCTTACTGAGGACGAGCTTCTCTTTATCTCCAAATACCCGGAGATAACCAAGAGGCTGCTCACCCTGACACCCCTGGAATAAATTTGATTACATAGTAAGGGCGTTTGGCCTTGTACAAGGCCAAACGCCCTTATTTCATCTTCGATATAAGTTACGCTACTGGCCGGAACCTGTCTGGCTCTGTAATTGCGTCCTAGCCTGTTGCATAGCGGCGGAAATCTGATCTGCTGAGATATTTAAGGTCGTTGCCATTTGAGCGTAAACTTTAGTCATCATGGACGACTGTCCCTGCGACGGTTGCCCGCCACTGCCGCCTGAAGGCGGTCGGGAACCCTGGCCGGACCAGTTCTCGCTGCCGGAAGGACGCTGAGGGGGCTGACCGCTGGCGCCGGACGGCCTGCTGCCGAAGACGCTGGTCTGAGCGGCATTAAAGGCACTGGTAAACGTGGTCTCAGAAATGCCGAGTATATCGGCCGCCTTGTTCAATACTGCACTCATGTTTTGTCCGCCCGGCCCGCGGGACCCCCGCTGACCGGAAGACGTGTTGCCCTGCTGCCCCGCGGGCGCAGCGGGCTGCCCGCCAGTGGAAGATGGCGGCGTGGATGAAGACGACGGCTGTTGGACGCTGGGGCTGGAGGCTGAATTACCGGCCTGACTGCAGCCCGAGAGTCCCAGGCCCGCCAGGATAACGGTGACGATAAATATGAATGATAAAAGTTTCACTGGTTTTGCCATTTGTGCTGACCCTCCGAATATTCTGATTTTGGAATCATAGTAGTCTATAATTGTTAATTGATTATTAACCCCGCTCCTTAATAATTAGTTAATAATATGTTGTTACTTTAATACCTACGGCTCCTCTTTACCGTGTGGAAGGCGCACTCCTCTTGCTGGAGGCCCTTCCCCTACGGCAAAGAAAAGCCGGCTATGCTGACGTTGGAATGCAATTCTATTTTGATTTATAGTTTTATAAACGGGTATTGAATATGACAGGAAAGAAAATACTGGTCGTGGATGACGACCCCAAAACCGTTGAGCTGGTCCGGCTTTATCTTGAGCGGGACGGCTATTCAGTAGTAGTTGCCTATGATGGGCTGTCCGCCCTGCGAGTTTTCAGGGAGGAAGTGCCCCATTTAGTGATCCTGGACCTGATGCTGCCGGGCATTGACGGCGTAGAAATTTGCCGCCTTTTGAGGGCGGAGTCCGATGTCCCCATCATCATGCTCACCGCCAGGACGCAGGACAGGGATAAAATGACCGGCCTGGATACCGGCGCTGATGATTATGTTACCAAGCCCTTCAGCCCGGGCGAGCTGGCCGCCAGGGTCAGGGCGCTGTTCAGGCGCCTGCCCTTCGAGCGCGGCCCCACTGAGATCAAGCATGGAGATTTCATAATGAATTTCCCCAAGCGCGATGTCCTTTTGAAAAATAAACAGCTTAAGTTAACTTCAGTGGAATTTAAAATACTGGCTACCTTTTTAAAGGAGCCCGGCCGCGTCTTCGACAGGGTGGAGCTGATAGATAAAGCCTTCGGCTATGATTTCGAAAGCTTCGACCGCGCCATAGACGTGCATATTTTCAACCTCCGGCATAAGATTGAGCCCGACCCCAAACATCCCAGGTATATAAAAACGGTTTACGGGGCAGGGTATAAACTTTCTGAATAATACTATGAAGCACAGCCTCCAGTTCCGTCTGATAATGGCCTTTACACTGGTCATCCTGCTCACGGTGGGGGCTGTATTTTTAATGATGTGGCAGACCACCGTCGACCAGGTCCGCCAGTTCAGCCATCGTGTCGACTTTGAAATCGGCGGCCGCATTAACTTCGAAATCGGCAGGTATTATTCCCAGCAGGAGAGCTGGGACGGTGTCCAATCCCTGGTGGTCGAATTAAGCGACCAGTTCCGGCACAGGATAGTGCTGACCGATGTTAACGGCAAGATCCTTGCGGATTCCTCCGATAATTCATCCGACGTTCAGTTTACCCCCGATAAGTTTATAAAACGGCCGGTTACATATCCGCTTGAATCCTCGGGGCCGGGCGCCATGCCGGCGTTGACACAGCAGCCCGGGGCGCCATTAGGATGGCCCCCAGCCCTACAGTCGCCGGGATCTCCGGGACCCGGCCAAAGCGCTGTATCCCAGGCCCAGCCATCTCCATCTACAGGATCAAGCCCGACAATAGTCGGCTACCTTTACCTTACACCCACGGCCCAATCGGAGATCAGCCTGGCGGCGCTGCAATTCATGTACAACGAGATAGGCCGCTATTTCATACTGGGAGCGGTTTTAGCTGTCATCGTCGCCATTTTACTCACCATCATAATTTCACGGCCCATTCTTGCACCCATCAAAGCCTTGATCCTGGCTTCCCAGAAGCTCGGCAGAGGGGATTTTTCGCAACGTGTAAAAATAGTGGATAAGAGCGAGATAGGAGAGCTCGCTTCGACATTTAACTTAATGGCACACGACCTGCAGAGGGATGAGCAACTGAAAAGAGATTCGGTAGCGGATATAGCTCACGAGCTCAGAAGCCCGCTGACCAATATCCGGGGATACCTGGAAGCCATACGGGATGACGTAATGAAAGCGGATACTCCAACCGTTAACTCCATCTACGACGAAACAATGCTGCTCTCAAGGCTGATTGACGACCTCCAGGAGCTCAGCCTGGCTGAGGCCGGCGAGCTAAAGCTCTACCTCGAGCCTGAAGATGTAAACTCGCTGATCGATCAGGCCACAGCCGCCGTCCGGGCCGGGGCTGCCGAGAAAGGCCTCTCCATGGCTACCGACCTGGAGGCCGGCCTTCCCACGGTCAATATAGATTTCCTGCGCATCAAACAGGTTATGCTTAACCTGCTGCAAAATGCCATTGTGCATACTCCCGCCGGCGGAAGCATTACCGTCGGCGCCGCCCGGAAAGATGATATGGTTGAGATCAGTGTGACCGATACCGGCGAGGGCATCCCGGCTGAGGAGCTGGAGAATATCTTCGAGCGTTTCCATCGGGTCGATAAGTCCAGGTCCCGCCAAACCGGCGGCACAGGCCTAGGCCTGACCATTGCCAAATCCCTGGTGGAAGCCCATAAGGGGGAAATAAGCGTACAGAGCGAGCCCGGCAAGGGCAGCCGCTTTTCCTTCACGGTGCCTGTTTCAGAGTAAGCCGTTAATAATTGATTAATAATTTTTTGTTAACTTAATTATCAGATCGCCTCCTCATTATTCTGAAGGCGCCTGCCAGCCCAGGCAGGCGCCTTCCTTCTTAACAGGGGGTTTGAATCCGTAACGAATTACCATAGAATACGCTAAATAATAGCTTATGGGAGGCACGTGTCATGGCTCAATTTGCAACAGAAGAATGGATCAAGCTGTGGGCGGACGCCATCAATAACAGCGCGGCTTATGAGGCAGCGGCTCAAACATGGGAAGGGGACTTCTATATGATCGTCGAGGCGGGCGGGCCGATTAAAGAACCCGTTTATCAGTATATCAATCTCTGGCATGGCAAGTGCCGCAAGGCCGGTTCAAATCCAGTCGCTGCCACCAATCCTCCCTCAAAGGGTTCTGCTGTATCTTGTTTGATGTAGCCTTGTTCGTAATCGGCACATTCCATGAAACCAGAACATACGGGAAGGCAAAAATCAATCAGCTATCGGAGGTTGCCCGGTTGGCTGCTCACGATCTGCCGCCAACGGTGAGAAATAGGAGGTATAGGTCATATATCATTTGACTCTGCGTGTGCCTTGGCATGACCGGCGGTGGGACGGGTATGTCTGCAACGAACCGCTGAGCAATGCTTTTTGCGTTGCGCTTGATCGCATTCGGGAAAATCGAGATGACCTGGCGGAAGAAACAGTCAAAAGCAAGCATTTCGGCAAATTGACGCAAAAAGAGCTTCCGCCTTGGCGTCAAGGGATAATTACCTTTAAAATATATTGTGGCAGATAACAGGTAATAACGATGGCATTAATTACTGTTAAATTCAATGGTATATGGAAACTCTATGCGGGGACTGACAGGGCAGTTATAGAGGTGGATGATATCGATACAGCTCTATCGCAGATAGAAAAAAAGTTCGCTGTCAAATTTGAAGAGAAGTTAAAAGAACGTGGTGTCAAATTACAGGGGAGTATTCTTAACTATTCTTACATCGTGTTAAACGGCAAGAATGCAAAGACCCTGAAAGAACGGTCAGTTCAGGATGGAGATATCCTGGACCTGTTTGTTGCTATTCCCGGCGGATGATTTAGCCGCCGAATTAATATCATATAGGCTAAATAATGAAGATGGCCACGAATTGACCCTTTTCGCAAATCGGCGATAACAGGATATCAGTTTGGTTATGGGATGTACGAAACTCACTGAATGATGAAAATTGAGTTATTCCAATATGCCATGTACGCTTACAGGAGATTGACGTCCCATTCCTTTGCGCATATAATTCCCATTATACAAATTAAGGGAGGTATGGTATGGCTTTATTCGGATCAATAGAATGGGCAACGGCATTCATGGAAGCAGTCAATGCCAGCAAAGCGTATGAGGATGCGGCCAAGACCTGGGAAGGCGACTTCTATTTCATTATCGAGCCGGGCGGGGCGGTCAAGGAGCCTGGTTACCAGTACATTGACCTCTGGCACGGCAAATGCCGCAAAGTGGATGTCGTCACCACGGCAACCAAGGATAAATACAAGCCAGAATTCGTTTTGTCGGCCAGCGTATCAACCTGGCGGAAAGTGGCAGAGAAAAAGGTTGACCCCATCCAGGCTATCGTCACCCGGCAGCTCAAACTGCAGGGTAATATGGGTAAGGTGATGCGCGCTGTCAAAGCTGCACAGGAACTTGTCAACTGCGTTACGCAGGTCAAGACTGAATACCCCGAATAACGATAAACCGGATCTGTAAGATATAACAGGGTACTTAAAGGAGGGTTGCCATGCAGTTTTTCGGCGTTCCATTCACTGCTTTCGGGGACGATTCCCTTCAATACCTGAATACCATCCTGGGTAAACGCGCTTTAATTGTCACAGATAAGAATATAGTCAAGCTTGGCCTCATCGGCCTGATCGGTGCAGAACTGAAACAGGCTAATATAGATTACATGGTTTTCGATGAGGTTGAACCTGATCCGTCGATTCAGACCGTGATGAAATCCACCGCGATAGCGAAGGATTATAAGCCGGATTGGATAATCGGCGTAGGTGGCGGGTCAAGCATGGATACGTCCAAGTCTACGCTGGTCTGCTATGCCGCCAATATAACCCCGCTGGATATGTCTCCTTCCGATTTTTACAACCTCAGGGCCACAGCCAAATTGATCTGCATACCCACCACCAGCGGCACCGGCTCGGAGGCCACCTGGGCCATCGTGTTGACGGATACTGAAAACGAGCGGAAAGTGGGGTTGGGTTCCTACGAAACCCTGCCGGATATTGCAATACTGGATCCGCGCATGGTTATGAGCATGCCACCCCAGATTACCGGTGATACCGGCATGGACGCGCTTTGCCATGCTATCGAAGGGTATGTTGCCACTTGGCGCAGCATATTCACGGATGGTCCGGGCCTGGTAGCAATAAAGGTCGTATTTGAAAACCTCAAGAAGGCTTTCGATAATGGCAAGGATGAGGATGCCCGCAAAATGATGATGTATGCGGCCTCAATGGCCGGCACCAGCTTCGGTAACGGTATGGCCGGTCTGGGTCATAGCACCGGTCACGCTATCGGAGGACTTTTCCACATGCCGCATGGGCGCGCCGTAGGCTTATATCTGCCCTATACCATGGAATACATGGTTAACGGCTCCGAGGAGGCCAAAGCACGTTACGCAGTGATCGCCAGATTCTGCAATATCGCACAGGGCGACGATAAATCGTGTGCACTGAAGTTGATAGCCGCAGTGCGCGATCTGGCTAAAAACGTGGGGCAGCCGCTGGCAGTCAAGGATACCAACATCAAGCGTGACGCTTATATGAAAGCTATGCCGGGGCTGGTTGACCGCGCTGTAAACGAAGCCATGACCATTGCCGTTACACGGGTGCCAGATGCCGAAGAGCTGGAGAAAATGTTCGTCTGCGCTTACGATGGTAAGCCCTGCGATTTTTAAGACAAAACGAATAAAATTTGAGTTAAGGAGAGGCCACTATGAACGGCTACATGGGAAAAGTACTGGTAGTTGACCTCACAAAGCATGAGTTAAAGGATGAGCCGCTGAATGAGCAGTATGCTCGTGATTTCATCGGCGGCGGCGGCATCGCCTGCCGCTACCTGGTTGACCTGGCCAACGAGAAGACCGATCCGCTGGGACCGGACAACCCGCTTATCTTCATGGCCGGCCTGCTAACCGGTACAGGCGGACCCAGCTTCAGCCGCTGGGTAGTTGCGGCACGGTCTCCCTATACAACTTTCTACGGTGATGCCAACGGCGCAGCACACTTCGGCTCGGAACTGCGCTTCTCGGGCTATGACGGCATCATCGTCAAGGGCAAGTCGGACAAGCCGGTTTACCTTTATATCAAGGATGGCAAGCCCCAGCTGAAAGACGCCGGAAAGCTGTGGGGCAAGAATACTTACGAAACCATCGAGGCAATCCGCAAGGAATACGACGACCAGCGCACCCGCGTGGTCTGCATAGGACAGGCCGGTGAAAACCTGGCATTGCTGGCCAATATCATGACCGAGGACGGCCACTGCGCCGGGCGCGCAGGCATGGGCTGCGTGATGGGTTCCAAGAAGCTCAAGGCCATCGCGGTCAGGGGCAAGGCCAAAATACCAATGGCGGAGCCGGAGAAATTCCGCGAGTTCGCCCGCGGAGCCATGGAGGAGGTCAAGACTGGCTTTGTAACAACAGTGATGCACGAGACGGGCACCGCCGGCTGGGTGGATTCAGGCATTGCCTACGGAGATACGCCCTCCAAGTACTACACCATCGCCACCATGCCGGAGGCGACCGATATCAGCGGAGTCACGCAGGCTGAGAAATACCAGGTGGGCAATACCGCCTGCTTCGGCTGCCCGATCGGATGCCGTAAGGTGCTGCACATCAAGGAAGGCCGCTTCAAGACTGAAAAGCCGACCGAGGGGCCGGAATACGAAACGTTGATAGCCTGGGGGCCCCTGCTAATGATAGCCGATATGGGCGCCGTCAACCGTTTCAATACACTGGTGAACGGCTACGGTTTCGATAGCATTAGTGGCGGCGCCGCCGTCGGCTTCGCTTACTACCTTTATGAAAAAGGGGTCATAACCAGTAAGGATACCGGCGGTCTGGAGCTCAAATGGGGTGATATCGACGTTACGCTCAAGCTCATCGACCTGATAGCTAAAAACGAGGGCTTCGGCAAGATACTGCAGGAGGGCACCAAGCGCATGGCTGCCCGCTACAACCGCCCCGGCGAGGCCATGCAGGTCAAGGGGCTGGAAGTTCCCATGCACGACCCTCGCGCCTTCTGCTGTATGGGATTGGCCTACGCCACCAGCAATCGCGGCGCCGACCACAACAAGAGCGACGCTTACCTTGTAGAGAACGGCATGGGCAACCCCGACCTCGGGCTTAACCCAGGGGACCGCTTCGGCGACGACAAGGCCCCTATGGTAGCGCTATCGCAGGACTGGCGCTCGCTGACCGATGCCTTGGGCATCTGTCACTTCGCCATGATGTCCACAAAGTCGATTGTAGATATGATAAACGCCTCCACCGGGTGGGGAGTTGACCAAGATGCCATCCTGAAGGCAGGCGAACGCATCTTCCAGCTTATGCGCGCCACCACGTGCATGTTTGGAGTTACGCCGAAAGATGATCAGTTGCCGGAGATTGCCATGCGACCCATAGTAGATAGTGGGCAGGAGGGACATGTTCCTAACATGTCTAAGATGATGCCCGAGTATTATGAAATTCGCGGATGGGATTCAAACACTGGCAAGCCGACCAGATCGCGTATGGAGACGCTAGGCATGAATGAGCTTGTCCGGACATTCGCAATAAGATAAATTCAGCCGCATAGTGCGATTTGGCTTCATCAGCCCGGTATCCCTAACCAAAGAGATTGCTTCGCTTTGCTCGCAATGACAGGGTTCCTGAATTGTCATTGCGAGGTACAGGGTGCCGTAGAGGAAAAACACGTCATTGCGAGGCACGCAGTGCCGTGGCAATCCTTTAATTCGAAGAATGCTGCCTGAACCCTACAGATTGCTTCGCTTCGCTCGCAATGACGGGTTAAATCGCTTTGCTCGCAATGACGGGTTAAATCGCCGCCGGCCCAATGACCGGTTTCCTGAATTGTCATTGCGAGGCACGCAGTGCCGTGGCAATCCTTTAATTCGAAGGGTGGTGCCTGAACCCTACAGATTGCTTCGCTTCGCTCGCAATGACGGGTTAAATCGCTGCCGGCCCAATGACCGGTTTCCTGAATTGTCATTGCGAGGCACAGGGTGCCGTGGAAGGAAAACACGTCATTGCGAGGCACGCAGTGCCGTGGCAATCCCTCAATTCGAAGACTGAAGCCCTGCGGGGAAACCCTAAACTCCAAACACTAAATACTAAATAAACTCAAAGACATTTGGGTTTTGAGCTTAGGACTTGTTTAGAGCTTAGAATTTAGTATTTAGAGTTTTTCCTGTCGCCGCCTTAATAAAATATTAACATTCTATTGATATCCTGAATCAATTGGGCTCAGATATGGGCCGTTATTTATAAAGGAAGAGCCAAGATACATGCCTTCGGGAAAATTGCAGACGCCGCCAGAATTGCTATAATGATAAGCGTTTTGAAGAGACGGGATTCCGCAGATATAAGCGGCTATTCTTCCTCATCCGGGTATAATAATTGTAAATATTCTTCTTTTAATGCAACCGAAATACTGTATTCAACGTTAAGAAATAGAAACCCTGAACATGCGTAAATTAATTAAAACTTCTCTGATCGTCCTGTTAGCCTGCCTGTCGGTACTTTCCGTTATAAGCTGCTCGGCTGCCAAGCCGGCGGCTGCGGCCAGGACGCGGACAGTGACAGTGAAGCGCGGCGACCTGGCTATCAACGTCAGCGTGGACGGCAACCTGAACATGCCCAATGAGTACGACCTGCGCTTCGGCGCCCCCGGCCAGGTCGAAAACATTACCGTGCAGGACGGGGACACGGTCAAGGCCGGCGAGATACTGGCCACGCTGGACGATAAGACCGAGCGCCAGGGCCTCGAGACCGCCAGCAACACACTGCAGCAGACCCTGAGCAGCCTCTACGAGACCATTCCGCTCACCCCGCAGGTGTCGGGATATGTTTATACTCCAACTATACCTCCTCCAAACTATCCAAATGATACACTTCCTCCTAATTCTCCATATATACTGCTGCCTCCTGCACCTCCAAATAGCCCAAATCCTCCACCTCCTCCTGTTATAGAGCCGCCAAGTGCACAATACCCTTCAGGGCGGACATGGGAATCTGTTCTTGCAACCCCCAACCCACCCACCTATTTCGGCCCTGCCTGCACTCTGGAGGCTCTAAACTGGGCGCAGACTGAGATCTACAACGCTTATTCTCTGGTCTACAGCGACAACTATACGATGGCAGCTTCACAGTTGAACATGGCCGCCGCCGATTTGGAGTCGTGCGCCCGCATACTGCAGGACACGGTGGACAACCCGCAGTCCGGCCTGGGCAACACGGCGCACTATATGACGGATAACAACACCTGGCCCTTCCTGCTGAACAACATTCAGAACGGCGCAACCTCCAACATATTGGACGTGCGCAGGACCATAGCCCTGCTCAGGCAGAGGGAGGCGGATGTACAGCAAATCCAGGGCTCGATCTCCGACAATGGTACGGCCGCGGCCGGGCCGCTCTTCCATGACCTCTTCAGCCAGCTGCAAACCACATCCTCGGCGGTTTACAGCTACGTCTATCCCAATTTTATCAAGGCCTATTACACCTATCCCTGGCCCTTCCAGGATATAAGCAGCTATTTTTACGGCAAGGCGCAGGACAGCCTGAATAACACGCTCGATTCCTCCCAGACGGGAGAGATCAACTCGCTCAAATTCTATGAGAACCTGGCCCTGGGCCGGCATTACATGGAGCTGGCCAACTCCTTCCTGGGCAGCAACGAGATAGACCTGCAGCACGGCCTGAGCCAGCCGGCTGAGCAGAACTTCAAGGTGAACCTGTCCAAGAACGCCGTGGCGCTGGAAAATTCCAACCAGGCCCTGCTCAACAGCATCATCATCGCCCCGGTCGACGGCATCGTCGTCAGCGTGGGCATAAAAGACAACGACCAGCTCTCCGCCCAGACCTACTCGTCGGTCTCAGCCTTCCTGGTGGTCGATACCTCCGACATTGAGTTCAAGGGCCTGGTGGATGAGATCGACATCCCCAAGGTCAAGACAGGGCAGAAGGTAACAATCTCGGTGGACGCCGTGCCCAACAAGACCTTCACCGGCGTGGTCAGCTTCATATCCCCCTACGGCAACACGGTGGGCAATGTCGTAAAATACAACGTCACGATATTGCTCGACCCCAGCAACGTGGCCCTCAAGGGCGGGCTGAGCGCCACCGCCGATATAGCGGTTGATTCACTTAAGGATGTGCTGCTGGTGCCCGTCAGCGCGCTGAATACCACAGCCGCCGGCTCAACCGTCACCCTGGTAGATCCTAATACAGGCGCCACCTCGGTAAAGAAAGTCACCCTGGGCATTCAGAACCTGCAATATGCCCAGGTAACGTCCGGCCTGAAAGAGGGCGACCAGATAATCATAACCCTGAAAAGCAGCTCCCCCGTTATAACGGGCTTACCCTCCCCCGGCCAGCAAAGTACACAGCAGTCCGGCGGTGGAGGCGGCGGGCCCCCTCCCCGTTAAAGCGTGAGACAACAGGTAATATGAAATGAAAATAAGGATAATAACCATAATCATAACGGGCATGGCCCTGGCTGCCATGCTCCTGGGAGGCTGCAACAAAAGCTCAGAGAATACAACGAGCACAATCTACGATATCAAGAAAGGTGAGTTCGACATCGTGGTATCGTCGGACGGCAACCTCAATACGCCCAATACCTATAACCTGGCCTTCGGCACCAACGGCATTATCAATAATATACTGGTGAACGAGGGCGACCAGGTACATGCGGGGGCGATGCTGGCCTTCCTGGACGATACCAGCGAGGTAAACGGCGTCGAGACGGCCCTTTACAACCTGCAAAATACCGTCAATACTCAGAATGTGAGCGGGGGCAGTGTCAACTGCAACGTGGTGGTGCCCTACAGCTATCCCGATATGAGCTCGCAGCTCATCTTCGAGGAAGCGCAGAATGACATGGCCAGCTGCCTGGCCTATTATCAGACAGGTGACTATAAGGACGCCGGCTACCAGCTCGCCCAGACCTATTTCGATATCGACGTCTGCTGGGACGTTATAGATTCACGCATCAACAGCCAGCAATACGGCGGCATGCTGACCAATTCACCTTATTTAGGCGTTAATAATTTGAGCCCCACGGATACCACCGCCGCCAATGATAAGATGGTCATCGACTACCTGAAACAGTTCCAGGCAAGGCTGCTGAATATATCGGCGCTGTTCATGCACGGCAATTACAGCGAGCTCAACAGCGAGCTTCCTGCCGCACAGCAGGAGATGCTGACGGGCTACGCCCTGGTCAAGAGCACGGTCTACCTGCACGACAAGGCCGCCTTCACCTATACCGATACGCCCACCAGCCGCGATTTCCTGCTGCTGGCAGACCGCAGGCTGGAGGAGCTCGACAAATACCTGGCCGACAATGGAACGGACCCGGTGGAGATAACCAAGAAGCTTTTCATCGCCCGCCAGAGCCTGTCCGTCGGCAGCGATATGCTGGATACCCAGAAGCTGTTCTTCAGCTGGGACGGTTTTAACTGGAAGACGCTCCAGCAGTACAACCTGCAGTTGCAGGCCAATGAGATCGCCCTGCAGCAGGCCAAACAGCAAATTATGAACACGGTCATCCTGGCCCCTTCGGACGGCGTCATCACGTCGGTCAACCTCAAAATCGACGCGGTCCTCTCGGCCATAGATTTCGCCTCACGGCCGGCGGTTCAACTGGTAGATACCAGCACCATTGAGTTCGACGGGCTTATCGATGAGATCGATATCATGAATATCCAGAAGGGGCAGCACGCCGATATAACCGTGGATGCCGTGCCGGGCAAGGTATACTCAGGCACAATAACCTTTATCTCTCCCTACTCGGACATTTCTTCCACCACCGTCGTAAAGTTCGACGTGAAAATCCAGCTCGACCAACCGGCGCCCGAGCTCAAGGGCGGCATGAGCGCCACGGCCACCATCAAGACCTACAGCAATCCCGATGCCTTGCTGTTGCCTGTGCCGGCTATTGCTTACACGTCCACGGAACAGCCCTACGTGGCCCTGGTGGATAATACTACAGGCAAGGCGGTGTACAGGCCGGTCACCCTGGGAAAACAGAACTTCCAGGACGCTGAAGTGCTGTCGGGACTGCAGGAAGGCGATAGGGTCATGCCTGCCAGCGCCAACGCGGTAACACCTCCCATCGCACCCACCCGGGCCGGCGGGGGTGGACTGCCCGGATTGGGCGGCGGCGGGCTGCGTGTGCCGGGCGGCGGCGGCGGATTTGGCGGTGGCGGAGGCGGAGGTGGGGGAGGCGGCGCCAGCAGGGGAGGCACAGGGAGATAGAGGCTCGGCCGGTTTAGAAAAATAATTCAAATTTACTAAAATATTACTGCCATGAAAATGATAGAGCTGCAAAATTTGAGCAAGATCTATGACCTGGGTGAAGTAAAGGTCACGGGGCTGGACAATGTATCCTTCAGCTGCGAAGCGGGCGAGATGGTCTCCATTATGGGGCCATCCGGCTCGGGAAAGTCGACCATGATGAACATCCTGGGCTGCCTGGACAGGCCGACCTCCGGCACTTACCTGCTGGACGGCGACGACGTCTCCAAGCTGTCCGACGATCAGCTAGCCAGGGTCAGGAACAAAAAGCTGGGCTTCGTATTTCAGTCCTATAACCTGCTGCCCAAAATCGACGCCCTGGCTAATGTGGAGCTGCCGCTGATCTATTCGGGGCAGGACCACAGGCATGAGCGCGCCAGGAAGGCACTGGAAGCGGTCGGCATATCCAATAGGGCACGTCACCTCCCTCCCGAGATGTCGGGCGGTGAGAAGCAGCGTGTTGCCATAGCCCGCGCGCTGATAAACGATCCGGTCGTGATACTGGCCGACGAGCCGACCGGCAACCTCGATACCACCACCAGCCACAGCATCATGACCCTGCTGACCGACCTCAATAAAAAAGGCATTACGATTGTTATCGTAACCCATGAGGAAGATATAGCGGCCTATACTCAGAGGACCATCCACGTGAGGGACGGCAAAATCACGGAGGACAACGTGAGATGAGCATCTGGGAAAGCATCAACACTGCGTTAAAGTCCATCTTTGCCAACAAAATGCGCTCCTCGCTGACCATGCTGGGCATGGTCATCGGCGTCTGCGCCGTGGTGCTGCTGGTAGCACTGGGCCAGGGGTTCCAGACCAGCATTACCAACACGTTCAATAACCTGGGCGCCTACGCGCTGTACGTATCGACCTCCTCCGACAAGACGCTGACGACCGTACGGCCACTTACGCTGGACGATGCCACCGCGCTGACCGATAAGGCGCTGGCCCCTGCCATAGGTATAGTGTCGCCGACAATCAATAAGACTGTAACCGTGCAGAACGGGAATAATAGCGACACTGTGCCGGCCACGGGCATACTTCCGATCATAACGCAGATCAAAACCTACAATATAGATATGGGGCGGTTCATAACCGACCAGGATGTGGCCAACAGGGCCAGTGTGGTGGTGCTGGGATGGCAGACGGAGCAGGACCTGTTCGCCGGCCAGGACCCGAGCGGCCAGACCGTCCGCGTAGCCGGTCAGAAATTTCAGGTTGTCGGCAGTATCCAGAAGCTGGGCGGCATGACCGGCGATGGCTATATCTTGATGCCGCTGAGCACCATGCAGTCCAAACTGGTAGGCGGCACTAACATACAGATGATCGCCGTCAAAGCCGTAAGCACCGACCAGGTGGACAACGCCATAGCCGAGATAACCTCAATTTTGAACGCCCGTCACTACATCAGGCCGGGCGCCACATCCGATTTCACCATCCGGGATATGCGTGAGACACTTAATAGTATGCTTTCCACCCTGGCGGGTTTCTCGCTCTTCATGGGCGCCGTGGGCGCCATATCGCTCATCGTGGGCGGCATCGGCATTATGAATATCATGCTGGTCTCGGTGACAGAACGCACGCGCGAGATCGGAATACGCAAAGCCATCGGCGCCAAGCGCCGCGATATACTGCTGCAGTTCCTTATTGAGGCGGCCGCTTTGAGCCTGACCGGGGGGCTGGTGGGCCTGGCGCTGGCCATGGCCGCCGCTACGGGCATGGGTCATGTCACTATAGGCCAGGCTTCGGTTGTGCCCCAGATATCGGCCAGCATCGTCATCATCGCGCTGGGCGTATCGATAGGAACGGGCCTGCTCTCCGGCACCTACCCCGCTTTCAGGGCCGCACAGCTGGACCCCATAGAATCGCTCAGGCACGAGTAAAAGAGTAAATTCTAAGCTCTAAGCCCTAAACCCCAAACAAGTTCCAAACTCAAAATTCAATTATTTGAATTTAGGGATTTGTAGTGGACGGGTTTAATATTTAGACTTCGCAATTATCCCCTCAAGGCAAACATAGAATAAATTAAGTAGGCTAATCCTAAAGTCACAAAAATAATACCGTACCATTTCATAAATTTAGCTCTACTCTGTTTTTTCTGTTCTGGAGCTGCCAGATAATTACCTAGATAGGTCATCACTGCTCCGATACCAATCACGACTAATGCTATGCCTATCAATATTAACCGATAGATTATATTCGTATCCATCCTGATTGCCTCCTCCTTTAGAATTAGGTCACACAAAAGCGCCCGCAGATAGAATTTAGGTTTTAGGGGTTTGACTGAGCGTCGTAAGGTCGGCGTTGGCTTTTTGAATGAGCGTATCGTCGCTGGACAGCTTGAGCACCGTCTGCAAGTCGGCAATTGCCAGGTCGTTCTCCTTCAGGCCGCGGTAAGCCAGGCTGCGGTTGTAATAAAAGCTTGCCTGGGTTGGATCGAGCCCGATGGCTTTGTCGGCGTCGGCCAGGGACTGGTCGTATTTCCGGTTTTTATAGTAAGAGTAAGCCAGTTCGCTGTAGGCCGGGGCGAAATTGTCCATCAGAGAGAGAGCTTTGTTGAGGTCAAAGATAGCCAGGCTGAACTGCCACTGGTCGTTATAAAACCGTCCCCGTTCATAATAAGCCTTGTAATAATTGGGGGCTGTTTGAACTGCACTGGTGAGGTCCTTAATGGCATAGGGCATTAGCCTCTTTCCCCAGTAAAACCAGGCCCGTGCTATATAGGCATCGGCCAGCTTTTCCCCGGCGGCTTCCGTGGGAGAGTCGGCCAGCGCGGAGCGTGCACTTGCTATGGCCTGGTCGTAAGAGTCGGAATTCAAAACCACAGCGTAATTGCCGGCGGCGGCCTGGTCGGCCTGTGTTTGAACATTGCTCTGGCTAACCTGGCCCTGGGCCGCAGTGGAAGCAGCCGGGCCTGGCGCAGACTGCCCGGCGGGACCCGCTGGCTGCTGCGGTGCAGCGGTACAGGCCGCAAGCATACTTGCCAGCATCGAAAGGGCAGCAAAACAAATTATGGCGCTGTGGGTTTTTAATTTCATAGGTGTTGATCCGTCAGTTAAATTTGCACTATATTATACGTTTAAAACGTTTAAGGTGAAAATATTAACCGGATAGCAGCAATGTAAGGTGAAAAATGAAGGGTTCGAAGCAGAACCTTAATATCCGCTCGGCCTTTTTCTGCGGATATAAAAGATTCCAAAAATCAAGGCTGATAAAATCAATGCCGCGCTTATATACAGGATAAGGTTGGGATCGGTGAACTGGTCGACCTCGAAGCTGCCGGCCGCTATGCTGCCTACGTAGACGGAGTAGGTGCCGGGCTCATCGCGGCTGACGATGAACTTTACCGGCGTGCTGCTGCCGCTGGAAAGCGTGACGCCCTGGTGGGCCTCTTCCTGGCCGTTGACGTAGAGCTTGATCCGGCTTGAGCCGTCGGCCGTGCCCTTGTTAACTACATTGGCAGTGACGGTAACAGGTGCGCCCGGGCCTACTTTGGCACTGGAAAGCGAGATGTTCTCGACTGTGATATTGGATATGGGCGCTGGACCCTGAGGCACCGTGGGAACCCCTCCTCCTGAGGACGAATGAGATGGGCTGGTGCTGATCAAGGATGTAGGCTGTGTGGGTGCGAGGGGTGCGAGAGGTGCAGCCACTACCGTAAAGCCACCTATCCTGGTGCCTGTCCCATCATGCGTGGTCACTGAAACGTCCCTGAGGCCCGTCGCAGCTCCGGCGGCGATGGTGATAGTAGCCGTTAACTGCGTAGCACTACTCACGGTGTAGCTGTTGGTGGTAATGCCGGCACCAAAGCTGACGGCCGTGGCTCCAGTGAAGTTGGTGCCGGTTATAATGACGTTATTCAGAGTCTGCCCCTGTTTGCCCGAATTGGGATTGACCGAGGTCACAAGCGGGCGGTTGTTGAAAGCATAGAATTTGCCGTCATAAGAGCCGATATAGACGGTGCCGTCGCTCCCGATGGCGGCCGAACCATATATTGCGTCACCTGCCGTATATTCCCACTTCAATACCGCCGTGTTGTGGACCTTGTCATCGAAGACGGCGTAGACCTTGTCGTAAACGTCGCCAATGTAAATGGTGCCGTCATTGCCGATTACAGGTGAAGAGCTGGCGATATCGCCGCTGCCATAGCTCCATCTGGGGTTGCCAGCCGGGTTTAAGGCAAATAATATATAGGGACCATATTCGCAACCCACATAGATGGTGCCATCGGTGCCTATCGCCGGCGTGGATTCAACCGTGCCTTCGGTATCAAAGCGCCATTTCTGAACGGCGTTGGTGACGTTGTCGGTGATCGCGTATACATAGCCGTAATCTGAACCGATATAGATCGTGCCGTCACCGCCTATCGACGGGGGCGAGGATCTCAGACTGCCCGAAGCAAGGAAACTCCACTTCAAAATTGCGTTCGTAGTGTTGTCAGTCAGGGCAAACAAAGTGTCGTAAACACTGCCGATGTAGATCGTACCGCCGTTGCCTATGGCCGGAGCGGTATGGAGAAGTTGGCCCGTGCCGTAAGTCCACTTCACGCTTCCGGAGCTCCCATTATCCCTGAAGGCATACAGCAATCCTGCCCCGCCACTGCCGCTCTGACCGCAATAGATTGTACCGTCGTTACCAATCACAGGTGAACCATTAAGGTCCAGTGCCGAGCAGAACCATTTACGGGTGCCATCCGGGGTGTAGGCGTAGAGCCCATATATTCCGGCTATATAAATCGTACCGTCGCTGCCGATGGCGGGGGCGCCGTCGACACTGTCCGTGTTCTTGGCCCACTTGACGATGCCGTCCGGATTAAAGGCATAGAGCTTGCAATTGTAGTCGTACGAATTTACGTAGATCGTGCCGTCGCTGCCGATGGCGGCGCTGCCCCTGATGAGAGAGCTGGTACCGTAGGCCCACCTGGTTGTGTTATCCTGCGCGGCCAGGTAAGGGCTTAAGCCGGTGTGCCTCTGGTCATGCTGGAACATGGGCCAGGGCGTATTGGCCAGGGCAGCCAGGTATTTTTCGGGATAAGCCGCCATGCCCGATTGGATGGCTAATACAGGCAGGGCATAGCCTGCGATGACTGCTAAAATTATGGCAACCGGCAATGCAAAGCGGGATAAATATCGGAGTGTCTGTTTAACTCTCAATTGCATCGTTCTCTACCGGTTGACTTAATACGGATATATCCTTACCAGCACCCATGCCCCATATTTCTGACTATTAAATCATTGGGGATTATATACTTGACAAAGGTTCAGGCAGTGGTAGAATAGGGTGGTGGATTCCAATACATCTACTGCTATCTCAATTTTGTCGCCCTTGCTTGGAGTCGGCTGTCTCCTTGTTGGGTTTTTAGGAGCGAAACTCTTGAAACACCCTATTATACAAGCAGTAGCGATTGGAATAGGAGCATTCCTTGTTATTTTTCCTTTAAGCAGTCTACTCTATATATTTCTCAACAAATTTGAGCCGAATTATCTTATCTTCGCAATTATATGTTTAGTGGCAAGTATAGCACTTGCCGTTTTATGTTATGTTAAAGTTTTTAAGCATGAGCAAGAATTGAATCAACCGAACCTCAAAAGCACATTGCACCATTTACAAGATACTAAGTTCACAATCAAACGCAAAGAACTGACTTTAGCTTATATACTAGTCCAACTTCAGAAAACGCTTGTACTACATAGTTTGACTGAAGGAGAAGCTATAGATGCGCTTGATAGTGCAATACCCAATACACCTCCGGCAGTAAAAGACTATATAGACCCCACACAATATATTAGTTGTCCATATTGTGGGGCTTTATGCACAATAATTGGTGGGCCGAATTCAGGTGAATTTGATTGTCCCAAAGATGGTCGTGATAATGTATTCCAAATATTTAAGCGTTTAGCTGAAGGGGCTAAATCAATATTCGCAGAATTGTCACTCCAACAAATAGTTACTTTACAATTGATGCGGCGGGCACGTGGCGATATAGAGTGTTATGCCTTGACCGATTTTGGGAAGCAGGTCATTTACCAATTAAACGCAAATGAAAACTCAAAAATAGAAAATAAGAAAATCCCAAAGATAACATGGATAATAGCAGGAGTATTTGGTTTGTTATTATTGGGAATCATAATATATTTCCTACCATCCGTAATTCATCAACAAATTTCATCTTCTACTAATGGAGTCTTTAAACTGAAGATTTTTGATAGCAAGGTAGTTACCGTAGAAATTAAGAATGGAATTGCTTCTGTGCCAGTATCTTACGGTCCTAGTCCTGGCTTCACACAGTTATCATTTATGCCAATTTATCCAAATATCCTCGTTGTACGAACAGAGCTTGATGCATATCCTTGGAGACAGATTCAATCTTTGCAATTAGAAATAGAGGGGCAGTCAAAACCGATACGTATGCCATCAGCAGAATTTTATCCAGCTAATGGCTTATCGCCAGTTGGAGCATATTTTGAATACGAAAGGTATGGATTGAGCCCAGGTCATTATGATGCAAAACTGATTTTGATGTCTGAGAATAATACCGAATTCCCCTCAGACGTATTCCCTGTGGACATTCCCAACCCATGAGAAGAAAATGAACAAATACAAAATGATTGTAAAACAATTCTACAAATACACTCACTACTTGGTGAGTTCCTTATATTCAAGGTTATCAGATTTGATTAACTTCAAAAGCGTATCCCTGAACAAATACGGATTCTCACGATTGTTGAATCTCCACTCTAGCTCATCAAGGTAAGCATCAAGATGTTTTGCAGAGACTTTATGATAGGAACCCATAACCGATCTCTTAAAGAGACTGAACACGTTCTCAATAGAATTTGTGTTGACATTACCACGTACCCATTCATCAGCACTATGGTTGACGGTCTCATGTTTCGCATCGTCTATGCCATTGTACGCAGGGAAATCGTCAGTGTAAATAGCTTTTGTATCCGATGCAACATGGCTCTTAATAAAATTGCGAAGCGTTTCTTTTTCACGATTGTCGATCTTCTGAAGCCTTGCTTCGCCATCACGTTCAACCGCTCCGATAGCAACAACCTTGTTACCCTTGTAACCATGCCCGACGTGCTCACGCTTGCCGCCTACCCACGTTTCATCAACTTCCACGATGCCATCAAGCATCTTGGGATTCTGTTCCATCATGGCATTTCTAATTCTATGACACAGATACCAGGCTGTCTTATAGGATACGTTAAGCGTTCGTTTCATCTGGTTAGCAGAGATTCCCTTTTTAGATTCGACCATCAGATAGATAGCTACGAACCATTTAGGAAGTGGCAAATGTGTATCGTGGAAAATAGTGCCAGTCATTACGGAGAACTGATAATCGCATGAATTACACTCATAAATATGATGCGTCTTTAATCGGGATATGCTCTTTGATTCGCAATGAGGGCAGATTACGCCATTATGCCACCGGAGGGCTTCAAGGGCATCTCTGCATTCGTCCTCTGTGCCGAACTCTTCCATTAGCTTCATTATGTTCATGTCTTGCTTTGTTGTCTGTTTCTTGTTTCTCATTGGAGAACTCCTATGCCTAAAAGTAAAAAGCATCCTAAAGATATGACGACTGAGGAACTAGCGAAAAAGGTATTTCCCAAGAAAGTACTAGAGTTTCTAAAGAAGATAGCTCATGAGAAGGATGATAAACCAAATGAATCTTCATAATTCATATGATAACACACTCAATACCCTTTGTCAAGTATATAATCCCCAAATCATTTATACATAAGACATGTCAATTTCCTTCGCGCAGCTAACATTAGAAAAATAGCTCTTAGCTTGACTCGCCGGGCCTTTCCTGATAAATTTGTGGCAATCGAATATTTACTAGGGGAGCTGGAAAGCTGAGAGCCCCGCTGATACGGGACGACCCTTATGACCTGATCTCGGTAATGCGAGCGTAGGGAAGTTACAAACCAGAGGTTCTCCAGCTTCTGGTTGTTTTTTTGCAGATTACTTGCGGAGGTGATCAACATGACTGAGATGCCTGAGATCGGGAAAATCTCGCCGGACGTTTTTGAGAAGATCATCTTGCCCTTCCTGGGGGCCAAAGATAAAAACGTGCTGGTCGGTCCTCAAAACGGCGTGGACGTGGGCATAATCGAAATCGGGGGCAGGGCCGTATCCTTCACCACCGACCCGGTTTTTATTGTCCCCGAGTACGGCTGGGAGCGGGCGGCCTGGTTCGCCATACATATAATAGCCTCGGATTCGGCCACCAGCGGGCTGCGGCCGCGCTACCTGTCCATAGACCTGAACTTGCCCATGGAGATGACCGGCGCTCAACTGGAGACGGTCTGGCAGACCATGCACAGGGAATGTCAAAAACTCGGCATAGCCGTCATCACCGGCCATACCGGCAGATATGAGAATTGCCATTATCCCATGGTGGGGGGAGCGACCATGGTCGGCACTGGAGAGATAGATAAGTACGTTACGCCCGGGCTGGCCCGCGCCGGCGACAAGATCATCATTACCAAGGGGCCGGCCATCGAGGCTTCCGGCATATTCGCCACCATGTTCCCCCAACTCCTCAAAAAAGAATTCGGAGCCGCTTTCAGCCGTAAGGCGCAGGAAATTTTCTTCAAGATGTCGGTGGTGCAGGATGCCATGACGGCCGTAAGTGTGGGCATCCGTGACAACGGCGTGACGGCCATGCACGATGCGACCGAATGCGGGATCTGGGGCGGGCTTTTCGAAATTGCGCAGGCGGCCGGGCTGGGCGTTACCGTGGACAAGGATAGCATCGTTATCGAGGACTGCGTGACGGAGATATGCGGTTATTTCGGCATCGACCCCTATTCTTCGATCAGCGAAGGCACGCTGATCATCGCCTGCCGCCCGCACAAGGCACAGGACATATTAAATGCCCTGCACAAAAAGAGTATCAAGGCTTCCATCGCCGGAGAATTGACCGAGCCGTCGACGGGGATGATACTCATCAAGGAGGGCAGGCACGGCCAACTGGCGCACCCGATTGTCGACCCCTTCTGGCGCGCTTTCTACGACGCGCTGGCACGGGAAAATTGACGTATCTTCGTATATGTTCTAAGGCCCAAACCGCCGTCGGAAAGCGTCCCAAAAAATCCATCGTAGCTTCAATATGAAAATTTTTTTAAAATTTTTGCCAAAAATACTTGACAGGCTTTTTTATTAATGCTATAAAAAACGAAAGAGTAAAAAAAATACGATTGCACCAAATAGGAAAATTTTTAAGCGTTTTAAGGAGGCATAGCCCAAGTGGCGCAAACGACTTCGACAAAACAAAAGGACATATTTGATCTCTCTGCAGAAGAGGAACCTCCAGGCCATCCTGCAACTGAAGTAGAAGAGCCTCCAAGCTTGCGCCTGCTGAAGAACAGGCAACGGTTTTTCAGCAGCGTAAAAGACGAACAGTGGAACGACTGGAAATGGCAGTTCCGCAACCGCATAACCAGTATTGAACAACTCTGTAAATTAACACCCCTGCCCATACGCGACCAGATAAACATGCAACTGGTCACCGAAAAATTCCCCATCTCGATTACCCCTTATTATTTCTGCTTAATCAATCAGGACGACCCATATGATCCCATCCGCAGGCAGTCCATGCCTGACTTCGATGAGATCGCCCTGGCCGGCATCCTATCCGAAGACCCGCTGGAGGAGGAAAGGGATTCCGTCCTGCCGGGCATGGTACACCGTTACCCGGACCGCGTCCTTATGGTCGTAACCGACATCTGTCCCATGTTCTGCCGTCACTGCACACGCAAGCGCGAGTGGCGGCACGGCCGCTGGGTAAGGTCTCCCGAGCAGATCGACCGCATGATGGATTATATCCGCAGCAACCCGGCCATCAGGGATGTGATCATCTCCGGCGGAGACCCCCTGACGCTGTCCACCAAACACCTTGAAAACATACTGCAGAAAATACGTGGAATAGGGCATGTCGACATTATCCGCATCGGCAGCCGTGTGCCCGTGGTAATGCCGCAGCGCATTGACGACGAGCTTTGCGAAATGCTGGCCCGCTATGGGGCGGTCTGGATAAACACACATTTTAACCACGCTAACGAGCTGACGGACGAAGCCATGGCAGCCTGCGACCGCATTTTACGGCACGGCATCCCGGTCAATAACCAGTCGGTGCTGCTGGCCGGTGTCAACGATTCCGTGGAAAAACAACTTGACCTGTGCCACGGCCTGCTCAAAGCCAGGATAAGGCCCTACTACCTTTTCCAGGCGGACGAGGTGGAGGGCACGGAACACCTGCGCACCACCGTAGAAAAAGGCTTGAAGATTATCGAGGGCATGCGGGGCCATACCTCCGGGCTGGCTGTGCCGACCTATGTAATCGACCTCCCCGGCGGCGGCGGCAAAGTTCCGCTGCAGGCCAATTACCTGCTGTCAAGAAGCGAGGGCCGGCTGGCCTTCAGGAACTACCTGGGCAAAATCTACACTTATCACAATCCCAAATCTCCGGCTGCTGCCGGCGGAAGGAACGGGCGCCGCAAGGCCAATGACCTTCAGATGGCGCTGCCGGACCTGGTGGCTGCGTAAAAGAACAGCATGAGAATCGGCCTGACTTATGACTTGAAGGAAGACATCGAGCCAGGCCGGGAAACCACTGAAGACGCCCTCGAAGAATATGATTCCATCGAAGTTATAAATGCCATCTCGGGCGCCCTGCGCGCCTTGGGGCATACCACTGTCCGCCTGGGCGGCGGCCGGCAATTCCTGCAAAAGATACTTAAAACCAGGGTAGATTTCGTCTTTAACATCGCCGAGGGCAGGGGCTCCCAGCGCAGCCGCGAAGCCCAGGTCCCGGCCGTGCTGGAAATGCTGGGCATCCCCTACTCCGGCTCGGACCCCCAGACCCTGGCCGTGACCCTCGATAAACCCCTTGCAAAACAGCTCTTACAGGCCGCTGGCGTGCCCACGCCATCCTTCCATGTCATCTACTCCCCGCATGACCTGAAAGCCCTGCCAGACAGCAAAATACCGTTGCCGGCGTTTATCAAGCCCGCCTGGGAGGGCTCCAGCAAGGGCATACGCCTTACATCCAGGGCAGATACCGCCGCCAGGGCCAGGGCGGTGGCACGCAAGCTGTTGAAAGATTATTCCCAGCCCGTGCTCATAGAGAAATATATAGAGGGTGATGAGGTTACCGTGGGCATGGTGGGAAATTCGCCCTCTTCCATAGTAGGCATCATGCGGGTCCTGCCCAAAAAGAAATTCAAAACCTTCGTTTATTCGCTGGAGGTTAAGAGAGACTGGCGCAAGCTGGTCGAGTACGAGTGCCCGGCGAAATTGAACAAATCTACCATCAAGCGTATAACCGACGCCAGTCTGACCGCCTACCGGGCCCTGGGCTGCCGCGACTTCTCCAGGGCCGACTTCCGCGTTGGGCTTGACGGCATACCTTACCTGCTGGAAGTAAATCCTCTGCCCGGCCTCAACCCTTCGTCGGGCGATCTTCCCATAATGTCATATAAAATGGGCTGGGTGTATAATGCCCTCATCAGGGCCGTATTTGAAGCTGCTCTAGCAAGATATTCTTGATGCCGTTGAAAGTAGCAATTATCTATAACGACCCCTTCGCAGACTCACCAGCCGAGATTGGCGAAAGCGAAGCTATTGTCGGTGTGCTGGAAGAAGTGGTGTCGGTAAAAAAAGCGCTGATCGAACTGGGACATCAGGTACAGCAGGTGGCGTTGCGCAAACCGCTGGAAACAGTCAAGCAAACCATAAGTGATATCAAGGCGGACCTCATATTCAACCTCTTCGAAGGGTTCGATGATGATCCCAATACTGAGCCGCTGGTGACCCATATGATGGAGGAGATCGGCATCCCCTTCACCGGCAATTCATCATCGGTGCTGGCGCTTACGCTGGATAAATTTAAAATGAAGCGGGTGCTGCAAAAGGCCAATGTAGCCTCGCCGCCGGCCCAGGTGCTGACACCCCATGACATACTGACGTTTGCACTCAACTTCCCCTGCGTAGTCAAGCCCAAAGACGAAGACGCCAGCCATGGGCTTACCAGGGCCAGCATTGTGAATAATATGGAGCAGCTATTCGAACAGGTCAATTTTATAAGCCGTAACTTCCGCGGCCAGGCCCTGGTCGAGGAGTTTGTAGACGGAAGGGAGTTCAACGCCTCTGTACTTGGCAACCGCGACCTCGAACTGGTCGAGATATCCGAGATAACCTATTCACTGCCGCCCGAACTGCCCCGCATATTGACATTCGAGTCAAAATGGTTCGAAGAGACCGATTACTACAAGGGAACGGGTGTCGCCTGCCCCGCCACGTTAACTGCGAAACTGAGGGAAGAGGTGGTTAACTCCGTTCTTGCTTCGTGCAAAGCGGCGGGCTGCCGCGGTTACGCACGGGTTGATATGCGGCAAAACAAGGATGGTTCTATACAGGTGCTCGAAGTCAATGCCAATCCCGACCTCACGCCGGAGCTGGGAATAGCACGCCAGGCTGCCAGCCGCGGCATGTCGTACGCGGACCTCATACAGAAAATCGTGGACCTTGCACTGGAGTAATCCCATGCCTTTTAAAATACGGCGTTTATCAAGGGCGGACCGTCCCGCAATCATAGAGATATTAGAAAATGAGCCGGCTTTTGTCCCCGAAGAGGTGGAGACGGCGGGTGAGCTCATCGATTGCTATTTCGAGGACCCGTCCGGCTGCGGCTATCATTTTTACGTGGCGGAGCATGCTGGCAAGGTGGCGGGATATATCTGCTACGGCCCGACGCCCCTTACCAGGGGGACCTGGGATATGTATTGGCTGGCTACCGCACCCGGCTTGCGGGGGCAGGGTATCGGCGGCTCCCTGCTAAAACTTGCCGAGCAGGATATTAAGGACGTGGGCGGCCGGTTGATTCTCATCGAGACCTCTTCCAACCCCAACTACGAAGCCGCCAGGAAATTATACCTTTCCCACAGCTACCTCGAAATCAGCATCATCCCGGACTTTTACTCTTCCGGCGACAATAAGGTCACGTTTTGGAAGGCGCTGTAAAACATATATAATACTTCCAACTGTTCTGCAGGAGTATTAAACATGATATCGTTCAAAAGCCTGAAGCTATGGCATATTGTTGCATCTTTAACACTCATCTTGCTGCTATTGTTTACCGCCTGCTCCCCGGCAGTTCAGGTTGCAAAGCCCTTAAAAGAAATAACCAGCGCTCCTCTCACCGTTACTATTCTTCACGTGGGCGATACGCATTCTTACGACATACCTCACGACATCATGTTGAAAATCAACGGCACCGATACGCTGGCAACCGTGGGCGGCTGGACCACGCTGATGGCAGCCGTGCAGGATATCCGTTCCAGAGAAAAGAATATACTTTTGCTTCACTCGGGCGATATCATCGAGGGCACCATCTGGACTACAAAGTTCGGCGGGCTGGCCGACTGCGATGCTATGAATACTCTGCAGTTCGATGCCATGGAGCTCGGCAACCACGAGTTTTCCAAAGGGCCTGATGAGGCAGCCAACCTGGTCAACAGGATCAAGTTCCCCGTGCTGGCTGCCAATCTCGACGTGTCACGTGAACCGCCCCTGGCCGGTAAAGTACAACCGTACACCACGGTTACCTTTGAAGGGCAGAAAATAGGCATTATCGGGTTGATTACTCCCGACACTGCCTTTTTAGACTATCCCGGCAAGAATATAGTTTTCCTGCCTGTCGAAGACACTGCACGGAAATATATCGCTGAGCTTAATGACCAGGGGATCAATAAAATAGTGGTGCTTTCACATCTGGGATATGAATCGGACGTCAGCCTGGCCAAAGACGTGCCCGGCATCGATATCATCGTTGGCGGCCATTCCCACACTTTCATGGGAGGGCCTGAATTCCAACAGATCGGTCTGCAGCCCGAAATGCCATACCCCACCGAGCTGACAGGCCCGGCAGGAGACAAAGTGCTTATCGTCCACGCCTGGGACAATAACCAGATGCTGGGCCAAATTAAGCTCAATTTCGATGATAAAGGAAAAATAGAAAGCTACACCGCCTCGCCTTTCATCTATTCCACCAACGGGTTCAAGCTGCAGGATGCTAACGGCTGGAACCATCTATGTTCCTGCATGACCCAATACGGCGACATCATGTCCGTCATAGCCAAAAACCCCGAGTTCAAGATTTATTGGAACAGCCCGGATATGGACCAGGTCCTGCAACCTTATGTAAACGAGGTTGCAGCCGAGATCAATGCCGTAGTAGGGACCGCCACCGACAACCTTATTCGCGGTCCAAATACGGGACCCGGACCCATTGTGGCCGACGCCTTCCTGTGGAGCGCCCAGAAGGTTAATCCGGATGTAAAGCTGGCGCTCTACGATACTTACGACGTGCGAGCCGATATATTCAAGGGTGTCATCCTGGCAAACGATGCATACATGGTATTGCCATTGCGGCAGAACCTGGTCACCATAACCGTCAGCGGCAGTATCCTGAAAACCCTGCTGGAGATGGGGGTCGATTCACATATTAAGATCAATATGCCGCCTCCCTGCTTCGAGATCTCAGGTTTTAAGATGACCGTAGATATGACCCGTAAAAGCGGTGACCGTATCAACGATATTCAAGTCAAGAATCCCGATGGCAGCTATACAGGACTGGACAGCAATGCCGAATACACAATGGTGACCACGGACTACCTGGCAGATAAGGGCATCGCTCCCCTAGTCAATAAATTGGGCTGGCTCGGCCCGCTGGCCGACAACGTCAAACCGTGGATTACCGGCTATCTGAAATATACGCCGCTGGGCATCAGAGACGTCGATTCGTTAATCGATTATATTAAAACTCAGGGAACCATTGGAAACATTGTAGAGGAAAGAACGACCGTAATCGAGCCACCCGGTAAATAGCGCTGCGGGAGGGGGGAAGCACCCGGTATAAACACCCGCCTGTAATTTGCAGAGGATCAAAAAGGAAAGAACATGACAGGTTCTCCCGGGTGCATTTGACCGGCTTTTTTGATTTTGATTTAAGCTTCGCTTGAATGTATGATAAAAGTAGAAGTAAATGTTTATGGGTAAAAGGAGGGTAAGCATGGCTATCAAGAATAAAGAGGATGCGCAGAGGGTGTTAAAACACGTGCCGGATGAAAAACGTTTTTATTGCCACGACGGCAAGATTTTGAACAATATTTATGATTTAAAAACTGCCCTGGAGACAGTTAGCGGTCACACTTATAATTACCATGTAAACAATGAGAAGAATGATTTTGCCCGCTGGGCCAGGGAAGTGCTGGGTGATGATAAGCTGGCCAAAGACCTGGCAAAAATGCAGGAGCAAAAAGGCTCAGCCGTGCTGGTAGCCGAAAGGATCAGTTGGCTGCAGAACAGGGCTTGACAAAAATAAGCGTGACGGGTTAAATATCGGTTACCCAAGTGACTGTAAACTACACCCCCAAGGACGCAGTAATAGATGTCATCGCCATTGCGCTTATTATTGCACCTGAGCCGCTTACCACAGGCATAGGCATTAGCTTACTCCTGCGCAAAAGGGGCGATTACGCCCAGCATGAGCCCGGCAAGCCTCTACACAACTATCCGGACTACGTCTATAAAGTAGATACCATTCACGGCCGCGAAATTACCTGGGAAGTGCGCACCATTCAGCCCGGCCAACTCCCGCTCAAAGAACTGAACAAGCCCGGGGTCAAGATCAAACCGAGGGAACAATACATCCTTTCGCGCACTCCGGCCGCCAAGAGCGCTTCACAGAGGCTGGCCGAGAACCTGCCGCCCGGGGTAAAAATTCATCACGAGATTTTCAGGCCTTCTCCAATTGCCCTGCAAGGCAGGCAGGCCTATATACCCGGAGAGACGGTCCATCATACTCTCCGGCAATTGCCTCAACTCAATGCAGCAGCCAGCGGGGCGCAACCGGGCGCAACCGTTCACCATACGATTGAAAACAGCCCCGGCTATTATAGAGCCCAAGCAGGAGGCAACAACGTATCGCCCGGACCCCGTATAATCCACCATACGATTAACGAGTCGCCTGGAGTGCAACACGGCAACCCGGCCAACATCGTCAGGCCGGTACGGATCATCGAACACCATAGTCTCAACGCCACCCCACCCATCAGAGTCAATGGCCGCCTCTTTCAACCCTCACCCGCTCCCACTTCGTATAAAGGCAGCATAATCAGCAAGTACGGAAACGACGCCTACCGCCGCTAGCATGCAGTCCTATGTGTGATTGCTCGCCTGCCGGAAATCACCAGGCCGCCAACGGGCCTATAATTGCCAACTCCTTCTCCAAGTCATAGAATTATGACTTGGAGCCTTATTAAACAGCCGGAGTAAAATTTATGCCCTCAAAAGCCAAAAGGCGTGACTACAAGACGCACATTATCGAGGAATACTATATTATCGAGGAGCCGTTTTACCTGCCCCTCAAAGATGAGATTGACCTTTTCGAGGCTGCTTACGCTGAGAAGATACCTGTCCTGCTCAAAGGCCCCACCGGCTGCGGAAAAACACGCTTTCTGGAATATATGACTTACCGCATGAGTAAAAAGCTGTTCCCCCAGAGTACTGCGGGCCAGGTTACCGCCGGCGGTGCCCATCATCATGACGGAATCCCCCTCATCACGATCGCCTGCCATGAAGACCTCACTGCCAGCGACCTGGTCGGGAAATATCTGCTGGAAGGCGATACCACACGCTGGGTGGACGGCCCTTTGACCAGGGCGGTAAAGAGCGGCGGTATCTGTTATCTCGATGAAGTTGTTGAGGCACGTAAGGATACTATAGTGCTTATACATCCATTAGCTGACCATCGCAGGTCCCTGTATATTGAGAAAAAGGGCGAGATGCTTGAGGCCAGCGATAGTTTTATGCTGGTTATTTCCTATAACCCCGGCTATCAGAGCATCCTTAAAAACTTGAAGCACAGTACGCGGCAGAGGTTTATAGCTATCGAATTCACGCATCCGCCGGCGGATATAGAGACCATGATTATCCAGCATGAGGCAGGCATCAGCCCCGATGTCGCCGGAAGGCTTGCCCGGCTGGGAGAGAAGATTCGCAACCTTAAAGACCAGGACCTCTCGGAAGTTATCAGCACACGGCTGTTGATTTACGCTGCCAGACTGATCAAAGAGGGCATAGCCCCCCGCCGCGCCTGCGAAGTGGCAGCCGTCTGGTCGATCACAGATGACCTCGAGGTACAGAAATCACTAAAGGAAGTCGTTACGGCGATCTTTGAATAATATGTATTGACGGCGGTTTGCCATGGACAAGGTAACAAATCAAGTACAACAGCCCCCGCAGCAGGGTGATAAATATTTCGGCATAGAGTTTGCCTCGATCGAGCAGGTACTGCACATCTACTGTAAGGCACTTACCGGCAGGGAAGTCGATATCTCGGCGGGCAGCGTCCAGCTTAACACTCTGCATAATATATGGTGGAACCAGCTTTCTTCGGATAGCCCCCCCAACGGCCGCATTAAGGCGTCGGTCCCGGCTACCTTTATGGAGTATCCAGCTTATAATGAGAATTTTGGCTGGTATAAGTCGGCACTGACCCAGCAAATCGGCCACTATGAATTCGGCTCGCTGGATTTCGACTTCGATAAAGAATCGCTCTTATTTGAAAACCTGAGATACCAGATACGCGGCGAGGAAGTTCCAGGCAGCTCGGCATTCGATAAATACCTCTCCCTGTTTGAAGACCGTTCATTGGCAGCCCGCGTCTTTGTGGCAGTTGAAAATTCACGCATCAATTACATGGTCAAGAGTTTTTACCCGGGCATAGCCGGGGACTACAGGCACATGCAAGAAGGATTTTTACTGGCCCTTTATCAAATACCCGGCATGTCGCTGCCGCGTGCCTTCTGTGAAATGGTGGAGGGCTTGGAGGTTGATTTCGCCCCGACCGGAATTGATGAGCTTGATAAACCACTGCAGGCTGCCAGACCGCTACTGGACCGCCTTTGTTCACTATGTTCAACCGTGGAAGACTCCGCAGAGGCATCTATCCGGCTCTATGATATTGCCAGCCAATTGCCCCGGGAGACCTTTATATCCCTGGCTGGAGGGTATGTTACCGAAGCGCATGAATCAACCTTTCCGGACCTTGAAGGCGCTGAATTCAACGGGAATTTCGATGCCGGCAAACTTAAACTTAATCTCGAAATGCGCCCCAGTGCAGGACAGAAATCCACCCTTCCCATGACAGCAGAAGAACTGCAAAAACTGGCCGATCAGCAGATCGGAATCAATGCCATTCTCGATGCTTCCTCTATCCCCGGCACCGGCCTTTCAGTGTCTGACCTGCCGCGCATCCCCGTTTATCAATTCTCTCAGGATAAGTACAACCAGACTGACCGTCCTCAAGGCAGGGACGCATGTGCACCTGTTGTTCAGGAGGAAAACGAGATATTATTTGATTACGATGAGTGGGACTTTCGGGATAGCTGCTATCTGCGAGATTGGTGCTGCGTCCATGAGAAATTGCTGGGAGAAGGCAGTAGCAACTTCTATAACAAAACGCTGGAGAATAGCAAGGCCCTGTCTGCTGAAATAAAAAGGCAGTTCGAAAAATTGCCGGCCGAGATGCTTTACAAGGCCAGGAACCTTGAGGATGGGGATGAATATGACCTGGACCTGGTCGTAAACGAGCTGATAGACAAGCGTGCCGGCCGCACTCCTTCCGGCAAGGTCTACACCAAGAAACAGAAGATACTGAGGGACGTGGCGGTGGTCTTTTTACTAGATATGAGCGGCTCTACAGCCGACCTCATCAGCAAGAACCGCAAACCCATGGAGTATGAAGAATCGATCAAATACAATTTCATGAAATTCGTCATGCAGCCCCGCCGCCGCATTATCGATGTTGAAAAGGAAAGCATTGTCCTGCTGATTAACGCCATCGATATGCTCGGGGATACGTACGGCATCTACGGCTTCTCCGGCCATGGAAGGTCAAATGTACAATTCCTGGTAATCAAGGACCTTGGTGAATCCTTCTCCGAGAAGGTTAAACGCAGAGTCGAGTCGATCGCACCTATTCATGGCACACGCATGGGCCCGGCCATCCGCCATGCCATCGCTAAGCTCGACACCTGCGGCTGCAACCTTAAACTTCTCTTTCTTGTGAGCGACGGCTACCCGCAGGACGCCATGTACGGCAGGGACGATGACGATAAGGAATATGCCATCCGCGATACCGAGATGGCCCTCATAGAAGCTGCCCGAAAGAATATTACGCCCTTTTGCCTTACGGTGGATTCAGCGGGCAATGATTATTTGCGGACAATGTGCCGGGATATAGGTTACGAGGTTCTGGATGACATAGAAACACTGCCCGAGCAGCTGCCCCTGCTTTATAAGAAGCTTTCAATTTAGCCGTTCCGAAAAGTCGAGGGCAGAGGCGTTGTACACAGTGTTTGTCGGTATTGATTATCGTTAATCAATAATATATAATCTATCTATCGGCCCAGTCACATCTCAATTTACGGGGTCTCGTCCTAGGGAGGCGAGAAGGGAGGATGAGATAATGCCGACTCGAGAGGGGGGGTATACCCTCGTCGAATTATTGGTTGTCATGTCCATTATTGGCACGCTGGCAAGCACCACCACACTGACGGTAACCAAGTATATGAATGCCGGCCGGCCCCAGGCCTTACGGGTCGAATATAAAACCATAGCCACGGCGTCCACCGCATTCTATAACGATAACCAGAAGTGGCCGTCCTCCGGCAAGGAGCTGGCGGACGAGGGGTATATCGATTCAGTGCCCACCCTGGCGGATTATACCATCGGCAGCGACGGAAAGATCATACAGACGCCCAGACAGCCGATTCCCGTGTCTCCGGATACGTCCACTAATCCATAAAACGGTGCTTCAGGTTCATAACATCCCTGAAAAGGATGACGCCCATCAGCCTTTGAAAATTGTCTACTACCGGGATGGAGCGGAACTCATAGCGATCGAAGAGTTCGGAAGCCTCTTCCAGTGTGCTTGCGGGGTCCAGCACTATCACCTTATCCTCCATGATATCTTTAAGTAGCGCTTCAGACTCGCCTTGCAAAAGCTCTTTTATGTCGATAATTCCGAGTAGCTTATCATTCTCATCGACCACGTGGATATACATTACGGCGTCCTTGCCTTTGGCGATTTTGCGGTATTCCCGTTGGGCTTCACCTACAGTCTTATCCGGCGGAAGCTTGATAAAGCTCTGAGTGGCGAAGTCGATGATTTTTTGCTCCTGCCTGGTGAGAATCGACTGGATTTTTTGTGCCTTGTCCTGATCGAGAAGGGCCAGAATGGCCCTGGACTCAGATGACGGCAGGACGGCCAGCACGTCGGCTGCCTGTCCCGTGGTCATCTCGTTGACCAGGCGCGCCACTTTTTCCTTCCTCAAGGAGGGGACAAGGTCCCTCTGGATGTTGGGAGTTATCTCCTCTAACGTGTCTGAAGCGTGCTCCGTTTCGAGCTCATCGAAGATGGCTACTCTCTGATCATGGTCCAGGTCCTCAATGATATCGGCCATATCCTCCGGGCGTATGTCCGCCAATTTCTCCTTGAGCACTTTAAGACGCACATCTCCCTTGAAGCTGCTGATTTGTTTGGGCAGTGGTTGAATATACGTCCATGAGAGCGTTTGGTCCTTAAACCTGTCGGCCAGCTTATTGATGAAATCGGCCAGGAACTTTAAATGCACCCTGCGTATTAAACCGTAGCGGCTGAAGTCCACGTCGGTGGCATAGAGTTTCTGGTTCCTGCATACGAGTTTAATGTCGTAGACGACATCGACTTCGCTGCCGTCGAGATCGAGAACTTTTTTATCCAGTATATGGTCGCGCAGCAATACCATATTTTCGGCGGGCTCCGCCTGGTATTTTTCCAGGTCTTCGATATCGATAACCACTTCTTTCGAACCGAGCGATTTCACTTTTTCCCAGGGTACAAGCAGTGACGGATAACCGAAGGGACGCGTGATGTATAACCGTGTTACCTCGGCAATATTACCGTCCATAATCACCATATCGGCGAGTGTGCCGATCTTTTTCCCATTCCAAACTACCTTTATCCCAAGCACCGAACTGAGGAAATAAGTCTCTTCTATTCCATTTTTCACTACGTTACTGTTATTGATCATATTTCACCCCAATTTTACTTGCCGGTTAATATCGTAAAAAACTTATAAAACAGTATAGCGACCAGCAGCAACAGGTAAATTCGCAGCAGCAGCATAGCTACACTGGTCATGGGAGTCATTTTAATGCGCGGCTTGGCATACTTCCTGTTGATCTCAGTTATCTTTTCAAACCATCTGGACAGGAGCCTTTTTATGCCGCTAAATATCGATCTAATCCGGTTGTCAATCATTTGCGTACCATCATTATAATTTATTGCTTATTTTAATATTTCAGGGAACAAGGCGCTTATAGCATAGAGTGTGGAAAGCACCACTATTGCCAAAACTATTGTAACGGCCCAGAAGTTCTGTGAGGCCGTGTTTTTATATTTACCCATCAAATCGCCGTCGTTAAGTAGCAGTATTAAAAAGACCAATGCGGCCGGCAGGAGCGTTACGGCTATAACCTGGACAAATAGGGTGATCAATATGAGCGGCGCGCCCGGTGTCAATACAACAGCCGCGGCGCCTAACAGGGTTACAAAATAAAAGACATAGAACCAGGGGGCCTCTTTGACCTTGTAGTTAAGCGAATGAGCCCAGCCGAACACCTCGCCGAAAGCCCAGGAGCTTGCCAGCGATATGCAGATGGCGCCCAGCAGGCCGGCATCGAAAAGTCCAATGGCCATGAAGGAGCCGACGTACTTGTTTATACCCATAATCATCTGCGATGCCTGGGCGGCATCCTCGATATTGACCCCCCTCAGAACCGTACCCGTCACTATGATTATGAAGACTGCTACTAAAACGGTGGCAAATGCGCCGACCATAGTATCGAGCTTGCTCCACAGTATATCCTTTTCCTGCAACCCCTTATCCACCACCGAACTCTGTTGGAAGAATATCATCCATGGAGCTATGGTTGTGCCGATATTAGCCATCAGCAGGAAGAAAAAATCATTGGTGAACCCGCCTGGGATGTTCGGGATAAGTCCATTATGCAGAATCTCGGAAATCGGCGGGTTAACCATGAAAGCGGCGGGAATGTATATCAAGTTCAATACGCAGAACCCCATGGCTATCTTTTCCCACGTCCAATATCGTCCCTGAATCACCATGAATCCCATCAGGAGAATAACGGCAATGATAGTTACAAGAGGGGGTATATGGAAAATGCTTAAGGCTGCCGTCATGCCGATGAACTCGGTAATCAGCGTAAGGAAATCCAGCAGGCCGAGATCGAAAAGCGAAAACCATCCCCAGAAAGGGCCGAATGCGTCGAAAATAGCCTCGGCGTGCCCGCGTTTCGTCACAGCCCCAAGGCGAACGGTCATTTCCTGGATAATATAGGCTACAGGACCGAGCAGTATAAGAAACCAGATGAGGTTATAGCCGTATTTGGCGCCTGTGACTGCATACGTGGTAATGCCGCCAGCATCGTTGTCCGCCACCATTACGATAATGCCGGGCCCGGCTATAAGTGCAAACAGCTTCAGGAATTTGGCAACCCTGCGGGAGCTGTAAAATATCTTTGAAAGTAAATTCATCGCGGGATAAGTCAGCCTCTATCATATTTTGACTCTTTTAAACCTGCCTTTTGAATCATAGTTATGTCCTGACTAAAGCCGGATTATAACATCTAAAAATAGGGCTGGCAACAAGGCAAATCGATCGTAAAAAATACGTTTTAAACCTGTTGGTGGGTATCGGCGGCCTGTAGTTTTTTTCTCTTGTTTTTATATCTTCGATAGAGGAGATATAGCAGCAACCCAAGTCCCACCCAGGTGAAGCCCACAATCCTCCCTATATGATGCGTATACACCACTATCAGCCAGGTAATGGCCGTTATCAGCCCTCCCAGTACCGAGGTGATGGGGATATCTCTGCCTTTGATTTTAATGTTGAGAGGTATTTTAAAAGGGCGGGGTAGGTTTGGTTCCTTGATCCGCAAAGCGACTATGGATGCATGTGCCAGGGTATAAGCCATGACAGCACCGAAGGCATACAAATCCGCCAGCAGGTCTACTTTTCCGGTGGATACCAAAAATGCGGCTATAGCAGAGAATATCAGTATGGCGTGGGTAGGCACATGCGCTTTTTTGCTGATATTGCCGAAAAATCCGGGCAACTGCTGCCTCTGCCCCATAAAATAGGCCAGGCGGGATGCACCCAGCATGCCAGCGTTGGTGGCAATGATAAGTATCGTAGCCGCCAGCAATGCTACCCAGAAACCCAGGAAATAGGGGATGAAGCCGGGCATGGCATAGGCAATGCCCATAACCGGATCCTCCAGGAATTTTTGGGTTAGATCGGTCACCCATTTCCCATCCGGAGCCTGGTAGACGGGGTAGGCACTGAGGGCTGTCATGGAAAGGAAGGCATACATGAGAATAACGGCAGCGAATACCAGCATAACTGCCCTGGGTATACTTTTACCCGGGTTTTTGGTCTCGCTGCCCAGGTTGGCCACGGTCTCGATGCCGGTATAGGCCACCATCGATATCGAAATACCGAATAGAAGCTGATCGAAGGTCGGCGCTACACCCCAGTGGATATTGTTGATCAGGGTCGGGAGATTGATAATGAGAAATACGCCCAGTATAGCCACCAGCACCTGAGTACCCAGGTCGATTACAACCAGCACGATATTTAATCTCGACGACTCCCTTAGTCCCAGGCAGTTGATTAAGGCCAGGCCTACTACTATGGCCATGCCTACAATGCTGTTAGTCGGCCATGTCTTTAAAAGCGGCAAAAAGAAGCCGAGGTAATTGGCGGCTGAGAAAGCGGAAATGGACATGGTGACGATATAGTCCATCATTAAAACCCAGCTCGCTATAAAGCTTACCCAGTCATTGAAGGCACGCTTGGCAAATGCGCCTGATCCCCCTGCTTCCGGCAGCATAGTAGCCCCTTCAGCATACGTTAGCGCGGTAAACAGGAAAATAATGCCGGAAATCATCAGTACCGGGGGAGTTAGCCCCAGGGCCGACATCGATACTATACCGAGCGCGTAGTAAACTGAAGACCCGACATCGCCATATGCGGCGCTGAACAATCCGCCGACCCCGAGCACGCGATGAAGTTTCCTAGGCAACTGAAAATGGCGCTGAAGAAAAACATCGCCGGGACGATCACCTCTAAGAAGATGATCCTGTGCGGAGCTTTGCGGCAGACTATCTCCACTCTTCAAATTGAAAACTACCTGCGGCGGGATAAAAGATCAATTTAATAACACTATTTCCTGACGCGGAAATTATATACTTTGAGCACCAAATTACACAATATGAAAATACATGGCTAATCCATTCGGATTAGCCATGTTATAAAAATACTGCCTGCGGAGCTTTTCGATTAGTAGTTTTCAGCCAATACTTCATAGTAAGCCTGCGGGTGTTTGCAGGCCGGGCACTCCTTGGGAGGCTCGGTACCTTCGTAAATATAGCCGCAGTTGCTACAGTGCCATTTGATCTTATCTTTTTTCTTAAATACCTCTTGTTTGGAAACGTTGCTTGCCAGTTTCCTGTACCTCGATTCATGGAATTTTTCCACCTGGGAGATCTGTTTGAAGGAATTAGCGACCTCGGTGAAGCCTTCTTCTCCAGCGACTTTGCCGAAATCTGAATAGAGCTTGGTCCACTCCATATTTTCACCATCTGCCGCTGCTAGAAGGTTGGACATTGTGTCTTTGATTATACCGGCCGGATACATAGCCGTAATCTCCACATCCCCACCTTCCAGGTACTGAAAGAAGACTTTAGCATGTTCTTTCTCATTGCCTGCAGTCTCTTCGAAGATATTGGCAATCTGCATGAACCCGTCTTTACGCGCCTGGCTGGCAAAGAAGGTGTACTTGTTCCTGGCTTGCGATTCACCCGCGAAAGCCTTAAGTAAATTCTGCTCGGTTTTTGTGCCCTTTAATGACTTTCCCATTGTAATCCTCCCTGCTATTTTTATTTAATCAATATTACTCAAGATAAATCCGCTTTAATGTAACCTGGATCACCAGTTTAATTTAACACTATGGCTTGCGCGTTTGTCCACCCTGCGTGGCATAGATAAATAATTTGGCCAGCGATCTTACTGTTATGTCGGCAGCCGGATAAACGGGATAGTTTTTCTGCTCAAAAGCGTTTTTAAGCATCAGGTTGGCATTTCTGTCTTCTTCATCCTCTAGAAAAGGATCAAGCGAGGCAGCCAAAAACACCGGCTTTCCCAGTACCTGGCGGCAATAATCGCTGCCTTCAAGCAACATCTCCGTCACCGTCTTCATATGCCCGTAAGCCTCGTCTTTTCTGGCACGCCGTATGTACCTGAATTGATCGAACATAATAACAAGAGAATCTATGTTCGTATCCGCAGCAACTGTCTTAATAATGTCCGCCAGGTTGCCTTCCTTCTGAAATATTTTATAGAAGATGGGCCAGGCGTCTAATGGGTTACCGATGGAAGTTCCGGCCGTAGGCACCAACTCCCTCAGCTTCTGCAAGGTATCGTCTGTAAACCTGGGCACAACCATTCCCTCTGCAGCGCAAAGATCGGTCTGAATGACGCTGAAACCGCCGGAGTTGCTGACAATCCCACACCTGTTGCCCACAGGCAACGGCGAATGGCTAAAGGCAATAATGGTGTTGACCAGCTCATCGTAATTGTGGACCTGGATTACACCGCATTGCTCGAATAAAGCTTTCCATATCTCGGGCGTGCCCGTCAACTGTCCCGTATGCGACCTCGCCACCCGGCTGCCATTATCGGTTAATCCTCCCTTGATCGCCACTACCGGCTTTTTGCCGGCTGCATAGGTTAATGCCTTCTTCAACCGTTTCCCGTTCTTGGAGCCTTCGATATACAACGCTATCACACCGGTTTCCGGATCATCGGCCATGTATTCAAGGAAATCGGGACAGTCAAGGTCGATGGCATTGCCATAGCTAACCACCTTGCTGAAACGCAGATTCTTGGTTTTGCCAAAGTATGAAAATGACTCTGCAACGCTTCCGCTCTGTGCGATTACGCCGACGTGTCCTTTTTCTTCCGTGGATTCGGGTATTATTGCCAGTCCAGACTCAGGACAGTAAATACCAAAACAGTTGGGGCCGATAATTCTGATCTTTCCCCTTGAGATCTCGGCCAGTTTTTTTTCAAGCCCTATGCCCTCCGGTAACCCTGTCTCGCTGAAGCCCGACGTGTAGATATGCACCGTCTTAACACCTTTTGCGATGCAGGCCTTAATAACATCCGGGACTAAGGCGGCGTTTATGCCAATAATGGCATAGTCGATGGGGACCGGTACATCTGATATAGAGGGATAACATTTTTTGCCTAATATTTCGCTGTACCTGGGGTTAACAAAATAAATACAGTCCTTAATTTTGGTGCGTATATGGGCCAGCGTCGCCAAATCGGATACCGGGGATGCGCCTATGATAGCCACATTACCCGGATGGAATATACTGTCCAGCTCTTGATAGCTTGCTTTATCCATCCAAACCATCTCCAATGGTTGACTTCGAAACTCGCTCATTTAATATAAACGGTCTAAAATTATATAATATTTAGAATGTTATCATTAACTGAGCCCGAGAGATTAATTACGTGCCAAACTGATTTCGAACCTTAAATGCCTGGCTCTGTAAGGAGAATGAATGCTAAAAATAATAAGCCGGTACTCTTTTTTTTCAGTTGTAACAACGGCCTTAATAATAATTTTAACGTCTTGCGCCGGTCTGCCAAAGGGAACCGCGACCGGTGTACCTCCAAAGCCTAATCCGTTTCAGGTTTTAGGCATTGTTGCTATAAGTGAGATTAAGCCTTCAACAACAGATAATTTGACCTGTGTGACTTCCAATGACTATTCCACGGATCTTACCTATACCTGGACTGCATCGGACGGCACAATCCAGGGCAATGGCAAGCAAGTTATCTGGTCGGCACCCGAGACACCGGGCGATTATTCTATATCGGTCAAAGTTTCCAGCGGAGGCCAAGAGGCTTCCTATAGCCGGAGCATCAAGGTCACAACCAATCCTTTCAATAACGATCAACCGGATCAAACTATTTATCTGAAGCTTACCCTTCCGTCTCTGCCTAATGACATTGTAAAAGAGGAGCGTACCGTCAGGGTCTGGACGACAATGGAAATACAATGTGTGGTTGATGGCAGCAACCCGTCGGATCTAACATACACATGGACTATACCCGGCGGTAAGCTTGAAGGTAACGGGCTTTCAGAAAACAAAGCGAGCAGGGTGGGGTGGATTGCACCCGGTGAAGCGGCAGATTATAAAGTTACTGTTGTCGTAGCTGATAAATTTGGAAACTCTGCCAGGGGTGAGGTGGACTTCACTGTCTTCTGCTGCCATCCATAAAAGACGGTTTTAAAAACTAGAATAATGAGAAAATAAAAATATGAAAATTCACCCTATAATAACTGTCCTGCCGGGAGTTACAATCATATTATTGACTGCCATGGTTTTAAACACCGGCTGTGCTTTGCAACCTCAGGCAAAGCAACCCAATCGGCCCCCAGTCATAGTTCAAATTGTCGGGCCAAAGGCGTGGTTGCCGCAAACTGAAGCCCCGCTAACGTGTATAGCATCAGACCCTGATGGAGATAACCTGACGTACACATGGACCGCTGATAACGGCACGATCAAGGGCACAGGGCCAACTATCACATGGACATCACCGGGAAGGGATGGTACATATAATATTACACTCATTGTGAGTGATGGTAGGGGTGGAAGTACAAATATGGTACAAGAAGAAAGGGTTATTTTTAACTCCGACGGCAGTATAAGTCCGGATGCGCCTGTTGTGTTGAAGATGACTTTACCCTCCGAGGATATGGTAACGGGTGCCAAAAGGACGCGTATTTGGACAGCTTCCCCGGTTGTAGCTATGGTTGATAGCACGGACAACAAAACCTTGAAATATACCTGGACATGTTCGAACGGCCATATCCAAGCTAAAGGGCTCGATAAAGGCACAGCCAAGCAGGTTAACTGGATCGCTCCAGGAGCCGCAGGAGACTATACGCTTGATGTAGTTGTAACCGATAACAACGGAAATTCTGCCAAAGGTACTGTTAACTTCAAAGTTTTTTGTTGCGGTAACTGAAATTATATGCAGCGGGGCGACATCGTCTACTACATGCAACCAAATGTGGGCAAGCCGGATTTGGTAGCTGCCTTTTTGGGCTGGCCTGATGCGGCCCAGGTGTCGACCAGTGCGGTATCCTACCTGATAGATAAATTGTCGCTCTCAAACTAGCAGAGATAAAATCGGACGATTATTACGATTTTACAAGAATACGTCCCACTATAAGCATAGAGCATGGAATAACTGGCCCCCTAAATAAACCCAGAAACGGCCTGTATTACTGGGAGAATAGCGAGGGCCCCAACGACCTCATCTTTCTAACAGGTAGGTTAATCATCCGATAAAACGGAAATCACATATTTCTGCGGTACTTGCCGCCCACTTCATAGAGGGCGCCCGTGATTTGACCGAGGGACGCAACGCGTGACGTGTGCATCATCTCCTCAAAGATATTACCGCCTTCTATGGCAACCTGTTGCAGTTCCTTAAGGGCTTCTTTGGCAGCAACCGCATTGCGTTTTTGGAAATCTCTCAGATTATCCAACTGCTGCTGCCTTTCCTCCGGTGTTGAGCGGCTAAGCTCAATTTGTTCCGGGATGAGGTCTTCCGTTTGAGGATTGACATAAGTGTTCACACCTATGATGGGCAATTCTCCTGAGTGTTTACGTTGCTCATACAGCAAGGATTCATCTTGGATTTTGCCCCTCTGGTATTGCAGCTCCATAGCCCCCAGCACTCCGCCCCGCTTGGAAATACGCTCAAACTCATCCAATATGGCCTCTTCCACTAACTCCGTTAGCTGCTCCAGTATATAAGAACCCTGCCAGACATTCTCATTTCCCGTGAGGCCGAACTCCCTCATTATGATCATCTGTATAGCCATGGCACGCCTGACTGACTCTTCGGTAGGCGTAGTTATAGCTTCGTCATAGGAGTTTGTGTGCAGGGAATTGCAGTTATCGTAAAAGGCGAGTAAGGCTTGCAGGGTAGTGCGGATATCGTTAAATTGTATTTCTTGCGCATGCAATGACCTGCCGGACGTTTGAATATGGTACTTAAGCTGGCAACTACGGTCATTGGCATTGTATTTCTTTTTCATAGCCACCGCCCAGATCCTGCGAGCGACCCTCCCTATAACCGAGTACTCGGCATCCATACCATTGGAGAAAAAGAAAGACAGGTTGGGAGCGAACGAATCGATAGGAAAACCGCGTTCGAGGTAATATTCAACATAGGTAAACCCATTGGCAAGTGTAAAGGCCACCTGAGTTATGGGGTTGGCACCCGCCTCGGCAATATGATACCCCGAGATCGACACCGAATAGTAATTACGCACGTCATGCTTGATAAAGTATTCCTGGATGTCTCCCATCATCTTGAGGGCAAACTCTGTGGAAAAAATACAGGTGTTTTGGCCCTGGTCTTCCTTGAGTATATCTGCCTGCACGGTGCCCCTGACATTGCGAAGTGTGCGCGCCTCGATTTCTTCACGCTCGGCCTGTGTAGGCGCCCGTCCCTGTTCCGAAACGAATCTGTCTACCTGTTGATCGATGGCAGAATTCAGGAAAAAAGCCAGCATAACCGGCGCCGGACCGTTTATCGTCATGGAGACCGATGTATCGGGAGAGCACAGATCGAAGCCTGCGTATAGCTTCTTGATATCTTCTATACTGCAGATCGAGACCCCCGACTCACCAACCTTGCCTAAGATATCAGGCCTCTCCTGCGGGTCTTCTCCATAAAGAGTAACCGAATCAAATGCCGTAGAAAGCCTCTTGGCTTTTTCGTCTTGCGACAGAAAGTGGAACCTCATATTAGTACGTACCGGTCCACCCTCACCTGCAAACTGGCGCCTCGGCTCCTCGCCCTGGCGTCTGAAGGGAAACACGCCGGCTGTAAACGGGAAATTACCCGGCACATTCTCAAGTATAAGATATTCCAGCTTGCTGCCATCGTCCTTTAAATCGGGCACGATCACGCGCCTTAATTGTGTACCTGAGAGGGTTGATTGAATCAGTTGCACGCTGTATTCATGGTCGCGCACCTTATAACGGAAAACATCTCCGCTATATGAATTACGCAACTCGTTCCAGCTTTCCAGCAACTGAAGAGCTTCATCCGATTGCTTCGAACATAGATGCCGCACACTTTTTTCGATCTCTTCCTGTGCGCTTTCATCCTTGACCTCGAGCAGTGCAGTCCGCAAATGCTGCAGGCGGCGCGCTATTTCCGCTTGGTGGTGCGCCATTTTTTTATATTCCCTTACGGTGCCGGCAATCTCGCCCAGATAACGAATGCGCTCTGGAGGGATGATATGTCCCATCGCACTGGTTCTGGATTTCCTGTGATCGGGTATGTGGCACTCGAATTGGACTCCGGTCTTCTGTTTTATTAAATCGGTCAGCCCGTGATAGAGTCCATTTACACCTTCGTCATTGTGCCTGGCGGCAATCGTCCCGAATACCGGCATATCTTCCAGCGCACCGTGGGACTGATGACGCGAACGGCGCAGTTGCCGGCGTACGTCTCTCAGGGCGTCCTCCGATCCTTTGCGGTCGAATTTGTTAAGCACTATGATATCCCCGAAGTCGAGCATGTCTATCTTTTCCAGTTGCGACGGTGCCCCGTATTCGGAAGTCATTACATAGAGGCAAATATCCGATATATCCACTACCGCAGTATCGCCCTGGCCAATACCGGCCGTTTCCACCAATATCAAATCGTATCCTGCAGTCTTTACTATGGCAATGGCATCCTGGATAACATCCGGAAGCTCTGTTTTCGAGCCCCTGGTGGCCAGGGAGCGCATATAAATGCCGTCTCCGTACACATTGTTCATGCGGATACGGTCGCCGAGCAACGCACCTCCGGTACGCCTTTTAGAAGGGTCGGCAGAGACAATAGCTACGGTTTTATCGGGGTTGTCACGCCGAAACCGCAGGACAAGTTCGTCCAGTAAGGAACTTTTACCGGCGCCGCCTGTTCCCGTAATACCAATAACCGGAGCTTTGCTTTGCCTGGCCTTTTCATGAATGCTTTGAGCCATTTTTCCCCAGGGTTGTATCCCCATTTCGGCCAGCGTAATCATGCGGGCGACGCTGATAACCTGCCCTTTTTCCAGATTCCCCAGATCGGGTATGGCAGCACCGCGCTTTGATTTTTCACGGTGCGAATCGATATTTATCGTGTGGAAATCGGATCGTTGAAGCAGATCGTCGATCATCCCGGTCAGCCCGATCTTTCTGCCGTCCTCGGGATCATAGATACGCTCTATGCCGTATTCATGTAATTCTTTGATTTCACCGGGCCTTATGACACCCCCACCTCCTCCGAATATACGTATGTGACCGGCACCTCTTTCCGCCAGCATGTCGTGCATGTATTTGAAGTATTCCATGTGGCCGCCCTGATATGATGAGACGGCCACCGCCTGGACATCTTCCTGTATGGCAGCCTCCACAATCTCAAAGACCGAGCGGCTGTGCCCGAGATGTATAACCTCTGCGCCGCCGGACTGGATCAACCTGCGCATTATGTTTATGGCTGCATCATGACCATCAAACAGGCTTGTTGCCGTGACAACTCTGACCTGATGCTTAAGTTCATAGCGGCCACTCCTGTTTTCACCCATAACTGCCTCTTTTAAAAATGATACGTTACGGTTGGCAAAATTCACTCTATTTTATGATAAAACACTTGAAATCCTCAATTTACCACGTGTGAAATAAATAGTCCGGGCCGCATGAGCTACAGCCCGGACTAAAGGATCAAGTTCTTACAATGCCAGATTCAGATTATTTCATCCTCGGCAGGCCAAGGCCGTACCAGGCGATAATATTGCGCTGGATCTCATTGGTACCCATGGAGACTATGGGCACAAAGCAGGTCTGGTACATGGATTCCCAGTTCCCGTTCATCTTGGCAAACTTGGAATGGCTGACCTGTCCGTAAGGGCCAAGCAGGTCGGTGGAAATCTGGGCCATTTTTTCCATAAGTTCGCTGGAGAAGACTTTCACAGCAGCGGCGTCCATAAGCCCCATTTCGTGTCGGCTCTGCTGATCAGCTATATGCAACGCCAGTGTGCGAACGGCTTCGAGGCCGGTGGCCAGGTCGGCGATGCGGTTCCTGATTATAGGGTCTTTGGAAAGAGGCACGCCGTTACGCTTGGTCTCATTGCAGTAAGTGACCAGGTGCTCTATGGCGCTTAACAGGCCGTAGACCAAGCCGATATTAGACCTTTCAAAACCGGCCAGCACGTTGACCACCGCCCAGCCTCCTCCATCTTTCCCTACTATCTGATTGGCAGGGATATGCACGTCATCCAGATAGACTTCGTTATATATATGGGAACCATCCATATAGGGTATACCTTTTACAGTCACACCCGGGGTTTTCATATCGCACAGTAGGAACGTAAGATTCTTATGTTTTGGCGCCTGGGGGTCATTTCTGTAGACGCCGAATGCCCAATCGGCCCTGTGTGCGCTCGTGTTCCAGGTCTTCTGGCCGTTCACGATATATTCATCACCTTTCTTGATGGCAGTTGTAGTAAGGGCGGCCAGGTCCGAACCAGCGTTGGGCTCACTCCAGAGCTCACACCACATGGTTTCGCCAGCGGCGATTCCGGGCAGGAATTTCTTTTTTATCTCCTCACTGCCTGCAGCCAGAAGTGTGGGAGCCAGCATGGCAACTCCGAATTCATCAACGCCAGGCAAACCGAAGTATCCGACGGCCTCGCTGAACAGTACCTTATCCATCATATCGCCGGCGCCGCCATATTCGGCCGGCCATCCAAAAGTTAACCATCCGCGCTTGCCATACTCCCTGGCACAATAGCGATGGAAATCCCAGCACTCATCGATGTGATTCTTAGATTCGATGCCACTGTATGAAGCAGGTTTTTTATCATAGAGTTCTTTACACACCCTGTAGAACTCTTTCTTTCGAGCATCTTGCTCAGGGGTCAATCTGAAATCCATGATTTAACTCCTTTTATTGTTACTTGCGATAACTTACTAATAGCTTCGGATTTGGCTGCCGAAGCGCCCGAACAAATCCACATTATATCACAAATGGATTTTATGCTAAATTCCGCTTTGCAAGCTGCCGTAAAGCCTGACAACTAAACAAGTATTATAATTATATAAACCACAGGTCACAGACGAAGGAAAGGAGGTAGAAAATTGGCTGAGCATCCTATAAAACATGACGTGGATGTCATTGCGCCGGATTTTACTTTAAAGGACCAGGATGGAAAGGATATCAAGCTGTCGGACCAAAAGGGTAAACGTGTCCTACTCTCTTTCCACCCACTGGCATGGACATTGGTCTGCACCAACCAGATGCAAGCGATCGAAGATAACTATAGCATATTCGAGTCTCTTAGAACGCTTCCGCTGGGCTTGAGTGTCGACCCTGTGCCATCCAAAAAAGCCTGGGCAGACCATCATGGCTGGAAAAAAATACGCCTTCCATCAGATTTCTGGCCGCACGGAGAGGTGGCCGCAAAGTTCGATATATTCCGCCAGAAAAATGGGTTCTCGGAAAGAGCCAATATTATAGTGGATGAGAAAGGTATTATTACCTTCTTTAAAACGTACCCGTTGAGCCAGCTCCCTGATATTAACGAGATTATCGATGTCTTAAAGAGAATGTAAGACTTATCATTTTTAGTCGTTTACACATCAGAAGTAAGCAGGGTTCAGGAGGGATAAATGGAAAAGGCATTACTGTTTTTAGTGGCGATTTTAGCTTTGGCAGCGGGCTGTGTTACGGTATCGGCTCCGCCTCCGACATCCACGTCTTCGAGCACTTCCAGCCAGGCAGCACCGGCCATCACTAGTTTTGAGGCAACTCCATCCAGTCTTGCGGCAGGAGGCTCGGCGACTCTCCAGTGGGAAGTCACCAACGCCAGCACCGTGAATATAGACCAGGAAATTGGCGCCGTTGCATTGTCGGGCAATCGGTCCATTACCCCGGTGTCTACGACCACTTACAAACTGACGGCGACTAACCAGTACGGGAGCTCAACGGCCACGACCCAGGTATCCGTAACTGGAGCGTCACCATCTTCCGGTTCCATCTTTAATCTGCCTTATGTAGCGGTCTTCACAGTACAGCCGGAAAATACTATCGCTGATAACCCCATCTTGCTAAGCTGGGATGTGCAAAATGCCTTTGACGTAGTCATTGACCCCGGCTTGAGTATCATTCCTGTAAAAGGTTCGAGCCAGCTTACTGCACCGCGTTTCACTACCACCTACAAGCTGACAGCTACCAATGACCAGGGTTCTATTATAGCCACCACCTCGCTGACGGTATCCGGTGTATTGCCCTCAATCGAGACCCCCGTTATAAATTATTTCACAGCTAGCCCATATGTTATCCACAAGGGTGACAAGGCTACGCTCTCCTGGCAGACCATGGGAGGCTCCGCAGTAACTATAGATAAAGGAGGGCTCGGTACGGTTTCAGGCGAAGGGACCGCCCAGGTTTCGCCCGACGAGACCACCACCTATACCATGATTGTCACCGGCCCCGCGGGGGCACAATATCAAACAGCTACTGTGAATGTAAACTGATGAGGGCTGGAGCAAGCTTTCCGCAACTCAGGATTAGCTGCGCAAACCCAGTTTCCTGAGTTCCCTGAATCCTTTATTGATCTCAGCGAAGACCTCTGTGCGGTCTGAGCGGAATTTCCTGCGTGCCTGCCGGTCTCTGGCCCACTGGTCAAATACTGCCAGCCTTAAATAATGCACTTTCCCCCGGCTGTCGGCTATTTTATGTCTCTCCAGAGTCCCACCAAGTTTAATTATCCCGTGTTCCATGGCGCTGTCCCGCCCGGGATCACATTCTGTCCACCTCCCCAGCCACACCTCGCAGTCCACGTGATCGCGTTCCTGCCCCAGTTCCCTCAAGCGCTGCGCTTTGCCCTCCAATTTACCAAGCCTGTTCCATAGTGCGGGTTCTGCCTTTATCCGGTATAACTGGTATCTGGCCGGGATGCCGATCGACCTTAACATGGCTACCAGCAAATTGGTCTTGCCGGAACACATTCCCCAGCCTTTTCTCAAAGTTTCAGAGGCCTTCAGGTCCCAATCATCGAGCCCGTAAGGCAACTCCTTTACGAAATCAAAGATCCTCCGGAACTTCTCTCTTTTGCTTCCGCTTTTGGCAGTCAGGCGCAAAGCTTTGCGTTTGACTTCGGCACTGACATCAAAATCGCAGAGCTCGCTCGCTACCAGATATTTTTGCCTGTCAAAAGCCACAATCAGCCCGACCTGATCTCAATTATTTTGTGCCTGCCCGTAAATCCAGAAACAATCCTGACCGAAGTTTTGGAAACCTTGAAATGTTTGGCAAGCAGATTTATCACTGCCTCGTTCGCTTTATTGTCTTCTGGGACTGCCCTGACCCTGACCATGTATTCATCGCCCTGAACAGTCACTTCATTCTTCGGTGCATGCGGCGAGACCCTGACTTTTAGTTTCACCTTAACACCTCACCCCATAATTCGCCGTGATTTCCTCTGGTGGATGCCCTTAACGGAAGACCCTTCACGTCTTCGGCCCAATCAATTAGCCTGGCTTTCATAATTTTACCTATAATATTTACGCCGCTTTTGGCATACGTCCGGATATAATTATCCGTTAGACCGGTACAAATGCCTGAACCGCGCCCCGTTTCATTCTCCCAGAGAACATCTCTGGTTTGGCCGATGAAGCGCCCGGCGAAATTGTCAGCGATGTGGGCGGCCAATTCCAGCATCTGAAGGCTTCTCTCTTTTTTCAATTTCTCTCCTACTTTTCCCGGCATTTGCGCCGCCAGGGTGCCCGGCCTGGCCGAATAAACAAACACATGCATGGCAGCAAATCCCGTATTTTCACAAAAATTGTAGCTTTCCAGGAACTCTGCATCACTTTCACCTGGAAATCCGACGATTATATCGGTGGTAATCGATGCATCAGGCATTATATCAAGTATCCTGTCTACAGTCTTTTTATATTGCGCTGTATTGTACTTGCGGCGCATCCTTTTCAAAACGCTGTCGCTGCCGCTCTGCAAAGCTAAATGGAAATGGCGTGACAGCCTGTTGTCATTCCACAGACCAAGTAATTGCGGACTGACGCTTTGAGGCTGTAACGAGGAAAGATGGAGCCTCTTGATGTCCGTTTCCTCCAAGATGCGTTGCACTAACCCGCTCAGCTTCAGTCCCTTATCAATATAGGCGCCGATCTCGGTGCCGGTGAGGACGACTTCCGCATATCCGGCAGCGACCTTCTCCCTGATCTCCATTATCACCTCGTTTGCATCCAGGCTAAAAACGTTGGGCCTTACGTAAGGAACGATACAATAGGAACAGAAGTTTTGGCATCCATCCTGAATCTTGATAAAGCTGCGTACCCTTTCAGTAGACGATAAGGCATCCCCCTTATGCTTATAATTTAGCAACCCTTTTATTTTGGATGTTATTTCATCCGGGAGCGACATTTTATACCTGTTGTCTACAACCCAATCGGCTCCGCAATCTACGAGGTCCTGGCCGGCACTCTCGGCATAACAGCCCGTAACAATGATAAAAGCTTGCGGATTCTTACTTCGCAGAATCCGTACCATATGTCGCGACTTACGATCGGCAATATGCGTAACCGAACAGGTATTGAGTATATGGATATCGGCGGCGTTTCCCTGTGCAAATCCGTATCCGGCTAGAGACAGTTCTCTTGCCAGCTTTTCGGATTCGGCCTGGTTTAGCTTGCAGCCGAGGGTATGAATAGCTACGGTGGGTCTAAGGGTCATTTTTACAGGTTGATTATATGGATAGAGCGGGATTGCGGTCAAAATAGCTGCTGATTGTGACCAAAGTGGTTGACAAAACCAGCCAATAACTTAAAATAGAGTTGTACGTGAGAAATGTCTGAAAGCATGTCAATATCCTCTCAACAGATAGCCCGCGTTAGCAAATTAGTCAACACAGGAGGCCACGTTATGACCACCCAAAGCTGCAATACGCCACGGTATTCCATTAAGGAACCGAAAAACCTGTCGCCGCGCATTAAATGGCTTCGCGATTACTACTTCCAGGGAAATAAACGACCCTGGAATAATGAGTTCGTGGGGTTTACTACCGGCACACCCTGGGATATCCAGTACCAGGAAGGCAATTACTATATAGTGCCGGAGACTTATGTCTTCTTCCCCACCTTTACCGGAGCCTTCCAACAGGTATCTCACAAAGTTGAATTGCCTGAAGGGTTCTGGGGATGGAGTCTGCCGGAACGGCAGACATGGTTTGTCAAAGAGGTCATGGTCTACTACCTGCCGCACGAGGTATTGCCCTTCGACCTGATAGCCGGAGGACGCTTCAATATTCAGACTTCCAAGTGCTTCACCGAAAAGGAAGCAAAAAAATATGCTGCGGAGGTCTACGGCAAAAAGGGCGCCCGGGCGGCCGAACTATGGTTCCACAACCATGGCTACGGTAATGCCGGGGCTACCAGCGGCCACCTCATCCCCGATTATCCGCGTATATTGAACGAGGGCTGGAAGAGCATTCACGAGGAGCTTAACCGCAAGCTGGCCTCGCTATCAAAGCGGGATTATGACGGAGAAAAAGGCGAGCAGATCCGGGCTATGCTGGTTGCGGCTACTATGGCGCGTGATGTAGCTTTCGAATACGGCGAGGAGTGTACCAGGCTGGCCTCCGAAGAAACCGACAGCCAGAGGAAAAAAGAGCTGCTCAAAATGGCCGATATGCTTAGGCGCGTGCCCTGGGAACCTGCGGGCTCTTTCTGGGAGGCACTGCAATCGCTGTGGATCACGCATATGCTGGTAATGAGCGAGGAGAACTATCCAGGCCCCGGAGTCTCGTTCGGACGGGCCGATCAGTATCTTTATCCTTTCTGGAAGAAGTCGCTCGCCGAGGATATGGACAGTGATTTCGGCAAAGAGATTTTAAAATGCTTCTGGATTCATTGTAATTATGCCTACGATGCCATGATCCGAACGGGAGGTAACCAGGGCATTACGGCCGGCTTCGGCCAGTTGATTACCCTGTCCGGCATGGGCAAGGGCGGCGTGGACCTCAGCAATGACCTTACTTATGCCATGCTTGATGTAATAGATGAGCTGACACCGCTTCTAGAACCCAAACCGAACGTGCGCCTTCACAGGAACAGCCCTGACAAATTAATGGACAGGGTGGTCGACATGATCGCCTCCAGTCAGGGGTCGCCTTTCCTTCTTAACTTTGACGAACGCTCCATTGCAGGCATGTTGCGAGAAGCCAGGATGGCAGATGCCGGCAAGCTTATTAATGCTGATAATGTCTTCGACTATGCTCCTGTAGGCTGCCTGGAAAATACTATGTGCGGCAACGACCGCTCGGGCACCGTGGATATCAATCTAAACCTGCTCAAAGCCGTTGAGCACACCCTTACAGGAGGCTACGACTTGATACCCTGGACCGACCCTATGACCGGCAAACAGGAACAGCTCAAACGCTGGGGCGCTGCTACTGAAGATGCCACTAAATTCGGCACCTGGGAAGAGTTCTGGAATGCCTATGTCAAACAAACGCAGGCTATTGTTAAAAGGGCCGCAGAACTCTATGATCGGACCGACCGCATAAGGGCTGAGTACTTCCGCACGCCTTATCTATCCTGCCTGGTACGAGGCTGCATAGACAAGGCCAAAGACGTAAACCAGGGCGGGGCCGAGCTCAATTTTGTTACTCTCGAGGCCGTCACATTCGCCAATACCGTCGACTCGTTGCTGGCCGTTAAGAGCCTGGTCTTCGATAACAAAGACTGCACGATGCAGGAGCTGGTCCAGGCGCTCAAGGACAACTGGAAGGGACACGAGGTTCTTCAGGCCAGGGCTACCAACAAGACGCCCAAATACGGAAGGGACGACGACAGGGCGGATGAGATGGGTAAAAAGGTCATGGAGCTATGGACCGGTGAGTCATGGAAATACAAGACCTCCGCGACTGGAAAACAGTTCCGGCCGGGCATGTTGTCGTGGAATTACTGGGTCGGCGATGGTTATATCCTGCCGGCCAGCCCCGATGGGCGTCCCAAGGGCAGATTCCTCTCCAATGCCATCTGCCCCTGCGCCGGCGCCGATACCAACGGCCCGACTGCCAACGTAAATTCGGTTGGAAAAGTACTGGGCGGCAAAGATCCTGCCGGTAAGGGCGATTGGGAAGGCTATTTGAACATGCTCCCCAACGGCGCCAGCCATACTATGACTTTCAGCCCCTCGTTGCTGAGGGACGAGGAACACCGCGCCAAATTTAAAGCCTTCTTGCGCAGCTATGCCGAGAACGGTGGAAGCGCACTGCAAATAAACATGATCGACGCCGACATCCTGCGTGACGCTCAAAAGAACCCCGAGGACTACCGTCATCTGCTGGTGCGTGTAACCGGATACAATGCCTATTTCACGGCGATCGGCCGCGAGCTGCAAAACGAGATCATTGCCCGCGAAAGCCACAGGATGTAACTACCCATATGAAAACAGACCAGGACCCGGCCCTCAAGACCAATGTGGAGGAGTCAACTCCTGATAATATCGGCGGAGAGCGGGCCATTATCCTGCATACTCAGAGATTGTCCACCGAGGACGGCCCGGGCATACGCACGACCGTCTTCTTTAAGGGCTGCCCTCTGCACTGCGCCTGGTGCCATAACCCCGAGAGCATTTCTTCCCAACGGCAGATCCAGTGGATGGAAGTGCATTGCATTGGATGCGGCATATGCCTTAAGACCTGCCCGTGGGGCTGCCTGGAGAGTAAGGAAGGCGCCATAGTAAGGGATAGGTCCCTCTGCCAGGCCTGCGGCAAATGTGTGGCTGCCTGTCCGGCAGGTGCACAAGAGATGCTGGGCAGGATAGTGGGACTCGAAGAGTTGCTTTCCGAGCTGCTGAAGGACAAGGTCTATTATGACAAGTCGGGGGGCGGGATAACGCTCTCTGGCGGTGAACCGCTGATGCAACCCAAATTTGCGGCCAATTTATTGCGCAGACTAAAGGAAAACGGCGTCAGCACGGCTGTCGATACCTGCGGCCTCTGCTCTGCGGCCTCTCTGGAAATGGTATTGCCCTATACGGATTTAATTTTATACGACCTTAAGGAGATCGATCCTGAAAAGCACAGGCAATACACCGGGCAGGACAACCGACGCATACTGGAAAATTTAATTTTCCTCAGGGATTACCTTACCGCACGTCCGGCGGCTACAGCGCTATGGATACGCACTCCGCTTATTCCCGGGGCCACTGCCAACCGGGAGACCGTGGAGAGGGTAGGAAAATTTATCCGGGACAACCTCGAAGGCCGGGTTCAACGCTGGGAGCTCTGCGCCTTCAATAACCTCTGCCGCGACAAGTACAGGCGGCTGGACATGGAATGGAAATATGCCTCAACCCCATTGCTCAGCCGAGAGGAACTGCATGAGCTGGAACAGATCGCAAAACAGACGGGGACAAACCCCGATATAATTTCAGCCACTGGAGCCACACAGGTAGAAAATGCATGAAGGAGGCCGGATATGCAGGAAAATAAATTCACAAGCTTTTCAGAACAGGACATCGAAAGCTTCAAGCCGGAGATGAAAATCGGCCTGCTGGCCACCGTCAACGAAGACGGGTTTCCTCACCTGACGCTCATTTCTACCATACAGGCAAGTTCGCCTACCGAGCTTTTCTGGGGGCAATTCTCGGAAGGTATCAGTAAGGCCAACGTAATGAAGAATCCTAGAACGGGCTTCCTGATCATGACGCTGGACAGGAACCTTTGGCGGGGCAAGGCTAAATTCACCCGCACCGCCAGGGGAGGAACCGAATTCGATTTGCTCAATAATATGCCCATGTTCCGCTATAATGCTTATTTCGGCATCCATACGGTTTACTATATGGACCTGGTAGGGCACCTGGGCAAGGAGCCTCTACCCATGGGCGCTATAATCCAGGCTGCCATCAAGACCATGGTGGCCAAAACCCTGGCCGGCAAAGGCAGCGGCAGGGAAGTCCTCAACCCTTTTACACATAAGTTGATCGATAAGATCGATAACTTAAAATTCCTGGCGTATATCGATGGGGATGGCTATCCACTGATAATTCCGGTTATACAAGCTCAAACTGCGGGGACCGACAGGGTTATTTTTGCTTCATCCGTTTACCGCAATGACCTCAAGGCCATACCCCAAAATGCTACGTGCGCACTGTTCTGCATGTCATTCGACATGCAGACGGTGTTATTGCGCGGCATATTCCAGAGCATCCGCAGCATGGGAGGCATCAAGTGCGGAGAGATTGAGGTGAACTGGATCTACAACCCCATGCCGCCCAAGATGGACCAGGTCTACCCCATTAAGAAACTGGAAAAGGTCACTTCTTTTTAGGATCTCCCTGGCAGACTATTTTTTACCGTGCCGCTTCATAAAGCCCTGCATAAAAATCCTGGTGGAATCCTTTGCCTCGATAAAAAAGAAGTGCAACTTATCCTGTAATAGTGTCAGCTCCGCTCCGGGTATCCTTTCCTCCAGTATCTCGCTGTTTTTAAAGGGAATGATCTGATCGGATGTGCCGTGTATTATCATAGTGGGAGACTTGATGCTGGGCAGCCTTTCCCAGGTATCGAACTTGGATATCGCATCTGCCTGCCAGCTATAAACTTCCAGCGGCGTAGGATATTGCATGGTTACGTCATGGTAGTACTTTAAAGCATCCGGGTTTGCCTCGATGAATTCGTCCGAGCATAAAAATCGGAAGACCTCACGTGACCTTTGTTCGGGGGTCATGCTCATGAGGTAGTTATAGTCGAAAAGTATTCTTGAGCCTTCAGGAGTTGGCGGCACAGAGTGTGATCCTCCACACGATGTGCAACCCAGCACTAAATTCACCAACCTGTCGGCATGATTCAAGGCGAATTCCTGGGCTATCATGCCTCCCATGGAGATACCGAAAACGCTAGCCTTCTTGATCGACAGGGCATCCAGAACCTTGCACACGTCATCAGCCATATCAGCTATACTGAAGGGCGTATCAGGCTTATCGCTTCTGCCTGTTCCGCGGTTATCGATCAAAATCACCTGGTATTGAAGCTTAGCTAAATCCGCAGGCAGCATTCCCCAATGCATGAGATGCTGGCCGTAACCCTGAATCAAAACCAGCGGGTCACCCTGACCCACCACTTCATAGTATATTTTCACACCGCCAGAGTCAGTGAAGGGCATGTGTCCTTCCTCCTTTTTTCAGTTAACGAATTTAAGTTTGCTGGCTGCGTTTTCCCCGCAACGGATTTGATTATACATGTTGTAGCCATGAAATTGAATTGTATTCACAACAGCCATCACGCATGCTTGACAACCTCATATCGATATATTAAGATATATCTTGTTATATTTTAATGTCACGTTGGAGGGTTAAAAAATGCACGGACACAGATTTGGGCACGGCCCCTGGATGGGCAGGATGTTCCACAAGGGCGATTTTAAGTATGTGATACTCGACATGCTCAAAGATAAATCCCGCCACGGTTACGAGATAATCCGCGAGATGGAGGGCCAGTTCGGAGGTTTATATGTGCCCAGTGCGGGCATCGTTTATCCTACGCTTCAATATCTTGAGGAGCTCGGGTATGTTTCAGCCGCTGAGCAGGACGGCAAAAAGGTATATACGATCACGGATGAAGGACGAAAATTTTTGGACGCTCAAAAAGAGACTGTAGACGGCATAAGAGACCACATAAAGCAATGCGGGTTCTCACGATCGCATCACGAATTTCACGACCTTATGCACGATATAGGCAGGATATCCAGGTTGTGCGCTGGAAGCGGGTGGGCTGTGGCGCCTGACGAATTGAAAAAGGTCCGTAAAATCGTTGACGATGCATACGAAGAGATAGATAAAATTTTGAAAAGGTAGCAGAGCGCCGATTTTGCAAACCCTTCGCTGCGCTTTATAATCACTCTAAATAGTCCAAGCAATTACTGCTCTGCCTGATTATGAGTGAGGTGAATATGGGTGGAAAAAAATGGCATCCGGCGTTTTCAACTTTGGCTCTCATAGGACTGGCGCTTGTTTACATGGGGTGTGCCGGCGCAAGACCATCGGATATACAGTCTCAGCAGGCGCCCCCCTTGCAACCCATGCCCCTCTTCACGTTTGACCCCATTTCAGTGGCTCCCTTGCCCGTCGTGGCGGGCCAGCCCTTCACCGTCACTATGCCTATAGGCAATACGGGGACAGTAGCGGGAGCTTATAGCGCCGACCTTTATATCAATGGTGCAAAGGCAGATACGCAGAGCGTGCCGGTCGCTCCGGGCGCCAGTGGCAACGCAGTTTTTCAGACATCTTTGCCCGATCCGGGCTTGTACACGATTAAAATCGGACCGCAGACAGTCCAGGTAACCGTTACGCAAAACCGCGTCCCGATCACCCTTAAATTAGATACGGGGCAGGTCGATGGCTGCGATCCCCTGGTCGGGACCACATCGGATGCAGGCAATGTCATTCAGTCTCCCGATGCATATATGATTAAGTTTACGGCGCCTACGGGCGGCGCCACAATCAATGCGCTTGAAGTATTCGGTTACGTTAAAAGCAGCACTTACGATTACAATAACAGCAATATATGGGGACCCGGCACATGGGTATACGGCTGGGACATCGCCATGCTGGAACCGGTCAACCCCCAATTTCTGGTAACTATTTACGATGCCCATAAAACCAGGCTGTATATCAGCGGTTTCTCCCGAAGCCTGTTTACCTTTACTCCGGCGTGGGTAACCGTTACCATCCCGGACCTCAAGGTAAACGGTGATTTTTACGTTGAAGTGCTGCCCTATAATTTACCCGAGCTAAGCACGCAGGGTTTCGGAGGCTGGAACACCTTTGGTACCTATATTGTGCATGAATGGTACGATCAGATATGTGTCGGTTACGAGAAGGTCATCGACGTTCAATCGTGGGTCTCTTACAAGGGCAGTGTACTGCCCGAGCGCTACCTGACTTACAACTGGCTCATACGTGCCGACGGCTATCAAACGCAGTGATCTCCTTCCCCAATTGCCCGGCCTGCGCGTTACCGATATAATTGCAGCCGGCCTCTTATGGATATCACAGGAGATAGCATATGGCTACCCGGGTATTGCTAGGTATCAGATATATAGTCATCTTCGCTGGCTTATTCGCCGCCTATTTCTTCTATTTTCAATGGCATGATGCACGCCCTGCATCGGAAATTGTGCTGTTTACCTGTGTGGGCATCAACGGGTTACTGGCCTTCATTGCCCATACCCTCCTTCATAAATCCGAGCCGAAAGGCTGGGCATGGAAGCTGCTAACCCGGGCTTTCAATATGAAGTAGGTTTCGCCAACCTGGCATTCGGTGCAACCGCCATACTGGCCTTCCTGGGGCATTGGGGCGTAATAGCCAATACTGTTCTAATATTCGGTTTCTCGCTCTACATTCTGCAGGCGGTAATCTTGCATCTCAGCCGCTTTGTTTCCGGCGAAAAAAGAAGCTCCTCCTATTTTGTGGGCTCCGTTCTGGCAAACGGATTATATGCCGCGAATATGATTTTCTTTACTGTGGCTGCTATGCTGCAGGAGCACCTGGCGCCGTTTTAAAGCGCGATCTCTTATTTACTTTGGCCCTCTTTTATGGTATAAAACACCTTAAGAAAGCGAAGATGCGATTTGGCTCATACTCATTGGAAAATCCTACCCGAAGCAGATAAGCCCCTGGCCTACAAGGGCGTAGACGCGCTCGTTGCGAAGTTGCTTTATAACAGGGGTGTACTCAATTCCTCGGACGCCGAGATCTTCCTTAAGGCGGATAAACGCCTTTCGATTGACCCGTTTACTATCCCTGATATGCATCTCGCCGTTAGCCGCGTTTATAAAGCCCTTATGTCCGGCGAAAAAATAGCAGTTTACGGGGATTTCGATGCCGACGGCATAACCGCTACGGCCTTGCTGGTGCAGGGTCTGAGTGCGCTGGGCGCCGATGTAGTTCCCTATATACCGCACCGCCTGTACGAGGGCTATGGCCTGAAAATAGCGGCACTCGAGAAGCTGCGCAAAGAGGGCGTAACCCTGGTTATCACAGTCGATACCGGCATCACTGCCTTTGAAGAGATCGAGAAGTCTCACAAGATGGGCATGGAAATCCTGGTTACAGACCACCATGTTCCCCTGCAGGAACTGCCTTCAGCCAAAATCATAGTCGATCCCAAGCGCTCGGATCCCGCCAGTTCATTTATTGATTTTGCCGGTGTGGGAGTGGCCTTCAAGCTTTTACAGGCCCTTCTATCCGGATCAAACCGTGAAGATTTGCTCAACAGCTCCCTGGAACTGGTTACACTCGGCACTATCACAGACATGTCCCCTTTGTTAAGCGAAAACCGCTACCTAGTAAAATCCGGGCTACAGCTTCTCAATAAAACCAGGCGTGTCGGCCTGCTAGAATTGATGAACTGCGCGGGCATCGACAAGAGCAAGCTGACCGCCGAAACAATTTCCTACCAAATAGGGCCTCGCTTAAATTCGGCCGGACGCCTGGACGATGCTGGCACCAGCTACCAGTTGCTCGTGACACAGGACCACGCGCAGGCTAATACCCTGGCCATGGAGCTGGAGGGAAAAAATAAAGAGCGGCAGCGCATCGTTGCGGAAACTTACGATAAGGTGCGACGGCAGATCGTAGCGGACGGCGTCGACAGGCCGATACTTTGGGCCAGCGACGCCGATTACCAGTCGGGAGTGATGGGGCTGGTGGCCGGCAAGCTGACGGACGAATTTTACAGGCCTGTGATATTGATAAAGATAGGTACGGAAACCTGCCGGGGCAGCGGGCGCAGCATCCCCGAGTTCGATCTCATGGCCGCCCTCAAATCCTGCCACCATCTTCTCACCAGGTATGGAGGGCACGCCCGGGCAGCGGGCTTTAACCTCCACACTCGCGATTTACAACAGGTGCAAAAAAGACTGAGTATGCTGGCAGAGGAACAGTTGACCGGTCTGGACCTGCGGCCGCACATCAATATCGATGCCGAAGTCCCGCTCTCGGTATTCTCCAAAGGAGTGTTCGACGATATACGTCATCTGGAGCCATTCGGAATGGACAATCCCGCCCCCGTATTTTTGAGCCGCAAGGTGGAGGTCGTGGAACAGAAGCTGGTCGGCAGCCAGAACGACCACATCAAATTGAAGCTTAAGCAGGACGGCATAGTCTGGGATACCATGGGCTTCAGGCTGGGAGGCTATCTGGGCGAGCTGGCCAGGCATATCGACGTGGTCTACTGCGTAGAAGTCGATAACTTTAACGGCAAGGGACAGCTACGGCTCAATCTTCTGGATTTTTCACGCTCGTATTAGGCTCTTCGATAGCCGCGGTCCCGCCGGTCGATTTGTATCTAATCGCCCTCACAATAAAGACAATCAGAGCTATCGGGACCATGACAATGTCCACAATCTGCGCCTGGGGCAGGCCGAAAAGGAAGGGCTCTCCCTCCCGGAAAAAGTGAATAACAAAATCACCGACGCCGAAAACGACAAAATAAAGCACGAAAAGCTGGCCCTGCGGCTTCAACCTTTTGCGCAATAGCCACAAAATACCGAATCCGATCAGGTTCCAGACCAGGTGAAAAAGCTGGGTAGGATAAATCGGAACGCCCTGGGGGGCATAGGTGTTGGGGTTGTCATAAATAACCGCAATAGGCAAGTCGCACGCATCGCCGTAACAGCAGCCGTTAATCAAGCATCCTATCCTGCCTATGGCCTGAGCCAGGATTCCTCCGGGAGCTATTATATCGCCTAACTGCCACAGGGAAATTTTCTTAACCAGCACATAGATTGCGATGGCGACAAAGGCTCCCAACACCGCTCCCCATATAGCCAGTCCGGCAAAGTTCAATAGCTCCGCCGGGTGGAGCATATAATAGTTCCACTGGTCTATAATATGCAGTAGTCTGGCCCCCGCTATGCCGCCGATGACCGCCCAAAGGGCCACATCCCAGATCATATCCTGCGAGAAGCCCTTTCTTTTGGCCTCCAGCAGGGAGATTACGATGGCGGCAATCACAGCCAGTACGATCATAACACCGTACCACCTGATCTCCAGCGTTCCTATGGTCAGAAGTACCGGATTCCAATTAATATCCCACATTTTTATACTGCCTTACTAAAGATTGCGTCGACGAACAGCCCGGCATCGAAAGGAGCGATATCGTCGATCTTTTCACCTGTGCCGATATATTTAATGGGAATCCGAAGCGCATCGCAAATCGCAAAGACGATGCCGCCTTTGGCAGTCCCGTCGAGCTTCGTCAAAAAGATACCCGTGACGTCGGTGGCCTCGGTAAAACTGCTGGCCTGCGACAGCCCGTTTTGGCCCGTAGTGGCATCTATAACGAGCAACACATCCATGTCCGCCTGATATTTGGCGGCTACCTTTTTGATCTTTTTTAACTCGTCCATGAGATTATGCTTGGTCTGAAGCCTGCCGGCTGTATCGATTATAACGACATCCGCCCGGCGGCTGCGAGCCGCCTCCAGGGTATCAAAGACCACAGCTCCCGGATCGGCTCCCGGCTGGTGGGCGATAACATCCACACCTACCCTTTCCCCCCACATCTTAAGCTGGTCGGCGGCAGCAGCACGGAATGTGTCGGCTGCTCCCAGCAGAACCTTCTGCCCCCTGTTTTTGTACTCGTTAGCCAGCTTGGCGATGCTGGTGGTCTTGCCCGTCCCGTTCACTCCCACCACCAGGATTATTTTCATACTATCGGCTGGATTAGTAATCGTTGCATCGGGCGCAACACTTAATAGCCTCTTCATTTCCGCTTTTAAAGCATCACTGACCTGGCTGCTTTCAGCCAGCTTTTCATTTTTAACGCGTTTCCTGACCTCTGAAAGCAGCTTATCGGTAGTCTCGACTCCCACATCGGCAGTTATAAGCAACTCCTCAAGCTCGTCCCAAGTTGAATCCTCGATTCTCAGATGGCTGAAAAGGTCGGCGATCCTGCCGAAAAGCCCTTCACGGCTGCGCTTGACGCCGCGTTCTGTACGTTCGATTAAGTCCGTCATTCAAATACCGTTTAACTGTAGAATTGTATTCCATTGGCAGCGTCACCGGCAAATAGCGGCTGGCTTGTCTTGCCCGTGAGCCATTGAGGACAATAACCAGAAAGGTGTGAAAGCTATTTGGTCTCAACTACCTTCTGGTAACCTTTAAGCATCTCGGTCTTGATCATCTTGCGCACCATCTCACGCATCTTGGGATCCTGTATCATCTTGACCATCTGCCCGCTGAACTCAAGATACCTGGTATCGTTCTGCGGGAAATCGAACATGCCATGCGATTCATAAAACCGGAAATCGGCATCGAAAGGAAAGCGCAACCTGGACCAGATCTGATCGCGGAAGAGTTTATGCCCACCCACTCCCAGAAAGGTGCTGGGCCTGATGTATTTTTGTTGGGAATAATCCACGCATTTGACGGCGAAATCATCCAGCAGGGCATCAATCGTGGATGAATCCCCGCTTTCATCGGTTATTACACCTGCCAGGTTGGCCTCCGACATCTCGGCCTGCCCCAGCATTATCTCCTGCAAATTGGCCAGTTGCGAGAGCGGGCCCGATACAATAAACCCGACCTGCTTGCCTATCCGTGTAGGTATGTGTCCATTGAAAAAGCTCCTGTCCCAGAACATTTTGATCCTTGAGGATAGAAAACGGTCCTTAATGGCCCCGGCGAATACGGTCACATCTGAATCACTGCCCGAGTTGAAGAATTCCATAAAGCCGTCCTTATCCCTGTAAACACAGACGTTGTCGAAGGCGCACTGCAAGCATCCCAGGCAGCCGCCCTTCATGTCGATATCTCGCAGGTTAAACACTTCGATATCCTGTTTAAATGACTTCCGGAACCTGTCAACCATATTTGCAATGTTGGATTTTTCATCCATATCGGCCAGTACCCTGATTTTAATTCCGCCTGTATCTACCGGTTTGATTGTTTTGCCCGGCTTATAGGCAAAAGAGCTGCATTTCAAAGGCGCATAGCTTTTACTCGTGGGCGCCTGGTTCTTAATAGCCTGCAGGAAATCACCTGCCCATTTAGTCAATATCCTGCGCTTGTCGTCGACAAAAATATCGTCCATATCAGCGGAGAATGACTCTATAAATTTCATCCCCAAGTCGTCGCAGATGCCGTGTATATAGCTATGAGCAGTATGGTCGAAGAAATGGATGGAGGTGCTCAGCGCACAGGCGTATTTGCCCTCGAAAGCGCTGGTAACGCCCCGCTCGAAGACCATCTCGATGAACCTTTTGTATTGAGAGGCTACCAGGAAGACATAGAGGGGGAAGGCCCATATCACACCGTCAGACCCTTTCACCGTTTCTATGGCCTGCAGAAATGCTTGATTATCCTTTTCCAGCTTCAAAATATCGTGAGCAACGTTAATAAGCTCGAACTCATGCCCCGGGAACTTTTTCTGGATGAACTTTACATACTGGACGGTGACGCTTACTTCACCCTTGGGACTACCGTTGAGGACTGCTATCTTCACAGGTTTATCCTCCTGTTAAAAAATTGATGGAAGCGAGACTGGCCCGCTTCCATCAAGCATATCACAACGATATTTTGTACACAAACTATTGTTCAGGGGATGTAAAGCGCTATTTCAATTCCAGCCCAATCTTAAATGCCTTGCCGACCTCTTCGCCCAATCCCTGGTACACGTTGGCGGGCAGCATAGTCCAGATCAACGGCTTGATCTTTTTCACGTCGGGATGCTGTCCGGAAAAACAGTTGCCCGATACATACACTTCCTCGATCTTTCCCACTACAAGCACATGGCTGCCCAGGTCGAGGGTGTGCTCGATTTTGCATTCCAGGTTCACCGGGCACTGTTGCACCATGGGCGCCGTCTCCAGCTTCCCGTAGAAAATATCGAACCCGCAGACCTTGACTTTATCTACTTTGTCCCCGCTCACTATACCGCAGTAATCAACCTCTTTGGCCTGATGAATGGAGGGCACATTGACGGAGAAGGTCCCCGTCTCGTTCATCCCCTTGAGTGTATAGCGCACGTGCCTTATGGCCACGGATATCATGGGCGGCTCGCTGCAGGCGATGCCTGCCCAGGCCACCGTCATTAAATTGGCTTTGCCTTCTACGTTGGCGCCCACCAGCAGCGCCGGGGTGGGATAGACCAGGGTTTGAGGCCCTATTTTGACCTTTTCCATTAGCATTCGCTCCTTTTATCCAGGAAAATATCTATTTCTCAAGTATTTCTTTCATAGGCGTCCAGTAGTAATCTATCCAGCCCTGCTTGATATCCTCGTAAAATTTCTCCGGCACCCCGCTCTGGGTGAACGTGAGCCTGGTCCCGCCGTCCACTTTCTTTAGCACAAACGTGGCCTTTGAGTAGTGCCCTTTGGGCCAGTCGCTATAGCGCCAGGTCTGAACGATCTTTTCATCCGGCGCCAGCTCCAGGTTCACGCCCTCGATGTAATCGCCCACCGTGAACTTCCCGCCTACGCTACGGCTGATCTTGGCCTGGTCGCCGGCCAGCACGGAATGCTTTTTGGAGTCCATCAATAGTTCGTAAACCGCGTGCGGACTGGCCTTGAACGTCGCTTGTTGCTTGATCTGCCTCGTCTCCATTCCAACCCCCTTTTATATCTGTTTAAAGGATTTTAGCACAAAAAATACTTGGGAACGTAAGATCAAAGCCCCGAGCGATAGTTATACCAGTGTAGCAGGTGCATCCACCTCTTGTAGTTTAGATTTTATCAATTCAACCATACACTCCGCCGCCGCTGACCTATTTTCATTCTCAGATTGCGTGATTGTCTCCCTCCATTTGATATAAGGGGATGTCTCTGCCAGACATTTAAGATCACCCAAGTGGTCGCATTCTCCCCATATTGGGCAAGGAAGATAAGGCTTGGCTTGTCGAGTGTATTCACATCCAGGGCACATTCCCCACATCATGCCGTATTTAGCCCAGCCTTCCCACTTGCACATGTTCCGTTCACCCGTAGCCGCTAGCCACTCCCAGAGTTCCAGCCAGATCTCGAGGGCTTTACGTTTTGTCAATTGCATCTTGTCACCTCCCTTCACAAACTCCCGCTTCGTCCCTCTACCTATCCACCCCACTATTCTATCACCCCTGTACATAGCGCAGATGCAGTGTGGCCGATCTTGCTCACAGACTTACAAAACGAATATTAAGTATCGAAGCATCAGGGAGTAGGGAGAGTTGCAACGATGGTGGCTAGCCGGTCATATGTCTCTTTAAAAGATGATGGTAATGCCTTTTCCATCTCAGTTCGGTTTAGATGCGAGATTCTTGCCGCCTCAATTACCCAAAGCCCTGCTACTTGGATAATTGCTGCCTTTACTTCTGGTTCCATAATGCGAACCTCCCTCTCAAAAATATCCCCATAAGGATATGGCTAAGAAAGTGCAAAATCAACCAAGAGTTAACTTGACCGCCAAAATTAAAATTAAAGGGGGTCATTAAGGTTCGTGAGACCTAGTTCCTTTGCTTTGGCCGAACATTTTTCCTGGAATGCGGAAGCTATTCCTAGCGGGTCTTCTGAAGTTGGTAGCTTAGATGATTCGGTAGTAAGTTCAATTCCCAATCGCCTAGAAACATCACCAAATGTCTTACTATCAACATGGGTAGCCATCCTTGTTACTAGTGAATTGGCAGAAGTAACCATTGCATCCGCAGCTACGAAACGTTGGGTTTTTAATAAATTAGCCTTTAGTTGGTCAATTTCCCATTCTGCATCCATTCCCATACATATTGCCTCCCTTCCAATAATATGCTCACTAGGGTATAGCAGTAGGAATGTAAAATCAATAAAATGAAGCTAAACCAACCAAGAGTTAACTTGACCCCTACTTGAAATATGTCCACAAACATTGTACATTAGAACATAATAGGTGTTCGAAAAATGACGGTTTTAAGGTATTTCATCACATCAAAAGCCAAGAGGACGGTGCTTAAGCTCTTCCTGGCCGACATTGACAGCACTTTTTATACCAGGGAGGTGGCCCGCCTGACCGGCGAACCCCTTAACGCCGTGCGTCGAGAACTCGGTTACATGGAGAAAGCGGGGCTGCTGCGCTCCCATATGCTGGGCAATCTAAAATATTTTGAAGTCGTCCGGGACTTCCCTTTCCTGGCCGAGTGGAGGAAAATCATTCTCCGCACGCCTGAGGAACCGGTGGCGGCCACCGGGCAGCATACCCACACAGTCAATAAACTTAAGGTACGTGATAAATCCCTTGAAGAAGCGATAGTCCCGGGTACCCGGGTCATAATGGAACGGCAATCAGCGCCGGCCGGCACAGCCGATGCTGCACTTGCCACCCTGGGCCAGGCCCCCGCCCGCTCGGTTGCGGGCATTACACAGCACCTGGCAGAACAGTTTAAGGATATCTCTTCGATCACACTGGTCCTGATACACGGTGAAGCGGCCATATCCACGGAAATACCCCGCGACGGCGTAGACCTGCTAGTAGTGGGCGACGTTTCAGAAGGCGACCTGCTCCAGCTACTGGGGGGTGTCGAAGATGAGACCGGTGTAAAAATTAACCTGCGGCGTATGACGCGCAGCGATTTTGACTACCGCAATGTGAGGGGCGACCCTTTCGTCCGGCGTATTTGGAGCGAGAAGAAGCTGGTCGTCAAGGCCAGGCATTAGTTAATCTTTATATGGCAATACGCGAGCTTCGCCTTCCAGCAATATCACCATAACATCGCTTGCTACAGATGAATTGATCTCATCTGCCAGGCGCTCCAACTCTTCATCCGACCTCTGCGTCGGATTGTCCGGCGCTTCCCCGGCATATTGCGCAGCTCGGACTTTATAGCCCAGTTTGTTATCGAAAAACGATAGCGCTGGAGAATTTTTGTCATAGAGCAGCACCATTACGTTCTTACGGGGAGCGGCTTTTTCCGACCCCAGTTTGAGGTCCTTTCTGACGGCACTAAAATGATATAGCAACACCGGAACGGCAATAAAGACCGTTTGCAGGCTCCACTTCATATTGACCAGGACGTCTATCCCGAAGTTTGCGGTCAGGAGACCGTTTAATATCTGGTAGACAACATTGACCAGGTCGGCCGCCAGTGTCACGACTGCGACCCCTATTATTCCAAACAGGTATATACGGCGTGACCTCGCAGCCCTTTCCAGCATTCCTTCCGCTTGAACCATGTTGATGACGCGGCTCCAGTAATATAGCCAGATGGGAATGGAAACCACGAGCAATGACAGGCTCCAGCTGAGCTGATTTGTCCACCATTCCGGCCCGGCTATGACGGTTTCAGGCCTGATACTGCGGACGATGGCATCCAGTGGTATACCCAGCAAAACGATAAGTCCGCTTACCAGCGCTCCTATCCCCAGGAATGCCATAAGGTAGTAATGCACGCGCCGGGCGGAAAGACGGCGATCCTTGATCTGCAGTGCTTCTTCCTCGGCCATGCGAAGATGATAAAACCAGATAAAGGCGGCCACCAGGATAGCCGGGAGAGACCATCCCAGGAACTGGTAATATGCATTTATATCGCGGCCTCCTCCGAACGACCAGTAGATAACTTTATAGATGGTCTGCGTTAACGCCACCAGGCCGGTTATCGCACCGCCGAGGATGGCAAACAGATAAAAATATACCTGGCGCAGTGACGAATTAAGGTCACCCCGGGCCATATACAGCCAGTGAAATGCCCAGGCCACTCCGCCGACCAGTATCCATGAAAGGCTGCTGCGCGACCCGCTGTTCCAGAAACTGCTTCTAACTATGTCGCCCTGCCATATAGGGAGCGCAACGAAAGCAGCGTTGACTGTCTGGACAATTCCCGAGGTCAGCCAGACCAGTCCCGCCGCTGCCAGTATATAGACGTACCACCGCCATAACGTCTTAGCTATTGCCGTTGGATGGCCTTCAGCCCGGGATAGCTGCCAGTGATAGTACCAGATTGCCCCAGCCGTTATAAAAATAGCGGCGCCGCTTGGGCTGAACTCGTCGGGCTGCAAACCCCCCATAAGCCAGACAACCAACCCGTCCAGCGCAAATAACGCGCTAAAAGCCGATACTATGATGACAAAATTGAGGAAAAAAGCACGCAGGGCCGATCCGTATTCATCCGAGCTTCTTCCCGCCTGCCGTTGAATCGTCCCCCAGAAAAGCAGCCAAAGGGGGCACCCTATTATAATCATGGCAATGCCAAGGCTCAATTGCCCTCTAATATCACCTACTTTCGCCAGGGTAAAATTACTGATTATCGTATCAAAGGAAAGTGAGAGCAGGTTTACTACGCCGGCCGCAAGTATGCCCAGCGTAATCAAGGCCAAAATATAGAAAAACACATGCCTGACCGTACTCACTGGTTACACTCCTGTTTCAGTATAGCCACCACAGGTCTATAGGCTGTTGAATCAACCACACATCACCCGCTTTCTGCAGCAGAAATGTGACATTATTCGAGCTGACAGGATCGTTTAAAGGCCCGTTGGGCCTGAATACCTCAATAACAACATCTACGCTGGCATTATCATCATTGACAGTCGACTTTACTATGCTGGCCGTCCAGGATGAAGTGGAATTCCGGGAGTTCTGTGTGGAGCTAACCCATTGGTCCAGGGTGTTCGTTTTGTCCGTTCCCGCCTGGGGGGCAAGGAAATCATAGGCTTTGGTATAATCACGGTCCCTGACCGCCGTAAGGAACCGCTGCACTGTGCCCTCAGGCGAATTTTCGGGCAGAATTTTGACCGGCTGGTTGCTTCCAATTACGGCAATGATAACTGAAATAGCAACTATCGCCAGGATCAAAATTCCGAAACCCAGCAGAAAGCGGCTGGAGCTACTCATTTTTTCCCCCATGCCTCCATCGCGGCATTTTCCCACAATTGCTACATATCTGCAACCGGGCTAATTCTCTAATTCTTCCTCGTTTATCACGGCCTATCAATAAGTACTCAAATACCGAGATGGCGAAAATAGTGAACAGTATCATAGCCAGCATATCGCCCGGCCTGAAACCGTTGGTTTTCATCCAGTCACCTATGGATGTTTGATCATACATCCAACTGGCCAGCATGAAGAAGTTGAAGAGGGTCAGGTAAAACATGATGCGGCTAAAGGTGTAGCTCAAAGCGGTACGCATCACGTTTTTCAGGTAGTTGTAGGTTTCCATGGTTCTCCTTTAATAAATTTATTACTGAAAGACGCCCAGCAGTCCTCTTAGAAGAATGACCGCAGCTTTCTTATCCAGGGGTTCGTTATTGTTGCCGCACTTGGGCGATTGGATACAGGCCGGGCAGCCGTCGCGGCAGGGGCACTCCTCGATAGCTTTTAACGTGGCAGCCCATAGCTGTTCGACAATCTCATATCCCTTTTCGGCGATGCCTATGCCCCCCGGGTAGCCGTCATAGATAAAGATCTGGGCACGGCCCGTATCGGCATGGAAGGGGGTTGATACGCCGCCTATATCGTTGCGGTCGCACATGGCGAAGAGGGGCAGGATGGCAATGGCGGCGTGCTCTGCAGCATGCAGGCCGCCGTGAAAATCGAGTTTGCCTTTCTCAATGGTATCTACGGCTCTCTGCGGAACATCAAACCACAGCGATTGTGTTATAAAGCGCATGGGCGGCAGGTCCAGCACTTCCTCACCCAGTACCTCATCGGTATAGTGCTTTTTCTTTTTGAAGCCGTCCACCTGGTTGGTAACGTCCACTATGCCCAGGCATACGCGCACCCCATTGCATTCTTTTTCATGTATCTTCTGGATGACCCTGATATCGGTCATCTCCAGTGTTTGGGTATAGTAGGGTACGGTGGCCGGTTCGACCACCGCGATGTGTTTCTCTATATCCAGCTCCCTGACGAAATATGACTCCCCCTGATGCAGATAGATGGCGCCGGGATGGACCTGCCAGAAGGCATGGTCTTCCTCGACCGTCTCCAACAATTCATAACCTTTGGAAGAATCCAGCACCTGGTAATTCTGGCTGGAAGCCGATCGCACATTTACGTCCTGGGCCGGATAGGAAAGCTGGGGAGCAATATACCAGCGGTCGTCGACCTTCCTCAACCTTCCTTCGTCTTCCAACTCTGCCACTGCAGGCATCATTACATCGCCAAAATAGCTCGAATCGATCTCTTCTAATTGCCTTTCCCAGGCCGCACACAGCAGGTGCGGCTTTAAAATATTGCCGTTTTCCCAGTTGATCAGGGCGTTTTCAAACGGCTTGCCGAAAAAGAAGCCGGGATTATTCATGAAATACTGGTCCAGCGGGTTGTTCTGCGCCACCAGAAAAGTGAGCGACCTCTCACCCCGCCTGCCGCTGCGCCCGGCCTGCTGCCAGGTGCTGGCTATGCTGCCGGGGTAACCGGTAAGGACGGTGGCATCCAGATCACCGATATCGATGCCGAGTTCAAGGGCGTTGGTGGCGACGGCGCCAAGCAGCTCGCCGGAAAACAGTTCCCGCTCTATTTCACGCCTGTCCGAGGCCAGGTAGCCGGCACGGTACGGTTTTATTTTTTCCGCCAGCGGCTTCCCCAGCAGGTCCCGGCTGTAAACATAAATCAGCTCTGTAAGTTTTCTCGTGCCGGCGAAGGTGAGCGTTCGCACCCCCTTGCGGACCAGGCCGGTGAAAAGATAGGTAGCCTCGCTGTTGGCACTGCGGCGGGTGCTCCTGGCCTCATCGATGATGGGAGGGTTCCAGAACACGAAGGCCTTTCCACCATAGGGAGCGCCGTCATCACCGATCACCTTAAAGGGCAGCCCGCTCAACCTCTCGGCATGCTCCCCGGGATTGGCTATGGTGGCCGAACAGAACACAAATTGTGGGCGGCTGCCATAAAAATTACAGATACGTCTGAGCCGGCGCAGTATGCATGCCAGGTGGGAGCCGAAGACGCCGCGATAAACGTGCGCCTCGTCTACAACCACATATTTCAGGCGGCGGAAAAATCTATCCCACATTTGATGGTTGGGCAGTATGCTTACATGAAGCATATCGGGGTTTGTGAGCACAATGCGTGCGCGCTTCCTGATCGCTGCACGCTCTTCGGACGGAGTATCGCCGTCATAAGTGGCGCATTCCCAGGGCAAATTGATGGTCTTACCGGCCAGCCCCGTTAACGAACGAAGCTGGTCCTGCGCCAGCGCCTTGGTTGGAAACAGATATAAGGCCCGGGTGGCCGCGTTTTCGAGCATGGTATTCAATACCGGGATGTTATAGCAAAGGGTTTTTCCGCTTGCGCTGGGGGTTGCCACCATGACATTTTCTCCCTGCCTCACCGTGTTAACGGCATCTGCCTGATGGGCATAAAGTGTGGTAATGCCTGCACGGTCCAGACGGTCCTGGAGAAGGGGCTCAAGGGGTTTATCCAGCCAACCGGGCCGCACATCGCGGGCCGGGATGTATTGAATATGCACTATCTGACCTTGGTATTCGGGGTCGCTTTTAAGATACTCAAGGAAGGAAGAGGTATCCATTGGCGTAATTATACAAACTCTAAAAACTAAACTCTAAATCCTAAATAAATACGAAATTCTAATTGAATGCTTTGAGTTTGGTGCTTTAGATTTGTTTAGAGTTTAGAATTTGGGGCCTAGAATTTACTAGTAGGTTTCGATTTCTTTTTCGATGATTTCGACGGTGGGATAGTCCCTGTTAATTAATGCTATGGCCGAATCGATGACCTCATCCACACGGTGACTACGATTGCTGACACAAGCTATTCCGATCGTGGCTATCTGCCACAGATCATGGTCATCAACCTCTGCGATGGAGATGTTGAATTGTTTCTGAAGGCGTGAAATCAGCGATTTCACCGTACTTCGCTTATCCTTGAGAGATTGGCTCTCAGGGATATGTATCTTCAGCCTGCAGATAGCAATATTCACGAAAGCCCGATCTGCCGCCCCGGTACTGTGCGGTGGTAAATACTCCCGCGGGAGACTGCGGGAGATTTATATATATTTAAAGTTCCGGTTTAGACGATGCGTAACAGGCGCTGCAATAAACCGGACGTTCCTGTCTCGGTTCAAAGGGTACTTCACACTCGGTGCCGCACCTTGCACACGTGGCTTTGAACATCTGTCTGGACTTGCCTGAACCGCCAGAGCGGGACTGCTTCCTGTTGGTTCTGCAATCAGGGCAGCGCTTGGGTTCGTTCTGAAGTCCTTTCGACTGATAGAATTCCTGCTCGCCTATCGTGAAGACGAATGATTTGCCGCACTCGGCACATGTAAGGGTCTTGTCCGTTAGGGCCATTGATGCCTCCTTGTTGATAATCACTATGCCCCATGGATTCTGGACGGGTCCGTTCGGCTCAAGACCTCTTGAAACACACGCTGGGAGTCTCAGTCCCGGCATTGTGGTCTCCCGATTTTAAGAGGTTGCCAGCTTAAGACTCACCATAAAACCAAGGTTTGCATACTCGCATTAGTGTAGATTATAATTTCCATTAAGTCAAGACGTATATTTCGTATAAGGATATTGACATGCCCGCTAACTATGAATATGAAAGCCAACCCATGGCTCGCAGTATAATAAGTATCGCAGCCTGCACTATCATCGGCGCCATCCTGCTTTTCGCAGGTATAGGCAAGCTGGCTGAGCTGGGTACTATCCCTGGCCAGACTGAATTTCTGGATAAATTTATACCCGACTTTATATTGACGCCGGAACTGGCAGGTTTTATCGGAATGGTCTTTATCCCCTGGATACTGCCCATTGGGGAAATTCTGGTCGGCGCCGCCCTGGTGATAGGCATCTGGCCGCGACTGGTCGCAATACTGTTTATACCGCTTGTCCTGGGATTTATGGCCAACAATTCCTACGCAATAGCTATAGGACGGGAGAAATTCCCCGAGTGCGAGTGCTTCGGTATTTTCGGGGGCCTGACTCCCCTGGAGTCCATGTATATAGACATCGGGATGTTCATACTGGCCATTTTAATAATTGTGCTTCATCCGGGCCGCTTCTTCTCACACCAGTTCTGGATCAACAAGCTGCTATCCAAAAAGAAAGAATAGCCCTACAAGGCTCTTTAGAGGACTTTTTAAAGCCATGAGTTCAGGATCATTAGTTCGCCCCGCTATCGTATTTACACTTTTCTTGCTTCTCATTCCGGCCCTGGTCGGCTGCAGCGTAGAGCAGCAGGAGGCGGCCCCGGTACAACAGCCCGCTCCGGCTGTAGCTACGTCGCTGGTTATTACAGCCTTGACTGCCGACAGCCAGGTTCCGTTACTGGGCAAGACTAATGTTACCTGCGATACCTCCGATCCCAGTGATGACAACCTGACCTACAAATGGACTGCCACCGGCGGCAATATCAGTGGCACAGCTTCTACAGTTACCTGGACAGCCCCCGAAAAAGGCGGTGACTACGACATCATGGTTGTGGTTAGTGATAGCAAGGGCGGCTCCACCACCGGCAATGTCATCATAAATGTACCTGAGAAACCCAATAATCCCCCGGTTATCACTTCTATACAGTTCACGCGCCAGGCGCACTTGCCGATCACGATCAAAATATCAGGAGTTGAACAGACTAAAATGCCTGAACTCATAATCAAAAAATATGAGACGGCCGATATCTCCTGCGTGGCTAGCGATCCTGATAACGACAAGCTAGATTATGTGTGGATGGCAACCGGAGGCAAGTTGATCGGGAATGGTTCAAAAGTGCAGTGGATTGCCCCAGGCCTGGCGGACAATTACACGATTAGTGTGGAAGTATCCGACAGCAAGGGAGCAACAACCACTTTCACGATCCCGGTTACGGTGAAATGCTGCAGCGTCTGATCCTCTTCAGATTTGGACCAGCTTTATATCGCCCCAGGCCCCCATCCTGTCGCCTATAATTATTACTATCCCGGTAATACCTTTTATCTCTTTTCCATAATCCAGCGCGCCCTGAATATCCTCCGGTATCTTAACCAGGTTGCCGACAGCAGTTGCCGCAGCATCGGCCAGCGCTGCTGATTTGGACAGAACTATGGTAGCGTCCGTCAGCCCCATGCTCAGCGATGGCCCCACCGTCCCCGAGGAGGTACACACGCCCAGGGGAGTATCCTTCGGGTCGATCTCGAGTGCCAGCTTATCCGTAAAAGGCGAGTTCCCGGCAAATATGCCGATGCGCCGCTTCCTCCTGGTTCTAAAAAAGATATCACCGCCGTTTTCGACAATGACCTCCGGGCAGTGGTCGAGAAGCCTTTTCCCTACGAGTTCAGCCATGGCTCCGGCTACCGCTGCCATCGGCCCGACACCGGCAGCCTGCCCCGCGTGAGCCATCAGCCGGACGATTTCGGGAGCGTTTTCTTCTACCTGCAAAGGCCTGAGGCTGTGCAGAAAAAGTGGATGCGACCGGATATACTCCTCCAGCGGTGTGCGGCATTCACCGATCAAAGACAGCGTCTGGCTGGTAAGGTCCCTCCCGGCAAGGACAAAAAGGTCGGTCTCTTTAACTGAGGCAGTAAAAGAGATAAGGCCGTAGCCCTTTATCTGATGGCGATAGGTCCGCTGCTCATACATAGCATCAAAGCTGGAAATCCCACCAAAGCATTAGAAGTGCAATTCCATGGCGCGCGGCGGGCAGGCCCTGACGCATAGCTCGCAGACTATGCATTTGGAGTTATCGAAGGTCACCTTTCTGCTGCGCTTTTCAAGCGAAAATGCCCTGGTCGGGCACATGGTGATACACGCCCCGCAGTGCGTGCAGCGCTCTTCATTGCGCGTCACATCCTGGCTCAATGCCTGTATTTCCACGCCGGCAGATTGAAGATAACGTATGCCGCGATCATATTCCTTCTGTTCGCCTGATAGCTCCATTATCATCAGGCCTTCTTCGCCCGGTGATATGGAAGCTTTAAGTATGTTGAAATCCAGCGTGTATTGTCTGATTAACCCGGAAACAATGGGCTTGTCGGTAGTCTTTTGCGGGAAGTGCAACACTATTTTTTTAGAAACTTTCATTTCTCTTATCTCCTTCAGGACAGCGGCCTCTCCTCAAGCGTTTTGAGCTTAATGCCTGATTCTACGCCCGGCAAAGCCGCCACCGGGTCGGTTAGCAGGAACTCGCCTTTTTTGATCCAGTCCTTGAGCGTGCTTGCTATTTCCACCGCTCCCGGATAACTCGAAAGCGATGCTGTGGGGATTTCTTTGCCGTTTACCGTTATTTTGCCCGATTTCAGTTCGGCGTAGCTTACTTCGGCCATGACATCGGGCTTCCGGTTAGGGTAAGCGTCAGCATAATCAATAACCGGAGCCAGGATATCGGCGTCTGTTACAAGCGTATATCCGAGGATTTCCTCATTCAATATGGGAATGGGTACCCCTATTCCGACGGTAAGCGTCACTCCATATCCCAGGAAACTGGTGCCAACCAACCATTTCGGCTTCATTTGCTTGAGGTCACCGATAACGGCCAGTGTGCCTGCGCCCCTGGTAGGGACGCCCTTCTCCGTTCGTGGGGCCGAGGGATTATGCTGCGTTCCGTTCCAGGCTACATAACCTGTACCACCGCCCAGGAATATCTTTGTACCAATGCCGATCGTTTTATAAAGCGGATCGTTCATAAGAGGCGCCAGTTGGCCCGCCGAGCAGAAATTGGCATTGCCCATCCTGGGCTTGAGAACGCCCATGTAGGTGTAAATCATGCGGTCGCTGACATTTACCGCCACATTATAGTTCTGGTAAGCATTGCGCATGTTGAACAAAACGGCCTCATTGATGGTATTTATATTTATCCAGGTCTCAATCTTCTTCCGGGGATAGCAGTCCGTACCATAGGCAGTGGCCACCATTTTGACATCTTTGCCTGCCACCAGCTCTTCTATAACGTGGCCGCCCCCGTATTTGAATTCGCCCGGGTATATCCTGTTTTTGGGATCGTCATCCGGCATAGCTGTTGCTCCCAGAATAATATCGACAGCAGCTACTCCCGTGTAGGCCGGGACATCATTAAGGTAGACCCTGCCACCACCCACCTTGATCCTGGGGCTGGTATGGCCAAGGTTCATATAAGCGCTGGACGAGCACATCGGGCCAAAGGTCCCGGTAGTAACCACATCGATCTCTTTGGCTGCTGCGGCTACACCCTTCTTTTTGGCGATATCGATCACCTCTTCGGCAGTGACCACAACCGCCTGGCCTTTTTTGATTTTCTCGTTGATCTCAGCGATCGTTTTGGCCATATTTTCCTCCTTTATAAAAATTTTCAGCCCGTGCGGTGAAGCTGTAAGCTTGGGTAACCGCGGCGGGCAGAAAAGTTCTCTTGAAGAAACTATTCAAATTCTAGTGCTTTCCGTATTTTTCGTAAAATACAATTTCTACCAGATCTTTGCGCGGCGGCGCCTTAGCCTCGCCTGCCGGGAATCCCAGAGGGGTCATTTCAACAGAAACTATCCCTTCCGGCAGGCCCAGAATTTCATCTATCTTTTTGGAATCCGGTATCAATCCTACATGGACCGTCCCCAGGCCCAGCGCCTTTGCCGCCAGTGCCAGGTTCTCCATTGCTATCCCCACATCAAACATAAACCAATCGCCCCTATCGGTAACCGCCATATCCTTGTAATAGCCGGATTTTTTTAGCTCGGCGCAGGCTACGATAACGATGGGTGCATTTTTCAGGGCTTCAGTCGCCGGGTTGCCCTTATTGACGCACTCGGACAACTTTGCCTTGGTAGCCGCGTCCTTAATAACTACATAGCGGGTGCATTGGGAGTTGGCCCAGGATGGCGCCCAGCGGGCAGCATCCAGAACCTTATTCAACATTTCATCGGGCACCTGTTTTTCCTGGTAGCGCCGTATGCTCCGCCGGTTATAAATAGCTTCAAAAGTGTCCATAAATAATCCCCTTAAATCTTTTTTTTACGTGGCCGACAGCTTTTTCAGTTCGTCCGGCTGGACTTCCTGCTGCTCACCGGTCTCCATATTGCGTAACATTACCGTGCCGCTTTTCACTTCGTCATCGCCTATGATTGCGGCAGAGGCGGCGCCTACGGCGTTGGCATGCCTTAACTGTGCCTTCAGGCTCCGTTCACCTGCGGATACTATAACCGAAACGCCTGCTTCACGCAGATCCGCCGCAATTTTTAAAGCTGCAGCCTTTGCTTGGTCACCCATGCAGGCAATAAACAGGGCGGGTTTATTATTATTCGGCACCTCGATGCTCTGGCTCTTCAGGTTGAGCACAATTCGCTCCAGGCCGGTGGCAAATCCAATCGCAGGGGTGGGTTTCCCTCCCAGCATGCCTATCAGGTCATCATAGCGCCCGCCGCCTCCCAGTGCGCTTTGCGAGCCACCTTCAAACGGCTGTATTTCAAATACGGTCTTGGTATAGTAGTCCAGGCCTCTGACCAGCCTGTGATTAAGTACAAACTCGATGCTGAGGGACTTCAAATATTCCATCAGGGACTCCCAGTGCTGCCCGCAGTCTTCACAGAGATACTCAGTGCTTTGGGGGGATTCATCGGCCGCAACCTGGCAGGTGGGTTTTTTGCAATCCAGCAGCCTCAAGGGATTCTTTTCCAGCCTGGTGCGGCAGTCGCCGCATAATTGATCTTTGAGAGGGGTATAGTACTCGCGCAGCTGTTCAAGATATGCAGGCCTGCATTTTTTACAGCCGATGCTGTTCAACTGCAGGGAAAAGTTGCTTAGCCCCAGAGATTTAAAGAAGGTAAGCGCCATGTGGATGACCTCGGCATCCAGCATGGGAGAGGCCTCTCCGATGGCCTCGCAGCCGAATTGATGATGTTGGCGGTAGCGCCCGGCCTGAGGCCTTTCGTAGCGAAATATATCCGCAAAATAGAACAGCTTTACAGGCTGGGGCAGGTTGTCCATGCCGTGCTCAAGGTACGATCGGCAAATTGATGCAGTCCCTTCAGGCCGGAGCGCCAGTTCGTTGTCGCTACGGTCCTTAAAGATATACATCTCTTTGTTAACTATATCGGTGCCTTCGCCCACGCTACGCGTAAATAAACCCGCATCTTCGAATGCAGGGGTGCTTATCATGGAAAAGCCGTACCACCGGCAGAGAGACACAGCTTTTTCTTCAATATAACGCCAATATGCCTGCTCTTCGGGCAAAATATCGGCAGTGCCGCGTGGCGCTTTAAACACGTAACCCACCTCCCAAAGGCTTATTATAATATATGAAAAGGTCCTATTTCCAAACGTTGCGCTTTACGGTAGTACTTCCCGGTTTATCCAATCGAGGTAATCGGGGTTGCCGCCAATGATCGGGAGTGCAATTATCTCAGGAACGGTATAGCTGTGGTTCGCTTTGACAAGTTCAATAACGGCCTGGGTTGCCGAAGCAGTTGTTTTTATCACCAGCAGGGATTCTTCTGCTTTATCTATCTTGCCCTGCCACCAGAAACTCGAGTGAACCCGGGGAAGGATATTCACGCAGGCAGCTTTACGTTTGTCCAAAAGAACAGCGGCGATTTTGCGCGCTTCTTCTAAGTTTGAAGCTGTGACCAGGATGACCACGAACTCCGGTGTGAGCATTCCGGTTCATCCCGTATCCCATGTGCCTTTATGCATAAGCTCCGTATACCTGTACATATTGCTTACCGTATTAATGGCCGATTTAAGGGAAGGATAAACCAGCATATTCTGCGCCTCACAACGCGCCTTAAAGTCCAGGTATACCTTTCTTTCACGTTCATTACTCTGGAAAGGTTCAATGTACATACTCACCATAATCACCTTACCCGTGATGTCACGGGTGTAGAGGCAGCCATCCATAACGATATTGCTGAAGCTATTGAAGCTCTCCTCAAATTTTTTACCCCACATGGCGGCCAGAAATCTCAGGTTATCAACCTGCAAGATCAAAGAATGGATCTGGCTTTCATCTGCAACTATCCTGATTATTTCATCCAACGTACCTTGGCCCTTGTTGACCCTGTGAAATACCGGCCAGGCATCCAGCGGGTTCCCGATCATGGTGCCGGCTGAAGGTACTATCTTGCGCAATTTTTCCCGGGCTTTCACGGAAAACTGCGGCACGTCCAGGCCCTCCTTAATTGCCAGGTCGCTCTGAACTACACTGAAGCCGCCTGAATAGGTAATTATGGATATACCCTTGCCCCTTGGCGGCTTCAGGCAGCTAAAGGCCAGCGCGGTATTAATCAATTCATCTATATCATTGACAAGTAGAACGCCCGACTGCTGGAACATCGTCTCCCAGATTCTTCCGGCACCTGCCAGGGATCCTGTGTGGGAGGATGCAACTCTTCCGCCCTGCTCGGTCATGCCGCCTTTTAAGGCTATAATGGGTTTTTTGGCTGCCGCCCTTTCAAGCGATTCCTTGAGCAGCTGCCCATTTCTTATGCCCTCGATGTAAAGGGCGATCATGTGTGTATCGGGGTCGTCGGCAAAGTAATCGAGCAGTTCAGGGCAATCAATGTCTACGGCATTACCATAGCTAATCAGCTTGCTTATCTGCATATTGCGCGGTTTTTCGGATTGAATGAAAAATTGAGCGAAGGTACCACTCTGCGTGATGATGCCGATATTGCCTTCTTTATAAGAAGCTTGTGGATTGAACGAAAGTCCGGATTTGGGGCAATATATGCCCATGCAGTTGGGGCCAATCATCCTTATCTTACCCCTGACCAGATCGGCCAACTGCTTCTCAAGTTTTAAGCCTTCGGCAGTCCCGGTTTCACTGAAACCCGAGGTGAAAAGGTGTATTCCCTTAAGTCCCTTTTGAATGCATTCCTGAACCGCCTTCAATGCCAGCCGGGATGGGACAGCGATAATGGCATAGTCCACGGGCTCGTTTATGTCGAGAATACTGCTATAGCATTTCCTGCCCATAACCTCGCTGTAGTTGGGGTTTACCGGGAAGAAATGGTCCTTTAATTTCCCGCCCATCATGGCCCACGTAAAAAAATCCTTTTGGGAAGCTCCGATTACAGCGGCATTACGCGGCAAAAAGATAGAATCCAAGCCTGTGCTCACTTTGGTTATCATGAAAGTCCCCTCGATCGAATTTTAGCCTAGCGGTTAATAAAGCATACTGCTATAGTAATCGAAGTTCAACTTTGGGAAGCTGTCCTTACATAGATAAGGTAGCGGCAATGTTGGGCGGGTTTTAGTTGACTAAAAAATAAGTCCACCGGGTGGGACGGTGGGCTTATTCAATTGGTTTAAACTCTCTGGTTTAGATCTCTTTTGCCAGGATCTTCTCTTTCAGAATCTCGAATTCGTCCGTGCTCAGCACGCAGGTATTTTCATCCTCGCCGATCTCCACCCTATTCTCGTATACCTTGACTGCCGGGCAGCAAGTGCCTTCACGGCAAAGTTTTACTATCTTCATTATGCACCTCCAAGTATTTGATAAACTGTTGCGGTCCGCCCCACCGGCGGTCTCTCATCAAAAGCATTTAACCGTCAACATCAACTGTAAGTATAATACGGCCGCATAGACCGGATGCAAATGATCAAAATCACATTTAACGTACTTGCCATAGTCACCGGGCATGCTTTATCATACTTGTGAACCGGTGAACGCATGGATCCTTCTCCACTATTTAGTAAGGCCAGGGAGTATCTGCCTCCCGAAAAGGTTGGCCTCGTAGAGGCTGCCTATAAATATGCCCATGATGCTCATGAAGGACAAAAGCGTAAATCCGGCGTCCCCTATGTGGAACACCCTCTTGAAACTGCCATAACCCTGGCCAATCTGCAGCTTGATGCCGCAACTCTTGAGGCCGCCCTGCTACACGATGTCCCGGAGGACTGTAACGTATCGATTGCCGAGCTGGAGAAAAAATTCGGCCCGGTAGTCAGCAAACTAGTGGATGGGGTTACAAAGCTGAGCAGAGTTGCCTGGAAGAGAGAGGTTGCAGTCAGCAGCCAGGAAAGCCAGGCGGAGAACCTCCGCAAGATGCTTATTGCCATGGCGGAGGATATGCGGGTGGTCTTCATTAAACTGGCAGACAGGCTGCATAATATGGAGACACTGGAAGCCCTGCCCGCTGAAAGGCGTCGTGCCATAGCACAGGAAACTCTGGAAATATACGCTCCCCTTGCGCACCGGCTGGGCATGTGGCAGATCAAATGGCAACTTGAGGACCTGGCTTTCCGCTTCCTCGAGCCGGAACAATATCATGAAATAGCACGCATGGTATCCGTACGAAGAGCGGAACGCGAGGGCTTTGTCGAAGATTCGGCCCGTATATTGTGCGAAGAAATGAAAAGGGCGGGAATCGAGGGAGAGGTAACGGGCAGGCCCAAGCACATCTTCAGCATCTACAACAAGATACATAAATACGCCACCATCGGCCGGAACTTCGGAGACATCCATGATCTTTTTGCCCTTCGGGTCCTGGTAGATTCAATCCCGGACTGCTATAAAGTACTGGGCATCATACATAACCTCTGGCACCCAATCACCGCTGAATTCACAGACTACATAGCCAATCCTAAGGAGAACGGCTATCAGTCCTTGCACACCACGGTACTCATGCAGGGCACTACTCCCCTGGAAATTCAAATCCGCACTTACGACATGCATCATGTGTCCGAATACGGCGTAGCCGCTCACTGGCGTTATAAAGAAGGGGCCAAGCCGGACCTGCATTTTGAAGAAAAGTTATCCTGGCTGCGGCAGTTGATCGACTGGCAAAGCTCGCTCGATAGTGAAGAGTTCCTAAAAACGGTCAAAGAGGACTTCTTCGTTGACCAGGTATTTGTATACACCCCTAAGGGAGAAATCAAGCCTTTCCCCAAGGGCGCCACTCCACTCGATTTTGCTTATCGAATTCATACCAACCTGGGACACCGTTGCATCGGTGCCAAGGTAAACGGACGGCTGGTGCCGCTTAACTACGAGCTCAAGAATAGCGACATAGTGGATATTATGGTGAGCAAAGGGGAGAAGGCCCCCAGCCTGGACTGGCTCAATTCCGACCTTGGGTTTGTTAAAACCGCCCACGCCAAGGAAAAAATCCGCGCCTGGTTTAAGAAGCAGGAAAGGGTACAGAATATCGAGCGCGGCAGGGGGATTCTGGAAAAAGAACGTAAGCGCCAGGGGTTGGATGTGGCCAATATCGAGGATATGGCCAGACAGATGGAGTTTGATACTGTTGACGACTTCCTGGCAGCCATCGGTTACGGGGGCATTACGCCGCATCAAATCGCGCTCAAAGTAACAGGCCAGCCTGAGGAGCTTCAGGTGGCGCCGGTTAAATCGCCAACGCCTGTAGTTAAACACCACCCGGGCTCGGGCATACAGGTCCTGGGTGTTGGGGACCTGCTTACACACCTGGCACAATGTTGCCATCCAGTGCCCGGTGATGATATCATCGGATACATTACGCGGAGCAGCGGCATAACTGTTCACCGCAAGAATTGCATCAATATAATCAACGAGGAAGAGAAGGAGAGGCTGATAGAGGTTAGCTGGGGCGTGGTTGAGGACGTCTATCCAATAAACATACAGATTGAAGCGTGGGACAGAGTCGGACTGCTGCGTGATATTACCACGGTGGTAGCCGAGGAAAAGATAAATATAACGAGTGTCAGCACTCAATACAGCGACGACGTATTTTCGATGTTCGCAACGATTGAAATAAAAAATATGGCACAGTTGAACCATATATTGAGCAGAATTATGAGCCTGCGTGGCGTGATCAACGCTACCAAGGCGCAAAAAGACAGGCTCAACGTGAGTTCTTGATATCAAAGGAGGTAGGCACAATTGCCCAAGACTAAAACAGCCGAGAAATCAGCCAGATCAGCCGCCAGGAAAGCGGAACGCAATAAGGCTATCAGAAGCAGCACCAGGACCGACGTTGCCAAAGCCGAGAAACTGGTAACCGGTAAAAAAAGCGAGGATGCCCAGGCCGCTGTAGTTCAGGCCATAAGCTCGCTGGACAAGGCCGCCAGGAAAAAAGTCATACATCGCAATACCGCCGCCAGAAAGAAATCGCGGCTGATGAAAAAGCTTAACGCTTCCAATAAAAAAGCTTCCTAGCCGCAATCATCGCATCAGATCTCAACGGTATAACTTTACTGGTGCCGCTTTATCAGATTACTTAGTTGGAGTAGGCAAAGTAAATTGGACTTAGCGCTGACCGAATTGTTACTACACTTTAACTCGTTCTCCCAATTGACGATATAGCCATTGGTGTTGAGCTTAGTATTCCCAAAGATATCTAGCAGATGCGGCCGTAAGGATTCTGCGTGATTATTTTTTTAAACAAGTAACTAATTAGAATGCTTTTTGATTCTATAATTTGAATTCCCATCGGCAGTAGCAGCCATCTTTATGTTTTCGTGGCGGTGTCTGCAAGCAGTTGACCTTGATATCCGGGTTAAAGAAAGATGCGTAAATCCGGTTTAACCGCATTTCCACGTTATTACAGTGATAATCTTCCCTCCCTCTGCCTTCCCGCTCAAGAGCGTTAACCGTAGGGCAATAATTGACCGTCCATATCACATGGTTGTCATTCAGGAACTCAAAACTTTGTTTAATATTCCATGCCCATGGAATGACTTGCCATGCTTTCATAAATGACTTAACATCTTTACCCTTACTGTTTAGCACGTCGGTAACTTTTTCCATCTCATACAGAGATAATTTTCCCCAGACCGTGAGGTCGCAATCGAGCGCTTCAACATTTCCATATTTATCCATAAGGGTCAAGTACCAGTAGCCATCAAGCGCTTTATAAATCTGAGCGTAGACCTTAATCAGTTTCTCCAAGGTCTCATAAGAAAAATCACTTGGTCTCAGATCGGGTTTAAAATTGCCACTATAATCCCGCAATTTTTTCATTTCACCTTCGTCCTTTATAGAAATAGATTTGGAATAGCGCTACCTCTCTTATATTGTCATCAGCTATAAAAGTGCCGCTCTGGCTTCATGGCAGCTTCAAACCGGTACTTTTAGTAGAAGTATCCTCGATATATCCGGGAGATGGCAGTTTTCATGTGCCAGGCTCTACTACGATGGCAAAATCAGATAAGCCTTATATCAAACTGACCTTGTGAACTTCAGAGCTTCCTCATATTTTTCGGGGGTCAGCTCAACCAGCGTGATCTCCGCCAGTGAAAAAATCATAAGCTCGCGCACCGTATAGCGTTCGAGTACCGAATGGGAGAATTGTCCTTCAAGCAGTAGCGACACGAACCCATGGACTATACTCCAAACGCTCATGGCTGCCAGATCCGACGGTCCGGGGCGTAATAGGCCTGCCGCCTGGCAGGTCTCGACCATCCGTACTACCCGCGCAAAGCTTTTCTTGGATATCTCTACAAACGCAGGATAGTCCTTCTCTCTTTCCATCACGCTGGAGTAGATCACCTTGAAATGCGCAGGGTCACGGAGTGCAAACTGGATGTATACCCAGGCGCCCTCAACTAATTGCCGGAGCGGGTCACCCTCATAACGTTCATAGGTGGCATCCAGTTGCGCATAGAATGTCTTAAAGCCCTCAGTGGAGATGGCAGCTATTAGAGCCTGTTTGTCTGCAAAATGGGAGTAGGGGGCAGTGCGGCTAACACCCGCTTTTTTAGCCACTTTGCGCCGTTGCCAAAAACCTTACCTATCCGTTTTATGGTATCAAGCCCACCTGGCCCATGCCGTCGGGTGGGATAACGGCTTCCATGGTACCGAAGATCATGCAGGAGCTGGGCAACGATATCGTCATCGGCTCCGGCGGTGGTATACATGCGCATCCCAATGGACCGGTCGCGGGTGGTAAGGCTTTCAGGCAGTCAATCGAGGCAACTATGAAAGGCATATCGCTCGAAGAATATGCCAAGACGCATAAAGAGCTGGCTGCTTCAATCCAGACATGGATGGACCCCTTTAAAAAAGGCGTATAATAGGACAATACTATGAGCGATACACAACAATATGCCATTTCTAAATACCCTGATGTTGCTGACATTTATCGTCGACTGGAGGAGCTTGTCAGCCAGCCGATGCGACGGGTGTGCGAGGAGAGGATGCAGGAATATCTGGCCTATTTCGATACCAAATGTATCCGCTCGAAGATTTTAACTGATAAAGCGAAGAAGTTTATCCCCGGAGGCGTCCAGCATAACCTGGCCTTCAATTACCCGTTCCCGATTGCCATTGAAAAAGCGGAAGGGGCTTATCTATGGGATGTGGACGGGAATAAATATATTGATTTCCTGCAGGCAGGCGCCCCGATCGTGCTGGGCAGCAATTACGCCCCGGTGCGCGATAAGGTCATTGAACTGC